>OATW01000003.1_pt1 | contig 420521 bp, 394 predicted proteins | sample 1476091 | NCBI WGS metagenome assembly OATW01 (sample SAMEA2579991, study PRJEB22360) | human gut metagenome | biome: human gut; feature: human-associated habitat; material: faeces | place: Denmark | collected 2008/2010 | reverse complement strand
TAGAGTGTTTGACTACGAATCAAAAGGTTAGGGGTTCGACTCCCTTTGGGTGCATTAGTTATATACGGGAAGTAGCTCAGCTTGGTAGAGCACTTGGTTTGGGACCAAGGGGTCGCAGGTTCGAATCCTGTCTTCCCGATAATAATTTTCATGGGGCCTTAGCTCAGCTGGGAGAGCGCCTGCTTTGCACGCAGGAGGTCAGCGGTTCGATCCCGCTAGGCTCCATTCTTATTTTAATATAAGAGTTTCGCGGTGTAGCTCAGCTGGCTAGAGCGTCCGGTTCATACCCGGGAGGTCGGGGGTTCGATCCCCTCCGCCGCGATTATACATTTGGAAGAGCCTGGACCTTTAGCTCAGTTGGTTAGAGCAGACGGCTCATAACCGTCCGGTCGTAGGTTCGAGTCCTACAAGGTCCATTGTGACGTTGTTTATAGTTTTATTTTTATCATGGAGGATTACCCAAGTCCGGCTGAAGGGAACGGTCTTGAAAACCGTCAGGCGGGTAAAACCGTGCAAGGGTTCGAATCCCTTATCCTCCTTTCTTAGGAATTAAATTTCCTTGGTCTAATTATCGCGGGGTGGAGCAGTCAGGTAGCTCGTCGGGCTCATAACCCGAAGGTCGTAGGTTCAAATCCTGCCCCCGCAATTGCTTTTATTTTTCAAAGCATACATTTGCATAAAGCAAAAACGAATTGGTTTGGTAGTTCAGCTGGTTAGAATGCCTGCCTGTCACGCAGGAGGTCGCGGGTTCGAGTCCCGTCCAGACCGCCATGCGGGTGTAGTTTAGTGGTAAAACCACAGCCTTCCAAGCTGTTGTCGCGAGTTCGATTCTCGTCACCCGCTTTTCTTTTTGGGCCTATAGCTCAGCTGGTTAGAGCGCACGCCTGATAAGCGTGAGGTCGATGGTTCGAGTCCATTTAGGCCCATAATTTTATAAAATGGCCCGTTGGTCAAGCGGTTAAGACACCGCCCTTTCACGGCGGTAACACGGGTTCGAGTCCCGTACGGGTCATAGTTTTGTTACGGAGGATTACCCAAGTCCGGCTGAAGGGAACGGTCTTGAAAACCGTCAGGCGGGTAAAACCGTGCAAGGGTTCGAATCCCTTATCCTCCTTTCTTAGGAATTAAATTTCCTTGGTCTAATTATCGCGGGGTGGAGCAGTCAGGTAGCTCGTCGGGCTCATAACCCGAAGGTCGTAGGTTCAAATCCTGCCCCCGCAATTGCTTTTATTTTTCAAAGCATACATTTGCATAAAGCAAAAACGAATTGGTTTGGTAGTTCAGCTGGTTAGAATGCCTGCCTGTCACGCAGGAGGTCGCGGGTTCGAGTCCCGTCCAGACCGTTTTTGGCTCGGTAGCTCAGTTGGTAGAGCAATGGATTGAAGCTCCATGTGTCGGCAGTTCGATTCTGTCCCGCGCCATCCAAGAAAAATTTGCGGGTGTAGTTTAGTGGTAAAACCACAGCCTTCCAAGCTGTTGTCGCGAGTTCGATTCTCGTCACCCGCTTTTCTTTTTGGGCCTATAGCTCAGCTGGTTAGAGCGCACGCCTGATAAGCGTGAGGTCGATGGTTCGAGTCCATTTAGGCCCATTTATTTTTTGGGGAAGTACTCAAGTGGCTGAAGAGGCGCCCCTGCTAAGGGTGTAGGTCGGGAAACCGGCGCGAGGGTTCAAATCCCTCCTTCTCCGTTTTTTCTTTTTAATGGCCCGTTGGTCAAGCGGTTAAGACACCGCCCTTTCACGGCGGTAACACGGGTTCGAGTCCCGTACGGGTCATAGTGAAGCATACAAACAATGTTTGTATGCTTTTTTTATTTTTATTACAAAAAAATGTCATTGAAAGCGTTGACATTTGTTGTAAATATGTTATTCTTTGGATGTAGGGATAAGTAAATAGATGGATAGTGATTGTTTAAAGACAAGCTAAACCTAATTTTTTCATGAAGCGACAGGTGTGTCGTTCTTTTTGAAGAAATTGGGTTTTTCTTTTTTCAACGAAACACAAAGGAGGTGGGGCATTGATTATTCACAAAATTTTAAACAATAATGTGGTTATTACATTAGATGATGATAAACGAGAGCAAATTGTTATGGGCAAAGGAATTGCTTTTAAGAAACGCATTGGGGATTGGGTTCCTGATGAAAGTATCGATCAAGTTTTTTATTTAGCCAATCAAGAAACATCACTTAAGTTTCAAGAATTGTTAGGAAATATTCCTTTAGAGATGATGAAACTCTCGGATGACATTATTGTTTATGCAAAATCAACGTTGAAAAAGAGTTTGAATGATACCATTTATATTTCTCTGACGGATCATTTGTACACAGCTTTAGAAAGAAAAAAACAAGGAATTGCAATTAAGAATTTATTATTATGGGATATTAAACGTTTTTTTCCTGAAGAGTACGAAGTAGGAGTAAATGCTTTAAAAATGGTACAAAAGCGCGTAGGAATGGAATTGTCAACGGATGAGGCAGGTTTTATCGCATTGCACTTGGTAAATGCGGAGATGGAGGAAGAAGTCGGTAATATTTACGAATTGACAAAGTTGATGCAAGAGATTACAAATATCGTCAAATACTATTTTAAGGTAAGTTTTGATGAAGACTCTGTCTACTTTTATCGATTTAGCACACATTTAAAATTTTTCTGTTATCGCTTATTACACCAACGTGAAGTTGTCGAAAATGATGATGAAGAACTGTATGCGGTAATCAAAAAGAAATATCTCAACGCCTATCGTTGCGTGGAAAAGATCAGCTTGTATTTAAATGAGAACTATGACTATCAAGTTTCAAATGAAGAACGCTTGTACCTAACGATTCACATTGCACGAATTGTACAAACAACGGAACAATAAACGCACCACTTTGGATAGTGACATTCAGTTGGCTAAACCTTCAAATGAAAATAAATTTTTGGAGGAAAAAAAGATGGGAAAATATCATGAACTAGCAGAAAAAATTGTAAAAAATGTCGGTGGGCAAGAGAATATTAATAGTTTGACACATTGTATCACACGTCTTCGCTTCAAATTAAAAGATGAGAGTCAAGCGAATGATGATGTCTTAAAAAATATGGACGGTGTGGTAACTGTTATGAAAAGCGGTGGACAATACCAAGTCGTTATTGGGAACCATGTTCCAGCCGTTTACGAAGAAGTAGTTAGTATTGCAGGCTTGTCAGGAGAACGTGAAGAAGAAGCTTCCAGTGGGAATTTATTTGATCGCTTAATAGATATTTTAAGTGGTTGTTTCCAACCCTTTTTAGGGGCGTTAGCAGCGGCTGGGATGGTCAAAGGGTTAAATGCCTTATTGGTTTTCTTAAAGCTCTATACGGCTACGTCAGGGACTTATACCATGTTAAATGGGATTGGCGATGCAATTTTCTACTTTATGCCAGTTATTTTAGGTTATACAGCAGCTAAAAAATTCCGGTTGCATCCAATGGTAGGGATCGTGATTGGCGCAGCTTTATGTTACCCAACGATTCAAGGAAGTGCATTACAAACGGCCTTTGAAACAACAGCGGGTGCCGGAGCCGCAGCACCGTATAATTTATTCGGTTTACCTGCCTATAATACATTTATGGGGATTCCTTGGGTCGGTGCGAACTATACAAGTAGTGTCGTACCAATCATCTTCATTATTGCTTTTGCGGCACAAGTTCAAAAAGTGTTTAAACGTATTATTCCAGAAGTTGTTCAAACGTTCTTAGTACCGTTTTTCGTCTTGTTGATTGCCTTACCAATTGGTTTCTTAGTAATTGGGCCAATCGTTAGCATGCTAACAGATTTATTAAGCGCTGGCTTTACAGCATTAATGAGTTTCTCACCAGCTTTGTATGGTTTGATTCTTGGTTTCTTCTGGCAAGTCTTAGTTATTTTTGGTTTACATTGGAGCGTTGTGCCATTAGCTATTATGCAAGTGACACAAGAAGGTTCAAGCCAAGTATTAACGGGATCATTTGCAGCTAGTTTTGCGCAAACAGCGGTTGTTTTAGCGATGTTCTTCAAATTGAAAGATAAAAAGTTAAAAGCTTTGTGTCCGCCAGCAATTATCTCTGGTATTTTTGGTGTAACAGAGCCAGCAATTTATGGAATCACTTTACCAAAAAAATGGCCATTTATTTATTCAATGATTGGTGGCGCTGTCGGTGGTTTATATTTGATGATCAACAATGTGACAGCTTATACAATGGGTGGTTTAGGAATTTTTGGTGTGCTAAACTTTATCAATGGTGATGATGCAAGTGGGATGATCCAGTCCTTTATTGCAATTGCCATTGCAGCGGTCGTTGGTTTTGGTCTAACATTCTTCTTCTGGAAAGACAATACAGTTGAGGAAGAAGAAGTGATTATTGATAAAACAACGATTAAAAAAGAAAATATTACAAGTCCAGTCAAAGGACGAGTGTTATCTTTAAAAAATGCAGAGGATCCTGCTTTTGCAAATGGAGCATTAGGAAATGGGGTCGTGATTGAACCAACGGAAGGTAAAGTGGTTGCACCCTTTGATGGAACGATTGTCACACTATTCCCAACAAAACATGCATTAGGTTTGATTTCAGATAACGGCACAGAATTATTGATTCATATTGGGATTGATACAGTTCAATTAGAAGGCGAAGGCTTTGAAGCTTTTGTAAAACAAGGTGACCGCGTGAAAAAAGGTCAAACATTAGTAACCTTTGATTTAGAAGGAATTAAAAAAGCTGGGTTTAGTACACAAATTCCAATCGTTGTGACGAATACAGCGGATTATTTAGATATTTTGGAAGTCGGCAGTAATGAAGTTTCAACAAGTGATGATTTGCTGACCGCTTTAATATAAAAAGATGTGGAGGAAGAGAATTTATGGCATTTAGAAAAGACTTTTTATGGGGTGGCGCAACAGCAGCCAATCAATGTGAAGGTGGCTATAACGAAGGCGGACGTGGTTTGGCAAACGTCGATTTAGCGCCAACTGGTCCAGATCGTTTTCCAGTAATCACTGGTGAAAAGAAAATGTTTAACTTTGATGAGGAACATTTCTATCCTGCACAAGAGGCGATTGATATGTATCATCGCTATAAAGAAGATATCGCCTTGTTTGGTGAAATGGGTTTTAAAACATACCGTTTATCCATTGCTTGGAGTCGAATTTTTCCAATGGGAGATGAAACAGAGCCGAATGAAGAAGGCTTGAAGTTCTATGAAGACTTATTCAAAGAATGTCATAAATATGGGATTGAGCCACTAGTAACGATTACACACTTTGACTGCCCAATGCACTTAGTGGAAGAATATGGCGCTTGGCGTAGTCGTAAGTTAGTAGGTTTCTATGAAAATCTTTGCCGTGTAATTTTCAACCGATATAAAGGATTAGTCAAATATTGGTTAACATTTAACGAAATTAATATGATTTTACATGCACCATTTATGGGAGCAGGTCTATACTTTGAAGAAGGCGAAAACAAAGAACAAGTGAAATACCAAGCGGCCCATCATGAACTACTAGCAAGTGCAATTGCGACAAAAATTGCTCATGAGGTAGATCCTGAAAACCAAGTAGGTTGTATGTTAGCGGCTGGTTCCAACTACGCTTATACTTGTAAACCAGAAGATGTTTTCGCTGCTCGACAAGCAGATCGTGAAAATTATTTCTTTATTGATGTCCAATCACGTGGGGAATACCCTGCGTATGCTTTAAAAGAAATGGCCCGTAAAGGTATTCAAATTGAAATGGAAGAAGGCGACGAAGAACTTTTAAAAGAACATACGGTGGACTTCATTTCGTTCTCTTATTATTCTTCTCGTGTCACATCAACAGATCCAGAAATTAATGAACAAACAGCTGGTAACATCTTTGCCTCTGTGAAAAATCCTTATTTAAAAGCCAGTGAATGGGGTTGGCAAATTGATCCGCTTGGTTTGAGAATTACGATGAATGACTTATATGATCGTTATCAAAAACCACTATTCATTGTTGAAAATGGCTTAGGAGCGGTAGACACACCAGACGAAAATGGTGATGTAGTCGATGATTATCGTATCGATTATTTGGCGGCGCATATTCAAGCGATGAAAGATGCTGTTGAACAAGATGGTGTCGACTTGTTAGGCTATACGACTTGGGGCTGTATTGATTTAGTATCAGCTGGAACAGGTGAAATGAAAAAACGCTATGGCTTTATCTATGTGGATCGCGATAACGAAGGAAATGGTACGTTAAAACGAAGCAAGAAGAAATCGTTTGATTGGTACAAAAAAGTAATCGCAACAAATGGTGAAGATTTAAGTAATTAATAAAATTAGCAACTATTAAAGGGCGTTTGACGTTGGTAGAAAAAACAAGGACTCTTCTGCCAGCGTCAATTCCCTTGATGGTTTCTTTGTGATGCCTAAAAACAGAGGGAAAGAGGGATTTTATGGGATTTCCAGAAAATTTTTTATGGGGCGGCGCAACAGCTGCTAACCAATATGAAGGTGGCTACCTTTCAGGAGGCAAAGGTCTGAGTACATTAGATGCAATTACTGGTGGTAGTCAAACAGAACCGCGACGGATTACGTATTTAACTAAAGAAGGCCAAAAAGCTTCGTGTACGCGCGATCAAGCATTACCCGAAGGAGCGATTGGCTATATCGATGAAGAATTATACTACCCTAGTCATGTAGCGACGGACTTTTACCATCATTACGAAGAAGATATCGCCTTATTTGCAGAAATGGGTTTCAAATGTTTTCGGCTGTCTATCGCCTGGAGCCGGATTTGCCCAAATGGAACAAAAGAGATTAATGAAGAAGGCTTAGCCTTTTATGATAAAGTTTTTGATGCTTTGCTGCGCCATGGAATTGAGCCCGTTGTGACGATTAACCATTTTGATATTCCGATGTATTTGGCCGATGAATATGATGGTTGGAAAAATCGTGAAGTGATTGATTTCTTTGTTTTCTTTTGCGAAACCATTTTTACGCGTTATCAGGATAAAGTGAAGTATTGGATGACTTTTAATGAAATTAATTTTTTAAGAAGTTGGACGCAAATTGGGATTCACAATAATGATAAACAAAGTAAATATCAAGCAGCGCATCATCTATTTGTAGCAAGTGCGAAAGCAGTTGAATTAGGACATTCCATCAATCCAGATTTCCAAATTGGTATGATGGTGGCTTATATTCCAAGTTATCCTTTGTCCTGCAAACCTGAGGACGTGATGGCAGCTGTTCAATTTAACCGAGAGCAAGAATTTTATATGGATGTCCAGGCTAAGGGCTATTATCCAGCGCATAAGCTCAAAGAATTTGAGCGTGAAGGAATGACAATTCAAATGGAGTCAGAGGATTTAGCGATTATTCAAAAAGGAACAGTTGATTATATCGGGTTTAGTTATTATATGTCGACCGTTTCGACTGCTTATCCCGAAGAAGTAAAATATGTCGGAGGCAACCAAATGCCTGCGGTTAAAAATCCTTATTTGCAAGAATCTGAATGGGGCTGGGCTGTCGATCCTTTAGGGTTAAGAATTTCATTGTGTCAGTTGTCAGATCGTTACAATATGCCATTGTTTGTGGTTGAAAACGGGTTTGGTGCGGTGGATACATTGCAAGAGGATGGCTCGATTGTCGACGATTACCGCATTGATTATTTTAAACAACATATTGAAGCCATGAGAACCGCAGTAGAAGAAGACGGGGTTAACTTAATTGGTTATACGCCATGGGGTTGTATTGACTTAGTTTCAGCAGGGACTGGCGAAATGAAAAAACGTTACGGCTTTATCTATGTAGACATGGATGACCAAGGTCAGGGAACCTTGAAACGAACTAAGAAAAAATCATTTAATTGGTACAAACAAGTTATCGCTAGTAATGGTGAAAACTTAACAACTGAGTAGAAAATGAGGGGAAATAAAAAATGAAAAAACGATTGACGATTGTGGGGATGCTTTTTCTGGCCATTTTAGTAATGGTTGGTTGTGGTAAAAATCAGCAAGCAACGACAAAAGAAAAAGAGACAAAACCTGAAGAACTAACTCTTTACATTGTGCGCCATGGAAAAACCATGTTAAATACGACGGACCGCGTACAAGGATGGTCAGATGCGGTCTTAACACCAGAAGGTGAAAAAGTTGTGACAGCAACTGGGATTGGCCTGAAAGATGTTGCCTTTCAAAATGCATATAGTAGTGATAGTGGCCGCGCCTTGCAAACTGCTCAACTTATTTTAGATCAAAATAAAGCAGGCAAAGACCTTGAAGTCGTGCGTGACCCAGATTTACGTGAATTTAATTTTGGTAGCTATGAAGGGGATTTAAACAAGACAATGTGGCAGGATATTGCTGATGATCAAGGTGTTTCCTTAGAAGAATTTATGAAAAACATGACTCCTGAATCCTTTGCCAACAGCGTAGCTAAACTGGATCAACAGCGCGAGGAAAGCAAGAATAACTGGCCTGCAGAAGACTATGCTACAATTACTAAACGTTTGAAAAAAGGCTTAGATAAAATTGTTGCTACAGAATCAGCCAATCCCGGGAATGGCAATGTTTTAGTGGTCTCTCATGGCTTGAGTATTTCAGCGTTGTTAGCAACTTTATTTGATGATTTTAAAGTCCCAGAAGGCGGTTTGAAGAATGCTAGTGTTACAACGATTCATTACAAAAATGGCGAGTATACTTTGGATAAAGTCAATGATGTCAGCTACTTAGAAGCAGGCGAAAAAGAATCAAAATAATCTAAGGCATCGAGAAACGGTCTAGTTAGGAGTTGGTGGAGCAACAGAAGGGTTGCTTCACCAACTCCTATTGTTGTGTTCTTTTTTTATTAAAGGTAGAATCAGAAAGAAGAATTTTTTCATTGGGAGGAAATGAGATGAAAAATAGAACAAAATCACGCTGGAAAAAAATTGTCCTAGGAATCGGGCTTTTTTTAGCGGTATTAGTCATCGGTCTGACTATTTTTATTAAAAATAGTACGTATCAAGCAACCGATTCAGCCTTAAAAATAAGTCAAAGTGCCACGCAAGAAAAAAACTATGATTATTATACAAACGGGCAAAAAAATGATACAGCACTGATTTTTTATCCAGGTGCATTGGTTGCGCCCGCTAGTTATAGTGAATGGGCGCAAGAAGTTGCTACGAAAGGTTATGATGTCTATGTTGTTCATTTTCCTTTGAATTTAGCGGTTCTTGCACCAAATGCTGCAGAACAAATTATAAAGGATCATCCACAACAAAACTTCGTTTTGGCTGGACATTCTCTGGGTGGTGTGATGGCTAGCCGTTTTGTAGCGGAAAATGAGCAACGAATCAAAGGCATGATTTATTTAGCCAGCTATCCTGACGAAAAAGGTGCACTAAACAAGCAAAATCTGCCGGTTCTGTCAATAACAGCCACAAACGATGGTGTTTTAAATTGGACTAGCTATCAAAAAGCCAAACAGTTTTTGCCAAAAGATACGCAGTATGTATCTATCGAAGGTGGGAATCATGCAGGGTTTGGTAATTACGGTGTCCAAAAAGGAGACAACAAAGCGACAATTTCTAATGAGCAACAGCAAACAGAAATCAGTCAATTGATTGTAGCATGGCTACAATCACGCCCCAATAAATAATCCGATGAGCCGAAATGTTATTTTTTCGGCTCATTTTTACTGCGATAAACAGAGGGGGTTACGCCTGTTTCTTTTTTAAAAGTGGTGGCAAAATATGCTGCGGTTTGGAAGCCAACTTTTTTCGCGATTTGTTGAATCGTAAGGGGTGAATGGAGAAGCAATTCTTGGGCTTGCCTAATTCGGATACTTGTTAAATAAGCTAATGGGGTTTGTTTTGTCTGTTCCTTAAAGGTTCGCTGCAAATGAAAGGGACTACCGTGGCAGGCTTGCGCTAAATAGTCTAAACTTAATGGTTCCGCTGAATGCCGATCAATAAATTGCTTAATTTGAGCAACCCATTCCTCGTTAGGAACGACTTGCCCGGTTGGTTGACATCTTTTACATGGACGAAAACCAAGTGTTAAAGCTTCCTGAGCCGTTTTGAAGATCAGAACGTGGTTCTTGTTGGGCACACGGGAAGGGCACGAAGGACGACAAAAAATTTTAGTTGTGGTCACACCATAAAAAAAATCACCATCAAATTGCGTATTATTATTTTGAATGGCTTCCCAACGTTTCTGAGTAAGTCGATACGTTGTTTTCATTGTAAGCACACCTCCCGTTTTCTTCATTGTAAAAGAATCCCTAATAAAAACAAGTAAAAAGTGATAGGAGCGCAAGATTTTGAAAGCCAAAAGAATTATAATGAAGATAAGAAAAACACGAGAAAGAAGTGTAGAAATATGGCAAAAAAAATTTATTATGCGCAACAAGAATGGCAGAACGATCACTATTATCTTGGTGTGACAGACGCTGGACTAGCTTTTGTAGGTTCAGCCAATCAATCGATAGAAGAGCTGAAAAACTGGTACCCTCAAGCACAATTAGAAGCTTCTGAAAAGAAAACTGCGCCTTATAAAGAAGCATTAATAAGTTATCTTAACCAACATTCGACAACGTTTGCTTGCCCCATAGACATAGAAGGAACGCCCTTTCAAAAAGAAGTTTGGCAGGCGTTGCAAGAAATCCCTTATGGTGAGACAATGACCTATCAAGAAATTTCAGAAAAAATTGGGCGTCCACGTGCGGTTCGAGCAGTTGGCACAGCGATTGGGAAAAATCCTTTATTAATGGTCATTCCTTGCCATCGAGTCATCGGCAGCAAGGGACAATTAACCGGTTACCGTGGTGGTTTAGCAATGAAACAAGCATTATTAACATTTGAACAGTCTTAAAAGGAGGCGGCGATGAACAACTATCAATGGTATACAGAACAATGGGGAAAACCTACAAGAGAGGATGATTTGCTGTTTTTATTGTTGACGGTGGGTGTTTTTCAAGTTGGTTTAAGTTGGAAAGCAGCCGCAGGGAAAAAAGTAGCATTCATGAAAAATTTTTGCCAAATGAAGCCGGAAAAAGTTGCCGCGCTGTTGCCTGACGAAGTCGATCGAATAGTAGCTGATCCAGATATGATTCGCAATCGGCGCAAAATTGAAGCAACCATTAAAAATGCGCAAGCAATTTTAAAAGTACAAGAAGAATTTGGCAGTTTTGCCAATTATCTATGGCAATTTGTAAAAAACGTCCCCGTTTTATCTATTTATGAAGAAGCATACCAAGTCCCGCGCACACAGCTTTTGTCAGATAACGTAGCAAAAGACTTAAAAAAAAGAGGATTTTCTTTTGTAGGTCCGATTGTCACCAATATGTTTCTGAAAGCTAGCGGGATTATCCAGGTGGAAATTTTAAATCCAGAATAAAGGAGTGTTAGGATGTTTGAAAATGAATCTCTTAGTTTTGAAGAACAAACAATTATTCAAGCAGCAGAGCGTTATGTTCAACAAGAATTAGCCAACGAAGCAAGTGGCCATGACTGGTGGCATATTTATCGGGTGACACAATTAGCAAAAACAATTGCAGAGAAAGAACAAGCAAATTTATTTTTATGTATATTAACAGCATTGTTACATGATATTGGCGATGAAAAATTTAACGAAAGTGAAGAGGCTGGCTTGCTAAAGGTGCAACAATGGTTGGAAGCAAATAACGTATCAACAGAGCAAACGAATCACATCCTTTCCATTATTGCTAATATGTCCTTTAAAGGAGGAAATACTGGGAAAACAGTCACTACATTAGAAGGAAAAGTGGTCCAGGATGCGGATCGATTAGATGCCATCGGTGCGATTGGAATTGCACGGGTGATGGCTTATTCGGGAAATAAAGGCCGTTTAATTCACGATCCTCACAAACAACCTCGTGAACAGTTAACCCAAGAAGAATACCGGAATGGGGAAGATACTGCTATTATGCATTTTTATGAGAAACTTTTAAAGTTAAAGGAACAAATGAATACAAATTATGGTCGCTTATTGGCGGAAAAGCGTCATCAATTTATGGAACTTTATCTGGAGGAATTTTATCAAGAGTGGGATGGACACCGATAAATGAGGGCCAACTAAAACAGTCAGTACATTTCTTTTTGAATTTTAAGAGAACTCTTTTTTACAAATACCTCAGAAGTGGTAAAATGATGGATGAATAAACGGGTGGTTTATCTTAGTTTTACGTTACATATAGGAGGTAATTATGGAGACAAAAAAATCGAGTGGCATGTTTGCAGTTATTGCCGCACTGATTGCGAATATTTTAGTAGCGATTAGTAAATTTGTTGGTTTTGCTTTAAGTGGTAGTACCGCTATGATGAATGAAAGTATCCACAGTGTCGTGGACTGTAGTAATCAGGTGTTATTACTTTTTGGGAATAAGCGCGCTTCTCGTGGACAAAGTGCGTTACATCAATTTGGAGAAGGCCGTGCAAAATACTTTTTTAGTACAATTGTTGCAACGATGCTCTTTTTTGGTGGGGGCGCGTTAGGCGTAATGGAGGCTATTCAGAAGTTACTGCATCCCTCTCATGAAGTAGAAAATGTGGCTATTGTCATTGGTATTTTAATTTTTGGTTTGCTTGTGGAAGGTAGCTCGTTGCGTGTAGCGATGAAAGAAATCAAAGAATTGAATACAGAGAAGTTATCGCTCTTAAAATTTTTGCGAGAAAGTCGTCACAGTGAAATTTTAATTATTTTTACGGAAGACTTTTGTGCGGTTATTGGTTTGTGTTTAGCTTTGGTGGGAACCCTTTTAACAATGGTAACTGGGATTGCTGCATTTGATGCTATCAGTGGTTTACTGATTGGTTTACTATTAATGTGTGCAGCCATTTTCTTAGCGAAAGAATTTTATAGTTTGATTATAGGAGAAAGTGTGACCGCTACAGATTTAGCAAAAATTAAAACTGCATTTGATCGGGCGGATGTTGAAAAACTAATTGATGTAAAGACCGTTCATTTAGGTCCAACTGAAATTTTAGTAGCGGCAAAAATTGATGTGGTAGAACCAATGGAAGAAGATGCACCTGATGTTGTGAATGCGATTGAACGAGACATTCGCAGTAAAATGCCTGATAAAAAAATCTATATCTATATTGAAGTTGACGATTATGATGTGAATTACGTTCGTAAATAACAAATGAAAGAATAACTTTAAAAAACAATATGGGGGAAGAAACGATGCAAGAGGCAATTATAACAAGTACAGTAGATTTAACCAGTGGTGGTTGCAACGCCTGTGGTTTAGTGGAAGATACCGTCTACACATTAGCAATGAATGGAGTGGACATTCCGTTAGATGGCTTGACAGTTGCTCATCTAGTTTCTGCTGTTGTTGCCAGAAATGGATTTAAACAGGAGCTACAAATGGATATGCTAGATGACGAATATATCCTTTATCGAAAAGAAGACACAGCAGTAACCTTTAAAGAAGCGTACAATCATTTAAGCTACGATAACGGTTCTGAAAAAATCCAATCTAAAAATAAACTGGAAGATTTACCAGAACTTTTTGAACAAGTCAATCAAATTCTAACAACTGTTTTTGGAATTGAAACTGTCAATTTTATTATAGAATAAAGTAAAAAATAGAACAGAAATTGGACAATCAATGAGTGAAAGAGATTGTCCAATCTCTGTTTTTTAATGTATAAATAGAAAATAAAGACAAAAAATGATTAAGTTAAGTGAACGCCTTTATCGACATAAATGATGTCACCGACCACACCACTAGCTAGTTCACTGACTAAAAAGGCACAAGTGTTTCCGACTTCTTCAATGGTTACACCTGTTTTATCTGGTGTCCGCTCATTAGAAATACTAATCAATTGATCGTAGTCTTTTACACCAGTCACAGCCAATGTTTTAATCGCTCCTGCGGAGATTCCGTTGACACGAATTTTATCTGCAGCTAATTCAAAAGCTAAATATTTCACGGCAGTTTCTAAAGAAGCTTTAGCAATCCCCATCATATTGTAGTTAGGAATCGCACGTTCGGAACCTAAATACGTCAATGTGACAATTCCTGAACCAGGATTTAACAAAGGTTTCGCATAATGAGTGACTGCTAAAAGAGAGTAGCTACTAATATCTTGTGCTAATAGGAAACCATCACGAGTGATGTCACTAACGTTTCCAGACAATTCTTCTTTTTTGGCAAAAGCAATCGCATGGACTAGTCCATCGATCGTGCCCACTTCATTTTTAATTGTTTCAAAGGCTGCTTGAATGGACGCATCAGAAGCAACATCGCACTCCACCAACAAATCATTTTCATCTGCTAATTTAACCACTTGCTTTTTCATGCGTTCGTTTTGATACGTATAAATAACATTGGCCCCTTGATCTTTTAATGCTTTTGCACAGCCCCAAGCAATACTTTTTTTGTTGGCAACACCCATTACGACGACATTCTTATTTTGTAAAAACATATAAAATCTCCTTTAATAAAAAATTTTTGTTGATAGAATAGGCTTTTCTTCATCAAAATGTAAAAGTTACATTTATTGAGTTGACGAATAAAATTTCAACTGGTATTATCTGTGTGAGAATGATAACAAAATCTTCTCAATTTTCTAATCTTGAAAAAAACAGACATTTTTCCTGATGTCTGAATTATTAACCAAAATACTTTGAAAGTCAAACTATTTTTCTTATTTTTTGAGAAAAAGTGCTGGAAACCGCATGAAATAATAGTTTGATAATCAAAATAAACTCGGAGGTACAGTATGAAAAGAGTGGTCATAACCGGCATGGGTGCCGTAACACCATTAGGCAATACCGTAAAAGAATTTTGGCATAATCTAGTGGATGGCAAGCTAGGAATTGGCAAAATTACTAAATTTGATTCTGAAGATACTGGGGTGGCTTTGGCTGGTGAAGTGAAAGAGTTTGACCCAAGTGCTGTTTTAGAACGCAAAGAGCAAAAAAGAATGGACTTATTTTCTCAATATGGCTTGGTCGCTGCTTTAGAAGCGTGGGAAATGAGTGGTTTAACAGAAGCAACGATTGACCCGACTCGTTTAGGTGTGATTGTCGGTAGTGGGATTGGCGGGATGACTACCTTACAAGACCAAGTACGGGTAATGGATAAAAAAGGCGCAAAACGCGTAACACCATTTTTCGTGCCCATGGTAATTGCTAATATGGCAGCGGGAAATATTTCGATTCGTTTAGGTGCAAAAGGACCTTCTCAAACTATCGTGACTGCTTGTGCTTCTGCGACGAATGCGATTGGTGAAGCTTTTCGCACGATTAAATATGGTTTAGCGGACATGATGGTAACTGGGGGGACAGAAGCCACAGTATGTGAAATTGGGATTGCAGGCTTTGCAGCATTGAATGCTTTAAATACAACAGAAGATGCGACTCGGGCTTCGATTCCTTTTGATAAAGAACGAAAAGGTTTTGTGATGGGTGAAGGCGCAGGAATGCTGGTTTTAGAAGAACTCGAGCATGCACAGAAACGTGGCGCAACTATCTACGGCGAAATTGTTGGATATGGCAGCAACTGTGATGCTAGCCACATGACCGCTCCTTTAAAAGACGGTAGTGGCGCGGCGGCTGCGATGGAAATGGCGATTGCAGAAGCAGGGATTACGCCGGAACAAATTGGGTATATCAATGCTCATGGTACGTCAACCCCAGCGAATGACGCTGCGGAAACAACGGCCATCAAACGTGTCTTTGGTGAGCGAGCATCGCAAATTCCAATTTCAAGTACAAAGAGTATGACTGGACATTTATTGGGCGCGGCTGGCGGTATCGAAGCGATTGCTTGTGTACAAACATTGCAAGAAGGAAAAGCTCATCCGACAGTAGGCTACCAAGTTGCTGATCCAGATTGTGATTTAGATTATGTCACAGAAGGTGCACGTGACATTACAGCGGACTATACAATTAGTAATTCGTTTGGCTTTGGTGGCCATAATGGTGTAATTTGCTTGAAGAAATGGGAGGAAAACTAGTATGAAAAAAGTAATGACTGCAACAGAAATTATGGAAATGATTCCTAATCGCTATCCGATTTGTTATATTGATTATGTGGATGAAATTATTCCAAATGAAAAGATTATTGCAACAAAAAATGTGACAATTAACGAAGAATTTTTCCAAGGACATTTCCCTGGAAATCCAACAATGCCAGGCGTTTTGATTATTGAAGCATTGGCACAAGTAGGTTCGATTTTAATCTTAAAAATGGATCAATTTGAAGGTGAAACGGCCTATATTGGCGGTATCAACAAGGCCAAATTCCGTCAAAAAGTGGTCCCTGGTGATGTCTTGAAATTACATTTTGAAATCGTCAAATTACGTGACTTTGTCGGCATCGGCAAAGCGACTGCTTACGTGGAAGATAAAAAGGTCTGCGAATGTGAATTGACGTTTATTGTGGGACGATAAGAATCAATCAATTTTGGATACGTTAGTTTCCCTAAGAAAAGGAATAAGTCACAATGGCTTATTCCTTTTTAAATTTATATAAATAACACTAACGCAAAAAAACATGCTATAATCATAAAAAGCTTACGTGAAGGTGGTAAGCTTATGAGTAAAACAATTTACAGGAGGGTTTTTCTTTTGGATATTTCAGTAGAGTTTTCGGGACATAAATTGGCGAATGTGTTAATGAACGCATCAGGCATTCATTGTATGACAATTAAGGAAATGGACGAGTTAGCGGCTTCTCAAGCAGGTGCTTTTGTCGCTAAGACGGCAACACCTAATCCTCGTCAGGGCAATGAGGAACCACGGTATTTTGATACACCATTAGGAAGTATTAACTCAATGGGCTTGCCTAATTTAGGGATTGATTATTATTTAGATTATCAGATTGCACGTCAAAAGGAATTTCCTGAGGAGTTACGCTTTTTATCTGTATCTGGTATGAATTATGAGGAAAATATTGCTATTTTAAAAAAAGTGCAAGAAAGTGAATACACAGGAGTGACAGAATTTAATTTGTCTTGTCCCAATTTGCCTGGTAAACCGCAAATTGCTTATGATTTTGAATTAACAGAAAAGCTTTTAACAGAAGTTTTCCAATTTTTTACTAAACCATTAGGTGTAAAATTACCCCCATTTTTTGATATTGCACATTTTGACGCAATGGCTGAAATTTTAAATAAATTCCCTTTAGTATACGTGAATAGTATTAATAGCATCGGTAATGGTTTATATATTGACAGTGACAAGGAAGAAGTGGTCATTAAACCAAAAGGAGGTTTCGGTGGACTGGGCGGCGAATATGTCAAACCAACAGCGTTAGCCAATGTTCGTGCGTTTGCGCAACGTTTGAAACCAGAAATTAAAATTATTGGAACGGGCGGTATTACATGTGGAAAAGATGTTTTTGAGCATCTTTTATGTGGTGCGACATTAGTACAAGTCGGCACACAATTGCATCAAGAAGGTCCACAAGTTTTTGAGCGTCTAGCCAAAGAATTACAAGAAATCATGGCAGCAAAAGGTTATGAAAGTATTGAAGAATTTCGTGGGAAATTGAAAGAGATGTAACAAAAAAACCGTCAAGAAATTTTCTTGACGGTTTTTTGTTATTTCACAGCCTTAACATTTTCCATAAAGGCTTCCAAATATTCAGGTTGTGTTAATTGTTGGTTACAGGTGTCGCTATCATGGCAAATGTAATTGCCTTTTTTCGTGTAGGTTCCGTCACCGCCTGATTTGGTGGTAGCTAGGAACATAGACACATTCGTGATTGTTTGACAGATGGAGCAAACACCTTTAACAATGGTGGGTGAAAGGGTGCCGTGGACGCCGATTAATTTATTTTCTCGATAAGCTAAGATAAATTTTTTCTGAGTCCCAGCGTCGTTCCAACCGACATAGGTATTGTTCCGTAAATCCATGTTTTCCCACTCAGGAATCTTTAACTTTTTCACTTTGCGAAAGACTTTCGTGACTTGTGGTGTTGAAGGTTCTTTAAAGGGCAACACGGTTTCTTTTAATTCATCTAAATATTTTTCAGCACGTGCGCGTGTTAAACGACGATCCATCACTTTGTCCAACAAAATCGTAACAGCAGGGTGTTCTTCTGAAAATAACCCATTGATTTTTTCGGCACATAGGGCCTGGACAGTTTTGACAGTCGTAGCATCGTTAACAGACGTATAGGTGTTTAGTAACACAGCGACTTGTTCTTTAATTATGTTAAATTGGTAAGGTTGAATAGTTGGGTTCATGGTTTTAAATTCCTTTCAAATAGACCGAGTACATACGCTGAAAGGCAATTTGTCTCACCAACGTATGTTTAGTGACAGACAACCTCATGTGTTTTTGATAAAGATAGCGTTTGACGTATCATATCATCACCCCCTTTAATGATTGATTTTTTCTATGTAAAAAGTGAAAATAATTGATGAAAGCTTGGTAATTCTAACGCAATTCAAGAAAAAAGGCAAGTTAAACTCGTTTTATTTCCCAATTCAATGTCTGGGGAGTGATAAACTTCTAAAAAAGATACGTGATTTCCTAGATTAATCCTAGGTTATTTGCTACAATAATGAAGAATTAACCAGAGAAAAGGAGAAATTACAATGATTGCAGCAAGCGATTTAAAAGCCGGTATGACTTTTGAGCAAGACGGCAAATTAATTAAAGTAATGGAAGCTAGCCACCACAAACCAGGTAAAGGTAACACGGTTATGCGTATGAAATTAAAAGATGTTCGTACGGGTTCAACAACAGATACAACAATGCGCCCAGATGAAAAAGTGAAAAAAGCGCACATCGATACAAAACCGGTTCAATATTTATACAGCCAAGATGATATGGCTATTTTCATGGATTTAGAAACATATGAACAATATGAAGTACCAACTGCTTTAATTGAAGAAGAACTAAAATATTTATTAGAAAATATGGAAGTAAAAATTCAATTTTATGGTGAAGAAGTCATTGGTTTAACTTTACCAACAACGGTAATCTTACGTGTTGCTGAAACACAACCTTCAATCAAAGGCGCAACAGTAACTGGTTCTGGTAAACCCGCTACAATGGAAACAGGATTAGTTGTTAACGTTCCAGATTTTGTTGAAGCAGACGAATTATTAGAAATCAATACTGCGGAAGGTACGTATTTAAAACGTGCTAAATAAGTAGCAGAAAAACAGAAGGCTAGCCTTCTGTTTTTTTTTGGTCTATTAATTCTTTTACCTATAAGAAAACCATTGGTGTGATAGGAAATAGCAATCGTTAGAATCGTTGACACTAGAAAATGGGAAATGGTATAGTTTGGTCAACACATGACGAAGGAGGAAATCAACCATGACGAAAAAACAAGCTAGCCTTTTTTTAGAAACGGAAAGCTGTTGTTGTATGGTGCAAAATAGTGCAGCATACTCTTTTGTGATGGGGAAAACCTCCGTTATTTCTGAAAAATTGCCTAACACGATTCCTCTCTGAATCTAGACAACCAGAAATAAACAAAAAAGGTGCTGATGCGATCAGCACCTTTTTGTTTTATGTACATGTATTAGAAGGAGGAATTCGCTATGATTGTTCAGTCAATTTTAGACACAATCGGAGCAACACCATTATTTGAATTTACAAGTGAACAATATCCTATGCCAGAAGGCACTAAAATTTATGCGAAACTAGAATATTTGAATCCAGGTGGCAGCGTCAAAGATCGGCTTGGTGTGCATCTTCTCAAAGAAGCAATGAAAACGGGAAAGATAAATCAAGCCACAACAATTATTGAACCGACAGCGGGGAATACAGGGATTGGACTTGGATTAGCTGCCAGTCAACTGGGCCTCAAGACAATCTTTGTTGTGCCAGAAAAATTTAGTCAGGAAAAACAACAGCTGATGCAAGCGTTAGGTGCTAAAATTGTCCCTTCGCCAACAGAGCAAGGGATTGTCGGAGCGATAACTAGTGCCCAAGACTTAGCCAAGGAAATTCCTAATAGTTACGTGCCGTTACAATTTGAAAATCCGGATAACCCTGCTGCTTACTACGAAGGATTAGGACCTGAAATTGTTCAAGACTTAGGCGGAAAGATTACTAGCTTTGTCGCAGGTTTAGGCAGTGGTGGAACGTTTGCAGGTGTTGGCAGATATCTCAAAGAACAAAATAGTAAGACGCAATTATGGGGCGTGGAGCCAGAAGGTTCAATTTTAAATGGCGGACCTGCACACGGACATGAAATCGAAGGCATTGGCGTGGAGTTCGTGCCGCCTTTTCTTAAACAGATTCCTGTGGACGGCTTTTATACCATTTCAGACGAGGATGGTTTTTTCTGGGTCAAACAATTAGCCAAGAAAAGCGCTTTGCTGGTGGGAAGCTCCAGCGGCGCAGCATTTGCGGCGGCATTAAGAGAGGCGCGCCGCTTACCAGCAGGCAGCACAATTGTAACTATTTTTCCTGACGGTAGTGATCGTTATTTATCAAAAAATATTTATTCTTAGGAGGAAACCTTTTATGAAATTCAATACCAAATTAATTCATGGCGGCATTAGTAAAGACACAACAACAGGTGCAGTGAGTGTTCCTATTTATCAAACGTCAACCTTTGAACAAAATGGCGTGGGCCAGCCAAAAGAATATGAATATTCTCGTTCAGGTAATCCCACACGTCACGCGTTAGAAACCTTAATCGCTGAGTTAGAAGGTGGGAGCCATGGCTTTGCGTTTAGCTCAGGCTTAGCTGGTATCCATGCAATCATTTCTATGTTTGGACCCGAAGATCATATTTTATTAGGTGACGATGTCTATGGGGGGAGTTTCCGTTTATTGGATAAAGTATTTGTAGCAAATGGGTTAAGCTACACGATTGTAAACGCCAGCGACTTATCAACAATTGAAGCCGCAATTCAGCCAAATACAAAAGCCTTGTTTTTGGAAACACCAAGTAATCCACTGTTAAAAATTACAGATATTGAAGCGGCAGCTAAGCTTGCTAAAAAACATCAGTTGTTAACTATTGTCGATAATACATTTGCGACACCTTATTTTCAACGGCCGTTAGCGTTAGGTGCTGATATTGTGGTTCACAGCGGGACAAAATATTTAGGGGGCCATAGTGATGTAGTCTCTGGTTTAGTCGTAACGAATCATCCAGAAAGCGCAGAAAAGATTGCCTTTTTACAAAATACGATTGGTGCTGTTTTAGGACCACATGATAGTTGGCTGGTCCAACGTAGTTTAAAAACATTAGGCGTCCGGATGGCAGCGCATGCCCAAAATGCTCAAAAAATCGCAGAATTTTTAGAAGCGCATCCAGCGGTAGCAACGGTGTATTATCCAGGACTAGCGAGTCATCCTGGTCACGAAATTGCGCAAAAACAGATGTCGGGATTTAGTGGCATGATTTCTTTTGAATTAGCCAAGGATGAGCAAGTCGTTCCTTTCGTAGAAGCGTTGGAAATTTTTACTTTAGCGGAAAGTTTAGGTGGCGTAGAAAGTTTAATTGAAGTACCTGCCATTATGACTCACGCATCTATCCCCAAAGAAAATCGTGAAGCCGTGGGAATTAAAGATGGACTCATTCGTTTATCTGTAGGAATTGAAGCAGTCGAAGATTTATTGGCTGATTTAGAAAAGGGATTACAAGCATAAACAAAAGGCCCTCGTCTTTAGACGAAGGCCTTTTGTTTATAATTCTTCTCCATTCGTAGCAATCACTTGTTGATACCAAGCAAACGATTTTTTCTTTCGCCGCTCCAACGTTCCGTGACCATCGTTGTCTTTATCTACATAAATGAAGCCATACCGTTTCTTCATTTCGCCTGTACTAGCGCTCACTAAATCGATGAATCCCCAAGGTGTGTAGCCCATCAAATCAATGCCGTCATACGCAACGGCTTCTTTCATCATCTCAATATGTTCACGTAAATAAGCGATTCGGTAAGTGTCGTTAATCGTTCCGTCTGGTTCTAACTCATCAATAGCACCAAAGCCATTTTCGACAATAAAAAGTGGTAATTCATACCGATCATTGAACCAATTCATTGCATAGCGTAAGCCCATAGGATCGATTTGCCAGCCCCAATCAGATGTTGCTACATAAGGATTTCGCACCAAGTCTTTTGCTTCATTGTAGTCAAAAGTAGGGGCCTTTTCTGCACCTTTTACAGCAAACGACATGTAATAGCTAAAGCCAATATAATCAACACAGCCATTAGCTAAATCAGTTAAATCTTCTTCTGTGACATCTAATGAAATGTTTTTTCGTTTCAAATAGCATTGAATTGCACTTGGATAATGACCGCGGACATGAACATCGGTAAACCAATAACGTTTTTGCATTGCGCTAACACTCATCATCATATCCTCAGGATTACAAGAATAAGGATAAATAGGCACCATCGCAATCATACAGCCAATTTGGAAGTCGGGATTGATAGCGTGGCCAATTTTCACTGCACGTGCGCTAGCGACTAGTTCATAATGAGCAGCCTGATACATAATTGCTTCGCGGTCTTCTCCTTCCTGGTAAGCAATACCAGAGTTAGTAAAAGGTGCAAAATCTTCTTCATAATTGGCTTGGTTGTTAATTTCGTTAAAGGTCATCCAATATTTGACTTTTTTCTGGTAACGAGTGAAACAGACTTCAGCAAATTTGACAAAAAAATCAATGACCTGGCGATTGCGAAAGCCGCCATATTTTGTGACTAAATGATAAGGCATTTCAAAGTGAGACAGTGTCACGACTGGCTCAATGCCATTTTTCAAACACTCGTCAAAAAGTGCATCATAAAAACGAAGGCCTTCTTCATTGGGCGTTTCTTCATCTCCGTTAGGAAAAATTCGTGTCCAAGCAATAGAGGTTCGGAAACAATTTAAACCAAGTTCTTTGAATAGTTGAATATCTTCTTGATAGCGATGGTAAAAATCAATCGCTTCATGGTTAGGATAGTGTTCATCTGGTAAAACGCCTGCGGTAATTTTACGAGGGACGCCATGTGCACCGGCAGTCATTACATCCGCCACGCTCACCCCTTTACCGCCTTGGTCCCAGCCTCCTTCTAATTGATGAGCAGCGACAGCGCCGCCCCAAAGAAAATCATTTTTCAAAATTGACATATCGTTTCAGTCCTTTGTTCAAATTTTTATACGTTTTGTGCTTCGACTTTTTCAAGGGTTTCTTCAGTAATCGGTTGATTGGTTTCTTCTGCGTAGTTAAGTGCATCCATTTTTTTAGCAAACGGTAAATAGATAAAGAAACTCATCGTCAGTACTACTACTTGAAGCAACGCGGCTTGCCAACCACCAACTAAAAGTCCAGAAATGATTGGAGGAGTAGTCCAGGGAACTTGTACCGCAGTAAAGAGAGGAACCAGTCCTGTGTACAAGGCAAAATATGTCACAACAGAAGAAACAATCGGTGTGATAATGAATGGCACAGCCATGATTGGGTTCATCACGATAGGTGTAGCAAAGACAATTGGCTCGTTAATATTGAAAACAGCTGGCCCAATTGAAAGCCGACCTAATTGCTTAAACTGAGCTGATTTGGCAAAGAAAACCATGAACACGACTAACCCGATTGTCATGCCCGCACCAGTGACCGTTAAAAATTGATCTAAAAATTGTTGTGTAACAATATGGCCACCATTAGCCAGTGTTAAGTCTTTTCCAGATTTCAAAATTTCGGTGTTTTCTAAAGAGTTTGCTTGTAAAATAGGACCCATGATGCCGCCAACGATTGTTGACCCGTGAACACCGAAAAACCAAAAGAGCGGAATGACAAAACCTAATAGTAATGCGCCACCTAGTGAATCTGTGACTCCTTGAAGTGGTGATTGTAGCACTTCGTAAATAAAGTCAAAGAATGTCGTATTGAAGACTTTATCTAGAAGAATGAAAATTAGCATTGCACCAGTTACAATGACGCTGGCAGGAATTAACGCAGTAAAGGAATTGGCCACATTTTCTGGTACAGCTTCTGGTAATTTGATACGAATATCATGACGTAAAAACCAACTATATACAACGCCGACTAACAAACCAACAATAATAGCTGTAATCATCCCTTTACCAGCTGTCCAATCTTTGTTGATGACATTGCCAACTACTGCGCCAGAAACCGCATCTTTGACTTCAGATGACATAAACAAAATGAAAACCACCATGGCAATCATGCCCGCTGGGAGGCCTTCAAATCCCTCGCTTTTTACATATGAGTAGGCAATACCGATGACCGCAAATAACGACATAATCGCAAAAGATGCCCCATATGCTTGATTGAAATAAACAGCCAGACCGCTTGCGTTAACCCATTCAGAAATAGCTGTAACTGGGAAATTCGCTAATAGAAGAAACACGGAACCAACAATGGTAAAAGGCATCGTGTAAAGCATCCCGTTCCGTAAGGCAGTAATTGCTTTGGTATTGACGAATTTTAGTACTGGAGGTAATAATTTCTCGTTAATCCATTCGTTCATAAAAATCTCTCCTTTGAAGAATAATATAAATGCAAATGTATCCGTTTACATATTTACTATATAAGCTTATTTGAAGAAAAAATAGACTTTTGCTTGAATGAGAAACATGTACCAAGAAAAAAAACAAAAAAGCTCATGCTGTTTTAGACAGCATGAGCTTTTGTGAAAAACAACTAGGAAGGTGTTTCATCTAGTTCCTTTAAAAGTTGACTTGCTTGATGAGCTAGGAGTTCAATTAAAGCAATGACAGGGATTTGAGTGGTTGTATTGACTGACTTATCTGCAAATGGAGAACGTTCGTCGGGCATATAATAGGAGATGTTGTAGTCAGCCAAGCGGGCAATAGTTGAATGTTGATTGTTGGTAATGCTTAGCACTTTGGCGCCAGCTGTTTTAAAGTCGGTCATTTGTTTAATCATTTCATTGGTTTCCCCAGATACAGACAGAATCAAGGCTAATGTATTTTCAAATCCGCGCTTGGGGATAGGCGTAAAGGGGTCAGCAATACTGTAAGAATTGATATTTAAGTTGGCAAAATAACGACTGCCATAACTACCTAAAATTCCGCTAGTACCAATGCCAGTAAAGGCAACGTGACGTGCTTGAACAATCATTTGAATTGCTGGACGAAGCATTTCGTAATAGGTTTCTTGGTTTAATTTTTTTAAAAAAGCATCGACGTGAACCGTGGCATCATAAAAATTTTCAAACGTTTGTGTTTGTTTGGCTTCTTCTTTCACTGCATATTTTAATTCGGAAAAACCAGCATAGCCCATTTTGTTACAAAATCGTAGAATCGTTGAGGTGGAGACATGACAGGAAGTAGCCAGTTGGCGAATGGTCTGTTGAGGGATTTGGTGCAGGTGTTCCAATACATAATGGTAAACGAGCATTTCTAATTCATTCAAGGTCTGAACCTTCTCTAAATCAAACAAAGTAATCCTCCTTTATATAAAAACTGAATATGTTATTTTTTTGTGTAAATCAAATAAACCAATTCTTATTTTTCTTGAAAAAAATGTAAAATAACTCAATAAAAAGTTTCTTATTTCCTATTTTACAAAAAGTAGCCCAATTATCCTAGTTTTTCTCTTTTTTCTTTTAAAAATAACAATGCGCACCCCTAGAGTTTTTTGAGAAAACAAGCTAAAATAGATAAGAAGAGAAAAGGAGGCGTTGATGTGGCACGGGAAGTAATTTTATTTATTGCAGCGAGTATTGATGGTTTCATTGCGGACAAAGCGGGCGGTGTTGCTTGGTTAGAAGAGAATATTCGTGGCGATGAAGAAGATCGTAGTTACGATGAAATGTATGAAAAAATAGACACTGTGGTAATGGGGCGGACTACTTATGATCAAGTGACACAAGAATTGTCCCCAGATGTGTATTTTTATGAAGACAAGCATTCTTATATCATTACCTCTCATCCAGAACCATCAACTGCTTCAAGAACTTTTACCAAGGAAGATCCAGTCACATTAATTCGTCGTCTCAAAGAAGAAGACGGCGCGGGAATTTGGATTGTTGGGGGCCCAAAAGTGGTTCAACCGCTTTTGGCAGCTGATTTAATTGATACCTTCATTTTGACGACAATACCACTGTTTCTGGGTGAGGGCATTGCTCTATACGAGACAATGGCTCAATCAATCCCAGTTCGTTTAAAACAGGTTTATCAAAAAAATGAGTTGGTTTATTCGATTTATCAACGTGAAAACAAAAATTAAAAAATAATTATTCGGTTGGGCAAGTTGCTTTCAAGGTTTTGAGTTTCTCATAGGGCGAGAGGAACAAAGCAACAGTTGTCTAGCCGTTTGTGTTGTTTTTGATTGACAAAGAAATGGTAGAGGAGAAAAAAATGAAACATCAGATCAAAAAAAGGTTGTATATTTCACCTGTTCAAACAATTGTCTTAGGCTTTTTTCTATTAATTGTTGTAGGCACAATCTTATTAATGATGCCTTTTTCTGCACAAGCTGGACAAAAAACGCAATGGATTGATGCTTTTTTCGTGGCAACTTCCGCCGTCTGTGTTACAGGGCTTTCGCCTTTGAATACGGCGGAACATTGGAGTCCTATCGGGCAAGTTATTATTATGATTTTGATTGAATTAGGCGGCTTAGGCTTTTTAACCGTTGCCACGATTTTCTTTAGTTTGCTACGGAAAAAAGCGTCACTAAGTGTACGGATGTTGTATCAAGAAGCTTTAAATGTTAGTGAAGTTTCCGGAGTTTTTCGTTTAATGAAATATATTATGAAGTTTGCGGCCATTATTCAATTACTTGGAGCCTTCTTGTTGTCCTTTCAATTTGTGCCAACATTTGGGTGGAAAAAAGGGTTGTTTTTTAGTCTCTTCCATGCCGTTTCGGCATTTTGTAATGCTGGCTTTGATTTGCTAGGGGATAGTATGGTTCCTTATCAAAATTCGCCTTATCTTTTACTAGTCATTAGCTTTTTAATTATAGCTGGCGGCTTAGGATTTATTGTGTGGCGCGATATTTTTGCAATGATTAAAGGCTATAAAAATAAAATTAAGCACCGTGTTAGTATTCATACACGCCTTGCTTTAACGGTGACCGCCACCTTTTTAGTCTTAGGGACCGTTATTTTTTACATTTCAGAATATCGCCATTTTCCAGCTGACATGTCTTTTTGGCAGCGTCTTGTCAACAGTTGGTTCTTGTCGGTTACACCAAGAACGGCTGGCTTTTATTCAGTTGATTATTTGAAAATGAGTAATCCAGGCCTGATTGTCACGATTTTGTGGATGTTTATTGGTGGCACTTCAGGATCAACCGCTGGCGGCTTGAAAACCACTACGTTTGGTGTGTTATTTTTACAATTTCGTGCAATTTTTAAAGGGAAACAGCGAGTGGAATTCCATGAACGCACAATTCCTGAGCGAGTAGTGCTCCAAGCGTTTACTTTGTTCTTCTTGGCAACTTTTTTATGTGTAACTGCTTCGGTTATTCTCTCGTTTACAGAAACATTACCTTTAAAAAACGGGATTGAGTATATCGTTTTTGAAGTGATTTCTGCATTTGGAACGGTCGGTTTAACAATGGGGTTAACACCAGATTTAACTGTTTTTGGTAAACTGGTGATTATTTTTCTAATGTTCGTCGGTCGTGTGGGTGTGTACACGGTGTTATTGTCATTAATTAAGAAAGGCTTGGAAAGTCAGTCGAAAGTTCAATATCCAAAAGAATCAGTGATGATTGGTTAATAGAGAAAGAGGGAAATAGAATGGAATTTTTAGGTATTTTATGTTTGATTTTAATTACAACGACTTTAGCAGGTGTTGCTTGTAAAAGAGTAGGAATTCCTGCGGTAATTGGGCAATTGCTAGTAGGGATTGTGTTAGGTCCAGCGATGTTAAATATTGTGCATCAAGATGTGTTTGTGCATGACTTTTCAGAAATTGGTGTCATTATGCTGATGTTTATTGCTGGAATGGAATGTGAATTGGAATTATTGAAAAAATATGCGAAACCTAGTGTCATGGTCGCTATTTTGGGGATCGTTTTACCGGTTGGTTTTACTATGTTGATTGGTCAGCTGTTTGCTTTTTCTTGGAAAGAAGCTTTTTTCCTTGGGTTAGTTTTAGCAGCAACGTCGGTCAGCATTTCAGTAGAAGTATTAAGAGAGTTGAATGTTTTAAGTAGTAAAGAAGGTGCAACGATTCTTGGGGCTTCCGTCGTTGACGATATCGTGGTCGTGATTATTTTAAGTGTCGCTGTCGGCATGATTGGTGCAAGTACAGGCGGCAATACAGAAGTCAGCTTTATTGTTAAGTTAATTGAACAAGGCTTATTCTTTATTGGGATTTTCTTTTTGGTCCGCTTTATCGCTCCCTATTTACTACGTTTAAGTCAAAAAATGAACATTGGGTCGTCTGTTATTATCATGTCATTGATTATCTGTTTGGGCATGGCTTATTTGGCTGATTTAGTTGGTTTAAGTTCTGTCGTAGGTGCCTTTTTTGCAGGGATTGCTGTGGGACAAACGGATGCAAAAACAGAAATTGATTTCAATATTGAAGCTATTGGCTATGCCGTGTTTATTCCCGTCTTCTTTGCCAGCATTGGCTTATCAGTGACATTTAACACGTTAGGAAAGGATTTACCTTTTATTTTGGTAATGACGATTATGGCGATTTTAACGAAATTACTGGGCGGCGCCTGGGGAGCGAAAATGGTTGGTTTCTCCAATACAAGTTCTTTAATGGTCGGTGCTGGGATGGTTTCGCGTGGGGAAATGGCATTAATCATTGCGCAAATTGGTTACCAATCTAAATTACTTTCAGAAGCGTATTATACGAGCATGATTGTGGTAATTATCTTAACGACCTTAGTTGCACCGTTCTTATTGAAATACTTTGTTAAAAAACAAGAATCTGCGTTGCAATAAAAAAAGATGAGCAGAAGTTGTTGACAAAAAAATAAAATAGCTATATGATGAGTTCAAGATAAACGACTACATTTGTAGTCGATAATCTTGAACTCTTTTTTATTGATGAAGGAGGAATTTAACGAGTATGGCAAAAGATAAATTAGCGACAATTACTGATGCAGAGTGGGAAGTCATGCGGGTTATTTGGACCCAAGGCAAAACCACGAGTCGTGAAGTGCATACACTTTTAAATGAGAAGAAAGAATGGAAATCAACGACCGTCAAGACGTTACTAAGTCGTTTAACAGATAAAGGGTTAGTTGGAACGGAGAAAGTAGGCAATAAATATATTTATTATCCGCTAGTAGAAGAACGTCGGAGCGTTGAAACGGTGGCAGATGAACTTTTAGCCAAAGTGTGCAGCCGTAAAGTTGGTTCCGTGGTGGAAACAATTTTAACAGAGAGTCAGTTGAGTTATGACGATTTGGATCGATTAGAGGAACTCTTGAAAGAGAAGCGCAAGACGGCGGTTGAATCCGTCCCTTGCAACTGTATTCCTGGTCAATGCCAATGTCATTTAATTTAAAAAGGAGTGAAAAAAATGGAAAGTAAAACGTTTGATATTGAAGGGATGAGCTGTGCTTCCTGTGCCCAAACGATTGAAAAGGCTACGGCGAAGTTACCTGGGATGGCAAAGGCAAGTGTCAATTTAGCTACGGAAAAATTAAGTGTCACGTATGATCAGACGGCAGTCACAGAAGAAGAAATTAAGGAAGCTGTGTCAGATGCTGGCTACAAGGCGATTAGCCCAGCCCAGCAACGAACGTTTGCGATTGAAGGAATGAGTTGTGCTTCCTGTGCCCAAACGATTGAAAAAGCTGTGAACCAATTATCTGGTGTTCAACAAGCGATTGTTAATTTAGCCACGGAAAAACTGGTGGTTAGTTATGACGACCATCAAGTAACGAGTGCTAAAATTATCAAAGCAGTTACGGATGCAGGTTATCAAGCGACAGAAGAAGTCGCTGCAGGTGCAACAGCGGACCAAGATCGTGAAAAGAAACAAAAACATATTGCTGAGATGTGGCAACGTTTTTGGATCTCAGCGGTGTTTACAGTGCCCCTTCTTTATATTGCGATGGGACATATGGTAGGCTTACCATTGCCGGCTTTTTTGAATCCAATGACACATGCGACGACCTTTGCAATGGTTCAATTGATTTTGACGTTACCCGTTCTATATGTCGGCAGAGAATTTTTCACAGTTGGTTTTAAAGCGTTATTTAAAGGGCATCCGAATATGTTTTCTTTGGTAGCTTTAGGAACCAGTGCTGCTTTTGTGTATAGTTTATATGGCACAGTCATGATATTTTTAGGAGACACAAGTTTTACAATGGCTCTTTATTATGAATCAGCGGGTGTTATTTTAACTTTAATTACATTAGGAAAATATTTCGAAGCTGTTTCAAAAGGGAAAACCTCAGATGCGATAAAAAAATTAATGGGTTTGGCGCCGAAAACTGCTCATATTTTACGTGATGGCGCAGAAATTGAAGTGCCAGTTGATGCTGTTCAGTTGGATGACATTGTGATTGTTCGCCCAGGAGATAAAATCCCTGTTGATGGAGTGATTGTTTCAGGCAGTAGTTCTGTGGATGAAGCCATGTTAACGGGCGAAAGTTTGCCTGTTGAAAAGAAAGTCGGTGATGCAGTAATTGGTGCTAGCATCAATAAAAATGGCAGCTTTCAATTCAAGGCGACAAAAGTGGGGAAAGAGACGGCCCTTGCCCAAATCATTCAATTAGTAGAAGATGCGCAAGGCTCAAAAGCGCCGATTGCACAATTAGCTGATAAAATTTCGGGTGTTTTTGTCCCAATCGTCATTGGTTTGGCTGTTCTTTCTGGCTTGGCTTGGTTCTTTTTAGGACAAGAGTCATGGATTTTCGCTTTGACAATTACTATTTCTGTGTTAGTGATTGCTTGTCCTTGTGCGCTCGGCTTGGCAACGCCGACTGCGATTATGGTGGGAACAGGTAAGGGTGCTGAAAATGGCGTTTTAATTAAAAGTGGGGATGCTTTAGAAACCACTCACAAAATTCAAACAATCGTGTTTGATAAAACAGGAACTATTACAGAAGGCAAACCGGTGATTACGGATATTTTAGTTGCTGATTCAGCACTTTCCGAAGCTGAGTTACTGACATTAGCAGCTTCTGCAGAACAAGGATCAGAACATCCTCTAGGTGAAGCAATTGTGGGGGCGGCTAAAGAACGTCAATTGCCATTAGCAGAAGGAAGCGATTTTTCAGCGATTCCAGGTCACGGCATCCGTGTGACAGTCAACGAACGAGTCCTACTTTTGGGCAATATAAAATTAATGAAAGAAGAAGCCATCGAGCTATCAACGTTTGTTCAACAAGCGGATCGTTTGGCAGAAGAAGGGAAAACCCCAATGTTTGTGGCAAAAGATGGTTCGTTTGCGGGTATCATTGCGGTAGCAGATACTGTGAAGGATAGCAGTCAAACAGCCATTGCACGTTTGCATAAAATGGGGATCGAAGCCGTGATGATTACGGGAGACAACAAGCGTACTGCCGAGGCGATTGCGAAACAAGTAGGTATCGATCGTGTCTTAAGTGAAGTTTTACCAGAAGATAAAGCGTTAGAAGTGAAAAAACTACAAGCAGAAGGCAAAAAAGTAGCGATGGTGGGTGACGGTATTAATGATGCACCAGCACTTGCCCAAGCAGATGTGGGGATTGCTATTGGTTCAGGCACAGATGTTGCAATGGAATCGGCCGACATTGTGCTAATGCGTAGTGATTTAATGGATGTGCCTACAGCAGTTGAATTAAGTAAAGCGACCATCAAAAACATCAAAGAAAATCTTTTCTGGGCATTTGCCTATAATACATTAGGTATTCCAGTGGCTATGGGTGTGTTACACTTATTTGGTGGACCTTTGTTAAGTCCGATGATTGCAGCAGCAGCTATGAGTTTTAGTTCAGTCTCTGTCTTACTAAACGCCTTACGCTTAAAAGGATTTAAACCTTCGACGGTGAAAAAAACTAGTGGAAGTCAAAAATAAAATTGAAAAGGATGAAGTGAAATGGAAAAAACAGTAAAAATTGATGGAATGAAATGTGATGGCTGTGTTCAAGCGGTCACTGAAAAATTTAGTGGAATTGACGGCGTAACGAATGTTGCGGTTCACTTGGCAGATCAAACAGCCGTTGTGACAGCAGATCGTGAAGTAAGCCAGGATGAACTGAATACCACGTTGGCAGATACAAAATTCAAGGTTGTCAGCGAATAACAAAAAACAGGACCTACCATCATGAGTAGGCCCTGTTTTTTTGTTATGGAAGTTTTGCTTTGATTTCCTGATAAATCTTAGTCGTTTCTTGACCATCACGCGCAGTATAATAATAAACTTTTTCCCGCGTTTCTATTTTCAGAATCGGATGACTTTTTGTATAAATTAGTAAATAAGCAGGTTTTCCAGCGACTTTAAATTCTCCTGTTAAGTAACTATCTGTCGCAGCACCCATTGTGCGGATGCGTTCTTGAGGTAAGTCATCAATCAAAGAAACAGCAGTGATTTGGTTAAAAGGAATTGACCTTGTTTTTGCTAATGGGGCAGATAACTCAATTTGTTTATTTTCAATAGTTGCTTGAAAGGCATGACTAGAAAAATCATTTATAAACATCGGCACTGTGGCAAAGAACAGCACCGCAATCGTTAAAATACCAGTAGCGGCTAGAATAATTTTCCCAGCAGGCCGTCCTAGGTTAATGGATAAATTCATACCAATGCGATCAGGAACCATGATTTTGGGGTCCTTTGGATTGATATAAATCCCATACCGCCAATATTGATCATCATCCCCATAGCGATAATCGCCAGCCTGTAAAACGAATTGATCTTGTTTTTTGCGCATTGAAAATAGGTAGTAGAAGAGAAAGCCTACATAAACAAACAAAAGAATAAAATAACAAAATGTAAGAGCCATCGCAACCGTATAATCAATGACAATTGTGAAAGTTGGTAAAATGGTTAGCGGTGCAAAAACTAAGGCGGATAAAACCATTAAAACAGACCAATGATGCCGAAATAAATCATTGATTTGCTGATTAATTTTTGAGTCACTAGTTAGCGGTTTGACAGGTAAGCGCGCAATAAAATAATAGCCGCCAATGAACAAACTTAACATCAAAACAGTAATTAAGAAAAGAATCCAGGAACCAATCGCCGTTTGCAAGGAATAAAAGCCCCCAGCAAAAGTAAGAATAATTGCAGGTAAAAACCACCAAAATGAAATAAGTTTCTGGTTTTTATTTAAAACTAATTGCGTATCGATTAAGAGAGGACGCTTAGGTAGCAACCAGCCGTTTTGCATTTTTAAAGCGGCCATTTTGCGAATATAAACGATTTGCAGATAGTAGCCACTGCCAATAAAACTAAATAAAAGTAACAGAAAAAGGAACAATAAAATCGAATCATAAGGAATAAATAACAAAGGTAAACTAAGAACACTAAAAACGGCTGCTAGTTGAACCAAGCGTTTTTTATAACGTTTCCGGATTGCTTGAACGCTGGGATCTTGTAGTTTATCTTCTGGTAAAGTGTTTTCCAAAATAATATTTTTGTGAGGATTTGCATAAATCCCCATAGTAAATGCCATAAAAAAAGCGACAGAAACTAGGATGAAATAAAAGAATACCGCCATTATAATGCACGCCCTTTCGAATCAAAATTTTGATAAATTTTCTGAATAAGTGCTTGGATTTCTGCTTCGGATTGCTGATGTAAAAAACTTTCAGCCAACAGAAGTTCTAAACGCTCATGCAATTGCTGTTGCCAAACAGCGGTAGCAGGTAACTTTGCGGCAATTTTGGTGCCGTTACGACGGTCAGTCACAATATAACCTGATTGCTTTAACTTATTATAAGCTTTTGAAACAGTCATCATATTGACCCCAATTTCGTCCGCCAATTGTCGAATAGAAGGCAAACTTTCATTGGGAACCAGTTCACCTTTGGCAATGCCTACAATGATTTGATCAATGAGTTGCTGATAGATGGGCTGTTCGCTTTGTTCATCTATTTCTAAAAGCATCGAATCACTCCTGTCTTATTTGTGCTATCTGTATTATATATACTAATGCAAAAAGAGTTGGAAAGCAAGGAATTTAGAGTAAATGGTTGTTTCTGTTTAAAGAGAAGCATATAATGAAGAAGAACGTAAAATGAAAGGACGATGAAAATATGACAGCAATTGAACCAAAATTAACAGAGAAATTCCATCAAGATTTCTTGAACAATAATAAACAAAATGCCTTACAACGTAGTGTAGTAAAAAATGGTATCAGCGCTTCAGGTGAATCTGTACAAGGAGCCGTGAATAACGTACCCGTCTTTTCAGTCGACTTAGCTACTGGAAAAGTAGCCAATCAAAAACAAAGCGGTCGCTGCTGGATGTTTGCGGCGTTAAATACATTTAGACATAGAATGTTAAATGCGTTTCAATTAAAAGATTTTGAATTATCACAAAACTATACATTTTTCTGGGATAAATATGAAAAATCAAATTATTTCTATGAAAATATTATTGCAACAGCCGATCAACCGTTGACTAGTCGTAAAGTGGCCTTTTTATTAGCTACACCACAACAAGATGGTGGGCAATGGGATATGATCGTTTCAATTTTTGATAAATATGGCGTAGTGCCTAAAACGGCAATGCCTGAAAGCAGCAACAGTTCCAATTCACGTGATTTAAACAACTATTTAAATAAAAAATTACGCAAAGATGCAACAATTTTACGTAGTTTAATTGAAAAAGGCGCTTCTGCTGAAGAAGTCCAAAAAAACAAAGAAGCAATGTTACAAGAAATTTATAATTTCTTAGCAATCTCTTTAGGAACACCGCCAGAAACCTTTGATTTTGAATACCGTGACGAAGAAAAAAATTATCATTTGGATCAAAATCTAACACCGCAAACATTCTTTGAAAAATACGTTGGCGTTAATTTACATGATTATGTAAGTATTATTAATGCTCCTACAGAAGATAAACCCTTCAACAAAACATACACTGTTGAAATGTTAGGGAATGTTGTCGGCGGCAAAGAAGTTAAATATTTAAATGTAGAAATGGCTGCTTTCAAAAAATTAGCTGCTGCACAATTGGAACAAGGCGAATCTGTTTGGTTTGGTTGTGATGTCGGACAATCTTCAACACGTGACACAGGAATTATGGCATTAGACGTTTACGATATGAACGATCTTTTTGATATTGATTTTACGATGACTAAAGCAGAACGTTTAGACTTTGGTGAAAGCTTAATGACACACGCCATGGTTTTAACAGGTGTTGATATCGTTGATGGTCAAACAACAAAATGGAAAGTGGAAAATAGCTGGGGCGAAAAAGTCGGTGAAAATGGCTTCTTCGTTATGAGCGATGCGTGGATGGACGAATACACTTATCAAATCGTTGTGCACAAAGATTTATTAACTGATGAACAGAAAAAAGCTTGGGAACAAGCGCCAACTGTTTTGGCACCTTGGGACCCAATGGGCGCATTAGCATAAAACAGAAAAAGAAGGCCCCGCCGTCATGGCGGGGCCTTCTTTTTACGTTGGGCGGCGAACTTCACGGATTTCGCCCAATGTTGTATAATCATTGCCTGCTAAACGAGCAATCGGTTGGAGTTTTTCAGGTAAAATGTACTGATGTTCTTCATCGAAAACGGCTGAATCAAAATAGAAATCGGTAATTTCTACAATGAATAAATCCGTAATAATTTGACCTTCATGGTTAGCAATAGGTACATATTGATGTAAGCGAGCTTCCATCCGAATTGGCGCGGCTTTGATTGCTGGAACAGCAACAGTCTGGCTGGCAATGGTTTCAATACCAAATGTGTCAATTTCACTGATCTCTGCTGCTAAAGACGCCGAAGTCTGATTCATTTGAGTAAGAACGTCTTCGTTAACGAAATGGATGACAAGCTCTTTAGTAGCCAAGATATTTCGTGCCGTATCTTTAGGCTCTTTGTCTGGTCGTAAAATGGACAACGTTGCTAAAGGAATTTCAGCTGCCGCTGCATTAAAGAAACTAAAGGGGGCAGCGTTGACGATACCTGTGGCTGTATCTTGTGTCGTAACCCAAGCGATTGGCCGAGGAATAATACTTCCTGATAAAAATTTATACGCTGTTTTTGCAGGTAACTCGTTACTATTGTAATGAATCATAGGAACCTCCTAGAAAAAATACTAATTTCGTTGAACATTCGCATCTGAAGTATCGAAAGGACGCACAAATTCTTCAATCCCTGCCCGTTTTGGTTCTAAAAATGGCGGTAATGATAATTTTTCGCCAGCGTGTTCATAGGTTTCATCCTCTAAAAATCCAGGACCATCGGTTGCCAGTTCAAATAAAACATGTGTTGCTGCCAAGAAATATTCAGATTTAAAGTAAAAACGTTCCACAAAGCCAGAATTAGGAAATTCCAAACGATTAATTTTTTCAATCCAGAAACGTAGTGCTTCCTCATCGGCAACGCGCAAGGCTAAGTGATGGACATTGCCGTAGCCTTCTTGGGCCGCTGGCAAATCTTCTCGATGCTCTACGATAATGCTGGCACCATTCCCACCTTCGCCAACTTCAAATAAATGGAAACTACCTTCAGCATCAATCAATTTGAACCCTAAAACTTCAGTTAAAACTAGTTGCAGATGTTCGTAATTTTCGACAGTTACAAAGGCTGGTCCTAAGCCGATTAAAGCATGTTCACTAGGGACGTTAGATTTTTTCCAAGGCGTGCCAGCTGCAACACCTTGGTTCTTTTCATCAGAAATAAGTTGGTAACGTTGATTGTCAAAGTCTTCAAATTCTAAATACTTTTTACCAAAACGTTCTTGAATTTCTCCATGATCAATTGCATATTCATTAAAGCGTGATACCCAGTAATCCAAAGCAGCATCATCTTTTACACGGAAGGAAGTACGAGAAATTGTATTGGTTCCTTTGGTTCCTTTAGGTAAGCCTGGAAAGTCAAAGAAAGTCATATCTGTTCCGGGAGAGCCGGCATCATCAGCAAAAAATAAATGATATGTTTCAATATCGTCTTGGTTGACAGTCTTCTTAATTAAACGTAGACCTAAAATATCGGTGAAAAAGTGATAAATTTTTTCAGCACTTGAAGTCATGGCAGTGACGTGGTGTAAACCTAAAATTTGTGTATTCATAATAAAAATCCTCCTAAAAGAAAAATAATTTTTTGATTAATTAACTTACTAAAAGTAAGTTTAAATGATTAGTCCTAAAAATGCAAAAGAAATGTCTCGAATTCGAACTATTATTTTTTAGTTGATTTTTTAAAAAAATAAGAATATAATAGCCTGAGATATTTTAATACATAAACTTTCGTAAACATCGCCGGATGCTTGCGAATAAAGTGTTAATGAACAGTTCTTAGGCCATAGCTGAACTGTTTGTTGGCACTTTTTTTGTTTGGAAGGGAAGGAAAACAAGATGAGTAAAGCTTGGTTAAAAGTTATTTTTGGCGCTTTTTGTGAAGTGATTTGGGTCATTGGCATGAAGCATAGTACAACATGGTGGGAGATTTTAGGGACAGTAATCGCAATCTTTATCAGTTTTTATGCGCTGATTAAAGCAGGAGAGGAATTGCCAGTCGGCACAGCCTATGCTGTATTTGTCGGCTTAGGTAGTGCTGGAACTATTGTAACAGATCATTTTTTATTCCACACACCATTGGGCATAGGAAAAGTTCTTTTTCTGTTGCTGTTATTAATAGGTGTAATTGGCTTAAAAATGGTAACTGGAAATAAAGAGGAGGAAACAAGATGAGTTGGTTATACTTAGTCATTGCAGGCTGTTTTGAAATCTTTGGCGTAGGTTCAATTAAATTATTTACAACAAAAAAAGACTTACGTTCATTGTTAATTTTAATTCTAGCGTTTAGTGGTAGTTTCTTATTCTTATATTTAGGGATGAGACAATTACCGATGGGCGTTTCTTATGCGGTTTGGACAGGAATTGGTACAGCAGGAGGCGCTATTTTAGGAATGCTCTTAGGTGAATCAAAAGACCTACGCCGGATATTTTTTATTTTTTTAATCATTGTTTCTGTGATTGGTTTAAAATTAATTGGTTAGAAAGCAAGAGAACATTGTTTGGATTATTGAAAGACAGGTGAGTAAAATTTAAAAAGAGACAGAACCAAATGCGGTGTTCTGTCTCAAAATAGCTTTTATTTTACAAGGTTACTATAACGTGTCGCAAATTCATTGTTGTAGGACTTGCCGTTGACATCGTGACCAACGTCCCAATTTGCAGACCAAGTCATTAAGCCACGGATAGGATTACCGTCTTTTGCTAACTGATCAAAAGTTTTGGCTACAGGGGTAGCCTCAACGACATAGCCGCTACCAGCAGCATCCCGATTTGCTGGTAAACCAAGGACTAATTTATCGTTTGGTATCTGTAGATAGCCGCGCGTGCCATGGATTAATGAATCAGACATATAATAGAGGAATTCGTATTTTAGAGCATCGTTGCTTTGAGCAACCCAAGTCATAATTTCATCAACCCAGACACCGTCGCCGCCTTGGTTATATAATTGTGGGGCAATGTAATCATAATAACCATTTAGGGAAGTAATGTATGTTTCATAAGCGGCACCAGGTTTTAAATAAGGGAATTCTGGCGCCATCGTAATGATGAAATTTTTTCCTTGTGCTCGATAATGGTCTTTGACTATTTTCAACGCAGCAGGGATGACGGTTTGGTTGTCGCCAGCAGTAATCGCCAATTGCTCTAAGTCGATGTCTAAACCATCAAAGCCGTATGTTTCCACTTGACGAATGATTTCATTCGCAAAGGCTTGTTCATCGCCTTTGACTAATTGGATATGTGCATCTGCTCCACCAAGTGCCAATAAAACTGCGCGACCTTGACTATTTAATTGTGCGACTTCTTGTCGGAAGGCAGTGTCCGTTTGGTTATAAGGCTTGAACGTAGGAATCCGTGTCGTGCCATCGCTTTTCATGAAGGAAACTGGTACGACATTGTAGGCTTGATTTACTTCTGAAAGGTTTAGTGATGCTGATGTTCCTTGTTTGTAACCATCGCGTCCTTTTGAGGCCCAGTTATGCCAATATCCAACCAACACTTTTTTGCCAGAGATATCTACCATCGTATCCGCAGCATCTGCAGAAGCTTGAGTAGGCGTTAACCACAAGCCAACTGCAACGGTTGAAAGAAGGAGAAAAGCAGGAATTATTTTTTTTAGCTTCATTTTTTGAGAACTCCTTTAATTTAGTTTAAGATGTGAGTATTTTTACTGAATGTTCACATCAATCGCTTGGTAAAAGGCGTTCACCGTATCACCAATGCCCCAGACAGCGTAAATGACATGATAACCTTTGCGGTCTGTCGGAATATTAATTGTTTGTTTAACAACTTTATTAGGAACTTCTTGTTTACCGTCAATTGAAGCAATTTTGTCGAAGTTTTTAATGTCTAATGGTTGATTGGGATTCCAGCCATTTTTAGTAATATAGTAATCCCAAGAAGCAGTTCTATGTTGGGCAGTTAAGTTCCAAGTGATGTCAAGGGGACCTGTTGTAATGTTTGTTTTGTGCCAACGAGTAGCTGTTTGTTCATCCAAAGGTTCAAAACCTGAGACACCTGCACTGGCTAATTTGCCAGTAATAAACGTATTTTTGGGCGCTTCGATACTTTGAGGTTCCCATTGTGCACGACCAACATTTGTATTTAAGTTACCACCAGCAGAACTACCAAAGAAAGCACGACTTCCAGGACTTGCTACGTAACCATGAGCCTCCGAAACAGTAGGGGCCAATGCAGCGCCACCTAAAACAAAACTAAAAGCCAGGACGATTGTTAATAAACTCTTTTTCACGAAAAAAACCTCCTAAAAAATTATTTTGTATGCGTTTACAGATAGGAATATAACATAATAATCTTTCGGATACAAATAATAAGAAATGTTATTTTTAAAAATAAAACAATATTTTTTAAGTAATATTAAGAACGTTTTTAAATAATATAAATAATAGTGTTTTTCAAAGTTTTGTTAATTTTTCATTCGGAATCGCAATTGAAGAAATCACGTGGTATACTTTTAAGAAGAAACAATGACACGAAAGTAGCCATTGGAAAAAGGAGATTATTTCGTGGGAAAAAAACATACATCCTCTTATGAAGTTGCCTACTATGACGGCGATTTTACTGGTGCAATGAAGATACCGGCTTTGTTAGCGGTTGTCATTAAAGTATCAGAAGAACAAACAGAATTACTAGGAAGAGATGCGGCTTATGTCGCTCAATTTGGTCTAGGCTGGGTCATCACCAATTATGAAATAGAGATTCACCGCTTACCAAAAGTTGGTGAAAAAGTAGCAATTACAACGCAAGCTATGAGTTATAACAAATATTTTTGTTATCGTAACTTTTGGGTTCATGATGAAGAAGGCAATGAATGTGTCTTTGTGAAATCAACCTTTGTCTTAATGGATCAAAAAAATCGGAAAATCAGTAGTGTGTTACCAGAAATTATTGCACCTTTTGATTCTGAAAAAATCACTAAAATTTATCGCCATGAAAAAATTGAAAAGGTCACAGAGGGGAACTTTTTACCTTATCGTGTGCGTTTTTTTGATATTGATGGCAATCAACATGTTAATAATGCGATTTACTTTAATTGGTTATTGGATGTGTTAGGGTATGACTTTTTAACAACGCATCAACCGAAAAAAATTCTTGTGAAATTTGATAAAGAAGTAGAATATGGCCAAGAAGTCGAAAGTCATTACGAAATTGTCGAACAAGAAAATCAGTTGAAAACGCGCCATGAGATTCGGATTGATGGTCAAACCTATTGTGAAGCGAATATCGATTGGACCAACTAAGTTAAGATGACGGTTTAGAAAATAAAAAGTTACGCAGAGGAGGAAGGACATGATTCGCTTAGGATTAACATCTTTTAGTGAACACGACTATTTAACTGGAAAAAAACGGGCCACGCTTTATGAATATGCCAGTCATTTACCGCTAGTTGAAATGGACACGGCGTATTACGGGATTCCTCCCAAAGAACGAGTAGCTGAATGGGTCAAAGCAGTTCCCGAAAACTTTCGCTTTGTCATGAAAGTTTATAGTGGAATCAGTTGTCAAGGTGAGTGGCAGACCTATTATGCAAGTGAAGAAGAAATGATTACCGCCTTTTTAGAAAGTATGGCCCCATTAATTGAAAGTAAAAAATTATTTGCCTTTCTGGTACAATTTTCAGGAACATTTGGTTGTACGAAAGAAAATGTCGCTTACTTGCAAAAAATTCGTCACTGGTTTAAAGACCTACCCATCGCCATTGAATTACGAAATAATTCATGGTATCAACCAAACTTTGTAAAACAAATGTTGCAATTTATGAAAGAAAATCAATTTTCACTTGTGATTGTAGATGAACCGCAGATTCCTACGAATCCAGTGCCCTTTTATCCTTATGTAACGAATCCTAATCTCGTGCTCTTCCGGTTTCACGGACGTAATGCGGCTGGCTGGTTAGCCAATGATGCAGAGTGGCGAAAAAAAAGAACCCTTTATCATTATAATACGCAGGAAATCGCTGATTTAAGCGAAGCTGTTTTAAAAATGTCGCAAGAAGCCAAAGAAGTGGGCGTAATTTTTAATAATAATTCTGGCGGCGATGCCGCAGAAAACGCTCTACAGATGCAAAAAGTCTTGAATTTGAGTTACGATGATTTGAATCCAAAACAATTAGATTTATTTTGAGAAAGAAGGTAGCTGAATGTCTGAAAAGCAATCCCCTTATGAAATGGCTTGTGCATTCCACGAGGTTTTTAATCCACAACAACCAGAGCAACCAACTGCTTTTTCGCCAGAGCTAGCCAGTCGACGAGCAGAGTTTAAAGTCGAAGAACTTGTGGAATTTTTATATAGTGCTGCTGATAATGACCAAGTACTTTTTCAACAATTGGTCAACGGATTAAAAAAATCTGTCGATAAAGCAGAGCAGAAAGTCTTGGCGAAAGGCAAACCAGTATCTGATCCTTTAGTGGAGGAAGTGGATGCACTAGTCGATTTATTGTATTTTACTTATGGTTCGTTTTGCTTAATGGGCGTCAATCCAACAAAAATTATTGAAATCGTTCATCAAGCCAATATGGGGAAATTATTTCCAGATGGGCAGCCACATTATGATCCGGAAACAAATAAAGTATTAAAACCTGAAAAATGGGAACAAGATTTTGCGCCAGAAGCTAAAATTAAAGCGGAAATTCAACGCCAATTGAAAATTACTGAAACCAATGAAAAAGACGAATGAGAAAACTCATTCGTCTTTTTCATTAATCATGGAAGAATGTCCGATATAACGCTTTGATGGCTTTTTCTTCTTGTTCTTTTTTGATACCAAACATAATACTTACTTCCGAAGATCCTTGGTTAATCATTTCTAAGTTGATTTTTTCTTTGGCTAACGCCATTGTACTTTCAGCAGTAACCCCAATTCGTTGGCGCATGCCTTCCCCGACAATCATAATCATGGAAAGGTGATGCGTGATGCGTAACTCATCAGGCGCTAAAACTTCTTGGAGTTGGGCCATCAGTTGATTTTCAATTTCAGTTGTTAACTGGTCTTCTCTTAAAACAATCGTGATGTCATCAATTCCTGAGGGCATATGCTCATAGCTCAAGGCTAATTTTTCTAGTACTTCTAAGAGCCGTCGCCCAAAACCTAATTCTCTATTCATTAAATACTTACTAATGTAAATACTTGCGAACCCTTGATCACTAGCAATTCCTACAACAGGAGCATGCTTCACTTTGCGAGAGGTGGTAATTAGGGTGCCAGGATGATGTGGGTTGTTGGTATTTTTGATAACGACTGGAATATTTGCGCGATAGGCAGGCATTAAGGCTTCGTCGTGGAGGACGGCAAATCCTGCATAAGCTAACTCCCGCATTTCTCTGTAGGTCAATTCTTGAATCGTTTGAGGCTGTTCAATAATTCCAGGATGGGCGACATAAATTCCGTCCACATCGGTAAAGTTTTCATACAAATCTGCTTGAACACCTGCGGCAACAATGGACCCTGTGATATCGGAACCGCCACGAGAAAAAGTACAAATTTCGCCGGCTTCTGTATAACCAAAGAAACCTGGAATAACCAAGATTTGTTGAGTCTCACGATAGACACTAATTTTCTCTAAAGCTTTTGGTAAAATGCGAGCATTGCCTGGTTCAGGTGTCACCAGGAGACCCAATTCTTTTGGACTAATGTAGCGAGCATCTAAGCCATTTTGCTTGAAAAAACTGGCAACAACTTTTGCATTATTGTCCTCGCCACTAGCTAAAAAATAGTCAAATAAAAAAGCATTGTTTTCTTTTGGTAAAGTGGCTAATTGGCGAATCGAAATAGCAATATCAGCTAAAACTGCTTTATCCAAGTGTAATTCATCAAAAAGATCTTCATAACGACGAATGATGGCAGAGATTGTCGATTCAATGTCCTCATTATTTAAGTAGCGCTGATAGTATTGAATCAATAAATCAGTCACTTTAATATCTTGCGGGGTTCGCTTTCCAGGAGCGGATACAACGACAAACGTTCGGCGCGGCTCTTCCTTGACGATTTGTAAGACTTTCTGTAACTGTGGTGCTGATGCTAGCGAGCTACCGCCGAATTTAACTACGTTCACGTTTATCACTCCTGTTTTTAATTATTTTCTCATTTGTAGATTAGTAAAAGGATACCGAAAAACATTTAGAAAAGCAACCACTTATTTTCAGAAAGTTAGGAAATCATGAAAATATTTGTTCTTCATTTTTCCTTAAAATTTTGTTAAACTGTAAAGATATAGTCGTAACGAAGGAGTTAAATAGTATGACAGAATCTAAAACTGCCATTATTTTTGATATGGACGGTGTCCTAGTAGATAGCGAAGCTTATTATTATGAGCGACGTAAAGCATTTTTAGCGGAATTTGATTTGACCATTGAGGGCCTAACCTTGCCAGAATTAGTCGGTGCGGATATGCGTTCATTATGGCAAAAGATTGAACAAGTCAACAAAAAAGAGCTAGATATTGCTTTTTTAAATGAACAATACATAGCCTATAAAAAAGCGCATCCGATAGATTATTTAGCTGTGCTTGATGAAAATGCGAAACGTGTTTTACAATTTTTAAAAAGACAAGGCTATAAAATCGGATTAGCTTCTTCTTCCACAAAAGACGCAATTGAAGAGGTTTTGACAGTGGGGCAATTAAGTAGTTATTTTGATGCGGTCGTGAGTGGGGAAGATTTCGAAGAAAGTAAACCGGCGCCGGATATTTATCTGCACACGTTACAAGAATTAGCTGTTGCGCCACAGGAATGTATAGCCATTGAAGATTCAGAAAAAGGCATTGCTTCTGCCAAAGAAGCTGGGCTAGAAGTTTGGGCGATGCGCGATGAACACTTTGGGATGGATCAAAGTCAAGCGGATGCCTTCTTAACACAACTAAGTGATATTTGTAAAAAAATTAGTGAAAATCGGATCGATGAAAGCAGTGAATCAACCCCTTCGTAAGAAGATCGCGGGTTTTCTTAAAAAAGTTTGTTATAACTAGTGAATGAATATACAGTTTGTGCTATAATTTTCTATAGGTATTTCTGCAAGAATGCCCTTTTTCAAGGGTCAGGAACAATAGATAACCGTGTGAAGAGAACAAACAACCTTTCTTTTATTATAGAAAAATTATCGGAGGAGCCAAAATGAAGAATAATTGGATTATCATTTTAGTACTAGTAATCGTTATTATTGCTGCGGTGCTATACTTAATTGGTTATTTTATGCGCAAAAAAAATCAAGAACAATTAGATGAATTAGAAGTTCGTAAAGAAGCCCTGTTTGACTTGCCAGTCTTTGAAGAAATCGATGACATTAAAAAAATGCATCTAGTTGGACAGAGTCAAAATAGTTTCCGTGAATGGAATCAACGTTGGGTAGAACTATCGACGCGTTCTTTCGCCGAACTAGAGAGTCAAATTTATGAAGTCGAAAATCAAAATGAAATTTTCCGTTTCATGAAAGCGAAGAAAGCAGTCGTGGAAGCGAATGAAACGATGACCGAAATGGAAGCCGAAGTGGAAGTCATTCGTAATGGCTTGAAAGAATTACGTGAAAGTGAAGAGCGCAATTCATTAGAAGTTCAAAAAGCTTTGGATGTCTATGAAGAATTAAGTAAATCACTAAAAGATGATAAAGCTAGCTTTGGTCCAGCTTACTCCGAAATCCAAAAACAATTAAGAAACGTCGAAATTGAATTCACACAATTTGTCACACTAAATACATCGGGGGATCCAATCGAGGCTCGAGAAGTCCTAGAAGATGCGGAACGTCATACGTATGAATTGGAAGACTTAATGAAACGGATTCCACCAATGTATGAAGAATTAAATGAAACTTTCCCAGATCAATTAAAAGAAATCGAAGAAGGCTACAACCAATTATTAGCTGACGATTATGTGTTCCCTGAACAAAACTTTGCTGAAGAAATTCAACATGCGAAAAAACGTGTCGAGAATTCAATGGCTGATTTAGAGAAAACAGAGATTGCTGCAGTAGAGGTCGCAAATCGCGACACAGCAACGGCGATTGATGCATTATATGAAGTGATGGAACGTGAAATTGAAGCGAAGAAATATGTCGTAACCAATCAAAAAATTATTGACGATTATATTTCTCATTCCTTAAAAAATAACCGTCAATTAATGATTGAATTGGACCATGTATCACAAAGCTATACCTTAAACAACAACGAGCTAGGACGTAGTCGTGGTTTCCAAACGGAAATTGAAGAAATTATTCGCCGTCAAAAAGATTTGGAACCTCGAATGAAAGAACATACCGTTCCTTACTCTGAAATTCAAGCGTTCTATAAAGAATGCTATAAGATTTTAGATGATATTGAAAATCAACAATTAGAAATTGATGCTTCATTGAAAGAACTAAGAAAAGGCGAAAAAGTCGCCCAAGAAAAAGTCGACGAATACGAATTCCGTTTACGGAGTATCAAACGATATGTTGAAAAGCAACGATTACCAGGTTTGTCTGCTGATTACTTAGAATTTTTCTATGTGGCAACGGATCGAATTGAAGATTTAAGCCGAGCCTTAAATAAAATGCGCATTAACATGGATGAAATCAATCGTTTATGTGACTTATGCGAAGATGATTTAGAGTTATTAGATAAGAAAACAAAAGATTTAGTCAATGCAGCAGCTCTGACAGAACAAATGATGCAATATGCAAACCGCTATCGTCATACTCACGAGAACATCCGAGCGGCTTTAGATAAAAGCATGTATTTATTCTCGACAGAATTCCGTTATCAAGATGCATTAGATGAAATTGGAACGGCATTGGAAGCTGTTGAGCCAGGAGCGTTCAAGCGAATCGAAGATTTTTATTTTAAAAATATCAATAACCCTAATTTAACAGCAATTTAATTAAACAATCACTAAACAGAGGTTTGTCGACAGACAAGCCTCTGTTTTTATGGCGTGGTGGTGACTTGAAGTGATACTTTAGAAAGTATATAATGGGAAAGAATTTTAAAAAAGAAGGGTGACAAATGATTTATTTTGATAATAGTGCAACTACACCGATTTACCCCCAGGCTTTAGATACATATGTAAAAACCAGTCAGCGGATTATTGGCAATCCGTCTAGTCTGCATGACTTAGGCAGCCAAGCGAATCGGCTCTTACAACAAGCACGGAAGCAGATTGCGGAGCTAATCAATGTTTCAGCAAATGAAATCTATTTTACAAGTGGCGGAACTGAAGGAGATAACTGGGTTTTAAAAGGAACGGCAATCGAAAAACGAGAATTTGGTAATCATATTATTATTTCTGCAGTGGAACATCCAGCAGTTACAGAAACAGCGGAACAATTAGTCGAACTAGGTTTTGAACTTTCTTATGCGCCAGTGGATAAAGAAGGTCGTGTAAAAGTCGAGGAATTACAGAAATTAATTAGAAAAGAAACGATTTTGGTTTCTGTTATGGCAGTGAACAATGAAGTGGGAACGATTCAACCAATTAAAGAAATCAGCGAGGTTTTAGCGGAGTTTCCTAAAATTCATTTTCATGTAGACGCGGTTCAAGCAATTGGGAAAGTTAATTACTCAGAGTGGTTAACGGATCGGGTGGATTTTGCAACGTTTTCTGCACATAAATTTCATGGACCACGAGGCATTGGTTTTATGTATTGGAAACAAGGAAAACGTTTAGCGCCGCTTTTAACAGGAGGCGGGCAAGAAAACAACCAACGCAGTGGGACAGAAAACGTACCAGCAATTGTGGCAATGGCCAAAGCGTTACGCTTGCATTTAGAGAACGAACAACAACGGCCGCAACATGTGGCGACATTACGGAGTTATTTATTAAAGGCGCTAGAAGAATTTCAAAATGTGACTGTTTTTTCACAAGATAATGAACATTTTGCGCCACACATTTTATGTTTTGCTTTGAAAGGGATTCGTGGCGAAGTGCTGGTCCATGCATTGGAAGAAAAACAGATTTATATTTCGACCACGAGTGCTTGTTCTAGCCGAAAAAAAATGGCTAGCAGCACCTTGTATGCCATGCATGTGCCTGGGGAATTGGCGACCTCCGCTGTGCGCATTAGTTTAGATGAAAGCAATACAATGGCAGAAATTGAACAGTTTATGATTGTTTTCAACCAACTTTATCAAAAATTTTCTCGTGTAAATTAATAAAAAATAAGTCGGAGCCTAGAAATAGGCTCCGACTTATTTTTGCTCTCTTTATCGATTGAAGCGGTAGCCACTTCCCCAGAGTGTTTCAATTGGAGAGTCAGAAAGATTGGCTTTTTTTAATTTTTCCCGAATCCGTTTAATGTGAACAACGACAGTCGAAACCTCAGTATCTAAGGCATCAAACCCCCAGACACTTTCAAAAAGTTCTTCTTTATTCCACACACGGTTAGGATGTTCCATCAAGAAAACCAACAATTTGTATTCTTTGCTTGTAAAAATAACTTCATTTTCTAAAACAAACACTTTGTGGGCGGCAGTGTCGACGGCGATTTCATTGATTTTTAGTAATTGTGGTGGTTGTTCTGCTTTGCTTAACAATTGATAACGGTTCATATGGGCTTTTGCTCGAGCGACTAATTCATTGGGACTAAACGGCTTGATTATATAATCATCCGCACCTAAGCCAAGCCCACGAATTTTATCAATATCTTCTTTTTTAGCCGAAACAATCATGATCGGTGTTTGCTTTTTTTTCCGAATTGCACGACAGATTTCAAAACCATCCATAGTTGGCAGCATCACATCTAAAATAATTAAATCAAAGGGCTCATTTAAAGCTGCTTCCAATCCTTTTTTTCCATCATGTTCAATTGTGACAGTCATGTCGTTAATTTCTAAATAATCTTTTTGCAAATCAGCAATGCTTGGATCATCTTCAATAATTAATACATGTGGTTTCATTTTTCATCCTCCAACAACGGCAGCGTAATTATCACGTTGGTGCCGTCTCCTTTTTTACTTGTGACAGTGATTGTTCCCTGATGATAGTCAATAATTTGTTTGACAATACTTAATCCCAAGCCGCTTCCTTTAACTGTTGGGGTTCGAGATTTGTCTACACGATAGAAGCGTTCGAATAAATAAGGTAATTCTTTTTTATCGATACCAATGCCGTTATCTGTAATGGTTAAAACTAAGTCTGTTTGATTATGCGTTAAAGAAATCGTAAAGGCTAGTTGTTCTTTAGTGGGATCCGCAAATTTAATGCTATTTTGAATTAGATTGGTAATCACGCGATTCATCTGCGTGGGATCCATTTGAACGTATAAAGCTTCGGTGGGAAGTACAGAAGTGATCACGAGTTCTTGTTCCAAACGGTATTCTTCAAGAATATGTGCAATAAAACGAGTGAAATTGGTCTTTTCCATTGTAAAGACAGCACGGTCTAGGTCTAATTTAGAATACAAAAATAATTCTTCAATTAAATCATTGAGGCCTAAACTTTTTTCATGAATGACCGTTAAATAGCGCTGTTTTTTTTCTTCAGTATTGGCAACGCCATCCATCAAGCCTTCAACGTAACCAATAATAGAAGTAATTGGTGTTTTTAAGTCATGAGAAATATTTGCAATTAATTCTTTCCGATTAGCTTCATATTTTTCGCGTTCCGCATTGGCTTCTTCTAAATCTTGCCACATTTGTTCAAAACTAAGTTGGAGCTGTTTGACTTCTGTTGAGACGGTTTGGTGGCTAGTTGGTGTAAATGGATTTTCTTTTTGGGCATCCTTACCCAATGTTTTAGTCGCTTTTTCTAATGCTTCTAATGGCTCGATAGTGGTTTTGGTTAAGCGCTTATTAATGAGCCAAGCTGCCGCAATTGCTACAAGGATAATTAACAAAATCATCCAGATAATCCAGCGTGTGAAGAATTCAAAAAGGCTGCTTTCGCGTTTCAAGACAATAAAGCTCCCGTTAGAACCATCTAAATAATGAAAATCGGATTTGACATAATGATATAGACGCCCTGCATTATCCAGTGTGCCAGTTGGCATAATATTATTCATTTCGTAGTTTGGAATATGTACAGACAAAGATTTTTCTACTAAATTATCCGAATAATAAGGAAACCGTGCATTCTTTCGAATAATCACACTTAATCCTTTTGCCTCAATTGTTTGAATCGTTTCCTTTAATTCTTTACTTAAAGGCGTATCTAGTAATTTCGGTGACTTTTTTAACAATTGATCTAAGGCCAAATAACTTTCTTCTTCGTTAGCGGTCAATGGTCGTTGCTTATTCATCATTCGGTAAGCTTGGGGCAAACTGGGAACAGTTCCTAACGTGATGTAAGAAGCTAAGGATAAAACAGCTAAAACAGAGGCTAAAGTAATAATGATGGCACTAATATAAGAAATAAAAAAGCGGCGTTTAATGGTCAAAAGCGTCCCTCCTAGTGGTTTTAATCTATTTCTTACTTATAGTGTATTACAAGTGAACAAAAAAAAGCTAGTATTGTTATTAACTTTTTTTCATTTGTTTATAATTTGTTCATTTTTCGGCAAGTAGGAGTTTATAAGGCTTTGCTATTCTAAATATATCAAAAAGAAAAAGGGGATTACCAACCATGAAAAAGAAAAAAGTTTTTAGTGCGCTTACCTTATTAACCTTTAGTACGTTGTTGATTGCAGGCTGTGCTGGCGGAGCCAACTCTGCAACAGATAAATCAAGTGCAGCTAGCTCAAGCACTGCAGTCTCTAGTTCAGCAGAAGCAGCTAAGGAGCAATCAAAAGGACAAGAATTAACAGAAATTTTATCCAGTACTGATTGGCAAGGCACAAAAGTTTACGACAAAAATAATAATGATTTAACAGCAGAAAATGCTAATTTTATTGGTTTAGCAAAATATGATGGTGAAACAGGTTTTTATGAATTTTTCGACAAAGAAACAGGTGAAACCCGTGGCGATGAAGGCACATTCTTTGTGACAGACGATGGCGAAAAGCGTATCTTAATTTCGGATACACAAAACTATCAAGCGGTGGTCGATTTAACGGAAGTGACGAAAGATAAATTTACCTATAAGCGAATGGGTAAAGATAAAGACGGGAAAGATGTAGAAGTCTTTGTAGAACATATCCCTTATTCTGACGAGAAATTAACCTTTACGAATGGCCGTAAAGATTTAGAAACAGAAACTGGCAAGATTGTTACCAGTGAACCTGGGGATGACATTTTAGGGGCTACATTATGGAATGGCACGAAAGTTTTAGATGAAGACGGTAACGATGTTACTGAAGCAAATAAAATGTTTATTAGTTTAGCGAAATTTGATAATAAAACAAGTAAATATGAATTCTTTGATTTAGAAACGGGTAAAACACGTGGAGATTTTGGTTACTTCCAAGTAATTGATAATAACAAAATCCGGGCCCACGTTTCAATTGGTGACAATAAATATGGAGCTGCGTTAGAATTAACAGAATTAAATGATAAACGTTTTACGTATACACGAATGGGTAAAGACAACAATGGCAAAGAAATTAAAGTCTTTGTAGAACATGAACCATATGAAGGAGACTTTACGCCAGACTTCACGTTCTAATTAGTCAATCACTAGTGGATGAAGCGGCCAAAAGGAAGTAAAGGATTCTTTTGACCGCTTCATTTTTAACAAAAAAATAGTTTATAGTTGTTTTTAATCGTTTATAAATTGTTCATTTTTCTGACAGTGGTAGTTTAGAATCGTTTGTTAAGATAGGTTTATCAAAGAAAAGGAGCGATGCTTTATGAAAAAGAAAGTATTAAGTTCGATTACTTTAGTAACATTAAGTACGTTACTTATAGCAGGTTATGCAAGTCCAGCATTTGCAGGTCATGCATCCAATCCAAATAGTGCTACAGCAAATTTAGGCAAACATCAAAACAATGGCCAAACAAGAGGCGATAAGGCGACTAAGATTTTATCTGGCACGGACTGGCAAGGAACCCGAGTTTATGATGCTGCAGGTAATGATTTAACGGCAGAAAATGCTAATTTTATTGGTTTAGCAAAATATGATGGTGAAACCGGTTTTTATGAGTTTTTCGACAAAAACACTGGGGAAACCCGTGGTGACGAAGGAACATTTTTTGTGACAGGTGATGGCACAAAACGAATTTTAATTTCGCGGACACAAAATTATCAAGCCGTAGTGGATTTAACCGAAGTGAGTAAAGACAAATTTACTTACAAGCGTTTAGGGAAAGATAAACTGGGGAATGATGTTGAAGTTTACGTGGAACACATCCCTTATCATGGGAAAAAATTAGCTTTTACAAATGGACGTGAAGCATTAACCAATCAAACTGGCAAAATTGTGACAAATAAATCAGGGGATAAAATTTTAGGAACAACCTTGTGGAATGGCACAAAAGTCGTAGATAAAAACGGTAATGATGTGACAGCGGCCAATCAAAATTTCATTAGTTTAGCGAAATTTGATCCAACCACAAGTAAATATGAATTTTTCAATTTACAAACGAGTGAAACCCGCGGCGACTTTGGGTACTTCCAAGTGGTGGACAATAACAAGATCCGGGCTCATGTATCTATTGGTACGAATCGCTACGGTGTAGCGCTAGAATTAACGGAACTAAACAATGATCGATTTACGTATACTCGAATGGGTAAAGATAATGCTGGGAATGATATTCAAGTGTTCGTGGAACATGAACCTTACCAAGGCACATATCATCCAGCCTTTACTTTCTAAAAGTCTCTTGTCTTCTCTCTTATTTAACAAAAGAACGTCCCCCAACGTTCTTTTGTTTTCTCTTCCTCTATAAATAAATTGTTATTAGTTATAATTAAATATTATTATTAAGATAATTATAATGATTATTATTTAATAATTTGTTCATATTATGGACAGGTGGAGTTAATAACTACTTGCTATCCTTAAATTATCAAAAGGAAAGGGAGTAGTCGTTTATGAAGAAAAAAATCGTTGGTACAATTACGTTGTTGGCTTTAAGTGCGTTATTAGTTGGTGGAGCAGGAGGGGCTTTGACGGCAGAAGCATACGTTCCTCAAAGCGTAGACAATCCCAATAATTTAGGGGATTTACCTGAGTATTTACGTTCAGTTGGTATTAGACAAGATGAAGGATTATCAGAAAAAGATTGGGCTGGAACACGCGTTTATGATCGAAACGGGAATGACTTAACAGATGAAAATCAAAACCTATTACATGCAATCAAATTTGATGCAACCACTAGTTTCTATGAATTTTTTGATAAAGAGACTGGAGAATCAACAGGAGATGAAGGAACCTTCTTTATGACCGCTGGTATTACAGATGTTTCCCGTCTTGTAATTATTTCTGAAACCAAAAATTATCAAGGTGTATACCCACTTAGAACTTTATACCAAGATACTTTTACGTATAGACAGATGGGGAAAGATAAAAACGGAAATGATATTGAAGTTTTCGTAGAAAACAAAGCAACCTCAGGACCAGTTTATGGTCGTCCGCAGCCATACCCCAATAATCGTCCCAGAACACTAGAATTCACGAATGGACGCCGTGCCATGACAGAACAAACAGGCCAGATTGATGTAAATCGACAAGGGGATGAAATTATTGGTAAAACTTCCTTTGATGGGACACCGCAACTTCTTTGGAATGGCACAAAAGTAGTGGATAAAGATGGCAATGACGTAACTTCGGCCAACCAAAACTTTATCAGCTTAGCGAAATTTGACCAAGATAGCAGCAAATATGAATTTTTCAATTTACAAACTGGTGAAACTCGTGGCGACTATGGCTACTTTAAAGTAGGAAATCAAAATAAATTCCGTGCCCATGTTTCCATTGGAACCAATCGCTATGGCGCTGTCTTAGAGTTAACAGAATTGAATGATAATCGTTTTACGTACACACGAATGGGTAAAGATAACGAAGGAAACGATATCCAAGTCTATGTGGAACATGAACCATACCAAGGAACTTTTAATCCTGAATTTACCTTTTAAGAACAAAACATACGAATGGAAACCAAAAAAAGTTTCGACTTCTTTTGGTTTCTCTCTTTTTAAAATAGAAAAACAGAGAAAGCGTTTTAATCGACAAATAAAAAAAGATTCGTTAGATTAGAACCACTGGAGAAAAATCTCATATTTCTCTCGAGGAAAGGAAGTTGAGCACAATGAACAAAAAAATTTTAATGGGGCTATTAAGTGTCGTGACCATTCCATTACTTGCTGCGTGTCAAGGAGGAGAAACACCCTCCGCAGCGTCAAAAAATAGTCAAACGGTGACTACTCAAAGTAGTGCAAAAACTGAAAGCACCAGTACAACCCGTTCGGTGGCTCAAACAACATCAAAAGAGGAAGTGAAAGAACCGATGAAGACCTATGAAGTGGGTGCGCTTTTAGAAGCAGCCAATCAACGAGATACGAAGAAGGTCAAGGAAATTTTACAAGATACTACTTATCAAGTGGATGAAGTCGACACAGAAGGCAACACACCGCTCAATATCGCTGTTCACAATAATGACATTGAGATTGCAAAAGCGTTGATTGATCGGGGTGCCGATATTAATCTGCAAAATAGCATTAGTGATAGTCCCTATCTTTATGCGGGAGCGCAAGGACGTACGGAGATTTTAGCGTATATGTTAAAAAATGCGACCCCAGATTTAAATAAGCATAACCGTTACGGTGGCAATGCGTTAATTCCGGCAGCTGAAAAAGGACATATTGACAATGTGAAGCTCTTGTTAGAAGATGGACGAGAAGACATAGATTTCCAAAATGACTTTGGCTATACAGCATTGATTGAGGCAGTGGGGTTACGTGAAGGGAACCAACTTTACCAAGATATTGTAAAATTGTTAATGGAAAATGGTGCGGATCAATCCATTAAAGACAATTCTGGTCGAACAGCAATGGACTATGCCAATCAAAAAGGTTATACGGAAATTAGTAAAATTTTAGCACAGTACAACTAAGTATTGTGTCCTTTCGGGAAGGAATAAATACAGGTAGGAGTGAAGGAAAGCATGAATTATTGGTTAAAAAATGTTCGAATTGAAACAGGGTATCAAAAAGAAGGTGACTGGTTATCTGGGACAGTAACCAAAGAAGTGGCAATTGAAGTAACAGATGGAGTATTTACGAAAATCATCCCCAATGAAGAATTGGTAGAAGAACCTGGGGTGACAATTATTGATGGTCACCATCAATTGATTTTACCAGGTTTGATTGAAAAACATTGTCACTTTGATAAAAGTAAACTAGGTGTTCCGTGGTATCCGGTGACGCCAGCGAAGTCAATTGTGGAACGTGTCGAAGCAGAAATCCCTTATTTAGATAGTTTAGAACTTTCTTTAACTGAACGCGCCAACCATTTAATTGACTTAGAATTACCACATGGCGCGACAGCCTTCAGAACACATGTCGACGTGGAACCGATGACAGACTTACGTTATTTTGATGAAGTCCAAGCGTTGGCCCAAACGAAACCATTTGCGGTAGAAATTGTCGTCTTTCCACAGCACGGCTTACTACGTTCAGATTCCGTTGAATTAGTTGATCAAGCATTGGCAAAAGGTGCCGATTTTATTGGTGGCGTGGATCCTTATTCACTGGATGGTGATTACAAAAAATCATTGGCTGAAACATTCCGCTTAGCAGATAAACATGGTGTCGGTGTGGATATTCATTTACATGACCGTCACGAAGCTGGGACAACAACTATTAAAGAAATTATCCGTTTAACGAAAGAATATGGCCTACAAGACAAAGTATTTATCAGCCATGCCTTCGGGTTAAATGATTTCATTGGTGAAGAACGTGACGAAGTTTATGATGCTTTAGCAGCAGAAAAAATTCATATTAATTCCAGCGTGCCAATCACACCTAACACGATTCCGCCAATTATGGAATTGTTACGTCATGGAGTCAATGTCCATCTTGGTTGTGACAATATCTACGATTGCTGGTCTCCCTATGGTGATGGTTCATTACAAGAAAAATTGGCTCGTTTAGGTGAACTTTTTAATGTGAAAGATCAAGATGCTTTAACCCAATTATTGGGCTTAGTGACAGATGGTGTCACAACTTTAGACGAACAAGGGCAAGCAAATTGGCCGCAAGTTGGTGCTGAAGCAACTTACTTACTCACTGAAGCAGAATGTGCGGCGGCTTTTGTCGCTCGTCAGACACCGGTGGAAATCAGTGTGGTAAAAGGAACCACACTTTATCAAAAATAACAAAAAGAAGCGAGATTTCTCGCTTCTTTTTTTGTTATTAAATTTATTTGGATTAGACGCTTAATTTTACAATTGAAAACGACATCCATCTTATATTTCATTGATGAAATTAGTGAGAAGAAGTATGATTTAATTTAGCTCTGATTACTTTTGATACATCGTTTTTCAACTGATCAAAATCTGATCTATAAGTAGCAATAAAAACCAATAAATCAACGCCTTCTTGCGTATCTAATTGGAAATCATAACCGTTTAATTGTAAAAATAAGTCGGTTGCCATTACAGCTGTCCGTTTATTTGCATTGTAAAAACAATGCTTTGTTGCAATGTTAATCATTAAAATAGCTGCTTTTTCTTCAATTGTTGGGTACAGGTCAACGTCAAAGACGAATTGTGCTGGTTGGTTGCTAGCCATTTCTAATGCATTACGATCTTTGATGCCAATTTGTTCTGCGGGAGAATACGTTTGGATCAAGAAAGTATTCATTTGAAATAGATCATCCGCTGATAAATAATAAATACTTTTCATTTAGTAACCAATTCTTTGTACAGCTCATTATGTTTTTGTTTTGAGTTCTCCATCATTTGTTGTAATTTTTTTTGATGTTCTGACATATTTTTTTTAACAATAATATCTTTTAATTTTTCTTCGTCTACATAAACGGTGTCTGTCGCAGTCGCACCAATGCTTTCTAGAAACTCTTTTGACAATGTCATAACAACAGAATTCCCAACTTTTCTAAGTTTTCTTTCTTTGATTTCCACTAGTAACCCACCTTTCGTATACATTGTATATACAGTATATCATGGATCATAAAAAAGTTTCTATCACAAGTCTAATACTTTAATAAAATTTCTTGATTGCTTATCGTTCCTTCAGCCAGCTATCCAATTGCTCAAATAAAGCGATGACCGAAGGATCTTTGGTTTGTTTTAAAAAATCATGTTCTAAATAGTAAACCGCTTTAAAGGTACTCTCAGGAATGGTCCGTCCGATTTTTTTGCTATAGCGGAACGGCACTTCTTCGTCTGAACTGCTAGCTGTACTGAAACAAGGTGGAAAAGTTTTTAATGTTTCGTCTGACAGTGCGTAAGCAGACCAGTCCCCATTTTCTGGTAATCCGTAAAAGTGCGGCAATAGCGCTTGCTGAATACTGTAATGATACAGCAGATAGCGAGAAAGAAAAGGATCATCCCAAACAGGCTTCGTTTGGTCGATAGCAGCTATTTCTTTAGCGGAAATGGCTTGCTTTAATAATTTTCGTGGCTCTTTAATAAATTCTAAATCTGTATAGCCGTAAAAATTGACTAAAAATTGTGGCGTCAAATTTAGTGTTTGTAATTGTTTGGTTAACTGTAACATTAAATAACCGCCAGCGGAACGTCCGCACAAACCAAAGGGCTGATTTTGAATAATCTCTTCGTTTAACAATTGGAAGGTTTCTGTTAGCGTCCCTAAGATGTGATCGATTTTTGTATTTGGAGCCAACAAATAGTCCAGCGCTAAAACGGTATAGCCATTGCTTGTAAACAGCTCCTTCAGTTCTTCTGGTAAATCACTTTTGGTTCCATAAATCATCCCGCCACCGTGTAAATAGACGACATAGTTCGTTGGTTCAGTCGTAGTGGGGTAGATAGTAACTGTTGCGCCATTAGCGAGTGTTTGATTGTTTTTCAAGTGCACGTCTCCTCATCTTTATAATGTATGTGGCAATTTCATAATTTAACAATTGCAAGGGATTGGCTAAGTCAATATCAAGAAGTTGTTCCACTTTATTTAAACGATAACGAATCGTTTTTGAATGAAGAAACATCGCTTCAGAGGTCTGTTTATAGTTGCGATTATTTTGGAAAAAACTGTACAAAGTTTCAAATAAATCGTAGTTGTTTTCGGCTAATTGATAAAGTGCGCGAGGAATTAATTCGTCTAAATTTTCCAATTGGTCTTCGCGGATAAAATTTTTAAATACCCCAATATCGGCTAAGGTGACAATTGGTCCGTTATAAAAAGTTTCATTAAAGCGCAGAATGTCCAGGCATTCAATCAGTAGCTCTTTAATCCCTTCTCGTGATTTTAAACTGCTGACGGCAACGGTAAGCGTGTCGTTTTCTTCTAAAAGTTCAGCTAATAAACGACTTAATTGCAGCTTTGTAATTTTTCCATCACTTTCATTGAAGTTAAAAAGGACCGCCGAATAATTTAGCTGATCAAAGAAGATGGATTTCACACGCAGGGTACGAAGTAAGGCAATAATTCGTTCTTTCATGAGTTGTGTATTGGTGTCTTTGGTAGAAAAAGCAATCGCTTGGTAAGAATCTAGCTCTTGCATTTGCACTTCACGAAGCAAACTGTTTAGCTCGTCAGGATTTTGCGGTGTATTTTGTAAAATAGCATCCGCTAAGTTGTTCAAACGAGTATACCGTTCTTTTTTTAACAAATTTTCGGTATTGAATTTTTCTTGTAAGACATCAATCGCATTTTCGATAATCACTAAATCCGTTTCTTTAACCTTTTCATCTTGTAAATAAACCAGAAGTAAACAATTAGTGGAATAACTATTGAAAATAGAAACTTCTAGTGCCAACTGTTTTTTGGGGTTGGCATGAGAATAAAGTGTTAAAAGAGAGTAATCATTTTTAGTGAACTCACTGTTTTTTAGTTTTTCTCTTGAGAGCACAATCGCATCATGGGGTAAGTCGCCATCGCTAATTTCCAGATGTTTATCCAACATTTTTAAAGCGAAGGGTAATTTAATGATGTCATAAAATTCTTGCATAATCGTCTCAACCGTTGGGTAGTGGCGCTCTAATTTGGTGAAACGTTGGCGCACATCGTAATACGTACGTAAGACATGCGACTGATAATTCAACAAAGGCTCGTAAATCGTAAACAGAATTTTTTCATAGCTAATGTCTTGTGTGATTTTAATTAAAGGAATTTCATAATTGAAACATAATTCGATAAACCACTCTGGAATCATTTTAATGAATCGATCTGTTTTCAAAATTAAGCCGCTGATGCCAATTCGGCGCATCTTTACGAAAAAATTTTCCAACTCTTTTTCTGGTAAATCATGCAATGCGTAGAAAGAAGTCAAAATTAACTGATTCTTTCTACTCCAGTTCTCGATATCAATCGCTTCTAAAACCATTGCCGAGTCAACTTCATTGTCTAAACCAATCTCTTTCGTCAAAATTTTACCTTTTTTTAAGTCACCTATCGATAATAACTCTCTTAATTTCATCGTTTTCTCCTTTTTTCCTCTTATGGATAAAAATTATACCATTTTTTTAGAATTATGTCCGATGAAAACACTTTCTCGTTTCGATACAATAGCATTGTAAGGAATAGATAGGAGGATGAACAATGTTACACACAGTAATTTTGAAAAACAATTACCAAGACTCCATCAATTTAATGTTATTGACCAATAAAATCAATGCATTAGATGGTGTAACCATGAGTCAAATCATGATGGGAACAGATGCCAACAAAGACATCCTTAACAACACAAACTTGTTAACGGATGAGGCCAATAGTGCATCTGCAAACGACATGATGATTGTGGTTGACAGTGAAAAAGAAAACATCATGGAAGAAGTTATGCCAGCGATTGATGAATTCTTAGATGATTTATCAGCAAAGGGAACTAGTGAAGAAGCACAAGCAGCGACTTCTTGGTCAGAAGCGTTTGATCTTTTACCAGAGGCGAATGTAGCGCTATTCAGTATTCCTGGTGAATATGGTGCGCCAGAAATGGAACGTGCCTTAAAAAATGATTTACACGTGTTCTCTTTCACGGATAATGTGTCAATTGAAGATGAAGTACGTTTGAAAAAATTAGCGCATGAAAAAGGCTTACTAATGATGGGGCCTGACTGTGGAACTGGTATTATCTCAAGTATTCCAATCGCCTTTACAAATGTTGTTTCTCCAGGAAACATTGGCGTTGTTGGTGCTTCAGGAACAGGGATTCAAGAAGTTACAACGATTATTGACCGCTTAGGTGGCGGAGTTGTTCACGCCATTGGTACTGGTGGTCGTGACCTAAGCGACAAAGTAGGCGCTATCACAGTGAAAGATGCTATTGTGGCCTTAGAAAATCACGAACCAACCGATGTGATTACAGTTATTTCTAAACCACCTGCAAAAGAAGTTCGTGATGAAGTGGTTGAATTATTACAAAGCATTTCAAAACCAGTCGTTGCGATTTTCTTAGGAGAAAAACCAACAAGTCACGAAGGCAAAGTTTATCTAGCTCATACATTAGAAGAAACAGCTAAAATTGCTGTTGATTTAGCAAATGATGTGGCTGTGAAGAAAAATTACTTTGAAGCATTAGCAAAACCAGCTGTACCAACATTACCAGAAGCTAAAGTTGTAAAAGGCTTATATTCAGGTGGTACATTAGCTTCTGAAGCGGGTATGTTAATTTCTGAAGCTTTAGACCTTGGCGGTTTAGTGAAAGCAGAAGGTTATGTCTTGAAATCTCACGGTTATGAAGTCATTGACTTAGGCGATGATATGTATACACAAGGTCGTCCGCACCCAATGATTGACCCAGATGTTCGTATCGAAAAAATTCGTGAATACGCACAAGATGAAAAAACGGGGATTATCTTATTCGATGTGGTGTTAGGCTACGGTGCTCATGAAGACATGGTTGGTGCATTGTTACCAGCAATTGAAGAAGCGCGTGCCACAGCCAAAGAAGCCGGACGTGATCTTTACTTTGTTGCAACTGTTTGTGGGACGACGAAAGATCCGCAAAATTACCAATCGTCGGTTGATCGTTTGAAAGAAGGCGGCGTTTTAGTTGCAGAAAGCAATGCTAAAGCTGTTCAATTAGCTCTATTGCTAAAAGGAATCGAAATTTCAGAAGACGATAAAGAAGTGGTTGCTTACAACGGACCAACTGTCGATGTACCAAAACCAGGCGAAAAAGTAATGGAACTATTAACAACCAAACCAAGAATCATTAACGTTGGGTTGCAAAGCTTTACAGAATCAATCGTTGATTACGGTGGCGAAACTGTTCAATTTAACTGGCGTCCACGTGCTAACGGCAATAAAAAAATGATTAAAATTTTGGATGCTTTGGAAGATTACAGTGAACAAATCGAAGCTGAAAATCACAAAGTAACAGACAAAATTAAAAATGCACAACCATTCTTAGTAGATGTGGTACCTGCAAAATCAGTGATTCCAGAATTAAATGATGACGCACAAAAAACATTACTTCATGCTGGACCACCAATCCAATGGTCTGAAATGACTGGACCAATGAAAGGTGCTTGTATCGGAGCTGCATTATTCGAACGTTGGGCAGACAATGAAGAAGATGCTTTGAAGATTTTTGAAGCTGGCGAAGTACGTTTCATTCCTTGTCACCATGTAAAAGCAGTTGGACCAATGGGCGGTATTACTTCTGGTAATATGCCAGTCTTTGTTGTAGAAAATCGCTTAGAAGGTAACGAAGCATACTGTATCTTGAATGAAGGTATCGGTAAAGTATTGCGTTTTGGTGCTTATTCACAAGAAGTAGTTGATCGTTTAGATTGGATTAAAGATGTTTTAGGACCAACTATTGCGAAAGCCTTGAAACTTTCTGAAGAAGGCTTGAACTTAAACGTATTGATTGCGCGCTCTATTACAATGGGTGACGAGTTCCACCAAAGAAATATTGCCGCATCTTTGAACTTCTTAAAAGAATTGTCTCCATTAATTATCAAAACAGATATTCCAGAAGATCAAAAATACGAAGTAATCAAATTCTTAGCTGACACAGATCAATTCTTCTTAAATGTCATGATGGCAACTGGAAAAGCAATTGTTGATGGTGCCCGTAAAGATACCAACGGAACGATTGTCACAACGATGACTCGTAACGGCGTGAACTTTGGGGTCCGGATTGCAGAAACAGGCGATCAATGGCATACCGCACCAGTAAATACACCAAAAGGTCTTTACTTCACTGGTTTCAGCGAAGAAGACGGAAATCCTGATGTCGGGGATAGTGCAATTACTGAAACAGTAGGCGTTGGAGCAATGGCTATGGTAGCTGCACCTGGCGTAACACGGTTTGTTGGTGCAGGTGGCTTTGAAGATGCGTTAGCAACCTCAAATGAAATGGCAAAAATCTGTGAAGGACACAACCCAACATTCTCAATTCCAACTTGGGATTTCCAAGGAACTTGTTTAGGAATTGATATCCGTAAAGTGGTGGAATTGGGAATTACACCAATCATCAATACAGGGATTGCACACAAAAATGCCGGTGTTGGTCAAATTGGTGCAGGGACAGTTAGAGCACCTCTAGGCTGTTTTGAAAAAGCCCTAGAAGCGTATGCTGAGAAACTAGGCATTACGGTTGAATAACCAACTAGTCATTAGTGACTACATTTTTCCTATCCACCAATATGGCAAGATGGGAACCATTCACAGTGTTTTTGAACGTTCATTTAATCTGAAAGTCCAGGATCAATTAATCAATGTTGCAAACTTCCATAATTATTTATCAAGCTTTGGTATGTTTTTGCCAGATCAATTGTTTCAAGAAATCTTTCCGTATGTACAACAAGGTAATAAAGTCAAAATCACAGAAAATCAGTTGACCTTTTACAGTACAGTCGGCGTGAAAACGATCCAACTCACACCTGCCGAGGTCGTTTCTTTAAACATTACTCATTTCAAGTTAGAAAAAGACCAATTACGCTTGTTGCGAGACCGCTTATTAGCGAGAAACTTAGAACGTAGAATTGGCCTGCCTTTAGACGAACGAGCGAAGCATATTTTCAAAAAAATGAGCCAAAAACAAAAAGTTTGGACACTATCGGAATGGCAAGAAGTAACGAATTATCTGATTGGTCGGGGCAAAGGGTTAACCCCGAGTGGTGATGACATTTTAGTGGCGTATCAAACAATTCTGTTCATACTTGCTGATGAAAGAGCTGCGGCGTTAGCCGCTACTCTTTCGGCAGCAAATTTATCCACAACAGATGTTAGTAAAGGCTATATTGCAAGCTCGGCTAAAGGATATGTAAATTCATTGTTGTATCAGTTACTCTTGGATTTGGAGAACCATCGGGATAATAGAGTTGACGAAAATATTGACAGAATTATACAAATCGGACATTCCTCTGGTAAAGATATGTCATTTGGAATGTTACTAGCTTTACAATCTGTAGAGTTAGATGAGAAGTGAGGAGAAGACATGGAGAATAGTAAAAAAAATCAAGCAGTGCAAGTGAGCAATAGTTACTGGATTAAAGTCGTAGCCATTTTCTTCGTAGGCTGGATTTTAATGTACGCAACACGAACTATTTTTAATCCAGTGATGGGGGTCATTGGAGAACAATTTGGTCTAAGTAACACACAACTTGGTTTAGCCAATAGCATCTTCTTTCTAACCTATGCTGTTGCACAGATTCCTTTTGGGATGATTGGCGATAAAATTGGGCGGAAATTAGTCATTGCTGTTGGGTTTATCGTTCTTGCTATTTCTACTTATTTTAGTGGATTAGCGACAACCTTTGTTATGTTTTTAGTCATTCGTGCAATTGCTGGTATTGGTCAAGGAGCTTACTATGGCCCACAATATGCGCTATCGACAGAAGCGATTCCAGCAAGTAAACGGACCATCGGTAATGCCATCATCAATAGTGGGATGGCCTTCGGTACATCAGGTGGGTACTTACTTTCAAGTAAGTTGGTTTTAGAAAATGGTGAACATTGGAGCAAACCATTCTTTATCATGGCGATTCCAACGTTTATCGTAGGAATTCTTTTCTATACAATTTTGAAAGAAAAAGTGATTCGTCCTGGTGAAGAAGCTGCACGAGCAGCTGCTGAAGAAGGACCGCAAGAAAAGATCTCATTAAAAGAAATTTTCTCAAATCGTAATTTATTAGCCGCATTTATTTTATGTTTCACAAGTATTTATGCAAACTTTGTCATTATTACTTGGTTGCCACAATTTTTAATTGCTGAACGTGGCTTTACAGGAGCGAGCGTTGGTTTTATTTCATCACTTGTACCATGGGCCTCTATTCCAGGCGCCTTAATCTTCGCTCGTTTGAATGATAAAACAGGTGCGACGAAAAAATTAGTCTTTACATTAGTACCTTTAGCAATCCTATCTGTCTTTGCGATTGCTTTTGTAACAAATCGGACATTGTTAATTTCTGTTTTAATTCTTTATGGGTTAACAGGGAAATTAGCGTTAGATCCAATTATGGTGACTTTTGTTACCAAACATGCACCAAAAGCGGCCTTAGGAACAACGTTAAGTGCCTATAATTTTATCGGGATGTCAGGGTCAATCCTAGCACCGTATGTCACAGGATATTTAGCAGATACAGCAGGCTCAATGCAAGTTGGCTTCTATCTTTCTTGTGTACTATTAGTTATTGGTTTACTAGCTTTTGCTTTCTTAGCTAAAGATGAGAGTAAACCGAAATTAGGTTAATTATCCCTTCGATAATGACTGAAACAATCAAAATGAGCAAGACAAAATCTTTCATTTCGTAAACAAATTATTTCTTATCCGTCGATACTGAAAAGATTTTGTCTTTGCTTTACTAAAAAGGAGCGAATCAATCAATGAGTTTAAACGTAATTGCCCTAGGTGGGAATGCTATTTTAGATACGGATCCAACAGATGAAGGCCAAAAAGCCGTCGTTAATCACGCGGCCAAATATATTGCAGAATTTGTTGCTAAAGGGGAACAAGTCATTGTCTGTCACGGAAACGGACCACAAGTAGGGAATTTGCTTTTACAACAAAAAGCAGGCGAAAGTGAAAAAAATCCAGCGTTGAAATTGGATACTTGTGTTGCGATGACACAAGGAAGCATCGGTTACTGGTTACAAAATGCTTTAACTAATGAGTTTGAAAAACGTAACATTGCTAAACCAGTTATCTCTGTAGTTACACAAGTGCGTGTGGACAAAGAAGATCCTTCGTTTAAAAAACCATCCAAACCAATTGGTCCATTCTATACAAAAGAAGAAGCTGACGCAGAAGCAGCCAAAGATGGCTCTACGTATGTGGAAGATGCTGGCCGTGGCTACCGAAAAGTTGTTCCATCACCAATGCCTAAAGAAATTGTTGAAAAAGAGGCGGTTCGTGCTTTAGTAGAGGCGGACGTTTTAACTATCTGTTCTGGTGGCGGGGGCATTCCGGTCGTAGCAGAAGACGGACAATACGTAGGTGTGGAAGCGGTTAACGACAAAGATTTCTCTGCACGTGTTTTAGCTGAAAACGTTGATGCAGACCGTTTGATTATTTTGACAGGCGTTGATAACATCTACATTAATTACAATCAACCAGATCAAAAAGCATTAGAACAAATCAGTGTAGCCGAAGCAGAAGAATACATTAAAGAAGGTCACTTTGCTGCTGGTAGTATGCTACCAAAAATCGAAGCTGCCTTAGACTTCGTAAAAGGTGATGACAAACGGAAAGCAATCATTACTTCTATCGAAAACTTAGAAAACATCGATAAAGAAGCAGGAACTGTGATCAGTCAAAAGGGGTAGTTTACCATGAAAAAACCGTCCATGATCACCCAAATTGCAATTGCTGTTGTCGTAGGAATCCTCGTAGGACTCTTGATTCCTGCTAGCGGCAATTACTTGAAAATAGTTGGAGATGTCTTTTTGCGACTGATGCAAATGGCTATTCCTATCTTGATCTTAGGGCAAATTGTCCAAGCAGTTGGCAGTATTAATCCAAAAGAATTAACGAGCCTTGGGGGTAGAACAATCGCTGTTTTCGGGATTTCCTCCTTAGCTGCCGCTTTATGGGGCGTCCTAATGGCAGTCATTTTTAATCCAGGATACGGTGTTAAAATGACTGGCTTCCAAGATGCTTCTATTAAAGCGCAAGAAATCTCAATCACTGATACGATTTTAAATTTCGTTCCGAAAAATATTTTTGATTCACTGACTCAAGGATCGATTATTCAAATTATTGTCTTTGCATTATTTTTTGGTTTAGCACTGAATAAATACTTACAAAGCCATCCAGAGACGCAACTCTTCCAAATAATTGTGGACTTTAATGAAGTTATCATTACAGTCATTCGATACGTCATGTATCTAGCACCTCTGGGGATTTTTGCTTTAATTGCTTCAACAATTAGTCACTTAGGCCTTCAAATTATTTTACCGTTAGTGAAGTATCTATTGGTCTATGGATTAGGAACTATTTTATTTTTGGGCATCTGGATTTTGGTTATCACATTGTACTGTAAAGTAAGTCCACTACGTTTAATTACAAACATGAAAAATATGTCTGTGATGGCCTTGGCGACAACTTCTTCAGCAATTACTTTACCAGTAGCTTTGGAAGAAACAGAAACAAAATTAGGTTTAAGTAAGCGAATTACTAACTTAGTGTTGCCGTTAGGTATGTCATTAAACAGTAACGGTTCAGCGATGCATATGGCTTTTACTGTAATGACTATCGCTCAGATGTATCAGCTAGATTTTGATATTACGAAAATGATTTACTTAGCAATTACAGCAACGTTTGTCTCACTAGCAAACGCAGTTGTTCCCGGTGCGGGCTTAGTCTCACTGGCAGTGATTGTTCCGCAAATGGGTTTACCCATTGAGAGTATTGCAATTTTTGCAGGCGTCGAATGGTTCGTTGGCATGTTACGAACAATTTTAAATGTCAATTCAGATGTTTACTCTGCTATCCTAGTTGCAAAATCAGTGGATGAAATTGACTATACTGTCTTTAACAGTAGCAATAAGTAGTGAAAAAAGGGGAGGAAATGCAAGGACGAAGAAGAAAATCACTTGTTTTCTTTCCCTTTTTTAAGATTAATGATAAAGGAGCAAGCGCAATGGAAGAAATGGTTGTCGTTACACCGGAAAAATTAGAAAAGCTGATGAAACAAAAATTAGAAGCTGCTGGTTTACATTCTGAACATGCCGAAGAAGTTGCTCGACATTTAACTTTTGCAGATGCTAGCGGTATTCATTCACATGGTGCGGTTCGTATGGATTATTATGCGGAACGGATTGCAAAAGGCGGGATCACGATTGACCCCGAATTATCATTTGAAAAAACTGGACCGTCCACTGCCATTTTTCATGGCGATAATGGCGTGGGTCAATTTGTTTGTAACGAAGCATTAGCTGCTGCAGTTGACCTAGCCAAAGAATCAGGGTTAGCATATGTTGGCGTTTCTCAAACGAGTCATAGCGGGACGTTATCGTATTATGTTAAAAAAGCAGCGGAACAAGGCATGGTTGCTCTTTCGATGTGTCAATCTGATCCAATGGTGGTACCGTTTGGTGGTACAAGCAATTATTTTGGGACAAATCCAATCGCTTTTGCAGCACCTAGAGCAGGTCATGAACCAGTCGTGTTTGATATGGCTACGACAGTACAGGCTTGGGGGAAAATTTTAGATGCACGTTCAAGAGATGTTGAAATTCCCGACACATGGGCAGTAGACGAAAAAGGCCAGCCAACGACTGATCCTTATGAAGTACGAGGTTTATTGCCGATTTCAGGACCAAAAGGATATGGACTAATGATGATGGTCGATGTCTTAGCTGGTTCGTTGTTAGGCTTACCTTTTGGCAAACATGTCAGCTCCATGTATGCGGATTTAACGGAGAAACGGAATCTGGGTCAGATGTTTTTAGTCATTGATCCAAGCCGCTTTACAGATTCTGAACGATTTAAAGAAAATATTAATCAAATGGTGGAAGAACTTCATAGTGTGCCTACAGCAGAAGGGTTTCAACAAGTTTACTATCCAGGAGAAATTGGTCAGCTAAACTATCAAAAAGCCATGTCAGAAGGCATTGAAATTCCACAAAGTATTTATGATTATTTAGTTAGTGAGATTGTACATTACGATAAATATGGCGGGCAAGGTGCCTTTGCCAAATAATGAGGAGCGCAGAGAGTATTCGCTACTGCGTTGCTCTCGCCTTCTTTCTATTGGAGGAAAGTAAAATGAAAAAATCGTCAAAAGTAGCACTTATTTTTGCATTCTTAGTTAGTATTTTTGTGCCAGTTGCGGCCTTTGCTGATGAGATTGGGGATGTAGTTGCCCCGACAGGAATCATGGCATTAGTTGTGATTATTCCATTGATTGTTGTTTTGGTTCTATTGTTTATGAAAGTCGATATGATTATCGCTGGTTTAATTGGTGGCGTCTTAGCGATGCTGATTGGTGGCATTGGACTAGAAGAAGCGAATAAACAGATGTTGGAAGCTATCCCGATGATGTTAGGAATTACCGTTCCCATCATTAATTCAGCTGTTGCGATGGCGGTCTTTAAAGCAGGTAGTTATTCAGCTGCATTAACTTTAGCCAAACGAGGCACAAAAGGAAAAGTCGAGTATGTTTCAGCTTTTATTGTTATCTTATTAGCCGCAGCCACATATATGTCAGGAATTGGTGGCGGAAGTGCGATGGTTATTGCACCATTGGCCTTTGCTGCAGTTGGGGTTGTTCCTGAATTAATTGCAGCAATGTCTTTAGCTGCTGCGGTATCATTTACAACATCACCCGCTTCATTAGAATCAAGTATTGTTTCAAAATTAGGCGATATCAGTGTCGGTTCATATGTTTCAACCATGCGACCTTACTGGTTATTCTTCGTAGCATTAGCGATTGTTTTAGCCTTTTGGGGAACGAAACATAGAAATGTTGGCTTTAAAGAGTCGGCAGATGATGAATTTGATAAAAAGAGCAATGGTGAATTATTTAAAATTACCTTGCCAGCCATTTTCTTATTGTTTGCTGTAATTTTTGGACCAATTGTGAATGATTTAATTGGTTTTGCCTTCTTTACGCCACTTGTATACATGATTTTAACATTAGTTTTAATTTTCTTATGTACAGATTTCTCAATGAACAAATCTGTCGAAGCGATGGTAGATGGGTCTACATATATTTTGACTCGTTTATTCCAAGTAGGGATTTTCTTAGCCTTTATTAATGTTATTGCACAAACAGGAACGTTTGCTGTAATCGCAGGTGTTGCTGAAAATGCACCAGCCTTTATTGTCGTGCCAGTTGCCATTTTAACAGGGATTTTAATTGGGATTCCAGCTGGGGCCTACGTGGGTTCTGTTTTAACTTTAGTGCTACCAGTTGCTGTATCGTTGAACTTCCCGCCGTTAGCATTAGGTTTTGTAGCAATGGGTGTTGGTTTAGGTAGTCAAATGAGTTTCGTTAATATTACTATGCAAGCTTTATCTTCAGGCTTCCAAATTCCAATTTTGGATGTTGTTAAAGGAAACGTGAAATGGTTAAGTATTGCCTCTGTACTATTATTAGTTATCGGTTTAATCTTTGGATAAAAAACAATTTAGGGAGTGGAAAACATGGATTTATTAATTAAACAAGTTCGTCTTCAAGACGGTGAAGCATTACAAGATGTAGCTATTAAAGAAGGTAAAATCATTGAAATCGCCCCAGTTATTACTGGCGATGCCAAAGAAGTCATCGAAGCAGATGGTCGTGTTTTAATCCCAGGTTTTGTAGAAAGCCATTTACATTTGGACAAGGCATTAATCGCTGATCGTAAACCAAATAAATCAGGTACGTTGAAAGAAGCAATTGAAGTAACCGCAGAATTAAAACCAACATTTACCGAAGAAGACATTTACGACCGTGCCAAACGTGCTTTAGAAATGTTAATCGTTCATGGGACCACGGCGTTAAGAACGCATGCAGAATTTGACCCAGCGCAAGGTTTTACTGGCTTCAAAACAATTATGCGTTTGAAAGAAGAATACAAAGAGTTAATTGACATGCAAGTAGTTGCGTTTCCGCAAGAAGGAATTTTTAAAGCCCCTGGAACAGAACAAATGATGTATGAAGCAATGGATATGGGCGCAGACGTTGTCGGCGGTATTCCTTATAATGATGCACCAGCGAAAGAACATATTGATTTAGTGTTTGAAATTGCTAAAAAATATGATAAAGATGTAGATTTACACCAAGATTTTGCCGATGAAGCTGATGATATGAGTATTGAATATTTATGTGAAAAAACCATCGCTGAAGGCTACCAAGGCCGTGTTTCAGTGGGCCACTTAACGGCATTGCATGCCTTACCTGAAGCAGAATTGGCGCCTATTATTGCAAAAATGGCGGAAGCAAATATTAGCGTGATGGCTTTACCAGCAACGGATTTACATTTAGGGGCTCGTGGTGATCAGTACAATGTTCGACGTGCGGTTACGCCAATTCGTAAATTACGCGATGGTGGCGTGAATGTCTGTATTGCTACGAATAATATTCGCAATGCTTTTACACCATATGGCACAGGGGATATTGTTCAAACAGCGATGTTAGCCATTCCTGTTGGGCACCTAGGTGGAGCGGATGACTTAAAAACAGTGCTACCAATGGTAACAACAAGTCCTGCTCGTGCGATGGGACTAGAAGGATACGGTGTCGCAGTTGGGAATAAAGCAGATTTAGTCTTATTAGACACAAAAGTGGTTGAACATGCGATTATTGATATTCCAGAACGGTTATATGTTATTAAAAACGGCCGTGTTACAGTCAAGACAGACAAAAAAGTCGAAATCATTCGTTAAGAAAAAAAACAAAAAGCTCAAAATGTTAGTTGTCAAAACTAACATTTTGAGCTTTTTTTGATAAAGGTAAAGCTAGGAAGGTGAAAATATGATTAATTTATCCTGTTTTAGCTATGATTCTCTATTGAAAAGTTTATTTTCAGTTTATTTTTGGTCGATTTTCCTTGATATATATAGAATCTTCAGGAAATGCTCCTATCTGTTTAAAATTCGGAATTTCAGAAATTATTCTTTTTTGCTAAACTAGTTATAACTGGTTAGTAAAAAGAAGTATTGGACGAATAGCGCTGAAACAAGTGAATGATCCAAAGTATAAAGAAAAATGAAACCGATACCACAAGACAAGACTGTTGCTGAAAATGGTAAGTGATCATTCTGCTAAGTTTAGTGTCTTAATGTTTAGTTAACTAAGAATTGTTGGATTGTTCTTTAGAAAGAAGGGACAATATGAAGCGAAGTAAATGGAAAGAATTGATAGTAACGGGCATCTGCCATATATTAGTATTCCCCATACTAATACAGACAACTGTTTTTGCAGAAACATTACCAAGTACAAAACAAGTAAGAGAAGGAACCAATCATTCATTAACAGCAGAAAAAGCCGAAAGTGAACAACCACAGACAAAGGATAAACTACATGATGAAGAACCACTAGCATTGCCAAAAAGTGAGTTAATCGATAATGAGGCTAATGTTACAAGTCAAACGATTAGAGAAAGAATTGAGACGCCTAACCTAACTTATCGTTATGGATTTATTAATGAAGAGGGGCAGCCAGTAAACGCCAATGAGATCCTTCTACAGTATCATAGTTGGCAAGGCAATTCCCCAAATGGCATAAATGTGTGGGAAGGTGAAAGTCAACCAGTGACAGCATCTACAGTGGCTAATTTAAAAGAAGTGGTAATTCCAAGTGAGAAAGTAGCCGTCTATTCCGACATGTCAACGGTGCTTGCAGCGAGTAATCAAACATTTTTTTTACCAAGATATTATACTTCTTTAAGCTTATACAATAAGAAAGGGGAAATTGATCCCGATTATCCGCTGCCAACTATTTCCGACGCATCAGGAAACCAATATCCAACAACAATTTCGCAATTTGAATTGGAAAAAATGTCTGCACAACAATATAGTCAGAAAACAGGAGTAACGTTTAACATTAGCGAGAGCCAAAAACTAATCGTTCCTTTGTACAACCAAGTGAAGGTTGATTCATCGAATCAATCTGGGCTATTGAATTACTTTAAATTTTCAGGGCCGGTTTATTATCATGTTACCAATCGCAAAGTGACAGAACATTTTGTGGATACTCAAGGGAAACCAATCCCTCCACCACCGGGGTTTAGACAAGGAAAGCAAACACTTATTGAGCGTGACCCTTACACCTTTAAACAGAAAGATCTTTTGCCAAGTAGCTATGAAATTGACTCAAAAACGTATCAATTTCAAGGATGGTATAAAGGGAAAACGAAACCTGAAAATTTAGAAAAAAGCGTAACGCCCAGTTATGATATTACCTATGACGACAATGATGATTTAACTGTTGTCTATAAGGAGATACCTCAAAAAAATTATACATTTGAGGATGTCAATGGTGTTGAAATTGCACCACCATCTGATTTTATTCAGGATCACCAACAACCAATAACTACGGATGGCTTTCGCTATTTAGCTGGAAAAAAACTGCCACAACAATACAGCGTTAACGGTAAAACTTATTTATATCAAGGTTGGTATCAAGATAAAACAAAACAAGAGAGCTTAGAAAAAACGAAGCGACCCATAAACTCCCCTGTTTTTAATGAAATGAACGCTATTACAGCAGTGTATAAGGAAATAACTGCAAAAGCTGAAATGCAAATAGAAGGACTAGTCAAAGTCATGCCAAGTGGTTATATACAAATTTGGCAGATTATGCTTACAAATGTGGGAGAAGTACCGTTAAAAAAAATAAACTTAAAGCCAGCAAGTGGTTGGTCACCAGGTCTAGCTCGGCCAATCCAAGTCACGATTCGTGTTGGATCTGAACCAAACAAAATTGTTCCTATTACTGATGAAAATTGGCGAGTTGGCATTGCTTTAAATACGGAAGTGCCTATTGGTCAGACAGCAACTATTATGATGACAACAATTGCTACAGGTGAACCAGATCAAGTGTTACAAGCGGCTGTTGAAATGAATGGAAATTTTTCTGCTGTTCACGCAGCTGATACTGTCAGAATCCAACCTAAAAATCAAGAAATTGTGGCACCAGATGAGGAAGGTTTTATCAGCACACCAACTTTTGATTTTGGCAAAGTCGCCATTTCTAGCAACACGCAGCAACATGGTTTAAAGCAGGCAGCAGATTATTATGAAAATGGTCAGGAAAATCCATATTTACGTTTGAAAAAATCACAACCCAATTGGGCACTAACTGCAGAACTATCCCCCTTTGAAGGAAGAGTGGATCAACTATCATCAATGACAAAGTTATTGTTAGGAACAACCAATGTTTCAGGTTTTATTCAGTACAATCAACCAACGGAAACTAAAGTTGCTCTTGGCAAAACAACCGCTATTCAATTAGTTGCCAACGGTGTAGCTAGCCATATTGTTGCCAATGGTCAGTTTGACGAAAGTGATGTTTATCAATTTGATTTTTCTTTTGATCAAATCAAATTAGAAATTCCAGCAAATCAAGGTAGAAAAGATCAAACTTATCAAGCAATGGTGACTTGGAATTTAGTGACAGGCCCATAAGTCCATAAAAAATAAGTTGAATAGTTTGATCAAAAACATTGCATAGAAATAATAAAAGGCGGCTCAACGAAGCGGCCTTTTTCTTGATTCATTACCAAAATATAACGAATTTTGTAACAAAAACGTTTAATAAAAAGAAGGAAAAATGATTAATTTTACGAAAAAAAGCATATATCGACAAAAAAGAAGCAAAATTTGAATAAAAAAAGAAAAAATATGAAAAAAAATCGAAGAATTGTTTAACAATTGAAAACACGTGAAAACTAGTCGTGACAAGGTGTAAAAGCCTTACAAAAGGTAAGTTTACCTATTATGGAGAAAGAAGGAGTGATCTGAAATGTTTTTGTAACATTTCTATTGCTTAATTGAAATATGGGTGTGGTAGAATGTTTTTGTCGTAAGAAAAGATTAAGATATTTTAAATAAACTTTAGAAATTAATTCGGAGGAATGACAAGTGAAGAAACGTCTATTTGCATCAGTATTACTATGTTCATTAACGCTATCAGCAATTGCTACCCCAAGCATCGCTTTGGCGGACAATGTTGATAAAAAAATTGAAGAAAAAAATCAAGAAATTTCATCATTAAAAGCAAAACAAGGGGATTTAGCTTCACAAGTATCTTCTTTAGAAGCAGAAGTATCTTCAGTATTTGATGAAAGCATGGCTTTACGTGAACAAAAGCAAACACTAAAAGCAAAATCAGAACAATTACAACAAGAAATTACAAACTTGAATCAACGTATTGAAAAACGTAACGAAGCAATCAAAAATCAAGCACGTGATGTTCAAGTTAATGGACAAAGCACAACAATGCTAGATGCAGTTTTAGATGCGGACTCAGTTGCAGATGCAATCAGCCGTGTTCAAGCTGTTTCAACAATCGTAAGTGCCAACAACGACTTAATGCAACAACAAAAAGAAGATAAACAAGCCGTTGTTGATAAAAAAGCTGAAAACGAGAAAAAAGTGAAACAACTTGAAGCAACAGAAGCTGAATTAGAAACAAAACGTCAAGATTTACTTTCTAAACAATCTGAATTAAACGTAATGAAAGCTTCATTAGCATTAGAACAATCATCAGCTGAAAGTTCTAAAGCTGGCTTAGAAAAACAAAAAGCAGCTGCTGAAGCAGAGCAAGCACGCTTAGCTGCTGAGCAAAAAGCTGCAGCTGAAAAAGCTAAACAAGCTGCTGCAAAACCAGTTCAAGCTAAAGCTGAAGTAAAAGCAGAAGCACCAGTTGCCTCTTCTTCAACAACAGAAGCGCAAGCACCAGCAAGCTCAAGCTCAGCAACTGAATCAAGCACGCAACAAACAACTGAAACAACTACACCAAGTACAGATAATAGTGCAACAGAAAATACTGGCTCTTCTTCATCAGAACAACCAGTACAACCTACAACACCAAGTGATAATGGAAATAATGGTGGCCAAACTGGTGGTGGAACAGTTACACCACCAACACCAGAACCAGAGCAACCAACACCAGCGCCTTCTGCTGATCCAACAATCAATGCATTGAACGTTCTACGTCAATCATTAGGTTTACGTCCAGTAGTATGGGATGCAGGTTTAGCAGCTTCTGCAACTGCTCGTGCAGCACAAGTTGAAGCAGGCGGTATTCCAAATGATCACTGGTCTCGTGGAGATGAAGTTATCGCAATTATGTGGGCGCCAGGTAACTCAGTAATCATGGCGTGGTACAACGAAACAAACATGGTAACAGCTTCAGGTAGCGGTCACCGTGATTGGGAAATTAACCCAGGTATTACGCGTGTCGGTTTTGGTTACTCAGGTAGCACAATCGTAGGACATTCAGCCTAATCAGCAATGATAAAAATAGACGTAAGCAGCTTCTGAAAAGAAGCTGCTTTTTTCATTACTATTTCATCCGTCTCCGTTGACAAATTTGCTAAACGTGGTATTCTAATTATAATCTAATAATTTCCGTTGAATAGGAAAGTAAGTACAAGACAGCTGGTAGAGAGACTTTGGTTGGTGAAAAAAGTTAGATGTCTGTATCGAAAAATGGCCTAGGAGGAATTTTTGTCGAAACGTAGGCAAAAACGTAATGTCTTTCGTTAACAAGACCGCTGATTATGATTGTCAGTTGAAGGGAAAGAGTCATCTTTCCGAAAAAAGGTGGTACCGCGATAATAATCGCCCTTTTACTAGTTACGGCTAGTAAAAGGGCGTTTTTTTATAAATAAAAATAGGAAAGAGTGAGGCAAATGAGTAGTCAGATTCCTTTTACAGTTGATCATGTGGGAAGTTTTTTACGTCCGGAAACAATTAAGAAAGCACGGAAAAAGGTCCAAGCAGGTGCGTTATCTCAAGCAGAGCTACGTCTTATTGAAGATGAAGAAATCAAAGCATTAGTAGCAAAACAAAAAGCTGGCGGCTTACGGGGAATCACAGATGGTGAATTTCGTCGCGGTTTTTGGCATATTGATTTCTTAGAAGGATTAAATGGTGTGACAGGCTATATCCCAGAAACAGGGTATAACCAAACCTTTCATGGAAAAGCAGCTCCGGCCTATAATATCCGCGTAGTGGATAAAATATCTTTTCCTGCGCAACATCCATTTTTAGAGGACTTTTCATTTTTAAAAGAGGTGGTGGAAGTTGGTGATGGAACGGTAGCCAAAGCAACGATCCCTAGTCCGACCATGATTTTACGTCAAGAAATTTTATCTAACGATGGCACCTCGCGCATTCAAACAATTTATCCAGAGATTGGTGCTTTTTATAAGGATTTAGCACAAACATATAAAGACGCAATTGCGGCCTTTTACGAGAGAGGTTGCCGTTATTTGCAATTTGATGATACAAATTGGGCGTTTCTAGCGGATCAGACAAAACAAGAAGAATTACGAGCAAAAGGAATACAGCCAGAAGAAATTGCACAAGTGTGTACCACGATTATTAATGAAGCCTTAGCTGGCAAGCCAGAAGATTTAACTGTAACCACGCACATTTGCCGTGGGAACCATGCTTCGTCTTGGTTATTTTCAGGTGGTTATGAACCGATAGCAAAAGAATTATTTGCTACGAATTATGATGGTTTCTTCTTGGAATATGACTCAGATCGTGCAGGGGACTTTTCACCATTAAGACATTGGCAAAATAATGGCAGCAAAGTCGTTTTAGGTTTAGTTACTTCTAAGTTTCCTGAATTAGAAGAGACTGAACAAGTGAAAGCACGAATTGAAGAAGCCCAACAGTTTGTTCCTTTAGAAAACTTAAGTATTAGTCCGCAATGCGGTTTTGCTTCGACGGAAGAAGGAAATCGTTTGACGGAGAAAGAACAATGGCGCAAAGTTCAATTACTTCAAGAAATTGCTAGAGAAGTATGGTAAAAAAACTGGGACATAAGTCTAAACGGCTTATGTCCCAGTTTTTTCATTGTATTATTTTAAATATTGATCTTTAGTAAAATTCGTGTGTTCATACTCGCCGTTGTCACCATAAAAGCGGTTATAGCGTTGTTTGAATTTGCGGAATAAATAAATGACTGTCACTTTAACTAGGCAATACATTGGAATCCCAAAAATAACGCCCATTAAACCAAACAGTTCACCCATAACTAACAAGACAAGTAAAATAGTAATCGGATGGACTTTTAATTTATCGCCCATCACACGAGGAATAACAAAATCACCATGAATCAATTGGATGGCAAACCAGACGATAACAAATTTAACTACCATAAATGTGGAATCCTGAAAGGCAATAATCAATCCAGGAATAAAGGCAATAAATGGCCCGATATAAGGAATAATACATAAAATACCCGCAGCTAAAGCTAAAATGCTACCAAATTGTAAACCAATTAATAGAAAAGCTGGCCAATACATAATCCCTAAAACCAACGAAGCAATGACTTGACCTTTTAGATAATCGCCAATTTGAATGTTGGCAATTTGGCTATATTCATCAAAATCAGGACGAAAAGCTGGGGGAATGATGCCTTTTACAAAGCGATAAAACTTTTCTTTGTCTTTTAAAAGGAAAAAGGCGATGATAGGTCCTGTAAACAAGGTTAGGAAAGTAGAAGAGACTGCAGAAAAGACGCTTCCCAGACCTTGTGCGCCTGTTTGTAGGTAATCCCCTGCAAAGTCTTTAAAGGAGTTTGCAAGTTTGCCCCAGAGCTGATTAATCGACTCATTAGCAGATTCTAAATCTTTTGCAAAAGGTGTTTTAGCCATAAATTCTTGTACTGTTTGGAGCGTGCTTTTCCAAAAACTTGGGAATTGTTTGATTAATTCTTCCGTTTGGTCTTGGATAATTGGGAAAAGTTGCAGTCCAGCTAACACTAGTAATGCAATAATTAAGACATAGAGAATCGCAATCGCCCAAACACGGGGAATTTTTTTCTCAAGGCGTTTCACCATTGGATTAAGCAAATAAAATAGAATAATACCAAAAAGTACCGGGCCTAAGACGGCACTAAAAATAACAAAAATTGGTTTAAAGATAAATGAAACAGTGTTGAATAAAAAGATAGTTACAGCAATTAGACAAAGGATAGTTAATGTGTAAAGTAAATTTTTCCCACCTAAAAAGCGGATCCACTTGGTACTTTCTTTATCCATAAGTTGCTCCTTTCGTTAAGCTTTATTTCTAAAATGACCAATAATTTCAATGACACCCATGAAAATCAGGATAAATCCAAAGACTTGCATCAAAACTAAGAGACTTTTGAAGGGATTAAAAACTAAAACGGCTCCAGCGATTAAAACCAGAATACTGTAGATAAGCGCGCCTGTTTGACGAGTATTTAAAGCAAAAGTCAATTGAACGAGGCCGTTTATAACAATGCTAATCCCTAATAAAAACGGCAGAATCGAAACAATCACCGGTGCAAAAAATAAAAAGGCTACTGCTAAGACGACAAAGATTAAACCTGTTACGAAACCAAGTCCCCAGCTACCCGTTTGTTTTTTTATTTTGTAGTCATCATAAATATTAATTAACCCTAAAAGCATCAAATAACCAGCAATTAAATAACCGACGAACTGGAAGAAAGCACCGGGATTAAAGACAATGGCACTTCCGATAACGATAAAGACGGCGTCGCGCAATAGGGTATGGCGCCGAAAATTTTCTCTAAAAGTTTGGAACATAAAAATCCTCCTCAATGTTATTGTTTCTTTTATTCTAGCGGAAAAAAGAAAAAAGTGCGAGTGGTAGCTCTAAAAAGTGTTGGAAACTGTATCTTTAGAAAAAATAACATTAAAAATTAAAAAAGTCTTACAAATGAGCGAAAATTGGCATATAATGGAAAGTGAAATTTTATTTTAAGAAGGAGAGATTTGATGGATTTATTACCTTTATTAGGCGTATTGATCGTCATTGTCGGCTTCGCATTGAAATTTGATGCTATCTTGATTGTGATGGTTGCTTTAATAGTGACGGCTTTTACTGGCGGGCTTGGTTTGACATCGATGCTAGAAACACTAGGAACAACCTTTGTGAATAATCGAGGAATGGCTATCTTTATTATTATTATGTTAGCAACAGGAACTTTAGAAAGAAATGGCTTGAAAGAGTCAGCAGCTACGTTGATTAAACGATTCAAAAAGGTATCTGCTGGTGTGATTATTGACATTTATGGTGTCTTTCGGATTATCTTCGCCGCTTTTAACGTAAGTTTCGGTGGGGTAGCAGGTTTTGTGCGTCCGATTATTTTGCCAATGGCGTTAGGAACAATTGAATCAAAAAATTTACCAATGGTGCCAGAGTATGAAGAAGAACTAAAAGGGATGGCTTCAGCCATGGAAAATATCTGTTGGTTCTTTGGTCAAGTTTTGTTTGTTGGTGGGGCTGGGGCATTGCTTGTTCAATCAACATTGAAAGATTTAGGCTATGAAGTGACATTAGGTAAACTGGCTTTAGTGGAAGTACCAGTCGCCTTAGTTGCCTTAATTTCGGCAAGTATTTACTTTACTTTAAAAGAAAAAAGATTACGTAAAAAATATTATGGACAGGAGGGACTGAAATGAGTTTTTTCACAGATCCAAGTATTGATTTGAGTGCAAAGTTATTGGAAGTCCTTTACATTTTTATGGGGATTATCTTGTTATATACAAGTTTTCGTAGTTTTCGTGATAAAACCAATCAACATGCGTATGGGACTAGTTTATTCTGGGGAATTTTAGGAATCTTAATCGGTTTTGGTCGGTTTATTCCACCAGTTGCCTGTGGCGTACTTATTTTTGTGATGACAATTCCGGCAATTCTTCAAAAAGTGACAAAAGGAGAAAGTCGCTTACCTTCGAAAGAATACATGGAAAAAATGTCTCAAAAATTAGGAATGAAGATTTTTATTCCCGCACTAAGTATCGGGGTTTTTGCAATTCTTTTTGCCACATTGACTACTTTAGGAGCTTTAGTCGGTGTCGGTGTTGGTGTCTTTGTAGCGATTTTCATCATGATGTTCTTTTCTAAAAATAATACGCCGAAAGTATTTTTTGATGATGCGGCGGAAATGTTAGAAACAGTCGGTCCTCTTAGTACGTTGCCAATGCTATTAGCTTGTTTAGGTGCTGTTTTTACTAGCGCTGGTGTTGGTGAGATTATTTCAAAAGGGGTTAGTGCCGTAGTACCAGCAGGAAATGTCAATGTAGGGATTATTATTTATGCTGTGGGAATGGTTATTTTTACGGCTATCATGGGCAATGCCTTTGCAGCAATAACCGTGATGACAGTCGGAATTGGTGTGCCGTTTGTCTTTTCTTTAGGTGCAGATCCCGCATTAGTTGGGATGGTTGCCTTAACATGTGGTTTTTGTGGTACACTGTTAACACCGATGGCTGCGAACTTTAATATCGTACCTGTAGCCATGTTGGAAATGAAAGATAAGTACGGCGTCATTAAAAATCAATTGCCGATTGCACTTTTCATGTTAATTTTCCAAATTGTTTATATGATTCTATTCAAATAAGAAAGGATGATCGAAATGAAAGTTGTCGTTACTGGCTTTGATCCATTTGGAGGAGAAGCAATCAATCCTGCCTTTGAAGCAGTCAAAAAATTACCTGCTGAAATTGCAGGAGCTGAAATTATTAAAGTTGAGGTGCCAACTGTTTTTGGCACTAGTGGTGAAAAAGTGGCTGAAGCAATTGAAACCCATCAACCAGATATGGTGATTTGTGTTGGACAAGCAGGCGGCCGTCAAACAGTCACTGTTGAAAAAGTGGCGATTAATTTAGCGGAAGCGCGTATCCCGGATAATGCAGGACAACAACCAAGCGATGTGCCGTTGGTTGAAGATGGAGCAACAGCCTATTTTACAAATTTACCGATTAAAGCGATGGTAAAAAATTGTCATGACCATCAATTACCTGCAGCGATTTCTTATACAGCAGGAACCTTTGTATGTAATGATATTATGTATCACTTACTACACTTAATTAACACTAAATATCCAACTATTCGTGGCGGATTTATTCATGTTCCGTTCCTACCAGAACAAACAATTGATAAACCAACGTTTGCTTCTATGTCATTAGAAGCAATCACAGATTCTTTGTTCTATATGATTGAAGCAGCAGTAAAAACGCAAGAAGATATTCAACTACAAGGTGGCACAACCCATTAATTAACAGGCGCTTTCGTGAGAACGGAGGCGCTTTTCTATTTTTACAAAAAGAAAAAGTAATTTTTGTTGGCGTGTGAAAAAATTTTTTATACTATTTTCGTTGACAAGTCGGTTTCTTCTTGGTATATTGAGATTCATAAATTATTAGCCCAGTAGGAAATAGATGTTTTGTTCAGAAAGTCGATGGTTGCTGCGAATCGATCAAGTCTATTTGTGAATTACACTAATAAGTAGTAACAATTACATAATACATAAGCGAGAAGCAAGTAAGCTTCTAATTAAGGTGGTACCGCGGAGAGATTCGTCCTTATTCTTTAAGGATGAATCTCTCTTTTTATGTAGCTTTAGGAGGCGTTTTCAATGAGTTGTGGAGGGGTTATTCGTTATCATAAGATCCTTTAATGTCAGAGTATTCAGAAAAAAGATTAGAGGAGAGTAACGAAATGAAAGAAAAACAGAAAAAGAAGACCGTGAGTGTTCGAGAAGCAAGTATCGTATTATTAATTATTGTGGCAGCTATTGCAACAGGAGTAATTGGCTTAAAGATATCGCCAAATATTACTATTTTGTTTGTGATTGCATTGATTTTAGGCTACGCAATGTTTCGTAAAGTACCATTTGATCAAATGCATAAAGGGATTGTTGATGGCTTGAAGCCAGGAATTATTCCAATTTTTATTTTCATTTTAGTGGGGGCATTGATTGCCGTTTGGATTCAAGCAGGAATTATTCCAACGATTATGGTTTTTGGTTTTAAAATGATTAGTGTTAAATGGTTTGTGCCGTCAGTTTTTATTGTCTGTGCGATTGTCGGCAGTGCAGTAGGTAGTGCTTTTACAGTGATGTCAACAATTGGAATTGCCTTTTTCGGTATTGGCAGTACCTTAGGGTTAAATCCTGCTTTAGTTGTGGGGGCGATTGTTTCTGGTTCAGTTTTTGGTGATAAAATGTCACCTTTATCAGAATCAACAAACTTAGCCGCAGCGATTGTTGAAGCGGATTTGTTTAAACATATAAAAAACTTGATGTGGTCGACTGTACCAGCATTTATCGTCTCTTTAATCTTGTTTATGATTTTAGGACAAACGTACGCGAATACTAGTCTGACAGAAGTAGTTCAAGTTATTCAAGTATTGGAAGACCACTTTACCATTTCAATTTGGTCATTGTTACCATTAGCCTTAATGTTAATCTGTGCCTGGCGCAAAATTCCAGCGATTATCACGATTTTGTTGAACATTATTGTGGCAGTAATTATGATTATTATTCAAAATCCGAAAGTATCGTTGCAGGCATTAGGAAACACGTTGGAAAATGGGTTTGTTTCTCAAACGGGGAACGCACAAATTGATCAATTATTAAGTCGTGGCGGGATTATGAGTATGATGCCGACTGTGGCACTTATTATTCTAACGTTGTCTCTAGGTGGCTTATTAATGGAATTAGGATTGATTTCTGCAGTCATGGAAGTTGTTTCGCAGAAAATGAGCAGTACACCGAAATTGATTTTATCAACGTTATTAACAGGAATTGGCGTAAATATTTTTATTGGTGAACAATTCCTATCGGTTATTTTACCAGGGAATGCCTTTAAAGAAGTTTACAAAAAAGAAGGTTTGGATCCGACTGTTTTAGGCAGAACCTTGGAGGATGGTGGGACGGTTATTAACTACCTCATTCCTTGGGGGATTGCAGGTAGCTTCGTAGCGGGGACCTTTGGCGTACCAACGTTGACTTACTTACCATTTGTTTTCTTTAGCTTATTATCGCCTGTCTTCTCAATGGTCAGTGCATTTACTGGTTTAGGAATTAAGCGGTTATCAGCAGAACCTGTTACCGAAAAATAGATTGATTAAAATAGAACAGTTGATGGGGAATACTGTAGTTTCTCCCTGTCAATTGTTCTATTTTTCTTGTAAAAAAGGTTGCATTTTTAGAAAGAAACAGTTATAGTTGACTAGTCAATTGTTGACGAGTCATCTTTTTAAGGAGGAAACTATGTCGTTATCATTACGGGAAGTCAGCCAATTATTATGTCAGTTAAAGGTATTAGATCAAAAAATTACCAAAGTTTTTGAAGAGCAAGTTGGCTTGAGTTTGACTCGTTATGAGTTGCTGATGATTTTAAAAGAACGTCAGCCGTGTCTTCAAACGGAGATTCAAGAACACTTAAAAATCGATAGTGGTGCGGTCACTCGCCATTTGAAAATTTTAGAAGAGAAACAGTATGTGACACGACAGCGAAATCCAGAAAATAATCGGGAAGTGCTAGTGCATTTAACAGAAAAAGCACAACAAGAACTACAGCAATGTACAGCCAAGCAACAAACGGTAACAGAAATTATTCCCAGTACATTTACAAAGGACGACTGTCGCCAGTTAAAAGAACTTTTGACAAAACTAGATCAAAGCATTACAACGAAAGAGGTATGATAGAATGACAACATATACAACGAATGATTTTTCAGAGATTGTTTTTGGCCGCAAATCGGTTCGGGTGTACGATGAAACCCATAAAATTTCTCATGAAGAAATGTTAACAATGATTCAAGAAGCGACCACTGCCCCTTCTTCTGTTAACATGCAGCCATGGCGTTTTGTCGTAGTGGAAAGTGAAGCAGGCAAAGAAAAATTAAAACCCTTAATTCGCTTTAATACGCGTCAAAATGAAACATCTTCTGCAATGCTCTTAATTTTTGGTGATCTAAACTGCCATGAGCGAGGAGAGGAAATTTACAATCAAGCTTATGCTAGTGGTAAAATGCCTAAGGAAGTGCGGGACCAACAATTAGCAGCCATTATTCCCCATTATGAAAGTTTAAGCAGAGAACAAATGAATGACATCGTAAAAATTGATGCGAGTTTAGCAGCTATGCAATTTATGTTAGTGGCACGAGCTCACGGATATGAAACAAATCCAATCGGTGGTTTTGAAGCGGAAAAATTAGCCGAAACATTTGGTTTAGATCAAGAGCGCTATGTCCCAGTAATGATTTTATCTGTGGGTAAGGGCATGGAAACTGGTTATGAATCTGTTCGTTTAGCACCAGAAAAAATCACGACATTTGAATAGGCAATAAAAAATGACGGCGTACGCTTGCATCAACCAACGATCTTAAAGAAAGTTGGCTAATGCAACAGCGATGCCGTCATTGTCGTTGGATAAAGTGACTTCCGTTGCGATGCTTTTAAGCTCGTCAACGGCGTTTTCCATAGCAATTCCCGTGCCGGCCCATTCCAACATAGTATAGTCGTTGTGACCATCACCAAAAGCAATTACTTCTTCAGCAGTTATGCCTAACTGTAGGGTTAGTTTTTCTAAAGAACGCGCTTTATCAATATTTTTTGCGGTAAATTCAAAATAGAAAGGAGCGGAAAAAGCAGCGGTGACGGTTTCTTTGAAAGGCGCGTAGATGGCCTCATGATATTTTTGTAAATAGGCGGGTTCACCAGCAATTAAAATTTTGTTCAAGGGAAAGTTTAGTCTGGCGGCTAAATCATGCCGCTCGCATAATTGAAAGTTGCCGCCCCGTGATTCATATTCAATAATATTAAAATCACCAGTCTCTAAATGTAAGGTGTTATGAAAAACATCATTGACATACATAAATGTTTCATCATTAATCATTGGAATTACGTCAAATTGTTTCAAATGCTCTAAAATTTGTTGACTCAATGACTTTGAAATTGTCTGATTAAATAGTTGTTGCTGACTGCCGTGATGGGTGACACAAGCGCCGTTATAGGAAAGTAAGTGTCCATTATAATGAGCCATCTCCAATTCATCTGCTAAGGGCCGCATACCGTTAGTCGGGCGGCCAGAAGCCAAAATCAGTGATAGGCCTTGCTTTTGTGCAGCTACTAATGCTTGTCGCGTTTTTGGTGAAATCTTTTTTTCTGAAGTTAACAAGGTACCATCAATATCCATTACAATTGCTTTGATTGCCATAATTGGCCTCCAATCCGAAGAGTTTCTTTCTTTTAGTATAAAAGTTTTTTCTATTAATGTAAACGGATTCTCTTGTGAGGTGTATAAAAGAATTATTTTACAAAAATCTATACTATTTTTTTGTGAAATTTCATATAATAGAAGTATTCTAATTATCTACATAGAGAGCGAGGGACAAGGAATATGAAGGAAAAAGAAATGCATTCGCTCTTTTTTAAACATAAGTTTGTGAAAGTAACTCCCTATCTACGTCGTTTTGGTCATCGTTTGAGTGGGATGATTATGCCAAATTTGAGTATTTTTATTGCGTGGAGCTTATTGTCTTTGGTGGCTGGCTATACGACAGGGAATCTACGGCTAGCTCTTTCTGAAGTCGAAACGATAATGATTCGAGTTGTTTTACCGATTCTAATTGGTTTTACAGGCGGAAAAATGTTCGAGGAACAACGTGGCGGCGTTGTTGCTGCTATTGCGACAGTGGGCGTGATTGTTTCCACAGATGTTCCACAGTTGTTTGGTGCTATGTTTATTGGTCCTTTAGCAGGATATACTTTCGCCAAAATTGAACAAATTCTCTTACCGAAAGTTAAAGAAGGCTATGAGATGCTGACTAAAAACTTTTTAGCAGGAATTGTGGGAGGACTGCTTTGCTGTTTTGGTATTCTGGTTGTAGCTCCTGCTGTTGAAAGTGCTAGTTTTTGGCTGTATCAATTTTCTTCTTGGTTAATTGAAGCCAATCTTTTACCATTGGTTCACGTTTTCTTAGAGCCCTTAAAAGTGTTATTTTTTAATAATGCGATTAACCATGGCTTATTAACGCCTCTAGGTTTAGAAGGTGCTAGTCAAACAGGTCAGTCCATTTTATTTCTATTGGAAACAAATCCTGGACCAGGCGTGGGCGTTTTGGTTGCTTTTCTGCTGTTTGGGCCTGTAGGACAACGAAAAACAGCAGGAGGTGCCACCATGATTCAACTGATTGGTGGCATTCATGAAATTTATTTTCCGTTTGTTTTGATGGATCCGCGCTTATTTTTAGCAGTAATTGCTGGAGGAATGAGTGGTACGCTTGTTTTTCAAATATTTAATGTGGGGCTAAGTGCTCCAGCTTCGCCAGGTTCATTGGTTGCGATTTTAGCCAATGCCCCGACTGATGCAAGGCTGGCGGTTTTTAGCGGAATTTTTGTTAGCTTTCTGTGCTCTTTTGCAATAGCAAGCTTGTTATTAAAACGTCAACGAGGAATTGAACCAGTTTCAATGATAAAGATGAAGGAGGAAGACCAAGTGGAAACAGTCACACCTAACTATCAGCAAATTTTATTTGTTTGTGATGCAGGAATGGGCTCAAGTGCCATGGGGGCAAGTTTGCTAAGCCGACAATTAAAAGCTGTGGACTTGGAGATACCTGTGACTTACCAGTCCGTTCATCAGATGAAGTGGCAGCCTAAGACATTAGTGGTGATTCAAGCAGAATTGAAACAGTTAGCACAAAAGTACGTCCCAGAAAAGGATATGGTGAGTGTTCAAAATTTTTTAGAAATTAAATCCTATTACCCGCAAGTTTTAGCCAAACTGACTGCTTCTTCTCAAGAGCAATCTTCACTTGGTTCAGAGTCTACTGAAACGAACTCGACAAAACAAAGACAGAAGCTTGTTTTTTTATATGCCGAGAATGTTCGAGGATCGCAAACAATGGGAATGGAATTATTGCGGCAACAAGCAGCGAAACAAGGAGTCGCGATTGAAGTATCTAAAGAACCACTGGAAACAGTCTTTTTTACCAAGGAGACAACCTACGTAGTGACTCGTGAACTGGCGCAAGCCTATCATTTAGATCTAACGCAACAAAATTTATACGTAGTTACTAGTTTTTTGAATAAGAAAGAGTATCAAGAATGGCTGGAAGGAGGAGCTGATAGATGTTTTTAACGACAAGAGAAACTGTTCTATTAACGGAATTAGTGAATAGTCCTACCCCCGTTTCAGTAAACCGCATGATGAATTTGTTAAAGGTTAGCCGCCGGACGGTATATCGTGAATTAGAAAATTTAGAAACCTCGCTAGCATCGATGGGCGCGACATTGGAAAAAGTAGCTCGTGGGCGCTTTTCGATTCAAGCAGATGAAGCAGCGATGACGGAAATTCAGGCTGCTATTTTAGGAGAAGAGACACAGGAACTTTCTACTTTGGCGCGGCAACATGCGATTTTATTGACATTACTGCAAACAAAAGAGCCAGTCTCTATGCATTATTTTCTGGAAACGTATTGTATTAGTAATACGACTTTTTATGCCGATATTAAACAATTAGAAACACGGATTGCTCGGATTCCGTTGACGATTTCTCGGAATCAAGGTTATGAAGTGACTGGTTCTGAAAAATATCGCCGTCTTCTAATGGCGAATATTCTAAGTATGGAAATTAATGAGTACCAATTTTTTCATTTTACCGAATTAACGACAAACGACCATTTTTTCTTTCAGTTTATTCATGCAGAACATTTAGCATTTGCACAAAAAATTGTTCAGCCAGAAGTAGAAACTTTATTTCCAGCATTAAGTGATCGCAAATTACAACATTTGATTTTAATGTTAACAATTGCGATGGATCGGGTCACTGCAGGTTTTTATTTAGCTGATGAGACCTATACTGGGCAGATGAATAAGGCCTTTCTAAATTGTTCTAAACGACTTTTTTCAAAAGTCGCTGCTGAAACAAAACAACTATACGCTGTCAGTGAGATTGTTTTTTTTGCTAGCTTATTAAGTGATTTTTCTAATTCTTTTGATGAAGATTTTTTTGATGAACATTTTGACACTCAGCTGGCTTATGAAGTGAAACAACTGATTGAAGCAGTAAGTCAAGAAACGGAAGTTAATTTTTTCGAAGATACCAATTTGTATAAAATGTTGTTGACGCATTTATCAGGTGTTTTTTCGCGGGCGGTTTTACAAGAAGAAGATTTAACGAATCCCATTTTAGAACGGATTATGAATCAATATCAAGAAATAGCTGCGGCTTTACGCCAAGCGTTGCCGCAAATTTTTCCGCAAAAAAATTTATCGGAAGAGGAAATTGCCTACATGGTACTTCATTTTGCCAATTCTTTAGAACGGAGTCCCAAAATTATGGAAGTTGATATTGCTGGTTTTTCTCCTAGCGGTTTGGCTTCGACAAGTATGCTGGAAATGCGATTACGGCGCTACTTTCCTTTTATCAACCAGATTCATTTTTTTCGGATTGCGGATTTAGGTAAGGTGAATGTTGAGGAAAACTATGACTTAGTGATTTCCACTTCGTTATTACCAGGATACAACGGTAAATATAAATTGATCTCACCGTTACTTTTAGACGATGAAATCCGCCAATTGAAAGAAGAGTTTAAGCGGATTAGTCACGAAAAACGCTCGCTTAGGAAAGCGCCTGTGAAAAAAATAGGTGGCGAAGAAAGCTACGAAACAGTGGTCGCTTTCATGGAAGAAATTAGTAAACTATTAGAAACATTTTTCATAGCAGATTTAAATAATCAAGCGGATTTAGCAGAAACCGTTCAACAAGCTCTCGCGCAACTTTCCGCAGATTTAATCACCGATAGTGCAATCGTCTGTCAGCAATTGATGAAACGTTACGAGCAAGCGCCTATTGGGATTCCTCAGACGGAAATGGCCTTATTCCATACCTCAAGTACAGCAGTGACACAGCCTGTTTTTTGTATTTTTAATCTGGCCCAGCCACTTATGATTGAAGGTATGGATAAAAAGCCGATGCAGTTACAACGTATGTTACTCATGCTAGCGCCAATGCCGATTGATGAAACAATCGGGAAAATTTTAGGAAAAATCAGTGGTGCGATTATTATGAATGATTTAAATACAGAAATTTTTCATTCAGGAAATGAAGCCATTGTTTATCAGTTGCTTTCGTCATTATTAATTGAAGAAATGAAAGGCTAGGTGTTGAGAGATGTTTGAAATTACAGCGGAGCAAATAATGTTGAATCAATCGTATGCTAGTTGGGAGGAAGCACTTGCAGCTTCTGGTGAATTACTGCTAAAAAATCAGTTGGTCACGCCTGACTATGTCAAAGCAATGTATCAACGTCAACAAAAAGTCAGCGTGTATATCGGTAACTTCGTGGCATTGCCTCATGCGGAAGGACAAGATGAACAAGTTTTAAAAGAAGGGATTTGCTTTATTCAAGTGCCTGATGGGGTCAACTTTGGTACGGAAGCAGATCGAAAAATAGTTACTTTGTTATTTGTCGTTGCTCTAAAAAGTCAACGGCAACTAAGCATGCTTCAAGAATTAGCTTTTTTCTGTTCAGATCTCGAAAACATTCAGCGGCTCAGTGATTGTCGAACAATAGATGAAGCGCAAAAAATTCTGGCTCAAGCCTAAAGTTACGTCTGAAAAAATCAATTCAATTTGAAATGTTCAATAATTATTGAAATAATTTTATATTAAAAAATAAAATATTTTAATTTAAGAGATCAAACAAAAAAGATAAGAAGATTCCTTGACAAAAAATAGGCCCTATGATAAATTTAAGGTAACTTGTGACAAAGTCGTGCATGGATGCACTAAAAAGACACCCTATCAGTAGTAGGGTGTCTTTTTTTGCTGTTTAGACAGCAGCGGCTGGAAGCAACTTGTTTATTCCTCGTTCTGTTTTTCCAACCAAATGGTTACAAGTTTCAGGACAATCCCGACAAAAATCGGCACAAGAATTTTTGTGACAATCTCGTACATGTGATGCACCTCCTTTCGAGGCAAGTCGCCCAATTGAGTATAGCATAAAAAGTTGTTCATTTATTATTGGAATTATTAGAAATGGAACAAGCACGTGTTTTCTGGTTTTCGTAACTAGAGAACACGTGCTTTTTTCTTTCAACTTTTGGCAAAATGGTTTGTGCCAAAGTACGACTTTTTCCAGATTCGGAAAGCGGATACAATTTAGTCAACAAGAAAAGTTACTTGAGAGAAGGGGAATAAAAATGGAACAAGTACCAGAAAAAAATAAAGTATCAATTAAAGCAAAAGTCCAAAGACTTGGCAGTACCTTATCTAGCATGGTGATGCCCAATATCGGGGCGTTGATTGCGTGGGGCGTTTTGACAGCGCTATTTATCCCAGATGGATATCTGCCAAATAAAGCCTTTGCCACGATGGTTGGCCCAATGTTGACCTATTTAATTCCATTATTAATTGGCTACACTGGTGGGAAAGTAATTGCAGGTGATCGCGGTGCCGTAGTTGGCGCAATTGCAACAATGGGCGTGATTGTGGGAACCGATATTCCGATGATGCTAGGTGCCATGATTATGGGTCCACTTGGTGGCTTTACAATTAAGAAATTTGATCAGTATTTCCAACATCGGATTAAAGCTGGTTTTGAAATGTTAGTAAACAATTTTTCAGCTGGATTAATTGGTTTTGCGTTAGCTTTACTTGGTTTTTCAGCGATTGGCCCAATTGTCGATGCGCTGACTGCTGCAATGGCACGTGGTGTGGAAATCATTTTAAATGCTCATTTGATTCCATTAACGAGTATTTTTATTGAACCGGCAAAAGTGCTCTTTTTAAACAATGCGATTAATCATGGCATTTTAACACCCTTAGGGACAGAACAAGTCTTATCGGCTGGCAAATCAATTCTTTTCCTATTAGAAGCAAACCCTGGTCCTGGGTTAGGTGTCTTATTAGCATTTATGTTTTTTGGAAAAGGTGCGGCAAAATCTTCTGCGCCGGGAGCAATAATTATTCATTTCCTTGGTGGTATCCACGAAATTTACTTCCCATATGTAATGATGAAACCGTTATTATTCTTATCGGTTATTGCAGGTGGCGCGACAGGTAGTTTGGTTTTCCAAACGTTAGATGCTGGTTTACGTGCGCCCGCTTCTCCAGGCTCCATTATAGCTATTTTAGCGATGACACCAATGGGTTCTTACTTACCAGTTATTTTAGGTGTTTTGGCAGCAACTGCAGTTTCCTTTGCAGTATCCGCAGTCATTTTAAAAGCAGATGCGAAAGAAGAAAGTGATGAATTTGCCCAAAAAGTGAAAGAAACCCAAGCTGCTAAAGCAGCATCAAAAGGATTAACTGTCACAAATGGTAGTGCTTCATTGTCAGGAATTCAACAAATTATTTTTGCTTGTGATGCTGGGATGGGCTCTAGTGCAATGGGTGCGTCTATCTTACGGAAAAAGGTCCAAGAGGCTGGTTTAGTACAAACTGTGACGAATCGGGCCATTAATAATTTGACCGATGAGGGAAATACATTGATTGTCACACAAGCGGAATTGCAAGAACGGGCCAAACAGAAAGCACCTAATGCAACCTTTGTAGCAGTTGAAAATTTCTTGAACTCACCACGTTATGATGAAATTGTGGCTGAACTATCAGGTACCAAAGAAAAAAACGACGCACAACCAACAGTCTCCAAAGCAACACCTGCTTCTGAAATTGAGGGAGATTTAGCAAATGTCAATGAGATTCTTTTGGTTCACGATGATCGTGTCGGGTCAGCAACGATGGGAATGAAAGTCTTAGAAGAAATTTTAGATAAAGAGAAAATTTCAATGCCGATTCGAAAAATTAATATTAATGAATTAACTCAACAAACACAGGCTTTAATTGTCACAAAAGCTGAACTAACGGAACAAGCCCGTAAAAAAGCACCGAAAGCGACACACTTATCAGTAAAAAGTATGGTTAATCCCCAAAAATATGAAACAGTGGTTTCGCTCTTAAAAGAAAGTGCCTAGAGAGGAAGAAAACAATGGAAAATCTTACGAATATTTCAATTGAATTAAATCAACAGTTTAATACAAAAGAAGAAGCTATTCGCTTTTGCGGCGAAAAACTAGTCGAGGCAGGCTGTGTTGAGCCCGCTTATATTGAAGCAATGATTGAAAGAGACCAATTGCTATCTGTTTATATGGGGAATTTTATTGCCATTCCTCATGGAACAGAAGAAGCCAAAAAATTAGTGAAAAAATCAGGAATCTGTGTAGTGCAAGTCCCAGAGGGTGTTAATTTTGGCACCGAAGAAGATGAAAAAATTGCTACCGTATTATTTGGGATTGCCGGAGTCGGTGAAGAACATTTGCAATTAGTCCAACAAATTGCACTTTATTGTAGTGATATGGATAACGTGGTGCAACTTGCCGATGCATTAAGTAAAGAAGAAATAACAGAAAATTTAGCCATTGCTTAAAGGAGAGAATAAGAATGAACGCAGTACATTTTGGAGCAGGAAATATTGGACGCGGCTTTATTGGCGAAATTTTAGCTAAAAACGGGTTTCATATTACGTTTGTGGATGTTAATGAAACCATCATTCAAGCGTTAAAAGAACGTAAAAGTTATACAATTGAATTGGCCGATGCCTCACATCAACAAATTAACGTTGAAAATGTGACCGGGTTAAATAACATGACAGAACCAGAAAAAGTAGTAGAAGCAATTGCGGAAGCCGATTTAGTCACGACGGCAATTGGTCCCAATATTTTACCAAGAATTGCTGAATTAATTGCTCAAGGAATTGATGCACGTGCCGAAGCAAATTGTCAAAAGCCGCTGGATATTATCGCTTGTGAAAATATGATTGGTGGTTCAACCTTTTTAGCAGAAGAAGTGGCCAAATATTTGAAAAACCCAGCTTATGCTGAACAATGGATTGGTTTTCCTGATGCGGCGGTTGATCGGATTGTTCCATTACAAAAACATGAAGATCCACTTTTTGTTCAAGTTGAGCCTTTTTGTGAATGGGTCATTGATGATACCAACCGAAAAGCCAAAGAGATTCAGTTAGAAGGGGTTCATTACGTTGCTGATTTAGAGCCGTATATTGAACGAAAATTATTTAGTGTAAACACTGGCCATGCTACAGTTGCCTATACAGGGGCGTTGTTAGGCTATCAAACCATTGACGAAGCGATGCAGGACGCCTTAGTGGTAGCACAACTCAAATCAGTTTTGCAGGAAACCGGTAAACTTTTAGTGGCTAAATGGAATTTTGATGAACAAGAACATGCAGCCTATATTGAAAAAATTATTCAACGTTTCCAAAATAAATATATTTCAGATGCTATTACACGTGTAGCACGGACACCAATCAGAAAATTAGGTGCGCAAGAACGGTTTATTCGACCAATCCGTGAATTACAGGAACGCAATCTAGTGTCGCCGCATTTATTAGCAATGATTGGTATTGTCTTTAATTATCATGATCCAGAAGATGAACAAAGCCGTCAATTACAGAAAATGCTTGACCAAGAAAGCGTTGATACAGTGATCGCTGAAGTAACGGGCATTGAAGATCCAGAAACGGTTAAAAATATTAAACAAAACGTAGAACGCTATGCGCGACCACAAGTAGCATAATAACAAAATCCTTCTACCAAGATACTTCACATTTCTTAATTAAAGAAAAAAACAACCGCTCACTGATTAAAGTGAGCGGTTGTTTTTTACATATTGACTAAGTGGTTTTTGATAAAGCTCTCCTTTGAAGGCACCTGTATTGAAGTATTCAGCTAATTGGTAACCAATGAATGGGCCAGTAGTGAGTCCTGATGAACCAAGTCCGCTAGCAACCACAAGGTGGGGCAGCTCTGGCAAAGGACCAAAAAACGGAGCGAAATCAGATGTATAAGCACGTGTACCAACACGGTAATGCATGGGTTGCTTAAAAAGCTGCTCTGCTTCTTTTAGAAATGGCGCAGTCCCAGAAGTTAGTTGGTGAAAAGCGCTAACAGTCTCTTCTAAATCCCAGGCTTGTTCATTTTCGTGGGTGGCACCTAATAAAATTTTTCCTTGATTAAAAGGAATTAAATCGGCTTCGCCATCTAACATAGCAACAGGCCATTGCTGACTGTTTGTAAAAGGGGTCTCGAAAACTAATAATTGTCCTTTTTGGGGACGAATGTCCACAGATAAATTTAAAGTAGCGAGTAATTCCTTTAAATGAGGACCAGGTGTTAAAGCGAGAAAATCAACGCTCTTTTTTTCTGAATTTGTGACAATTTCCCACCCTTGATTCAGTTGTCGAAAGTGCGCCCGTTGTGAACAAAAAGTGACCCCTTTGGCTTCGGCGCGTTTCTGAAGATGGTTTAGATAAGCTGGTCCATCTAGGCGACCGCCGCCAGAAATAAAAAGTGAGGGAGTTTCCTTAAGTAGCGGTAAGAACTTCGCTGTTTGAACCGCTGACAACATCGTGATTTCTCCAATTTCAGGTGCAGTTTGCTTACGCTCTTCTGCCAAATGGGCTAAGTCTGCCAAAGCGGCTGCCGGGCGCAAAATGACTGTCCCTGATTGACGATAAATATCCTCCGTCAGCTGAAAATCTTTGACTAGCTTTGGAAATAGGGCAGCGCCCTCTCGCGCTAATTGGTACCATTTCTTATTCCGACGTTTGGATAGCCAAGGGGAAATAATCCCAGCGCTCGCTTTAGTCGCTTGGCCGAGCCCTTCATCATAAACGGTAATGTCAAATTTTTGTGGATCTAAATAATTAGCTAACGTCATTCCGATAATACCGCCGCCAATAATGGCAATTTTTTTCATGCTTCTTCTCTCCTTCGAACAGTTGTATTGTAACACAAAAAAACCGCCTCTAGACAGAGACGATTGGGAGATAACTTGTTAACGGGTCCTTCTGTGTGTGTAAATAGAATTGCCGCCTTCTAAAACGTGAACAATTTCTTGTGCCATTTCTGCCACAGGCACAGGATCATAGCCAATAAATAAGTTCTTTAAAAAGGGGATTTTCTTAAAAAAATAAATACATTTACTAAAAAGTATGGTGCCGGTACGTTCTTGACCTACAAGTAAACTAGGATAAAAAATCACTGCTTCGGCGACTTCTTGGTGGATTAGTTCCTCCGCTGCCAATTTGGCATCCATATATTTTCTCAAAGGGAAAGGAACAGTATTGGCTGAAATAAATAAAAACTTAGCTGGCTTTTTTTGTTGTGCTAAAAAAGAGCTGATTTTTTTCACTGGCGTCAGAATTAGCCGTTGATAGGTTTTCTTTTTTCGTGGATTTTCAAATAAAATACCTACTGTATCAATGACCCAGTCAGCACGCTGGACTTGTTCTTGCCAATTCGTGTCACGAGTAACATCGGAGCATACCCACTGCACTTGGTGGCTCCAAGATGCGGAGAGCGTGGCAGGCTTTCCATGACGTGAAACACTGGTGACTTGATGTTGGCGTTGGACTAAAATTTTCGCGATTTGTTGACCTAAAAAACCGCTACCGCCAAAAATAATGACTTTCATGGCAAGCCCTCACTTTCAATTGTTTCTTCTAGTGTACCTTAAATAAAAAAAGAAGCAAAAAATCTCGATTGCGTATAGTTTAGTTATAAATAACATAAAAATAACCTTTTTAGATTGTTGAAATACAAAGACCCAACAATGGTTATTTATTGTCGTGAAATAAATAAAAAAATGAACAAAAATGAAATAAATCAGACTAAAGGCCTAGAGAAATGCCCTTGTTTCTTGAATTCAAGCATGGTTAAATAGTTATAAGTGAACGACCGAGCAATTTAGTTTGTTGGGGAAAATAGACAGAATGAGGAGATGAAACGAAGAAAATGAAGAAGAAAACGATAATTATATTGGGGGCAGTTGCGGTAATTGCGGTTGGGGGCATCGTAACTGTGAATGCGTTAAATAAAAATGCACAACAAGTAGCTGTCAAGCAAGCGCCTAAAGATGACTGGGGAATTGACTATTTTGACGTTCCCGACTTGCAACAAATTTATATTAACGGTGTCATCCAACCGGAACAAATGGAAGCCTTTGCGCGTGATCAAAAAATAACAAAGGATCCAGAGATTAAGGTGAAAAACGGCGATGTCGTAGATGCAGGCACAGAATTATTTACTTATGAAGATGAGGCGGTCACAAAAGAAATTGAGGCACAACAAAATAGCTTAGCCAAATTAGAAACGAAGCGGGCGAATATCTATAATAAGTGGAATCGGGCCATTGATAAATTTAATAAAACTAAAGAAGAAGACCGCACGATGTCTGGTGATGATTTAAATGAACAATATCAAACAGAAGTCGATGCGGTAGATGAAGAGATTACCTTCACCAATGAAACCTTAGCGGATTTAGGAGCGAAGCAATATATTTCCACAAAGGCTAATTTCAAAGGTCGCGTATCAATTCCAGAAGTAAAAGATGCCAATTCACCGATTTTACGGTTAACTTCAGAAGATCTTTATTTAGCTGGAAAAGTGAATGAAAAGGACTTGACTAAAATTAGTGTTGGGCAAAAAGCTAAACTAACTTCTGTTTCCAACAATGTGGTTGTGGATGGCTCAATTTCTTACATCGATGATAATCCTCCTGAAGGCAACAGCGATGCCGCGAGTGGCAATCCAGAGGGCGGCACGACGATGTCTAGTTATAGCGTCAAAATTGCGTTGGCCAATTTAGACAAAGTTAAAAATGGCTATCATATGCAAGCAACCATTGATTTAGGCGATTTAGGGGCGATTGAGTTACCGAAAAAAGCGATTCAAAAAGAGGGTGAACAGGCCTACGTTTTAGTGAATGATTTTGGAACCATCATTCGTCGTGATGTCCAAGTCGGGCAAGAAAATGGCGACAAAATGGCGATTGAATCTGGCTTAGAATCAGCCGACCGAGTGGTTATTTCTTCAAAAAAACCAGTAAAAGTCGGTGATATTGTTGAATCAGATGCAGCGATTGCTTCTGATGAATCAGCAACCAACGAATCAATGACAGATGCGTCGAAATAGGAGGGCTTGATGGTGGAAGCAAACAATACAAATCAACCCCTCATTGAATTGCGGGACATTAACAAGTTCTATCCAGTAGGTAAGGAAAAACTACATGTTTTAAAAGAATTGAACTTGACCATCCATCAAGGAGAGTTCATTTTAATCATGGGGAAGTCCGGTAGCGGTAAGACAACGCTGATGAACATTATTGGTTTCTTGGATCGCTTAACAGACGGAAGTTATCATTTCTCAGGAACAGATGTTTCAAAATTGTCTGAAAATAAAAAATCAGCCTTTCGCAATGAATATCTAGGGTTTATTTTTCAACAATTTTTCTTGATTAATTCCTTAAATGTTAGTCAAAATGTTCAATTGCCCTGTGTTTATGAAGGGAAAAAAAGCCGCGCTGAGAAAAAAGCGATTGCTGAAAAATACCTAAAAATTGTCGGTTTGGAAACAAAAGCCAAATCAAAAGTTACTGAACTTTCTGGAGGACAGCAACAAAGAGTAGCCATTGCTCGTTCCTTGGTGAATGATCCATTATTGATTATGGCTGATGAACCGACTGGGGCATTGGATAGTGAAACGGGTACAGAAATTATGGAATTATTGAAAGAATTGAATGAACAGGGCAAAACAATTGTCATGGTGACACATGATGAAGATATGAAAAAATATGCCTCACGAGTGATTCATATGAAAGATGGTCGCTTTTTGGAAGAAGAGGTGATTAGATGATTGCTAATTTATTTGTTAGTACTTTTTTAAGCTTAAAGGCGCATAAGTTGCGGGTATTTTTAACGATGGTCGGGATTATTATTGGGATTACATCAGTCGTAACGATTTCTGCGCTAGGTGAAGGGATGAAACGTCAAGTTGTGAAGGCATCCAGTGCAGTGAACGCGGATGTTTTGAAGATTCATTATACAATGTCGGATGGTAGCAGTGACAATTTTATGTCCTATGAAGAGCCAGATTATACGTTTAGCCGAGTGGACTTGAAAAAATTACAAGACATTCAAGGAATTGAAAGTATTTATCCTCAATATGGTGAATCAATGATGGGGGGCGGAGACAATTTGTTTGTACCAATGGATTATTTTGGGGCGCAAGCGAATTTATCCATTACGTCGACTAAAGGGCAGAATGATATTTTATATGGTCGTGATTTTCAACCGAGCGATGCAAATACAGATGCGATTGTCTTAAATCATGATATCTTTGAAGCGCAAATTCGGCTTGATGATCCTAGCCAACTCATTGGAAAAGCTGTTTCAATTGGTGGTTATATGTACAAGGTGATTGGTATTTTAGCACCAAAAGATTTAGATAGTTTGGGTATGAACGATGATTGGGCAACTGCTATGAGTAGTTTTGTTTCTCGAGAATCATACAATAAATTAGCGAAAACAAAAGCAATTAGTGGCATCAATATTAAGGTTCGTGAGGGAGCGGACCGTGAAGCAATTTTAGGACAGGCAATCACTATTTTAAGTGAAAATCATCCTGAAGTGAAAGGAACGTTTAAAGAAAATGACCAAGACCAACAACTCCAACAACAAATGGAAGAAATGGTCACGGGTATGACAATGTTTCTGATGGCAATTACTGCAATCTCCCTATTAGTCGGGGGAATTGGCGTCATGAACATCATGTATGTGTCTGTCACGGAACGGAAACGAGAAATTGGGATTCGTCGGGCCATTGGTGCTAAACCACGAGTCATTTTATTCCAATTTTTAATGGAAGCAGCGTTTATCACATTGATTGGTGGTTTGATTGGTGTCGGCTGCGGCTACTTATTGGCAACTGTGGTCGGTGGGTATATTTCGATTACGCCAATTATTACGCCGTCCATCTTTGCCATTTCAACATTGGTTTCGGTCTTCACAGGTATCTTTTTCGGAATTATTCCAGCAATTGGTGCTTCGAGGATGGATCCGATTAAAGCGATTTATAATTAAAAAGAAGAGCTTGGTAGTCACATCTTGTTTGATGATCCTATCAAGCTCGCTTTTTTATTTCATGTCACTAAGAATTTTCTGAATCAATTCTTGTTGAAACTCTTTGGTATATTGTTCGGTGAGTTTCGCTTGTTCTTCTTGGGACATTGATGGATTCGCCATCATAGCAGCCATCATTTTTTTGCCAACTGTTTCAGTCCCTTCTTTTTTGATATCAGCGGCATGTTGTTCCATATATTCGCCTAATTTTTTGGCTTGATCAGCACTTAAAACTAGCCAGTCACTAGCAACGTTGAAGGTGTTTTCTTGTTTTGCAAATTGGTTATCGTTGTCAGCAAGGCCAAATAGTGTTTTGGCCCAAGACTCTTGATAGGACCATTTCGTCGTTTTTTGGACTAATGTGGCTTTTTGAGCATCTTTTTGAACCGTGTTTGTGACGTTTTCCGTTCCTGTTTTTTGTAGTTTCTTTTTATCTGGTGTGTTATATAAATAAACTTTTTCGGAACCATCGCCCAACGGCTGGTACAATAACATGTTGGGGCCATCTTTGCTTGAACTACTGCTTTTTAGTTCAAACGTTTTGTCCTGAGTAACTTCGGTCATACCAAAATGATCTTTATCGTTTAAAACGATAAGACTTAACGAAGCTAAGAACCCTAAACCAAAAATAACCATACAGAATTTATGCCAGACTTTTCGGCCAAATACATTCGTATAGGCAAAGGCTAACACGCAAAGGATTAAAAGGAAAATAATCATTATTTCATTGCACCTACTTCCTTAACAGGCATCGCTTCTTTTTTATTTAAGAAGAAAGTAATCGCCAAGCCGAGAACGCCAAAGATTGTTGCCACGAAGAAGGCTGCGTGATAACCGTTTAGTGTTGCGTTTGTTGCTTGGTCGCGATAAGTGAGTGGGGCTGTTTTTAATAAGTCCGATGCAGGTAAGCCGTCTTTGGTAACATTTGTTAAAACACTAATCAAAACAGCTGTTCCAATTGAGCTGGCTACTTGTCGGAAGGTGTTGTTTACAGCAGTTCCGTGACTTAATAAATTCATTGGTAAAGCATTCATGCCAGAAGTTGTCACAGGCATCATGACCATCGAAATACCAAACATCCGAATCGCATATAGGACAATGATATAAATAATAGGTGTTGCTTTTGTTAAGAAAGCAAACGGTAACGTTGCAGCTGTTAAAATAAACATCCCAGTAATCGCAAGACGACGGGCACCAATTTTATCAAAAATGCGACCAGTTACTGGCATCATAAGTCCCATGACTAACGCTCCTGGTAAAAGCATTAACCCTGAATGGAAGGCAGATTCGCCACGAATATTTTGGATATACAAAGGTAAAACCATTTCGGCGCCAATCATTGCCATGTTGGTTACGCCAGATAAAATGGCCGCAACAGTAAAGACTTTTGATTTAAAAACGCGTAGTTCTAAGAAAGGTTGTTCTAAATGCAATTGTCGATATGTAAAAAGACATAAAACAATCGCACCAACAATTAAGAATCCATAGACTTGCGGGCTACCCCAACCTTTATCACCAACGCTTGAGAAACCGTAAAGTAAGCTACCAAAGCCGAGAGTAGAAAGAATGACCGATAAGACATCGATACTTGGATTAGATAATTGAATGACATTTTTCATTAAAAATGAAGCTAAAATTAGGACTAAAACGACAATTGGAATGACCATCCCAAAAAGGTCACGCCATGTATAAGAATCAATAATCCAACCAGATAATGTTGGACCTAAAGCGGGTGCTAATCCGATAACAATTCCCGTTGTGCCCATGGCAGCGCCACGTTTTTCAGGCGGGAAAATTGAAAGCATAATTGTTTGTAAAAGAGGCATAGATACACCGACCCCTGCGGCTTGAACAAGACGTCCAGTCAATAACATGCCGAAGTCTTGCGCTACAAAACAGATGATGGTTCCGATTAAGAACGTTGACATCGCTGTTATGTATAATTTTTTTGAACTGAATTTGTTAATCAACCAAGCACTGATGGGAATCATAATGCCGTTCACAAGTAGGAATCCAGTGGTTAGCCACTGTACACTTGAAGCTGAGATATCAAATTCTTTCATTAATGTAGGTAAGGCCGTCGTTAAAAGCGTTTGGTTTAAAATCGTACAAAATGTTCCGATTAGTAAAACACCGACTAGTAACGACCGGTTATAAGGTTTTCCGTGAATATCCACAGGTTGTTGTGAAGTCACATATATCGCTCCTTTTTCTGTAAGTTTCAAATTAAATTGCATTAACTACTTTACAACTAATTAGAATCTTTGTCAACTTACTTGACAAAGGTGTAAAAAAAACTACAATTAAGGAAAGGATAAGGGAAAGGAAGTTAAACTAATGTGGTCAAAAATGATTCAGCGTTTGTTAAATGAAGAAAATTTGTTGATAGGAATTAGTGAACTAAGTGAAATTGCTGAAGTTTCGCCACGTCAACTTCGTTATTGGGAAGAAAAAGGGTATATTTCTTCCATTGCGAAAGACGCAAACGGTCCACGGAAATATCGGTTACATACAGTCGTCAAAGTGCATTGGATCAAGCGTTTTTTAGATGAAGGATATACGTTACAAAGTGCGGTGGAAAAAGCAGAAGAGCAGCATCGTAATGTGGGGATGACGAAAAAAATCTTTAGTCAAATGTTTCATGGTATCTCAGAAGTTTGTCCCAATTACGTAGCGATTGATTTGGGCGATTTCGATGAAGAACAAAAATTATATGTCGTATTTAATGAAACCACAGAAGTCAGTGAGTATCTTTTAATTCCTAAGGATGCAGATGTTTCTGATGAGTTAAAGAAAAGAAAATAAGAATGAAATAGGACTGGGAGAAAGACCTGAAGTGAAAGTAAAACGTTACTGAATGAATCTTCGAGTTCTTTTTTTCTTGCAATTTCTTTATTTTTCTATATAATTTCTTATATGGAAAAGGAGGGTTTCGATGAAAGAAACAAAACCTTACGGAACAGTCTTGTTAAAAGCGGCTAAAATCATGGACTGTCTAAGTTTACAACCCGATCAAACCTTACAGGAAATTGCAAAGAATACCGAAATGACGGCATCAACGGCAATCAAAATTTTAGAAACCTTAACATTAATTGGCTATGTTCAAAAAGACACGAACAAGACATACCGCTTAGGAACAAAATTGATTCGCTATGCGAATCAAAGTGTGGAGCAAATCGATTTAGCTGAAATTGCGGTACCTTATTTAGAAAACCTTCAAAATACGGTCGATGAAACCATTCATTTAGGGATTTTAAATAATAATGAAATTCTGTATATCAATAAATTAGAACCGAAAAATCAAACGATTCGCATGTCCTCGAAAGTGGGAATTACTCGACCTTTGTATAATTCGGCCATGGGTAAAGCCGTTTTAGCAGAATTTTCGGAAGAACAAGTGCAACAATATTTAGACACGCAGACATTAATTCCCTATACCGAAAATACGATTACCAATCCCTTGCGTTTGAAAAAAGAATTAAAACAAGTGCAACAAACGGGGGTTGCTTACGATGATGAAGAAATTGAACAAGATATTTTCTGTAGCGGAGTATCTTTAATGAAAGATGGCGAAATTGCGGGTGCTTTTAGTGTAAGCATGCCGAAATATCGTTTGACAGAGGAAAATAAAACGACGATTAATCAAGCCCTTTTAGCAACAAAAGCAGCGATTGAAGCGAAATTATAGTAGAAAAAGAAAGACAAACAAAAGTCGGTTGGGATTTTTGTTTGTCTTTCTTTTTTTATTTTTGTAAAAACGTTTGCATTTTCTTTTTTTATCTGTATAATGAAGTTGTGAATTTCTTTATAATAAATATATATTTCTAAATAAGAAATGAGGGAGTCTGTTGAAGCGAGTATCAATTTTACAAAAATTAGAAAATGCTGGCGTGATTGCTGTGGTTCGCGGAAAGACAAAAGAGGAAGCGCTAAAAGCTAGTCAAGCCATTGTAGCAGGCGGTATGCGGGGGATTGAGTTAACCTTTACTGTTCCTCAAGCAACAGAAGTGATTCAGGAATTAGTTGCGTTATACCAAGAGAATCCTGACGTAGTCATTGGTGCGGGGACAGTTTTGGATGCTACGACTGCTCGTTTAGCTATTGTAGCAGGGGCTGAATATATTGTGAGTCCAAGCTTCGATGAAGAAACCGCTAAAATTTGCAATTTATATCAAGTTCCTTACTTGCCAGGCTGTATGACCATCACAGAAATGAAAGAAGCACTGAAAAGCGGAGCAGATATTATTAAACTATTTCCGGGAAGTGTTTATGGACCGAGTGTTATTTCGGCATTTAAAGCGCCATTGCCTCAGTTAAATATTATGCCAACGGGTGGTGTCAGTTTGGAAAATATGGCCGAGTGGTTTGCTGCAGGTGTGACGGCCGTCGGTGTTGGTGGCAATCTGTTAGCGCCAGCAGCAACTGGGGATTTTGAAAAAGTTCGTGAGGTTGCCCAAGCCTATATGGAAAAATTCCAAGCAATCAAAGGGGTGTAGGCACATGGGGAAAGTCGTAACATTGGGAGAAATCATGTTGCGTTTGTCAACGCCTGTCGGAATACGCGTAGCACAAACAGAAAATTTCGCTGTACATTACGGCGGTGGTGAAGCGAATGTAGCGATTTCGTTAGCGAACTATGGCCACCAAGTGACTTTTGCTAGTAAAGTGCCCGATAATTCATTAGGAGAAGCTGCCAAAAAGCATTTAAGTCGTTATGGGGTTTCAACGGAATTTGTACGAACTGGCGGAACACGTCTAGGAACGTATTACTTGGAAACTGGTACAGGAGAACGAGCAGCCAGTGTTGTCTATGATCGCGCCTATTCAAGCTTTGCTCAAATCGAAGAAATGGAATGGGACTTACATGAGCTGTTTTCAGGAGTAGAGATCTTTCATATTTCAGGGATTACAGCGGCGTTATCAAAAAATTGGCAAAGTATGACGGTTGCGTTAGTTAAAGCAGCGAAGCAAGCAGGGTGCCAAGTAAGTTTTGACATTAATTATCGAGGGAAACTTTGGTCCCAGAAAGAAGCGAGCGTGGCATTGAAGGCCATTCTTCCATTTGTTGATATTTGTTCAGCTGGGGTATTAGATGCTCGTTATTTACTGGAGATTCCAGAACCAGAGGAAGAACTTGAAGACGCATTAACGTGGTACTACCGAAAAATGCAAGAACGTTATCCCAACATTCAAGTATTTTATTCAACCAAACGTCAAGTTCATTCAGCGACAGATAATGAATTAATCGGAACGCTATGGTACAAAGGTGCGTATTATACGTCCAAATGTCATCGATTACAACCGATTGTTGACCGTGTCGGTGCCGGTGATGCGTTTGCTGGTGGGGTTTTACATGGCATATTAGCTGCCTATGATCCACAAACCTGCATTGATTTTGCGACAGCGGCTAGTGCGTTAAAACATACTGTCCATGGTGATTGTAATCAATTTAGTCAAAAAGAAGTCCTTGCTTTTTTGGCAACGGGCTCAGGAAAAATAAATAGATAGGAGATTTTAGTTATGCAAAATATGGAAACACGTTATACACATAGTCCGGCGGATATCCGTCACTATTCAACAGAACAATTGAGAGATGAATTTTTAGTAGAGAAAGTTTTTATTCCAGGTGCAATCAGCTTAACCTACACACATAATGATCGGATGATTTTTGGTGGTGTGACACCGACCACAGAAGAATTAGAAATTATTTTGGACAAAGAATTAGGAGTTGATTATTTCTTAGAACGTCGTGAACTAGGAGTTATTAATATTGGGGGACCAGGCTTTATTGAAATTGATGGCGCCAAAGAAACAATGAAAAAACAAGATGGCTATTATATTGGGAAAGAAACAAAACATGTTCGTTTTTCTTCAGAAAACCCTGATAAACCAGCGAAATTTTACATTAGTTGTGTGCCAGCACATCATAAATATCCCAACGTAAAAATTAGTATTGATGAAATTACCCCAATGGAAACGGGTGATCCATTAACATTGAACCAACGTAAAATTTACCAATACATTCATCCGAACGTTTGTGAAAGTTGCCAGTTACAAATGGGCTACACCATTTTAGAACCAGGTAGCGCTTGGAATACAATGCCTTGTCATACACATGAACGTCGTATGGAAGCGTATGTTTATTTTGATATGGAAGAAGATACGCGGATTTTCCACATGATGGGTAAACCAGACGAAACGAAACATTTAGTAATGAGTAATGAACAAGCAGCTATTTCACCAAGCTGGTCAATTCATTCTGGGGTTGGTACAAGTAATTATTCCTTTATTTGGGCCATGTGCGGAGAAAATATTACGTACACAGACATGGATATGGTTGCAATGGATCAATTAAAATAAACCAAAGAAAGAGGAGAAAACATGGAATTTAAAATGAATGATTTTCAATTAGATGGAAAAGTAGCGTTAATTACAGGTGCTGTTTATGGGATTGGCTTTGAGATTGCGAAATCCCTAGCTGAAGCAGGAGCAACAATTGTTTTTAATAACTTATCTCCTGAATCAGTTGAACAAGGCTTGGAAAATTATCGGGCTGCAGGGATTGAAGCACGTGGTTATGTGTGTGATGTCACTGATGAAGAGCAAGTTCAAGCGATGGTTGCTCAGATTAAAGAAGAAGTCGGCTCTATTGATATTTTAGTCAATAATGCGGGAATTATTAAACGAATTCCAATGGTGGATATGTCAGCAGAAGAGTTCCGTCAAGTGATTGATGTTGACTTGAATGCGCCATTTATTATGGCAAAAGCGGTTATTCCAGATATGATTGAAAAGGGTCATGGCAAAATTATCAATATCTGTTCAATGATGAGTGAACTAGGTCGTGAAACAGTTAGTGCGTACGCGGCAGCAAAAGGCGGACTAAAAATGTTAACGAAAAATATTGCTTCTGAATATGGACAATATAATATTCAATGTAATGGGATTGGACCTGGCTACATTGAAACGCCACAGACGGCGCCATTAAGAGAACCAGGGCATCCATTTAACGAATTCATCTTGGGACGAACACCTGCTAATCGTTGGGGCACACCAGCAGACTTAGCTGGCCCAGCAGTTTTCTTAGCATCTAACGCTTCTGACTTTGTTAACGGACATATCTTATATGTCGATGGTGGAATTTTAGCTTATATTGGAAAACAACCATAAATAAGTAACAAAAAGCGGACATACCTAAAAAGGATGTCCGTTTTTTGTTATTTACTCATTGATTGAATTGGTAAAAACCGTATCTAATTTTTAAAAAAAGTCAATTTTTGACAGTAATTCGTCAAGATTAACTATATAATTTGCTAACATTCCTTGCTAAACTAAAATTACAAAAAAATGAAAGCGTTTCATTTGCGCTGGTGGGATGGAAAAGGAGTTTTGATTGCCGATGATTATTAAACAGGAACAATTCATACCAAAAGATACAGTAGAAACAACGATTGACTTATTAATTAGAAATTTAACAACGATTAAAGATAACACAGGTGAATTTCTGTTAGATTTTGATGGTTTAAAAGTTGATGACAAAAGTTGGACGATTTGGAACTGGCCGCAAGGCGTTGGGTTGTATGGTATATATAAGAATTATCGAAATACTAAAAGTGAAAAAGCTTTACAAGTAGTTAACGACTGGTTTGAAGGTCGGATGCAAGAAGGCGCGCCGCCTAAGAATGTGAATACGATGGCTCCGCTTTTAACAATGGCTTATCTATATGAAGACACTAAAGACTCTAAATATATACCTTACTTAGAGCAATGGGCGGAATGGGTGATGGAAGAAATGCCCCGAACGAATGAAGGGGGCTTGCAACATGCGACATATGGACCAGAAAATAAAAATCAATTATGGGATGATACGTTAATGATGACTGTCTTACCTTTGGCAAAAATTGGTAAGTTGTTGAATCGACTCGATTATTTGGAAGAAGCAAAGCATCAATTTTTAATCCATATTAAATATTTACAAGATAAAAAAAGTGGTCTATGGTATCACGGTTGGACTTTTGAGGGAAATCATAACTATGCGGAAGCACTGTGGGCAAGAGGGAACTGCTGGATTACGATTGCTATTCCAGAAATTATTGAAATCTTAGAGTTGCCAAAAGGAGATAGTTTACGGGAATTTTTATTAAGTACCCTCAATGCGCAAGTGGCAGCTTTAGCGAAATACCAAGATGAATCTGGTTTATGGCATACATTAATTAATGATTCAAATTCGTATTTAGAATCTTCTGCTACAGCGGGATTCGCTTATGGGATTTTAAAAGCGGTTCATAAAAAATATATTTCTTCTGAATATGAAGAAGTGGCAAACAAAGCAATTGCTGGCTTACTAAATGAGATTGATGAAACGGGAGAAGTACAACATGTGTCAGTTGGTACAGGAATGGGTGATAATTTAGATTTTTATCGCACAATTGGAATGACAGCGATGCCTTATGGTCAATCATTAACAATCCTATGTTTGACTGAATTGCTTGTTTCTTATTGCTAGAAAAGTAAGGAGAAAAGTTCATGAAAAAAAGAAAGGTTTTATTTACAGCAGTTATGGTATTGGCAGGATTACAGTTGCTAAGTGGTTGCGGCAAAACAGAAGCTTCGGCAAGTGATACGGTAGTCTTGCGCTATGCGTATGCTAGTAATAGCCAACCAGTTATCGATTCTATGAAGAAATTCGGTGAATTGGTAGAGGAAAAAACAGATGGTAAAGTTCAAATTGAATACTTTCCAGATGGTCAATTAGGGGGAGAAACAGAACTAATTGAATTAACACAAACAGGTGCAATTGATTTTGCAAAGGTCAGTGGATCAGCATTAGAAAGTTTTTCTAAAGATTATTCTGTATTTGCCATTCCGTATATTTTTGATAATGAAAAACATTTTTTTAAAGTAATGGATAATCAAGCGCTAATGCAACCAGTGTATGATTCTACAAAAAAATTAGGATTTGTTGGTTTAACTTATTATGACTCTGGTCAACGAAGTTTTTATATGAGCAAAGGGCCTGTTACATCTCCAGATGATTTGAAAGGTAAAAAAATTCGGGTCATGCAAAGTGAAACCGCCATCAAAATGGTAGAACTTTTAGGGGGTTCGCCAGTACCTATGGGTAGTTCGGAAGTATATACTTCTCTACAATCTAATCTAATCAACGGTGCAGAGAATAATGAGTTCGTTTTATATACAGCTGGCCATGGCGGTGTGGCTAAGTATTATTCTTATGATGAGCATACTCGAGTGCCAGATATTGTGATTATGAACGAGGGGACAAAAGAACGTTTGACAGCGAAACAAGAACAAGCGATTGAAGAAGCAGCAAAAGAATCGACCGCTTTTGAAAAAACGGTCTTTAAAGAAGCGGTTGAAGAAGAAAAGAAAAAAGCACAAGCAGAATATGGTGTTGTGTTCAATCAAGTAGACAGTGAACCATTCCAAAAACTTGTTCAACCGTTGCATGAATCATTCAAAAATAGCTCAGAACATGGCGAACTGTATCAGGCTATTCGCCAGTTGGCGGACTAATTAAGGAGGTAATTATGAAAGGTTTTAGAAAATTTTTAAATCGACTTTTAGAAATACTTGGATCAATCATTCTTGCTGCAATGGTTTTGGTCGTTTTGTACCAAGTGTTTGCCCGGACAGTGTTAAAAAATCCTAGTACCTTAACAGAAGAATTTGTTCGCTTTGCATTGGTCTGGCTGGCGATGTTAGCTTCTGCTTATGTGGTTGGAAAAAAGGGACATTTAGCAGTAACTTTGTTAAGTGAAAAATTACAAGGGAAACAAAAACGTTTTTTAGAATTTATTGTTCAATTGTTGTTCCTACTTTTTGCAGGAGTGATTATGATATTTGGCGGTTGGAATGGTGTAGTAATTACGTTAGGACAAATTTCACCATCTTTGGCAATTCCTATGGGTTATGTCTATTTAGCCGTTCCAGTAGCAGGTGTTTTGATGTTTATTTATAGTTTGATGAATTTGCTAGAGTTATTCACGCAATCAAAAGATTCTTAATGCGTTTATAGAAGAAAAAGAATAGGAGTAAAAATATGGCTTTAGAAGCAGGCATTATCTTATTTGTAGTTTTTGCAGTCTTATTGGTAGTTGGTATGCCAATTGGTATGAGCATTGCGGCATCTTCAATTGCAACATTGTTATTAGTAATTCCTTTTGAAGCAGCTGCATTTACCTCAGCTCAAAAAATGGTCTCTAGTTTAAATAGTTTCTCTCTCGTAGCAATTCCGTTTTTTATTTTTTCTGGTGTGATTATGAATAATGGGGGAATTGCCCAAAAGTTGGTAAATTTTTCTATGTTATTTGTTGGTCGTGTTCCCGGCGCGCTAGCACATACTAATGTGTTAGGGAATGCATTATTTGGTTCGATTTCTAGCTCTGCAATTGCAGCATCGACTGCTATTGGTGGCGTACTAATTCCGCAACAAGTAAATGAGGGCTATGATCGGAAATTTGCAACGGCTGTAAATATTGCCTCTGCTCCTACAGGAATGGTTATTCCACCAAGTACAGCGTTTATTATGTATTCATTGGTGGCTGGTGGGGCCTCTATTTCTTCTTTATTTTTAGGAGGTTATTTGGTAGGTTCTTTGTGGGCGTTAGGAATTATGGTGGTAGCTTATGTTATTGCAAAACGTCATAATTATCCTACTGTGGCAAAAGCAAAAAAAGGAGAAGTCAGCAAGGTTCTGCGAGAAGCGGTTCCCAGTGTATTGTTAATTGTCATTATTATTGGTGGTATTTTGACGGGGTTATTTACAGCGATTGAAGCATCAGCAATTGCTGTTGCATACTCATTATTGATTTCAATGTTTTACTACAAAACAGTGAAAATAAACGATTTACCTAAAATGTTAAAAGAGGCTGTCTTGATGAGTGGAACCATTATGTTCTTGTTGGCAACTTCTTCAATGATGTCTTTTGCGATGGCTTTTACAGGGATACCAGAAGCAATCAGTACAGCTATTTTAGGAATCACAGACAATAAATACTTAATTCTACTATTAGTAAACGTTGTCCTATTGTTTGTGGGAATGTTTATGGATGTTGGTCCAGCTATTTTGATTTTTACGCCAATCTTTTTACCAATTGTTATGAATGTTGGGGTGGATCCAGTTCATTTTGGTTTATTTGCGATTATGAACTTGTGTGTTGGTTCAATTACACCACCTGTTGGAACAGGATTATATGTTGGTGCTAGTGTTGGGGGTGTTAAAGCTGAGCAAATGCTGAAACCACTAGTTCCATTTTATCTGGTAATCTTAGCAATTTTACTTTTAATCACATATGTACCTGAACTTGTCATGTGGTTACCAAATCTAATTTCTTAATTCAATACAAATTGTCTAACAACCCCAATTGAGCGAAATATAAGTTGTTCAATCAACTAGATTTGGTAATTTACTATAAAATATTGAGTTTAGGAGGCATAGAAATAAAAAATCTCTCTATGACGTTATGTGTCATAGAGAGATTTTTTAGAAGCCACTTTTACGGTATTGACTAGGAGTTAATCCAGTTCGCTTTTTAAATAATCGACTAAAGTAGGCATAGTTTTCTAAACCAACATCTACAGCAATTTCTTTCACTGTTTGATTAGAATAGCGTAGTAAATCTTTTGAATAAGAAATTTTTTTACTAATTTGATATTTAATTGGCGGTAATCCAATGTATTTGGAGAACTCTTTGTTCAATTGATATTTATTTAAATGAAAGAGTTGAGCCAAGTCTTCTAAAGAAATTGTTTCTTTGAAATGTTGATCAATGTAAGCTTTCATTTCCAAAACCAATGATGGAATCGTTTCGTAGGTAAAGTCTTGACGATACTTTTGCAACAATAATTCGTTCAGTAATTGATGAATTAAAACGGAAGATTGGTAATCAGTTTGCGCATGTTGTAAATCTTGTAATTGTAATAATTGCTGAATGATTAAATGAATAGGATTATCTTCTGGAAGCTGATTAGTGGAGAAAACTGGTGAACCATTTTTCATAAATTCTTGGAAAAAAGCACCAGAATTTCCTCCTTCAAAATGAATCCAGTCCATTTCCCAAGGATCTTCGCTGGTTGCTTGATAGTATTGATAATCCCGACAGTCAATAAAGAATAAATCACCTCTCTGTAAGCTGTATGTATGATAACGATAGCGTAATTCCCCAGTACCATTTAGCGTGAATTTAATTAAGTATGATGGTAAATGTGCCCGCTCCGTATAATAAGGGCGCGAGGCTTTAAACTGTCCAATTTCCTGTATGTAATAAAAAAGTGTGCGACTTTTGCTGCTAGGTGTCAAAATATGTCGCTTAGAATCGTCTGACCAAGAGTAGTCGGCTTTTTCCCAATAATCCATAAGAACCTCCTAATTACCAAGATAGTACAATTATATCTCAAAATTGTGAGAGGTGAAAGCGCTATTTTTTGTTTATGATGAATACATAAAGTTAGTCTAACGTACAAAAAATAAAAATAGTGAAAGGATTGACAACTATCAACAAAGTGAAAAAAGAACAAGTTGAGAAACGAACCTATTTAGCGGTTGATATTGGCGCTTCTAGCGGTCGCATAATGAAAAGTCAACGCTTAGCGAATGGTCAGATAACAATAGAAGAAATTCATCGTTTTAAAAATGGTTTTCATCAAAAAGATGGGTATCAGCGTTGGGATATGGCTAGTTTAGTTCATGAGTTACTGCTTGGTCTGCAAAAAGTTAAACAATTAGGTATCAAGGAATGCTTTATTGGAATTGATACTTGGGGTGTTGACTATTGTCTGCTGGATCAATCTGGACAACTTTTGGACGAACCGATTGCTTATCGAGATGGACGGACAGAAGCAGCTGTAACAAATTTTTCAAAAGGCTATTCATTAGAAAAATTGTACCAACAAACGGGGATTCAAGTTCAACCTTTTAATACCATTTTTCAGTTATTTGTAGAGGAAAAGGAACGTTTGGCTGCAGCCAGTAAATTGTTGTTAATCCCTGATTACTTAGGTTATGTCTTTACTGGAAAAGCAGTCATCGAAGCAACCAACGCCTCCACCACGCAACTGTTGAATGCTGGAACGAAACAATGGGAAAGTGAATTACTGGATTTCCTAGGAATTGATGAAACACTATTTCCAACATTAGTAGAGCCGGGCACGATTTTAGGCGACCTGCAAACAGCGGCTTTTCCAGACTATGATTTACCAAATGCAACGTTGATTACGATAGCTAGTCATGATACAGCTTCAGCAATTTTAGGTACGCCAGGCATTGGCGATGACTGGGCGTACATTAGCAGTGGTACTTGGTCTTTATTAGGCATTGAAACGACTGTTACAACAATTTCTGCTGAAGCTTTCCAAGAAAATTACACGAATGAATGGGGCGCCCAGAACACAATTCGTTTCTTAAAAAATATTATGGGTATGTGGCTAATTCAAGAAGTGGCACGGCACCAAAACTACCAATATAGCTATGCTGAATTGGCCGCCTTAGCTGAAAAAGAACCAGCATTTCAACAATTTATTGATGTAAATGATCCTCGTTTTTTAAATCCGGGAAATATGATTACTGAATTACAAGCCTATTGCCGTGAAACACAACAAACAGTTCCTGAAAGCCCTGGTGAACTCGCTCGTTGTATTTATGATAATTTAGCATTGTGTTACAGCGTAGAACTAGAAAAATTAGCTCAATTAACAGGAATCGAACGGAAAATTACAACTTTACATGTTGTCGGTGGTGGTTCCAATAATCGTTTATTGAACCAGCTAACTGCTGATGTTGCTAATGTTACAGTGAAAGCGGGACCTGGGGAAGCAACTGCTTTAGGTAATCTTTTGATGCAGATGATTGCAACAGGTGAACTTAAAGATATTCCAGCAGCTCGTACTTGTATCCAAACATCTTTTCCCACGGAAATCTATCAAGCAAATCCAATTGATTCAACAATAAAAAATCGCTATCAAGCATTTATGAAAAGGAGCTCATTATGACAACCATTACACAAAAATATGAAGAAGCGAAAGAAAAATATGCCAGTATTGGCGTAGATACCGAAGCTGTATTGGAAAAAATGGCTGATGTCAAAATTTCAATGCATGTGTGGCAAGGAGATGATGTGAGAGGCTTCTTAAGTGAGGATGAACTTTCTGGCGGTATTTCAGTTACAGGGAATTATCCAGGCGTTGCTCGAAGTCCCCAGCAACTACGTCAAGATTTAGAAAAAGCGTTTTCTTTAATTCCAGGAAAACACAAATTGAATTTGCATGCTATTTATTTAGACACAGAGGAAAGGGTAGATTTAAACGAACTGGAACCAAAGCATTTTGAACCATGGGTGACTTGGGCAAAAGAAAATGGCTTAGGATTGGACTTTAATCCAACCTTTTTCTCGCATCCAATGTACCGCGATGGCTTTACTTTAGCTCATCCGAATCCGCAAGTTCGAGACTTTTGGATTGAGCATGGGAAACGTTCACGAAGAATTGCTGAATATTTTGGAAGAGAATTAGGACAAGTAGCTGTCAATAACTTTTGGGTGCCAGATGGCTTTAAAGATAACCCAGTTGATCGTTTAACGCCGAGAAAGCGGCTAATGGCTTCGCTAGATGAAATTTTTTCAGAGGAAATTGATCCAGCTTATACAGTCGATGCAGTGGAAAGCAAGCTCTTTGGGATTGGGTCAGAAGCCTATACAGTTGGGTCTCATGAATTTTATATGGGCTACGGTTTAACGCGGAATAAATTAATTTGTTTAGATGCTGGTCATTTTCATCCAACAGAAGTGATTTCTAATAAGTTATCTTCATTATCCTTATTTGGCGAAGGAATGCTATTACATGTCAGTCGTCCAGTTCGCTGGGATAGTGACCACGTTGTCATTATGGATGATGAATTGCAAGAAATTGCCAAGGAGTTAGTTCGCAATGATTTATTAGGAAAAACACACGTGGGCTTAGATTTCTTTGATGCCACAATCAATCGTGTTGCCGCTTGGGTGATTGGCACCCGCAATACACAAAAAGCGTTAATGAAAGCGATGCTTGAGCCAACAAACGTCTTAAAAGAAGCTGAATTGATGGGAGATTTTACCACACGTTTAGCCTTAACGGAAGAGTTAAAAGACTTTCCATTTGCCGATATCTGGAACTACTACTGTCAAGAAAATCACGTACCTATCGGCTTAGATTGGTTAACGGATGTTCAAGAATACGAAAAAGTGATTTTACCAACTCGTCAATTGCCAACAGGTAAAGATAGTTGTCGTTTTTCATAAAATTAACAAACGAGAGGAACTTCTAAAATGAAAAAAATGAACGTGTTACAAGCACCATTTGTGGAAGAAATGGTCAAAACGACCAAAAATTTATATCGTTTAGGTTGGGATGAACGAAATGGCGGAAATATTTCGTATTTATTAAAAGAGGAGGAGATTTTACCTTTTCTAAATCCAACACAAGTGCTCCGAAAGATTCCAATGAAATTTGATGCAACGAAATTAGCAGGAAAATATTTTATCGTGACAGGCTCAGGAAAATATTTTAAAAATGTCTGTGATGCACCAAGCGAAAACTTAGGGATTTTACGAGTTAGTGAAAATGGCCAGGAATTAGAACTATTGTGGGGCTTAGAAGATGAAGCTGTGCCAACGAGTGAATTACCTAGCCATTTTATGAGCCATATTGCTCGTTTAGCTGTTGATCCAGAAAATCGCATTGTCATGCATAATCATGCGAGTCATTTATTAGCAATGAGTTTTACCCACGAATTAGATGAAAAAGTCTTTACTAGAACATTATGGCAAATGTGTACCGAATGTTTAGTAGTATTTCCAGACGGTGTTGGTATTATTCCATGGTTGGTTCCTGGAACGAATGAAATTGGTGCAGCAACGGCTGAAAAAATGAAAGAATCTCGTTTGGTTTTATGGCCGCAACATGGTATTTATGGTACTGGCCGTGATATGGATGAAGTATTTGGTTTAATTGAAACTGCCGAAAAAGCCGCTGAAGTGTACACTTATGTTTGTGCGCAAGGAGGCGTTCGCCAAACAATTTCAGATGCAGATTTATGGCGCTTAGCAGAAGCGTTTGGTGTGACACCGAAAGTTGGCTATTTGGAAGAGAAAGTATCAAAACGGAGAAAGCTATGATAAAAAAAGCCTTTTGTATGCAAGTATATCCTGATCAACATGCCGAATATCAACGACGTCATGAGAAGTTATGGCCAGAAATGCGTCAAATGCTGAAAGAACATGGGGTAATTAAGTATCAAATTTTTTTAAATCCTGAAATCAGTACACTTTTTGGTTATTTAGAAATAGAAGATGAAGCTCGCTGGGAGCAAATAGCACTGACACCAATCAATCAAAAATGGTGGAACTATATGGAAGATATTATGGAAACAAATCCTGATTGCTCGCCGGTGACGGCTGAATTAAAAAAAGTTTTTGAACTATAATTTAAAATAGAACAGTTTGTTATAGTGAATCGTATGATTGTACACAAAACAACTTACTTGAGTAGAGTTGATTTCAAGGGATTGTTCTAGAACTTACAAAGAAAGCCTTTGTGGTAACGGCTGTTCCAGAAAGAAATAAATTGTACCAACATTAGCTGTAACTGTTTATTCAAAAAATAGTTAACTTCTAAAAAAGAGGTGAATCTTGTTGAAGAGTGTAAAAGAAATCCGGAAATCACAAGTAAATAGTATGATTTCAGATCAATATGAGATCTTTCATGTAAAAGATATGGTTAGTCCAGAAAAAACCATCTATCATTACCACGATTTTTATGAAGTCCATTGTACGTTAAAAGGGGTAGCAACGTTCTTTTTAGATGGACATCAATTTGATGTTGAAGCAGGGACCGTTTTACTCATTCATTATCATGATTTACATCGAATTATTAAGCAGAGTACTGATGATTTCGAACGGATGTATATTTTTTTAACACCCGATTTTTTACAACAACGATCTAGTAAACGGACAAACTTGTCTGCTTGTTTTCAACATTTTGGTCAGCGTCGTAGTAAAGTTATCAAAGTGGATGTAGCAAAATTAGCAAACTACTTGACCCCGTTAGATCATTCTCCTTTGCCAGAAGAATATGGTGCGGATGTTCGTTATGAACAACAACTGTTAGACTTTTTAATTTACTTAAATCAATTAGTTCTGAAAGAAGAGAATGAGAGCCAACCAAAACAAATGATTGAAAATGAACGAATTGAAGCAATGATTACCTACATTTCTCAAAATTTGGATCAACCATTAACCTTAGAACAGATGGAAAAAAATTTTTTTGTGACTAAGTATTATGTAACGCGGGAATTTAAGAAACATACAGGATTTACTTTCCATCAATTTGTGCTGAAAAAGAAACTACTTTACGCTAAACAGTTATTAAAAGAATATCGCAGTGCTAGTGATGTTTACCTGAAATGTGGATTTAAATCATATCCACACTTTTTGAAATCCTTTAAAAAAGAGTTTAATATGACACCAAAAGAATTTTTGGTGCAACATAAGAATAATCAGATCATTCATTTTGATCATTACGAAGAATCTATCAAGAAAGTGAGGCTTGAGTAAAATGTTGACACTTGCAGTACGTGCCCATGATGTTGGCACCAAAATATCTCCTGTGGAATTGGCTAAAAAAATTGCTGAAACGAACATAACTTCAATTCAATTTGCCTTAGGTATTTCTTATCCAGAATATGCAAGTGCTGCTGTTCTATCTCCAGGACTAGGAAGCCAATTGAAGAATATTTTCGAAGATGAAAAGATTACGATTAGCGTCCTAAGTTGTTATATTAATCTGATTCATCCAGATTTAGAAGAGCGAGAAAAACGACTGCATCAATTTGAAACATACATTCGTTACGATTCAATGTTTGGGGCAAAAATCGTTGCAACTGAAACAGGCAGTATATATGAAACGATTTATTACACTGAAGATAATTATACAGAAGAAGCCTACGAAGAAGTTTTATTTTCTGTTAGAAGATTATGTCGAGAAGCTGAAAAGTATGGGATAATTGTTGGGATTGAACCAGGAATCAATCATCCAATTCATACAATTGAAAAAATGCAACGATTGATTGACGAGGTTGCTTCAACTAATTTAGGTATTATTTTGGATCCTACCAACTTAATTCGAGTAGATATAGATAAAACGTATTTGGAAATAGTAGAAGAAGCGTTTGAGTGTTTTGGTGAAAAAATCGTTGCTTTTCATTTGAAAGATTTCATTATAAGAAATCAGCAGATATTTCCGGTAGCCATTGGCGAAGGGCAGGTACCTCTTACAGAAACCATTCAATTTTTGAATAAACATAAGCCCGGACTGTTCACTATTTTTGAGGAAACACCATTTGAAAAAATAGCAAGTGCCTATCAAAAAGTTTCGCAATATCATTCCATTTAGATAAAAATGTGCAACAAAAAACATCTCGATTTTTTGAGATGTTTTTGTTGCTTAATAAGACAAAATATAAAATACACTTGCCTTAAAAACTCACATAAAAGAAAGAAGCAATCGCCACAGCAAATGAAATAATAGCAAACACTAAACTACTCCATAGTCCTAACAGAATAAATGGTGAGGTTCTTTTACCGCCCTCTTTCTTTAAGTAGGAAAATGTCCGTCCAGTAACAATGAATTGCCAGATACTAATCAATAAAAAAATACCGCCAATTAAGTAACGCATGTCCTCGTCCTCCTTCTATTTAGTATACCACTTGATGAAAACGTTATCAAAACGCTGTATAAAAAAGTTGCCTTTCAAAAAAGAGAAAGGCAACTTTTTGACGGTTTAACGGACGTCACCCATTAAGTTTTGGATTGGTTTTTTCACAATGAATAAGAGAATCCCAGCAACGACAGCTACAAGTCCGACAATCCCAAAATATGCTGACTCTGTTCCAGGTGTATAGAAACGAGCAATTTGAGCGTTAATGGCTTGTGAAGCGGCATCTGCTAATAACCAAATAGCAACGGTTTGAGCTTCGAAAGCTTTCGGTGCTAATTTTGTAGTAATCGATAAGCCAACGGGAGATAAACACATTTCTCCGACAATCATAATGAAGAAACTAAAGAATAACCAAAGTGGACTCACTCGTCCTTCGGTACCATAAAGTAGACCTGGCAACATTAATAAGACGAAGGAAAGACCAGCAAAGACTAGCCCTAGTGAAAACTTCACAACTGTTGATGGTTGACGTTTACCTAGTTTTGTCCATAATGTAACAAAAATAGGGGTCAAAATAACTACGAATACAGGATTTAATGATTGGAACCAGCTAGCGGCAATTGGGAAGCCAAACAAACTTGTTTGTGTCCGTTCATTTGCAAATAGAGCAAGAATAGACGAACCTTGTTCTTCCAATGACCAGAAAACAATTGCTGCTAAGAATAATGGCAAGTAAGCCAGAACTTTTGGTTTTTCTTCAGCAGTGACATCTTTAGACGTTAACATTTTGCTGAAATAATAAACTGGTAACAGGATTCCTAACACGCTGATGGTATTAATAAAGAAATCAATTGTTAAATGTCCTGTGACATAGGCGCCACCAAAAATAAGTAAAGCAACGACAATTGCCAACATAAATGCTTTAGCAAATTTCTTTTGCTCTTCTTTAGACATTGGATTAGTTGGGGCTTGACCAATCCCAGCAAGAGATTTACGTCCTTGGAAATAATATTGTAGTAGCCCGAAGAACATCCCTACTGCGGCAACGGAAAAGCCTAAATGATAATTATATTCTTGTCCTAAAGTTCCGACAACAAGGGGAGCGATTAAGGCTCCGATATTAATCCCCATGTAAAAAATGGAGAAGCCTGCATCTCTACGTAAGTCAGTTTTTGAATAAAGATGGCCAACCATCCCTGAAACGTTTGGTTTTAACATCCCAGTCCCAAATACAATCAACATAATAGAAACGAATAAGGCGGGGACACCAAATGGGGTAGCGAGAACAATATGTCCAGCAATGATTAGCAAACCACCAATAAAAACAGTTTTCCTTGAACCTAAGACACGGTCAGAGACCCAACCGCCAATGATACTGGACATGAAAACCATTGATCCATAAATGGACATGATGGCTAAGGCAGTTGCTTTGGGGAGACCTAAACCGCCATTGGCTACGGTATCGTAAATGTAATACATTAGAATAGCACGCATGCCGTAGTAACTGAAACGTTCCCACATTTCTGTGAAGAACAGTGTTGCTAGTCCTTTCGGTTGTCCCAGAAAGGATTTGTCTAATTTCTCAAGTTGTTCTTTGTCACTCATAGATAAAACTCCAATTCTTATAATATTCAGAATATTTGATAATAAAATGACTTAAATGTAGATTCATATATTTTATTACTCATAGATTGGAAAATAGAAAGAGAAAAAACTGATTATGTTTTTAAATAACAAGCGTTCGAGCGATTGTTTGTTTTTTATTCGTGAATTATGATAAAAATGAATATTTATTCTGCTTTATTTTCAATACTTTGTTTTCATAGTTGCTTTAGCTGTTCCTTTTTTGAATAAGATTAAAATGAATAAATAACAAGCAAAATATAAGATTTTTTTGTTTAACTCTTTTTGTTTCAATAGGAAGTGCTTAGTGTTTTTTCAGAATTGAAAAATGAATACGACAAAAAATTTATCTATATAATAGAAGGAAAAATAAAAATAGTGAATGATAAAAAAAATTCAAAGAAAACACCCGTTCTTTTTAGGCCTGAGTTTTTGAAAAAAACATTCTCATGTCTAGTATCTTTAACATTTTGTTACTTTTTGACTGAAACGAATGTAAAAAAACCGACATTTAAGGGCTAATCAAGGGTTAGAAAACGGTTTCTCGAAAATAAAATCCTGTTTTTTTAACTTTTTTTCGCAAAATATAAACAGGATAATATCAAGCTTCCAGCAGCTTTTTATTACAAAATGTAACAAAACCGACATTCTAGTAATAAATTGTCACGAGATATTCACCTACGGCCGGCCATTCGATGATAAAGTATGTGAAGTCGTTTCGATAAAGCGAAGCAGACGTGGTTGTTGCCGAGTGCTAAGAGCAACAATCAAATATTTTTAATTACAAAGGAGAAACATACATGAAATCAATCAAAACGATTTTACTTGGAACAACTTTGGCCGCAGGTTTAGGATTATTCTTAGGAACAGACGCAAACGCAGAAAGCTTATATACAGTTAAAGCAGGAGATACTTTATCAACAATTTCTCATCAATTTGCAGGAGACAATAGCTTAATTCAAAAAATTGCTTCTGATAACAAATTGCCAAACCTTGATTTAATTTTTGAAGGAGAACAATTAGTTATTCGTTCAGAAAAAGAAGTTGCTAATACTCCAGCACCAGCTGTAGAAGTTGCACCAGTTCAACAAGTAGTTGAACAACCTGTTGCACAACCAGTACAACAAGAAGTACAACAACCTGTTGCTCAAGAAGTAGCGCAACCAGCAGCACCTGCTGCAAGCAGTGATGCAAAAGAGTGGATCGCACAACGTGAATCTAGTGGTTCTTACGATGCAACAAACGGTCAGTATATCGGTCGTTACCAATTATCTGCCTCTTATTTAAATGGTGACTATTCACCTGCCAACCAAGAACGCGTGGCAGATCAGTACGTAGCAGGTCGCTATGGTTCATGGGATGCAGCTAAATCATTCTGGTTAGCAAATGGTTGGTACTAAAATTAAATAAACGAAGTAATCTAATTACTTATTAAAAACCATAAACAAAAAAACAGTAACCTGTAAAGATTACTGTTTTTTTTGTCGATTTGTTAAGGTACAACGCCCAACGCTCGTCAATTGGTGGTCTGCGTTATAAATTTTTGCTTCCCAAACTTGAAGGGTCTTTCCCGAGTGATCGGGCGTCGCAATCACGGTAAGGCTACCATCATGGACACTACGAAGATGATTTACTTGTAAGTCTATGCCGACAGCAAAAGTGTTTTCAGGAACGTTTTCGTTCGCACCTAAACTACAGGCAGTTTCAATTAAGACGCCGTTTAAGCCCCCGTGGACAAGGCCATAGGGTTGTTTATGCACGTCTTTTACCGTTAAAGTAAGCTGACATTTCTCAGCAGAAACCTGTTGAATCGTGATGCCTAAATACTCTAAAAGATGAATAGTAATCAGTCCTTTCTAATAAAAGAGAGAATAAAAGGTTTTTTATTTATTATACAGGAATGAAGAAAATTTGAAATAGCCATGTTTTTTCTTAAAATTCAAGCGACTTTTTCTCTAAAGTGCCGATTCTTGTGTATAATAGAAAAGATGAGATTAATGAAGGAGGTTTCCTAATGAGAAACTGGACAACAATTAAAGAATATGATGAAATTTTATTTGAGCAAGCAGGCAAAGTAGCAAAAATTACTATCAACCGCCCGCATGTTCACAACGCATTCACACCAAAAACAGTCATGGAAATGATTGATGCATTCAACATTAGTCGTGATAAAGAAGATGTCGGGGTTATTATTTTAACAGGCGCAGGTGACCAAGCATTCTGTTCTGGTGGCGATCAAAAAGTTCGAGGTAATGGTGGTTACGTTGGCGAAGACAACATTCCACGTTTAAATGTGTTAGATTTACAACGGTTAATCCGTGTCATTCCCAAACCAGTCATCGCAATGGTGAAAGGCTGGTCCATTGGTGGCGGCAATGTTTTACAATTAGTTTGTGATTTAACAATTGCGGCGGAAAATGCTAAGTTTGGGCAAACAGGACCAAATGTCGGTAGCTTTGATGGTGGATACGGCTCAGGTTACTTAGCGCGTGTTATCGGCCATAAAAAAGCAAAAGAAGTTTGGTTTATGTGTAAACAGTATTCTGCTCAAGAAGCTTTAGATATGGGCTGGATTAATACAGTTGTTCCATTGGAACAAGTAGAAGATGTGACAATGGAGTGGGCAGAAGAAATGTTAACCAAAAGCCCGATTGCTTTACGGATGATTAAAGCCTCTTTAAATGCCGATACAGATGGCTTGGCTGGTGTGCAACAATTAGCTGGTGATGCGACACTTCTTTACTATACAATGGCTGAAGCACAAGAAGGCCGAGATGCATTTAAAGAAAAACGGACACCAGATTTCGATCAATTCCCTAAATTCCCATAAACCAATGACTTGGTTAAATAAACAAGTACAAAAACGTCCCGATCATCCTGCTTTTTATTTTCAGGATGAATCTTGGACGTTTTTAGAAGTGCAACAAGAAGTCAGCCATTGGGTAGCCACATATCAACAGGTGCTTGCACCAGAAGAAAAACGTGTGGCTTTATTCAGTAAGAACAGCAAAGAGTTGTATTTTTCAATTCTAGCCTTATGGGAATTGGGGAAAGAGTTATTATTTTTAAATACGCATTTGACACTTGCTGAACTGACTTTTCAGTTAAAAGATGCGCAAGTTAAAACGATTATTGGTGCGCCTGAAACGCAGGCTTTGTTAGAAGAAATTTCTTTTGTCGACGTTCAGCCAATGATTAAAAAACAGCATAGTCTTTCACATCAGGAGTTTCAACAGCCAAGTGACTTAGAGTCGGTGGCTTCTATTATGTATACATCTGGAACTACAGGACAGCCTAAAGGGGTCTTGCAACGGTTTAAAAATCATTTGGCCAGTGCTAGAGGCACTCAAGAAAATATGGGGATTACTGCTGAAGATTGTTGGTTGTGTGCAGTCCCATTATTTCACATTAGCGGATTGTCGATTGTTGTTCGACAACTCGTCTTAGGTTGTAGTATTCGCCTTTACGATAAATTTGATGAACAGCAAGTGACACAAGATTTACAAGAAGGCCGTGGAACCGTCATTTCAGTGGTTGCGACAATGTTACAACAATTATTGTCTGTCTATCCTGAAGCTGGCTACAGCGCCAGCTTTAAAGGAATGCTATTAGGCGGCGGACCGATTGCTCCGGATAAATTAGCGCAGTGTGAGGAAAAAGGGATTCCAGTCATTCAATCTTACGGGATGACGGAAACGTGTTCGCAAGTTGTTGCCTTGAAATTTGAAGATGCGGCGCTGAAAATCGGCTCTGCTGGGCAACCGTTAAAAGATATGCAGATCAAAATTGTTGATGAACTAGGACAAGAACAGCCAGAAAAGCAAGTCGGGGAAATTTTACTTAAGGGACCAAACGTTGTTTCAGGTTACCTTAACCAGCGTCAACCTGAAAAATGGACAGCAGATGGTTGGTTTAAAACAGGCGACATGGGCTATTTAGATGCACAAGGTTACCTGTATTTGGTTAGTCGTTTAAGTGAACTCATTATCTCTGGTGGTGAAAATATTTACCCCACTGAGGTTGAACAGGTGTTACAGGCGATAACAGGAATTAAAGCAGCGGCAGTTGTAGGAGAACCAGATGCGCAATGGGGAGCCGTCCCAGTTGCATATGTGATTAGTGACCAAGAAATCACCTTAGCGCAAATTCAAGACCAGTGTTCACGAAAACTGGCAAAATATAAACGACCGAAACGCATTTATTTTTGTCATTCTTTCCCGCAAACAGCAAGTGGAAAGATTGCTAAACATCGTTTCATGACAGAAGAAAGAGAGGCGTTTTTAATCAGATGAAATTGCCTGATGAATTACGACAAGCCTATCAGAAGAATGCCCGTCAGTTCAGTTGGGTTTTTCCATTAGAAACAGAACAAACAGCCTTGGCAATTTTTGCCGCTGGTGAAAAGGCATACCAAGGAGAACGTTTTTTTTGGCAAACGCCGAAAAAAGATTTTGCTTTGGTTGGCTTCGGATATGAAACTATCTTAAAAGGCGCAGAAACAGAAACGCATCAATTGAACAACTTTTTAAAAAAAGAGGCGGCAACTCGTTTTCAAAATATGTCTATTTCTGGTACGGGGGCTCTTCTGTTTGGCGGTTTGCCTTTTGATACAGAACAAACGCCTACTGAGGCCTGGGGAGAGTTAGGGGAAGGTTGGTTTTATCTACCAAGTATTCTATTTACTTTTTCAGGTTCACGTATTTATGGAACGCTGAACTTTTCAGGTTCTAGTGAACAAGAAGTCGAGGAACGTTGGTCGACTTTGGTGGCTCAGTTTGATCGCTTGTTAGCTACCTGTGAGGAGTTGCCAGCTGTAGCGGAAACAAAGATTGACAAGGAAGAAGTTGCCGTGACTGAATGGCTACAAGCTGTCAACGAAACAGTAGCAGTCTTAAGAGAAGATGGCCCTTTAAAAAAAGTGGTTTTGGCTCGACAACTTGCTGTGAGCAGTCCTGAAAAAATTCGAAGTAACCAAGTGCTCGTTAATTTAATGGCACAACAACAAAATACGTATTTGTTTGCTTTAGAAGCCAAAGACACAAGTTTCATTGGTGCAACACCAGAACGACTTCTGTTGGGTACTAAAGAAACGTTTGCGACCGCTTGTATTGCAGGAACCATTAAAACGGGTCAAACACCAGAAGAAACGAAAGCTTTAGGAGCACAACTTTTACAAGACCGCAAAAATACCGGAGAACACCAAATTGTGGTGGAACGTTTAGCGAAAGAGTTGGCAAAGATGACGACTTCTGAAAACAGTATTCAAGCACCCATTATTTTGGAAAATCGAGATGTACAACATCTTTATGTGCCAATCTCGGGTCAACGTAAACCGGGAATTTCGTTTTTGGAAAGTGTGATGCAGCTACACCCAACGCCAGCTTTAGGTGGTGAGCCCAAAGAGTTGGCAGTCGAATGGATTCGACAATATGAGCCAGGGAGTCGTGGGTTATATGGTGCGCCAATCGGTTGGATTTCAGGGAATGATGATAGTGGCGAGTTCGCTGTGGCCTTGCGTTCAGGTGTCTTTGCTGGTCAGCAAGGCGTTCTTTATGCAGGTTGTGGTATTGTTGCGGATTCCCAAGCAGAGCTAGAAAGAGAAGAAACGAAAATAAAATTTCAACCGATGTTACGAGGAATTGGAGGGCAGGTTTAATGAATCATCAAGAAACAATGACCGATTATTTAACGGCCTTTATTGAAGGCTTAAAAAATAGTGGGGTTGAACAAGCAGTCATTAGTCCAGGGTCCCGTTCCACACCACTGGCTTTATTACTTCATCGGGAAACCGCAATCCAAACTTTTGTCGATGTCGATGAACGTTCCGCTGCTTTTTTTGCTTTAGGATTAAGTAAAGCGAGTCAAAAACCAGTGGTCTTACTTTGTACCTCTGGAACAGCAGCTGCAAACTATTATCCAGCAATTTGCGAAGCCAATATTAGCCATGTACCCTTAGTTGTTTTAACAACGGATCGGCCGCATGAGTTACGTCAAGTTGGCGCGCCTCAAGCCATGGACCAATTACAAATGTATCAAAATCACGTGAAATTATTTGTTGAAATGGCTTTGCCAGAAGCAACAGAAGAGATGTTGAATTACGCCTATTGGCAAGGCGCTAAAGGAGCAGCATTCGCGCAACAAACGCCTGCAGCACCTGTTCATTTGAATTTTCCTTTGCGGGAACCATTATTACCTGACTTAGAGAGAAAAACAAAGAGTTCTCAACAAACGGCTTTATTCGCTGGTCAATCAATCCTTTCTACAGAACAAGTGCAACAGTTAGCGGATCAATGGTACCAGAAAAACGGCGTTTTGGTTGTCGGTGGCAGTCATACAGAGGAAGAAGCGGCGTTATTTATTCAATTAGCCGAAGCTTTGCAATGGCCGTTACTAGCGGATCCTTTAGCAAACATTGTGACACATGGGCAAAATAGTGAAGTTGTTATTGCACATAGTGATCTGTTTCTAAATGTGGCGACCTTGCCACAAGAACCAGAAGTGGTAGTGCGCTTTGGTTCGCTGCCAATTTCTAAAAACATCATGTTATGGTTGAAACGCTTAGCAACGACAGAGACTACTTTTTATTTTGTGGACGAAAATGGGCAATGGCAAGAGCAATTGAAAAAATCACAAACCGTTATTCAGGCAAAGGAAACCACGTTTGTAGAACAACTACTAACGGTTGTCAAATCAACAGAAGCGACTTGGTTAGCACAATGGCTCCTGCTGGAAAAAACGGTCTCTGAAGTTCTTCTAGAAACGCTGAACGCGACAGAATTAAATGAAACAACAGCCAGCTTAGCTGTTCACCAAACGATGAAAGAGAACGGTCAGTTATTTGTATCTAATAGTATGGCTATCCGCTACTTAGATCGATTTATGGATAGTCGCCCTTATCGGATGTTTGGAAATCGCGGCATCAACGGGATTGATGGGATTGTTTCAACTGCTTTAGGAATGAGTGCCATAGAACCGACACAGCAAAACGTTCTACTGATTGGTGATTTAGCGCTATATCATGATATGAATGGTTTATTTTTGGCTAAACGTTATCAGTTGCCGTTAACAATTGTTTTATTAAATAACAATGGTGGCGGGATTTTCTCTTTTCTATCTCAACGAACTTTACGTGAGGACGATTTCGAGCCTTTATTTGGAACACCGCTTGATTTAGATTTTTCGTTAGTTGCTGAACTTTACGGTGCTTCGTATCAAGAAGTCAAAACAATCGCGGAGCTTAAGCAAATTTTACAAGCAGCGGCTGAAGAACCACAGTTTCAAGTGATCGAAGTCAAAGGAAATCGTCAAGAGAATGTTCATTTGTACGAATCAATTTTAGCTGAAATTGGTAGACGAGTAGAAAGACAGGGGATTTCATGGAACGGTTAATTCGGGGGATGCAGTACCATTATCAATGGTTAACACCTTTTGATGCAAAGCGAACGACAGTAGTCTGTTTACACGGTTTCACAGGAACGTTAGCCACGTTTGCAGCCGTTTTTCCCAGTCAAACACCTTATAACGTTTTAGGAATTGACTTACCTGGGCATGGCGCGACTGCTAGTTTGGTAGCACCAGAGCGTTATACCATGAAACAGGTTTGCCATGATATTGCTGAACTAACCGAATCGCTAAATTTGCCTTGCTTTTGTTTATTAGGCTATTCAATGGGCGCTCGAACAGCTTTAGGTTTTGCATTACATTATCCACAAAAGGTACAGCATCTTTTATTGGAAAGTGGATCACCAGGTTTGGCCACTGCCGCAGAACGTCAGGCTCGTATCTGTCAAGATCATCGTTTGGCGGAACGTCTCTTAGAGGAACCGCTTGTGGATTTTATTGATTTCTGGCAAGAATTACCGTTATTTCAAACGCAAAAAACCTTGTCTGTGGCACAGCAAATGGCCATTCGGCAGGAACGTTTGAGCCAATCGGCCTTTGGATTGGCTAGTAGTTTATGGTATATGGGGACAGGAGCGCAAGAGAGTTACTGGGAACGTCTAGTAGAATTGCAGCCGATTCCTACCGATTTATTGGTAGGCGGCGAAGATCAAAAGTTTATTGGAATTGCGAAAAAAATGCAGGCACGTCAACCGTTGTTGAGGCTGACAATTTTTCCTGAAGCAGGACATTGTATCCATTTGGAACAACCAACGATTTTCTATGAAAAGGTGACAGTGTTATTGGAAGGAGCCATCTGAATGAACATTCAATCAATTGAAACCTATCAGGTTCGTTTGCCTTTAAAAACGCCGTTTGTCACGAGCTATGGTCGCCTGGAAGAAAAAGCGTTTGATTTATTTGTAATAACGGATGAGCAAGGAAATCAAGGGTTTGGCGAATTAGCGGCTTTTGAGCAACCTGATTATGTGCAAGAAACGTTGGTAACCGAACGCTTCATCATCCAACAGCATTTAATTCCGTTACTTTTAACAGAAGCGATTGAACAGCCGCAAGAGGTTTCAACAATTTTTGAAGAAGTTAAAGGGCATTGGATGGGAAAAGCTGCGTTAGAAACTGCCATCTGGGATTTATATGCCAAACGGCAACAGAAGAGTTTAACTGAATTTTTTGGACCAACGCGGAGGAAAATTCCTGTAGGGATTAGTTTAGGGATTCAAGAAGACTTACCTCAATTACTTAAACAAGTTCAGTTAGCTGTAGAAAAAGGGTATCAACGAGTGAAGCTGAAAATTCGTCCCGGTTATGATGTGGAACCCGTTGCTTTGATTCGTCAGCATTTTCCTAACTTGCCTTTAATGGTCGATGCCAATTCAGCGTATACATTGGCTGATTTGCCTCAATTACAACGTTTAGATCACTATCAATTAGCGATGATTGAACAGCCTTTTGCTGCAGATGATTTTTTAGATCACGCACAATTACAAAGAGAACTGAAGACAAGAATTTGTTTGGATGAAAATATTCGTAGTCTCAAAGACTGCCAAGTGGCGTTAGCATTGGGCAGTTGCCGTAGTATCAATTTGAAGATTCCTCGTGTAGGTGGGATTCACGAGGCGTTGAAGATTGCCACATTTTGCCAAGAAAATGATTTATTGGTTTGGTTAGGTGGTATGTTTGAGTCTGGTGTTGGTCGCGCATTGAATTTGCAATTTGCGTCACAGCCTACCTTTTCTTTTCCAGGTGATATTTCAGCCACGGAACGCTATTTTTATGAAGATATCATCACTGAACCTTTTGTTTTAGAGAAAGGGACAATGACCGTGCCTCAGGGACTTGGTATTGGTGTTACACTTTCCCAGACGAATTTGCTAAAATACAGTCAGTATCAAAAAATCATGTAATGATAACAAAATTGCGCCTATGACTATGCAGAGAAGCATAATCTAGGCGCAATTTTTTATTTTTCTAATTGACTCGCTGCGGCTTCATCCAAGAGAACCGTTAAATTTGGATGGAGTTGAAGAATAGAGGCAGGATACGTTTCTGTGACAGGTCCTTGGAGCACTTGTTTGACCATCTGAGCTTTTTGTTCACCATTTACAATTAGGACAAGATGCTTAACTTTCATGATGCTGGCTGGCCCCATCGTAACAAAGGTCATGCCTGGCTGCATCATTTCAGGAACAAACCAAGGCTCTGAACCAGTGACGGTCACTTGGTAGGTTTCATTTTTAAAATGAGTGGTAGTGGGCATGTTCCCGCAAAAATGACCATCTGCTCCTAAGCCAATTAACATCAAATCTAAGCCGCCTGCGTCAGCAATCCGTTGTTCTTGTTGTTGAAAGTTTTCCACAGTTAATGGATGGATGTTTTGCTCGGATATTTCCGCAGGTGTCAAATACAGCGTCCGCAAATCTGTCAGAGTAATGCCTTCCTTTTGATGAGGAACGGGGATTTCATCAAAGTTATAATAATGAACATTATCAAAGTCAGATGAATTTTTCACAATCGAGGCTAATTTTTGGTAAACAAGTGCTGGCGTTTTACCAGCGGTAATTGATAAATTCACTCGTTTATCTTGGCTCATCGTGCTTAGAAGTAACATTTTTGCCCATTCGCTCATCGTGTCGAAATCTTGTTTAATTAAAATTTTCATACTTGCTCACTCCATTCTTTGAATAAGCTAAGTATAATTTGTGGGAACCATCCCATGTCAAGCTCTTCACAAAAAGGATTTAATTAACGGTATGCAAAAGAAAGAGGAGCAGCCGTCAAAACGACGACTACCCCTCTTTTTAAAGCTTAAGATAACCTACAACGAGTTAACTTTTTAGCTTTCTGCTCCACTTGCTCCAACGCTGGTCTAAACGTTCTTTTGACCAACACTGTTTAACAAAGAATTTTATTTTATTGTTCTTTTAACCATTTTTCTAGTTGTAAACGTTGCACTTTCATAGTAGCTGTGTGAGGGATTTCGTCAAAAGCCATAATGATAGGTTCGTTTAAATGTGGTAAATCGGCTACTTGTGTCCACCAAGCGTCCCAATCCATTTCTTCCCCAGGGACAACCGCTAAAATTGGCTGAGGTTCATTTTCTTTGCCACGGACAATAATCACTTCTTCTAAGAAATCTAATGCATCCAATAAATGATCTTCAATAGCTAAATTACTGTCGATGTTTTCAATTAGATCTACTTGGCGATCTTTCAAGAATAAGTGGCCGCGTTCATCTAACATTCCGTAATCGCCGCTGTCCCACCATTCGCCGTAGACATTTTCTGCAAAGCGGGCATCTTCTTTGTAATACGTTAAGGCCCGTCCTTTTGATAAGAATTGGATATGGCCATCCGTCATCGCAGGTAAAACTTGTCCTTTTTCATCGGTAATTCGAGCTTGTGTTAAATCCTCTAAACCAACACCCATGTCACGAGCATCTGAATCTTTTAGGGAGTCTAAAGTATGCGCTCGTAAGATCATTGGCCCGCATTCACTTTGACCATAAACTTGTAGGAAAATTGGTTCATTGGCAGCAGATGCTTTTAAGAAAGCCACCATTGTAGCGTTGTTAATTGCATCAAAAGTAGAATGATAATAATGGACACTAGCGAAGGCTTCAGGTTTTTCTTTGGCCAAACGAACCCATTGAACGAAGTTATTGGGGTGTGTTTCTACAGCGATTGGTTGATAGGTGCTGAACATTTCAGCGACTTTTTCGCTCGAAGCATTTGCTAAAGGCATCATAGGGAAGCCCATGGCCATTAAAGAAGACACGCCAATGTTAAAACGAGAATGAACTGGCGAAATATGAAAGCCAACTAATTTCTTTTCAGCAATTTTTGTAAAAATGGTTTTTTGCCATTTTGTACGCCAACCCATAGAGTGATTGGAATGACAGATAAGTTTAGGAATACCTGTTGTTCCAGAGGTGTGGGTCATGTAGGCAATTTCGTCTTTAGTCAGTTCGTCTTGAGGAACTTCCGTGGCATCAGCTTCTAAAAGAGAAGCAACCGAAAGTTTTTTATTGGCAGAGCTATTACGAACAGCTTGAACTTTTTCAGCAGTCACATCATCAAATAAAATATAAGGATCTTCTAAACGATCAACGAATACTTCAATTGTTTCAAAAGGTAAATGATATGAAACCATTACAGGAACGGCTGCTAGATATGAGGCTGCAACAGCTAGTAAATACGTGTCGAATTTAGGACTTTTATAAATAATAATTTTGTCGCCTTTTTTTACACCTAAAGCGGCTAATTGATATGCCCGTTTCAAAATTTCTTGATGGCTTTCACCATAAGTTGTTTCTAAGCCAAGTGCAGGAAAAGCAGGCAAAGATTCATCAAAAATAATTGGAACAGTTGGTGTTTTTTCTGCGGCTTCTTGATAGTTTGTGTAGAGGTTTAATGGTTGATAATCAAGTAAGTGTGTCAAGGGAAAGTCTCCTTTGTAAAATAGTTTGTGTACAAATGTACAAGTTCACTTTATCCTATCATAGAATGGGTTCTTTTTCTACGTCAAAAATACAACGTTAAATGTTATTTTTTATTATTCACAAGCACAACGTTTGCTGTATCTGGCAAAGTTTCCTACAATAATTATGTAAGTAACAAGTTCTCAGAAGTGTAAAACTTTACAAAGGAGAGGAATTTACATGAAAAAAATCTATGAAACAACTATCATTAATACAGGTGGACGTGCAGGAGAAGTTCACTCACCGGATAAATCATTTTCTTATGCGGTTGCTTCGCCAGGTGTCAAGAAAGAAAATACAACAAATCCAGAACAATTATTCGCAGCGGCTTACAGTGCTTGCTTTAACGGTGCATTAGAATTAGTGATGGATCAAGAAAAAGTCGAAGGTAAAAGTACAGTAACTGCACGTGTTTCCTTATTCCAAGGAGAAGATGGATTTAGCGTTGGTGCTGAATTAGAAGTTCATATTGATGGGGTAGATCAAGCTAAAGCAGAAGAACTTGTTAAAAAAGCCCACGAAATTTGCCCATATTCTAAAGCAACAAGAAATAATATAGATGTTAAATTAACAGTGATTTAATTAAAAAAGAAGCGCTTTGTCTATACGACAAAGCGCTTCTTTTTTAGATAACAGTCCACAAATTATACATATTTAACAAAATAACTAAAAAAACAACTAAACTATAAATTTGGGCGACCCGTTGTTGAGATAATTTTTTACTGAAAAGACCGCCGACATAACCACCGAATAAAGCGGCAGGAATAATAGCCCAAAGCATTGTCAAATCAAAAACCGCAAACCCTGTGGTCAAGCCGATATTGCCAAGTTTGGCGAGTTGGGAGAAAAAAATAGTAATGATGGAATAAACAGTTGCTGATTTGATATCCATTCCAAAAAAGAGAATAAGGCAAGCTACATTAATGGGACCGCCACCGATGCCTAAAAAGGTTGATAAAATCCCTAAGCCTAATCCGACAATCAGAAAAATGCTCAATCCGTTGAGGTGTAAGTGCCAGTTGGAAAATTGATTGTAGAGAAGAACCAAAACCAAGGTCAGCAACATGATGATATATTGGATTAGTTGTACTTTTTCTTCATTTGGCGCTAGTGCAATCGCCTGATTAAGAAGTAAATCACCTAACATGCCGCCGACTAAGGAACCAAACGAAATACTCGCGGCTTTTTTCCATTCAATTTGGACACCATTTTGATACTGTTTATAAGTCGAAGAAATGGACATGACAAAAACAGCGACACTTGAATAGAACGCAATACTATTTAACGAATGGAACCCAAGAAAATCCAAAACAGGCTTAATAATGACGCCTCCACCCATCCCAGAGAGCGCCCCAACTGTATTGGATAGAAAAATAGTTATGAAATAAATCAGCAAAACCCGCACATAATCACTCCTAAACCGTTTTCTTTTAGTATAGCACAAAAATTATATAAGAAATGTAATTTCATTTAAAAATATTTTTAAAAAGAACTTGAAATGATATTTCTTTAATGGTATTCTACAAATACAAAAAAGAAAACGCATTCAAGGAGGATGAGAAAGCATGACAGTATCGATTGGTATTATTTTGATTTTATGTCTTTACACAGTTGTTGGTGTACTTGACCAAATTTCTATTCAGATTGGTCCATATACACCATTGTTTGCTGCAACGTTTACTGGCCTAGTCTTAGGGGATGTTCAAACAGGTTTGATGATTGGGGCAACGCTTCAATTGATGACATTAGGTGTAGCGACTTATGGAGGAGCAACAGTCCCAGACTTTCTTTCGGGGGCCATTATGGGAACGGCTTATGCAATCATTTCAGGGAAAGGGGCAGAGTATGGTATCGGAGTTGCGGTTCCGATTGGGTTATTATTAACACAACTAGATATTTTAGGCAGAATGGCTAATACGTTTTTCCAACACAAAGCAGATCGCTATGCGGAAGAAGGCAATTATAAAGGGGTCGAGCGTTGCAATGTTTTAGGAATTTTTCCTTGGACGATTTCTCGTGTCATCCCAGTTTTTATTGGCCTAGCTTTTGGTGAACAAGTTGTAAACGCTATCAACAATTGGATTCCTATTTGGGTGATGAATGGGTTAAAAGCAGCAGGTGCTATTTTACCAGCGATGGGGATTGCTATTTTAATGCGTTACTTACCAATTAAAACATACTGGCCCTATTTTATTATTGGGTTCGTGTTACTTGCTTATGGGGCCCAATTCTTCTCAGTTTTAGGTGTCGCACTGGTTGGCTTGGCTTTAGCAGCGATTTATGTGATGAATCATAACAAAGGCGGCGCAGCTACAACAAGTGGCACGGTTATTTACGAAGATGATGAGGAGGTTGAGATTGATGACTAACAAATTAACAAAAAAGGATATTAATAAAGTTTACATCCGTAATCTTTTTGGCTATCAGTGGGGCTGGAACTATGAAAAAATGCAAGGACTTGGTTACGCTTGGGTGATGATGCCTGCATTAAAGCGACTATACAGTGAAGATCCAGTAGCTATGAAGAAAGCCTTGAAGACACATCTTGGCTTTATGAATACAACGCCAGCCATGTCGCACTTAATTGTCGGAGCTGATATGGCTTTGGAAGAAGAAGTTGGCATTGAAGATGAAACGGCGATTACTGGCTTGAAAACAGGTCTAATGGGTCCGTTTGCTGGTGTTGGTGATACCATTTTTATCGCGATTTATCGTGCGATTGTTTTTTCGATTGCAGCTTACATGGCGCAAGGGGGCCAGGTTGTTGGGTTACTGATCCCGTTAATTGCCGGAGCAGTGGTCCTATGGGTTCGCTATAAATTCACTTGGATTGGTTACCATCAAGGGAAAAAAATTGCGACAGAATTTGCGGATAAAATGAAATTGTTTACGCAAGGTGCAGCTATTTTAGGGTTAACGGTGGTCGGCGGTTTGATTCCTTCGGTAATTACTTACAAATTAGATTTAACTTATAAAATGGGAGATGTAACATTATCTGTTCAAGAAATGTTGGATAAAATTTTACCCGCATTAATTCCTTTAGGGATTGTTCTTTTATCCTATTGGTTACTAGGGAAAAAGAAAATGAATTCAACACGGCTAATCTTTGTTTTAATTTTAATTGGCATGGTTTTAGGCAATTTACAACCAATGTTGGCTTGGGTTGGCGGTTTATTTTAAAAAAATAGTATATAATAGGAGAGATTTATTATGACAATTGTACATGCAAGAGTAGATGAGCGTTTAATTCACGGACAAGTTGCAACCGTTTGGACGAATACGGTTGGCGCACAAAGAATCATGGTAGTAAATGATGCCGCTGTCAAAGATCAATTACAAATTGGTGCCTTAAAAATGGCTAAGCCTGCAGGAGTTAAATTATCCATTTTATCAAAACGTAAAGCGATTGAAAAAATTTTAGCAGGCAATTATGATGAAGAAAAAGTCTTTTTAATTACGAAAGACATTGCAGATATGGCGGCTTTAATTGATGGCGGTGTTCCGTTGCAGAGCTTCAATGTCGGCAATATTTCTCAAAAAGAAGGCAGTCGAGCAATTAAAAAATCTGTTGCATTAACCGATGAAGATATTCAAACCGTTCGTCGTTTAACAGATAATGGGGTGACTATTACCGCACAGATGATCCCTTCTGAACCAAACGAAGCAATTTTAACTTTCATAAAATAGAAATGGAGATGAGAAGATGGAGCCAATCCGTTCAATCAGACAAAAATATAAGGGCTTTTCCAAAGTAAATAAGAGAATCGCAGACTATATACTGAAGGATCCGACCCGTCTTCTCTCATTAACAGCAAACGAAATTGCTAGCAATAGCGAAACTTCTCCAGCATCAGTTACCCGTTTTTCTAAACAATTAGGGTTTGACAGCTGGGAAGAGTTAAAACTATCCATTGCAGCGGTACAAGCTGCCAGTAACGGTAAAAAAGATATTGATCCAATTGTAGCGGCGGATGATTCGGTGGATACTATTTGTATGAAAGTGGAATCTTTATTAAATGCTACGATTGAGGATTTATTTTATACAGTGGATAAACAAGCCTTGGAACGAGCAATCGCGCATGTTAAAAAAGCGGAAAAAATTCATTTGGTTGGAATTGGTGCCTCTTCTTTAACGACTTATAATCTTTATCACAAGTTTAACCGCGCTGGTCGCCAAGCAATTTTTAATTATGATAGTCACATGATGTTGGAGTTTTTAAATTATGCAACGGCACAAGACATTTTGATCACGGTCTCCTATAGTGGTTTGACAAAAGAAGCCTTAATCGCCTGTGAAATTGCCAAAAATAGGGGCGCAACGGTTATTTTTATTACCAGTAACGATGGAGAAAACGTGCGATCATTGAGCGATGAAGTTCTTTTAGTCCCCAATAATGAGCACCTCATTCGAGTTGGGGCTATTTCATCGATTGCTTCGTCAATGGCAATTGGCGATGTTCTGTATTTAGGTTCAATTCAAGATGATTTAGACACAGAAATTGAACGCAATATGATTGAAACGAGTCAACTTGTCAGCCGTCTAAAAGAGAAGTAGGGGTGTGCAAGCAAATGAACTTAGAAGGATTAACGACAGAAGCCAGAAATGAAGCGACTAAAAAGATTGACCAAGTGTCAACATTAGAAATGGTAACTTTAATAAATCAAGAAGACCAAAAGGTAGCACAAGCAATTGAAAAGGTGCTTCCGCAGATCGCTGCAGCAATTGATGCAGCGGCAGAACGATTTAAAAAAGGGGGCCGTTTAATCTATTGTGGTGCAGGAACGTCTGGACGTTTAGGTGCTTTGGATGCGATTGAATTAACGCCCACATATAGTGTGTCGCCAGAACGCGCATTTGGTATTTTAGCTGGTGGTGAAAAAGCAATGTATCAAGCAATTGAAGGCGCTGAAGACTCGAAAGAATTAGCCATCGAAGATTTAACGCAACATCAATTGACCGCCCGAGATGTCGTAATTGCGATTGCTGCTAGTGGTCGGACACCATATGCTGTTTCCGCAATTGAATACGGAAAAAAAGTGGGCGCTCTAACCATTTCAGTTACCTGTAATAATCAAAGTCCGATGAATCAATTGGCGGAAATTGGGATTGCGCCAATTGTAGGACCGGAAGTCATTACAGGATCAACTAGAATGAAAGCGGGTTCAGCACAGAAAATGGTGTTAAATATGTTTTCAACAGGGATTATGGTTAAAGTAGGGAATATCTATCAAAATTTGATGGTCAACGTACAACCAACGAACGAAAAATTAATTCAACGTGCCACGAATATCATTAAAGAAGCAGCAGAAATCGAGGAATCGCAAGCCAAAGAATACTTGGAGGCAGCACAGCTAGAAGTGGCACCAGCCATTGTAATGGCGAAAGCCCACGTTGATTTTCAAAAAGCCAAACAACTATTAGCAGAACATGACGGACGGATTTCAGAAGTTTTAGCATAGAAGTGGTGAACAATGAATCAAATCGCAATTCAAGAAACAATTCAGAGACTGATTAATCAGCAAGTCGTTCCGGGTGTCGCTTGGGGGACGATCACAGAAGATAGCTTATCAGAACAGTATACGGGCTTTTTAGGTAATACTGGTCCATTTGCAAGACAAAAGATTTCATCAGCTAGCCTGTATGATTTAGCGTCCTTAACGAAAGTTATTGGGACAACAAATCGAATGTTACAATTAATCGATACAAATCAGCTTGCTTTTTCAACCACTGTGGGGGAAATCCTACCTGATTATCAAGGACTATCTTGTTCGATTGGGGAGCTTCTACTGCATCAGAGCGGACTGCCAGCTGATGTTGTCGATAAGAAAAATGTCACAAAAAAAAGCTTGCAAGAAATCATTTTAACGCATTCGTTATCTGAACGAGGGAAAACCACTTATTCTGATTTAGGGTATTACTTATTGGGAGAAATTATTCAAGTATTGGATCGCTGCTCATTAGAAGAGAGCTTTCAAACATACTTATTTCAACCAATGAACCTACAGCATACAAGTTTTACGGTCAGCGATTTTGCCCAGGCAGTGCCCACAGAGATTACAAAACAACGCGGCGTTATTCAGGGGGTGGTCCACGATTCGAAAGCCTATCAACTGAAAGCGCCAATTGGCAGTGCAGGTTTATTTGCAACTTTACCAGATTTACTCACTTTTGTTCAGTGTTTTATGAACAATCGCTACCCGTCTGGCAAACCATTATTTTCTGAAAAAATGTTCACTGCTCTCTGGTCTATGAATCAAGGGGGACGTACATTTGGTTGGGAAGTGAAAAAGACGCAAGCAGGGGCAGACTATTTGTATCATACTGGCTTTACTGGAACGGCTATTGGTATGAAAAAAGAGACCAAAGAAGCCCTAATTTTGTTGACGAATCGGATTCATCCCACTCGTGAAGAACGTGGTTTTCTGAAAGCACGAACAAAAATTTATCAGCAGTATTTTTAGGAGGATATGATGAAACCAAAATTAATTTTAATGAGCCATGGACGGATGGCAGAAGAAACCTTAGCTTCTACTCAAATGATTGTCGGGGAATTAGCAGATGCTGCGATTGTGTCAATGACCGCAGAAGATGGCTTGAGCGGCACGCAAGCAAAACTGGCAGCAATCTTAAAAGAAGCTGGCAATGTCCCGACGCTTGTATTAGCTGATTTAAAAGGAGGAACACCTTGTAATGTGGCTATGATGGCCATGGGCACTTATCCGCAATTGCGAGTAGTCGCTGGACTTAATTTAGCAATGGCAATTGAAGCAGCCGTCTCACCTGTTGAAAATGTGGATGAATTAGCTGCATATTTAACGCAAATTGGCCAATCTGCGGTGACCACGATTGACTTACCTGAATTAACAGATGAAGAAGAATTTGAAGAATAGAAAGAGGTCGGGACGGAACCGTTTAGCTCCGAGAAATAAGAAGGAATTTCCGAAAATTGCTTTTTAATTTTTGGAGAATTTCGGCTTATTTCCGAAGGAGTTGGTTCTGTTCCCGCCGTTTATCAGGTTTTGAGCCTGGAACAAAAATCCAAAGTGATTTTTGTCCCAGGCTCTTTTTTTAAGAACCAGGGATATTCCGTGGTTCGTTTTTGGTTGTGACAAAGAAAAAGAACAGACTTAGTAAAATAACTAGGATGCCATCGTTAAACATCGGATTTACGAAGTTTAAAATAGCACTTAAGATAACTGGCACGGTAGCACAATACGTAATAATTTTTAAACAATCAATCAAACGTAAAGAATAAAAACGTAATTTTGAATAGAGAGATGCACCGATAGCGGCAATCAGTAAGTCTAAAACTAAACCGATTAGAACAGGGTAGATAGCCACTAAAAAGACAATGAGTTTTGTCCACCAGGGGATCGCTGCCTCACTTAGCGCAGTCTTGATACTCTGAGCGTTAACGCCATCTAAGGTTCCTTTACTATAGGGGAAGATAAATTGGTCGGTGCCTAGAATTGATTCAGTTGCGCCTGAATTTGGTAAGGCGACTACAAATTCATCTTGTAAAAAAGCCAAACCAAACGCATTACCAATTAAATCCTTTTGGACATCAGCGGCTGTACGTTTTCCATCTGGATCAAACGTAAAAATAATCGAGTCGGTTTGATAAATAAAGCCAGATTCTTTGGCCTTTGTTTGCAACGTGCCATTTTCAATAGAAAAGTCAGGCAACTTTTCTGCAATTTTTTGGCCATCTTGTTGCACCTCTTGTAGCACAGAAAAGACTTGTTTGGTAATAGGTAGTGCTAAAATAGCGCTTAAAAAAACAGCATAGAGAATTACTTTCCAAAACGCCATTTTTTTCGCATGCCGTAATTCTGAAACTGAAAAAAAGGCCTGCTTAAATAATTGCAATGTATTCATTTATTTACTCCTCACATCATTCTTCTACAGGTCATTCTAGCGAATTTATGAGGGAAACACAAGGTAATCTCCCTCTTTTGTAAAACTTTTCTTTTGGCAAGCAAACTATTTTGTAGAAAGCGGTTCACTCTGTTATCATAATAGTTGTATGAAAGACGTATGTTACATACTAAAAAATAGGGGGATTTAAAAAATGACTTACACATTACCAGAATTACCATATGCTTATGATGCATTAGAACCTTACATTGACGTGGAAACAATGCACTTACACCATGATAAACACCACAACACTTATGTGACTAACTTAAACGCAGCGATTGAAAAACATCCAGAATTAGGCGAAAAATCTGTAGAAGACCTAATTTCAGATATGAATGCTATTCCTGAAGATATCCGCACAGCCGTTCGTAACAATGGTGGCGGCCACGCAAACCATACATTCTTCTGGGAAATTATGGCACCAAATGCTGGTGGACAACCAACTGGCGCTATTAAAGAAGCAATCGATGAAACATTTGGTAGCTTTGATGAAATGAAAGCTGCTTTCAAAACAGCTGCAACTGGCCGCTTTGGTTCAGGTTGGGCTTGGTTAGTTGTGAATAACGGTAAATTAGAAATCACTTCAACACCAAACCAAGATTCACCATTAATGGATGGCCAAACACCTGTTTTAGGTCTTGACGTTTGGGAACATGCGTATTACTTAAAATATAAAAACGTTCGTCCAGATTACATTGAAGCATTCTGGAACGTTGTTAACTGGGATAAAGTAAACGAACTTTTTGCAGCAGCAAAATAAGTTTGCCAATTGTGAAGGAAAGAGTCAAATGACGGCTGTCATTTGACTCTTTCCTTTTACAAATCCAGGGTCGAAATAGTTGTTCGTTTATGGCATACTAAAGTAAGTAGGGAAAGATAACGGATACATAAAGAAGGAGCTAAAAAAATGAATGTTATGATGCAAAAAGTACACGGGTCAGAAAATGATTTCTTTTTATTGGATGAAACACAGTTTGAGCGTTCTTTAACCGCTGAGGAAATTGAGCAATTGCGCATCCAGTTATGTTCGCGGGAAACAGGATTATTGGCGGGAGCAGATGGGTTACTTTTGGTAGGAGAAGGGACTCACGGCACGTCCAATGCTAGAATGCGAGTGATTAACAGCGATGGTAGTGAAGCAAGCATGTGCGGGAACGGCTTGCGTACGGTTGCCCGTTATTTAGCTGAAAAAAACCAAGAAAAATCATTTACAGTTGAAACAATGTTTGCAGATTTGAAAGTACGTCAAGCCCCCAATTTAGCTGAAGAAGTAGCGACTTACCAAGTGGAAATTTCGCCAGTAAGTTTTGAAGCAGTCACTATCCCAATGCATTTAGGGGTCCAAACATTAATTGATGAAATCGTACCAGCCTTATCTAAAACCATTCGCTTTACAGCGGTAGCAGTGCCTAATCCGCACCTTGTAGCATTTGTAGATCACGAAACCTTAAATGGTCCAGAATTTGAACGAATCGCTACCTATGTAAATAATGAAAATCCATATTTTCCAGAAGGGATAAATGTGAGTTTTGTTGAAATTCTTGGCAAAAATCAACTATTTGTTCGAACGTATGAACGTGGTGTAGGTTTTACAAGTGCTTGTGGGACAGCTATGTGCGCAAGTAGTTTACTTTATACGTTATTGAAAGATGGTGTTTTTTATGAAGAAATAACCGTCAAAAATGCTGGAGGTATGGTGAAAACAGTCGTCCACGAAACGTCTGATGGCAGTTATTGGATGGAATTAATTGGGAATGCCACGATTACGCATTTGATTGAAGGATCACTGACTGATTTACTAAATGGTGCATTTGAGAAAATAACTATCACTGAAACGAATGAACAGAAACATTATCAAGAATTTCTGCAAACACTTTCTCAAAAATAACAATTGTTCCTTGATAAAGCGCTCTTTTATTTTACAATTGTGTTAAGTTCTTGTTCCAAAAAATAAAAAATATTGCTTGAATAAGCAAACTATGAGAAAATAAAGGGCATGAATTAAGAATTATTCTTAGATAAACGAGGAAGTGTCTTATGAAACTATGGAAAAAAGTAGTACTGGGCTTCTTGAGCGTCTTGCTAGTGGTAGTAGCTGGGGTATGTGCTTACGGGATTAAGATGTATTCAGATGCCAATTCAACAATTAATGGGATCTATCAATCAGTTAACCGTAAGTCCAATAAAGGAGCCACGGCCAATATTGATGCGCAAGAACCATTCTCTGTTCTTTTAATGGGGATTGACACAGGCGATTTAGGTCGAACAGAACAAGGTCGTTCAGATACTACAATGGTTGTAACCATCAACCCGAAAGAAAACAAGTCCACAATGATCAGTTTGGATAGAGATATTTTAACAGATATTGTTGGAAATGACACACAAGACAAATTGAACCATGCCTATGCATTTGGTGGCGCCGAAATGGCGATTAATACAGTCCAAGAATTACTGGATATTCCCATCCATCACTATGTATCCATCAATATGAAAGGGTTAAAAGACCTGATTGATGCGGTAGGCGGTATTGAAGTAGATAATACGATTGGTGAATTTACGTTGGACGGTATTACTGTTCCAGCAGGTAAAATCAAGTTAGATGGCACGACAGGTTTGGCTTATGCGCGGATGCGTCACGAAGATCCTGAAGGAGATGTGGGTCGTCAACGCCGCCAACGAGAAGTTGTTGAGAAAATTGTGCGCAAAGTCATGAGTTTTGACGGTGTTTCAAAATATCGAAAAATTCTTGATGCTGTTGAAGCCAATGTAAAAACAGACTTAACTTGGGATGACATGATGGACATCCAATCAAAATATTTGTCTGCCTTTAAAACAATTGACTCTGAACAATTACAAGGATACAGTGCAACTATTGATGATATTTATTATCAAGTCCTAGATCCAAATAGTTTATACAAAACACAAACAACACTTAGAAAACAACTTGGTTTAAAAGAACATGCTTCTGAACGTGAAAAAGATTTAGCCTTTTATAATCAGTTTAGCTATGCTGTTACAGATACTGCACTGATTGGTGAATCTGGTGATTCAAGTGCCAATAGCTCTACTAGTTCGAGTAGCACAGCGGACACCACAGCCGGTCAAACAGAATACAACGGCAATACGCAACAAGCAGCAGAAGGAGCCTACGATCCGAATACGTACGTTGACCCAAATACGTACACAGATCCAAACGCTTATGCTGATCCAAATACGTATGTGGATCCCAACGCACCACAATATTAATCTGTTAAACAAGCTCGAAAACTTCTATTTCTGATGGAAATAGAAGTTTTTTTCTTTTATTCTAGAAATTTTTTTCAGAAGGTGTTATAATTGGACTATACCAAAATAAACCGTAAGGAGCGTGTCAAAATGCAAATTATCCGTGTAGCAAATGCAGAAGAAGGCGGCAAAAAAGCGTTTGAATTAATTAAAGAAGGTATGAACAATGGTGCGAAAGTTTTAGGCTTAGCAACAGGTAGTACACCAGAAACATTATATAAAGAAATGACAGCAAGTGATATCGACTTTACAGAAATGACTTCTGTAAACTTAGATGAATATGTTGGTTTAGGTGGCGAAGATGAGCAAAGTTACCGTTATTTCATGAACAAACACTTATTCGACAAAAAACCATTTAAAGAAACATTTGTACCAAATGGTAAAGCAGAAGATTTAGATGCTGCTTCCGCAGAATATGAAAAAATTATCGATGCACATCCAGTAGATATCCAAATCTTAGGTATTGGTCAAAATGGACACATTGGTTTCAACGAACCAGGCACACCTCTAGATAGCTTAACACATGTCGTTGAGTTGACTGAATCAACAATCAACGCAAACAAACGTTATTTTGACAAAGTAGAAGATGTCCCAACACGTGCTGTTTCTATGGGGATTGGCTCAATCATGAAAGGTAAAAAAATGATTTTAATGGCTTATGGCGAAGCAAAAGCAGAGGCCATTAAAGGAATGATTGACGGACCAGTAACAACAGACATGCCAGCAAGTGCATTACAAAACCATCAAGATGTTGTTGTAATCATTGATGATGCAGCTGCAAGTAAATTATAATCGTTGATGAAAAAGAACTTGAAACATAAGGATTTCCTTATGTTTCAAGTTCTTTTTTTGTTATACTGGAAGTAATAGAAGAAGAGGTGAAAAGGATGTTACAGCTAACAATTCCAGAAATTATTTTACGGTTAGTCCTAGCGATGGTGATGGGTGGCGCAATTGGTTTTGAAAGACAATATAAGAATCGCCCAGCAGGGATGCGCACTCACATTTTAGTTTGTATGGGCGCGGCTATTATTGCGTTAATTCAGTCGCAAATTGCAATCAATGCATTGAAAGATGCGTTAGCTAATCCGGCTTTGACGGGGGTCATTCGTTCAGATCAAGCAAGGTTGATCGCACAAGTTGTAAGTGGAATCGGCTTTTTAGGTGCTGGAACCATCATTGTAACGAAACAAAGTGTCACCGGATTGACGACAGCAGCGTCACTATGGACCGTTGCTGGTTTAGGGATCGCGGTGGGCATGGGCTACTATACGATTGCCTTAACAAGTTTTATCGGTGTATTATTTGCCTTAACCATTGTCAAACGAATTATTCACGTACCAACAATCAAAAAATTAGAAATTCGCTATCAACATAAACAAGAAACCAAAGAATTTATTAATCAGTATTTTGAAGAAAAACATATTGAAATTTATGATGTGAATTTCAATGTTTCTTGGGTGGATGATACAAAAATCTATACGAATATCTATACTATTGATTTGCCTAAAGGCCTAACGTATGCCGATGTTATCGAAGATCTATCTGTTTCAAATAATGTAACAAAATTACGATTGATTAATGTGTAGAAACATCTATTTATAATTAATGACAAGAGGTCGGGACAGAACCGTTTAGCTCCGAGAAATAAGAAGGAATTTCCGAAAATTGCTCTTTAATTTTTGGAGAATTTCGGCTTATTTCCGAAGGAGTTGGTTCTGTTCCCGCCGTTTATCAGTTTTGAGCGTGGAACAAAAATCCAAAGTGATTTTTGTCCCACGCTCTTTTCTTCTAGGACCTAGGACTGATTTTTTAAGTTTAATATTTCAAAAAGATTACAAAAGAGTTATGATTGTATTACGAGTTAGAAAGAAAGGTGATAAGTAAGATGAATAAAAAAAATAAATTTCTTAGTATTATTGTTGTTGTCGTTGTGATTATTGGTGCATTTGTGATGAAAGCTTATAATCAATTGATTACTTTAGATAATAAAGTCGAAGCAGAATGGTCACAAGTAGAAAATGTAATGCAAAGACGGGCTGATTTAATTCCGAATCTTGTCAGTAGTGTTCAAGGCAGTATGACTCAAGAAAAAGAAGTTTTAAAAGAAATAACGGAAGCACGTAAAGCATACGCAGGAGCAAAATCTTCTTCTGAAAAAGGGCAAGCAAATGAGCAAATTGAAAAAGGATTAGGTAATTTTGTTACAGTATTGAATGAAGATTACCCAAAGTTAGCTTCTTCTGAAAATGTCAAAACCTTAATGACTCAATTAGAAGGATCTGAAAATCGAATTTCTGTTGAACGCCGTAACTATATACAAGCTGTTGAAACATATAACCAACAGATTTCAAAATTCCCTGATAAAATAATTGCAAAACTTTTAGGATTTGAGAAGAAAACTAACTATGTTGCGACAGAGCAGGGAAAAGAAGTGCCGCAAGTAAAATTTAAATAAAAATTTATAGAAAATTTGGGTTAAAAAGAAAGAAGTGAGGAAGGTTGGATAAAAAAGTCGAAAAAATTCAAGAAAAAGTTCGTTTGTTTTATAAAAAGCATCAGCGGAATACAACGATTGTTGTGGTAATTAGTTTAAGTATGATTTTAATATTAGGAATGGCTGCTTGGTATGAAGGAAAGGGAATCTCTTATGAAGCAAAACAAACTGCACTGAGAGAGAAGCAACATGCCTTACAAAAAAAGAGAGACGATATCTTAGCAGGGAAAATGACTGAAGCGTCAACCCAGACAACAATAAATAACTTTTCTAAACAAGAAATAACTGGTGAAAATGAATTAGTGACAATTACTGGAACGAATGGGCAGTTGAACATTAATGATGCTAATATCTATGTTTCAGATAATGCAGGTATTGTCTCAAATCAACTTAAACAGAAAATGTTTCAATTGAATCAACAATTGTTGGAAAATGCGAATGGCGCACAATTTATGCTTATTACCGTTCCTGCGTTACCTAGTGGGGAATCTGTTGAATCTTACAGCAATAAGATTGCTAATCAATTAGGTGTAGGGGATCGTGAAAAAAATAATGGTGTGGTTTTTCTAATGGCAATTGAGGATCGCGAGTCTCGCTTGGAAGTTGGATATGGCTTAGAGAGTATTTTAACGGATAGCTATGCGGATGATATTATTAATAATGAAGAAGTAAAAGAGGCTTTTAGAAACGAGGATTATAATACAGGTCTCAATAAAATTATTGATCAAGTATCGGCTGCAATCAATTCAAAAACCGCACAAGTGGATAATGAATTAACAAATATACAAACAGAGTTAAACACTAACACAACGAAAAGAAATGTTCTTTTAATGGCAAGTATTGCTGGGATGCTCATTTGTGCTATTTATATTTTACAAATTTTAAGAACAAGAAAACTTGTTAAAAAAATGTATCAAGATTATTTGAATTGTTTACCAACAAAGGCTGTCCTAAATAACTCAGAACAGACAAAGAAAGTATTAAATAAGATGAAAAAGACTTCTTTTTATTGTTTATATCTTAATGGAGCAACGTTATTTGCCACAAAAGGGAAAATAAGACGTGCCACTAAGCGTGGTTCTTTACTAAGTATATATCCAAATGCAAAAAAACAATCTTTTGGGCGTTTATTAGTAGGAGATACTTTATATAGTTATGATGGTAGTGTTTTGACGTATGCTTATTTAAACTCGCAATACAATCCGTCTAATCATAGTAGTTCTGGTAGCGGCAGTGGTGGTTCATTCGGTGGCGGCTCATTCGGCGGTGGCGGTGCCTCAGGAAGTTGGTAAAATAAAAAGCTAGAAACGTTGATCGTTTCTAGCTTTTTGCTATTTATCTAAACCGTAAAGATAGTCATCATCTTTCATGGCTTCAACTGTTCCTAGTAAATAGCCATTTCCTACTTGGGAGAAGAAGTCATGGTTGCTAGTTCCTGTCGAAATACCATTCATTACAATCGGGTTCACATCATTGGCTGTATCCGCAAATAAGGGATCCATACCTAAGTTCATTAAAGCTTTGTTGGCGTTGTAACGTAAAAAGGTTTTTACTTCTTCGGTCCAACCTAAGTCATCATATAATTCTTCTGTATAACGTTCTTCGTTTTCGTACAATTCGTAAAGTAAATTATACATCCAGTCTTTTAGTTTATCTTGCTCATCTTCTGGTAATTCATTAAATCCTAATTGGAATTTATAGCCAATATACGTGCCGTGCACTGATTCATCACGGATAATCAATTTAATAATTTCAGCGACGTTCGCTAGTTTATTGTTTCCTAAATAGTAAAGAGGAGTGTAAAACCCAGAATAGAATAAAAACGTTTCTAAAAATACACTAGCAATTTTTTTCTCTAACGGAGTGCCGTTTTTATAAATTTCGTTAATCCGTTCTGCTTTATATTGCAGATGTTTGTTGGTATTTGTCCACTCAAAAATATCATCAATCTCTTTTTTTGTATTTAATGTACTGAAGATAGAAGAATAACTTTTGGCATGGACAGATTCCATGAATTGGATGTTATTTAAGACGGCTTCTTCATGGGGCGTCCGCACATCATTTCTCAGTTGATCCATGCCGCTTTCTGATTGAACAGTATCTAATAAAGTTAAACCGCCGAAAACGTAGCCGACAGTAGTTTTTTCTAAATCGGAAAGAGTCCGCCAATCATCTAAGTCATTGGATAACGGAATCCGTGTATCTAACCAAAATTGTTCGGTTAATTTTTCCCAAGTGGATTTATCAATGACGTCTTCAATGGCGTTCCAGTTAATTGCTTCATAATACGTTGCCATGGTTATTCCTCCTGTATGCTGGGACAGCAGTCTGTTTGACTAGTTGTCTCGTTTCTTCGCTTAAAACGTTCTACAGAGTCCAAATAGGAGCGTGCAGCCGTTCTTCTTTGTCCAGTATATCTGAAAATGTCCTGTTTAAAAAGAGAACATTCCTAAAAAATAAGACGCTCAAGCAGAACGCCTTATTTAAGTGCTTTTCATTAAATCACGCAAGACTCACATTGATTGCTGCCAATTTCTTCAGCATCATCTGTAAATGTACGAATATAGTAAATTGATTTAATCCCTTTGTTGAACGCATAATGACGTAAAATGTTTAAGTCACGGGTTGTTTGTTTTGGTGTTTCTTTCCATTCATACAAGCCTTCAGGGATTTCTGAACGCATAAACAAGGTTAAACTCATTCCTTGATCAACGTGTTGTTGTGCTGTTGCGTAGACATCAATCACTTTGCGCATATCCATGTCGTAAGCAGAAGTATAGTAAGGGATTGTATCATTAGCTAAATAAGGCGCTGGATAGTAAATCTTACCAATTTTCTTCTCTTGACGTTCTTCAATCATGCGAGTAATTGGATGAATGCTGGCACTAGTATCATTAATATATGAAATTGAACCATTTGGCGCTACGGCTAAACGATTTTGATGATAAAGACCATCTTTTTTCACAGCATCGCGTAACGCAGCCCAATCTTCAGCCGTTGGAATCTGAATGTCTTTAAAAATTTCTTTCACTTTATCAAATTTTGGTGTAAAGTTGCCTTCAATATATTTATCGAAGTAAGCACCAGAAGCATAATCTGATTTTTCAAAATTGTGGAAGACTTGGTTACGTTCTTTCGCAATTTGGTTACTTTCCATTAAAGTCCAGTAATTTAATAACATGAAATAAATGTCTGTAAAGTCTAATGATTCTTCAGAGCCGTATTCCATATGATTTTTAGCGAAGAAGGTGTGTAAGCCCATTGCGCCTAGTCCGATTGTATGGCTTAAACGATTTCCATTTTGGATAGTTGGCACGACATCAATTTCAGAAGCATCTGTTACAAAAGTTAACGCACGCGTCATAGCGCGGACAGATTTTCCAAAGTCAGGACTTTCCATTAAATTAACAATGTTAGTTGAACCTAAGTTACAACTAATATCTGTGCCTAAAACTTCATATTCTTGTTTCCCATTAATAACAGAAGGCGTTTGAACTTGAAGAATTTCAGAACATAAGTTACTCATGATAATCTTGCCATCAATCGGATTGTTTTTGTTAGCTGTATCAATATTGATGATATAAGGATAGCCAGATTCTTGTTGTAATTTAGAAATTTCATTTTCTAAGTCACGGGCTTTAATTTTACGTTTACGTATGTTTGGATTGGCCACTAGGTTATCATATTCTTTGGTAATATCTACATAGGAATAAGGCACACCATATTCACGTTCCACACTATAAGGACTAAATAAATACATATCTTCGTTGTTACGTGTTAATTCGTAAAATTTATCTGGAACAATAACACCAAGAGACAACGTTTTTACACGGATTTTTTCATCAGCGTTTTCTTTTTTAGCAGATAAGAACATTTCAATATCTGGATGGAAGACGTTTAGATAAACCACACCAGCACCTTGACGTTGACCTAATTGGTTAGAGTAGCTAAAGCTATCTTCAAATAATTTCATAACAGGGACAACACCACTTGCTGCGCCATCATAACCTTTGATTGGTGCGCCCGCTTCACGTAAGTTGGAAAGAGTAATTCCTACGCCGCCGCCGATTCGTGATAATTGAAGGGCAGAATTAATTGAACGCCCAATGCTGTTCATATCATCTGTTACTTGAACTAAGAAACAAGAAACCAATTCACCTCGACGTTTACGCCCAGCGTTTAAGAAAGAAGGTGTGGCTGGTTGATACCGTTGATGGATCATTTCATCCGCCAATGTTAAAGCCAACTCTTCATCGCCATCCGCAAAATACAAGGCATTAAAGGCAACCCGATCTTCATATGTTTCTAAATACTCTGTTCCGGCGTTGTTCTTTAAAGCGTATTGAGAATAAAATTTATAAGCCGCCATGAAAGACTTGAATTGGAAATGTTGTTCATCTAAGAAAGCATATAATTTTTCAATAAAGTCCATTGAATATTTTTTGATGAATTCAGTTTCAATAAAATCTTCTTTCATTAAAAAGTTGATTTTTTCTTCAGCAGAGCTGAATTTACGTGTATTCGGTTCTACATTTTCTTTAAAGAAGGCTGCGAGTGCTTCTTTATCTTTATTTAAAGGGATTTGACCATCAACAGGACGGTTAATCTCGTTATTCAGTTTGAAATAGCTGACATCTTTAATTTCTTTTAGACTCAATTTCTTCCACTACTTTCTTAAAGGTCTCCACGTCTTCGTCTGTTCCGCTAAACTCAAAGGAGTATAGAAGCGGAACGTGGTAATCGCGGGCAATATCTTTGGCGGTATAGACAAATAATTCAGCAAAATTACGGTTGCCCCCACCGGCTACACCAACTAACAGTTCTTGATTACTTTTATAATCAAGAAAGTCATTCACTACCTCTGTAATTTCTGCATCATAGGTAGGAATGACAAGAATAAAAGGCTCATTTATTTCAAAAAAAGGATTCGCTGGCTCAAGTTCATAAGCAGGCAAATCCAATTTTTTAATAAAGCGCCTTGTTTGACCGGTGACTGAAAAATAAACAAGTTTCATCTTAGCTAGCCAATTGTTTTAATTGGTCTGGACGGAAGCCAACAACGGTTGTTGCTTCAGATGTGATTACCGGTACGCTTTGGAACCCTTGTTCTTTTAACCAGTCGATAGCATCTGGTTGTGCGTCGATATTGATTTCTTCAAAAGCGATGTTATTTTCACTTAGGAAACGTTTCGCCATTTTACATTGGATACAGTTATTTTTTGAAAAGATTTTTACGTTCATTGAAAGTTCCTCCTTTTTTTTCTACATAGACTAGTATAAATCTATGTAGAAAAAAGTCAACACTTTAACACTATATATTGTGGTGCGTTTTTCTCATAATACTAGTTTTTGTGTTTTTGAAAGAAAAATGAAAACACGTGAATCCTCGTTTTTGGGAGAAAAAACACATTGGTCAGTGTTTGACAAACAAAAAAATTAAAATTTTGAAAGAGAACATTTAGTGAAAAAACACTAAATATTGTGTTGACATTTGAGTTAGGCACAAGAAGAAAAAATAAGCGGATTTGTTATTGAATGAGTGAAATTTTATAGTAGCTAGTAACATAAAAAACAAGAGCTGACTTTTTTCAAAAATGGTAACCTGAAAAAAGTGTCTCTATATAGAAGGAAAATAGAAGAAAACAGGAGATACATCCAGAAATTCATTGACTTTCCGTGTAAGCAAGCGTATTCTTTTAATTGAGAACGATTCTCATTTTCGTTTGAAACTTTTTCACATGGAGGAAAGTAAATGATTACGTTAGCGCAGGCAGAAGTTGGGAAAGTCTATACAGTCGAAAGCGTCCAAGCAGATATTCAGACAAAGAAACATCTGAACAATTTAGGTGTCGTTGCAGGCCAAGCAGTTGTCCTTGTCAATTATCAGAATCAAAATGGTATTGTTTTATTACATAATAGTCGAATTGCGCTGACAGATACGATTTTACAAGCGATTCATGTGGAGGAGCGCTCGGCGAATGAGAAAGTTTGGGTCTCCTTAGATACCTTGAAAGTTGGAGAACGCGCTACAATAGTAGGTATCCACGGACAAGGAGCGGTGAAACGTCGGTTGATGGACATGGGCTTAACAAAAGGAACAGTAATTTTTATTCGCAAAGTAGCTCCTTTAGCTGATCCAATTGAAATCAATGTACGTGGCTACGAACTAACGTTACGAAAAAGTGAAGCGGAACTAATCTTGGTTGAAAAGGAGGAAAGCGAATGACTCAGCAAATTGCACTAGCCGGCAACCCTAATAGCGGTAAAACGACAACGTTCAATATGTTAACAGGAGCCAACCAATATGTTGGAAACTGGCCAGGGGTGACTGTGGAACGCAAAGAGGGGGTGGCAAAGAAAGATAAGACACTCATTATTCAAGATTTGCCAGGGATTTACTCTCTTTCTCCTTATACGCCTGAAGAAATTGTGGCACGAGATTATCTTTTGGAGGACCAACCTTCAGTGATTTTGAATATTCTCGATGTGACCAATTTGGAACGGAATCTTTATTTAACAACACAATTAATTGAAACTGGATTACCGGTTGTTTGTGCGTTAAATATGATGGATTTGTTGGAAAAAAACGGCCAAACATTGAATAGTGAAAAGTTAAGTTATGGCTTAGGCGTGCCTGTTGTTGAGATTAGTGCTTTGAAGAATCGTGGGTTGGATCATGCTTTAAAACAAAGTAAGCAGCGAGCGAATGCCATAGAGACAGAGGTTATTTATCCTTCTTATGATAATCGCTTAGAAGCAGCACTTGCTGAAATTGTTGATATTTTAGGAAATACTGTTCCTGAAACGCAACAGCGTTGGTATAGTTTAAAACTTTTTGAACGAGATGTTCGAACCAAAGAGCAATTATTATTGAGTTCTTTTCAAGAAAAAGAAATTGAAGAAGTCATACAAATTACCGAAAAAATCTTTCAAGATGAAAGTGAAGCCATCATCATTAATGAACGCTATGCCTTTATTGCTCGATTAATTGCTTTGTGTGCGACGAAAAAAACAGAAATGACATTTACTCACAGTGATAAGATTGACCGAGTGGTAACCAATCGGTGGTTGGCGTTGCCAATCTTTGCGTTTGTGATGTGGTTGGTCTATTACTTATCTATTCAAACGGTTGGTACAATGGGGACAGACTGGTTAAATGATGTCTTTTTTGGGGAATGGGTTCCTCAATTTGTGGGAAATTGGTTGGCGCAATGGCAAGTAGCGCCATGGATGCAAAGTTTAATTTTAGATGGGATCATTGCAGGTGTTGGGGCTGTGTTAGGATTTTTACCACAACTGGCCGTCCTGTTTTTATGTTTAGGTTTTTTAGAAGATTGTGGCTATATGGCCCGGATTGCCTTTGTCATGGATCGCTTGTTTCGGAAATTCGGCCTATCTGGTAAGTCGTTTATTCCAATGTTAATTGCGACAGGTTGTGGGGTCCCAGGCGTGATGGCTAGTCGAACGATTGAAAACGAACGCGATCGGCGAATGACTATTATGGTCACGACTTTTATGCCATGTTCGGCGAAGTTGCCAATTATCGCTCTGATTGCAGGTGCATTTTTTCCTAACCAAAGTTGGGTCTCGCCCTCTGCTTATTTCTTAGGGGTTGCTTCCATTGTGTTATCAGGAATTGCTTTAAAAAAGACCAAGCATTTTTCGGGAGATCCAGCACCATTCATTATGGAACTTCCCGCCTATCATTTGCCACAGCTTAGAAGTGTGGTTCGGCATGCCTATGAACGATGTCGCTCATTTGTAAAAAAAGCAGGTACGATTATTTTTGTTTCCAGTATTCTCATTTGGTTCATGTCACATTATTCTGTGACGTTTCAACCCGTTCCAGAAAGTCAAAGTATTCTAGCATTTCTAGGTAAAGGGTTGGCGGTGCTATTTATCCCATTAGGTTGGGGTAATTGGCAAGGGGCAGTTGCCACAATTACAGGATTGATAGCGAAAGAAAATATTATTGGTACCTTAGGCATTTTATTTGGCAATGTGAAAGATGTTTCTGAAAACGGGGTAGAAGTCTGGGGCGCACTGCAACACACCTTTACGCCAGTCGCGGCCTATTCGTTCTTAACTTTTAACTTATTATGTGCACCTTGTTTTGCTGCAATTGGCGCAATTCGTCGTGAAATGGGAGACCTCAAATGGACATTAGGAGCCATTGGTTATCAATGCGGTTTGGCTTATATGGTTAGTTTTGTGATTTATCAATTGGGCCATGTGTTAGTCGAAAAAGGCACACTAACTCTGGGGACTTTTTTAGCGATGGGTGTTGTTTTAGCTGGATTTTATTTCCTTATAAGAAAACCAAAGCCAGGCAAAGAAAGTGTCCAAGCAATCACTTCTTTAGAAAGAGGGTAATAACGGATGGCAACAATTATTTTATCCATTTTAATTTTTGGAACAGCAGGAATCATCACCTATCGACGAATCAAAAAAGGGGAAAGTTGTGAAGATTGTCAAACAGCTTGTCCTGTAAAAAAAGAACAATCTTCACAAGAATAACAACTGAAAAAAATTCCCTCTTGTATAAATAATAGCGGAGTGCTACAATATTGAGGTAGCTGAAAAGCCATTTTATACAACGGGGGCATAGCTCAGTTGGTTAGAGCATCTGACTCTTAACCAAATGCTCTGCTTGTGAAAAAAGCTTTATAAAACTTTATAAATAGGTTTTTAGTTTGTGAATTTTTTTATTGCCAACATACTGGCAACAAATTGCCAACGAAAAAAATTCTAAAAACAAGAAACGATACCACGAAGATATTGTTTTTTATTCTTTAAACCCAAATGCGTTTTCTAATGCTTCTGCTGCACGCTCTTTTACTCCTGCAGTTAAATGTGTATATAAATTAGCAGTTGTCGAATACGATGCATGTCCCAGCCATTCTTGAATGGATTTCATATTCTGTCCACTATCTAACATTATTGAAGCATTAGAATGACGCAAGTCATGAAAGCGAATTTTTTTCAATCCATTTTTCTTAATCAACTTACTCAAGCGATGTGTTACATATTGAGGCTTCATCAACCGTCCATCTTCCATAGTAAATACGTACTCACTATCTTTTAAAATATAATCCTCTCCTAAAAGAATACGATTATCTTGTTGCCATTTAGCTTGATTTACTAATGCTCGTTCAATCGTTTCAACCAAAGGCAACGTACGATAGCTGGAAGAGTTCTTTGTTTGATCTTTCTTTATTAACTGGGACATATTCTCTGGATTTTCTATGATTACATGGTTTATCATGATTTTTTTGTTTAAAAAATCAATAGCAGACCATTTTAATCCTAAAACTTCACTTCTTCGCAATCCATAAGATGCTGTTAAAAGAACTACCAAATAGAGCTTTTCTTCTGACAAAATATCAAGTAATTTCAAGATCTCGTGTTGATTATAAACTTGAGAAACAAATTGTTTTTTTTTTGGCTTTCTTACTTTATCTGCTACATTTGTACTTATCAATTCTGTAATAACAGCCTCTTGAAGAGCTTTGCGTATAAATGCGTGATAATGAATGACCGTATTAGCTGTACAGTCATCATTTAACATATATTGGTAAAAATCTTGTAAATGATAAGGCTTTAACCTATTTAGTTTAATTTTTTTAGGATAAAAAAACTTGTAAATTCGATTATGGACATAATGCTTATACCCAACATATGTGTTAAATGCTACTTGTTTTTTTGATACTTCTAAATAATTAAGCAAATAGTCATAAAACAATAAATCTGGATTAGCACATTCACATTCCATAGCTAATTGACTTTCCAATTCTAGTAAAAATTCATCTCTAATTTTTTCTGCTCGTTTTTTATTTCCTTTCTTTTTTAATTTTGTATCTTTCCACTTTTGTCTAATTTTTCCGTTAGAGTCTTTATAAGATACAATTACTTGTAATGTTCCTCTTTTCTCAATTATGTTTGCTCTTAATTTCAATTCAATCTCTCCTCTTAAACTGAAATATCGGCAAAAATTTTGACTATTCTATTATAGCATGATTTTTACCTTCATCTTGTATTTTTAATATATACTCAATGACAGCTTTTTTAGGTATTTTGTACCTTGCTCCAATTTTTATATTTTCTATTGATTTATCTTTCAGCAAATTATAAGCTTTATTTTTTCCAATATTTAACATTTTAGTTAAATCAGTAATTTTCAATATCGAGGGATAACTTTCAAATATTTTTTCATAATCTTGAAAATCCATAAAATTCACTCCTACATTCTGATAATAAGTATTGCACTTTTTTATTTTAGGTGTTAGAATAACAAAGTATTAATTTGGGCTGTTAGCTCAGTTGGTAGAGCAGATGACTCTTAATCATCGGGTCGCGGGTTCGAGCCCCTCACAGCCCATTGGGTGCCAAACCCTTAAATACAGTGTAAACGTTGGTGCTTAGCATTTAGAAAACGTATATACTGTATTTTTTTGTTTTAAAAAAAGACTGTAGTACCCCGCTTTTTTACTAAAAGCCCACTGTAGTCATTGATATTTTTGATAAGAAAGGAACATAATTATGAGTAATGAAATTGCTAATATAACAATAATCCGAGAAACTTTACAAAACTATACTGCAAATGAAATCTCTAAACATACAGGATTAAATTTGAGTACTATAAAAAACTAAAAAGTGGAGAACGTTTAATAGAAAAACTAAATTTACATGATGCTATTTGTCTCACTGGATTTGGTTTTAAAAATAATAGAAAAAGTGTTGAAATCAACATATGGAAGTAATTCTTAATCAGCTGCTTTTGTCAAAAGCACATAGGAATTTCACCTCTCTCCAAGTTTACGGAGAGCCTTACGGAAGTATCATTATCCCAAATTCAAATCATCGCTTTTTATTGACTATAAAAATTATTTTAGAATGTTTATCGCTCCTTCTTTACGATAAGAAATCGTGGCACAACTAAAATATGCTCCTTGGAGTGTTAATGTACTGATAGAATGTATTTAATTTTCAATGATCAATAGGTTTTCTACATAAAAGAATTTACTAATCTTTTAAATATTAGAAGATTATTTTAAACAGAAAAAGTGGAAAGGGGCTTTTTTTAGTTAGTTAATTTTAAATTTTAAGATAGCTTCTATCAATTTAATTTCTAGCTGTCTTAGCATATACTCATCTACATAGGTAATAAATTGCTCCGCCTCATTAAATCCATTTGTCAAACATAACTTAACTATATAACTATGATAATGTTTGAGTATCATCTTGATCGAAATTGGATCTTCTTCTAGAGCAGATTGAATAACGGATAGCGGAACTAATGGATACTGCCGTTTTTTTTTGTTGTCTACCATAGGTCATACTCCGTTTTTAATTGTTCAACTGCCTTTTTTCGTTGATACCAGATACCACTTGTACTCATGTTGAGAATTTTACCGATTTCAGTATTATTAAAACCTGCAAAATAATAAAGTAGGATGACCTTTCTTCTTATCTCTGATAAATGATCAATGGCTGTTGATAACTTTTGATCTGAAATTAATATTTCCATTCCAAATAAGAAATAGACATCTTGTTCATCAAAATGAGTTTGAGAGTACTTGCCTTCAGTTGAATCTGTCAATGGTTCCTCATTATACTTTATGTTAGTGTTTCGTTTTCGAATAGACGTAATTTCGTTTCGTAATACTTTTTTGCAGTAGGCATCAAATTGGTGTTGTATAGATTTCTCATTATAATTTTGTTGCATGATAATATGCTCCTTTTTCCCCTTTCCACTAATACAACAATCAGAGAGCCCTTTTTTTTCGAAAAAACTAGAAAAAAACAAAAGACACGTAGTTTTTATCTACGTGTCTTCCATTTTTTTCGGAACAACTGCAAAGAAAAGAAATACATATTATACAAAACAAAAAAATATTCTAATTTTTTTCATATAGAAATAACTCCTATTTTAAAATTATAAATCGTAACGAATGCGATTTATCCAATGTAATTTTACATACTTTATTTTATTTGTCAACAAAAAATGAACGATCATAATAACGTTTTCCAAACTTATTTCGCTAGATACTATTTTAATTATTCTTCACTATGACATCATAATAAAGTTTTAATCAGAAAATTTAGACGATATGAAACGGAATAATCAATTAAAAGCTAAATATGCTTTGAGAAAAAATAATTTGTTTTTAGCGGAAGACATATAGATAAAAACTATGTGTCTTTTATTTTTCTAGCTTTTTCGAAAAAAAAGGGCTCTCTGATTGTTGTATTAGTGGAAAGGGGAAAAAGGAGCATATTATCATGCAACAAAATTATAATGAGAAATCTATACAACACCAATTTGATGCCTACTGCAAAAAAGTATTACGAAACGAAATTACGTCTATTCGAAAACGAAACACTAGAATAAAAGAAAATGAGGAACTATTGAACGTCTCAAATGAAGCTAAGTACCCTTACTCATTTTGATGAACAAGATATCTATTTCTTGTTTGGAATGGAGATATTAATTTCAAATAAAAAGTTATCAATAGCCAAACCAGTTATTGGACATAAAAAATTTTTTATTTTGCAAGTTTAATGATACTGAAATCGATAAAATTCTCAATATAAGTATGAATAGATTTAATGAAGTGGTCAATTTATTACCTATGTAGAAGAGTATACATTGAGGGAGTTATAAATTTTCAGAATCTATATTGAAATTTAAAGTTAAATAATTAAAAAGTCCCCTTTCAATTATTTTGGTAGAAAATTTATAGATCATTGAAAATTAAATACATTCTAGCAGTACGTTAACACTTCAAGGAGCATATTTTAGTTACGCCATGATCTCTTATCGTAAAGAAGGAGCGATAAATATTCTAAAATAATTTTTATAGTCAATAAAAAGTGATGATGTGAAGTTGGGATAATGATACTTCCGTAAGGCTCGCCGTAAACTTGGGGAGAGGTGAAATTCCTATGTGCTTTTGACAAAAGCAGCTGCTTAAGAATTAGTTTTAAGAGTAAATTAAGTAAGACAAAAAGCATCATGTAAGTTTAGTTTTTAAGCACTTAATTTTGTATATTTAGAGATTTCATTTGTAGTATATTTTTTAGTTTCTTGAATTTTATTATATTAACTATTTCATTACTCATAATCATGTTCTTTTTTTTAAATCTAAATGATTATAGTTTAGTAAAAAAGAGAGGATGGAGTCCCTTTTGAGAATATAAAATACGGTATATACGTTTTTTATGCTAAGCACCAATGTTTACTCTGTATTTAATAAACTAACATAAGAGACTATAACCTTTGACCCGATAATTATGATTATAGTTATTAGTATAAATCTTTAAGTAATAGAAAAGATGTGTTGAATGAAGTATACATTCTGTAATTAACAATGAATCATCAGTCATTGGATAGGAGGCTTTATTTTAAAAGTGTTAAACGATTCATCTTTAAGGTGTAGACAAGAATAAGTAAAAATAAAAAGCTAACTATCTCTCGAAATTAAATATTCTACAGAATGTTGTTTAGAAAAAAGGACTAGTAACAAAAGCTACCTACATTAGGTAGCTTAAAAGAGTGAAAAGAATATATGTTAAATTACTAATTTTATAGCATAAAGTAAAATATTTGTCAAAAAAAAAAGGGGGAGGGGAGAAGGATGTATTGTGCACGTGATCCATGCAGAAAGAATCATTGCCTATAAAATAAAAAAATTTACGAGGAGAATGATTCTTGAAGCAACAAATGAAAGCAAAAAAACAATATAAGACATATAAAGCTAAGAATCACTGGGTAACTGTCCCTATTCTTTTTCTAAGTGTGTTAGGAGCCGTAGGATTAGCTACTGATAATGTACAAGCCGTGGAATTAGATACGCAACCAGAAACAACGACGGTTCAACCCAATAACCCCGACCTGCAGTCAGAAAAGGAAACACCTAAAACGGCAGTATCTGAAGAAGCAACAGTACAAAAAGACACTACTTCTCAACCGACCAAAGTAGAAGAAGTAGCGCCAGAAAATAAAGGTACTGAACAAAGTTCAGCTACCCCAAATGATACCACAAACGCGCAACAACCAACAGTAGGAGCTGAAAAATCAGCACAAGAACAACCAGTAGTCAGTCCAGAAACAACCAATGAACCTCTAGGGCAGCCAACAGAAGTTGCACCAGCTGAAAATGAAGCGAATAAATCAACGTCCATTCCTAAAGAATTTGAAACACCAGACGTTGATAAAGCAGTTGATGAAGCAAAAAAAGATCCAAACATTACCGTTGTTGAAAAAACAGCAGAAGACTTAGGCAACGTTTCTTCTAAAGATTTAGCTGCAAAAGAAAAAGAAGTAGACCAACTACAAAAAGAACAAGCGAAAAAGATTGCCCAACAAGCGGCTGAATTAAAAGCCAAAAATGAAAAAATTGCCAAAGAAAATGCAGAAATTGCGGCAAAAAACAAAGCGGAAAAAGAGCGCTACGAGAAAGAAGTCGCTGAATATAACAAGCATAAGAACGAAAACAGCTATGTCAATGAAGCGATTAGTAAAAACCTAGTGTTCGATCAATCTGTCGTGACGAAAGACACTAAAATTTCGTCGATTAAAGGCGGAAAATTTATAAAAGCAACTGATTTTAATAAAGTAAATGCAGGGGATTCAAAAGATATCTTTACAAAATTACGGAAAGATATGGGCGGGAAAGCTACTGGCAACTTCCAGAATTCCTTTGTAAAAGAGGCAAATCTTGGGTCTAATGGTGGGTATGCGGTTCTTTTAGAAAAAAATAAACCAGTGACAGTGACCTATACAGGACTAAACGCTAGTTATTTAGGACGTAAAATTACAAAAGCAGAATTTGTTTATGAACTACAATCCTCACCGAGTCAAAGTGGTACACTCAATGCAGTATTTTCAAATGATCCGATTATCACGGCTTTTATTGGTACAAACAGAGTCAATGGTAAGGATGTTAAAACACGCTTAACAATTAAGTTCTTTGATGCGTCAGGTAAAGAAGTACTACCAGATAAAGATAGTCCATTTGCGTATGCGCTGTCTTCTTTAAATTCAAGTTTAACGAATAAAGGTGGCCATGCGGAATTTGTTTCTGATTTTGGGGCGAACAATGCGTTCAAATACATTAATGGCTCATATGTGAAAAAACAAGCAGATGGAAAATTTTACTCACCGGAAGATATTGACTATGGCACAGGACCTTCTGGATTGAAAAATAGTGATTGGGACGCTGTAGGTCACAAGAATGCGTACTTTGGTTCAGGTGTAGGTCTAGCCAATGGGCGTATTTCCTTTTCTTTTGGTATGACAACAAAAGGAAAAAGTAATGTGCCTGTATCTAGTGCGCAATGGTTTGCCTTTAGTACTAACTTGAATGCGCAATCAGTGAAGCCTATTTTCAATTATGGGAATCCAAAAGAACCAGAAAAAGCAACGATTGAATTCAATCGATACAAAGCCAATGTCGTTCCTGTACTTGTTCCAAATAAAGAAGTCACTGATGGTCAGAAAAATATCAATGATTTAAATGTGAAACGTGGCGATTCTTTACAATACATTGTGACAGGGGATACAACAGAACTTGCCAAAGTAGATCCAAAAACAGTAACAAAACAAGGGATTCGAGATACCTTTGATGCAGAAAAAGTGACGATTGATTTATCCAAAGTGAAAGTTTATCAAGCAGACGCAAGTCTAAACGAAAAAGACTTAAAAGCTGTTGCTGCAGCAATAAATTCAGGAAAAGCTAAAGACGTGACCGCTTCTTATGACCTTCATTTAGACCAAAACACCGTTACAGCAATGATGAAAACCAACGCAGACGGTTCCGTTGTTTTAGCAATGGGGTATAAATATTTACTTGTCTTGCCGTTTGTAGTGAAAAATGTAGAAGGTGATTTTGAAAATACAGCTGTTCAATTAACAAACGATGGTGAAACGGTAACAAACACAGTTATCAATCATGTGCCAAGTAGCAACCCTTCCAAAGACGTAAAAGCAGATAAAAACGGTACAGTTGGCAGTGTTTCTCTACATGATAAAGATATTCCGTTACAAACAAAAATTTATTATGAAGTGAAATCTTCCGAACGTCCAGCCAACTATGGCGGAATCACAGAAGAATGGGGCATGAATGATGTCTTGGACACAACCCATGATCGTTTCACAGGGAAATGGCACGCTATTACGAACTATGACCTTAAAGTAGGGGACAAAACGCTAAAAGCAGGAACAGATATTTCTGCCTACATTCTTTTAGAAAATAAAGACAATAAAGACTTGACGTTTACGATGAATCAAGCATTATTGGCCGCCTTAAATGAAGGAAGCAATAAAGTAGGCAAACAAGCTTGGTCTGTGTATCTGGAAGTCGAACGGATCAAAACAGGTGACGTAGAAAACACGCAAATAGAAAACTACAACAAAGAGCTTGTGCGTTCTAATACGGTGGTGACGCATACACCTGATGATCCAAAACCAATCAAATCTGTTCATAACAAGAAAGGGGAAGACATTAATCATGGAAAAGTGGCTCGTGGTGATGTTCTTTCTTATGAAATGACGTGGGACTTAAAAGGGTACGATAAAGACTTTGCTTTTGATACAGTCGATCTTGCGACAGGCGTTTCTTTCTTCGATGATTACGACGAAACGAAAGTGACACCAATCAAAGACTTACTTCGTGTCAAAGATTCCAAAGGGGTAGACATTACGAGCCAGTTCACGATCTCTTGGGACGATGCCAAAGGCACGGTGACAATCTCTGCCAAAGACCCACAAGCCTTTATTCTAGCGTATGGTGGGCAAGAATTGCGTGTAACGCTTCCTACAAAAGTCAAAGCCAATGTTTCTGGGGATGTTTATAATTCAGCAGAACAAAATACATTTGGTCAACGAATTAAAACCAATACCGTTGTCAACCATATTCCAAAAGTGAACCCTAAAAAAGACGTGGTTATTAAAGTCGGTGACAAACAAAGTCAAAATGGCGCTACAATCAAATTAGGGGAGAAGTTCTTCTATGAATTTACAAGTAGTGACATTCCTGCAGAATACGCTGGTGTTGTGGAAGAATGGTCGATTAGCGATAAACTAGACGTAAAACATGACAAATTTAGTGGCCAATGGTCTGTGTTTGCCAATTCTAATTTTGTTTTAGCAGACGGAACCAAAGTGAATAAAGGGGAAGACATTTCTAAACTATTCACGATGACCTTTGAACAAGGGGTAGTGAAAATCACGGCCAGTCAAACCTTTTTAGATGCGATGAATCTAAAAGAAAACAAAAAAGTTGCACACTCATGGAAAGCGTTCATTGGTGTAGAACGAATTGCGGCAGGAGACGTTTACAACACAATCGAAGAATCTTTCAACAATGAGAAGATTAAAACGAATACGGTAGTGACACATACGCCAGAAAAACCACAAACGCCACCAGAAAAAACAGTGATTGTACCACCAACACCAAAAACACCGCAAGCACCAGTAGAGCCATTAGTGGTAGAAAAGGCAAGTGTGGTGCCAGAATTGCCACAAACAGGCGAAAAACAAAATGTCTTATTAACAGTAGCTGGTAGCTTAGTTACAATGCTTGGCTTAGCAGGCTTAGGATTTAAACGTAAAAAAGAAACAAAATAATTGAAGACGAAAAGAAGGACGAACTGATTGTCCTTCTTTTTTTAGTTATGGAGGGGAAAAATTGGAAGCAGTAGTAGAAAGAGAGGCAAAGGGGATGAAAGAAATTGCCATCCAAGAAAAAGATTTGACCTTACAGTGGAGAGGAAACACAGGTAAGTTAGTTAAAGTTCGATTGAAAAATACACGTGCAATGGAAATGTGGTACAACAAACAAATTACCGAAGAAAACATTCAAGAGATCACTACGTTGAATATCATTAAAAACGGAAAATCTCTGGCATTAGAAGTATATCCAGAAAAAAGTATCTATGTGAAACCAAATTTAGGCAGAATCAATGTGCCTGTCTTTTTTATCAAAACACCTATTAATAGAGGGATTTTTGAAGAGATCTTCGGCGAAACTTTAAAATCATAAATAAAAAATTATTTGGAGGAAATTACAATGAAAAAAATTATTTTATCAAGCTTGTTTAGTGCAGTACTAGTATTCGGTGGCGGAAGTATAACAGCATTCGCTGACGATTTAGGACCAACAGATCCAGCAACTCCACCAATTACCGAACCAACTGATTCTAGTGAACCTACGAATCCTACTGAGCCGGTGGATCCTGCAGAACCGCCAGTAATACCAACTGAACCAACAGAACCTAGCAAGCCAACCGAGCCTACAACACCGAGTGAGCCAGAAAAGCCAACAGAACCAACAACGCCAATTGATCCTGGAACGCCAGTTGAACCGACTGAACCAACAGAACCTAGTCAACCAACCGAACCTACAACACCAAGCGAACCAGAAAAACCTGTTACTCCAGAACAACCGAAAGAACCAACTCAACCAGTGATTCCAGAAAAACCAGCAGAACCAGAAACACCAAAAACTCCTGAACAGCCCACTAAACCAATAGACGTAGTAGTTACACCTAGTGGAGAAATCGATAAAACGAACCAATCGGCAGGAACACAACCAAGTATTCCTATCGAAACAAGCAACTTAGCAGAGGTAACACATGTACCAAGTGCAACTACGCCAATTACAACAGAAGCTGGGGAAGAAATTGTAGCAGTAGATAAAGGTGTTCCGTTAACCAAAACTCCAGAAGGATTAAAACCAATTAGCAGCTCGTATAAGGTTTTACCTAGCGGAAACGTTGAGGTAAAAGCAAGTGATGGAAAAATGAAAGTATTACCACATACAGGTGAAGAATTAAGCATTGGAGGAACTATTCTCGGGGGTATGATTTCGTTTCTATCTGGAGTAATTCTGGTTAAAAAACGTCGCTATTTGATGAATAAATAAATTTTTCAAAAAGTAGAAAGAAGGATTTCTGATGGAAGAAAAATTTGTTGTAAAAGTATGTCATGCAAACGGGACATTCTTAGGATATGTCAGCGAACAAGAAAATGCGCATGCTACAGGAATTTTTAAGGATAAGAGTACGGCATTAAGATTTTCTAAGTCTTTAGCGATTAAAGTAAGAGATAGTATTACGTATCGTTCACAGGTTGCTACGGTTTTGTCAGAACGTGCAATGTATGAAGAATAACTTTTCTTATTTGATAGTTTACCAAAGAGATAAATGAAGAAATACGTACAAAAGGTGAGAGCAGAGGGGAGGTGTGTTGCTTGTTTATATTATTTACTACAAGCCAAAGCCATCCGATACTAAATGAGGTGGTTCTAAATAAAAAAATCAGCTTAACACATGGTATTGAAGAGTTATCAAAAGTCAATGACAACTTTACGGAAACAATGGATAACTTGCCACTTACGTATGAGCTCTATCATAACTTAATGGACGAACAAGCTTTTGTAAGAGAAACCATGACTTTGCCGGTAATCGAGGAGACTATTCTTCAAAATATGGTACGGGCCGTAGAGCTCAACGAAGAAATTAGACAAGAGGATTTAGACGCATTTCTTCGCTTGTTTAGACGAAATGTGAGTAATCAACCGAAGAAAGTAGGTCGGGCAACAGGTCTTTCTAAAAAGAAAGAAGAAAAGCAACTAAAATCAACTGTTTTTACAACAATCTTTCGCTATAGCTACTTTTCAGTTGCGTTACTTGTATTTTTAACAATAGGTATTTTTGCAGGTGCAACGTTTAGCTCTCAAAAAACAACGAGTCAAAACGATTCTAAGTTAGAAGAGCGCTTAATACGTCTACAAGAACAAACGAGCGAGCAACCACAAGTGGATGTTGTTGCCCGTTTTTTCTTGTCTAGTTTGTATTCTGGTGAAGAGAATGACAAAGCCACGCAAAAACAAGTAAGAAAATATGTTACGGATGAAGTAATTAAAGAGATTAAGGGTTCTAAAGAACAAGTAAGAACATTATTTCTCTGGGAAGCAAAAAAAGAAGGGAAACAATGGTTTCTTACGTATGTTGTTACATTGAAATCGGCTAAAGAAGAAACCAGCATTCGTCAAATAAAAGTTACAATGGAAAAGAAGACAACGAGTTATCGAGTAATAGAACTTCCGAAAGAAAAAGAATTTTTTATCAATGAATAAGTATAAGGAGGAATTCCAATGAAATACGAACGACCACAAGAAAGAGGAAATCAAATCAATGAATTTTCAACAGGCACGCATACAGGACAAATAAGTAAGGTTGTAAAAACACGCTCTAAAAAGGGGAATGATATGTTTGTATTGACTGTTACAGGGGAGAATGAAGAAAATGGTGTTTACTTCCTAACGTTTGGAACAGAATACACAGAAGCTAATTTGAGCTATATTTTGGCAAGTATTCAAGACAATGGCGTGGATATTCCAGAAGAAATCGATTTTGGCTTTAATAAAGATACTTTTTACTTCTTAAAAAATAAAGATGTCTACATCCGTGTAGAAGAACAGGAATACAATGGGAAAAAGCGGCAAGCTATCGTTGATTTTCTAACGGTTGACGAATACGAAAAGGATGACATGTTTGATGATGAAACTATATATGAAGATAGCTGGTAATAAACAAATGAAAGGAGCATTTTTATGAGTATTGTAATAAAAATTGTTGGCTTAATTGGTGCAATCATTGGCATTGTGTCAGCCGTAGGAATTATGAACGGAGTGAAGGAAATTCGTTCAGGCATGGCAAATGATGATTCAAGAACGTTAGACAAAGGGATAGAAAAAGTCGTGGTAGGTGGCGCTGTGATTTTAGCGATTGGTGGGGTAGTAGCGTATGTTATTACACAAATAAATGCTATTCGCTTCTAGGGAGGCGAGAATATGGATGGAACAGCAGATCAATTATTTAAGACATTATCTGAATACAATGCGACAACTAATACAATCATGGAGAAAATCGCAAAGGCGCTAATCCCGTTAGGCATGGCTATATTAGGGATTCTTTTTATGATTGAACTAGCGAATACACAAAAAAAATTCCAAGAAGAAGGCGGCGGATTAACCATTGAGATTCTTACGAATATTGCAATGAAATATATAATCGCCTATTTTTTCATAATGACGTCAGGCTACATTATTGATAGTATTGTTTGGTTTACGATTCAAGCGTCAAAATGGATTCATTCGTTAGTAACGTTTAAAGGCGTTAGTGAAACAATCCCAGAAATGGGGAAAGTTCCTTTTTGGGCAAAACCTGTCCTCTTTCTTTTTCAAATCACTTGTTATGTTTTTGTTTTTCTATCAAGTGTGGTGGTGAAGATTCTAATTTTCTTGAGAGGAGTGCAACTGTACGTGATTAAAGCGCTAGCGCCTCTATTTTTTGCCTTTTTTGTCAACGATGAATTGCGAACGATTGCGATGGGATATTTAAAAACAATTTTTGCGTATGCCTTACAAGGGACAATTCTTCTTTTACTTCTTGGCTTGTTGCCTATATTAACTGTGAATGCCTTTTTAGAACTTGGGTCATTTGAAGGCGGAATATGGGCTACCGCTGGAACGCTCATTATTAACGTTATGAGCTATATCGCATTGATTTTGAAATACATTGCGATCATTTTACTTTTTATTGGGTCACAAGGCCTTGCAAAACGATTGGTAGGAGCGATGTAATATGGCAATCAGTTCAGAATTTTATAAAGATTTATCTAAAATTGAAACGAAGATATGGGGACTAAGCAAAAGAGAATTCAAGGCGTATGTTTCCCTTGCAGGAATTACGGTATTGCTAGTTTTGGAAGTTGTTTTTCTTCCAGACTGGCTCTTTTTTTTGAGTGCAATCGGCACTTCTTTTTTGTTTGGATGGTACCCTGTTTTTTTATTGATGAACAAGATGAAAGAAAAGAAACGTCAATTTCTTTTACATTTTTACTATGAAGAACGTGTCTATCAGGCCGGAAAGATTCGGAGGTATGAGAAGAGTGAATTTATTCAAAAAGAAGACATCAATGAAACCGATAAGATCTGATAAAAATGAAAAACAAATCAAAAAACGGGTCTTACAACAAGCCAATCCAACTGTACAAGATAGTTTGTTTTATACAAGTCAATTTGAAGAAGGACTCATGCATATTGTGGAAGACGAGTATTCCCAATGTTATCGGTTGGGAGAAGTAGATTACGAAATTACTTCTGAAGAGAACCAAGTAAATACTATTATGGGTTATTCTGAAGCGTTAAATACATTGGATAAGCATTCGAGGTATCAATTGTTAGTCATTAATAAACGAGAAGAAGAATCCTTACTAGACGGCGTTTTATTGGAATATAAAGGTGATCGCTTAGATAACTATCGTCAAGAAATCAATGAAATCATTGAAAAACAATACAAACAAGATGAACGAAACTTTGTTATAGAAAAATATGCAATCTTTACAAAGAAAAGTTCGTCCAAAAAACAAGCCAAGAAAGATTTAGAAGGCATCGTGTAAAATTTTGTGAATCGTTTTGAAAGCAATCAAGTCAATCTTTCTGTTACGCCAATGAGTGGATTGGAACGTCTTTCGTTATTTAGTTATTTCTTACGTCATGGACAATATTTTGGAACAACGTACCAAGATATTTTGATTTCAGGATTAACGTCTAAAGCCTTTGTTGTTCCACCAAAAATGATTTTTCCTAAAAATAAGGCCTATTTTCGTTTAGGCGATAATTATGCGTCCGTTTTAATCGTACAACAATATCCTAAATATTTGGAAGACAAATTAATCAAAGAACTGTGTGCTTCAGGTAAAGAATTAGCAATTAGTATTCATGCGCAGCCTTATGACATGATTGAAGCGAAAAAAATGATTCAAAATCGTAAAACAATCAATAATATGGCCGTTCAGAAGCAACAAAAAGCCAATGCGAAAAGTGGAATTTTCGATGAAGATGCTGTGTCAGGTGAACTATTAGAAATAAGAGAAGCAGTAAAAGGGCTAACGGATGAAATCAAAAATAATGGTCAAAAACTATTTAAGGGTCTTTTTTCTGTTTTTACTGTAGCGAAAACCAAAGAAGAGCTATTTGAGACGATTCAAGAAATTAAGAATGTCGGAGCCACCTGGCAAGTAGAATTTAATACTGCAGATTATTATAAAGAGGAAGCGTTAAACACTATTTTACCAATTGGGAAACCATATTTGGATGTAGAAATGAGCTATATGCGAGATATGACGACAACCAATATAGCGACACAAATACCTTTTTCAAATATCGAGTTACAAAGCCCTACAGGACAGTTTTACGGAAGAAATCAATTAACAAAAAATATGATTACTATTGATCGAAAAAAAGATTTAATTACGCCAAGTGGCTTGTTTTTTGGGACATCAGGTTCAGGGAAAGGAATGGCTACTAAATGGGAAATGTTCTCCGCCAGGTTAAAATATCCGCAAGATCGCTTCTTTGTAGTCGATCCAGAAAGTGAGTATTTGCCAATCGGTAAGGAACTGGGTGCGGAGATACTAGATATTTCTACAGGAACTTCCAATCATTTGAATATTTTAGGAATGGTAGATAAATCTCTTTTGGATGAAGAAGACCGAGAAGGCATTGATTTGGTAAAAGAAAAAGCGAATTTGTTGTCTACGATGTTTGAATCATTGTTAAAAAGTTATTCGGATACTGACGCTGGTTTAGTTGATCGAGTAACTCGTCTAACTTATGAAAGATTTGAAAATTCAGAAACTGAACCAACGCTTGCTGATTGGCATGATATTCTAACAAAACAATCTGATATTGGAGCAGCCGAATTAGCAACGAAAGTAGAAACCTATTGTGTGGGGTCTCAAGATATATTTGCCCATCAAACCAATGTGGACTTGACGTCTAATTTTATTGTCTTTAATACAAAAAAATTAGACAATCGATTGAAAAAATTTGCGATGAAAGTCATTTTAGACCAATTGTGGAAACAAGTAGTCATTTCTCAAGGGAAAGTAACGACTCGATTGTATTTCGATGAATTACAGGTTTATTTTTCAACGGAAGAAGAAGCAGAATGGTTTTCAAATTTATGGTCACGTATCAGAAAATATGGTGGAATTCCTACAGGAATCACTCAAAATCCAGAAACCTTATTACTTAGTGAATATGGCCGTAAAATGATTTCTAATAGTGAATTTTTACTTCTTTTAAGGCAAAAGCCGAGTGATTTACAACAGCTTGCGAAAATATTGGAATTAACACCAGGATTAATGAAATATATCAATGATCGTACACCTCAAGGAACTGGATTGATTTCAGCTGGTGGTGTGGTTGTTCCTTTTGAAAACCCGATACCAAAAGACACACAATTGTTTGAAATCATGAATACAGACGCTTAGGAAGTGAAGTCATGTCAAAAGATAAGCGTTCGTGGAAAGAAAAAATAAAAGTATCTACACAAGTAGAAGAGCAACTCAAAAAAAATCTGACTTTAAAACCACGAGAAGCAACAAAGATCCAGAAAGCTGCGTTACGAACGACAAAAAAAGAATTTAAACTGTCGAAGAAAACATATAAGCAATCGTTACAAAAACATAAATTAATGGTAAAAAAAGGGAATCAGCCGTTAACGATTAACCATATGTTAGAAAAAAAGAAGTATATTGAGCAAAAAAAGAAACGTCAGGCGCAAAAAATAGCCTATCGTCGTACAAAGAAGGCCGATGATACACGAATAGTGAATCAAGTAAAAAAAGAAACGAAAGCAAGTATAAAACGCTCAGTCATTCATAAAGCAACACATGCTTTTAGAGAAGAAGAGACGTTAAATCAAGCAGTGACTCTCTATGAAAAGCAACAACAAGCAAGAATAAATATGCGCATGGCTATAAACACAACAAGACATGTGAAAAATGTATCTGTAAAAACGGCCAAATCTTCTTATGGTCTAGGGAATCGTTTATTTAATTACTCGAGAGGTCGAGGCTTTCAACGAACACCTGAAGAGTTCCGTTTAAGCAAACAGCTAACAACGAAAATCCATATGAAGAAATTAAAAATAAAAACAGCATTACAAGCAAAAAAAGAAGGCGTTCAAGTCCAACTGATGCAGTCTATTTTTTCTGGTAAACAAAGTATGAAAAAAATCCTTTTATTACTTATAAAAAATCCTATTTCATGGGGCTTTATACTTCTTCTATTTGTCCTTTTTTTGTTTAGTGGTGTGGCAGGGAGTTCGCTAAAGCCTGCGATTGTTCAAGACGAGAAAGAATTAACTGAAACATGGACGTATGTAAGTCGATTGGATGCGGAACATACGGATGACAATAATCAGTTTTATAGTGATATTGATGCTATTCTTTTCTACATGAATTATCGGTACGATGATTTCAAATTAGTAGATATGGATTCTACTGGCACAAAGAACTTTGAGACGGTTCTATCTGATTTATGGACGGATTTAAACGGAAAGAAACCTGATTATCAGTTGAAAACGATGCAAGGTTTGGAAACAGATAAAGAATCGGGATATTTCATTGATCAGGAGCAATATGCGCAGTATCAAGAACTAAAAAAAGAATTAGGATACAAAACCTTAGATGATTTACTCTCTTTTCCTGTTCAAACAGAATCATTGATTGTGCATCGACGATATGGATATGAGAAAGTGAAAGAAAAACTCTCTCTTTTTAAAAGTATTGAAGTTCTGTTGGAGCCTAATCAACCTTTTCAAGCGCCTATGAAGGGGACTGTTAAGGATGTCTTATCGGAGAATTCTTTTGTTTTAGAACAACCCAATAGGGTCAGGTTGACGATCCATGGTGTTAGTAGTCAGCGATTAAGAAAAGGTGTAGCTGTTGATGAGGGAACTTTTTTGGGAAATGTAACGAATCCCAACGTAACGATTCGTTATGAAAAATATGATCGTGAAGAAAAAAGTTGGTACTTTGTCAATCCAGCGTTTTATTTTCCGAAAGTAACCTATACACAAACAACTAGTTTAGGCAACTTAGACTTTTCTCCTGGAGCAAGTGTCGAAAAACGAGCGCAAGCAGTTTATGATTATTTATCTAAAAAAGGCTATACCAAAGAAGGAATTAGTGCGATATTAGGGAATTTTTCGGTAGAAAGTGGCATTAATCCGAAGCGTGCGGAAGGAGATTATTTGAACCCACCAGTAGGTGCATATGGCAACTCCTGGGATGAACCTAGTTGGCTTTCTATGGGAGGACCACAAATTTATGGGGGACGTTTCCCCAATATTCTCCATCGAGGACTAGGTTTAGGTCAATGGACAGATACAGCTGATGGTAGTCGTAGGCATACGTTATTGCTGGATTATGCCAAAAACAAAAAGAAACCTTGGTATGATTTACAGCTTCAGTTAGACTTTATTTTTGAAGGAGACGCACCAGGTTCTCGTATGATTGCCGAAAACGTGGCAAAAAGCACCATTGCAAAAAGTATTCCAGAACTAACGATCTATTTCTTAAATGCATGGGAAGGGAATCCCGGGGACAAGGCTTCGGAACGAATTCAAGCTGCACAAAATTGGTTTTCGTTCTTTTCTCGTTCAGGTACACCTATTGGCGGTTCTGGAAGTGAAGTCTTTGAGCAATACAAAGACAAAATGGCTCCTTTACCAACAGATAAAGAAACCAAACCAGGACAAGGCTGGCCAGGAAATGCGTACGCACCAGGTAATTGTACTTGGTTTGTATTTAATCGGTTTGCGCAGGTAGGAAAACATATTCACCCTACCATGGGAAATGCCAATCAATGGGTGTATAACTATAGCCAAACACCTGGAGCAACCCTTGAAGCGGAACCTAAGAAAGGGGATGCGGTTATTTTTACGAATGGTGTGGCTGGTTCTAGTACACAATATGGACATGTCGCATATGTGGAGCACGTGAACTCTGACGGAAGTTTTGTCATTTCTGAAATGAATGTGAATGGTGAGTATTCCATGAATTGGCGGGTCTTAAAAAAAGAAGCAGGCGAATATTTTATGCGTGTACCATAAAATCAAGAAAGGAGTAGGTGAGTTTCACCGATTAGGCATATGTATAATGAAAATAAATTACGAAGAGTCAAGAAGATTGGTGCCGTAGGTATGGGTTTTCTTGTCTTTTTTCTTGTTCTTTCTGTGGGAATAACTATTGGTGAAAAAAAGCAAAGGAGTATTCCTCACAAACAAGAGAAAATCGAACAAAAACAAGAATTAACGAATGATACAGTCAATAAATTCTTAATTGCTTTTTATACTAAAAAAGATTTAGGAGAAAATCGAAATCGCTATGAACCGCTTGTGACACCAGGCATGTATAACGAATTAGTAACAGAAGAAAAGCAACCAGTTAATCAAGCATATAAAGGCTATGTGGTCAATCAAGTATTAGAAAGTGCAAAAATCTATATCAATACTGAAAGTAAGGAAGCCATCTGTGAGGTTACGTATAAAAATACTCAACGAACCAAGATCAATAATGATGAAGGTGCGTTGAAGAATCAATCGAATAGAGAAGCAATTAAGTTAACTTTTATTGAACAAGGGAAGAACTATTTAGTAGACAAAATGGATCCAGTTACGTTGAATAATTATTTACAAAAAGAAACAAATACGTATAAAGAGACAACTACAGAAAATAGAGAAGGGAGCAGTGGTATACATGAGTAAAGGAAGCGTGAAAGAGTTACAAAAAAGAAAAGCTCGTATAGAAAAGGAATTAGAAAAAGCAAAGGATCGATTGCAGGCAGCAAAAGAATTAGTTGAGAAAAAAGAAAATGAAAATAAGCAATTAGAAGCAGAAATAATTAGCGCTTTGTTGGTGGAAAATAACATTACATTTAGTGAGTTAACGACATTATTAAGTGAGAAAGATTCCGACACGACGTATTAGAAAGAATAGGAGTTGTAAACATATGTTTTCAAAAAAATATAGGTATACTCTTCTACATTCAGACACGATTGAGACACAGCCTATTTCTTCTCCAGAAGAGTTGATTAATTTTGTGATAGGTGCGAATAACAAGTTAATTGATAGGAAAGAAAAAGGCTGGATTTATGCAGAAAAGATAAAAGAATCTAGGCATGGAGAGATTCTTTTATATGGTAAGAGGATTGATTTACCAATTTTTGAAGATAATCCTTATTTTGATGAACTTCTGGCAACGTTTCATACAAAGAAACTAATTCCTTTTGTGGAATTGTTGCCATCAAGTGTATCTGAAGAGGAAGACGTGTTAGGAGTGGATACGATGGATCAAGGCTTTACTGATGAGCAAGAAGCTCAATTTAGTGAAGATAGTATTCAAACTGAATCAGAGAGTAAAAAAACTTTGTTAAAACAAGTATTACGGGAACATAGACAACAGTCAAAAAAAGAACAAGGGGATGTCTGAATGTATTTTACTATATTAGCATTAGTTCTCTGTATTTTTTATCCAATTCGGTATTTTTTGGATTTTTTTAAAGTAAGAATATCTAGTAAAGCTATACAATCTGTTTCATTGTTTCTTTCAGGAAGTCTTTTGGTTTTGTTCAGTTTTTTTCTTGCGCCGTTGTTACCAAAGGTTTTATATGATGTAGTGGAATTTTTAAGGTATCATAGCAACTATTGGGTACTATTATTCGAGCTATTTTATGTAGGGAGTATCGGTATTGGTTTTGTAAAATCATTTCAATTTTTGATGAAAGATATACGTCAATTTGTAGTTAAATGATGTTTATAGTCAAGGAAAATAAATTGAAGATGAAATAAAGAATCGAGTAATGTTTACTTGATTCTTTATTTTGTGATAGAGGGGAAGTGGATGGAGTAGATATGAATAGACAAGATGACAAAATAGAAAATATAGTGGTAGGCATAATATTGTCTGACTTAGAGATACTATGTTTTTCAACTGGAAATCCTTTTAAGAGAATGAATTTAAGAAAAGTGATAAAAGAGATAAAAAAATATCAAATAGATAAAAGTTTAGGCATAGAAAAGCGACTACTTCCAGCTTATTTTATGGATAAATTAGACAAATTATTTTGGGATTTGATAATTATTGAAAAGGGAATTTTTTATTTTAAATCCTATAATAAATTGACCTGTCAGATTATTCAAAAATATGATGTTTTGGTAGATTTATTTTCAAAGATAAAAAGTTAATTCTATTTAGAAGATAAATTTCTTGGCGAGTAAGAAGTTGACATTTATAAAACGTGTTGTAGGATATGAAAATATATACTATTATTCCCAATAAAATATAAATATTTAATTAGGTAAAATCATAACAAAGACTCCTATCAATAGAGATAATATAAGTTTATTATACAAAAAAATAAGGAGAATTCAGATGGAACAAAGAGAAATCGTACACCGATATTATGTTTTAGGGACGAGTACATTAGACAAAGTGCTAAAAGCGTTACTTCATTTATCTAGCGATGGCGTGTTAGCATTAAAAGACAATTTACTCCCTTTACAAGGGGAAAACAAGTTGTATAAGTTAATGAATCGCAATGATCCATTAACTTCCGCACAACTTCATGAAAAAGTGAATTTAAACAAATTGAAAGAACAGTTGGAAGCCCAAGGGCTTCCTTTTGCGTTTAAAGAGACCAAAAACGGGACAAATTTATATTTTAGGGTAAAAGATAAGGAACTTGCTAAAAAGGCTTTAGAACGTGTTTTATTGGATATTTCTAAAAATCCCCAACGCATTTTAAAAAAGCCGAATACGATGACATTTGAAGAAAAATTAGCCTATGCAGAGGCGAAAAACAAATATGTAGGTTCAATGAGTCAAGCAATCAATCAAGTGAAAGGAAAAAGTAAGTAATGCAACTATACAAAAAAGAATTTAAGCCATATTTGATGTTAGCTATTTGCCTTTTTTTCGTGGGTTATGCTCTTGGAAATTTCTTTTGGTTATTACCAGGATATGATTATTTCTCTAAAATGAATTATTTATTTACCAAAAATCTTCTATCCTATGCCAATGAAAATTTCTTTTTGTTTTTCTTTACTCCTAGTTTTTTAGCGTTCGGTACAGGATTTTTAGGATTTCTTATTGGGTTATTAGCTTATGTTCGAGACAATGATCGAGGCATTTATCGTAATGGAGAAGAGTATGGTTCGGCACGTTTTGCCACAAAAGAAGAAATTAGTAGATTTTCAGATGATAATCCAGAGAATAACATAATTTTTACTAAACATGGTCGAATGGGGTTATTTAATCAACGATTGGATGCTCATTTTCAAAAAAATAAAAATATTATTGTTTTAGGTGGACCGGGTTCGGGTAAAACATATACATTTATCAAGCCGAATTTGATGCAACGAAATGCTAGTTTTATCGTCACTGACCCGAAAGGTCTGTTAGTTCATGAAACAGGGCATATGTTGAAAGAAGATAATTATACAATCAAAATATTTGATCTTGTTAATCTAAGTAATAGCGATAGTTTTAACGTCTTTCGCTACATTAAAACTGAACTAGACGTTGATAGAGTTTTGGAATTCATTACTGAAGGAACAAAAAAATCAGAACAACAAGGGGAAGATTTTTGGATACACGCAGAAGCTTTGCTAATTCGTTCTTTCATTGCTTATTTGTGGTTTGATGGACAAGACAATGATTACATGCCAAATCTTTCCATGATAGCGGATATGTTGCGTCATGTTGAACGAAAGGATAAAAAAGTTCCTAGTCCAGTTGAACAATGGTTTGAAGAACAAAATCAACTACGGCCCAATAACTACGCCTATAAACAATGGACACTATATAACGAATCCTATAAAGCTGAGACACGAGCAAGCGTATTAGCAATTGCGTCTGCTCGTTATTCTGTTTTTGATCATGAACAAGTTATAGATATGGTTCGAGAAGATACGATGGATATTGAAAAATGGAATGAAGAAAAAACTGCAGTATTTATTGCGATTCCCGAAACATCAAGTGCTTATAACTTTTTAGCAGCTATCTTTTTAGCAACGATTATGGAAACGTTGAAACATAAAGCAGATAGAATTTACCAAGGATTAGATACCCTTCCAAAAGGAAAAAAACTCCTCCATGTTCGTTTTTTGATTGATGAATTCTATAATATTGGCCGTATTCCTAATATAGATAAAGCTTTAGGTACGTTTAGAAGCAGAGAAATGTCAATCGTTATGGTCTTACAGGCAATGAATCAATTGCAAGCAATGTATAAATCCACTTGGAAAACATTGGTAAATACCTGTGATAGTCTACTGTTTTTAGGTGGTGACGAAGAAGATACAACGAAATATTTATCTAAACGTGCAGGCAAACAAACTATATCTGTGCGTAAACATACAATTAACCATGGTAAAAATGGGAGCGGATCAGAAAATCGAGACCGTACTGGTCGGGACTTATTAATGCCTGATGAAATTGGTCGACTAGGAAATGGAAAAGCGTTGCTATTCATTTCAGGTCAGCATGTTTTCAAAGACGACAAATTTACTGTAAATGATCATGAAAATGCTCACTTATTAGCGGATAATTACCAAGATTTGAATTGGTACATGTATAAGCGCTACAGGAATGAAGAAGAAGAGATACTAGCTAAAACGATGCCAGAAAATATAATGGATCATGGAGAAATAGACTAAAGTAAGAATTTGCTGATGGAACGTGCTATACTATAAAATAAAAGCATAAGGAAATAGGTATGAATACAAAAAAATTAGCAGAATTAATATACTCGGTTGCTCAATATGACGGATATAATACGTCAATTTTACAAACTCAAAAAAATCTCTCAACAAACAAAGAAGAATGGCAATTTACCAATGAAGCAGATCGTTATATCTTTGAATATTTAGTGAAAGCTATTCATTATGCCAGTAATCAATCAGAGTTAACTGTCGAGGTATTTAAAGGAATCAATGCCCAAATGGATTCTCATAAGGAAGGTCAACCTGATTCTCCTGGTCAATTAAGGAATAGAGTAGAAATTCATGTAGGAGATTACATTCCACCTCGAACGATTACTGAAAAAATGGTTCAACGTGAAATTTCAGCTATTAAGGGTACGTCAGTAGAAGATGGTTGGGAACTGTATGCACGACTGGCAAAGCTTCAAGCATTTGATAATGGAAACAAGCGTACTGCGCTTATTTCAGCAAACTTGTTGATTGGTTCTCTTAAAGGTGAAACACAAACGTTTTTAACAATTCCAACAGACTTCAGACGAACACAATTTGATGCTAACTTAATGTATTACTATATGGCGGATGATTTAGACGATCACATGCCAGACGTTCAATATTCGTTAAATGATTTGTACGTTTTGCCAAAGAATACACAGAAGCACAGCAAAAAAATAAATTTGAAGAGCGCTTGGAAGAAGCAAAAATACAACAAACTAAGCAAAAAAAATTTAAAGCAAACCATTTAAGAAATAATGGAAAAACATTATAACAGAAAAAACATCGAGCTGTAGATCGATGTTTTTTCTGTTTAATACAAATAAATTTTGACACTTAGTCCGCTTTAAATCATTAATTCAGGAGTAAGGAGTGGAAAAATGAACGGATTAAAAAAACAACGAGTTGTTCAAACTGAAGTCTATCAAGCAACAATGCGAGAAATTTCATATCCTTTTATTTTCGAGAAGAATATAATCGAGTGGTATGCTACAAATGAACAGTTGATTAATCAATTTGTAGTAAAACAGTTCGCAATTTTTGATCGTGAGAAAGCAGATATTTTGGAGATAGGTCTGGAGCCATTGTTAAAAGGAAGCAAATTTATATCTTCTAAATCGTTTATTCCCGATAGCTATAAGTATTATGGTAAGTTGAATCAGTTACTTGATCATGAAGTACAAATTGTGCTTGTACAAACAAGTAGCTTCTCAGATGAACATGTCGTAGAAATTTTGTCAGATATTGCCGCTACAGCAACAAAATTAAGAATAGTTATATTTGTAACGATTAATACTGAACCTAAAATACTTCCTATACTATCATTTACGCAAGTTAAAACTCAAGCAATCCTTGATGTCATTGGTTATAGGAAAAATGAACAGAAGAATACTAGATTGATTGAACAAGTTTATGATAGGTTACTTTTTTCACTCATGTTATAATTTTTTTAGTAAGAAGAATCAAAGGGAGGATTGATTAAATGATTAACAATGTAACGTTAGTTGGGCGATTAACCAAAGATCCTGATTTACGATATACAGTCAGTGGTACAGCAGTTGCGACTTTTACACTTGCTGTAAATCGTAATTTTACGAATCAAAATGGCGATCGTGAAGCAGACTTTATCAACTGTGTGATTTGGCGTAAACCTTCGGAAACATTATCAAATTATGCGCGTAAAGGAACCTTGTTAGGTATTGAAGGTCGAATTCAAACCCGTAATTATGAAAACCAACAAGGGCAACGAGTTTATGTAACAGAAGTTATTGTTGAAAGTTTTCAATTGTTAGAATCAAAAGAAGTGAGCGAGCAACGTCGAGCAAATAGGTCAACTCCTGTAACAAATGGACAGAAGGAAAGCTATTCGCAACAAGCTCCACTTCCTGACCCCCTTGATCCATTTTCTAAAGAGTCGAGTCCAATTGATATTTCAGATGACGATTTACCTTTCTGATAAAAAAGGAAAAAATAGCATAAAAAGTGAGGATTAGCTAATCCTCACTTTTTTTATACAAAATTTTAGGAAAGAAGGAATGAACCATGAACGACGAAAATGTATCTATCGCTTTTCAAAATTATTTACTCCGAAAAATGAATGAAAAACAATCCTCGCCACTCACAGAATACAACCGTGGAGCGATAGCCATGCTCTTAGAAATGCAGGATGTCTATCAACAATTACTAAACAATCAAACCGTTACTATTTCAGACGATGACGAAGAATGAAGGAGGTTTTTCTTATGGAAAATCAATTGACGTCCCTAATGAAAAAAAAGTATGGAATGACACGTTCTTCTTCAGTAAAAATTACTGATAAGGATACGCTTTACACGGCGTTTCGCAAGTTGGCAGATACTATCTACAAAAATGGTGATTGGACAGAAGAAGACGAAAAACGTGCGGTAGATACGATGATAAGAAACCGAAATAACTTTCCACTAGGTGAAGAAAATATCCAATGGAAGACCTCTAAGGGAATTGACTGGCAAGCAGATATCTCTATTCAATCGCTTCAAACAGCGGACCAAACGCTTCTTGGGGAACGAGCAGAAGGAAAGATTGGTTATACAACAATTGTGAATCGAACAAATGTAAAAGAACAAGAAACAACGACCAAAAAAACCTACATTTTGTTGGACCCAGAAAATAAAACAGGAACGAAGCATGCGACCTTTTACTACTTTAAGGATAGAGAATCCGACGAATCAACTTATATGGCTGTTGGGAATTTAAATCGAGCGATTGGGTATGACAAACTTCAACGAGATATTCTAAAAGAATTCGACCAACAAGCTACGCAACTTCCTTTTGAACGAGAAGATCTCGAACGCTTACTTCGGAAATTATCTGACGCGCAGTATAGTGGGAAAAAACACGCAAACACCTTTCAAAAAGATATTATTGGCGAACTAACCGATGAGTTTTTAGCCACGTTGCCCCGGGATGAACGGATGGAGTATTTAGGCCAACCACATTTAGCGAAGGAATTGGTCGAAACAGGACAAGTAGACGAAAAAAATCAAGCCTGGGTAGACGAGCAATTGTCGACGAACTGGGGAGATTTGTCCACAAATCCTGAAAGTACGATGAAGGTCAATTTGGATAAAGCGCCATATATTTTTCAAGATGGAAACTATAGACGATTGATTGATCCGAGATATCTGGAAAGCTATCGGAAAAAGAATCAGGTATTAACCTTTGTCCAGTCGTATATTGAAAATACCTACAATCTTATTTTACAAACAGAATATGAAAAAGATATCGAAAAACAAACACGTGCGTCTGCGTGGCAGACAAAAAAACATATCAATAAAGAAACACGAGAGGTGATGGAAAAAACTTCTTTAAACAACTATTTTGGGTTTGTAGAATTAGACAATGATGTAGATTTAACCTTATTTAATCAATTTGAACAAGAAATGACGCGCATTCATACAATTTTGCCCAAAACAGGGACCACCATTCCTGATTTACGTTTACGAAAACTGGGCAATCATAAGGCGTTGGGTATGTACGTTCCAGGTAATCATACTATTGCCATTGATTTCCGTGATACTAGTGATGCGATTGAAGGGATAGGGATTCAATCGTTTGTTCATGAATATGGCCATGCATTGGACTATAGTCAAGGGAATGGTCAACTGTTGAGTATGGAAAAAGAATTTAAGGAGATTGTCACGCGGTATCGGGACAATCTTTCTTTATATGCTGCAACGACTTATGTAGGAAAAAAAGCTGGTTATTATGGTGCCCCGACGGAAGTTTTTGCTCGTGCATTTGAATTGTATTTGTCAGAAGCGGGATTTACGAGTGTGTTTATAAAACCAAAAGAAACGTATCAAACGAAGACAGAGTATACGTTGTTTGATTCAGACATGCGAAACCAAATCATTAATTATTTTGATCAACACTTTCCGCTAATTAAACAACAGATTCAGTCACTTCAAGATAAAGAAGCACAGGCCGCTGTTTCTTCTTTAAAAGAGGTAACAGTGACGGAACCGATTCAGTCCAAATCAAAAGAAGGAGGGAGGCCAATGACACGTACACATAAAGAACGAGAAGAAGCGTGGCAGAAGGCGAATTCAAAAAATATTTTAGACGTCGCTACAAGTTTAGGAATGGGGCTTGAACGAAGTGGCGGTAGTTATAACTGGTCTGAACACGACAGTTTTGTGATTACCCCAAAACGAAATTCGTTTTATTGGAATTCACGTCAGGTAGGTGGTGGTCCGATTCAAATGGTCCAAGCAGTGAAAGAATGTAGTCTTGCGCAAGCAGTTGACTACTTACAAGAACTAGATGTTAAAGCCTTTGATGCTAGTAAAGAACCCCCAAAAAAACCGTTTCATTACTATATGAAAGAAGCAATGGATTTAAGCATAGCGGAAGATTACCTGATGAATGAGCGACAGTTGTCAGAAGAAACGATTCATTATTTTGTTTCAGAAGGGCTGTTGGCACAGTCTACCTATAAAGACAAGAAAACGGGAGAAACTGAACCAGTAATTGTTTTTAAACACAAAGATCCGTCAGGAAAAATTCAAGGAGTTGCTTTACAAGGAATCGTAGAAGACTATAGCAAACATGATCGTGGACGGTTGAAACGAACGTTTGGGGATGGTTTTATTGGCTTATCTGTTAAGGTAGGAAATCCACCAAGTTTTCAAAAAGCAACCAGTGAAAATCCATTAAAACTTATTGTTTTTGAAGCACCGATTGACTTAATGAGCTACTATGAACTGCATAAAGATACGATAGGTGATGCGGTTTTACTTACGATGAATGGGTTGAGAAAAGAGGCAGTATCTACGTATTTAGCCAATGAAATTGCGCCTGATTTACCGAGAGAAGTGAAAGCACATTACTTAGAAGAGCTAGGGAAACATTTTCAAGCGTCTGAAAAAGTACAAATCGTTTTAGCGGTAGATAACGATCCCATCGATGAGAAAAAAGGGTATCGCCCAGCACAACATTTCATTGAAGAATTTCCTACGTCTATTTTTTCTGTACAAGAAGCGGTACCAGAACCACCTGAAGGGAAAGAGAAATGGGATTGGAACGAACAATTGAAATGGGTAAAAACGAAGAAAATAATTGAGTTATTAGAAGGAGAAAAAAACATGGGAGATAAACAAAAACACCTGAATCAACAAATAGAAAATCAACCGTCACAGGAAGAAAGAAATACAACAGAACAGGCCAATCAAGTGGTATCCAATGTAAATTATAATGTTACATTTAGTAGAAATCACGAACAAACACAAGTATCTAGCGAATCAGAAAATGTTTCGAATACAGTTTTAAATGAGGGATCTAAATTATTCGATCAGTTTCTGAATGATACGTATTCGTTGCTTGATGAAGCTGTAAAAAATAATCAAACAACGGTCACAAAAGAGGAGATTGAGCTTCTTCTAAATGATCATTTTTCTAAAGTAGAACAAGTCCTTTCTCATTATGTGGAAGGACTTTCTTCTTTAGATTCTACGGATAAAAATCAACTGATAGAAACGAAGAAAAGTCTGTTAGATACATTGCAATCTATTTTAGAAGTATGTAAAAAACAACTAAAAGAGTACTTGGAATCAAAGAAACTGCAGGCTAAAACACGAGTATCTGATGTTCAATTATCGATACGAAATGCGATTTTCCAAAAAGTATTAAATGCTAATCAGCACTTGCAAGCCTTCAGTAATCAAGTTGAAGAACGATTTGCCATTAAAGAGGATGAAAAGCAACCAATCAAAGAAACTACTACTCAGACAGAACCAAAACAAGAAGAACCAGTTGTTAAAAAATCGGAGTTAGAAGAAAAGAAAAAAGAGTTAGCAGATCTAAAAAAAGCGCAAAAAGAAGTAGTAGAATCTCCAGATTTTTTGAAAAATAATCAGCCAATAGGCGAAAAGAATTTGACACCTGTTCAACAAGTGAATGCCTATTCGCAACAAATAAAAGCATTAGAAAAAGAGATTCAACAATTGGAACAAGAACAAATTTTAGCAACCACAAAACAAAAAAATACTGCTGAGAATCAACAAGAAAAAGGAAAGAAATCACAAAAAGAAAATGCGACTAATTCAAAAAAAGAAGAAGCTGTTGAACAAAATAAATTGTTCCGAGCATTGCTTAAATCGAGAAATTATCAGGCAGTCAATGAACAATTGTCAAAAGAAACACCACTACTTTTACAGATGGAGTCGTTGAAAAAACACTTAAAACTTATCGCAAAATTTCCTCACTATTCGCAAAAAAATATTCAATTAATTACCAAACAAGATACGACGGTGACGAAACTTGCTTCAATGAATCAATGGAAAGAATTTGGGTATGAGTTAAAAGAAAATGCCACACCGATTTATGTTCAAGCACCTTTTTACACCATCCAAAAAGATGAACATGGGGATCCATTCCTGGATAAAAATGGCGAAATTCAAACAAAAAAAGAATATCATTTTGTGCCTGTATTTGATGCAAACCAAATCGAAAATTGGAAAGAAGAAACAGAAAAAATTGTGATTGAAGAACCGAAAACATTTCTGAGTGTGTATCAATCATTGAAAGAACTATCTCCAGTTCCTATTACTTTTCAACCAGATACGGGGGAACGAAATAGCTACTACGACGAGCAATCTAATCAACTAATTGTTCGAGAAGGATTGGGAAGTGAATTAACTTGTCGCTTAATTGTGAATGAAATGAGCAAATTATTGGTGGAAGAAAAAAGAGGAGAAGCAAAGACACTTGATGATGAAAGTAAACAAAAATTTGAAGCAGAATGTTTAGCTTATGTCGTTTCAAGCCACTTAGGATTAGACGTGAATTCACTCTCTTTTTCTTCTTTGAATCACTTCCAGTCGAAAGAAAATGGGATAAAAGAACTGACAGAATCTTTATCGTTTATTTCAAAAGAAGCGCGAACATTGATTGTACATGTTGATAAAAAAATTGAACAATTCGCTCAACAGGATGCGCCAAAAAATAAATTTGAAGAACGATTAGCTGCGGCAAAAAATACAAGTCCAGCACCTAAGAAAGTAGACACTAGTAAAACAGTTGATCACCCAAAAGTCGAAAGTCCCTTCTTGACTCGTTGAGCACTAGAGTAGGGACAAGCAAAAAAATATTCTTAGAAAGTGACGAAGGAGAAGAAAAATGACAATAAAAAATAAAGAAATGAAGTATGTCATTGCTCAAATTTTATTGGTTAATCCATCAAGTGAATGTCCTAAAATTCATCCGAAAAGAATAACGATAAAACGTGGTCAATTAATCAAACGCTTAGAATTATTGGTCCAAAGTTATGAAGAAAAAGGTATTGAATTAGATTTAGAACCCTACAAAAAAACAATTCAATGCTTAAGAAAAATGAGTGATAAAGAAAACTATCAAACGTTAATTGATGAGATTGTTTTGAGTTATGAATTATTATATGAAGACCAAAAAAAGGAAAAAGTGAAGGAAGAAAATACGCGTATTTCACAAAAAAAGAGTAAGAAAAAAGAAAAACAATTACCAGAAAAACAGGAAAAAATTGAGGACAACATTTCTCCTGTTGGTTTCTTTTCTTCCATAAAAAATAAATTAAAAATCTGACAAAGAAAACGGAATTTGTAGTGGGGGATTGGGGCACGCCCCAAAAATTTAATGAACGTCCGCCTGTGTTTTTTCAGGGGGCGTTCGTTAAAATTATGTAACATGCTAGCATGTTACTGTGCTTGCGAAAGGTGAAAAGCGCCAAACAAGCTTCTAAGTGGCGCTTGAGGAAAAGCTGGATTTTCCTCAAGGAGGGGTGCAGGGGAGAAGCTCGGTCGCCCCTGCCAAATCTAAAGATTGAGATGAACTATCGTGTTTGATTTTTAAGTTTATGTTATTTTTATCGTGTGATAAAATGCTGTTGGAGGTGTTTTTTCATGTTTGATAAACTAAAGTTTTTCAAAAAAACTGACGAATTTCCTAAAGAAATTTGTCCAAAATGTGGTGGAACATTGATTGTGAGAAATGGTAAATATGGGGAATTCTTGGGATGTAATAATTTTCCTAAGTGCAAATTTTCAAAGGCTATTCAAAACGAACTTCCTATGGAGGAATTGAGTGTATCTATTTTAAAACATGTCAGTATTATTAGTGGTGAACAATTTTGTTTTAGATGTAGAAAAAAAACAAGAGTATCCGGTCTAGGGCTACTGAATGCTGATACTAAATTTTTAACTAAGCTTAATTTAAAAATTTTAGATTATGGTTTTGATATTTATATTCTTCCGTGGTCAGAAGTAATCAATCAATTTGATGATACGTTTAAAATTTATCTTCGAGATAATTATGGTATTGAGCGTAAATTTTCAAGAACGATTGGAGAATCTTATTATGCTAATACGTGTAAATATTGCAAAGTGATTCAAGGAGATAATTTTGTCTATACGGATACTGGTCACGGATCCCCCTTTGATTATTATAGTAAGGAAAGTTTGGTAATTGAACAAATAAAAATATTGTCTACTGAAAAGATAATTTCATGTTTTTTTAATAAGATAGGTTCGCCCACTCTTTACTATTTACCGCGTTCAGAGATAAAAAAATCAAAATATTTTATTAAATAATTTTTTAGAACACAGTCTTGTGTTCTATTTTTTTAAGGAGAAGAATATGAAGAACAATTTAAGAAGACCAATACAAAAGATAGTTCGTTTCAGTAAAGAAGAAAATGATTATTTAAAAAAGAAAATAGAAAAAAGTCCGTTTAACAATTTTCAAAATTACGCACGTATTTTATGCTTAACAGGGGAAATAAAACTAACAGATTATTCTGAGTTATATCGTTTGAATAGTGAGTTAAATCGGATTGGAAATAATGTGAATCAGATGGCTCGATTAGCCCACCAATTTGATGAAATTTCTAACGAAGATGTCCAACAATTATTAGAAATGATGTACGAAGTAAAGACGATCGTTACTGAAAAATTAAAAGAAGAATTAGGCAAAGAACGGACGATGTAACGATGGTTTATACAAAACATTTTACGATTCACACCATGGATCATTTGAATCAATCAAAAGAGTATGTTCAAAAAGCAAGTAAGACGATGATTGATAAAACATCGTCAGGGAATACGCATTATGAACAACTGTTTCCGTATATCATGAATGCGGATAAAACATTAAGTAAGCAGTTAGTTTCAGGACATGGAATAACCGATGTGACCAATGCAGCAAATGAATTTTTGTACACCAAAGAACGATTCGCCAAACAAAAAGGCACGTACTTGATGTTTGATTCTGAAACAGAAACGATGTTTTTTGATAAGGCAGCGATTGAAAAAGGTAATGGTCGAGGGAAAGCAGTTTTAGGCCACCATTTGGTTCAATCCTTTTCTCCTGAAGACGATTTGACACCCGAAGAGATTCATGAAATTGGTCGTCAAACCGTCTTGGAATTTACAGGTGGTGAACATGAATTTGTTATTGCGACACATGTTGATCGGAAGCACATACACAACCATATTATTATCAATTCTACGAATCTTTTTACAGGAAAAGCTCTGCCATGGAAAGTAGTTACTTTTGAAAATGGCGAGACAAAAGATTACACCAAAGAATTATTTGAAAAAGTTTCGGATAAAATTTCGTCCAAGTATGGCGCAAAAATTATTGAAAAGTCGCCTAAAAATTCACACAAGAAATATACAAAATGGCAAACAGAATCAATCTACAAATCGAAAATAAAATCTCGTTTGGATTTTTTATTGTTGCACTCTTCCTCAATTGAAGATTTTAAACGTAAGGCAGAAGCGTTAGAGCTACATGTTGACTTTTCAGGGAAATGGGCCAAATATCGTTTACTGGATGAACCACAAATAAAAAGTACACGAAGTAGAAGTTTGAATAAAAAGAATCCTGAAAAATACAATTTAAAAAAAATAGAGGAGCGGTTAAAAGAAAATACCGTTTCTTTTTCTATTGAAGAAGTAGTGGATCGGTACGAAGAAAAAATCAATGTAGCTAAAAATGATTTTGATTATCAATTGATTGTAGAGCCTTGGCAAATTTCACACAAAACACCAAATGGTTATTATGTAAATGTTGATTTTGGTATAGAAAATCATGGGCAAATTTTTATAGGAGCCTTCAAAGTCGATGAATTAGAAGATGGCAATTACAGTTTGTTTGTAAAAAGAAATGATACTTTTTATTTTATGAATGAGAAGAATAGCGCGGAAAATAAATATATGACTGGTTATAATTTAATGAAACAACTATCTTTATACAATGGTACGGTACCATTAAAAAAAGAGCCAGTGATGTCTACCATTAATGAGATAGTGGATGCGATTAACTTTCTTGCGGAACACGGTGTAACAGAAGGAAATCAAATGGAGCGATTGGAAAAACAATTAGTAGAAGCTTTTAAAACCGCTGAAGAAAGTCTAACAACCTTAGACGATAAAATACTTCAGTTGAATCAAGTAGGGAAACTATTATTAGCTAATAAATTAGAAGAGTACGAGGGGAATCTACCTATTTTAAACCAACTGGTAGAAAAAGAAGAGCTCACGTATGACGATGTAAAAGATGAACTGGCTTCTCTTAAATTAAGTCGAAAATTGCTTCAGGAAAAAATGGAAACGACGGTAGAAAAAATAAATGAACTACACAGCGTTCAAACGATTGTAGAAAGAAAAACGAAAGAAGAAAATCTAGGCAAAATAGAAAAATGACCTATTTATTTTTATGAGGAGGACAATAGGAATGAGAACAAAAGATTTAGTCGTTGCGTGGCATTCAATGGATGAGGAGGATCGCTTTGAATTGGAAAGTTTTGAACAAGTGGTTGCATTATCTTATGTAAAAAATTTAGTTACAGAGGATGAATCATTACAATTTACGTACGCAAATGGCAATCAAGCAGCGATTGATTTGTTTGATGTTGAGTGGTTTCGATATGTCCCACATGATTCACATTTGGCTCAATATGTTCGCTCAAAAGCGAAAGGAGATTATGAATGGGATGAACAAGGAAATGTACTTACCAACGAAAACGAGAATCGCTTGTTGAAGAAATAGAAAAAGCCAGGACAACTGTCCTGGCCATTCTCATATCACTAAAAGAAAAATCTCTTAGCAACTTTAATATTATAACATAAAGAAGGTGAAAGTTGCTATGATTTTTGACGTGAGCGATTATACATTGCCAACGTTTGATTCTATTGACTGGCAAAAGACAAAAGAACAGGTGGGGATTTTTTTACGCGCGTACAAAGTGAATCGGGAACGAATGGGCTTACCTGTTTACCCAAAGTTAACCAGTGAATGTTTTCTTGTTTTCAGAGAAGATCTCATTAAAGAAAAATGGAAAGCAGGACAAGAACTGACAAGGAATGAAGAAGAATATCTAAAGACTGAACAATGTTTTGTTTATGCCTTTTCTGCTATTATGCACCCGTATCGTCCGGAAATGACCGAACGTAGACGGCGTGTCTTTTTTTATCGTTATTTATATGGTTTATCTGTTCCATTGGTTAGCGAGCGAATTAGTTATCAAAAAAATATTATTGTCGATGATTCAAAAATGGCGATGATGCAATTTGCATTAGCGCTGGATTTGTTAGTGTTTCTATAACCAACAAAACTGAAACGAAAGACAGACACAGAGTAAACGGTGTAGCGCATATACTTTATTTACAAGCTTGAATAACGTACACAGCGCTGTGGGAAAGAAAATTTCTCATGACAAAAAAAACGTATACTTTTTTAGATTTATTTGCAGGAGTCGGTGGCTTTCGTTTTGGTTTAGAAAAAGCTGGCCATAAATGTATAGGATTTTGTGAAATAGATAAATTCGCAAGAACTAGCTATAAAGCGATTCACGACACAACAGGAGAGGTAGAAATGCATGACATTACAGCAATATCAGATGAATTTATTCGAGGAATTGGACGTGTGGACGTACTCGCAGGCGGATTTCCTTGCCAAGCTTTTAGCGTTGCAGGAAAAAGAAAAGGTTTCGGAGATACTCGAGGTACTCTCTTTTTTGAAATTGCACGGTTCGCACATATTTTGCGACCTAAGTATTTATTCCTTGAAAATGTTAAAGGACTCCTTAACCATGAAGGAGGGGCTACGTTCGAGACAATCTTGCGAACCCTGGATGAATTGGGGTATAACGTGGAATGGCAAGTGCTTAACAGCAAGAATTACGTCGCACAAAATAGAGAACGTGTCTTTATTATCGGACGTCTTAGAGGCGAATGTACCAACCAAGTATTTCCTATCACCGGGGAAGAAAGCGCAATTGAACAAGAATCAGTAAAAATAAACAGTGCAGGGGCAACCAATCAAAAACAAATTGTTGTTGGCAATGTGAATCCTAGTGCAAAAGGAATGAACGGCAATGTCTATTCTTCAGAAGCAGTTAGTCCAACCATTACCTGTAATCATGGGGAAGGAAGTAAAATTGCGATTCCAATTTTAGCACCTAACAAGAAAAAAGCCCGTCAAAACGGACGAAGATGTAAAGAAAATGACGAAGAAATGTTTACTCTCACCGCACAAGATAGGCATGGGATTATTGTAGAAGGAAATCTAGATGGTGGTTATCGTTCAGCTTCTTCTGTTGTTTCTACAGACGGTATTTCTCCTACACTCACGACAATGGGTGGAGGAGGGCAAGAGCCTAAAATTCTTGTAAGAGAAGCGACAAAAAAAGGATATACTCAAGCAAACCCCGGAGATAGTATCAACTTTTCTTTTCCAAACTCGACAAAACGTAGGGGACGCGTGGGTAGACAACACGCACATACGTTATTAACGGGTGAACAACAAGCAGTTGTGATGGAAGACTTTCAGATAAGAAAGTTGACACCACTAGAATGTTGGCGACTACAAGCTTTTCCAGATGAAGCTTTTTTGGCTGCAAAATTCGGCAGTAAAAAGATTGCGAAAAAGCTTCTTGTTAATCAATTGGATCATTATCATTGTGACTATAAACAGACTATGTCAGATAGCCAGTTATATAAACAAGCGGGTAATTCAGTTACGGTAGCTGTTATCTATGACATTGCCAAACGCTTGTAAACGAAACATTTTGCAAACTAAGGAGTACTTTTTTATAAGCACTTTCTAAACGACTTCTTCCGTAAACTAGGTGTATCAAGACTTGAAAAAATACAAACGATTTAGGCCTAGATCATGAGGAGAAACTTCTTATGATGAAAGAGAATACGATTTATTTTGAAGATTGTTTAGAAGGAATGAAAAAAATACCGGATGCGTCCATCGATGCAATCATTTGTGATTTGCCTTATGGGACGACAGCTTGTTCTTGGGATTCGGTGTTGCCATGGAAAGAGCTATGGGCTGCTTATTTACGTGTGACAAAAGAAAATAGTCCAATTGTTCTATTTGGTGCAGAACCTTTTTCCACAACGTTACGCACTAGTAACCTTTCTATGTATAAATACGACTGGTATTGGCTGAAAAACAATGTCACAGGCTTTACCTTTGCGAAAACACAACCGATGCGCTGCGTTGAAACGATTTCAGTGTTTTCAAAAGGGACACCGAACTATTATCCGCAAGGACTAGTCGCATTAAAACAACCAAAGATAGCGATTCGAAAGGAGACCAAAGAAAATATCTATGCGAATGACGGCAACTTATCTGGAAAAGAATATATACAAACGATGACGGGGTATCCGAATCATGTATTGAAGTTTCCAAAAGAAACAAAGCATACATTCCACCCCACGCAAAAACCTATCGCTTTACTGGAATACTTGGTGAAAACTTATACGAAACCAGGAGAGATTGTTCTAGATAATTGCATGGGTAGTGGGACGACGGCTATTGCTTGTTTAAATACTGACCGGAAATTTATTGGTTTTGAGACAAATTTAGACTATTATAACCAATCACTTGAGCGTATAAAGGAAAATTGTACACAAGTTTCTTTATTCTAGATGATAGTGGATAAACCAAGTGCACGGCATATTAACACTTTGCCTTTTTGCAGAAAAAACGTCAACAGGAATATGAATCTCTCATGAATTGAGTTACGAGAGATTCAAACAAGATAATAAATATCTTCAGATATAAAATAGCAAAAGAAGTAGCTCAAAATCATGGTTTAGATAAGGGAGATCAATTATGACCGAATTAGAATATGTAGCAATAAAATATAGAAATAATAAAATGACAAGAAAAAATTAAAAAGTTTGAGTCAAACGAGAAACTAGTTGAGTTTCTTAAAACACCACGAGGAAAAAAGTATCGTGGAGAAGTAAGAGAAACGCACAAAAAAACTATATAGATTAGGTTTTTTGTACGTCTTATGATAGAATAAAGCCGTAGAAAAGTTATGACGGTGGCTATCCAATCCGAAAGTGAGGTGGTGCATATGAGCGTACTTCCAAAATCCAAAGAAAGGAGAAGCCTTTTGTCTGCATTAGAAACAATTCAGCTGATATTAAGCTTTGGTATGTTTACCATTGCGTTGATTAAGTTGATTGTGGACTTGCTAAAAAACGACAAAAAATAACCGTTCATTAACTTTGGCGAGTTAAACGGTTATTTTTTAATAATCTAAATTTGCTACCGTCTTAAACGGTTCTACACCAGAGAGTTGTGTTAGCGCACAACTCTCTTTTCATTTATATATTAGCATAAGGACTGCTGAAATACTAGTGAAAGACTTCCTAAATCTTTAGGTAGTCATTTTATTTGTTTCTTTTCGTTTTTCCGTATTCTATCATTTAAATTTATATTTTTAAATCGAAAGTGAGTGAAGATGACTTATGCAGTAAATGTGTATAAAAAGAGAAAAAAGCAGATAAAAAATTATTTGCTTTTTTTTACTTATATATTTTATACGATAAAAAAATGTGGTTTTTAGTTTGAAAACCCTGTAAGATTATTATATGGACTCGTTTAGTGTAAATATAAAAGGTGTTCTTTTTCTTAGGGGATATTTTAATAAAGATTGAGGAGTGAAAAAATGAATAAGTTTCAAAGTTGGCTTATGGCCAATAAAAATCTGTTAATTACAAGTGTTGTAATGTGTCAAGTGTTAGTTTTAAGCATAGGGATAATTAATTTTCCTTATATTGATGACACAGGCAGGCAAATTGATGGCAATACGGACTTTGCTAGAAGTTATTCTCGTTGGGGTAGCGAAATTGGTTCTTGGTTAGTTCAAGGGAGTAGACACCTTACGGATATGGGGTTATGGACGCATATTCTTTCTGGATTCATTGTATCAGTAACAGGGATTATCATTGTTTACTCTTTTCATAAGAAGCTATCTCTTTTAGCTTTAACAGCAGCCATGTTGGTTGGCTTTAATCCTTGGTTTTTACAAAATTTAAGTTTCAGGTTCGACAGTCCTTACATGTCTTTGAGCCTTTTATTTTCAGTTCTTCCATTTCTATTTTGGAATAAAAATAAAGTCTTATTTTTAGTTGTTTCTATTTTAAGCATTTTTTTGATGTGTAATACTTATCAGGCGTCTTCGGGGATCTATGTCGTGATGGTGTTAGCATTATCACTGAAGCTGCTGTTAGACAATCAATCGTTTATTGCTGTTCTTAAAAAAGCGATTGTAGCTATGATTAGCTATATAAGCGCCATGTTTCTTTATCTTATTGAAACAAAATTTAATCCTGAAATAGCAACGCGAGGCGGTATGACAACAATCGCGAGTGTTAAGGATATACCCAAAACAATCCTGGTAAATAGTCAAATGTATCTGTCAAAAATAACGGAACAGAGTACAAAACTATGGATACTTTTGTTTTTTATTCTAGTAATTTTCTTTGTTTTAAGTACGGTTCTTAATGCGAAAGTATCGCCTGTTAAAAGCTTTTTATACGCAGTATTATTTCTATTTTTAGGCTCTATTTTGAGTTACGGCGTCTTTTTAATCTTTCCGGAAAAGCTTTTGTTAATTTCACCTAGATACGGCTATGGATTTAGTTTTTTTGTAGTTTCAATTATCATGCTTACTTTGGCAAATACTTCTAAAAACGCGGTAGGTTATGTGTCAAAAACAGCGGTTTGCCTTTTCTGTGTTTACCTTTTATCTTTTACATTTGTTTATGCTAGTGCGTTAAGCCACCAAAAGGAATCTTTTGAACGACAAAGTATGATATTAGCCGATGATTTAAAAGACCTAGTGAACCGTGACACGGTGACTGTGCATAGTACGTCTTTATTTAAGGATTCGCCAGTATTTGTCAATAGTTCGAAGAATTATCCTATATTAAAAGAACTGGTTCCACCAAATGAAGCCCTTTATTGGCCAAATCAGTTTTTATTTAGAACGTACACTGGTTTAAACGTGAACATGGAGATCTTTGATATTAACGCGTTGAATAAAGAAGAAAGTGAGTTAATGAAATCTAATTATTACCATGACATTTATGTAAAAGATTCAGAAGTATTTGTTCATGTTAAATAATCCTGAAATAAAAGTAATATCAAGGCAATTGAAAGGCCGGGGTAGATACTGTAAAATAAAAATAGCTATTTCAGATTTAACTATTTTCTTACAAACTGAATAAATTGATCGTTCAGTTCTATGAATGACTATTTGTTAGAAATGAAAGGCTAAAATAAGTTATAACCTTAGAGACTGTCTCCCCCCAAGAGACAGTCTTATATATTGTTTAATAGATAATTACTTTACTAAAATAGGATAAATTAAATCAGAAATGTATACTTTGTAAGGAAAAAATCATAGCTGTTTTAGGATATTATTTGCTATTTTATGTATTTGCCAATTACAATGGTATTGTAAATAAATACATAAAGTAGCATTAGTAGGTTTGGGGGGATATAGATTTGGAAAATATTTTTGATTTAAACAAGGGATTATCAAGAAGAAAATATTGGTATTATCAGTGTATACTGTTTGTGTTTGGATTAGGGATAGAAACTTTTTCAATGTTTGTATACAAAAAGTCTCTGATTGAAAACAATTATTTAAAATATTTCGTGATAAATGGTCCATTTGATTTTTATAATTTTCTTAGGATCGTGTTCTTTATAATGATTATTATAGGTTTTCTGTTCCAAGCAAGAAGGTTTGTTGATATTGGGTGGTCGAAATTTGTAGCTTTACTAAGTCTGTTACCGTTAGTTGGTATTATCACAACAGGGATTTGTTTATTTAAAAAAGGAAAAGACAATAAAACAGATAGCAGTCAAGTTTCTTGACTGCTATCTGTTAAGAGTATTGTCTATTAAATGAATGACAAGAACTTGCATTGTAAGCAGCTTGAATCGCAGCTGACCATGAAAGTTTATGGAATGCTACTGCAGACCAAATTCCTTTCATAATACAAGCACCTTGTTTTGCCTTGGCTTGTTGATATTTATTCCATAAATGTTTAGGGACCTTACTTTTTGCAAAGTTGTCCCAATAACCATCGTCACTTTGGGCATATGCAGTAGTAGAGGTTGCTCCTACAACACTAGAAAAAGGGATATTGACACCAGATACAACAACTGTACTTAGAAGCAGAGCACTAATAGCTTTGAAAACATTTCTTTTTAAACCTTTCAAACTAACTCCTCCTTTTGTGTTTAATATCATATAAAAAGTATCATGGCGTGAAAACGCTGTCAACAGGTAACATAAATTTGGATTAAAAAGTAGGTGCATACTTCATTTGTATAAAAAGTGGCTATAAACATGTTTAATTTTATTGTTAGCTCTTTTACATACATAAATATAAAGAGTTTCCCTAAAAAAACTATTGTTATATAATTTTTTTTATTGAATTTTATAAAAATGATATTTTATAATGAATTTAGTGAATATTTGAAAATATTTAATATGCTTAAAGGAGGATTTGTTATGTGATTTGATGTTTTCATATAGTTTTAGAATTGTTTTTTGCTTCATAAAATTTACGAGTTCTCACTATAAAAAAATTATTTTAAAATGAGAGACTAGTAAATTAATATAGTATCGCAATATATATACTTTTAGTACATGTAATTAATAAGTGCATACACTAAAATTTATATAAAATATTATAGATATTTGATTATTAAAAAGGAGGTGAACTTATTTATTTATTGTCATGAGCGAGGTGTTCAAAAAGTCTATTTATCAGTTTATAGAAAAAATGAATGTGCTATTATATCTATCCTATAAATAGATAACTTAAAAATTAATACTAATTAATAGAAAGTAGGATGCTTAAATGAAAAATAAAGTTAAATCATTGCCTATCAAAATAAGTATATGCTTCTTTGGGATACTTATTGGATTAATTACGGCATTTACGGTTAGTACAACCAATGTTTTTGCAGTGGATTCTGATATAGATATTGAATTAGTGACAGAAGACAATTCAATAGCGCCTGCAACTTTTGCTCACTATAGATTAGCTGTACCTGTTACGCCGGGGAATTATACTTATAAACAAATAGTAGAAATGCCGATTGATCAATCAATTGATTCAATAAAATTATCAACAACAAGAGAAATTATTGAAGAGTTGAATAATTTATTAAGGAAAAAAATTACTCCAGAAGAATACGTATTTCGTATGTATTCTTCTTGGAAGGATGATATGATAAAAGACGTCTATGATTTTACCTCTCTATATGCAGGTTATGTAATTAATGAGAACAAATATAACCAAGAATTAGAGAAATTATATGACCCTAATACTCCTTTGGAAGTTACGTTAAGTAGAATAACTTCTAGAACAATAATTCATTACCAATATGAAGACGGCACTATTGCTAGTGAAGATAAAATTATTGAGGGAGTTCAAGGAGTCGACGCTCCTGTTGTTGTACAAAGTCCTGTAATTAAAGGATATAGTCCAGATAAAGAAAATGTTACAGTCGTTTTTGGAAAAGAAGAAGACGAGATAACAGTTATATACAAAAAAGATAAAGTTTTAGCTCAAAATATTGTTATTAAGTATCAGGATTCTAAAGGTAATACCATTCATCCTGACCAAGAAATTAGCGGATATGTGGATGATATGTATGATGCTAGTGATTCTAAATATAAATTAGATATTGATGGGTATAAATTAGATGAAACAAAACTGCCTGGGAATTTAAAAGGAACTTTTTCTAATAAACCTCAAGTAGTACTATTTGTTTATACAAGTACGTCAGATACAAGCACGTCAGATACAAGCACGTCAGATACAAGCACGTCAGATACAAGTACGTCGGATACAAGTACGTCAGATACAAGTACGTCAGATACAAGTACGTCGGATACAAGTACGTCAGATACAAGTATGTCGGATACAAGTATGTCGGATACAAGTACGTCAGATACAAGTATGTCAGATACAAGTACGTCAGGTACGAGGATATCAGATACAAGCATGTCAGATACAAGTACAGATACTAGAGATAAAAATAAGATGTTGCCCAGAGCTGGAGAAGATATTAAAACAAAAAGTTTAGCAGTTATTGGAGGCTTTTTAGTAGTACTAACGGGGGTTGTTTTATTTATAAGATTTAAATAGGTAATAAAAGTTAGATTAGTTGTTGTCTAACGAAATATATTTTTTACAAGAGCCAACAGAGTATACCCTGTTGGTTCTTTTTGAGGTCCAAGTTGTTGCTGAGTAAGTAGTAGGTAATTAAAGTTGAGCATACTTCATTTATGTAAAGTAAAAGAGCGCCAGTCGCTTTCCGCCGACTGGCTAAAGAGTAGATTTTTAAAGAAGTAATTTGTGCTTCTTACAATCCTTTTATAGCATTTTAAAAGAATATACAAGATAACGTGAATAATTACTAATTAGCTATCCCTCTGGAATTTTTTTAAATAAGATGTTATAATTCTAAATGAGGGAAGGCGTACTATAGATCCGTGTTCTTAAGATTGCTAATAGTACATAATTATTAGCAACTTAAACAAGCAAAAAAAAATAACTTCAAGAAGCTTGGGCAAGCCTCTTGAAGTCAACGCCTTCCAGATGATCTGTAGATTTCTTCAGTTTTTAATCATTGTGACGTATCATCCAGAAGATAGTTTGTGTCACTGACTTGGGCAAGTCAGATAAGAAGACACAAGCTATTTTTTGCGTGCAAAATTATTTTTCACAAATAAAATTATTGGAAAAATAATAGTTGTTAGTGCCAGACCGACTATTTTCAATAAAGCTTGAATTTCTAAACAGTGGTCTAGTACCCATGCTAGCATGGAAGGGTCTCCTTTCTGGAGGGATGGTTGTTATAGACAAATTGTTCATGCCAACCAACTCCTTTCTGTAAGAAGAAACCTACCTTTATATTATATCATAAAGAATTTTTTTTTAGGGTGTAACTCTAGCGTGATATGATTTTTATCTTCAGCAAAGAATAGTCTATTTAATTATGAAAGTTACAAATCAAAATAAATTTAAAAAAACAAGTATATAATGGAGTGTACTGCTATATTAATTAAGTAGATCGAAATAAGGAGATGATAAGATTTACTGAAAAATTAATTATTTAAAAAGTAGTATTAGTTAATTACAAATTAACAACAAATACAGAAAGGAGAAAAAATGGTAAATAAACAAAAAAATTACAATTCCGAATGGGATGTAGAATTAAAAAAACTTAGAAAATGTCTTAGAGATAGTGAAATTAAGTATATTGAAAAAGGCATTTCCAGTGAACAAAATGAAACAACTATGTTTGACCGTTTAAATATCTTAATCAAGTTTTATGAGGAAGCAAATACCAACTTCAACGAATTCTCAATAAACAGTTCAATATCACAGCCGCATGTGACAAACAGAATAAAAAATGATAAATTAAAAAAACTTAAACGATACAAGGAACTAGTAAAAAAACAAGATGAAAGTATTAATTAAAACAACGAATTCTTAGGGACCTAAGACAATTATGGCAAATAACACGAAAGGATAATGTTTGTAAAAGAAACAGCTAAAGAAGCGAAAATTTAATCACTAAAAAGAAAGAATAAACCATTTTTTATGTTATCGGCTATTTTGATCTATATTCTTGTAGCTTTCTTTTCACATAGGTAACAATTAATTTCAACAATTTGGAAACAAGCCATTTGCAAATTATTCTTGTGAATGGAGTGTCAAACTCTTTTAGGAAAATCGAAAATAATAATTCAACGATTAGGTCGGTGACTGATTCAATAATAAATGGGTACATAATAAATACCTGCTTTCTAATTATTTATAGGTGTTAACTTCCTATTAATGATTTAGACTTTATGAATCAAATTTGTCCCAAATAGTTGAATAAAATTGAAAACAAAAAAAGCTTCAAAACGTTAAGTTTTGAAGCTTTGCTTTTTTATAAAAATACGCTATATCAAACGGGTCATAAACTTTTAAGTTTTTGACCTCTTTTGTTTTTCGTACTATACTTGGAATTATCTAGTGTCAAAAACTTATGTTCAGAAAAGGTGAGGAAATTTTGCCCATTTATGGTTATTCACGAGTGAGTACTAGTAATCAAGATTACAAAACCCAGATTCAAAAACTAGAAAAAGCCGGAGCAGAAAAAATATTCAGTGAAAAATACACAGGGACTAAAAAAGAAGGAAGAAAAGAATTAGAAGAACTACTATCTATTGTAAAACCTGGCGATAAAGTTTTAGTGACGAAAATTGATCGGCTAGCTAGAAGTATCGTTGATTTAAATTCGATTATCTCTTCTTTAAACCATTCAGGAGTGACTATCACCTTCTTAGATAATGCTCTAACCTTTGAGCCAAATAAAAGTGATTCTATGCAAACATTAATGATGAACATGTTAGGGAGTTTTGCGCAATTTGAAAGAAATTTAATCGTGACAAGAACGCAAGAAGGAAAACAGTGGCATAGAGCTAATAATAAAAATTATCGAGAAGGACGTCCGAAAAGAGTTCTGAATGATAAATATAAACATGCACTAGAGTTAATGGAAACAAACAGCATGCGAGAAGTGGAAAGGAAAACAGGTATTTCTTTATCTACTCTCAAAAGAATCAAGAAACAAGCAAAGGAAGAACAGTTACTTAATGAGAAATAAATTAGGAATGGTGAACATAGAAAGTAGGGAAAAGATTATTAAGTTGTTGGAAAATCCTTTAGCCTTTTTATGAATTAAATTAATTAAATATTTTCGCAAAATAATACAAAAATTTTTATTATTTTAGAAGGGATTGTGTATAATGTCTGAATCAGTGGGTATTATTTTAGGAGCCGTTATAGCATTATTTGGGACTATAGTTACGAACTATTTCACGATGAAAAAAACTAGATTACAGGAAGAAAAAAATAGTGATAGATTTTTAAAAAAATTGAAAGCTGAAGAAGAAATAGAACTTAAAACTTTTGAGCATAACATTGTTATGAACAATAGAGAACACATTCCAAATGCGGCTAGAGATATAGTAGTTGAAATTAATCAATTATTTGATTCTACAGAAGAATTAGTTTTTAACTATCCTGGAACGGGTTATACAGGAGAACGACCATCAATTTTATTTAGTAGTACAATTGATCATTTAATTACAGGGTTTCCAAATTCAATGGAAGATATAAAAGAACTAAGTAATACATGGTATCATTCTAATAAGAAATTCAAGAACGTTATATTTGAAAATTCAATGTTTTTTCCCACTGAATTAATGAATGAGATTTGGGAATATGAAAAATATTGTAGTGATATTAAGGATTATTTTTATGGGCGTTATTCTAGTATAAAAAGTGAAGAGGAATTTAGTGCAAAAAAAAATGAATATCAAGAACAAGTTGATAAATATGTTTTTATTCAAAAAGATGGGATAGCAAGTTACACTCATAGTGTACTTAGTATTTATAATACAGTAAAGAAATCTAGATCGGATTTAGTAAATAAGATAAACACGTATCAGAAACAAAAAACAGGTTTTTAATATCTTAATAAAAACGGAGCAAATAGTGGAAAGGAGGCCGAGATATGGCAACGATTAGAATTGATGATGAATTAAAACATGATGCAGATAAAATGTTTGATGAAGTGGGAATAAATACGTTGATTGCAGGTGAAATGTTTTTGAATAGATTTGTTAAGACTGGAAAATTTCCATTTGATATTGAGATAATTTTTTATCAGCCGAATACTTAAACATTGTGGATGTACTCAATTTAAATGTAATAGCTGCAAAAAAGAATGCAAATTATATCAAGGAAACTATGTTGTAATTGATGAAAAACAAATGAACTAGATCAAAATAATGGAAAAGGAGATTTTTAAATATGTACTTTTAATAATTGAAAAATTATGAAGGATTTATTACGCATGAACGTTGGTAGAGTTCAACGTGTCGAATATGGTATAATAAGCAAGTAGAAAGTTTATGGCGGTTGGCTAAACCCAAAAGAAATGGGGTGATGCCTATGTTGATTTTTGGCTTTACTCCTGGAAAGGAATAAATGTGTCTGTATTTGAAGCATTGATGTTTGCGATGACTTTCGCAACATTGATTCTAAAAATCAGCGATAAAAACAACAAAAAATAGACCGTCATAATCTTTGGCCAGACTGACAGGTCTATTTTTGACTTTTAATTCTTGCCACCGCTTTAAACGGTCTACATGGGGACGTATCACGAGTACGGCCTCTTTTCAATACTTATTATAACAGTAACTATTAAAATAATCTAGTAAAGTAGCTATCAAATTATATAACTAAAGTAAAAAGGTGGAGAGTTTTATGAATTTTGGCTATTTGAATTTTGGAATAAAAGACGCAATTCTAGCAATTGTTATATTTATTATCTTACTTTTGACAATATTGTTTCATTGGTCAGCTTTAGAATTTGTTTTTTCTTTAGGTGCAGTAGTGATTGCTTTTTTTGCTGGAAATATGAAACAGGATAAAAGAGTTGTAGAAAAACAAAATAAAAAGAAATGATACACAAGGAATGAATAAGGCTTACAAACCTGAAAATAAAAAATTGAGGTAGTTTCCCAATAGAGTTTTACCAATTAGCATAGTGTTATTGTGCTTAGTAAGTAGCAACCATTTGTTTTTTTGACACTTTTCTGAAACTATATGACTATATATTTTTAGTTTATATTAATTCAAATTTAAATAAAGGAGCGTTTATGTATATGGAGGGAAAGAAAAAGTTAGGCTTTTTTTTTGGAGCTGGTGCAGAGTTAGGATATGGCCTTCCATCAGGCGGAAAATTCGCATTGGATATATTTAAAGAACCAAAAGAAGAAGATAGAGAATCCTTTAGAAAATTATTAGCTAATATTGATTTACAATCCCAAATTGCCGGTCAGTGGTTGCCTAATAACTTTCAATCAAAAAGAATTAATGTATTTGGTAAAGGGAATTTTGAAGAAATAATTTCCTCTAGTTTAGAACACCGTAGGAAAGATATTTTAGATTATCTTGAAAAATTTGATTCAAATATTGGAGAAATTTTACTAGATTGGCATCTTGATGAAGAAACTATACATGATAAATTTTCTAGAGAACTTAATACGGAAATAGGTGATAAATTATATTCTCAAGAAATTGCTTTAAATAAAAAATTAGCTGATCAAGTTTCTTTATTTGGTTCACAATATTTCTCCGCATTTCTAAAGTTATTGGAATTGAACCCTGATAGTGATTTGAAAAGAATTATTATAGCTTTTTTAGAGTTACTTTTAGGCTCTTTAGGACAAAAACTAGTATCTCAATTAAATGAAGAACTATTTGAAAAAGCACCGACTACTGTTAATATATTCGATGATATTAGTGGTATTTTTAATATAAACTATTCTAGCGTTGGGAAAGTTGGAATGGAAATCGTAATTAATCAAACAAGAGAACCAGTAGACAAGAATACTGACATCAATAAAATATTTATTGAATTAGGAAAGACAATACTGGAACAAATTTATAGTCAAACGTTGGATTATCAATCATTGATAGATAGTCATTTTCGTTATTTATACAATCCAAAATCTCAATGGGCAAAATTTACTAAAATTGCTGTATTTTTATACACTGTTCAGCGATATATCAAGAATCAAACAAATATAGATGAAGATAAAATTAAAAATGGTCCAGGATTTTACCACGATTTAATTGATATACAAAATGATTTTGATTTACATGCAATTGGAACTACAAACTATAATAGCCTTATAATGGATATCTTTCAGGAGAATAATATCAAAAATTTAAATGTGTATCACTTAAATGGTAGCGTGAAAGATTATTATGATCCTTATAAAAATCGAATAATAAATAATTTGTGTGAAGTTAAAGATAGAGAGCAAATAGTTGTTCCTTTTATTTTTACTCAAAGTGGCGTTAAACCTCTTACTTCTATTACAATGTCACAAAGGTATGTTGAACTGTATGAAAAATTCAAAGAGTGTGATTCTATTGCTATTATTGGATATGGTTTTAATGGAGATGATGGTCATATAAATGGAATGTTTAGGAGTTTGATTGAAGAAGAACAAAAAAATATTCATATTTTTCATTATTCTACTAAAAAGTTGAGTCCACCTAATATTAAAACAGAATATAAAAAAAAATTAAGAATAGATTCAACACAAAATTTACATGTACACTTAATTGATAATCGAAGATTTTCTGAAGAAGAATATTGGTTTAAAAAATTGTAAAACAAATTCTTTTTCTTTAAATTAATAAAATCTGTGTATTTTAAGTAATTGTTTGTCGAAATGTGTAGTTTTTTTCGGTTCTGTTGCAAAGCTTGAAATGAAAAATACTTTTTCTACTTATTTCTATCATTTATGTAGGAATTTCTAAAGTACTTTGATTTCTATACAGCCTGAAAATCCAAAAAGAGTCCCTTCTTTTCTTATATAACCCTCGAACCGTTTCCATACCCATAATTGTGGTTGAGGCAGTACGTAAGCTTTGATAAAATTTGTTGCCCCGCTTGATAGGACGATGGTCTTGTTCAATAAGATTAGTCAAGTATTTCACTGTTCGATGTTCTGTCTGATGATAAAAAACATTATTTTGTAACTTTCTGAAGGCACAGACAATCGATGGTGTTTTATCCGTCACTAGAAACTTTGGTTCCCCAAAATGTTTGAACAGTCTTTTTAGAAACGTATATACTTTTTGTTTATTGCGATTTTTCCGTAGCCAAATATATAATGAATCAGTGCAAAAAGACTGAAAAAGTAATATATACTTACAAAAAAGACATATCTTTTATTACTGTTAAAAGGTATGTCTTTTTTGTTGCCTAAATTTTGTGATCAATAAGAGGATGTCCATATCCAGCCTCTTGTTTTACTTCAGTAGTTAAAGCAAAAGATGTCCCGATAACACCTAGAGCAACTAAAAGCAATGAACCTAGTGCTAATTTTTTCATAAGAAAACTACCTCCTTTCTTTTTCATTATATTTATATTAACATGTGATTATATATATGTTAATATAAGATGAGAAAAAAGGAGGTTTAAACATGAAAAAAAATATTCTAGAAGAATATAGAGCTACTAAAAACAAAGGAGAAGATTTTTTACATTGGTTATTGGTTAGGAAAGTGAATACCTTTGGAAAAGTAGTTATCGCGATTACATTATGGCTTTTGTGGTTAAAATACGCATTCAATCTAGTATTCATGGTGAACTTTCTAAAAGTAATAGTATTAATTACAATTATTTACTGGCTAGTTGAGATCTACTTGCGCGTTAAAAACAAACAAAAAAAATAATGACTGTAGATTTCTGAGCTACTTTAAATTTAAAATAATTCGGAAAACTGAAATTTTGTTGTTGCGAAACAGAACGTTAGTTCGTATAATGTAACTCGAAAGGACAGTTTTTTGCATGAAATTTGATTATTCCAAAGAACCCCGGAGAGATGTTTTATGTATCGATGTAAAATCCTTTTACGCGAGCGTAGAATGTGTAGAACGTGGCTTAGATCCCCTCAAAACAATGCTTATAGTAATGAGTGGTGCGGATAATGCAGGTGGACTTGTGCTTGCTGCTTCGCCAATGGCAAGAAAAGTCCTGGGAATTTCTAATGTGACTCGTAAAGATGAAGTGCCTGATCACCCAGAACTGCTTATTGTTCCACCAAGAATGAATTTATATATGAAGAGAAATAGTGAAATTAATAATCTACTCAAACGGTTTGTGGCAGATGAAGACCATTCTGTTTTTAGTGTGGATGAAAGCTTCATTGATATAACTGCTTCTCTGAAGTATTTTAATTGTGATACTGCTTATCGATTGGCCAAAATTATTCAACGTGTCATTTATAACCATATGGGGCTGTACGTCACGATTGGCATTGGAGATAACCCATTGTTAGCCAAGCTGGCCCTAGATAACGAAGAAAAAAATACGCCAGGTTTTGTTGCAGAATGGCGATATGAAGATGTACAAGAAAAAGTTTGGGCTATCTCCCCTATCACTGAATTTTGCGGGATTGGCAAGCGTATGGCAGCTCGTTTAAAGATGTCAGGAATTGAGTCGATTTATGATTTAGCACATGCAGATCCCTATCTATTAAAACACCGCTTTGGTGTCATGGGATTACAACTGTTCGCACATGCTTGGGGCATTGATCGTAGTTTTTTAGGAGAAAAAAGGCAGGTGGCCAAAGAAAAATCATTCGGTAATAGTCAAGTATTACCTAGAGACTATGCTCGAAAGGATCAAATTGAATTAGTGCTGAAGGAACTTTCAGACCAGATAGCAACCAGGTTGAGAAATTCAAATTGTCAAACTGAATGTGTTTCAATTTTTGTTGGTTATTCTAAAGGACAAGTTGATGGACTTGGGCAGGTCTCATTGGCGAAAACAGCTTAAAATCGCTCGTAGCAACAACACAAAAGTGTTAACTGAACATGTTTTGAAGCTTTTTCGAGAAAACTATGTTTCTGGAATAGACATTCGTAATTTAGGCGTTTCCTTTGGAAAGCTGGTTTGGGATACTACCCTTCAGTTAGATCTCTTTTCTGTTCCTGAAGAACAAATTGTAGATAATCAGTTGGATTATTTGATTGATAAAATACGTCAAAAATTTGGTTTTAAAGCATTGATTTATGCTTCTTCTCTTTTAGATGGAGCAACAGCTGTGAATCGTTCGGGCTTAGTTGGTGGTCATGCAGGTGGTAACGTCGGTCTTGGAGGTTAACAAATGAAGAAAACTAAAAAGAAATTTACACCTTATAATGATTATATAGATCGCCCATTTCAGTTGAAATGGCCAACTGCATTTCCTCTAAGTAAATAGCCCTAGAAGGGCTCGCTACTTGCTGCTCCCTTTAAGGGAGCTTTTTTAGAAACCGCCAACCGCTACCTTTCTATTCTTATCTAGTTGTTACTTCTTAAATGGATCTTTATACTCTCTTTTGTTTATACTATCCCTTACTCGATCTTCTGCTTCTTGTTCTCGTATATACTTAGCTATCGTTTTTTGGTTCAGTCCTACAGTGCTCACATAATAGCCTTTTGACCAAAAGGATCGATTTCCATAATTGTATTTTAAATTCGCATGACGTTCATGAATGATTACTGCACTTCTTTCTTTTAAGAAACCCATAAAACCTGATACACTCAACACTCAACTTCGGTGGAATTCTTACCAACATATGGATATGGTCGGGCATTGCATGCGCTTCAATGATTTCGATTTCTTTCATTTCACACAATTTTCTCAGTATTTTTCCAATATCCTGCCTTAACTGACCATAGATTACTTTTCTTCTATATTTTGGTGTAAACACAAGATGATACTTACAATTCCAACGAGTATGTGCTAAACTTTTATCGTCGTTCGACATTCAAAAACTCCTTTCGATTTGATAACGGTTGGTAGTCTTTATCTATTATAGCGAAAGGAGTTTTTATCGCTAAAGCTCTGACCTCCACGTGCAGTACGCGTGGTTTTTTTGTCGAAATCTCTTTAGAGATTTCAACTGATTATAGAAATGCGGTGATATTTTGAAACCATTACTATATAACTATTACATTGATTACACTAAGAAAGATAAAACAAGGCTAATTATTTTATGTTTACTCCATGAATTAAGAGTTATCTCAGTTCAACAATTAATTGACTTTTTCCAAATTGAACGGTTATCAGCAGAAAGCACAGTTTATAAGCACTTAAATTTATTAAAAACAGATGGATTAATTGCCCAATCAAAAAATGGAATGCACACGTTCTATTACCTAACAAAAGAAGGGCATAATTATATTGGCGGATACTACACCTTACCGAAAGTTCCTGAATACAATTTACAACACCACTTACAAATTAATGACTATTTGATAAAAATACTGGAACTTTGTAATAACCACCCGCACCTTAAAGCGGTAGTGTCAGAACGTCGCAAAGTATATGAAGTAAAGGACGAGAAGTAGAGTGGCAATTTGAAATAGAATTAACACTAAAGACAAAACGACGTTATAGTCAGGGTGTGTTTCCAAAATACATTAAACATTTAAAAAATTATGAAGATGCACGCTTAATTTATGTAACACCTAGTTCAATCATTAAAGAAGAACTTGATATGTTTAAAGAATATTTTATTGACAAAGAAGGGTACGAGTACAAAGAAGTGTTTGATCGATTGCATGTTTTTTCAGCTGAAGAATTTGAACCAAACATGAAAAAACTAATAGAAGAAGATACGTTTATTAACTGATAGTCGTATCATTTATTCATATAAAAAATTGTTAGAAAAGAAGCGTTTCTTCTTTCAGAAGAACACCAATAAAGGAAAGGACACCTCACACCAGGTTGAAAACTTCGAGGCTTTTCATTCAGGTTACCAGGAAGGCTTACAGTTTAAGAGTAAAGAGTTAATCAACTAATGAATTTATAAATGGAGGAAATTATATGCCTGATTTGGACTCCTACTTAGAAAAATTTGAAAAATATCAGAAGGAGCAAGAAGAATTAAATAAAATTTTTGATCCGGACGATAGGAGGTGCAGAGTTTGTGGATGTACTCAATTTAATGCATGTCCAGGGGGCTGTTATTGGATTGAAGAAGACTTATGTAGTCAATGTGTCGAATAATAATAAAATAGCCAGTCGTTTTCCGCCGACTGGCTAAAGAGATAGATTTGTAAAGAAGTGATTTGTGCTTCCTACAATCATTTTATAACATATAAAAAAATAATTTCAATAGTGGTTCTCTTTTTGCTCCAGCAAAAAATGAAACCGGTTGCAATTGTTTGAGATGAGAGGTAAACTATATTTGCAAGTATTAATGAAAGGGGTTATATATTTATGATAACTTAAATCAGGTTTTTGTATAACAATATAATCATTAACAATTAAAAGTTGGGGGTAATAAAATGTTAAAAAAATCAAAAACAATCTGCTTTTTCGCAATGCTGGCTCTTGCTCTATTTCCTTTTATAAGTACTGGTAGTTCGGTGTATGCTAGCGAATCTTATAATCAAAAAGTAAATGAAATAGAAAAAGTAGTCGACAATCAACTGAAGAAAATGGAAAATATGACACCTGCTGAAAAATTGGATGAAGTAAATCGCCTTTTAAGCCAATATGAAGGAGCCACAGTCAATTTTGCTGATGCTATCAGTCCGGATATGCCTGTTTTAAGAAATGCACGACCTTCTACAGAGCTTAGAATAGTTAATGGGGGATTGAATTTCTATGCTTATAATCAGGCAGGGATTAATAAGTTGGCTGATTTGTTTGCTAAATTAGGATTAATGGAAGGGGCTTCAGGTGGTTCCGGGGGTATTGCTGCTGCAATTGCTGGCGCTATGGGTATTGCAACTGGAGCAACTGCGGGATTAGCTGCAGTCGTTGTAGCATTAGGATCTTATGCTTCTTATCGTTTTGCTACTGCTAATGGTATTATGAGAGATCATGAAAAAGATGGAGATACTAAAGCTGGAGCGAGAATTACGATAACGGAAACTTTAGATATTACAAATATGGGAATCAACGCATATGCATAAAAAATTAAGAAACATTTTATTTATTATTTTAATAATAGCTCTAGTTATTTTTATGTATATTTTTACTAATCAATCAAAATATTATAGTCCATTAATTTTTTATGTGTCTGTACCTATTTTGAGCTATTTTATTGGAAAAGATAGTAAGTAGATTGGTGCTTACATCTTACATTGATTTAATATCTATATTTAAGCAGGTATCAGAATGATTTTTACAGAAATCCTATGCGTTACTAATAAAGAAATTAACACATATAATAAGAAGCAGGATACTACTTTTCTAGTCTTAATAACTATACTTGCTTTTTTCTCTTTTTTATAACTTATTAGAGAGAGGGATGTAGTAGATTGGTTTTTTAAATTTTTTCACCAATTATCAGTTATTTTGTCTTGGAAAATAACAAATAAGTTATTGCCCACAGTAACAGATTAGCTATGTTATTGTGGGCAATAGGTTTGACATTATGCAAAAAGGGCGTGTTTTTTTGAAAAATAAAATGTTTATATCTTTAAGCTGTATAATTAGTTTTTTATTTATTTTTGACACAAAAGCTAGTGCAGACTCTAACCAGCCAATTGCACCTGAAGTAGAAACTACAATAATTCAAGAGTTTAATGAACCCTACCAAAAAAAATTTACCATGCAAGCAACACCAGAATCGGTAATTGAAGCACTAAATTTTGTAGAAAAATCAACGGATAGAAAAGTCAACCACTTACTTAAATATGTTTATCCTTACTACACAGAAAGTCAGTTAAAATCCGTTACAGCTAATTTAGAACAAGCAAATGAATTTCTGCATAGCCAAAATTACAACACTAAAATAGTAAATGGAAGTTTAGACACAAATCTATTGAAAGTAGAGTTATCTAATAAACGTCCGGTGATTGCCTTTCTGACAGCTAACGGTGATTATTGGATTGAGCAAGAAACGGCAGTTCTTGTTTATGGGTATCAAAAAATTTCATTTCCAAATCAGCCATCAATGATCATGTATATGTATAAAAGCTTAAATCATGGTAAAGGATTTATTAATGATGCAACCAAAAATGAAATTTTCTTACTAATGAATGAAAGTACAATAGATCCGTCAGCAAATGTTACATTTAAGTGGGATAAAACTTTATATGGTTTTTATAAATAAAGAGGGGTAAAAATGAAAACATTAAAAAGAATTAAACTATTAATATTTCTATTAGGGTTGCTTATTTTAGGGATTGTTGGTTTTCCACGAAATTCAGAAGCCACGTCACTATACGTAAAGACAGAGAAGATTCCTGTAGAAATAACAACTTTAGCTTCGCAATATTGGGAAGAATATTTAACTAACATGATTTATCCTGAAAATGGAAGTGTCTCTGATTACTATCTAGGAAAACCTTTTACAATTAGTTATCCAGAAAGTATTAAGTATAATTTCCCTATTATTAGTAATCAGGAAAAAAGAATTGCGTATATGCTTCAGCTAGATTCGTCTGATGGCTTGAATGCTGATAGTTTTATTTTATCGAAAATGTTGGCGACTAAATTAGAAGAATTAAGTAACACACTTGCAACGGATCAAAGCCTACCTATTGCTTTATTTGGAGTTAGTCAAAATATTTTTTATGATTACCAAGGGCAGAAAAAGCCGTTACTGTATGTAGACTCTCTTGCGAGTTCTCCAACAAATACAGGTAGTATTGATTCTGTTGTCTATGATATAACTGAAGCAAGTGCAAAACCTAATTTACGCGTGAAACGAGCTTCTGTTGAATTTGAAAGTAATGTGTTACCTTGGACGGTATATGAAACACAAGGAGAAAAACCATGGTGTGAATATTATGCATTAGCTGCTGTTATAAATAATCAAGCAAATGCAGAGATTACTTCAGCAAAAAAAATAATTGATCAATCTTTTCCAAATGCAACAGAAGAGGAAAAATCTTCTATTGATTGGGTTATTAATACTAGTATAGGACCTGCGATAAATTATGTAAAAAAAGCATTCAACAAAAATATTAGGTTTGAAACGAATACTATTACTTTTGACAAAATAAAAAATGAAATAGACAACAATCGTCCAATTATAACGGATTTAAAATCAGACACAGCCAATGGACATGCCATTGTATTGATGGGTTATACTGCAGCTAAACCTGGGGCTATGGGACCGTATAATCCTTTCTATCATTATTGGAATCCATGGTGGGAAGATACGTTTATTGTTTCTAGTAAATCGCCATACATGACGTTAGGTCCCTACCAATATGAATGGTATAGGACATGGTATAATTTTCAACAAGGTAACTATGTCGAAGAGAATGAAAACCCAATGACAATAACTGAAATCAACAAAACAATGATGGTAAATACAAATACGGAAACGATTAATACTCTTCCGGCAGGGCGACTCGGATCTGAAAGAATAAATACTTCAGGAAAGTTTGCAGGATGGGTAGTTACTGCGACACAAGAAGCTGCACCGTATGTTTATTGTGATGAACTGCGAGGATGGGTTGATAAAAAAGCATTAACTGAAGTGATAGCGACAAATGTTCAAGCAAAGATTGAAAAAAGTGGATATTCCATTGATTACATTCCCTGGCAAGCGGGAATTCAACATATTGGCTATACAAAAGATCATATTAATCAGTCAGTTATCATAAACGCTCGGAGTGGATCATATTATTTTGTGCCTAATTTAGGATGGATTGACAAAAAAGCTTTTAATGTAAATGTTCAAAGGCAAGTAGATGCAATTAAGAGTACAAATGTTACAACCAATAAAAAATGGATAATGAGAGAGAAAAGAAATCATTTAACAGTTTTAGATACTAACATGACTATTGATACATTGCCTTGGGGGCAAAAAGGGTTTAAGAATATTGGAAGAGCTAATAGCTATGCAAATAACTATGTAAGTATTACTCAAGATGCAGGTTCTTATTTTTATAGTCCAGATTTAAGAGGTTGGATAGACAAAAAGAGTTTGAGTACAAATTAATTATTCATATTAATTAAAGATAATAAAAGACCAACAGGGTATACCCGGTTGATACTTTTCTATGTTCAAATTGTTGCTAAGTAAGTAGTAGGTCATTCAAGTTGAGCATACTTTAATTTAGGGAATAATAGTGATATTCAAATAAATTGCTACTATCTTAAAGTTATTATGTCTATTGCTCATAATGTTGTTTTTAAGGTGGTTTTTATAATTTGAAAAAATTTCTTAATTTGTGTATATTCTATGTAATTAGGGTTAAAAACAAAATAAAATATAATTTCAAGGAGGAAGAAATGATAAAAAAAATACTTTTCGGAGTAGTATGTATTTTTGCGTTTGGGGGAATGGCAATCACTGCATTTGCAGATGATACTCTGCCTATCTATGGTTCACGTATTTGGTTTGATTTAAATGGCAATGGAATACAAGACCAAAATGAACCGTCAGCACCTGCTATTCATTTTGATAAACTAGCCTTTACAAATAAGGATTTGACGGTAGGATTTGATTATCCAGGAAATAATCATTTGAATGCTGGATCTACTACAACCCCTATTAATTCTGCTACAGCTGTTATTGAGTCTAAGTCAGCATGGGTAAAGCAGAATTTAAATAAAGATTGGTCGGAAATAACAGATAAAGCTATGGAAACAGATGATTGGACGGAGTACGAAAGTGTTTCAAAGCAATTTTCTGATGCTAATCCGCTTATGGATAATGCAGAAGTACCATACAGAACAGGTTTTGGGAACCTAAATTTAGCTAACTGGATTGCTCAAAATGTACCCGAAGATAGCTCATACATTAATTACATTTACATTAATCCTAGTCAACTACCAAAATGGTTAACTATTACTGAATCCAATAAAGCAAGTATTGTTAATAGTTCACAATTTTCAGCAGATGGTTTCTATTACTTTGATAATAAAGCTCCTCTCCAAACAGTCAGTGGTTACTACAATTTAGATGGAACATTTACTGAAAGTAATGATACTCAAAATCCGTATGTTCACAGTTATGCAATAGCAAATCTAGGATTAATTCCTCATGCTTCTATAAAACTTGATATGACAACAGAACAAAAAATAAGTAATCCAAATAAAGAAATTACTGTAACCTACACAGTTAAAAATGATGGTACGAGTGATCTTGAAAACATAACTTTATCCGATATCGATTTTCCAGCATTTAATTTGAAAAGTGGAGAAGAAAAGACTTTTAGTGTGGCACAAATACCTAATCAGCAAGGAATTATAAATACAACTGTGCAAGGAGATCTTAATTATTACTATGATCAAGTTTACTTAAACCCCGATACAGGAGAGACTTCAACCACTCCACAAAAACCCATGCATCTATTGACAGTTACTGATGATAAACAGGTAACGGTGACTTACCCGACTACAAAACAGTCAACAATAACAGTTCGTTATATGGATGAAGAGGGAAATCAATTAATTGATCCTATTACTAAGACAGATATTGTAGGTAAGGAGTATTCTACTGAGCAAAAAACATTTGACGGTTATCAATTTGAAAAGTTAACAGGAAATGCTTCTGGTGTATTTACAGAGAGTGATCAAGAGATCGTTTATGTATATAAGAAAATTGTAACTCCTCCTGTAAAACAATCAACGATAACAGTTCGTTATATGGATGAAGAGGGAAATCAATTAATTGATCCTATTACTAAGACAGATATTGTAGGTAAGGAGTATTCTACTGAGCAAAAAACATTTGACGGTTATCAATTTGAAAAGTTAACGGGAAATGCTTCTGGTGTATTTACAGAGAGTGATCAAGAGATCGTTTACGTATATAAAAAAATTGATGTGTTAAAAGAAGAGAATAAAGGTCAAATTAACAAAACATCGAATACTGAATTTAAAGAAGCAAGCAAGTCAAATGATAAAGTTAAAATGGATAATGCTTCTACAGGAAAAAAGATTGATAAATCTTTGCCTAGAACAGGATTTAATAATAATTTAGTATTAAATACATTGGGCTTGGCTTTGCTTGTAGTTAGTTTTGTTGGCTTTACTGTTGTATTTGTTATTAAAAGGCTAAAGCAAGACAAATAAGGGATTAATAATTTTTTTAATTACAAAAAACGTAATGGTGCCCCAAGTATTAGATACCATGTCTAATTATTTGGGGTATTTTTTTACGACTATACAAAAAAATCCAATACTAATTCTAGAACATTGAATATCAAGGTAGTGCTATACTCTTCAAAAAATTCGATTTTTTAAATTAGTTCTTATCTACTTAATTGACAATAGAGGTATGATTTTTAAAAAAAATTTCTAGTTCTGTTGCGTATTGGGACAAACCAGTAAGTGTTAAAACTGTGTAGATAGCTGTTAATTCTTCCATAGGAATCTGCTTGTTTTGTCTGGCTAATAGCAATAAAGTAAAGTAGTGACCAAGAGTTTTTTGAAAAAAATTCTCTGGAAAAGAGGTTTCTCTATTGATGAATTCAAGATAGTTAGAAGCTAAATTATCTTGATTTGATTCAATACATATACTAATAAAGTTTAAGAGAATTGTTAAAATAATACATCGATTAGAAAGCGTATAAGAAGTAAGTTCTTTTTTTAAGATACTGTTAATGAATAATTGATTACTTTCAATAGTATAAATTCGGAGTGCATTTCCATAAACAGATAATTTTAATTTATTCCAAGTTGGTAGCGTGAATAAATAGTTTTGTAATAATTGTTTAGTATCAGGAGACATAGAAATTAAACTATCAGAGAGCCCAGCAATTGATAAATCGAGGAGTGCTAAAAGTAATGCTGTTTGTTTTTTTGACATCACTTGATTATGATCAACCGATTTTTTTAAGCGGTGTAATTTAGGTATATCTTGTTTTAAGTGAGCCTCACTCCATGCTAAATGAATTAATTGTTCATAAGAGATGTCTGTGGCACCTTTTTTTTCAAGTGAAATAAAAAAATCTATTACATCGATTTTGTTTTGTTTCAAAATAGAGAGTAAATCCTCAGCTGCAATCTTATGATACCCCTTTTCAACCTTGGCATAATAGGAAGTTGAAAGAATGGGTTGGCACATTTCACTTTGTGTTAGGCCCCGATTTTTTCGTTCGATTTTCAGTTGTTTTCCAATAGTGTTCATAAAGTTCCTCCTTTTTAGTCAAATACGACAATTTCCTTGTTGTTTTTTCCTTTTTTCTCATAATAACTGCTAGGAGGGGGAGAAATCAAATGAATGTTTTCAGAAAAAATAAAATTTTTCGTCAACTCTCGTTGGCAAATGTTTTATCTATTGCAGGAGATTCGTTATTTTATTTGGCACTAGTTACGTACGCTAGTCAGTTAAAACAATATTCTCTAATTATTTCTATTATTGCTTTATTAGAAACACTACCTAATTTACTAGAAAGTCTTTCAGGTTACTTTTCAGATCAGACAAAGTATCGTTTTCAATGGCTTATAGTGAGTGGGTTTATTCGTGGGATACTATATTGTTTTGTAGGTATTTTGTTTGCCAGTTCATGGCAAGCATGGCTTATTATCTGTGTGACAATTAGTATTAATTTTGTGTCTGATTGTTTTGGAACATTCAGCAACAGTTTAAGAATTCCGATTATTCGTAGAATTTGTACAAATGACGAGTTAGAGGAAGCGTTGGGCTTAACTAACAGTTTTGGTCAAATCATTCGTTTTATTGCACAATTTTTAGGGGCGGCACTGCTAGCACTTGTTTCATACTCTGGACTAGCGTATCTTAATGCAATAAGTTTTTTCTTAGTCAGTGTGATTTTTTTGTTTATTCAAAAATCTATGGATACCTCTTCTGTTGCAACAAATGAAGAAGATGGCGCAAGGAAGCAAATAGAAAGACAATCGTATTGGCATTCTTTGAAAAAGGCAATCAATCAAATCAGATATCAACCCAAGCTATTTCAAATGGTTTTTCAAGTGGGAATTATCAATGGCTTATTGGCTGCATTTTTACCGTTATTACAAATCATATTTGTAGAAAATACAAAAATGATCCTTGGTAACTATAGCTTTACCGTTGCGTTAACTGGAGCAGTACTAACACTTTCTTTAGCCATGGGGAGTCTGTTTGGAGTACCTTTATTTAAAAAAGTTCAGTTAGCTACTGTTGTTTTATGCTTGAATCTTTTTATTATCATTTTTCTAATTAGTTGTTTTTATGAGAATTTTGTTGTTATTTTGAGTGGATTGGCCATTATTGGCTTTTTGGTTGGTGTAAGTACGCCCAAATTGTCTGGCTGGTTAATGACTTCTGTAGATTCCCAACAATTAGCTATTTCTGTTGGGTTAATTAATTCTATCTTGGTGATGATGGCGCCATTGGTTATGAGTATTTTTTCTTTGATTTCTAGTTTTCATAGAATACAGGCTTTGATTATTTATTTATTGTTATTAAGTGGTGGTTGTTTAATGCTATCTTATATAACTAACAGAAAATGAACTTTCTCGGCTAACCGTATACAAAATAAAAAAACGATTCGTTTTTATGTCCATATATCCCCTATTATTAAGGCAAATAGTATGATGAGCTTGTTAAATTGTAGGATATCCATCAAATAAATTTGAGGAATAATGCTAAATAAATAGAGGCAACAAGATACATATTACATATTGTTTATGTAGTATAATCTTGTTGCTTTTTTAATAACTAATTCTAAATTATCACTCAATTCTTTTATCAATAATTGAACGTAAGACTTTTTCTCTTAAATCCAATGAATTAATCTTGTTATTTTGTTCATATTCATGTACTAACAAATCACAAATATAAAGTTGTGAAATTTTTCCAGCTAAAGAACCACCATTTAAAAATTCTTCGATTGCTGTTTGTAAAACTAAATCTGCAGATTTTCCTATCGGTGAATGAATATAATTCGTTATAGCAAGTATTTTTGCTCCATTATTTTTTGCAATTTTTAATGAGTCATAAGTATCTTTTGTTTTTCCAGATAAAGAAAAGATAATAACTAAATCGCTATCTGTTAACAAAGAAGCAACTTGAGCTTGATAATGAGGATCTAATACAGCTTTAGCTTGTATTCCTACCCTCAAAAACATACTTTCCAAATCAAGACTAGTATTTCCACTAGATCCTACACCAAAAATATATAGGCTGCTTGCTTGATTAATAAGTTGGATTGCTTTTGTTAATTTTTCTTCATTAATTAAACAAGAAGTAGACTGAAGTACTTCAATCAAACTTTTAGCAACTTCATCGTGGTATTTACCACTAGATGGTTGTTCTTTTTTTTTGCTAAAATCTTCTTTAGCAATTTCAATTTTTAGATCAGAAAAACCAGAAAATCCAAGTTTTTGACAAAAGCGAATGATTGTTGCATCGCCAACATTCGCTTTTGTTTTAATATCATTCATAGTACTGTAAATAATAGATTCTCCAGAGTTAAGAATAAAATCAGCAACTTTTCGTTCCGATTTTGTTAATAAGGGATAATGTTCATTAATTAAATAAATGTAATTCATAAAATCTCCTCTAGAATGTAATTTTTGTTTATTATACACTATAAAAATTAAAAAACTCCAAAATTCTCCATTTTTCTTGACAACAATGTAAGCGGATGCTAAACTTTTTTTGGAGTAAAAATCCTAAAAAATATAAAAGTGGAGGTTTGTGGAGTTTGAACAAAGCAAAATTCTTAGAAGTAATTTCAGGCGGTTTAATTGTTTCGTGTCAGGCGCTACCTGGTGAACCATTTTATACAGAGGAAGGAGGTTTAATGCCATATTTTGCATTAGCAGCTAAAAATGCTGGAGCTGTTGGTATACGTGCAAATTCTGTTCGAGATATTAAGGAAATCAAAGAGAAAGTTTCTTTACCGATTATTGGCATAATAAAAAGAGATTATCCTCCTGAAGAGCCATTTATTACAGCAACTATGAGAGAAGTAGATGAATTAGTTGCAATTGGTGTGGAGGTAATTGCTTTGGACTGTACTTTACGTAAACGTCATGACGGATTATCTATTAATACTTTTATAGAAAAAGTAAAGAAAAAGTATCCTCAACAATTATTAATGGCTGATATTTCTACTTTTGAGGAAGGAAAGAATGCTTATCAAGCTGGTGTGGATTTTGTTGGTACAACCTTAAGTGGCTATACAAAGGAGAGCAAAAAACAAAATGGCCCAGATATGAAATTAATTAAACAATTAGTACAAGAAAATATTTGTGTTATTGCTGAAGGGAAAATTCATACACCTGAACAAGCAAGACAAATTAAAAAGCTGGGTGTTGCAGGAATTGTCGTTGGTGGTGCAATTACACGACCACAAGAAATTGCTAAAAGATTTGTCGATGCATTGAATAAGGAGGAAAAAGATGTTTAAGAAGTTTTCACAATTAGGTCGCGCATTTATGTTACCGATTGCAATCTTACCAGTAGCAGGTTTACTTTTAGGCCTTGGTGGTGCTTTAACAAATGAAAGTGCAATGAATGCGTATCCAATTTTAGAACAGCCATGGATCCATACAGTATTAAGTATTATGAGTTATGCAGGAAATGCTGTCTTTACTAATTTAGCATTGATTTTTGCTATAGGTATTGCTGTAGGGTTAGCAAATGGGGATAAAGGAACAGCAGGTCTAGCCGGTGGAGTATCTTACTTAGTGTATACAGCAACGATCAGCGGCTTTCTTGCGTTATTTTCTGCTAAAGATGCAACTCTTGATACTGGTGTTGTCGGATCTATTGTAATTGGCGGAACTGTTGCATTTCTACACAATCGATATCGGAAAATTGAACTACCGCAATTTTTGGGCTTTTTTGGCGGATCGCGTTTTATTCCAATCATTTCTAGTTTAGCGGCAATTATTATCGGTTCTTTCTTTTATTTAATTTGGCCACCAATTCAAAATGGATTAGCAGTAGTTGGAGAACATATTGCACAAATGGGAAGTCTAGGTACTTTTTTGTATGGATTTTTACTTCGTTTGACTGGCGCAGTAGGATTACATCATACTATTTATCCACTTTTTTGGTATACGTCTTTAGGAGGTACAGAAAGTGTAGCTGGAGTTACTGTTTCTGGTGCACAAAATATTTTCTTTGCGCAACTAGCTGATCCAAACCATACAGGACTATTTACTTATGGTACTCGTTTCTTTGCAGGTAGATTCGCGACAATGATGTTTGGTTTACCAGCAGCTTGTTATGCTATGTATCGTGCTATACCTAAACAAAATCGTAAAAAGAATGGTGGACTTTATTTTAGTGGTGGCTTGACTTCATTTTTAACAGGGATTACTGAACCAGTTGAATATATGTTTTTATTTGTAGCCCCATGGTTATATATAATTCATGCATTCTTAGATGGTCTATCTTTTTATTTTGCTGATATTTTAAATATCCGAGTAGGAAATTCATTTTCTGGTGGATTAATTGATTTCTTATTATTTGGTGTACTCCAAGGAAACGATAAGACAAATTGGCTGAAATTAATTCCTTTCGGAATTGCTTGGGCAATTGTTTATTTCTGCGTATTTACTTTCTTCATTAAGAAATTTAAAGTAGCTATTCCTGGAATGGGAGAAGAGTTGCCAACGACTGCTGAAAATAAATTAAATAAAAAAACATCATTAAATGATGAAGCTCAAATAATCATTAAAGCTCTTGGTAGTAAAACCAATATTGAATCCGTTGAAGCTTGTGCTACTCGTTTACGTGTAGCTGTTGTAGATGGCCGAATGGTTGACAAAGAAACTATTAAACAACTAGGTGCTACTGCTGTTTTTGAAGTGAATGGTGGTATTCAGGCAGTTTTTGGCGGTAAAGCTGATTTACTTAGTCAAGAAATTAATCAAATTTTAGAAATTGAGAATTAGGAGATATCTTATGTTTAATCTATTTAAAAATAAAAAACAAGAAGGAATTTCCATTACTGCTCCTTGTTCAGGGAGGATTATTCCTATTTCAGAAGTAAATGATCCAATATTTTCAAAAAAAGTACTTGGAGAAGGATTTGCAGTTGTTCCCGAAGGTAACAAAATATATGCTCCTTTGACTGGACGAATTGAAGCTGTTTTTCCAACAAAGCATGCAATTAGTATAAAAAGCGATGCAGATATTGAGTATTTAATTCATATTGGTATAGATACAGTTGAATTGGAGGGTAAACCTTTTTCAATTTTTGTTAATGCAGGAGAGAAGGTTACTACCGAAACATTATTAGCCGAAGTTGATTTTGATCAAATTAAACAAGCAGGAAAAGATCCATCTGTCATAGTTGTTTTTACTAAACCTGAACAAGTTAATGAAGTCATCTTAAATAGTTATACAACTATATATGGTGATTCATGTGGTAAAATTATACTTTGACGTAGAGTTAAGTATGTTATCGGATTAAATTTAAATGAATAAAAGGTGATTATAGACTGTGAGTTATAGAATTTAAGTAAATTATATTAACAAAACACCCTACTATTATATAAATCAGTAGGGTGCTTTCTACTTATCGGAACTTTAGTATATTCAAAAATATTAACACAAGAAAATCTTTTTTTGATTTTCTTGTGTTAGAATATGCAATTTTAACTTTTACGATTTTGTGATAATTTTGAATAAATCAATTAGGAATAGAAGTAAAAAATACAAATTAAGAATTATACTATTACAATAAAAGTTTAAAATTACTGTATCAGTATGCACAATTTATTTTTACTGAAAAGTCATAGTTAAGTTACTGTGAATTTTGTTGAGTATATTACATAGAATAACAGATAAATTAGTTGTGGATTCTTTTATTTAAGTATTTGGAAAAGAGCGGACTGGATTAGAGGGTGTTTTTTCACACTAATCAAGACTTACATAACAAATGGATTTAATTATTTCAATCACCAATAAATCAAAACAAAACTTGGCTGCAATTTTGTTCAATATAAGTGAACGGTTAATTGTATAAAAATACCAAATATATTTCTATAAAAGATATTCGGCCTAGCTTTTGGGTTTCAATACAAAGTGTGGAATCTTTTTTTTAATATCCAGCTACCTAGTAAACAGGACAAAGGTAAAATTAAAATTCCTGCACAACCAGTTAAAATACTTACTAATAGTTCCCCTACAAAAATTTTAGAATTAATTAATTCTAAAAATGAATAGTTTAAATCCTGTAAGTAAATTACTAATGCAAAATTAGATGCTATAAAAGCAAATAAGAGAGTGTATATAGTCGAATTTAATACCTCAATTACTACGTTAAAACTAGAATTAAATAGTTCTTTAAAAGTTAAATCTGGGTTCTTCGTATATATTTCGTAAGTAGAACTACAAATAGCCATACTTCCGTCAATAACGGCACCAGAAAAACTAATTAAAATAATTGAGACGTTTAGTTCAGAAAAAGGGATATCAACATTTAAATCAAAATTAGCTAATTCAATTAATTCTTCAGAAGAAAATCCTTGTGTCTTAAGAGCAGTGATTAATGGTAGTGACACAATAGTAAAAGTAACTAAAAAAAATATAACACAGATAAAAGCCAATTTTGTTTTAGCATTACGTCCATTTATCCAATAAAGAATTACTATCGTCATTAGTAAAAAAGATACAAAGGTTACCAAATATACAGAAATATGAAGCGATATAGCTATTAGATAGCCAATAAAAATGACTATATTCAAAAATAATCCTGAAATAAAGTAGAAAGAATTATTTTTAAATATGATAATTGAAATAAAGATAAAAATAATGACTAATAAACTAATTACATTCATCTGTTTTCCCCTTCTTTTTTTATTTTTTTAAATAAAAGAAAAAATAGAAATGAACTTGGGATAGTGAACAAGATGGCAAGTCCTCCACATAAAATTCTCATTATTTCCAATGAAAGATGCATTTTGAATGTCTCAACAAAATCCCATCCATTAGCTAAATAGAAAATAAAAAAAGGCGTTGCACTACTTAGATAGGCAAATAACAAAACATTAATCATCGAAGTAGTGGTATCTGAAGCGATATTCTTTCCTGATTCTATTAATTCTTTTGTATTTATCTCAGGAGTATGTCTTACAAGTTGATCTAAACTTGAAATTATAACAACAACATTGTCTAGTGCTGCTCCAATTCCTCCTAACATTAAGCTGGCAAGAAAAACAGTTCGATAAGGTCTAGTTAAAAATTGCATTTCTTCATAGCGCAGTCCTTGATCGTTTAATAATTTCATAGTAATTGTGGTAATAAAATAAGATAGAAAAACACTAAATATTGTTGCTAAAACCTTCCTTAAATCAATTTTTTTTAGTCCGTAGAGAGTACCAGTTGATATAATAATAGCAATTATTGTATAGATTGATATTAGCAATAGTAAGTTTATGGATCTGTTTCGCTGATTTATCCAAAGCAAGAAAAAAAGAAAGATTATATTGAATAAAATACCAACTAAAGAAAAAAATCCTTTTTTTCCAGCGATACCTAAGACTAATGAAACAAAACTAACTACTAAAATAAAAGTATAGCCATCTCTTTTTAGAGAAATAAATTCCCACTTTTTAGTGGAATTATCTAATAATATTTGATTATTTTTATTAAATACTGGATTGGTACTTTCATTTCCATTAAATTTTACTTTTACAACAACAGTTTTTTTTGTATTATTTACTAGTTTAACTGTTAGTAATTGTTCGCTGTCAATTATTTTTACTGATTTTACAATACCAACAGGTGTAGTATAAAAGTAACCGCTAAATCTTTGAATTAATAGACCACTAAAAATAATTACCAACAAGCTAAATAATGTAAATTTAAATTTTTTCATATAGTCCCTCATTTCTCTGTATGATTAATTAAAAAGTATATCTTTGGTTTTATCAAAATAAGTTTAAAGGATACCATAAATTTATAAAAAATATATGGTATGATTATCCATTTTTTGTTAAAAGTAATCAATAATATCTTAAAATTAATAAATTATGCTATATGCTAGACTAATTTATTATAGAAAGGTTATTGACAAATTAGACACAGCTTGATAGTATAAAGCAAACAAAACGTAATCATTACGATTTGCCCACTTTATCTGTAATATTTCGCTATAAATAGTTTCAAATAGTATAGTTTGAATGCTCAAGTATTTCAGCAACTTTTATAACACAGGAGGTAATAAATATGGCTGTACCAGCGAGAAGAACATCGAAAACAAAAAAAAGATTGCGTCGAACACATGAAAAATTAAAATCACCTGAAATTTCGTTTGATGAGAATCTTGGTGATTATCGTAAAAGTCATCATGTATCTTTAAAAGGCTATTATGGTGGAAAAAAAGTGATGGATAAAAAATAGGAGGTAATAGTATTGAAGAAAATGAATATTATTTATCCACCACTTGTGGAACAGAGCTTTCAATTTTATCAAGATTATGAACAAGAAAGATATGATAAGTCTGAATTATACAGAATAATGGTTATGAAGAATATTATTAATGAAAATGGCACTCCAACAGAAGAGGCTCTTAAAAAAGGATTAGTTAAAGACTTTTATGAAGAATATGATTTATCTTTTGAAGAATTTTTAAAATTGTACCCGTTTTTTAATAATTATGACCCTGATTATTTCCAGAAAATAGATGGTTTTTGGGAAGTTCCCGTTTGTTTAAAAGAAGAATTAATATTATTACTGAATGATAAAGATTGTGCCTATGATGTACGGATTCAAATTCAACAATTTCTTGAAGAAAGGTGAGTAAAGACAAGATGTTCAGAAACAAATGGAAAAACAGTTCACTAATTAAAAATGTGTAAAAAGGGTCTGATGAAAAAAGGAGACATAATAGTTATTATCTTTTTAATAGCTATCTCTTTTTCTCCATATTTTATTTTTTTTCACAATAATCCATTTAACTCCAAAAGTTTTGACGACACTAAATATGCTGTGGTCAAGATAGATGGGAAAGAGATTGAGCGTATAAATTTAGATGATTCAAAAGAATTTATCAAAACATATTATCCATCAAAAGGGCAATATAATACTATAGAAGTTAAAAATGGGCACGTTCGTGTAAAAAAAGATAATAGTCCAGATCAAATTGCGGTGAAAACAGGATGGATATCAGAACCAGGGCAAACTAGTATCTGTATTCCTCACAGATTCATTTTAGAAATTGTTCAACAATATTCTAAGGATTATTATATTTACTAAAATCATTTTTTGGCATACATGCTAAAAAATGATTTTTTGTAAATATTTTATTGCATTAATATCAATATAGTTTAGTTTTATTTGGAAGAATGTAATAACAAATATGAGATGGGATTGTCCTTATTAAATAACATTTATAAATGTTATATTTTAAGTGAAAGTAATGATTTACAGTTAATTAAATGGAGGTTTTATGAATAACCTATTTATTTTTGTTTGCTTTTGTTTTATGTGGTTAATGATTTTTGGAGTAATTTTATACTATGTTGGTCTAGTTAATCACAGATATATACATCATACTTTAATTTTGGGTTTAGTAACTATTATTTCTGGTACTCTATGTTGGTTATTTGTAGGATACTCATTAAGTTTTTTTGGAAATATTCAATATAGTATCTTTTATAGCCCCTTAGCTTCTAGTGAAATTGTTTCTATACTGATACAATTACTTTTTTGCTTATATTCTGTAATTATGATAATTGGTTCAGTATTAGAAAGAGGTAATTGGAAATATATTGTGTTGTTTGTTCCTTTGTGGATTGTATTTGTTTATGCACCTATTTGCTTTTCGTTATGGGGACATGGAAATTGGCTAGGGAAAATGGGAGTACTGGATTATTCAGGCGGACTAGTAGTCCATACTACCGCTGGAATAGGAAGTCTTGTTTTAGCAATAACATCACCAATACGTTTAAAGAATTCATTGATATTTAAATCACAAGAAATGATAGCTTTTGTAGGAATGCTGTTTATTACCTTAGGATGGTTCGGATTTAATATGGCACCTTCTGGAAAAATCGGTGAAGAAGCCATTCAAGTTTGGTTAAATACACTTATTTCAATTTTAGGCGGTAGCATTAGCTGGACTTTTACCCAATGGATTTTAATAAAAAAAGTATCTATCTATTCTATAATGAATGGAATAATCGGCGGATTAGTAGGTAGTACTTGCTCGGTTGGATATGTATCTCCTGCATTTAGTTTATTAATTTCGGTAATTGTATGTACCCTTTGTCCAATTGTTATTCACATAATGCATCTAAGCATAGCAAATTTTGATGACGCTGCAGATTCTTTTGGGATGAATGCAGTGGGTGGAATTGCAGGATCGATTTTAACTGGTGTCATGGCAGAAAAAGGGGACTTTTTTCTTCAATTATTTGGGACTTTTTTAATCAGTATTTGGAGCCTTAGTTTAAGTCTTTTGATTCATTATTTATTGAAAAAAATAGTAAATGATTGTTATTCTCAATGTATTAAATAAAAAAATTAAAATTATTCCTAGTGTGTATGAATATCAAAATAATAGTCAATAATAACACTCAGGAAGAAATTTGAAGACTTTAAATTTTAGTGGAGGTAAATAATGGAAAATAAAGAAGTTATAATTATTGGAGCAGGCGCTGCTGGCGTAGGTATGGGGGTTGCTTTAAAAGATTTTGGCATAAATAATTTTGCTATTTTAGAGAGAAAGCAGGTAGGTAATAGTTTTATTAAATGGCCTGAGCAAACAAGATTTATCACTCCTTCTTTTACAAGTAATGGATTTGGGATGCCTGATTTAAATGCAATAGCAATTGATACATCTCCTTCATATACTTTAGGTAAGGAACGTTTATCTGGAAAAGATTATGCTAAATACCTACAATTAGTTTCAGAAGAATATAAGTTACCTATTAAGACAAATTGTAAAGTTCAATCTATTAAAAAAGAAAAAACTGGTTATTTGCTTGAAACAACAAAAGGATTTATTCATGCAGAATATGTAATTTTTGCGATGGGAGAGTTCTCTTTTCCAAATAAATCTAGTATTAAAGGTGCTTATAAGAATAGTTTACATTATGGCGAGATTAATTCTTGGATTGAAATTAAAGGGGATAAGCAGACGATTATCGGAGGAAATGAGAGTGCGATTGATGCAGCTATTGAATTAGCTAAATTAGGTAAACGAGTTACAATTTATACAGATACTTTGGGGTTAAATATAAGAGATGCTGACCCGAGCAAAAGGTTAGCACCACGCACAAGACAGAGATTTTTTGATTTACGTGTAAACCAAAAAAAATTAGATAGTATTAAAATATACACAACTACCAAAGTTAAAAAAATTGAAAAAAAGTCTACTAGTTATATATTGATTACAGAAAATGGGAAATCATTACCTGTAGAAAATATACCAATTCTTTGTACAGGTTTTAAAAATGGCACAAAATCTATTACTGCATCATTGTTTAAGTATAAGGAAAATGGAGAGGTTCTTTTAAATGATTTTGATGAATCGACAATAGCTAAAAATATTTTCTTAACCGGTCCAAATGTACGTAAAGGTAATACCATTTTTTGTTATATATATAAATTTCGCCAACGTTTTGCCGTAATCGCTAATGAAATTGCCCGACGAAAACATATTACTATTGACGAAAAAAAATTGTCATACTATAAAAATCAATCTTTTTATTTAGATGGTTGCTCTGGGTGTGAAGTAAGATGTAGTTGTTGACAAATAAGTAATTGTTACAACTTATTTTATAAATTAAAAGATTTTTAAATAATTTAAGTAATACTAATCAATGAAATTTGAATTTTGAAATAGTTATTTATTTTCATTTTAAATACGTCTTTTAATTAACATTAACCTATGATTGACTATAATAAAAAATAGGCTCTCTTTGTATAGAAAGTCTATTAAATTTTAATAATTTATTTAGTTGACAATAAGAATATACCTTCAGCAATTTTATTTTTAGTAATAGGAATTACTTCTGAATAACCTTTAGAGTTTGTTATAATAACCATTATTGTATCATAAAGGCCTGAATTTTTGATCATTGGGTTGTCCAATGTTCCAAGAACCTCCCCCTTTTTACTTTTTGATTAGCAACAAATTTTTTAGCGAATCATTTACTACTTAATGATACTGTATCAATACCAATATTAATCAGTAACATGTCCAGTTTCAAATAGAACTTGAACAATACCACATCTACTGGAGAATAAATAGTGTTTCTATTTGGCTTAATAGGAACTATTTTCTTATTGTTGATCCGTCTTGTGTTTGTATTGAAAAAGAAGAAATAATGAGGGATTTAAAATTAGCAAAAAAATTGGTAAAATGAACTAAGGTAACGATCGCACCCTCAATATAATAGTGTCATGAATTTAAACCTCGATTTTTTTGCGGTTGTTACCTTTTTATTTTAGGGTGGAAAATAAATGTTCTCTTTATTTCTTTTTGTTATTTCGCAAGTGATAAACTCCTGTTAAGATAGTGGCTATATAAAAAAGGCAGATACTTAAGAAGAGTATATTCATGATTTCCTCCTAGTTTAAATGAAAGTCATGAATGATTGTACCAAGATTTTTTAGAGAAGTTAAGATTGAATAGAAAAGTAAATACGATAAAATTTTTATAGACTGTTACGTTGAAATGTTCTTCAGAGACTATTTCTTCCAATACCGCCTACTAGATAGGTGGTTTTAATCATTATTTTCGGAGGTTGTGTTTTGGCCAAAAAGTAAAGATTTAATGGATGTAGGTTCATTTGTGAGCCCATCTAGATAGAACGTTTCAGGACTTTAGTGAGGCATGAAACGATTCGATGCAAGCATTATCTGAAGGTGTCCCTTTTCGGGACCTACTCATGGTAATGCCTTTTTTTATTTGGTTCTGGTAGTCAAAAGAAGTATAAACAGAGCCCTGATCACTATGCAATAGACAATCCGTTGTTTGAGGCAATTGATCAAATGTATCCAGAACAAAATCCGTATCTTGCTTATCACCGATGGTATAGGCGATAAATTCACCATTGTATAAATCCATAATTGAAGACAAATACAATTGCTTTTTACCAAAAGGCAGATAAGTAATATCTGTTACCAATTTCTTTAAAGGAGCGTCTGAAGAAAATTACTTATTTAGCTTGTTCTCGACAACCGTGTAAGGTTGTCCCACTTTACTGCGTTTCTTCATTTTCACGCGACAATTCTAATGATATTTCCGCATAATCTTTTGTACGGTGTTTTTATTTACTTTGTATTCCTGATTAATCAACGCAGTAATCTTTCGATAGCCATATCGAAACTTATGCTGGAAGCAAAGTCGACGAACAGCTTCTTCAAGAGGCGTTAACTTTCCCAAGTCTTTTCGATGAGTCCAACGATAATAAGTAGCTCGCGAAATGCCGAAAAGTTGACACAATGCAGTAATGGGTAATTTTCCTTTCATTCTTTTAACTAATTCTACAAATACTTCTGGCTCCACGTTCTTTCCAATTCTTTGAACTTTTTAAGCACCTCAATGTGCATTTTTAAATAGTTATTTTCATTTTTAAGCTGCTGTTCATTTGATAGATTTTCTGGACCTTTTCCATAAGCATATTTTTTTCAACGGGTTGAATCAGACGATGATGATTCTCGCCATTACGATACCCCAACGCCACCATGTGTCAATTTGTGTTTTGTTTTTAATTCCTAATTCTTCCATAATCGTTTTTACAGGAATATTCTCTTTTTTCATCTGTATAGCCATTTCTTTGATGTAAATAGGATAAGATACTCAATTTCTCATTGAAAAAGCACCTCCTAGTTAAATTCATTTTAACGTGAATTCAACAAGAGGTGCTTTTTTTGTCTCAGTTTATTGGGTCAGTTCCCTATTTGTTTGGTCACTTTTATTTTAGCAAAGGTGTTCTTATTTTTATACAAAAAATAATCCAGATGTCAATCAATCTTATTAATTGTTATCTGGATTTTTCAAGCTCTTGTTGTACTAAATTTTATTTAATTTACCGAGTTTTAATTGTTCAATATTTAAAAATTTCTGTATTGAAAGTGAGATAGCTCCACTAATTACAGGATTCCATTCGATAGGGCTGTTAATAACTAATACGTCTTTTGTAAATTGATTGTTTAAATTTCTTTGGATTATGTTTATTATATCTGGAATTTTTTTTGTTAATGGACTATTGAAAATTACTAATTCAGGTGCATATAACATGATAGCATTATTAACACCAATAGATAAATAGTAGGCATATTGTTCAATCATTTTAACAACTTTTGATTCTTTGTTATTATATAGAATAGAAACTACATCTGAATTTATTTTATTGAGATTTTTCTCTTTCGAAATTTCGTGATAAATCACTTGTGTAGAGCAATATTTTTCTAAGCAACCATGATTTCCACAAGTACATTTTCTTCCATTGGGAAACAAAATAGTATGTCCTAATTGTCCAGCATAACCTTTATTACCAACATCTAGTTTACCATTTTTCACAAGTCCGACACCAATGCCACTATGAAGACTAATGGATGCTAAGTTTTCTATATCTGATGAAAAAGTATATTCACCCAACGCTGATAAATTAGCTTCATTTTGTAAGAATACTGGGAAGTTGTATTCTTGGTTTAACATTTCAACTAGGTTTATTTCAGCAAGATCATTGTAGGAAGTACTGATAATTTTATTATTTAGAACTTGACCTTGAAGAGCTATTGTCATACCTACTATGCCATAATGGGTATGAGGACAATCTGAAGTAAGCTGATTGAATACTTTATGAATTAAATCTTGGACATTTTTTTTGTTAACATAGGTATCAATAAGTTGAACCCTATGGATTTCTTTTCCATCTAAAGAAGCTAATGCGCCATCTATATAGTTATAGCCTAGATCAATTGCAATTACTAAGGCTGAAGAACTACCGTTAAAGGTCAGCATGATAGGTTTTCTTCCTCGATTTGTAGCTTCTCCGATCCTTTTTTCAATGATGAATCCATCGTTTATTAGTTTGTTTGTAATTGAAGAAACAGATGCTTTATTTAAAGAGGTGATCTTACTTAATTCGGCTCTAGATATTTCTCTATGTTTTATAATTTGATTAAGTATTTGAGCTTCATTTTGTTCTCTAATAGTGTATTTGCTGGAAATCATTTTTCTCTCCTTAAATTAGAATAAATTAGTTGTAATTAAAGTTTAAGATTCCTATTTGCTAAAAGCAAATTAATTTATCAAAAAAAATATAGCGTTTACAGTTGACATTTTACTGAGCCTGTTTTATAGTCTATTTATTAATTAGTTTAACGTGCTAACGAATAAATTTCAAGTCATTGATGCTTATTATCTTATGTTTATTTTTTTAGTTAATTAGTTTATCGTGAAAACAAATTAATCTATAACCTTTTGTTGACACAGAGAGAGCAAAAGGCGTGCGTATGAAAGCGTTTGTATTGTTGCGATTACTAGTATTGTTATCATATACAAACTAATTAAGAAGAAATTGAAAGTGGGTTGGAAGATGTGATTGAAGTTACACCAAAATCTTTTTCGAGAACTTTTGATGATGAATTATTGATTGTAGAAGCTTGGGGTGAAAATGCCGTTAGAGTCAGATCGTTTGTAGATATGAACTTTGAAAATAGACTTAATTCTTTAATTGGTGAGCCTGATGCTTTAGGTACAGTCATAATAAATCAAGACGAAAATAAGACAGAATTAATAAACGGGAAAATTAGAGTTGTGTTAGACCATCGGGACCGATTGACTTTTTATAATGAAAAAAATGAAGTGCTATTAAAAGAGTTTATCAGATTGAGAGCTGTCAAACATGATGACGGAAGTGAAGATGCAGGTACAATTGAAATAACTAAAGATTTTAATTCAACGCTGAAGTTGAAGTCTAGAGAATACCACTCTAATTTACAAGGTGGTTTTCAGGTTACAACTAGATTTGAATCTGAATCAAGTGAGAAGATTTTTGGAATGGGACAATATCAACAATCTTATCTTGATTTGAAGAATACAGTTCTAGAATTAGCTCAAAGAAACTCACAAGTATCTATACCATTCTATGTATCGAGTTTAGGATATGGATTTTTATGGAATAATCCAGGTATAGGAGAGGTATCATTTGCTAAAAACATGACTCGATGGAAAATGGCTTCTACTAATTATATTGACTATGTAGTAATTGCAGGTGATACCCCAAAAGAGATACTTCGAAATTATAGTGATTTAACTGGTAAAGTTCCTAAAATGCCTGAAAACTTATTGGGATTATGGCAAAGTAAACTACGCTATCGATCTCCAAATGAAGTAATGGATGTTGTAAAAAAATACTATGCTTTGGGAATAAAACTTTCAACTATAGCTATTGACTATTTCCATTGGCCTAAACAAGGTGAATATCGATTTGATGAAGAATATTGGCCTCAACCTGAACAATTTTTAAGAACATTAAGAGATGAATATAATGTAGAGCCAATTATTTCCATATGGCCTACTGTACAAACTGATGCAATGAATTTTAATGAATATCTAGAAAATGGTTACTTAGTGAAAGTAAATCGTGGCGTTAGATTAACAATGCAAATTCAAGGAAATACAATTTTTGTTGATATGACTAATGAGAAAGCACGAGAATATGTTTGGAACCTCATTAAAAAGAATTATGTTAACAAAGGAGTTAAATATTTTTGGCTAGATGTAGCTGAGCCTGGGTATTCTGTATATGATTTCGATAATTATCGATATAAAAAAGGAACCGATTTACAAATTGGGAATTTGTATCCAATCGATTATTTATCAATGATTTCTGAAGGTTTAGGAAATAATCAATCAGTTGTTACACTTGTAAGAGGTGGATGGGCAGGGGCACAACGCTATGGAGCTTTGTTATGGTCAGGAGATATTGATTCTAGCTTTGAAGCTTTTCGTAATCAAGTAAATACTGGATTAAACGTTGGGTTGGCTGGGTTACCTTGGTGGACAACAGATATTGGAGGATTTCATGGAGGAGATCCTAAAGATCCTGAGTTTAGAGAATTACTAGTCCGCTGGTTCCAATATGCAACATTTTCGCCTATTTTACGAATGCATGGTGATCGCTTACCACACAGCAAACCATTATCTGATCATGGAGGAGGATCAATGGTTACCGGAGCTCCAAATGAAATTTGGTCTTATGGTAAAGAAGTCGAACAAATACTAACGAAATATATAAAAATACGAGAAGAATTGAAGCCTTATATTAGTAAGTTGATGAGACAGGCCCATGAGTTTGGTGATCCACTTATGAGAACATTATTTTATGAATATCCACATGATCAGAATGCTTGGAATATTGAAGATACCTATTTATTTGGAGATGCGATTCTTGTTGCGCCTATTGAAAATTATAAAGAGACTAGTCGAGAAGTTTATTTACCAAAAGGTGAAAGTTGGACAAACCTATGGACAAGAGAAAACTTTGATGGTGGAAAAACAGTGGTAGTCGAAGCAGACATTCAACAAATCCCGATTTTTATCAAAACAAGTGAAAAAGGTAAATTTTCAAAATTATTTGATGTAATTAAGGAGGAAAATTAATGGAAGCAAGTATTTTTCAATTAGTATTAATTGTGCTGTATGGATTTTTTATTAACTTTGAAAAAAACTCAACAATGTTTGGAACTTATCAACCGGTAACAGCGGGTTTTGTTACAGGATTAATCCTAGGTGATATATCAACAGGTTTATTTATCGGTGGTACTTTACAGTTACTATCTTTGGGAATAAGTAATTTTGGAGGAGCTTCAATACCTGACTATCAAACAGCAAGTATCGTAGCAACTTTTATTACAATTACTACTGGGCAAAAACCATCTGTAGGAATCTCTATTGGTATACCAGTAGCTTTATTGATGGTCCAACTAGATGTTATCAGAAATACCATAGGTATCTGGATGGTTCACAAAGCTGAAGCAGGTGTGAAAAAAGGTGATTATAGTATGATTACCAAAATGCAAATGTTTGGCGTGTTTTTAACAGCAGCAACAACAGGCATACCAGTAGCATTGGCAGTAATTTTCGGTCCATCATTAATTAATACAATTCTATCGTATACTCCAGAATGGCTAACCAATGGATTAACTGTTGCTGGAGGTTTACTACCAGCTGTCGGTATAGGGTTACTACTGCGATATTTACCTGCAAAAGAATATTTTAGTTATCTTGTTATTGGTTTTGTAATGGCTGTTTATATGAAAATACCTTTATTAGGAGTAGCGCTTGTAGGGGCAGCTATTGCATTAATAATTTATAAAAAAAATAGTCAAGATTTAGTAAAGAATACTGTGATTAATATAGCAGGGGGGATGGATGACGATGAATAATATCGAACAATTAAAATTACGCATTGATACAAAAACTAAACGAAGTGTTTTGTGGAGATGGTTTTTTACAAGCTCAGTTTCTTCTAATTATGAAAAGATGCAAGCGCTAGCATATTGTTATGCAGTATTACCATTTTTAAAAATAGCATATAAAAATAAACCAGAAGCATTACAAAAAGCGGTATTAAATCATTTACAATTTTTTAATACTAATCCTTGGGTGGCACCTTACATTTTAGGTATTAATGTAGCTATGGAAGAGAATGCTGACGAAAACACAGAAGAGGCTGTAACATCTATTAAGACAGGCCTTATGGGCCCGGTAGCTGGTTTGGGTGATAGTTTATTTGTAGTTATTCCTTGGACTATATTTGGTGCTATTGCAGCAAATATGGCCATTGATGGTAGTCCAGTTGGAATTTTGTTATGGATTGTTGTAAGTGTAGCGCTAAAATTAGTTAGTATTCCATTATTTAATGCAGGATATGCCTCAGGAACAAAATTAATTGCTACTATAGAAAAAAGTTTGAAATTATTAACTGAGTCAACTTCGATTTTAGGATTAATGGTCGTGGGGGCATTAATACCTTCAGTCGTTAAAGCTAATATTACTTTAAACTTTAAACAGGGTAATTTTTCAATGAAAGGTCAAGATATTTTGGATCAAATAATGCCTGGATTATTGCCTGCATTATTAGTTGGTTTAGTTTTCTGGGCATTAAAGAAGAACGTTAAACCTATTTACTTAATTCTTGGTGTTATGGTATTGTCAATTGTTTTAGCGGCTCTAGGTATTTTAAAATAAAATAATTTATGGGAGGCATTTTCGATGGAAATGAAAGGTATTAACAATATTAGAATTGATGATCGCTTGATCCATGGCCAAGTAGCTACAATGTGGAGTAATAAATTGGGAGTAACACGTTTAATGGTAGTGAACGACAACGTTGCTAAAAATGATTTACAAAAGCAGGTTTTAAGAATGGCAGTTCCTGCTGGAATTTCTTCGTCTATCATAACTGAAGAAACAGCTATTAGTAATATTAAAAATGGCAAATATGAAGGACAAAATGTTCTGATGATTGTCAAATCACCCGTAGATTTATTACCATTTATTGAAAATGATTTAGAGATAAAAAGAATCAATGTTGGTAATATGTCAAATCGTAATAATACTACTGTTTTAAGACCAAATATTAGTGTCACTGATGAAGAGCGATCTGCTTTTGAGAAACTATTAAGTCGAGATATTGAAATAACAACAATTATGACACCAGATGATAAAAAGACTTTTTTAAAAGATATATTGTAAAGGAGATCATTATGACCAACGAAGTAATTTTAATGAGCCATGGCCTTATGGCGAAAGAAATTTTGAATTCGGCTCAAATGATCTTAGGTGATCAAATAAATTATCCTGTTGTTTCTATGACGCCTGATGATGGTATTGAAGGGACCTTTAATAAATTAGATAAAATTATTGGTACTTTAAATGATGCAAAAAGAATTGTGATTTTAGCAGATCTGATGGGTGGGACTCCAGCAAATACTGCCATGATGCTAGCAAGTGAAGACTCAAGAATTCAGGTAATAACTGGAGTTAATTTGGGAATGGTTTTAGAATCATTCTTTGCTATAAAAGAGGAAAATCTTGTAGAACATTTATTGAAAATAGGTACCGAAAGTATTAAAATACCGAAGTTACAAATTGCTGAAGAAGAGGAAGAGTAAAATTAAAACTACCTCTGACTAATTAATTTTCAATAGTATATAAATTATAAAAATATTAATCGAATTGAAATAACAATTTTAAAGATGATAAGGAGACTTTTAACATGGTTTACTTCCCAAAAATCGAAAAAATTAAATATGAAGGAACGAACACAAAAAATATGTACGCGTTTCGACACTATAACCCAGAAGAAATAATTATGGGAAAGACTATGAAAGAACATTTACGATTTGCTGTAGCATACTGGCACACTATGACACAAGACGGTTCAGATCCTTTTGGAAAAGCAGTTAATAAGCGAAGTTGGTTGGGAGAATCTCCTATGGAGACTGCAAAAAAAAGAGTTATAGCTTTTTTTGAAATTTTAGAAAAGCTAGATGTTGAATATTTTTGTTTTCATGACATTGATATTGCTCCAGAAGGTAACTCTTTAAAAGAATTCTTTTCTAATATTGATGAAATTACAGATTTAATAAAAGAAAAGATGGATGAAACTGGTATTAAACTATTGTGGAATACTGCAAATATGTTTTCAAATCCTCGTTATGTCAACGGCGCAGCATCTACAAATAATGCAAACGTATACGCTATCGCAGCTGCTCAGGTAAAAAAAGGTTTAGATGTTTCAAAAAAATTAGGTGGAGAAAATTATGTTTTTTGGGGTGGACGTGAAGGATATGAAACATTACTAAATACTGATATGAAGTTTGAACAAGATAATATTGCGCGTCTATTCAAAATGGCTATATTTTACGGTGAAAAAATTGGACACAAGCCACAATTTTTGATTGAACCAAAACCCAAAGAGCCTTCAAAACATCAATACGATTTCGATGCTGCAACTACTATGGCATTTATTTTAAAATACGGGTTAGAAAAGGATTTTAAGCTAAATCTAGAGGCTAACCATGCAACTTTAGCTGGACATACATTTGAACATGAACTTAATGTAGCTCGAAACTATGGTGCCTTGGGTTCAATTGATGCTAATCAAGGTGATGTTCTGCTTGGCTGGGATACAGATGAATTTCCTACTAATGTTTATGATGTTACATTAGCTATGTATGAAATACTAGAAAATGGGGGTATTGAACCTGGGGGAATAAACTTTGATTCTAAAGTTAGACGTTCATCTTTTGAAATGGAAGATTTATTACTTGCTCACATTGCTGGAATGGATACATTTGCGAGAGGATTAAAGAGTGCGATGAAATTAAAAGAGGATCGTTTCTTTGAGGATCTAAAAGAACAGCGTTATTCATCGTTTAAAAAAGGTATTGGAGCAAAAATTATTTCTGGAAAAGAAAATTTAGAAAGTTTAACTAATTATGCCCTAAAAAATGATGAACCAATAATAGAATCAAGTCATATAGAATATGTAAAAAATATTTTAAATGATTATCTGTATTAAGAAAAATGAGCTGAAATATCTTTTGTAGGTATTTCAGCTTTTTTGAAAGGATTTAATAATTATGAGTTATGTTTTAGGTATAGATTTAGGTACAAGTTCATTAAAAGGATTATTGGTATCTGAAATAGGGGATGTCATTGCTACGTCTTCATCAGATTATCCATTGTTTTCTTCAAGACCAGGATATAGTGAACAAAATCCACACGATTGGATTAAAGCAATTGAAAATGTAATTAATGATTTATTGAGTGAATTTCCCGAAATGAAAAAAGAATTGAAAGGGATTAGTATATCTGGACAAATGCATAGTTTAGTATTATTAGACAAGGATAATGAAATAATTCGTCCTGCTATTTTATGGAATGATGTACGTACAACGAAACAATGTGAGGATATTATGAATTGTATGGGGAGAGAAGTACAGGAAATTACTAAAAATATTGCTTTAGAAGGCTTTACTTTGCCAAAAATTTTATGGGTTCAAGAAAATGAAGAAAAAAATTGGACTAAAACGAGGCATATAATGTTACCTAAGGATTATTTGGTACATTGGCTAACTGGTTGTTATTCTACGGATTATTCAGATGCAGCTGGTACGTTAATGCTAGATGTTAAAAAGCGCGTTTGGTCCAAGACAATTCTTGATAAGTTTAATATTCCTAAGGAGTATTTGCCAACATTATTTGAGTCTTCAGCTAAAGTTGGTAATATGAGAAGTTCGTTGATTAATAGATTTGGACTAGAAACAAAAGTGGAAATTTTTGCAGGTGGAGCTGATAATGCTTGTGCGGCTATTGGAGCTGGGATAGTTAATTCTGAAGTAGCAATGCTGTCAATTGGTACTAGTGGCGTCTTTTTGTCAATGGAAGACGATGCTGAGAACGAATATCAAGGTAATCTCCACTTATTTAATTCAGCTCTGCCTAATTCTTATTACTCCATGGGAGTAACGTTGGCAGCAGGTAATTCTTTAAAATGGTTTAGAGATACATTTGCTAAAGATGTAGAATTTTCTGATTTGTTAGCGAATATTGATGAAGTAATAGTAGGAAGTGAGGGCTTGATTTTTACTCCCTATATAAGAGGAGAAAGAACTCCGTATCAAGATAGTCAAATTCGGGGGAGTTTTATTGGTATCGATAGTCGACATAGTCTAAAACATTTTACACGATCAGTTATTGAAGGAATAACTTTTTCATTAAAAGAATCTAAAGTAATCATGGAACAAAGAAAAAATTTGAAAATAAAAAAAATTATTTCTGTAGGTGGAGGAACGAAAAATCAACAATGGCTTCAGATACAGGCTGATATTTTTGGCCTTCCTATCACTACATTGGAAACGGAACAGGGTCCTAGCTTGGGAGCTGCAATATTAGCAGTTATTGGTTGTGGTATGTGTGCCAATATTGATAGTTGTATTAAAATGTTTGTGAAATATAAAAAAGTATATCAACCAATTGAAAAAAATGTGTTGTTATATAATAAATTCTTTCAAGTATATAGTAAAGTTTATTCTACTACTAAAGAGATTTGTTATCAATTACAAGAGTAAACGTTAGTCAATTTAATATAATAGTGTTAGTCAAAAAGCATAAAGTAATATTTTAAATTTTTGTCTCCATGATAAATAGAATTGCATTATTTAAGGTAAATAGATAGTACAAAAGATTATGCTTTCTAGAAAATTAAAATAGTTAAGTAAGAAAAGGCGTTTTGTTTGAATATATTTCTTATAACTATTGTACAACGAATAGAATATAAAAATTATGATAGATAGTATGAATGTGTATTTGATGGATAATATATAGATAAAAAAGAGCGTAGCAGGCAATGAAATAGAAAGAAAGTACTATATTTAACTTACCGTAACTATTCTGTAACATTTAGAAAATAAGAATAGTTAGGGTAAGTTAAAAAACGTTTTATAATTTTTGTTTTCGAGATAAAAGCTAATGAAAAAGAAGATAATTAAAGTTTTAGTTATTTGTGTTGAAATTAGTATTGGTTTCACAGCATTAGGGACAATTTTGAAAAAGGTTACTCAATTAATAATACGTTAGCAAATCCGTAAAATTCATTAGATAGAAACTTAAATAATCTTTTATTAAAATGAGGATAGAACTTTTATCAGTAAAAGCATTGTATAATAAAAAAAGAGTTTAACTAACAATTAGTGGTTTTGCTCTAAGAAATAAATATTAGAATTACTAATGCCGATATAAATTCTTTAAGGATGGTTAGTTTTTTTCATAGCCTTAGAATAGTTGCAAAATTTCATATAGGACAATGAAAAATAATTGAATATAAGAAAACTAATGGCTAGGAAACTCCAAAATTCTTGAACGACAATGGGGGGTATTTTTTAAATTATCTATATCCTTTTAATGATAATATATCGCAAAAAGAAAGTGATTATTACTGTTAATCATGTTGTATTAAAAAAGCTTGCCTAATTTAGAAATAAATTTATTTCTAAATAATGTTACAGAAAATACTACTCCACCTAAACATCCGATTAAGCTTATTAAAAAAAATAGTTGAAGAGTACTTTCAAATTTGTAAACACTAGAAATGATTTTTAACATTAGTAAGCTTAAAATAGTCATTACTATAGTTGAATAAACTAATCTTGAATAATACTTTCTGTTATATTTTATTGGATTAATATCAAATTTTCTACTTAGAAATCTATAAGCTATGATGGTTGTAAACATCGTACATATAATTGTAGCAATCGATAATCCATACCCTTTAAATAGATATATACATGGAATTTGAATAATAAGTTTTAATAAAAGAGTTATTGAAGTGATTTGCATAGCTTTCTTATGAAAACTTAGTGCTTGTAAAATAGATAATACTATTGTAAAAATCCCTAATAGAGATGTGCTAATAATTGTTGCTGATAAATATCTACTTCCATCTAAATTAAATCCAAAGAATAATGTATTAAGAGGATTGCATAATATTATCATTCCTATCGAAGTAGGTAGTAAAAATGTAAAGGCTAATCGTAGTATTTGTGAGGCACCTTGTAATAACTCAGGTTTTGATTTTACAGTACTTATTAAAGGTAGAGCTGAAATAGTAATTGATCCAATAATACCTAGTAGTACTGGAGCTAATTTATTAGGATTTGCAGAGGCTAATGTATACAATGTTTGAAGTTCGCTTAAACTACTTTGAGGAAAAAACAAAGAATACAAAACCTTTAAAGAAAATTGATCAATTAATTGTAAAATAGAAATAGCCGATCCTACATATACAAACGGCAATGATTCCTTGATTATATCTATAGCAAGACCTTTCATGTGAGATATAGATTTTAAAGGTAAGAAGTAAAAATCTTTAAGTTGAAACAAATTTCTTTTTTTTCCGATAAAAAGTAGATAAAGAAATGCAACTATTCCCCCTATGGAGGATGCAAATGTACTTAATATAACTGCAGATAAAATACTACCATTAAATTGAACTCTAATTAGATAGGTTCCTACTAAAATACAAACTACTCGAACTAATTGTTCTAGTAGTTGGGAAACACCAAAAGGAAAACTATAATTTAGACCTTGAAAATACCCTCTTAGTGCGCTAAGTATAGGAATAATTAATAAAGAAAAACAAAGGCTACGGATTGCTGTGATACCCGCAGTATGATCAACTATTGGACTTATTTTACTTAATGTAGGAGCAAAAATAAACATTAATAAAGCAGAGAGAATCCCTATTATTTCCATAACTATCAAGCCACTTTTGAACAATTCTTTTATTTGGTTTTTATTTCCATTAATATTTAATTCAGCAATTTTTTTAGCAATGCCACTAGGAAATCCAGCTGTACCAAGTGATAAGAATAAAGCATAAGGTAAGTATGCAACATTATAAATAGCTTGAGCAGTTTGTTGATTGTGGATAGTTCCCATAAATTTTAGCCAAGGTATTAGATAAATGAATCCGAGAATTTTACAAACAATATTAAAGAATGATAACCAAAAACTCCCTATTAATAACTTTTCCCTCATATAGTAACCTCCAATCTATTATAAAAAGTATAAATAATTAGTTAGTAAATCTCTATGGTAAGATTCATTTTTTTATAAAAATTAAAACTTGTATTAATACTTACCTTGAAATAAAACGGAATAAAATCTAATTTAATCAAATTCGAAGGGCACCAACTTACAAAATTGTTAGATAGAAACCTTTGTCTCAATGTTTACAAAACTAGATCAATGGAGCTACAATTCTTGCGTGGAAGACGTTTTCTAATTTTTATTTTTGAGATGAATACTAATGAAAAAGAAGTTAGTTAAAAGTTTAGTTATTTGAGGCATGATTGGGATTGGTTTTACAGCATTAGAAACAAATATAGAAGTTGAAACTAGATCATATAGAAATATTGTAAAATGCTGTTTCTTTTATAGATAAAAATAGCATGCTTAAATACAAAGAGGTGAGAATAAAATAGATGAAATTTATATCTCCGATGATCTTTACGTTACTTCTCGTAATCTTTACTCTTGTTTTTGAATTAAATTTAGTATCTATAGCATACTTTGCCTTATTATTGTCTATCTTTGTACATGAGTTAGGTCATTTAGCTTTTGGATTATTTAATAAAGTTAGACCAGAGTCATTAATATTTGGGTTTATAAAACTTTCGTGGGAAAATCAGTTTAAGATTAGATTAAATACACAGTGGGGATTTTTGGTGGATTATTTAGATATAAGCCAACTACGTTTAATAATAAGAAAATTCTGAGGTTGTTAACCGGAGGACCAATATTTAGTCTTTTTTTTTACATTAACCTTTTTTGTAAAAATTGACTTTTTTCAATATTTTTCTTTATTTAATTTTTCAATATTCTTGATTACTGTAGTTCCTTTTAATTTTAACGGGTTTATGAATGATGGATACAATATATATAAATTAGTTACTAAGGATTATATTTTCGAAATGTATTATATTGTATCAAATAGCTTACTTAATAAATATAATCAGTCAACTTTCTTAAATAGCAATGAGGTATGCAAAATAATAAAAAAAAATAAAGAATTACCATTATATGTGCTAAATACATTCTTACTGTATGTTATATATGAGTATTTAATAGACAAAAATAATAGGAAATTAAAACTAATATACCCAATACTTAGTAAAGAAGACAAGATACTGAATAATAAAAGTTATTTACAGAATTTTTATTTAGCTAATTTGTATATGATAGAATATATCTTATCTGTAGACAATAAACAAACTTTTAAAAAAATTAATTTAAAAAATCTAGACTCAATTAGTAGATCTAGAATTAAATATCTAAATTTTAAATGATCAAAAAGTGCTGATGATGAAGTAAGCCAATCAATGACAAAATTTAACAATATCATTAAAAATTATTCAGATCAAACGTCAACTATGATTATAGCAGAAAAACAATGGGTTCAAAATTGAGATAAGAAACCAGCTAGACTGTCAACGTAAAATGATAGGCTAAAAAAAGTGATGTGTGCTTGATACAATTTTTATACAGTATTTCGTGATGTAATAAACAAATTTTCTATTAAAATATGTTAACTAAAAAGACAAACTTTTTGGGGGCACTACATATACCTTGTTGGTCTTTTTTATATTCCAATTGTTATTAGGTATGTAGCAGGACATTTAAGGTATATTTTGATTTGTGTTCTGGGTCAGCGCACCAAAAACAAAAATGAAACGTGTGTCAGAGGAAGTATGTGTGGTTTTCCAATAAAAACAGCTGATGGTCCAATTTTAAAGAATAATATAGCACAGGAGAATATGAATGAAAAAAGGAAAGTTACCATTAATGATATAGGGAGAAATATAGTGTATTTAAGGAATTTGAGTAACGGTAAATAGTTGATGAATATATACTTTATAAAGCAGTTGGATTAATTATTAGTGTGATTCTAAGTTCTGGAAAGCAAGCTGCAAAATTATTAGATTCTATTGACAAAATACCCAATAATGGCTACATTGAATTAACTTAATAGAGTTTACGAAAGGATTGAAAAAGATGTACCTTGTAATAGGGTCAATTCTAATAATCTTTATAGTCTCAGTTTTTATCTCTACTATAGGGGCTTTGAATGAAAAAATAAAAAATAAATTCTACTTATTTGTTAAATTTTCGTTTAATATTTCTATTGCTTGTATTTTTTTAGGTGGTATATCTTTTCTTTATGCTTACTTTGTTTTTGATGCGTTTAAAAATTTTAAAATTATCTTGATATCCATATTTTTATTTGTAATCTCTTACAAAGGTTATATGGATAAAAAATATTTTCCATGAAGATGTATGATACTAGACTTAATTAGTAAGAAGGAGACATATTGATGGTTCAACTAATTTCTATTATTTTTGCGTTTTTGATTATACACACTTTATTTAAAACAAGAGAAACAAGTAATTCTTCAAGAAAATTAAGAATGTTAGTGTACACTTTTTTGGGGATAATTTTTCTATTAGGCTTAGTAAGTGTCGTATTAGGAACCTATGGGCTGTTGAATTCTTATAACATTAGTGGAAATTGGCGTATAAATATGTCCTCTATTTTAGTTGTGTTGGCTGGAATTTTACTAGTTGTACTTTCTTATGTTGGTATTTCAAAATTTAAAATGAATTGTTAGGTGAATTAAATGAAGAAAGTTATCTCTACCATTTTACTAGTAATCCTTTTTGTGGGATCAGGTTATGTGGTAAACGCTGCTCCTGAAATGAAGAGTTTGACTAATTTCGAAACGAATGATCAACATTATGATTTACAAGGGATAGAACATTCCTTTTGCTAAAGTGTTAAACTTTAAAACAAGTAGAAAAGATATTACAGCAAAAACGATATTAAAATTTGTATATCTAAAAAAGACAGACAATGAATTGAATAATGCTTCTGCATCTATTAAAGATTGTATTCGCTATGCCACTTCTATTGGGGTAAATATGGAATAGCTTGATGCAATGAAGAATGAACTTGATTTCAACCAAGTGAAGAGTGAGATTGATAAGGATCATCCAGTATTACTATGTTATAAACCAAACAAAACCGATTTAATGGAACCTTATTTATTAGCTGTAGCGCATGGATACGTATACATTGCTCCAGATGGTCAAAATACTAAAGAACCATTTATGAGTACAAGTATCTGGATGTCGAACTATATATATCCTTCTACCCTGACTACGTTGGCGAATAAAAATAAGTAACAGTTACATATTTTTCAGTGAATAATGCGCCACAAAAAGATTATACATTTATTGGTATGATTATTTTTAAGTAAGAAAGGTTGTAAGGAAATTGAAAAAATACATTTTGTGTTTGAACACATTTGATTGAAGAACATCAACGCGACTATCTCTATGGTAATTAGGGGCACGTACTAAGTGCCTTTTTGAATGTAGAGTCATTTATTATGCTTAAGAAAAAAACTTACACAAAACTCTATACAGATCCGATTTCACTGTAACTGCTTTTAAAGAAAAGACGATATAAAGATAGTATAAAGAAATAAACTTAAGTTTCACACTATCTTTAGGTCTTTTTTTTTATGCTTACAGAGTAAAGAAAATTAGTTAGTTTATTTAACTGGTTGTTTTGAAAAGGAGTGAAGTGAAATGACGATTATTTTAGGAATTATTGGACTCTTATTAATGATCTATCTTTTCTGGTTTTTATTTAAGGGGGAAGAATTATGAATAGCTTGATTTATCAAGGATTATTTTTCCTATTCATATTATTGTTATTGGCAGTGCCGTTAGGCTGGTACATTAAAGAAATCATGCAGGGGGAAATCCCTAAAGGAGTATCCTTCTTACAGCCAGTAGAACGTTTATTTTATAAAGCGATTGGACCTATCAGCAAAAAAGAAATGTCAGCGAAACGTTATGCACTGAATGTGCTGCTGTTAAGTTTCTTCTCAATCGTACTTTTGATTGCTATTTTAATGACACAGCACTTTTTACCGGGAGGTTCCTCAGTAAAAAATCTAACGCTGCCGTTAGCGATAAATACGGCCGTCAGTTATGTTACGAATACCAACTGGCAAGCATATGTAGGTGAAACGACTTTATCAAATACATCGCAAATGTTTGGTTTGACAGCTCAAAATTTTGTTTCAGCAGGTGTGGGACTTTCTGTTTTGGTAGCATTGCTTCGAGGACTTTCACAAGTCAAAAAGAAAGCTTTAGGAAATTTTTGGCAAGATTTAACTCGTAGTTTAGTTTACATTCTGTTACCGATATCAATCATTCTTGCTGTTTTATTAATTTCACAAGGAACCGTTCAGTCTTTCCAATCCGGAGTCGCTTATCAAGGTTTGGAAGGGAAAAGTCTTTGGTTGCATTTAGGTCCGGTAGCTAGTCAGGTGGCAATCAAACAACTTGGTACAAATGGCGGTGGTTTCTTTGGTGCTAACTCAGCATACCCATTCGAAAACCCAACACTATTCTCAAACTTTTTAGAGAATATTGCGATCTTGTTGCTCCCAGCGGCATTGATCTTTGCTTTTGGCTTTTGGGTCAAGGATTGGAGACAAGGACGAACGATAATGATAGTATCCTTGTTTTTCTTACTATTAGCTTTCGTCGGCGTTGCTTTTAGCGAGTATTACGGGCCTGAATTTACGCATGTTCTTGGATCGACCAATTTGGAAGGAAAAGAAATTCGCTTCGGTATTGGCTGGTCTAGCTTATGGTCCGTCGGTACGACCGCCGCTTCGAATGGTTCGGTGAACGCGGTGTTGGATAGTTTTACACCGCTTGGTGGCGCCATTCCAATGTTCTTAATGCAGCTTGGCGAGATAATTTTTGGTGGTGTTGGGAGCGGACTGTATGGAATGTTGGCATTTCTATTGCTAGCAGTTTTTATAGCAGGTCTTTTAGTTGGGCGGACACCTGAATATTTAGGTAAAAAAATCGAAGCTTTTGATATCAAAATGGCTAGCCTAGTTATCTTAACACCATTGATGTTGACGCTTTTCGGGGCAATGGCTCTAGTCCTACATCCAGAGGTAATGTCTTGGTTAACGAACCAGGGTCCCCATGCTTTCACTGAATTGCTTTATGGGGCAACTTCATTAGCCAACAACAACGGAAGTGCTTTTGGTGGGTTGCTAGCTAATACGACATTCTTAAACCTTTTAGCTAGTTTAATGATGGCTGTTTCAAGATACTTGCCGATCATCGCCATCTTACTTTTAGCGGAAAATATGGGAAGTAAAAAGAAAGCAGCTTTAAGTTCAGGAACATTATCCACGGTTAGTCCAACATTTGTTTCTATGTTGATTATTGTTATTTTGGTAATTGGAGCTTTAAGTTTCTTACCATCATTGGCACTAGGTCCGATTGCGGAATTCTTTACGATGAAATAGATGGAGTGAGTAAAAATGAAAAAAATCTATCAATGGGCAGTGGGACAATCCTTTAAAAAATTGGATCCACGCCAACAAGTTAAAAATCCCGTGATGTTTGTCGTTTATTTAGGTGCGCTCATCACTACAATATTATGCTTCTACCCAATGGGTATACCGTTATGGTTTAACATTTCAATAACCATTTTTCTTTGGTTGACTTTGCTTTTTGCGAATTTTGCTGAAGCTGTTGCAGAAGGACGAGGAAAAGCACAGGCCGATAGTTTGAAACAAGCAAAAAAGGAAGTCATGACTTATAAAATTAACAGTTTAGAAGATATCAAAGAAGAGAATTTCATTGAATTACAGTCTTCTGATTTAAAGCGAAACGATTTGGTCTATGTACGTGCAGGAGAGCAAATCCCAGCTGATGGTGATGTAATCGAGGGGGCTGCATCAGTAGATGAAAGTGCCATTACTGGCGAATCAGCGCCAGTAATTCGTGAATCTGGTGGGGATCGCAGTGCGGTTACTGGCGGAACAACCGTCGTTTCCGATTATTTAGTGATTCGTGTTACCTCGGAAAACGGTCAATCCTTCTTAGATAAAATGATTGCCATGGTAGAGGGAACTCAACGAAAAAAGACTCCGAATGAGATTGGTTTGCAGATTTTCTTGATTACTTTGACCATTATTTTCTTAACTGTATCAATTACTTTAGTCCCATTTACTGATTTCAGCAGTCAGTTATCTGGTAAAGGAGAAGCTTTATCACTGGTTATTGTGATTGCTTTACTAATCTGTCTGGCGCCAACGACGATTGGGGCCTTAATCTCTTCGATCGGGATTGCAGGTATGAGCCGCTTGACGAAGGAAAACGTCATTGCCATGAGTGGTCGTGCGATCGAAGCAGCTGGTGACGTGGATGTTCTTTTACTCGACAAAACAGGAACCATAACATTGGGAAATCGACGAGCAAGCGATTTTTTGCCAGTCCATGGTGTTAGTGAAGAACAGTTAGCGGATGCGGCGCAATTATCTTCTTTAGCTGATGAGACAGCAGAAGGTCGAAGTATCGTGATTTTAGCAAAAGAACGTTTCAACTTGCGGGAAAGAGAATTCCAGCAATCAGAGGTTAAATTTATCGATTTCAGTGCCAAAACACGCATGAGCGGAATTGATTATCGCGGTGACGTGATTCGCAAAGGCGCCGCAGACACCATGAAAAAATATGTACAATCTAAAGGAGAGGACTATCCATCTGAATGTGACAAGATTGTTGATAAAATCGCTCGAGCAGGTGGAACACCTCTAGTAGTTGTAAAAAATAATCGTGTGATGGGTGTCGTCTATTTGAAAGACATCGTTAAGAATGGTGTAAAGGAAAAATTTGCTGATATGCGTAAGATGGGTATCAAGACCATCATGATCACTGGGGATAACCCCTTAACAGCGGCAGCGATAGCAGCGGAAGCTGGAGTAGATGATTTCTTGGCAGAAGCTACCCCAGAAAATAAAATGAATCTGATTCGCGAGTATCAAGAAAAGGGTCACTTAGTTGCAATGACTGGTGATGGGACAAACGATGCACCAGCATTAGCGCAAGCCGACGTTGCGATGGCGATGAATACAGGAACACAAGCCGCGAAGGAAGCGGGGAACATGATTGATTTGGATTCCAGTCCAACAAAATTGCTGCAAGTCGTACAGATTGGGAAACAATTGTTGATGACTCGCGGCGCGTTAACTACGTTTAGTATCGCAAATGATATCGCTAAGTATTTTGCGGTGATTCCAGTACTATTTTACAGTATTTATCCGCAACTGGATCGATTGAATATTATGGGATTAGGTAGTCCACTGACTGCGATTCTATCCGCTGTCATTTATAATGCAGTCGTTATCGTGGCCTTGATTCCACTAGCATTAAAAGGTGTGAGGTATCAAGAAAAACCGGCCAGTCAAATTTTGAGTCATAATCTGCTGATTTATGGACTTGGGGGAATTATTGCACCATTTATTTTTATCAAGATTATAGATCTGATTCTCTCGCTGATCATTTTATAAAGGAGTAGAAACAATGAAAAAAAGTATTCTAGGCAGTTTGCGTTTTTTGATTTTTAGCCTGATCGTTTTTGGTGGGCTATATACCGTTGCAGTTACTGGCATTGGTCAATTGTTCTTTTCAGATCAGGCTAACGGCAGTAAGGTTTCAGTGAATAATCAAGTTGTTGGTTCAAAGTTGATTGGGCAAACTTTTGAACAGGCAAAATATTTTTCAGGACGTAGTGAGGAAGTTAGTCAGCTATCACCTGTTTCGGCGGAGCAAAAGCAATTAGTTGAGAAGCGCACCGTTGCAGAATTGGAAAAAAATCCAGCAGAGAAAAAAGTTCCGAATGATCTCGTGACAGCATCTGCTAGTGGTGTGGATCCGGATATTAGTTTGGCAGCAGCTCATTTTCAACTTGCCCGAATTTCTAAAGAACGTGGCTTGTCTCAACAATCAATTCGTAAACTCATCGATAAACATAGCCAAAAAGATTGGTTTTCAGACCGATTTTATGTCAATGTTTTGCAGTTAAACCTAGCATTAGATAAACTAGGAATATAATATAGAACAATTCTCTAACCAAAAATGGTTAGGGAATTGTTGTGCATACAAAGAGAGGAGAACTGTTGATGCAGACAACAGAAGAAATGCAATCTGGCGATGGACGCCGAGGTCGATTGCGGATATTTTTTGGATTTGCGGCTGGTGTTGGGAAAACCTACGGTATGTTGACAGAGGCTCATGAATTATTGATGATGGGAAAACATGTTGTTGTCGGCTATATCGAACCTCATGATCGTCCAGATACCAATCGATTATTAGAAGGATTACCGCAAATTCCTCCTAAGAATATTTTTTATAAACAAATGGTTTTAACAGAGCCGGATATTGATCAAATCATTCAACAGAAGCCCGAAATCGTGTTGATTGATGAACTGGCTCATTCCAATGCGGAAGGTTCTCGAAATCGTAAACGATACCAGGATATTGATGAACTGTTGAATGCAGGAATCGATGTTTTTACTACGGTCAATGTTCAACATATCGAAAGTTTGAATGATATCGTTGAAGAAGTTACCGGAATTGAGGTCAAGGAAACGGTGCCGGACACTTTTCTACGGCAAGCGACAATAAGAGTGATTGATGTGGAGCCCGATGAGCTGATCGAACGACTTGAACAAGGAAAAATATATGCGAATGAAAACGCGAAACGTGCCTTGAAAAATTTTTTTATTCCACAAAAATTGGACCAATTACGTGGATTAGCAATTCAGCGAGCGTCGGATCATATTAATCGAATTAGTGGAAAGACAATTGGGATACAAAGTAAATTATTGACGGTGGTGAACGATGCCTTTCCAAAAATGACCGAAAAATGTATTCGCTGGACAGCACGTTTAGCGCAAGGTCTAGTTGCCGATTGGACAGTGATTCAAGTTCGTACGCAAGAAAATACACCAACGAACATTCCTTTAGCCGATAAATTAGGTGCGGAGGTTATTAGTATTGAAGAGGATGATAGTTTTGAGACGATTGTCGAGTTCGCAAAAATGACGGGTGTTACTGATATTATTATGGGGAAAAATCTAAGGCAGCCGTGGTATGAAAAAATCTTTATTGAAGCGTTTGATGATCGCTTGTTAAAACGATTGAAAGATACGGAACTTCATTTAATTCCTTTCAATGAAGAAAAGCGGTCTTTATTTTTTAAGACTCGTAAAGTCATTGAGGGTGGCGGAAAAGATTTAGTGATTGCAATTGGTGGTGTTTTTCTAGCGACGGTCGTGACGGAATTGATGCAATATATCCACGTTGGCGATCAAAATCTGATGCTTATTTATATTTCATTCGTATTATTAGTCGCTCGAACGACATCCGGTTATTTTTGGAGCTCATTATCCTCTATTTTAAGTGTTTTGTCTTTTAACTGGTTTTTTGTCGAACCATTATATTCTCTGACAGTATATAAACAGGGATATCCTTTTACTTTATTGCTCATGCTAGTTGTTGCCCTGATGAGCAGTAATTTAATGATTCGATTAAAGAAACAAGCAGATACTTCTATGAAAAAAGAGCACCAAATGGAAATTTTGTACGAATTGAACAAACGATATGTTTTAGTGGAAAGTCGAAAACAAATTCTTGATATTTCTGCCACTTATTTATCAAGATTATTGGAACGAGAAGTGATTATTTTTGATCGTCAAGTGAAGACAGAGAGTGTTCATTGTATCAACGAAAAAAAATCAATATTAAATAATGAAGACGAAGCAGCTGTAGCCTTTTGGGCAGCAAAGAACCAAAAAGAAGCTGGGAATGGTACTGACACACTAAATGGAGCTAAAGGATTCTATTTGCCAATTGCTGCAGGCAGGAAGACGTTGGCGGTATTAGGCATTGAACGAAATGCAGATCTTGATTTGGAAAATGATCAGCTCAATTACTTAAAATTGGTGCTGACTCAAATTGCGGTCATCTTGGAACAAACAGAATTGAAAGATGAGAAAGAGCAAGTTGAGTTAGAAAATGAACGGGAAAAAGTCCGCAGCAATTTATTACGAGCCGTATCTCATGATCTGAGAACACCATTAACTGTTATCTCAGGGATTGCTGAAACATTAGGCATTGGAAATGATTTAAAAGAAGAGACACAGCGAAAATTATTAAAGGATATTCAAGAAGAGTCACAATGGCTGATTCGGATGGTTGAAAATCTTTTATCCATCACGCGAATCAACATGGATACTATGAAGGTTAATAAAACTGCTGAACCAGTAGAAGAGGTCATCGAGGCTGTTTATAAGCATTTGAGGAAGGTCTATCCAGACGGCCAAGTGGATATTCACCTGCCAGAAGAGGTCATTTTTATTCAAGCGGACCCCATTTTGATTGAACAAGCGTTGTTTAATCTGATAGAAAATGCGTTTCGTCATGGAGAAAATGATCTACCAGTCAAACTAAACGTCTATCAGGAAAAAGAACAAACAGTTTTTGAAATTGAAAATCACGGCGAAATTCCATTAAAACAATTTCAAAAGATCCAATCAAACTTGTCCGGCACAAATGAAGTACCGGTTGACTCAAAAAATGGTTTAGGAATCGGATTGAGTATTGTAAAAACAATCGTCCATGCGCACAATGGTAAAATGGAAATGACGATAGGTAGGGGCAAAACATTGGTTCGAATTTATTTGAAGTGAGGGGAAGAATTATGAAGCAATCTATTTTATTGATTGAAGATGATCCAAATATTACGGATTTTATGGAAGTTGTTTTGGGACAGGAACGCTATCAGTTAACGATTGCTAGTACTGGAATGGAGGCATTGACTGCTTTTCAAACAACATCGTTTGATTTAGTTTTGTTAGACTTAGGATTACCAGACATTGATGGGATTGATTTGTTAAAAATCCTTCGCAAGCGAATGCATTTGCCCATCATCATTATTTCTGCTAGAAATAATGAAGAGGAGAAAGTTAAAGCGTTGGATTTAGGTGCGGATGATTATGTAACTAAACCATTTGGAACGAATGAATTACTTGCGAGGATTCGTACAGCTTTGCGCCATCAAAACGTTCAAACGGAATCACTAACTGTCGTGGAAAACAAAGACTTGAAAATTGATTTCGAAAAACAGTTAGTTTATAAAAAGGGACAAGAAATCCATCTTACAAAAAACGAATATCGAATTTTAGCGCTGATGTTTCTTCAGTTGGGAAAGGTAGTTGCGTATCAAACCTTGATGACAAAAGTATGGGGCCCCTACAGCAATGACTCGCAGACATTGCGGGTGAATATGTCTAATATTCGTAAAAAGATCGAAAGTAATACATTGAAACCAGAATATTTGATAACTGAGATTGGAGTGGGCTATCGTTTGCGGGATCATCGTTTGGAGTAATAAAAGATACAACAAACCGGAGTACTCTTAAAACGTATCAAGGATAAAGCAATCCTGTATTAATATGTTTTTTATGTTCTCGAAATCGATCATCCCTAGTTCATTAAAATGATTAAATTTTTCAAGAAACAAAATATAGGGATTTTTACAAAAGATTGAATCTATATTAAATGCGCTTAAGAGAATTACAGTTCTGTAGTGCTCCCCCAAAGTTAGACCTAGAAATCTAACTTTTGAGTTTTTTTGTATGGCAAAATAAAATTTTGAATTTAAACTTAAATTTGTTCTCAAATAAACAAATGGATTAATGTCTATAAAGACTTGGTGAAAAAGGACTACTTCGTAGTCAAAAAAGTAAGAATTATTCTGTTCAATTTAAGCTAGATGCGATAAAGTTGTCCTATTAAGAAGTTGCTAATCTTTTAAAAACGAACAATCCATCATTGATTGCGAATTGGCTTAGAACGTATCGGAAGTCTAGCGTAAGGGACTCTCTAAATAGAAAGGGTGTCCACCTACCATGTCTAAGAAGAAACGAAATGAACCCAAAACATTATAAGTGAACTATCTCAAGTAGAAAAATTAGAAAAAGAAAATAGAATGTTAAAAAGTGAGAATACCTATTTAAAAGAGTTGAGCAGACTGCGTTTAGAGGACGAATAAAAAATGGACGAATCAAACGAATTATTCATAGTTTCCAAGGACAATTTCGATTAAAAGTTATTCTGGAAACCTTAAGGTTTCCAAATATCACTTACATGTACTGACAAAAACGTCTCGACAGAACAGCTCTAACACAAATAATCGAAGAAGAAATTCAAGTGATTCGTAAAAAAAACATAGGCATTGTACAAGAATTTGGATAAATCTACCTTCCAACAAATTCTTAACACTAACTTAGTCACGAGTTAGTGAAAAGAGTATCAATCTTAACAAAGTTATTCTTGAAAAGAACGGGTATCTTAGTTGGTACCTGTTCTTTTTATATGATAGATATTGAAATTTAAGGATAAAATCTTTAAAATATGGATATCTTTTAAAGATTTTATAATTGACCTTCTTATGAGAGATATCTTGTTCAAAAGAAGGGAGCTCCTATCTTTTTCCAAGTTTTAAGTAGGAGTTTTTATATGCAATACTTTGCTTAGTTTAAAGCTATCGTATTATATGAAGAAAATACTTATTAAGGTATCATCAATTATGAATGTAAAAAAGAAAACTATTTTTATAAATAATTTATATAAAAAGTATTGCATTAAAAAATAGGTTGTTTTAAAATAAAGTTGTCATCATAGTATGACTCTTTTCGATAGAATCTCCTATTGGAAACGATATGGATTCTTTATTGAAAAAGAATGTTGGAGTAATGATTCCCTAACAGTATTTTACAATTACTTTTTTATTTGCCGCCTTTCCCCAATAAGGCGGTATCTTTTTGCATAAAAATATTGAATTAAAATGGTATTGTCTACGTACGCACTTTTGGACATTTTCACATAGATCTCCTTTTTACCGAGAAGGTGGCCATTTTTTTGTTGAAAATTGAAAATGAGTAAAGTAATATTATTATATATTAAGCTATAACTATAACCAGTAAGAACTATTTTACCTTAATAAGCTAGCTCTTGCTTGGACCATTAGCTCAGCTGGTTAGAGCAAACGGCTCATAACCGTTCGGCCACAGGTTCGAGTCCTGTATGGTCCATAAAATATTTAGTGAGTAACAAGGAGTATTTCTCATTTGAGAGATAAGCCTTGTTTTAGTTGTAGTAATCCACCTTTATATATTCGAAGTTGGATATCATTTGAAAACCAAATTAGTGATACTCAGACTTTTTTAGTTAATATCAAAATCATAAAATCTCTATTTGACAGTGTTTGTTCACGAAAAAATAAAAAGAGTGTTCATTTATAACTTCTTGAAAGAGGAAGGTTATTTGTCTTAAATGAATTTATAGGATAACGGTTCTTAGTATAGAATGTAAAAAAAGCCAGCCAGTATTTGGCTGGCTTCTGTGGTAAAGCGCAGCCGTTTTCCGCCAGTTGCACTTTAGGTGCGTGTTAGCACTTGCTTCAATAAAGAATTAAGAATTACTATTATTATGCCATAAAAGAAAAACTTTGAATAGATATGGATAGCAAAAAACCAGTGAATAAAATTCGACTGGCAAGATAGATTTTGGATAGAATTCCTTGAGGAAAAGTTAGAATTATTATGCCACCATGGAGGAATAGTTGCTATGATGTTGCTATCAGAAATTGATTACAAAAAGACAAAAGTAATGTTCATCGATTATAAAAAATGTTGAATTTTACAACGTATGTGATGTGTATAAGTACATTTGCAATCTCCTATATTATTTGATATTCCACTTTGTGAATGTTAATGGAGCATAGATTAATTGGTAGAGCAGCGGTCTCCAAAACCATCAGTATAGGTTCAATCCCCATTGTTCGTAGCATTGCTACTTAAATAAAAGAATCGCCAATAGATGTTTCTGCTGAATTCAGGATGAGTCACTAGATTGCAAGTGTTCCTTTTTTATTTGGCAGAAGAATGAAGAATTATGTATAATAACTTTTGCAGAAAAGTGAAAAGATAATGGCTAATCTCTTGAATAAAGGGGTGATGCCTATGGTTCATAGCTTTATCTCTAGATGTAGTAGACATGTCTGGATTCGAAATATTATTGCTAATGGTTGCATTCGTAACGCTAGTTTTGCTGGGGATAGACCGTATGAACACAAAAAATAACCATCTCACTTGACGGGGCGTAGCTGGTTATTAAAACTAATTTATGACAGTAACCGTCTTTTTAACGGTTCTACATAAGGATATGTTAATAGCACATTTTTTTCTATATATATTATACCATGTAACAAAATAAATTCATTCAAGATTACTCAACATAAGTGAGTGGTCTTTTTTGTGAATAAAAAAGCCACTAGGACAGGGAACCTAGTGGTCAGGGTAGCAAATATTATTAGTCGTAAGTGTACAATAAAAATAATTTTTATAGGAATATTTAATCAACATCATAATACTATTATTATAAGGAGTTGCTACTCAGAATTATTATATCAAATACTAAAATAATTTTGCAATAAAAAAGTTATACACTAAAAAGCCACTAGGCTGTGGGCCCTAGTGACTAGGTAGCAAGCATTTTCAATTGGAGTTTTACACAAAATTTGAGGATTATTATAATACTTATCTGAATCGATAAATTATCATATATATAGGGAGTTGCTACCCAATGTTATTTTAGCAGAAAGCAATTTACTAAATCAAGTACATAGAATTTAGAGAAAGTAAAGAAATACATATGTTAACAAAGGATTAGCTAGAAATGTGGTGAGGCCATGGCAAAATATACAAAGTGGCTAACTGATGAAGGATTAATTAAAATTGAAAGGGTGAGCACGAGAGGGTCTCGCAGATGAACGAATAGTACAAAATATTGGGATTAAAAGACCAACCTATGATTGAAAAAATAAATATTCTGACATTACTGACACCCTAAAAAGAGAAAAAGAAGTTGTAGATTGCCAAGTGGAAAACGCACTATTTAAAAGAGGTGCAGGCTATGAATACACCGAAGTTACAAAAGAACTGACAGAAAATGGGATAAAAATCACAAAAAAAGGTTACAAAACAATTGAATTATATTGAGATTTAAGGTTTTTAATGGAAAGCATGTCACTTTTAAATTTTTGATCTGAAGGCATAGCATAGAAAATTATTTTAGAAAATTTTGTGTAGCCAACAGGAAAGCATCAAAAACGCGATCTTCAAAAGTATGCTGCATGTGTTGTAGTTAACTTATTACCATTTGGTGGCGTTGTTTGGGATATACTTAATTGTGAAAATCTAATGCAGGTTTTAATTAATCCGTTGCAATGAAAAAAAATTATGGTTATGATGTTAAAATACTTTTAGATGTAGGGAAAAGAAGTTTAACTCCTGAACAATTTGCAAAATTCAATGCTTTAACTATTGCAGCTGGTATAGCAATTACTGCTGTGGCTTATTAGGGAATTAATTAGTTGAGCGGTTATGTGAGTATATACGATTGTTAGAAGAAAAAATAATATCATTTTTAAAGTTTTTAAAAGTTAACCCTCAGAATAATTGTTTTACATGTTATAGTTATTCACACCCTATTTTAAATAGTCTTCCTTTTAGCCTTTTGGTGCAGTGTTTTGAGATAAAGGACTATTCTGCTTTAGGGTTGGATTCTGGATATTTATTTACAATAGAAGCTGAGAAAAAATGCTATTATCATATTGCTAACGTAACAGGAAATGATTTTTCTACTAGAAATTTTTTCGAACGGTATTGAAGGAACAATAAATTGAATAAAATACTGGAAGAAACAAGTGACATACGAAATATTATTATATTAATAGACCTAATGGGAGGAACACCTGCAAATGTAACTATGATCAAAGCAAGTATGGATAGAAGAATTCAAGTAGTAACTGGAATGAATCTAAGAATGGTATTAGAATCTTACTTTAAAATTAATGAAGAAAAACTTGCTGAGCATTTAATAGAAATAAGTATAAGTAGTATTAAAATACCTGAGATACAGATTAGTGGCGGAGAAGAGTAATTATGATGTAATAATCTTAGCAGCGGTGGGGTGTGATCTATATACAAATATTAATATTTGTGTTAAACATTTTTTTGATATAAGAATGTTGTCCAATCAAATTCTAGAAATATTTTAGACTATAAAATTTATTATACGGGGAAAATACAACTTTTTAGCTAATAAAGATGAAATTGCTTTTTAGCTATCTGAAAAATAATCGAGTTAAATTTTATATTAATCTATTTTTGACACTTAAATAAAATGAACCTTCATTTTTATTGACATTCTTAAAAAAAATTTGTAAAATTAGTTTCCACAAAACGTAATCATTACGTTTTGTGGAAACTAATTAGAAAGGAGATAGGGACATGTTTTTATTCAATATAACAATGTTTTCCTTTTGTAGTATTAAGAATTAAAGTAGCTAGAATGTTAAGATAAAAACTATTTTTTTGAGCTTAATAAATAGAATTTAAGGAGAATGATATTATGAAATCAAAGATAATTCTTGGCGGTTTGCTACTATCTACAGCAGCTTTAGTTTCACTACAATCCCCACAAATTACTAGTGCAGAAAGTTTAACAAATTCAGCAGAAATTATAGTACCGCTCAGTTTAAAAGTAAAAGCACATTACACAAATGGATTACCACTTGAAGCGGGAAAAGAAGTACGCTTAAGAAATTTAACAGATGGATCAACAGAAGTACTTAAGAAACAAGTAGACGCTAACGGAGAAGTTGTATTTACTGAGCAAGATGGTATAAAAAAGGAAGTAAATTATGGTATTGAAACAGATGGAGTAAGAAATGGCTATACAGTAAGATATGATCTTGGTGGAGAAAAAGAAAAAGACATAACAGTCAATTTACCCGGAGCAGAATTACCACTTAGTTTAAAAGTAAAAGCACATTACACAAATGGATTACCACTTGAAGCGGGAAAAGAAGTACGCTTAAGAAATTTAACAGATGGATCAACAGAAGTACTTAAGAAACAAGTAGACGCTAACGGAGAAGTTGTATTTACTGAGCAAGATGGTATAAAAAAGGAAGTAAATTATGGTATTGAAACAGATGGAGTAAGAAATGGCTATACAGTAAGATATGATCTTGGTGGAGAAAAAGAAAAAGACATAACAGTCAATTTACCCGGAGCAGAATTACCACTTAGTTTAAAAGTAAAAGCACATTACACAAATGGATTACCACTTGAAGCGGGAAAAGAAGTACGCTTAAGAAATTTAACAGATGGATCAACAGAAGTACTTAAGAAACAAGTAGACGCTAACGGAGAAGTTGTATTTACTGAGCAAGATGGTATAAAAAAGGAAGTAAATTATGGTATTGAAACAGATGGAGTAAGAAATGGCTATACAGTAAGATATGATCTTGGTGGAGAAAAAGAAAAAGACATAACAGTCAATTTACCCGGAGCAGAATTACCACTTAGTTTAAAAGTAAAAGCACATTACACAAATGGATTACCACTTGAAGCGGGAAAAGAAGTACGCTTAAGAAATTTAACAGATGGATCAACAGAAGTACTTAAGAAACAAGTAGACGCTAACGGAGAAGTTGTATTTACTGAGCAAGATGGTATAAAAAAGGAAGTAAATTATGGTATTGAAACAGATGGAGTAAGAAATGGCTATACAGTAAGATATGATCTTGGTGGAGAAAAAGAAAAAAACATAACAGTCAATTTACCCGGAGTAACGAAAAATACAAATTCTAAACAAAGTTCGGATAGTAAAGCTAGTGATAAACAAGCTAACTCTAATCATCCTTCTATTTTTTTTAATAACAAAAAAAAATTATCTAATCTAAATTATAATAATAGCAATGAAAAAAGGAAACTAACGAATCAAGAAAAAAAGAAAGAAGATAATCGAAATAAAAATACTATGGAGTTACCGAAAACTGGAGAAAAGTATAATGGTCTTCCCATGTATTTAGGATTATTCACGGTAATTGTAAGTATTATAGGGCTGAAAAAAAATAAATTTTAATATGGGAAGTATTACTATTTATCTAATTCAATTTGAACAATTTAAATTATGAAAATCAATAAAGAGAACATTTTAAGTTGTTAAGTTAATTAAATTTCGATTGGAAGCATAGTTGAATAAGCCTAACATGTTACGAAAGGATAAATAACCTACTTTTCATTTCTAGAAGAGAATGTCTTGATGCTCATAAACAAATTCAGCTCCCTATCCACTTCAAGCTTAATTCTTTTGTATACAAATAAAGTAGTTTTAGGAGAGTGTTCTCATTAGAGAACGCTCTTTTTCAAATAATTTTATCATCCTAATCTTCAACAACAGAAAAAATCCAAATTTAAAAATTTAGGCTTGACTAAAATATTATTTTTGTGTACCATACAATCGTGATAATCATTATCATTTAGAAGGAGAAAGTTATGTTAGAAGTGAAAAAGCTTACTGTTTGTTATAACGATTTTTTAGCATTGAACGAGATTTCGTTAAAAATACAAGAAGGTGCTTTAACAGGTATTTTTGGTCCAAATGGTGCTGGAAAATCTACTTTGCTTAAAGCAATGTTAAATATTATCCCTCATCAGGGAGAGGTCTCCATTAATAATGAAGATATCAATAAAAAACTGGTAAAGATTGCATATGTAGAACAAAAAGCTGATATTGATTTTACTTTTCCAATAAAAGTAAAAGAATGTGTATCTATGGGAACATATGCCGGAATGAAAGTTTTTCAAAGAATTAAAAATGCAGAATGGCAAAAAGTTTCAAAGGCTTTGGAAAAGGTCGATATGGGAAAATATTCTAATCATCAAATAGGAGAATTATCTGGAGGACAATTTCAACGTGTACTTTTAGCAAGATGTCTTGCTCAAAATGCGGATTTTATATTTTTAGATGAACCATTTGTAGGGATAGACTTAGTTAGTGAACGAATAATTATGGATACGTTAAAAGAATTGAAACATCAGGGAAAAACAGTGCTAATTGTGCATCATGATTTAAGCAAGGTAAAGAAGTATTTTGATAATATTATTCTTTTGAATCGAAATCTAATTGCTCACGGAAGTGTAGAATCTGTATTTAATGAAGAGAATTTAAAAAAAGCCTATGGAGATACTATATTTATTGGAGAGGGGGAATAATATGCTTCAAAATTTTATTAATGGTCTGTATGACTTTCACTTTTTACAGAATGCTCTAATTACATCTGTAGTTATAGGGATTGTTTCTGGAACAGTAGGTTGTTTTATTATTTTAAGAGGAATGTCTCTTATGGGCGATGCTATTTCTCATGCTGTTTTGCCAGGAGTAGCAATTTCTTATATTTTAGGCATTAACTTTTTTATTGGTGCGATTGTATTTGGTCTATTAGCTTCTATCATTATTACTTTTATAAAAAGCAATAGTGTAATAAAAGGAGATACAGCAATTGGTATTACTTTCAGTTCTTTTTTAGCACTAGGAGTTATCCTTATAGGTGTTGCAAATAGCTCAACCGATTTATTTCATATCTTGTTTGGAAATATTTTAGCTGTACAAGATATTGATAAGTGGATTACAATTGGCGTTTCTGTTTTAGTGTTGGTTATAGTAGTTCTATTTTTTAAAGAATTATTAATCACTTCTTTTGATCCATTAATGGCAAAAGCAATGGGGATGAATGTCAATTTTTATCATTATCTATTGATGGTTCTATTAACTTTAGTAGCAGTAACAGCTATGCAAAGTGTAGGAACTATATTAATTGTTGCAATGTTAATTACGCCAGCAGCTACAGCATATTTATATGCAAATAGCTTGAAAACTATGATATTTATTTCTGCAACAGTCGGAGCAAGTTCATCATTGCTTGGATTATTTATTGGTTATAGTTTTAACATAGCCGCAGGATCAAGTATTGTTTTAACAGCGGCATCCTTATTTGTAATTAGTTTTCTAATCTCACCAAAACAAAAATTTTTAAGAAAGAAGGAGAGATCGTTATGATGAGAAAATGGAAAGTAGTAGTGGGAAGTCTGGGAATGTTGATTGCTCTTTTTATATTCGGGGCATGTTCAACAAATAGTAAAGACAAAGATACAGTGGCTTCGAACGAAAAATTAAAGGTAGTAGTTACTAATTCGATTTTAGCAGATATTACTGAAAATATAGCAAAAGATAAAATTGATTTACACAGTATCGTACCTATTGGGAAAGATCCCCACGAATATGAACCTTTGCCTGAAGATGTTCAAAAAACTTCAAAAGCAGATTTGATTTTTTATAACGGTGTTAACTTGGAAACTGGAGGAAATGCTTGGTTTACAAAATTAGTAAAAAATGCGAACAAAGAGGAAAACAAAGACTATTTTGCAGCAAGTGATGGCATAGATGTTATTTACTTAGAGGGTCAGAGTGAGAAAGGGAAGGAAGATCCCCATGCTTGGTTAAATTTAGAAAACGGTATTATTTACGCTAAAAATATTGAAAAACAGTTAGCGGAAAAAGATCCTGATAATAAAAAATTCTATAAAGAAAATCTAGATAAGTATATTGAAAAGTTGGATTCTCTAGACAAAGAAGCTAAATCTAAATTTGCTTCAATTCCGAATGATAAAAAAATGATTGTTACAAGTGAAGGATGCTTTAAATATTTCTCGAAAGCGTATAATGTGCCTTCTGCTTACATTTGGGAAATCAACACTGAAGAAGAAGGAACACCAGATCAAATAAAACACTTAGTTGAAAAATTACGCACAACAAAAGTTCCCTCCTTATTCGTAGAAAGTAGTGTGGACGATAGACCGATGAAAACAGTATCAAAAGATACCAATATTCCTATCTATTCAACGATTTTTACTGATTCAATTGCAGAAAAAGGACAAGATGGTGATAGTTACTATGCGATGATGAAATGGAACCTGGATAAAATTGCTGAAGGCCTTTCGAAATAATTTGGAGGGTAGGTATGGTACAAATTAAAACAACTACTATACTAATTTATTTACTAGCAATTCAGGAATTATCAAAAAGAAAAAAGAAATTAAAAAATAATGATTTAGCAAAAGTTCTAAGTGTTAGTCCAGCATCTGTAAGTGAGATGCTGGCTAAACTTAGATATGAGGACTATTTAGATATAGGATTTCAATTAACTGATAAAGGGAAAAAATTTATTGACGATTACAAAAAAGGTTTTAAGTAAAAGACTTTATTTTTAGGGAGGATAAGAAAATGGCTATTGGAGTGATTATGATAGGACTTATCCTAATAGCTGGATATAATTTTTTTAAATCTTTCTCGGATTATTTTAGAAAAGGTGAATGATTTAGATGAGTCTATTAATTCTTGTAGGATTGCTTTTTGTATCAGTTATTTTGCTCTTTCTCATTAGTTTAGCTCTAAGGAATGAGTTCAGTAATAGACGTTAACGATTGAAACTTCAAGTCCTGTGTAAGATAATATAGTTAATTCATCTTATTAGGAGGAAGTACCCATAGAAACCAGAGATTATATTACAACTCACCAAAAATTAATAGAAAGTGGACTAAGCCATTTTGAAAAAGAAGGATTTCAGCAAACTAAGATAAGGCAACTGTGCTTGACCGCAGGCGTAACTACGGGTGCTTTTTATAAACATTTTACTTCTAAGGAAGCGTTATTTGAAGAAATTATTCAGCCGCATATTAATGCGCTTATTAACATGTATAATGAAGAGTTTGCCAAATACCTCTTAAACTTAGAAAATATAGATATAGAGAAAAGTTGGAGAGAGAACTTCAATGAATTAGATCCATTTATTAATTATATTTTTGAGAATAAACGTATATTCGATTTGGTTTTATTCCAATCAGCTGGAACCAAATATCAAGATATTGTTGAAAAAATTACATCATTTGTGACAAAAAAGACAGTCTGTTGTCTAGATAAGTTAAAGACTATCGGAATGATCAATCAAAATTTAGTCTTTAATGAAGAAGAAATCCACTTCTACATTTACTCATTCTACGCTACATTCTATGATATATTGAAGCATAGCTATTCAAAAGAAAAGACTATGCTATTAACCAGAAGATTGTATCAATTTTCTGTTCCTGGGTGGATTGAATTACTGAGTTAATTAAAAAAAGCTTGCATTGAGAATTGTTCTCAGTTATGCTTTTTGATAAGATCGCACTGTTATCTGAATAACGGTGCATTTTTATCAGCTTAAGATAACAGTGCGATCTTATTTTTTGGAGGTGAAAGAGTGTCAAAAATCAATCCGTTAACCTTGATTACTTTAAATATTTTTTTCCCAGTCATTATTTTTTTAGGAAAGGGAAATATATTTCAAGTGGGGTGTTTCATTATTGCTACAGTTTTAGTATTGATGTTTCGTAAAATAAAGACATGTATTTATTTCATCTTGATTTATTCAGTTCTGTTTTTAGCAATGAAAATTATTGATGCTATCAAGATAGAGTTTTTTACTATTTTTTTTGGGACATCCTTATATATTGTATTTCGAATGTTGCCGGTCGTAATGATTTCATGGTTGTTGGTTAGTGTCTATACTAGCAATGAATTATTATCCTCTTTAGAAAAAATACATTTACCGAAAAAAATAATGTTAAGTATTACAGTAGTGATCAGATTCTTTCCGACTTATCGTTCTGAAATAAGAATGATTAAAGAATCTTTAAAAATGAGAAACATTCGCTTGTCTTTTTTTCAGCCTCTGCAATATTTGGAATTTCTGTTAGTTCCCGTTCTTATACGTGCAACTATGATTGCTGAAGAAATGACCGCTAATGCAATAACAAAGGGGATAGAATCTCCTGTGAAAAGAAGTTCTTACTATAAAACAAACATGAGCTTATTAGACTATATCATCCTGTTTTCCGTTACTATTTTTTTCTTAAGTATTTTGATTTGAGGTGAAAGAATTGTTTGAATTTAACAATGTTTCTTTTTCATATAAGGATGTTAAGGAACAAGCGCTTGTTGACCTTAATTTTTCAATAAAAAAAGGTAGTCTTACATTGATTACTGGTTCTTCTGGGAGTGGGAAATCCACACTATTAAAGTTAATGAATGGACTTATTCCAAGACTTTATGACGGAAAATTGGTTGGGGAAATTTTATTTGAAAATAACTCGCTACAATCCTTAACACAAGAAAGTATATCAAAAAATATTGGCTACGTAAGTCAAGATCCTAGAGGACAATTCTTTACAACAAATACAACGAGTGAGTTAGTATTTTCGATGGAAAACTTTGGATTTACAAAAGAGCATATGGATAAAAGAATCAATGAATTAGCTGAATTATTAGATCTTTCAAATATATTAGATAAAAACATTTTTTCGCTATCAAGTGGTGAACGGCAGAAAATTTCTATTGGATGTAGTTTATCGCTAAACTCTAAATTAATTATATTGGATGAACCGTCTTCAAATTTGGACTTCCAAGCGACTAAGAAACTTGCTGACTTACTTTGTGATTTAAAAAATAAAGGATTTACTATTGTTATAGCTGAACATCGTTTTTATTATTTGAAAGAATTAATTGATCAAGTTCTATTTGTTAAAAATAGAACTGTAAAAACTACAACTATTCAGTTGTTAAAAACTGAAAACAATAACGCATTAAGGAAATTTGACATTTTTAATAGTTCGATTGAAGTTCCCTATATCGAAAAGGCAAGTGCAGATGTATTAAAAGTTGAAGAAATTACTTATGAAAATATTCTAAAAGACATAAATTTTGATGTCAAAGTTGGAGATGTTATTGGTTTGGTAGGGAAAAACGGTGTGGGGAAAACAACCTTACTAAGAATACTCATGAAGATTATTCGCCCTACCAAAGGAAAGATAATCGAAAATAAAAAAAATTTGTCATCGCCGTTTTTAGTAATGCAAGAAATGGATTACCAATTTTTCACAGAATCAGTTAGGAGCGAGTTAGCCCTGGGGAATGAAATAGTTAGTAAAGATCAGCAAGAAAAAATTTTAAAAAAAATGGAACTTTATAAAATGAAAGATCAATTACCGTTTGATTTATCCGGTGGAGAAAAACAAAGATTATTGGTTTCTATAGCTTCATTGTCAAAAACTAATTTATTTCTATTTGATGAACCTACAAGTGGGTTGGATTATATCAATATGGAAAGGATTGCTGACCTTATTAAAGATTTAAAAGAAAAGGGTGCAGTAGTCATAGCCACTCATGATCCGGAATTTCTTTATAAAATATGCAATAGAATTATTTATTTAAAAAATGGTGGAATAAAAAAAGATATAAAACTTAGAGTAGAAGATTCAACTTTGATAGAACAGATTTTTAATGACATAACGAAATAGAATTGAGGAAAATATATATGAAAACAAAAGATTATATTTTTATTGGTTTAGCTACAGTTATTTCCCTAGTAATTTACTTTTTTTCAATAATGGTTAGTAGTATTGGTGGGGCGTTTGGTCACAGCATATCCCCAGGGATTTTTGGATTATTATCTGGAATCATATTTGTTTATATTAGCTATAACTACCCTAGAAAAGGAATTTTTACTATTTACACAATTGTTTTATTGTTATTTTTTACGTTAATGGGCGGGGCGTACTTACCTTGGTTTATCAGTTCGATTAGTATGGCGATCTTAGCTGATATTATTCTATATGTATTTGGATATGATCGAGCAATTCCTCAAGTTGTGTCTTGGGTTCTAATGCAACTAGGCAGTGCTGCCGGACAGTGGATTCCCATATGGTTCTTTACAGATCGTTTTCGTCAAGACTGGATAGATAGAGGACAATCTGCTGCAACAATGGATGCAATGATCCACTACGCGGTGGGTATATGGGGAATTATTTCAGTGTTAGTTGTAGCAAGTTTATCTATGATTGGTGTATTGATTGGAAGAAAAGTCTTAAAAAAATACAAAAAATAGAACGTAGTTTACCTTCTATCTGTTTGTACATCTCTAATTTACGCCATTACGGAAAGCATTAACAGTTGTAAACGAATAAGAGAAGAAATTGAATGCGGGGGAGGAAAAAATGAAAGTATACAAAAAATTATTTAGTTATGTCCCTAAAATGAAATACTACGGATGGTTAGCCACTTTATTTTCTGATTTTTCTGTCGTATTAACAGTCTATGGATATTACAGTATTTACAAATTTCTTCAGTCTCTAATTATTGTAGGAGATGAATATTTAGCTAAGAGTTATGCGGTTCAAACTGTTGCTTGGTTAACTTTAGGAGCTTTATTTTATATTTTTTCTGGCTTATTTTCTCATATCCTTGGGTTTCGCTTAGAGACTAATTTGAGAAAAAAGGGAATTAGCGGTTTAACAAAAGCAAGTTTTCGTTTTTTTGATTTAAATTCTTCGGGATATATTCGAAAGACAATTGATGACAACGCGGCTAAAACACATATGGCAATTGCTCACTTGATTCCAGATAGTGCTCAAGCCATAGTAACACCTGTTTTATCAGTTGCCTTAGGCTTTTTCATTAACTTTAAAATTGGATTGGTTCTAATCGCCATGTTAGTAATTGGTGTATTCTTGTTAAAGAAAATGACAGGGAATACAAATTTTATTCAAAAATATCAAGAATCGTTAGATGTGTTAAGCTCTGAAACGGTAGAATATATCCGCGGAATTCAAGTTATAAAGATATTTGGTGCTAAAGTAACATCATTTAAAGCCTTGAATAAAGCAATTAACGATTATGCTAAGTTTGCATATAAGTATTCTTTGAGTGGGAAAACACCTTTTGTTCTTTTTCAATGGCTATTTTTTGGCATAGTTTGCATTTTGATAGTTCCTATAACCTTTTTTATAACTTCTCTTACCACTCCCAAGATATTAGCTGTTGACTTGTTGATGTTGTTTTTTTTAAGTGGAATTATTTTTGTTTCTTTCATGAGAATAATGTATGTAAGTATGCACTTGTTTGAAGCAAGATATGCAGTCGAAACACTAGACTCCCTTTATTTAGAAATGAAGCAAGACCAACTAAAATATGGGAACGAGACACAGATTAAAAATTGTGACATTGCATTTGAAAATGTCAGCTTTTCATACAAAGAAGAGTGTGTTTTAGAAAATTTCAACTTAGTTTTAGAACAAAAAAGAATTTATGCATTAGTAGGAAAATCAGGAAGCGGAAAGAGTACGATAGCTAAACTAATTTCAGGTTTCTACAATGTGGATAAGGGACAGATTAAAATTGGTGGTAAGCCTTTAAATCACTATTCAAAAGACACAATTATTAACACAATTGCTTTTGTCTTTCAAGATACGAAACTATTCAATCAGAGTATTTACGATAACGTTTCTATAGCAAATCCTCAAGCGCCAGCAAGTAAAGTATTTGACGCGCTAAGATTAGCCGGTTGCGAATCGATTTTAAAAAAATTTCCCGAAAGAGAGCATACCTTAATTGGTAGTAAAGGAGTTTATCTGTCAGGAGGAGAAAAACAACGTATAGCTATTGCCAGAGCAATTTTAAAAGATGCAAAGATTGTTATTATGGATGAAGCTAGTGCATCTATTGATCCAGATAATGAGTATGAACTACAAAAGGCTTTTCAATATTTGATGAAAGAAAAAACAGTTATTATGATAGCTCATCGATTATCCAGCATTAAATCTGTAGATGAAATTCTTGTCTTGTCAGAAGGAAAAATAGTAGAACGTGGAAATCATAATGAATTAATGGCTAAACATCGAGTGTATAAACAATTGGTCACTAATTATGAGAATGCAAATGATTGGAGGCTTGACAATGAAAAATTTTTATAAAAAAAATTTGCTTTAACTGATCAGGGCGCAGAAGCTTTAACTAAAGCTTCTATTTCTAGTTTTTTTGTATACTGCATTAATATGGTACCAGCATTCATTATAATGATGCTGATAGACGAATTAGTTTTAGAAAATGCAAAGCCCCGTTGGCTTTATTTTGCAGTATCGTTTGTTACTTTGCTTTTCATGTATTGGTTGTTAGATAGGGAGTATGAAAACTTATATAATAGTACTTATAAAGAAAGTGCGCATTTAAGAGTGCAAATTGCAGACGATTTGTCAAATTTACCATTATCCTATTTTTCAAAACATAATTTATCAGATTTATCTCAAACTATCATGTCTGACGTTGAAGGTATTGAGCATGCGATGAGTCATGCAATACCTAAATCCGGCGGTATGGCTCTGTTTTTCCCTTTTATTTCAGTGATGCTTTTGGTTGGTAATGTCAAAATGGGATTAGCTGTTATTTTGCCAACGTTATTTAGTTTTGTCTTAATCTTGTTATCAAAGAAATCCCAAACGAAAGCCAATACTAAATATTACGATACTTTGAGAGAAAACTCGGAAGAATTTCAAGAAACTATTGAACTGCAGCAAGAGATTAATAGCTTTAATCTATCTAAAAAAGTTCAAGACAGACTTTTCAAAAAAATGGAAGAGAGTGAAAGGATTCATTTAAAGGTAGAATTAAGTACTTTTTCAGTCATGGCCTTATCCTCTATTTTCTCATATGTTAGTTTAGCAGTAGTCATTCTAGTAGGTGTTCACTTACTGTTAACGGGTGAAGTGACTATACTCTACGTCGTTGGTTACTTACTAGCCGCAATAAAAATAAAGGATTCCTTCGATTCTATGAAAGAAGCAGTGCTTGAAATATTTTATTTAGCTCCTAAAATACAGCGAATTAGAGCTATGAAGGAAACCAGTATCCAAGAGGGATCAGATAGTCCTCTGAAATCTTTTGACGTTGAGTTGCGAGATGTCTCTTTCTCATATGATAACAATACCCCAATTTTAGATCATATCTCTTTTACGGCTAAACAAGGAGAAGTGACTGCGTTAGTAGGTGCTAGTGGTTCCGGGAAAACTAGTATCTTGAAATTAGTGTCTAGACTGTATGATTATGATGAAGGCTGTATTTTAATTGATGGGTATGATATTAAACGTGTATCTCCAGCTTCTTTGTTTAGCAAAATCGCTATTGTTTTTCAAGAGGTAACTTTGTTTAATACAAGTATTTTGGAAAATATACGTATTGGAAATAGTCAAGCGTCAGATGAGGAAGTGAAAAAAGCAGCTCGTTTAGCTAACTGCGAAGACTTTATTGAAAAACTACCTGACGGTTATCATACATTGGTCGGAGAAAACGGAAGTTCACTTTCTGGAGGAGAGCGACAACGCTTATCCATAGCACGGGCTTTTTTGAAAAATGCGCCAATTTTAATTTTAGATGAAATTACTGCCAGTTTAGATGCGGAAAATGAAAAACGTATTCAGGAAAGTTTAAATCGTTTAATACAAGATAAGACAGTACTAATTATATCGCATCGCTTGAAGTCTATTGAAAAGGTAAATAAAATTGTAGTGATGGATCAAGGAAAAGTAGTTGATCAAGGTACTCATAGTGAGTTGTATCGAAGGTCAGAAATATACAAAAATCTCATAAAGAAAACTAAACTATCTGAGAAATTCGTCTATGAAAAAGAAGCTCAATCACGATGATGAAATAGGCTTTAAATTAACCTACAATTTTTGGGATATAGTTATAATTCTTTTTCAAAAAGAATAATTTTATTAAACAGCATCTAATTTTGAATACACGAAAGAATCAGTATGATTGAATTAGTTCACTTAATGTCTATTCTTATAATATAAGGAATAATCAAAGTTTTAAAAAATTGGCGATAAACCAGTTAAACATAAAAGGTTGAATAAAAAGTTATAGTTTCTTTCATATTGCCGTTTTAAGTAGAGGAAAAGCTACTTAAAACGGTATTTGTGTTTGATTGGACTAATAAAAGTGAATTCTTATTTTTCAGAGCTTAAACTGCATATTCTTTTAAATGATTTGATTATCTCTATGTACCGATAAATTCGTTTTCAAATAGTTATCTATTCATATGAGTTTTATTTCATGTTATTTATTGTTGACAAGAGCAACTCTTGTTGGTAAAGTATCAGCGTCAAAACGTAACGTTTACGATTTGAGATGTCTAAATCAAAATAAAAGGAGTATAAAGGTATATGGCAAAAAAGTCGAAAATTGCTAAAGCAAAGAAACAAATGGCGATGATTGAAAAGTATGCAGATAAACGTCAGGAATTAAAAGCCGCAGGAGATCGCACCGCTCTCGCTAAATTGCCAAGAGATTCAAATCCGAATCGTCTGAGGCTTCGTGATCAGACGGATGGTCGTCCAAGAGGGTATATGCGAAAGTTCGGTATGTCCCGTATTAAGTTTAGAGAACTTGCCCATCAAGGGTTGATTCCTGGAGTAAAAAAAGCAAGTTGGTAAGAGGAGGAAATATCATGGCAGTGCCAGCAAGAAAAACATCTAAGGCGAAGAAACGGTTAAGAAGAACTCATCAAACTGTAGTAAAACCAGAAATTTCATTTGACGAAGCGAATGGTGATTATAGACGTAGCCATCATGTATCTTTAAAAGGTTACTATAATGGAAAGAAAGTAATTAAAGGAGCTTCAAAATAGTTTAATATATAACTTTTAGGAGGGAACCCAAATGGAAATTATTTACCCACCTTTAGTTGAAGAAGGATTAAAGTATTATCTTGAAACGACCCAACAATCGCTAGATAAAAGTACTTTTTATCGTTCGATGGTAGAGAGAGGAATTATTACTGAAACGGGTTTACCGACCCAACAGGCAATTGAAAATGGATTAGTCAAAGACTATTACGAGGACCAAGGGTTATCATTTGATGATTTTTTAAGAATCTATCCAATTTTTGAAGAGTATGACGAGGAGTTATTTCAATGTATCGATGGTTATTGGGAGATACCTGTTGATATGAAAGAAAATTTAGCTTCACAATTGGAATCTGGCGAGTTAACTTTTGAAGATGCACAACAGATTCAAGCGTATCTTGAAGATCGATAAGTATTGAAGGAGGAAAATTTATGCGTCAAAATATTATTTTAGAATGTGTCGAAACTGGAGAACGTCTGTATCTCACTAGCAAAAATAAACGGAATAACCCTGAACGGATAGAATTAAAAAAGTATTCTCCAAAATTGCGCAGACGGGCAATTTTCAAAGAAGTGAAATAGGCAAGTGGTAAAAAGGAGACAAAATGGGCATACCAGTTACAATCGTTTCTGGGTTTTTAGGGGCTGGAAAAACAACGCTGATCAATCAAGCCTTGCAAGTCTCACCCCATCCCAGGGAAGAAATTATTATAATTGTAAATGAGTTTGGTGAAGTTGGAATTGATCACAAATTAAAGGTATTAAAGTAGTATATTTAATCAAATAGAACAAGATTGGATAATAGTTTATATTTTTAATCCTAGACCATTATTGGTGATTCAAAGACTGCAACCATAGTGATTAACCTATCGAAGGGTACAATTCCAAAAACTAAAATCAAAACTAGTGATTCTAATGATATCAAAATTGAGTTTAACATTAAGTAGCCACAATATCTAAAATGGTGAGGAATTAGCGATAATTACTACGCCAAAAGAAAAAGAATAATAGAGAAAACTTTCTTGTAAAAATTATCTATAAATTATTTTTTATTACAATTGCGCTGTTTCATTTTACTTTATGATGATAAAAGGAAGGATAAAGTCATATGTCTGATAAAAATATCTATGCACGTCGTAGTCAACGTCACAAACAAGAACCTGATATCTGTGAAAATGCAAATCAATTGAATGAAGCTGTAAAGCCCAAAACCGGAAACGAAAACAAACAACCAAAAATACCGAAGAAAAAATCTAATTATAGCAAGTATATATTCGCATTGTTTACCGCACTTATTCTAGTAATTGTCGCTACTGGCGGCTATATTGTTTATACATTAAAACAGCAAGAAGTAGAAGCTCAAGCCAAATATGAAACTGCTGTAAAAAATCTCATGGCTTCAATCCAAGAAGAGCAAGACCAAAGTGGAATTTCAACGAAAATAGATACTATAAATGACGGAGAAAATAAGTGCCTTATTTACCGTCCAGTTTATGAAAGTACTGTTCCTTTTAAAAATGCAAACCAGCTCTTAGACGAGCTTGCTCAAAAGCAACAAAAGAAGCATCGTGAAAAAGAAGTGCTTACAGTTGCCAGAATAAAAGCAACAGCAATATCTTCTAAAATTGGTCAGTATAGAATTGAAGCAGATAGTTTTATCTGGGATCGCAGTAAGGAAAATTTTAAAAAGCCAGACAGTATTTCTGAGAAAGCCATTTATGTTTCCGAAAAAACTGGTAAAGAAATCACAAATAAGGATTTGATTCCGGATGAAGGAAGTCTCTTAGGTATTCAACAGGTGATTCAGCAATCCATTCTTGATCACGCCAAAGAGCCTAAAAAAATAATTGATGCTGTATTAACGATGGATAGAATTTCTTACGAGAGTAAAATGACTTATACACCTGATGAATTGACCATCGACCTACCAAAGAACACAACTGGAACTACTAAAGTTATTCTAAAATACAGAGACATTGCGCCTTTTATTGATACAGATCTGGTTTCGCAAGAAAGTATAAAAGATGCGTTACCTGCATTAGATGAAAATAAAAAGTATGTCGCTCTTACTTTTGATGATGGACCCAATAATAGCTCAACACTTGATTTGTTGAATATACTAAAAACAAACAACGTGAAGGCTACTTTTTTCATGTTAGGACAGATGGTGGATCAAAACCCAGATGTTGCAAAACAAGTCCACGACGAGGGTCATGAGGTAGCATGTCACTCGTATTCTCATCCACAGTTGAATACACTTTCGACAGATGAATTACAAAGTGAAATGAATAAAGCTAATAAAGCAATTTTTAAGGCTACGGGCGTCTTGCCTCGCAATATCCGTCCTCCTTATGGCGCTATTGATAAAAAAAGTGCTGAAACAATTGGCATGCCAATTATTCAATGGAATATTGATTCGCTAGATTGGAAAACAAGAAATCCTGAAGCAATCAATAATGTTGTCAAACAGAATGTCTTTAATGGCGCAATCATCTTAATCCACGATATCCATCATGAATCAGTCAAAGCTGTATCAGGATTGATCACTATGTTAAAAAATGAAGGATACGAATTTGTGACGATCGATCAACTATTGTCAGGAAAACAAAAACCATTGCATCAATATTTTGGTATGAATGATGAACGGTTAGTAGACTGACTGTTATTAAATTGCTAGGTACGTGAAGAAGTTATATTTGTAGTTTCTCTCTCAGAAAAAAAGTTAAGCAAAACAAATGGATAAAGAGTATCAAGAATGCTAATCCTTATTAGTTAAAGTTCTATCTGGAAAAAGCAAAAGTATTTGAGACACAACACGCAGCCTATAGAGATTCAAGTGATCTGTGTAAAGAATTAAAATAAAAAACGAACGTTCATGTTGAAATTAGAAATTAAATGTTTTATCATACTAATAGTATAAATTATCTGTAATGGATAATTATTTTTTATAGATTGAATAAAATGTTCGTTCATTTTATTGTTTTGTTACTTAAATAGTTTTGGAATTTTAAGGAGGAGAAAAAATGTTTTTTACTGGTAAAGAAAGGAATTTGAAATTTGCTATTAAGAAGAAACACGGTGGCGGTGGTGCAGCATCAGTAATTATCGGATGTATTATTTTCGGAAGTATTGCGTTTGGTGGGACAACATTAGCTTACGCTGATGAAGTGCATAATAGTATAAATCAGGATATACAAGATTCTGGTAGTACAATTATTGGAGAAAATGATTCTTCTACCAAATCAGCTGAGTATAAAATGATTCATGAAATTGATGGAACTAAAATTAGTAACGGTGAAAATAGTAAAGAAACAACTACAAGTTCAGGAACTATACTGGCTGAAGAAGCAATAGAAAGTTCAAATCAAAAAAATTCAAAGACAAGTGAAGTCGAACAGGATCTTCATAAAGATGTATCAGGATCTGAATCAGTAAAACAAGTAGAAACTTCTGATTCTATAAAAAAATCTGAAGAATCAGCTGTTAAAACATTAAATCTGGATGATTCACAAGAGAATACTAATTCAATAACTACCAAGGCAGAAAATGATGCGCTATCTACAGTTAATGATGAAAAAGTATTAAATGAAAGTGATAGTATTATCAAATCAATTCCTTCGGAAACAGAGAATGTCGATAATAATAGTAAAAGTGATAATAGGGACTTAGTAGAAAACTCAGTGGAAACTACTAAGGAAATAATGAAAGAGGCTGATAAAACTGAAATAGCTAAAAGGAATGACAATATCTCTGTATTGAATGCTGGAACTGAATCATTTAATGATAGTGATAAAATAAGAAGATCTAAAAGAGATAATGAATCTCCTGTTCCAAGTTTGAGTATTCAAATGCCAGTCACAAAAGAGATTTACGAAAATGATAGTACTATTAAAGGAAAGTCTGAACCAGGAGTAACGATAAAAATTTATAAAAATGGTATTGAACTGGGGTCTATTAAAGCAGACGATGATGGAAATTTTGAATATCCTCTAGAATCACAAGCTATCAAAAGTGATAACTACTCTTTCGTTGCGGAAAAAGATGGAGCGAAAAGTATAGAGAGCTCTGTAAATGTAGTAGAAAATAAAGAAATAGTAGGTAATCAACGAGATGCGTATACTCCATATGGGTTTGGTATATATAATCGAGGTTTAGTTACTACTGATGATGGAAAGAAACATTATACAGTTGATATGGAGGGGAATTTAGCATCTGAAGCGTACTTTGATCTTGCAGGCGGAACAATGTACTATTCAATTGATGAAAAATTTGCACCATATGTTGAAAAAATAGTTCTAGATGGTAAAACAATTATTTCTAAAAATCCGTATGAATTGCCCAATAAAACCAATATTTGGTCTTCTGGTATTCTTAGTACAGATAAAAGAGGAGGATTGGTTCGTGCTGCTTTAGTGGGTCGTACTAACGGAACAATAGATATTTATTTTAAAGATGATACTCCTCAAGAAGTTCTCAATAGTGAAATACCTTTCCAAGTTTGGGCTAGATTTAAAGAGAAAAAAGAGGGAGTAAAAAATGATCTAATTTCTGATTTTGATCTAAATATTTTACTTCAAAACAATAAATTAATATTAAGTAAAGATACCTTTTTCAAAGATGAAGATATTGTCAATAATAATGGTCCTAAAATTAGTTCTAATTTTAACTATACCAATAATACTATTGATATTAATTATGGAGTAAATACTGGTAATTATGGCTTAACGATAGGGAAACGTAGTCCTTATAACTTGCATATTAATACAGGGAAAGAATTAAGTGATTTAGTTGATACGATAAAGATTGACAATAAAAATTATGAGTTCGAAAAACTTCCTGATGGTTCGTTAGTGATTAAAGATATATACAAAAAGGGAATTTTAGGTGGAGCATTACTTAACCGCCAAGAGATTACAATCAGTTTAGGATTAATAGCGAAAAAAAATCTGGGCGATCTCATTGATTTCAAACAAGAATTATTAAAACTTGATGTATCTATTAGAGATAATACAACCTTTAAGCTAGTAAAAGGAGAAGCTACAGAAGCTATCCGTAAAATAGATTCCTCATTCGATACATTTAAACAGGAATTAACGAAATGGATTGAAAAAAGAGATAGTAATCCACAGGAACCTATAACTATTAATTCTGGAGACAATACTTCTATAGTGGATCCTAAAGAGATGGTTGAATTTGCAGTAAAAAATCCAACCACAGAAAATATTAATAAAGCACGTAGTTTGGTTTCTAAAATGTGGCTTTGGGACAAAAACAAATATAATCCAGTTCTTAATGCTGCTGAAGAAGTAAACAGATATCTTTCAACTACGTTAAATGGTTCATCAAATGATGATGGCTTGATATTAAATAATACTCATGCGGCAACTTTCGTTAAATTAATTGATACGGATAAAGATGGGATACTTGATAGATACGAAGCAAACATGGGAATTGGAACCAACTACACAAATGCTGATTCTGATGGTGATGGAAAAAGTGACGGATTTGAAATTTTTAATGATACTGATCCTTTGGTGAGTCCGTACGATTGGTTTGATAAAAATGGAGAAAAAATAAAAATAGTAACAACCGATACTGATACGATAAGTGGAAGAATAGGAAATAACAACTATGATACTGAAAATGTCTACCCTAGAACTGTTCAATTAATAAAGGTTACTGATAACGGAGAAAATCTGATTTCTGAAATTAGTTCTTCTGAAGATAGAAAAGGGACTTTTGAATTTACTGGATTGAGTGGTAAATTAAGCAAGGGAGATAGACTCGTTGTTAAAATTATTACTAATGAAGTACAAAGAGAAATTGATCGACAAAGAAATGTTGTTCAAGTTGGTTATGATAATCCAGAGGTATCTGAAGAAGTAATTGTTCAGGGCGCACAAGTAACAGTCTCTTTTGACTTTAATTATAATCAAACTGATCCTGACTTTGACCGTCAACCAGTTACTCAAGTAGTAGAATTAGAAAAAGGTTCAAGGCTTTTAAATAGTTATTTTACTCCAGAACGAAAAGGCTATAAATTTATTGGATGGAATACTGATAAACTTGGAGTAGGACAAACTGTCAATGATGGTTCTAGTTTTAATGAAGATATAACGGTATTTGCTCAATGGGAAAAAGAACCTAACCTAGCTGGAGAAGTACATGCTCCACAAGGTCCTATTGAAGAAGGTAAAAGTATTGTTCTAAATAATGTAGTACAGTCCAATAAATCAGGGTCTGTAATTGTAACTGGAGAACTTCCAAAAGGGCTCTTTGGGTTATCTATAAATGAAACAGGTAATCTAATTGGTACTCCACTTATCAATGACTGGATTGATGGAGAAAATAGTCGGGAAGTAAAGATTCCAGTTACAATTAGTAATGGTGACGAAAAGGTTATGGTGGAAGTTCCATTAACGATCCTGCATGATACTCGAGCGGCAGACGCAGTAAAAGCAGCAGAAGACGCAGGCAAAGCTGGAGCAGATAAGAAAGCCGAAGTGGAAACCGACGGTTTAGTGACTCCAGAGGAAAAAGCGGCAGTGGATGGCTTGAATGACACGACTACCGCGAAGAAAGAAGACGCAAGCAAGTTAGTGGATGCCTTGCCAGAAGGACCAGTAAAAGATAGCTTGAAAGATCGCTTAGATAAAGTGACAACCTCTGAAGTAACAGTGAATGATGCAGATAGCAATGGCAAAGCGGACGATGTAGATTTAGCTGAAAAAGCAGCGGCAGACGCAGTAAAAGCAGCAGAAGACGCAGGCAAAGCTGGAGCAGATAAGAAAGCCGAAGTGGAAACCGACGGTTTAGTGACTCCAGAGGAAAAAGCGGCAGTGGATGGCTTGTTAGAAATAAAACAGTCTTCATTTATGCCGTTTGAAAATTTATTTTCGACTACAAATGATTACTCACAGTTTCCTAAAACTGGTGAAAAATCTGATTCTATTTTAACCATTTATGGAGGTTTATTATTCTTAAGTAGTATAGGATTATTAGGAATAAAAAAAAGAAAAAATAATACGAATTAAGTTTGTTTGTATTCTTCTTTAAGAAAGGATAGGTGTATAAATTTTATCAATAAAAAGCTGACTATTTGTCAAATAGAGTTGATAGAATGATAATAAAAGATCATCTAAGGTAGGATTTCTCTTTTCTACTTTAGATGACTTTTTGTTTAAATATCAGATAAATTTTGATTGGACCTGTAGTTGAATATAGATCTGTCGTAGTTACAGAAGGTAAATCGCATACTTTTCAATTCTAGAGGGGAAGTCTTGTTGAGTATTAGCTATTAAGCATCATAGCCCAGTTTTGAATTGCCTAACCACTTCGCTTGTAATTCTTTCATGCGTAAACAAAGTAGTTTTAGGAGTACATTCTCATTAGTTAAGTTGAGTAGCATTATCTAATGCAAAAAGGTTTGGCTTTTAGCTCATAATAATCTTTACTAAGTCTCCTCCTTTCTTCGAGTATTATTTCATTTGTGTATAAATTGCATCTTTTTCTTCTTCTAGTTTCATGATTAACAACTAAAAATTTTTTTAGAAGGACACAAGATAATACATTTATGCTGTAATAGATAAAGAGGATAATTATGTTTAATCAAAAGGAAGAGAAGCAGTTCAAATATGCAATCAAAAAGAAAAAGGGGGCGGTAGAGCATTTTTTTGTATTATCGGAGTAGTATTGTAAGAAAACTAAAGATTAAAAATAGCAAACGGAAATTATTTCCATTTTCTTATTTTTGCAAAAAATGAATGTTCATGTGTATGAAAGTAACCAATAAATTTATCTTTTCTCGAAGGAAGTTTATTTTTAATAATTTGAGAGGGTGATTATATTGTGTTTTGAAAATAAAGGGTATTTTTTTGAAATCTCAGACATTGCTGAATTTGTTAAAGTAGAAAGAAGGAAGCAACGCGGCTCAGCTACATTAAATACTTATGACTATATTTTGATTAATATTGTAAAACAATTGTGTAAGCAGCAAAAAAAATTGATTTACTTAATAAACTCAAAGAATTTCAAGACTATATTAAGCAATTTAATTGAAGTGGATGCCAAAATTTCTGATTATCTTTTTTTCTTGATTAATTGTAGATTTGAAACTGATAAAGAAGTAATAGAGTGTGTAGAAAGTGTAGAAAAAGATGCTCTTAGAGACTACTATTGTGGGTTAAATTTCAGCGATAACATAAATAACTATAAATTAATAGTTCATACAACTAAATATTAATTTTTTTTAGAACCATGTTAAAGGACTATGTGATATTTACAATTCCATCTCGTATGTGCTAACCTTTTATCGTTAAAGCTATTTCGTTTATGTGTAGAAACGTGAGTTTTTGTTTCGTACGTTACACGAACGAAAATGATTAAAGTCAATAATGAAAATGGGACGAGAATGGGACAATACTCAGAAAAAAATCTGATTATTGCCCCATTTTTTTGATTTCAAAGTACACAAAAAGCACTCATTCCTGTAAGATTAAAGTGACGAAACCCAATCAGAAAGGAAGCGAGTGCTTTATTTTTAAAATTATACCATCAATCAAACAACTTTACCATTAGATATGGAACAATATATTCCTGAAACAGATGTCGCTTTTGCGGTCAATGATTTAGTCGAAGCCATGCCACAAACACTTTTTCTTAAATTAGAAGAACAACTAGGATGACTGGCCTACCACCCTAAAATAATGTTAAAAATTATTCTATGTGCTTACACGCAGCGTGTTTTTTCAGATCGTAAAATTGGATTTCTATTAGATGACAGCTATCGTATGCGTTGGCTAGCAAACCACGAACAAGTCAGTTACCGGACCATCAATCGCTTCCAAAGTCAGGAAACAACTGCTCACCTTTTAGCAGAAGCCTTTGTCTTATTCCGCTGTCAATTAATCACCAATCAGGTAATTGACAATGAAGCGCTATATATTGATGGCACAAAAATCGAAGCGGATGCCAATAAATTCAGTTTTGTCTGGCGCAAAGCAACAAATCAGTATGAAGCTTCTTTGGATAAACAATCAAACGAATTCTATCAAACCCTTTATAAAGAAGAAATCTTGCCTTCTTTAAAAGAAGAAAACCAAAGTGATAGATTGACAAGCAACTAATTGGAAGAAATCGTGCATCACTTGGAGACAGAATTAGTGACGACAGAAGAACAACTACAAAATGAAAAAAGAAAGAAAAACAAAGCCAATTAAAGAAAAAAAAGAAGAATCTACAAAAAATATCTACGCAAAATCCAAGCGGATTATCTACCAAGGAAACAAAAATATGAAACCTATAACCGATTTTTTCAAGAGCGAAATAGTTTTACTAAATCAGATACAGATGCCACATTTATGCGAATGAAAGATGATTATATGCGCAATAGTCAACTAAAGCCAGGCTACAATTTACAAATCGCAACAGAAAATCAATATGTCCTAGCGTATGATCTGTTCCCAAATCCAACAGATATAAAAAACTTACAGACATTTTTAGACAGCTTTTTGGAACAACACAACGAATTACCCGAGTATATTGTAGCGGATACCGGCTATGGAAGTGAAGAAAATTATACGTATATCAACGATGTCTTACATAAAACGCCATTAATCACTTATGCTAGTTATCGTAAAGAAAATAAAAAGACCTATAGAAACAGTCCTTTTATGGTTGATAACTGGCGCTATTTGGAAGAAGATACATATATTTTTCCTACCCATCGGGCAGTTCCTTTCAAGAGATATAGTCGAGGAAAAGAGAAAGGCGGATTTGTACGTGACTTCAAAATTTATGAATGTGAAAATTGTCGAGATTGTCCTGTTCGTAGTCAATGTACGAAAGCAAAAAGTGAGCAAAACCGACAAATTTTAGTGAATAATACATGACGCTATTTCAAGCAGAATGTAAAAAGAAGCTTTTAGAGGAAAAGACAGGTTCGATTTATCGGAAACGAAAAATCAATATCGAACCAGTGTTTGGCCATCTAAAGGCTCATTTGGTGTTCCAACATTTCCACTTACGAGGGAAACAAGGAGCCGAGATTGACATTGGATTGGCACTCATGGAATTAAATTTAAGGAAATTAGGGAAATAATTTCTGAGTATTGTACCGGATTAGATGCCCATCAAAATAATGTTGTGTTTTGAAAGGTCCATTTATTCAAATAAATAGAATGTTGGAGTATAACTATATTGCTTATGTAATATAATTTATTTTTATTGTATATTTGTTCCCTTTTCGTACTTTTCAACTTTTACTACCAGAGTATACTAAAATATGCTATATTTTTACTACAGTAGTTATAAATTTGAGATAAAAAAGGAGTTTTTTTTTGGATAAAGGAGTCGCTGATATTGTAAAAATTAAGCAAGTGTTGAAACAAGAATCAGTAAAAAGCTTAGTAGAAGGAACTGGGTTAAGCAAGAGTACTATTTCAAGTTTAAAATCAGGTACTCGAAAAGTAGAAAAACTAAACCTTTCTGCAGCTATTAAACTGACAGAATATTCAGATCAAGTTTTTAGACCTATTATTGAAATCTGGGGAGAAAAACCGAAAAAATAACCACAGTTATTTTATGAAACTAATAGGATTAAAAATAGAAGAACTAGAAGTTTTTTAGATGAATGCTTGTTTAGCTCTATAATGGATAGAACTGAAAGATAATATTCTTCAGTCCTACCATTATAGAGCTATAATTTTATTCAATTTCAAGAAGTCTTTTTTTTACCAGTAATTTAAGATATTTCATAAGATCTTCTTCAAATTCTATAGATTCCCTATCTTGTTGGTACAAAGATAAATAAAGAAATATTTTTTTTCGATAGAATACGTTAAAATATGAATAGATATAGATAGTAATTATATTATCTATAAATAGTAGAGTATAACGATCTTTTATTTTTGGATTTTCTATAAATTTTAAGTAGTAAGAAAATCTTTTTCGTTCAAACTTTTCTATAATCTCTAAATTTTTAATTTGAACAGAATTAGTTGAAATAAGCATATAAAAATTTAATAGTAATTGCTCCTTATCAGATTTTAGACGTACTCTTTCAATTATATTCATGATATATTCATCGATGGTAGAGCTTTTATCAGCAATTTTTTCTAATTCAGAGTTTATTATATCCAAATTATACACAATCACTGCCTCATATAAATCATGTTTTGTTTTAAAAAAGCTATATACGGTAGTAGTGCTGGTTTTAGCTTCATTAGCAATATCTAAAAGTTTTGTTTTTTCATAACCAAATTTAGAAAAGTGTTTCATTGCGGTAAATATAATTTCTTCCTTTTTAATATCTTTCTTATTTATTGACATAAATTTATTACCCCTTCGCAAGTACAGTTAGCGTCTCAAGAACATTTTCTTTTAATATTAATGAACTTTTTATAGAGTCTTCTAGAAAAACTTTGGCTTTTATTTCTTGATATTGTGTATTTTGAAGCAGCTCTCCAGATAACATCATTGTATCAATAATAAATGTATAGATAACTGGATCAATTTTAGTACTAATTTCTTTTTCATTTTGTAGTTCTTTAACAGTACTCCAGTAAACGTCAAAAAAACTTCTATTATTATAGAATTGTTTAACCCATTCAGTTATCATTTTTTTATCACTAGGAATTTTATTATAAAATATGATGAGTTCAGGATGTTGCTTTCCTAATTTTAAAATCATTTCAAACATTATTTCTAAACGATCTTTTAGTTTTAAAGGAGCGTCGTTTATAGTACTAACATATTCATCTAAAATAACAAAAACGTGTTCTATCGCGACTGTTAACATACCTTCTTTATTGTTGAAATACTGATATAATGATCCTACACTTAAATCTGCTTTACTGGCAATTTTACGAACAGAAGTTGCTTCATAACCAACTCTCCCAAATTCATCTAAGATGTAGCATAAAATAAGTTGCTTTTTTTCTAATTTTAGTCGATTAAATAATTCAGTTGCTGTTTTATACATAACTATCTCCTCAAAAAAGATATTTTAATTTAGTATACCATATTTATTATATAAAAACGACCGCTCATTTTTTTGCGATCCTTAATTGAATCTTAGCTTGATAAAAATTAAATTACATATAAAACAGTTAACCTCTGTAAGAGAAAATTGCCAAACTATCTATCTTCTCAAAAGTCTATTATCCTTTATCAAAAATAGCTATATATTTATACTTCTTTATAGAAGAATAGTAGAAGTAATAGCCTAACTGATATGATAGATTTAAATGACTAAATTTGTAGATTGCGTCATTTTTGCGCAATTTTAAGTCTGCTAGTCCATCAACCAGTTTTTCCGTATATTCCGTATATAAGGATACTATTACCTTAATAATTATATTTTTAGAGATTTTAATATACAAAATGGAATGGTAACGTTCTTTTTGACAAAAATTATAAGGTGTTGTGAATGCCGTGATGTTATTGCTCTGATTGCTTTTGACAATGAGCCTCATCGGATCTGATTCTCTCCGGCAGAAGCGCAATCATTTAATTACGCTGCCTCTCCAAAGATATCAGACCCGAGCTCATTATCAAGGGCTCGCTTTGCCAATCTCTGTTGTCGAAATTGTATCGGTGTTTCATACCCAATGTCCCATGCAATCGCAGGTAGTTCCACCAATGCACATAATCAAACAATTCTAGGCGTAGTTGTGCCAATGTTTTAAATTGGTATTGATGCACGAATTCTACTTTGACAAATTTATACGTTGATTCCGCAACAGCGTTATCATACGGAAAGCCTTTCTTACTCAAAGAGCGCGTGATCCCAAACCCATTTAAAATATCATCGATGGATTGATTATCAAATTTTTTTCCATGATCTGCATGAAAAAGTTTGACGTCTGTTAAAGGATAGGGAATCCGACCAAAGGCTTCTTTTACCAATGCGGTATCTTTTTTTCTCACCACAAGAATAACCGATGATTTCTCGATTAAATAAATCAAGAATTAAGAAGATATAATGCCATTTTTTCCCTACGCGAACATAGGTAAGATCGGTGACAATAGCCTCCAATGACCGTTTCTTGTGTAAATGTCCAATCTAATACAATTTCAATACATTCGTTGTCTCCGCTTCATTACAAGCTGTTCGTTGGGCATTAAAATGAGCGATCGTATAGGTGAATTTCAACCTGCGTTGTTTCATGATCCGACCGATTCTGCGACGACTGATTTGAAGCGCACGCTTGGCTAAGTATTTCTTTAATTTCGGGGTGCCGTAAGCTTTTCGGTTACGGATAAATTCTTCGTGAATAAGTTCTTTCAGATCTTCTTCGCTTTTAATGGGTGTTGCCTGATTAATAATAGGTCTGAAGAGAAATCTTTAAGATTTTATACAGCGCTGATATCGAGTATTTGTGTTTGTTGACATCAATCACTTGTCTTTTCGTCCGAATATCAACGACGCTTGCTTTAAAATATCATTCTCCATTTCAAGCTACTTATTTTTCTTTCGTAGTGCGATCAATTCTACTTATTCCGGGGTTAAGGTATCTTTTTTCTTGAACGATTCTGTTGAATGTGTTTGCTTCACCCATTTATCGAAGGAAGAAGGCGTAAGCTCATGTTCTCGAATGATTTCTACACGCGGCTTGCCTGCAAGGTAAAGATCGACGACGTGTTGTTTGAATTCTTTTGAATAGGTTCTTCGTTGACGTCTTGACATAAAAAATCCTCCAGTGTGTTTTTTATTATTCTACACATCTTATTTTTTCTTTCTAGTGTAGCCGATTCAGAAAAAGAACCGATAGTTAATTCGACCATATTCATTATAGTTAAAGACATGTAAATGAAATGATCTCTCAAAGAATATGTATTCCATTTTTCTCTTAATGAGAACTTACTAAATAAAAATTGACAGATTGTCTCATTGCATTACTTTATTGTACATCTTAAAATTATCTGCCTTATTTTGTTTGACCATTCACTTTTTTTTTAGATCCTAAATATACTTTTATCCGTTCATAAGAGCAGCCTGAATAAACACAACCTACAATAATACCCAAAACTACTGCTCCAATAAGATTGTAGAAAAAGCCAATTTTTTTTACAAATGTTTGATAAAAATTTGTCATTATTATCATCATGACTACACTGTTACACAAGTCATACATAAAAAATAATTTAAGAAAGAGAAAAGAGATCATTCCTTTTTGATCAATTCTTCTATAAAAATTATATATCCAATACAAATAAAGAAACATACTTCCTACCAATAAAAGTAATTTTAGTACAAACCACCACGAAAAATGTGGATAGAATAAAAAATCAATCAAACATAATAACGGAATAAAATAAAGGAATTGATGAGAGTGGGTTAGATATTTCCAAAAGGTTTCTTGTTTTAATCGTTCCATTTGTTGATAAAATTTTTGGTCATCTATTATTTCCATTTATTTACTCCTTATCTTAATATCATACATAGCAACATGTACAACCTTATAAAAATAAATAATTTACTTATTTATTTTCATCGCAATCGACATTCATTAGTAGATATGTTTGTTAGTATTAAAAGAACTTGTGATTATTAAATTAGTAAATGTTTTATCATATAGAACTTATTGATGGTTATTAAAAAAAGCTTCTTTTCTATAATTTAAACACATCTGTAGGTAGATAGATATAGAAATTTATACAACATTCAAGTAAGAATTTATTTATTAAAAATGTGGTCTTTCTAGTAAAAGAAACAAAAAACCAGTTAAGCATTCTATCTAACTGGTTTTTTACTAAATTTCAGTTGTATCTTTCTATATTAATTAAGTTGTTATTTTACGCGAGGTTCAGTTTCTTCTTTTACGTTTTGTACACCATCACTTACTTTTTCACTTGCTACGCCTAAAGCTTCTTTTGATTTTTCAAATTGTTTTGAAGCAAATTCTCCAGTAGCAGAAGCTGCATCGGAAAGATGATCTTGTAGAGTAACTGAATCATTTTCATGTTGTTCTTTCGTTTTTACATCTACGACGTTTACATTAATCTCAATTACATCTAGGCCAGTCATTTTCTTAACTTCATTTGAAATAACTTGCTTCATTTTATCATAAATTGTAGTTACATCTTTACCATATTCAGCCACTATTGAAAGATCTACTGCGACTTGTTTTTTTCCTACTTCAACATCCACTCCAGAAGTTGTGTTATCCGTATTTACTAGTTTTCCAGCTATATTTGAGAAGAAGCCTCCATCAATCGTTAGAAGACCATCAATCTCATCTAATGCAATACCAATTATTTTTTGAATTACTTTATCTTCAAAAAATAGTTCTCCTTTAATAGTCTCAAAAGTTTTTGACATGTCCTTTTTTTTGATCTCTGTTTTTGTATTATTTGTTTTGTTTTCCATTATTTTTCCTCCTAAAAATATAAAATTTATTTTTACCGTAAAAACGGTTATTAACTAATTTTGTTTGTCAAAAAAACCAACAGTTTCTAAATAGATACCTAGATAAAAACCACAAAGAGTTAGCACTGTTAATATTACTGTTTTAATAAATCCTAATGTAAAAAATAATATTCCTAAAAATAGTCCCAAACATCCAAAAATCAAAGGATATTTATATTTTGATATGAATTCTACCATTGTTTTCTCCTATAAAACTTTTGATTTAGTCTTTGTATTTTTTTCATGATAATCCTTAAAAATTATTTCGGTTAATATTATTTGCTCTGCACCAAATAATTCATTTAAATTAGTATTTACCTTTCTTATAAAGGCTGTTTGTCGCTCTCCCGTTTGAAAAGCTTTGCGTATTTTTCCTTGTATATAGATTTTGATTTTCTTTTTCTTAATTACAGATTTTACTGTTGGATCAACAATAAAAGGTTCTTCTTTTGCAGCAATTAATACAAAGTTTTCAATTGCTTTTTTTTGGACTGCTATTTTTCCACTATCAGTCTTTTTTTCTATACAATTATGTGCTTTAGGATAAAACAATACAATAATTAGAATAATAAACAATAATGTTAGCAAACATCCACTAATCCAAAACAAAAACTGTGCCATACTATTACCAATGTACGGATAGTTTGTAAATGGAAGTAGGTAAAATGGTAAACTAACAACACCTTGCATTGTTATTAATGTGTGTGCTAAAGGAAAAAATAAAAAAAATAAAACAAGGATTAATAATAATTTTAATCTTTTTCGCATAATACACCTCTTTGTCTACGTTGTGAATATATTCAATTATCTAGTCATTCCTTGAAAATTCACAATTCAAATAAAATATATACTATTAAAAATTTCTAAAGATTTTGTCACTTTGACTTCTATAACCTTCTCTCCTTTCAACTGTATAACTTATTTAGGTGAACTGATAAAATAAATTTTATCAGTTACTATTTCTAAAATTCTTAAAGTAATCAGACCTCATTTCAGAAAAATAATGAATGTTTATTTTATAAAATAAAATATTTGATGAAACAATATTAACAAGAAAAATCTACTAAGTCAAACAAAATGAACGATCATATTTTTAGGGAAGAAAAATAATTTAAATTTTACAATGAATGTATGAGCAAATTTGTTGAGCTAATATTTGGATATTTTTATAATAAGTTTAGGGGTATCCCAATATCACTCTCTAGGGGTGACTCAGAGCAGGGGAAGGAGTTACCCCTAAAAAGTATGTTAGAATGATTTTATCGCATCATATCCTTTTTTATGTAATTAGTTGATAAAATCTATCTGTACTTATATTTAACGACTGAAATCGGTCACTTACTGAAAAAACATCTAAGGTAGAAATGAATCTCACCTAAGATGTTTTTTGATTTTTTATCCATCTTACTTATATAATATATAAATACTGAAAAACACTCCTTATTCACAAGGAAATATCATAACCATTCACTTGGAGTTTTGTATCTATTTATCTAACTCAGGTGAGTTACCTAACTCTACTTTTAACATCCAAATCTCTTTTTCTAGCTCTGATTTAGAACCAATAAAGATATCTTCTGTACAGTCATCTCCTTCTTTCCCTGCAATTTCAATTCCCTCTTCATATATCGAAATAAGATAACTATAACCTTCCAATAAATAATTAATTTGTTCATCAATAGTTTTATTCCAAGAACCTTTCTCTTCTTTTAATTTAGAATTTATAAAAAACTCTTCTAGAGTTGAATACGGAGATCCGTCAAGCGTAATCAGTCGTTCTGAAATTACATCCAACTGATCATTAATTTGCTCCATAAGATCATCCATTTTTGGATGTAGCGTTAGAAATCTTCCTCCACGCATATACCAATGAACTTGATGAATTCTTACTGAAAATACGCTTAAATCGGCTACCAATTGATTTAATATTTTTTTTGTTTCACAAAATTTCATAGTATCACTCCTAATTTAGTGTTATTTAAAAAGAAATCATTCCGATTTACGTACAATTTAATATAATAAATATATCTTGTCAAAAATAAAATGAACGTTTATATTAAAAAAGTGTTTATAAAAATCTTTACAACTTATTCATCCTTTTGTTTAGGATAGTTTTTTTTTACAAATTCATCCCATGATTCACTAAATTCATGGTTCAAAAAGGCACTTTTCAACCCTGTTACTTGTTTTAATCTAAGAACTTCTTCTTTTTCCATTCCTAGTTCTTTCCCTATTTTATGATCGTCCCACCCTTCATTGACAAGCAGTAGAACTAATTCGGACATTTTATCTATTTCATGTTTTCCTCTAGCTCTATTGTGTCTAATTGTACTTGACATTCTTTGCTCCAATGGCTTATCGATTACAACAACTGGAAGTTCTTTTAAATCAAGCTTGCTTTTTCCAATTAGATACCTATGGAAACCATCAATAATAATATATTCGTCTTTTTTATCATCACAATAGCAAACAATCGGTTGTGTATATCCGTCTTTTAAAATCGATAATTCTAAAAGCTCCATTTCAGGTCCAGCGACATGATTTGGGTTATAACTATTACTTTTTATTTTCTCTACTGGAACCATTTTTACATTTAAAACGGGCATATCAATCTTGTTCATTGATTTCTCTCCTAAAAAATAAATAATTCTTTGTCTCTCTATATTGTTTAAAACAATAATGTTTCAGATTATTTAAGTACTGGTCTTTTTTTAAAGAAATTCGTACACACTTTTTTTCACATTTCTTGTCTATGAAAAATAAAACCTTCTCCAATAAATACTTTCGAGTATCGTCATTTTCATCTTCAACAAAAACATCTCCAATATCAATAAACTCATTGGAAATTTGAATGGAAGAAAATCCAATTATCCTTTCCTTATTCATTAACAAAAACCAAATAGTACTAGATGTATTTATTAAATAAGGTAATTTTCTTCTATATACTCTTTCAGCAAAATATTTCCCCATTAAACTGTAAAAATTTTGTTTATTGTATGGGGGTATATAAACTTTAATATCTATTTTGCTCATTTCATTCCTCCTATTTTTTGTACAATATTTTCGTATTTCTTTCCTTTTAATTGATTTATCCCCAAAAAGTCTTTATATTCTTTAAACATTTCATATAGTTCAGCTTCATCTTTTTTCGTTAAACTATAATTTCTAGTAGATAAAACAAAGTCATTTTTTTCTAAAGCTTTAGCTATCCCTTTCCAGTCATTCCAAAGCCTTTCATCTTTTATCCAATCTTTTCTTTTTGATTCATCTGGCATATCTTGGATATCCATATTATATGTATTCTTGTAATAAGCAAAAAGAATACATATCTTTCTGTAATAATGATTCATTAAAAGAGGAGAATATAATCCTAATGTTTCTAGTAAAAAAATAGAATATCTTTGCCAAGTCATAAATGAAGGTTTTTGAGAAGTATTTAATCCTAAAAGACTAGTTTTACCATATATATTTCCAAAATTAACTCCACTTACTCTTTTTACTAATTTATCCCATGTTTCAGGTTCAAGTTCAGCAAATTGATTTAACGCTTTTCTTTGTTGTAATCCGAAAGGCTGGCATACTCTCATGTCCCGGTACTTATATCCAATCTTATACATTTTCTCATAGATATAATTATATTCTAGTTCACATTTAAAAGTTGCAGCCCAAATGTCACCAACTTTCCAATCAAATAAAGGATAAAACAAAATATTTCCTTCTAAAGTTATATTTATCCAACATCGATTCTTATATTTATTTTCACCTTTTGTAACAGCACTATGTCTGTGTAAACTTTCTTGTGCCCTTATACCTACACCACATGATATAGCACTTTGGGGATATTGTTCTTTATACCAATTTTGAAAATAGCGAAGAAATCTGTCGGGATTACCATTTGATAATGAATAATATTTTTTTAAACCGTCATCAATATTTTCCAAAGTTATGGCATTTTTAGGAAGAGAATGAATCCATTTTTCTTTTTCGCTTGGATCCCACATTTTCCATTGAGGTTGAAAAAAACTAGTGTTGTTATCCTCAAAAAAAGGTAAGCAAAAATGATAAATATTTTTTACTCTAGGTAACTGTTCAATTTTTTTTATAAAATCAACAGTTGCTGTGTAATTTGCTTCAATATTTAATATTAATAGATCAAAATTTCTATCTAATTTTTCTGCAACTAGATTAGCTAACTGAACCATTAGCCCACTATCCTTACCGCCACTAAATGAAAAATACACCTTATCAAATTCTTCAAATATGTATTCTAATCTCTTTAAAGTAGCATCAAAGACATTCATTTTCCATCCTCCCTAAAAAATAAGCATTTAATATCAATGGTAATACATTAAAAACTTTGTCAATAATAAGGATATATTCCAAAATCCATTCATTGGAAATAGAGACCTTCTTTATTAATGTATTATTACTTACATAGCGAAGCAATACAAACATTATCCAATAGTTTCATCTACAAAAAATAAATTACTTTTAAAACATCTTGATTATGAATTCATTTCCCAAAGGCCTTTTAAAATTGATACAGATGTTCGTTCACTTTTTTTAGACTTATTGTACAAGTCTTTTTAATAGTCCCAGAACAAAATAGTTTGTTTATCCAGCTTCAAACCATTAAAGGCTAATGAACGGTTTATTTTTTCGATTACTTTAGATAAAGCTACAGAAATTTTTATATTTTCACAATGCTCAGTTTGAATTTCAATAATTATATCATCAATTAGTTTTTGAATTTCTTACCTATCAACATATTCAGTCTTAGAAAGAGAATCTTTTAAAGCTACTAGTGATTCAACGATTTCAGACATTTTCTTCCTCCTTTCTAGTGGCCTGTAAAGCCGTGTAGAACAGAGTCCATCGAACCGGTAATTACACTATCTACAGCGCCATTCCAATTTACTCTACATTTTCATTTTTCAGATTTGTCAGCCCATACAGATAGCCTTTTTGACGTTCATATTCGGATTATACCATTCAGCCGCAGAAGCAGATTCGCTCGACACAAACAATCCCATACCAACAAAACCAATACACATCACACTATAGCCAACTAGTTTTTTCCTCTCGTATCCATCTCCTAAAAAATAGAATAGTTCTTGTAATTATTCATAAGATATACTTTTCCGTTTTTTATCCTTTCTGCTTTATAACAACTTTTTTCAAGTAAAGAATGACATACTTCTTCTTAAAAAAACAGTCTGTTTTTTTCTATTTTTTCGGTGTATAATTAATACGAATGTTCATTTTTTGTTTTAATACGCACTCCGTACATAATAGATCTTGATTGCATCAATCTTTTGTACTTTTTGATTTATCTTAAGCTGAATGAATAGAAACCTAGTTACCGCATTACTTTTTTGTTCTCCAAATAACAAGTAATGATCCGTTTGGGTTATATCTTGTGAAACATTATGAATACGACCAATGTTTTTTTGTTGTACATGTGGATCGTTGTCAATTCCATTTTCTTTTATACAACAATCGATTAAATAGTTTTTTACGGATTGATTTCGTTCGTATATGTCCGTGTAATTTACCCATTTTCTTCCAAAATCCTTTAACAAATGTTGAATTACTTCAAATATGTTGGATTTTATTTTGTTTTCCTGATTTCTTTTACTTTCTATACTTAAACTTTCTGCTTGCATCATCGTTTCTCTTGATATTGAGGAAACTGCTGTTTTTTTCTTCAGAAGAAACCCACCTACAACTTCTAAGGACAAACAAAAGCAACCAAGAAAAAACAATACTTTTTCACAATTGTTTCATCTCCCTTTTCTACTAAAAATTTTCATTGAGAGAATTCTTTTATTTGGCTTTACGAATCAAACTTCGAATTTTCGTTTGGTTATAGGTGCGTTGATACAGTGCTATGATTCCCCTTGCTTGGCGTTCTGTTCCACAGTTGAAAAATAATTCTCACTATCTGAAACATCCGTTATGATACCGGTGTGTCCATAGATTCCAGGAGACAATTGGCTTTACCAGTTGGCCATGAAAGGATTCTTTTAAACGACACTGAAATAAAAGAAAAGAAGCCAAATAATTATAAGGCTTCCTTCCTTGAAATTGTTTTCGTGTCATTGAAAAAGCAAATAACCACGGACAAAAAATTTGTCGAGTAATCGTATGTTCCATATCAAATGGAAAAATTCGAAAAATCCCCCCCAAAAAAGCCAATCCTAAACCATACCACAAATGTTTGTGTTACGGGACGAGGTAACGCGACCCCGTCCCACAATTTATAAAACACTCGCTCTATATACCAAATCTTTGTCCAATTGCGTATATTGCTCATTTTATCGCCCCCATGACCGCATGCGATCCAGAATCCAATTGAATACTCCAGACGTATCTCCAACTAACCAAACAGCTACTGCCAGCACAAGAATCAATGGAATGGCTTTGCTTGCTTTTCGTTCAAAGGCAATATAGGCCGCACCACCCCAAGCATCGCCAATATAATCAAATAATTAAAATCCCCAACAAAATTGGTAAACACATTTTGAAAAAAATCATTTGCTTTTTTCCTCCCTGTTAATACACATTGAACTAATGACAATACACATCACCACAGAGCACAACTGATAAAAATTTCACTTGATATTCCTCATTATGCATTTGTTCTGTTCTTTGATTGCTGTTTTTACGTAAGAATTATAAATAATTTCTCACACGGCGATACATTATTTTCACAGGAACATGCGTACAATAAATCCGGTTCTGCGTACTTTTCTTTGTTTTAGGATCAAGTTTCATAGAATAGAAATCATAAAAATATTTACCACTTTTTTATCATATGTTCCTTCGATCACTAGTGAAAAGCTAGGGTGGTAAATCCAACAAATATAATTGATACTTCCCTCTACTGGATAAAGGGACAAAACCAAGTACCTTTAAATGGTCTGATACAGTCATAAACACGATCTATCTCCTCCCAAATAAAACAAAAAAAGGCTGTAATCGCATTTTGATTACAGTCTTTTTTTGTAAATGTATTAATTAAAGCTTTACTTCCGGTCTTTTTATTTAATGACTTTAGTCAGTTGAAATCTCTAAAGAGATTTCGACAAAAAAACCACGCGTAATGCGCGTGGAGGTCAGAGCTTTAGCGATAAAAGTTTAGCACATACTCGTTGGAATTGTAAGTATCATCTTGTGTTTACACCAAAATATAGAAGAAAAGTAATCTATGGTCAGTTAAGGCAGGATATTGGAAAAATACTGAGAAAATTGTGTGAAATGAAAGAAATCGAAATCATTGAAGCGCATGCAATGCCCGACCATATCCATATGTTGGTAAGAATTCCACCGAAGTTGAGTGTTGAGTGTATCAGGTTTTATGGGTTTCTTAAAAGAAAGAAGTGCAGTAATCATTCATGAACGTCATGCGAATTTAAAATACAATTATGGAAATCGATCCTTTTGGTCAAAAGGCTATTATGTGAGCACTGTAGGACTGAACCAAAAAACGATAGCTAAGTATATACGAGAACAAGAAGCAGAAGATCGAGTAAGGGATAGTATAAACAAAAGAGAGTATAAAGATCCATTTAGGAAGTAACAGCTAGATAAGAATAGAAAGGTAGCGGTTGGCGGTCTCTAAAAAAGCTCCCTTAAAGGGAGCAGCAGGTAGCGAGCCCTTCTAGGGCTATTAAAAAGCCACCCGCTATGCGGGTGGATATTTACTTAATAAATCAATTTTCCCAAATTATTTTCTTTAGCTTTCTTAACGATTTCTGTTGCAACTACCACATCTAATACAGCCGAACCAACTGTTTTGAAGATCGTGATTTGTTCTCCACTTGTCCGACCGACCAATTCTTCATTGATCAGTTGGCCTAGTTCTCCATGATAGCTGTCTCTTTGAATATATCCATCTTGCAGCGGTGAAATGAAGTCCCCAGCTTCTTTTAGAACACCGTCCATGGTATCAAAAATAACAACATCTGCGGCTTTAATTATTTCTCGTGGAATTTCACACATTTCCGGTGTGTAAGCACCGACTCCATTGATGTGCGCACCTTTTTTGACCCACTCAGCAGAGAATGTCGCACGTTTTGAAGTGGTCACACTTGTGATGATGTCTGCTCCTTCAACGCATTCTTGACTGGTTTTTGTTGGGCGCATCGTTACAGAAAATTGTTGCATCATTTCTTCAGCAAATTGGTTGGCACGCTCAAAATCAATATCAAAAATCCGAACTTCTTCTAATTTACGAACGGTCAACATTGCTTCTAATTGTGACTGTGCTTGTCCACCGGTTCCAATCAGCGCGCCGATTTTAGCATCTTTTTTTGCAAGAAGTTCTGTTGCTGCTCCTTGAACAGCGCCTGTTCTTAATTGTGTCAAATAAGTACCATCTAAACAAGCGGATACCATACCCGTTTCTGGATCCAATACGATCATCGTTGCTGGTACACTTGGTAAGTTTTTCTTGATGTTTTTAGGATACACGGAAACGATTTTGACACCTAGTGCTCCTTCGCCACCTTCTACATAAGCTGGCATATATAAGCTTTGTCCGTTACTTTTTGGCACATCGATATTGGTGCGAAGAGGCACAATTGCCTTTCCTGCTGAATACAATGACAATGCTTTTTTGTCTGCATCGATGGCTTCTCTCATTGAAAAATTTTTGATAATATCTTCTTTTTTAAGAAATAGCATTTGAATCGCTCCTTAATTAGCTGCTGTAGCTTTTTTTAATTGACTGCTCAACATCGTATATGCACTGTATAGTAAGACCAAAATCACGATCCATTTCAGAATATAGGTATCTAAAGATTTGACTAGGAATACAGCGACCAATACCCCTAATACACCGAAGGTTGAAGTGAAAAGTGTGATTTTTCTGCTGTATTCATCAAATTTAATGAATTGAACACTGCCGATCGGTACTGAGAATGTACAAGCCCCCATCATAATAGGAAAGGCTGCAACTGGATTCAAGCCTAGCAAGTAGACAGTTACCATTGTTAACGCATAAGAACCAATGCCGATATTGTTCAATGCGCCATAGACAAAGAGTAAAAATCCTGCCAAGATTAATTTTCCGCCATACAATTCACTGGCTGTTCCGTTTGAGGGAATCCAATTCATTTGTCCCATAAAAATTAAGAATGCAGCAATGACCAATCCTATGCCGACAAACAGTTTGATCGTTTTCTCTGGTAACTTCACGACAAATCTTGGTCCTAAATATGCACCGATAATTTGGCAGATAATACAAACAGCTAATGTCTTGATCCCTACGTTGATAGCAGTGATATAAGACAATGCCATGACGGCTACCGGTACTACACATTGGGTATTCAACGTTCCGGGTAGTTTTTTCATGCTGACCCATTTCAACTTTGGATAAAGGACGGTTCCGATAGCAAAGTCGGAAACGCCAAATGTTGAAAGAAAGAAGGTGATAAATGACGTGAAGGGCAACAGACGCATATCCCCAGGTTCTTCTTTGAAATTTTGTTTGTTTTTGAAAAGGTCTCTTAGAAAGTAAATAATAAAATATAGATTGATTGCGACAATTAGTGCCAGCAAAATATTCCGAATCATAAAAATTCCTCCTACTAGTAAATCTTTCTGATTCCCTCAAAGTTCTCACCATATTTTGCTTTAAGTTCTTCAGAAGATTCTGCAATCACTTTTAGTGTATATGCATCATGTTTGACATATTCTTTAGCTAGATTGACCATGGCGTGGTTTTTTGTCCAAGTGACATCGGTTGATTGCAGTTCTTCATTAATGGTGCCAAACACGACTTCTTGCTCATCGGCGACGATGTTGATCCATCTTGCCCCAAAGTCATCAAGTTTGTCTGTTTCAAAACCATGAATGTAATACTTTTCTAAGGGAAGATCATATTCATGGGTAGAACTGAATAAAATCAGTACAAATTTATCGACTTTTTTTTCGGCCTGCTGCAATGCCTTTAGCAGTGAATCCGTGAGGTTCTCATGCCAAACTTGGATGAGCAAACTTTCTTTTGCATTTTTCACCAAATGCTCTGCTTTATCCAGAACATACTCGATGCCATCAACTTTCCACAGCATGTCTTCTTCATCTTTTTCCTTAATCATTCCTAGATTCTTTGTAAGAAAAGAAAGATCATTTTTAACACTTTTTTCTAATTTCTCTAAAAACTCATTTGCCGAGATGGCATGATAAAGTTTAGGTTCTGATTTATTGACGACAATCAAATTCTTTTTTAATAGTTTTTCCAAAATGTTATATACTTTCGAGCGTGGCACACCTGAGATTTTACTTACTTCATATCCTGTAAGATTACCTTTTTCTAATAGGGTGGTATACACTCTTGTTTCCATCTCTGAAAAATCATATTTTTTCATGATTTGAATCATCGTTTCCATTGATTAATCCTCACTTCATTTTTAGTAGCTACTACGGTAACAACTATAATTTTTTTTTGATCATCTGTCAAGAGTTAGTTCAATAAAACACATATAAGAATTAGCTTAAAAACAAGCTTTTTATTAAAAATAAATAATATAATATGAATATTTGTGAAAAAATACTAAAACTTAGTTATTCTTTACAACGATTTATAGAAAAACAACCTCTTTAAATATAAAAGATACGGGATACAGATTACTTGAAAATCTTTACGTTCCAGTTTTATTCTTTCTAAAAAACGTACTCACTTTTTTTCTTAGACTTCTTTTTTTGATTTTCCTCTTTTAGGTCTTGTCCTTTTTGTCTTCAAAATATTTAAATAAATCCCTTTCAAAAGTATTTATAGGTTTTGGACAATAAGGAATATCTTTTTTCTTCATATAAACACCTCATTAAACTATTTTATATCATCACATTATCAAATTAACAAATGTATTAAAAGAAAGTTTTTTATTAAAACTTTCTTGGCCTTTTGGGAGATTTCAGTGCGATTTCTTTTTATTCCAATACTTTTTTGTTGGTCACTTTCGTATACCCATTCTAAGCGATAATCGGCGACAATGTTTTTACAACGAATGGTAGGACAAAACAATGGGAGAAAAAACTTTTTTGCCCATTTCATAAAAAACTTTTTCTACAGCAATCCCTTGTTTTCACCTACCACATGTTGTGAACCCAAAGCACGCCGACGAACGCTTAGTTATACGAAAATGACCTACCAAAAACAAAAAAAGTGAGGTGAATAGAAACAAAAAGAAATTGAAATCTCCCAAAAGGTCGTCCACCTCGGGGGCAACTTTCTGCCGAAAATAGTAGTTGGGCCTATGAACAAACTAACGTTACTTTTTGGTAAATTATTAAATTAACCGAAAAAACAGCATGGTTTCTCCCCATCAAAAAGCAAACTGTAAAAACATATACTTCTATGAGTGGAGAAACTATGCCAATGCTAAATCAATTTATCGATTATCCACTTGCACGAACCAAAGACAGCATTGTTAGAAAACAAATTAACCCAGCCTTATATACCAATAAATTATACGGTAATCGTAGTTGGGATACATTTTACTACTATGATAATCAACTGGTTTATGAAAGCAGTTATTACTAAGAGGGAATTTTCTTCTTAGTTAGCGTTAAAAATAACAAAAATAAAAGGAACAAGAACAATGAAAACAATAACTCTCTATGAAATCTTAGGTGAAGAAGGGTCTGACAAATATATTTCTGTATTCAAATCTTTAATTGCTTCCAATTTTACAGAGAATGAAGACATTTTATCAAGGTGTCAGCTATTTATACACAATAATGTCAGTGCTGAAGAAAATTTATAAAGATGAACCAGAAAAACTGAAAGAGACGGCAAGCGCAAACTTAGAATTTTATAACACGAATCCACAAATGTTGACATTTATTACCAGCATGCAGTTAGCGATGTATGATAATGATCAAAGTGTCTCAGATACACGCAGCATTAAGATGGCACTTATGGGACTCCTATCAGGAATCGGAAACTCGATTGCTCGATTTGGGATTGCCTCCTTATTTTCAACAATATTTGCAGGATTAGCGATGAATGGTCTGGGATTTGCTCTGATGTTTTTTTGGTTATCGATGTTAATCTCAATGCTAGTCATCAAATTATTAATGGGAGGGATATTTAGGGTTTAAACTTGGAACGAGTGTGATCGAAACCTTAAGTGATAAAATTGGTAAAATTTCTTCAGCAGCAAATATTGGCGGAGTGGCTGTTATTGCGGCATTAAATACTTCTTTTGTTAAGGCAAATATCGCCATTAAGTATTCACATAATGTAGAATCTGGTGAAAAACAAGTAATTGCTATTCAAGATATTTTAGATAAGATTACGCCCAAAATGCTTCCAGTCATTTTAACTATTTTAGTTTTTTATTTGATCAAAAAAAGAAAATGGAACACGTATCAATTGTTATTTTTTTTATTCGTGATTGGGATTCTAGCCTCTGACTTAGGGATTTTAGCATAGTAAGTGAGTGTAGTAAGGGACAGGGTTTTCGATTTCGAGTAAACCTTGTTTCCTTATTTATAAGTTTTCTGAGTGATGGGCATAATATTTTTTCAGTTAACGGAAATAAAATTTGAAAGCGAGAACACGATGAATCTTCAAAAAATCGAAAACTACCAACTAAAGTTTTATCAGAAAGATTTACTTTCAGGATATTTGGAAAAACATTCAAAACTTTTGGAACCACTTTTTGAACGTACTTATTTTCTATTAAAAGATCAGATTATTTACAATGATGCGATGGATATGGAAGCCTGTTCTATTCCGTATTCTCTAAAAGAAAATACACGGAATCGATAACATGGAGATGACCCAGAATGGCTCTTTATGTTGAATTGACAAAGTTTTCTTCTAGATTTATCACAGGCATACGCGTTAATAAAAGAAAAATGCTATTTACAAAAATGGTGCAGTCTGCTTCTTGATTTTATTCAAGAGGAAGGCGAACCAAATTCTACTAATAGGAATGTTTGGCGACACCTTGATGTTGGAATTCGAGTGATGAACTGGATGAAGAGTTTGACTTATATTTCTATTGCTGATTATAAACAATTGGGAATTGATAAAGTGTTGCGAAACGCTTTGCTGGTTAATCTCGAGTATTTGGAGAGGAGCTATATCGATAAGTACAGACTTAGTAATTGGGGAGTATTGGTAACGGGTGGAATGGCTGCTATGGATCTATTTCTTCCAGAACTAGTGAACAGAGTAAACTAATATGGGACCGGTTAACTGACTTACAATTTTATTCAGATGGCATTCATTGGGAACAGAGCGCATTGTATCAATATGAAGTTTTGATGACGTATGTATATCTATTACAGATTTCTGAATATCTTGAAATATCATTGCCATTGGATCTTCGAACGAAATTGAAGATACCTATCTTATCTACCTACTATATAACGGATAATCAAGATGTTCTGAATCCTATCAACGATAGCGATCATGTCAATTTTCGATATGTATATGATAGCTATCGTAATATGAAGAAAGAACTTGGAAAACACTGCAGCCAGAGAAACTTTTTTCGTGGTGAATCAAGTGGTTTAGTGTTTTATAAAACAGAGGATATTTATTTTACGCTTTTTAATGGATTGCATGGAAGCTCACATGGTCATGCTTCTACAGGGAGTTTTACGCTACAATTACAGGGTGATGATTTGATATCTGATAGTGGTTGTTACAGTTATGTCAACAAAGCAGAGTGGCTTCAACCGAAGGAGTGTGATTCGCATAATACAATGTTTATTGCAGAGAATTCTCATACTTTAGTACTGATACATGGGGCTACGGGAAATTACCAACCCCATTATTTCAGCGAATAAAAGAAATTCCTGTCGGTTTTTTTGCGGAATGCGGCTGGATAGATAAAGATGATCAGAACTTAATGATTTTTAAGCGTAGTTTTATCTACTTGAAGGCCATTAATTCAGTAATTATTATTGATAGTTTTATAGGTCAAAAAGAGACTGAAATTACGAGTACTTATAATTTAGCACCTACGCTAAATTGTCAAAAAAGCAGATCAATTCAATTTAACTACAAATTCACAAAAATATAAACTCCTTATAGTATCAGGTCAAACGGATCAAACTACTGTTGAAAGATCAGAGATTTATAATCAGCTGATCGAACTATATACGCTTGACCAATAAATTTCATTATAAAACGGGGAAAGAAGTTCAGGATACCGTGATTTCCCCTTTGGAAGATATCCAGATTATGCCAGTAAAAGTGAACCAAGCGGGAGAAGACGAGCCATTCTGTCAGGCCAAAGGATTTTGCGTGATCACTGGAGAGAAAAAATTTTATATTTTTGTTATATGTGGAGATATTGTTAAAGGGAATAAATTATTAGTGAGTATGGTCAATTTTTTATGGCCGACTTGTTTTGATTGATCAAAATGAAGCGATTATTCGTATTAAATAAAGGAGGAGAAGAATGAACTTTTTAATAACTGGACATAGTGAATTTGCTATTGGAATGCAAAGCGCCTTAACGATGATTGCAGGAGAAATAGAAGATGTGATGTTTATCCCTTTTTTAGCCAATGAAACGACAGAAGAATATCGTCAAAAAATTGAATCTTCAATTGAGATGTATGAACATGTCGTTTGTTTTACCGATTTATTAGGCGGTACCTCATTCAAAAAATGTATTGAATTCTCTATGACAAAAAAACAAGTTTTTGTTATAAGTGGTACAAACATAGCGATGTTATTGGAAGGATTGATGATGCGGAATTCTGGTATTGAGCCGTTTGAACTTGCCAAATCAGTGGTAAAAGTTGGAAAAAGTAATATTGTGCTTTTTGAAAAAAATAATGAAGCTGAAGAACTATCAGAAGAGGTAATATAAAATAATAGTTGTATAGCGATTATCTAAAGTGACTGGTCAAACGTTTCTAATCGTATATCAGTCATTCAGTGAGTATAATTTAAACCATAACCTACCAATTGCCAAGGAAATATAGCGTATTTTACTCTTGTCAATTGACAGTTTATAGTTTAGAGATGGCTATGCCAAACAACTAATATATGAAAAAGGAAACTAAACATCATTCCTCTATTGGAGCAATTTCTTCTTTGATGGCTTATAAAATGTACTAATACTTCATTTGAGGCAGTAGAAAGTTGAGAAATAGTTGTTTCTTGTGCTGTTTTTGTCGTTATTAAGTTTGCCAAAAAGCAACTTTCAACCAACATTTTTGTTTCTTATCATATCAAGAACCTGTTTTTTATTTTTCTATAAAAAATGTCGACATTATTAAGTTATCGACATGATTTTGTTATATTTAAGATAAATTAGTCAAAATTTTTGCCAATATTTTTTCCAAATTTTTCTTTATTTTTTCTTTCCTTACCTTTTTCAATTAATATCATTTGGTGTTAATATATCTCTGATAATACAAAAAAACATTGACCTATCATAAGATAAAGAGTGATAGTTTAATACTAAAAGAGGTATATTAATTTTATTTAAAAATTGACATTAATGACTCTTAATCAGAGGGTCTAGGGTTCGAATCCCTATGCCCCCATTGGGTGCCAAACCCACGAGAACGGTATTCTGTCGGCGTCTTAGGACGTTTCGAAGACGGAGTACGCGTTCTCTTTTTTTACATAAAATGTCGTGTGTCGTGAGAGATACACTAGTTAAATCGGTTAAAGAATGCTACGCTTAGAAGAGCGAGAAAGTACGTTATATAAAAAAAGTTAAAAAAATTTCAGGCTAAAAAAGCGAATTTAACAAAAAGCGCACTTTTTGGTTCCTATGAAACGAAAAAGTACGTACTATACAGCATGTACGGCACGGTATATGATGATATCAGAAAACGTTAAAGGAGCGAATCAAATGATTACATCACTAGCAGATACAGTAACATTAAACAACGGCACTAAAATTCCAGGAATGGGTCTCGGGGTATTCCAAATACCAGATGAAGAGACAGCAAAAGTGGTCGAAGAAGGGATTATCAATGGTTATCGTTTAATCGATACAGCGCAAATCTATGGCAATGAATCTGGCACAGGAGCGGGAATTAAAGCAGGCTTAGCGGCAACTGGTTTGAACCGTGAGGACTTATTTGTTACCTCGAAAGTTTGGAACGCGCATATTTCCTATGATGAAACAATTCAAGCTTTCAATGATAGTTTGGAACGTTTAGGTTTAGATTATTTAGATTTGTATTTAATTCATTGGCCAGGAAATAATTCTTACAAAGAATCATGGCAAGCTTTAGAAACTTTATATGCTGAAGGAAAAGTGAAAGCAATTGGTGTCAGCAACTTCCAAGTTCATCATTTAGAAGATTTACTTTCTTATGCAAAAGTTGTTCCGGTAATTAACCAAGTGGAACTACATCCAAAATTGGATCAAAAAGAAGTGCGTGATTTCTGTGAAAAACATGATATCAAAGTCCAAGCTTGGTCACCATTGATGCAAGGCCAATTATTATCTAATGAAACCATTTTGGCGATTGCTGAGAACCATAATAAATCAGCAGCCCAAGTGATTTTACGTTGGGATATTCAACAAGATATCTTATTAGCGGTGAAATCTGTCCACAAAGAACGGATGATTAGCAATGCAGCGGTCTTTGATTTTGAACTAAGTGCAGAAGAAATGGCACAAATTAACCAATTGAATGAATCGTTACGTGTGGGACCAGATCCAGACACGTTTGATTTCTAAAAATTAACTAGGAGGAGATACAATGAGTGAAGCAGTTAAAGGTTTTTCAGTAGTCAACCACGTGGGGATTACAGTCAGTAATTTGGATGAATCAGTGAAGTTTTATGAAGCATTAACAGGAACAAAAATCGCAAATCGTGATGAAATTGGTGGAAAACGGATGGCCCAAACACAAGGGTTAGATGATACATTAATCAAGTATGCCAATGTGCATCTAGAAAACATCAATATTGATTTATTAGAATATGTTAAACCAAAATCAGAAAAAGCTTCTTATTCCAACGAACAAATTAGTGCAATGCATATGTGTTTCGAAGTGGAAGATATTGATGCAGCTGTTGCACGTTTAAGAGCGATTGGCGTAGAACCTGATGGAGAGCCGATTACATTCCAAAAAGAAGATGGCTTGAAGAGCGGTTTTGGTACAGGGGTTGCTTACTTTACCGATCCAGATGGTACAAATTTAGAATTGATTGCTCCTAAAGGTCCATTTACACGAAATTAAGTTAAAAGACTTTCAAACAAACATCAAAAAGACCCCCTCATTCTAGTATCACTAACTAGAATGGGGGCTCTTTTTATTTTTTGAGACAGAAGTCGCTAAAGAAAAGATATTCCAAATCCGTAATTGATGGTATACTAAAACGTAACAAATAAAGGAGGAAGACAATTGATTCTTAGCGTCTTAACAGTTATTTATTTTATTAATGCAATTATTGCGGGAATTACCATTTTGTTAAAACCTCGAGATGTAGCAGCAATTTGGGCATGGCTACTCGTACTGATTGCTCTACCCGTTTTTGGTTTTTTCTTATATTTATTCTTTGGTCGAGGTTTAACCGACAAAAAGAAATTTTATTTGCAACAAAGTGATTTACGGGAATTAGAGAATTTCCAGAATTTCCAAGAAGAAAGTTTTGAACTTTATAGTCAAAAGATGCCGACGGAGGAGCAACAACAGTTTACAGACTTTTTTTCCTCGTTAAATAGGATGCCTCTGACTAAGAAAAATGATGTTGAAATTTTTACGGATGGTACGGAAAAATTCAATGCGTTGATGGCGGATATAAAAAAAGCTCAGCACTCCATTCATATTGAATATTATGCCTTTGTAACGGATCATATCGGCACCAAAATTTTGAACTTATTAGAAGAAAAGGCGGCTGAAGGGGTTGAAGTGCGGTTGCTTTACGATGCCTTTGGCTCAAAGGGCACCAAGGTTCATCATTTGAATGAATTGAAAAAAAACGGTGGTTTTGTCCAAACGTTTATTACTTCTCAAAAAGCACTTTTGAAGTTTCGTTTGAATTATCATGATCACCGGAAAATTGTTGTTATTGACGGAAAAGTAGGCTACATTGGCGGCTTTAATGTTGCCGATCAATATGCCGGAACGACTAAAAAGTTTGGCTATTGGCGGGATACACATTTACGGATTCAAGGGCCAGCAGCCTCATTACTGCAAATGCGTTTTTTAATGGATTGGAACGTCTCTTCCCCCGAGAAAAATCGTGTGGCGTATCAATTGGATTATTTCTTTAAACTTGAAGCATTGGTGCCAGAGGCAAATACATCCATTCAGATGATTGCCAGTGGTCCTAACAGTGACCGTGAACAAATTAAATTGGCCTTTATTAAATTGATTACTTCTGCCAAGAAAAGAGTCTGGATTCAAACGCCGTATTTAGTTCCTGATGATAGTGTCTTGGCTGCTTTAAAGGTTGCTGCGGCTTCAGGAGTAGATGTTAAAATTATGATTCCAGATAAGCCCGACCATCCGTTTATTTATCGAGCAACACAGTATTACGGCCGCTTATTGATGAAAGAAAATATTGAAATTTTAATTTATAACGGTGGTTTCTTACATGCGAAAACAATGATTATGGATGATGAAGTCTGCACAGTTGGTTCAGCCAATCAAGATATCCGAAGTTACAAATTAAACTTTGAAGCAAATGCTGTGTTATATGATAAAAAAATCATTGATCAATTAGAAGCAATTTTCTTAGAAGATCGAAAAAAATGTACAACAATGACTCCAGAAGTTGTTCGCGACATGTCAAAATGGTTGATTTTTAAACAACAAATTTCACGATTATTTTCACCAATTCTTTAAAACTGTTTTTCACAAAATGACGAACTTCTGATCCGAAGTTCGTCATTTTTCTTCGGGAATTTTATAAAAGTATAGAAAATCACAAAAAAAGTCAAAAAAATTTAAAAGAATATTTTTTAAATTTTTTCGTTATTTTTTTATCTGTAGTTGCTTTTAAAACAAATAAATATTATTTTGAATTCGTTATTTTATTTTTGTGAAAAAGGGACATCTTTTATAAAAGTAAAAAAAATTAAGCAAAGAGTGTTGACAAAAAAAACGAAAAGGAATATGCTACATGTACAAGTTAAATACAAAGCAATGACAGAAAAGCAGTAGAGAAATAACCACTGTTACAGAAAGCTAGTGGCGCTGGAAACTAGTACACGTTATTTATCGAATTACATTCTTGAGCTTCTGCCTACAGGGCACGGGTAACAGCGTTATTTGTTAAGAGGTATATAGTATTTTAAATAAACTAAACTATGTATAAATTTGGGTGGTACCACGAGAAATTCGTCCCTAAGTCGTTTCGACGACTTAGGGATTTTTTGTATTCTTTTTTTGAATACGTGGCAGACCAAAGAAAATTTCGTGAACCCGTGTATACATAGAAATAAACACGGGATATCGTGTAAAAACAAGTGTGTTAATCGTTTGTTTCGTTAAATGAACGATTTCCTATAAAGAGATAATTATAAATATGGAGGGTGATAACATGAATATCATTGACGAGCTAGCATGGCGTGATGCAATCAATCAACAAACAAACGAAGAAGGACTAAGAGAACTTACAGAAAATACGAGCATTTCGCTATATTGCGGTGTCGATCCAACTGGAGATAGCATGCATATTGGACATTTAATTCCTTTTATGATGATGAAACGATTCCAATTAGCAGGTCATCACCCATACATTTTAATTGGTGGCGGAACTGGAACAATTGGTGACCCAAGTGGACGAACAACCGAACGTGTCTTACAAACGATGGAAGCTGTGCAACATAATGTGGACAGTCTTTCAAACCAAATGAAAAAATTATTTGGTAAAGATGCTGAGGTAACAATGGTGAACAACTACGATTGGTTATCAGAACTATCTTTATTAGATTTTTTAAGAGATTACGGGAAAAACTTTAATGTCAACACGATGTTGGCAAAAGACATTGTCGCTAGTCGTTTAGAAAGTGGCATTTCCTTTACAGAATTCACATACCAAATTCTTCAATCAATTGACTTTTACACATTGCATAAAAAACATAATATTCAATTGCAAATTGGTGGCGCTGATCAATGGGGCAATATCACTGCAGGATTAGATTTGATTCGTAAAAAAGAAGGACCAGAAGCCAAAGTATTCGGGTTAACCATTCCTTTAATGCTAAAAGCAGATGGTACAAAATTTGGGAAAACAGCGGGTGGCGCTATCTGGTTAGATCCTAAGAAAACCTCACCATTTGAATTCTACCAATTCTGGTTAAACCAAGATGATCGTGATGTCATCAAATACTTGAAATTCTTTACTTTCTTAGATAAAGAAGAAATCGATGCGTTAGCTGAAAAAGTTGAAAAAGAACCAGGTAAACGTGAAGCACAAAGACGCTTAGCTGAAGAAGTGACACGATTTGTTCACGATGATGCAGCATTAGAAGAAGCGCAAAAAATTTCAGAAGCTCTTTTCTCAGGCAACATTAAAGACTTAACGATTGAGGAAATCGAGCAAGGGTTAGAACATGTGCCAACTGTTGAAATTACCAAAGATGCTAAAAACATCGTAGATTGGTTAGTTGACACAGAAATCGAACCATCAAAACGTCAAGCTCGCGAAGATGTGAGCGGAGGAGCTATAAGTATTAACGGTGACCGAGTTACCGATTTAGATTTTGCAGTCGATCCAACACAACATTTCGATGGAAAATTCGTTGTTGTACGGAAAGGGAAGAAAAATTACTTTTTAGCAAAAGTAATGGATTAGAAATTGATAATAATTTCACGAAGAGAAGACGTGTGATTATTTGATCAAAGTTAAAATTCTATTTCTCCTTACAGGTAGTGGTGAAACCGTTAATACACCTAATAAGAGTGGGATTGTACACACAATCCCACTCTTATTTTTTTATATAATGGTTCTGACAAGACACCTTGTGAAAAAATTATAAAATTAAAGAGCTATGATAACCATTGTTATTTTTCTTCTTTACACTTTAGCCGTTTGGGTGTAAGTTGTGAATGCAAAATCTAATTCATTAAAATTTGTAAGGAGGAATTTTCGTATGAAAAACGAAAAATTAGCAAAAGGCGAAATGAACCTTAATGCACTATTCATTGGGGACAAAGCCGAAAACGGACAATTATATAAAGACTTGTTGATCGACTTAGTAGATGAACATTTAGGATGGCGTCAAAACTACATGCCACAAGACATGCCAGTTATCTCTTCTCAAGAACGCACATCTGAAAGCTACGAAAAAACTGTCAACCATATGAAAGATGTATTGAATGAAATCTCTTCTCGCATGCGTACACATTCAGTTCCATGGCATACAGCAGGTAGATATTGGGGACATATGAACTCAGAAACATTAATGCCTTCTCTATTAGCTTACAACTTTGCAATGCTATGGAACGGGAACAACGTTGCCTATGAATCTTCTCCAGCAACTTCTCAAATGGAAGAAGAAGTAGGACATGAATTTGCTCACTTAATGAGCTACAAAAATGGTTGGGGACACATCGTTGCTGATGGTTCTTTAGCTAACTTAGAAGGCTTATGGTATGCCCGTAACATTAAATCATTACCATTTGCTATGAAAGAAGTAAAACCAGAATTAGTTGCTGGCAAATCAGATTGGGAACTATTGAACATGCCAACAAAAGAAATTATGGACTTATTAGAATCAGCTGAAGATGAAATTGATGAAATCAAAGCTCATTCAGCTCGTTCAGGTAAACATTTACAAGCAATCGGTAAATGGTTAGTTCCACAAACTAAACACTATTCTTGGTTAAAAGCTGCTGATATTATCGGTATCGGTTTAGATCAAGTTATCCCAGTACCAGTTGACCATAACTACCGTATGGATATCAACGAATTAGAAAAAATCGTTCGTGGCTTAGCAGAAGAACAAATTCCAGTGCTAGGTGTTGTCGGTGTAGTTGGTTCTACTGAAGAAGGTGCCGTTGACTCAATCGATAAAATTATTGCTTTACGCGATGAATTAATGAAAGACGGTATTTACTATTATGTACACGTTGATGCTGCTTATGGTGGTTATGGACGTGCCATCTTCTTAGACGAAGACAACAACTTCATCCCTTACGAAGATTTACAAGATGTTCACGAAGAATACGGTGTCTTCAAAGAGAAAAAAGAACACATTTCAAGAGAAGTGTATGATGCATATAAAGCAATCGAATTAGCAGAATCAGTAACAATTGACCCTCATAAAATGGGTTATATCCCTTATTCAGCTGGTGGTATCGTTATCCAAGATATCCGTATGCGCGACGTTATTTCTTACTTCGCAACTTACGTATTTGAAAAAGGTGCCGATATTCCTGCGTTACTAGGTGCTTATATCCTTGAAGGTTCAAAAGCTGGTGCAACAGCTGCTTCTGTATGGGCTGCACATCACGTTTTACCTTTAAACGTTGCAGGTTATGGTAAATTAATTGGTGCTTCAATTGAAGGATCACATCATTTCTATAACTTCTTGAATGATTTAACATTCAAAGTTGGCGACAAAGAAATCGAAGTCCACACATTAACTCATCCAGACTTCAACATGGTTGACTATGTGTTTAAAGAAAAAGGCAACGATGATTTAGTAGCAATGAACAAATTAAACCATGATGTATATGACTATGCATCATACGTTAAAGGAAATATTTACAACAACGAATTCATTACTTCACATACTGACTTTGCTATTCCAGATTATGGCAACAGCCCATTAAAATTTGTAAACAGCTTAGGATTTAGTGACGAAGAATGGAACCGTGCAGGTAAAGTAACTGTGTTACGTGCTGCTGTAATGACTCCATACATGAACGATAAAGAAGAATTTGATGTTTACGCTCCTAAGATTCAAGCTGCTTTACAAGAAAAATTAGAACAAATTTACGACGTAAAATAATTGAATCTTAAACGGAAAAAAGAAATGGTAACCGAATGAGGGAACGTTCGTCTGATTGATTTATTTAAGAGATAAATCAATCAGATGGCTAACCTCTTAACCAATTCTTTGTCTGGGTAAGAGGCAGTCGAATGACTGTTTTACTCAGCGTATAACAGTCATTCATGCTCCTTATCCAAAATCTTATAAGGAGTGTACAAAATTGGATAAACAACAAGTTAAAAAAATTGAATTAGGTACTTTTATCGGTTTAACAATGGCATTGTGTGCAACTGTACGTAGTATCCCAACACTTGCTGCTGTTGGTTGGACATTAATTTCTTACACAATTTTCGCGGTCTTATTCTTTGCTGGTCCAATCGCATTGATATCTGGTGAATTATCTACGATGCTTCCTCAAGAAGGTGGCCCTCAACTTTGGGTTAAAACTGCCTTAGGTAGCAAATGGGGTTTTGTTGTCGCTTGGTTACTATGGGTGCAAATGTTCCCAGGAATGGTAATGGTTGCTTCTACATTAGGCCCTTTGCTAGGTAATACATTTGGTAATGTTCATTTAGGTGAAAATCATTGGTTCGTATTAGGTTGTATCTTAGTGATTTACTGGATTATTACAATCTTGAACTTGAAATTTGACATGGCGAAAGTTGGCGGAAATATTGGTGTTTGGCTAGGTGTTTACATCCCAGTATTAGTTATGTTTGTTTTAGGTCTTCTTTCAATGATTAAAGTAGGCTTAACACCTGGCGGCTATTTAGGTGCCTTCTCTTGGTCAAAAGTTTTACCAAACTTAGAAAATATGGACACATTTAAATATCTAGCAGGGATTGCATTTATCTTTGTTGGGATTGAAATGTCTTCTGTTTATATTCCTCGTTTGAAAGATGCAACAAAAAATTATACAAAAGGCGTTTTCATTTCATTAATTGGTTTAGTTTTATTAAACGTTATTAATGCAATGTTTGTTGCTAATATTGTTCCAAATGGCAAAATGGAATTGTCTAACATTACACAACCAATTTTGCTTTATTGTGACGTTTTAGGTTTACCAACAATTATTGGTAATATCTTTAGTTTCATGGTCTTCTTAGGTGTGTTATTACAATTATCTGCTTGGGTTACTGGACCATCAAAAACAATTATTCAAGTTGCTCGTGATGGCTTATTGCCACCAAAATTTGGTTTCCATCGCGAAAATAAATATGGCGTTTCTCGTAACGTTGTGTTAACACAATCTGTGGTTATCTCATTATTCGCTTTACTTTATGGGGTAATGGATGATGTCAACGCTGTATTCTTAACTTTAACAAATGCAACAACAATTATTTATAGTATTGTGTATGTATTGATTGCGATTTCCCTAATTAAATTACGTAAATCTCAACCAGATACACTACGTCCTTACCGAATTGGTAAAAAAGGTAATGGCTTAGCTTATTTAGTGGCAGCAATGTTAATTTTTAGTGTTATCATTGTTATTTTCGCCACATTAGGTACAACAACCGTGACTGATGCAGTCTTAGTTGCATTAATCACTATTGTTATGTTTGTGATTCCGTTAATCATTAATCGCTTTAAAAAAGCAAGTTGGGCAACGGAAGTAAAAGAAGATTTAGGTGAATAAAAAGGCTAGCAATTATTTTGCTGAGTGCCTTTTCACCTGATGACTATAGTAAATTGTCGTTTGGAAACTGAAGCAAGTTCGATTATTGCTTCAGTTTTCGCTTTCCATAAAAGGAGGTTTTCATATGAAATCAACGAAACCCACTGTTTCGTTCGCTGAAAGTTTAGGCATTTTGATTGCCTTGTTAGCGATTCTCGGGTACTTAATTATTGGTCAAAAATTAACCCCTCACATACCGATTCTTTTTGTATTCATGTTGTTGTTGCTTTATGGCAAATGGAAAGGATTTTCTTGGGATGAGATCCACGAGGGCATTGTGGAAGGGATCAAACCAGGGATCATTCCGATTATTATTTTCTTGCTGATAGGTGTCTTAGTTGCTACTTGGATCTTATCTGGGACGATTCCAACAATTATGGTCTATGGTTTTAAAATTATCTCAGTGAAGTTCTTCTTACCAACCGTTTTTGTGGTCTGTGCACTAGTTGGTGTGACGGTAGGGAGCTCCTTTACGACTGTTTCAACTATGGGGATTGCCTTTCTAGGTATTGGACATATTCTTGGATTCGACAATGCGATGACAGCTGGTGCAGTTGTTTCAGGTGCCTTTTTAGGGAACAACATTTCACCGTTATCTGATACAACAAACTTAGCTGCTGGAATTGGTGGCGTGAACCTTTTTGAACATATACTAAACATGATGTACACTGTTATTCCGGCGTTTATTATTTCGATTGTCGGCTATATCTTCTTGGGGCATCAATCTGGTTCAGCGGATTTACAATCGGTTGATGCAATGGTCCAAACGTTACATCAAGGATTCTGGATTTCACCGATTACATTGTTGCCAGTAGCGGTTTTATTCTTATTCGCCTGGAAAAAGGTACCGGCTATTCCAACGTTACTAGTCGGCTCTACAGTGGCGGTCATCTTAGCTTTTATAAATGATCATCACCTAAGTTTAGCGAAAGTTTCTACCATCTTAATGAGTGGTTATGTGGCAGATACAGGGGATCAAAGTATTGATACACTTTTATCTCGTGGTGGGATTGAAAGCATGTTAGGTTCTGCTGCGTTGATTATTTTGGCATTAGGTTTGGGCGGCTTGTTGATTAAGTTTAACATCGTGGCTACTTTAATTGATAAAATTAAAGGCTATGTGAATAATCCAGCCAAATTAATCGCTTTAACTGCCTTAAGTTCTGTGGGAATTAACTTACTAGTTGGCGAACAATATTTGTCAATTATTTTACCAGGGGAAACATTTAAATCCTCATTTACTCGTTTAGGTATTGATAAAAAATATTTAACTCGTACTTTGGCAGATGCTGGGGCGGCAGTCAACTCGTTAATTCCTTGGGGAGTTAGTGGTACCTTCATTATGGGAACGTTAAAAGTTGGTGCACTAGAATACTTACCATATGCCTTTTTCCCATTGCTTTGTCCCATTATCACCGTCATTTTGGGGATATTCTTAAAAAAACAACAAGGGGAAAACAAAAAAGCACCAGGGACTAACGTTGAATTGTGAGTTTTTTCAGATAATTAAACAATTGGTTACGATTGAACCTCAGTGTATCTACTGATTGGTTCAATCGTTTTTTCGTCACAGATTTTTTACAATTCTTCATATAATCTTTGAAGCTCCTTAAAGGCAATTTAATTATTCTAAGTTATGATACAAAGGATCAATCAAATAGGTGGATGAACGTGGTGTTAAACTCATAGAGACTAACAGTAGTTTATTCTTGCTCAATGTTGAGGTGTAGGTTCGAATCCTACCGTCCACTTTCTGTTATTTAAACCAACTTAGAACGAAACACAAACAAGTGACGGATACACATGATTAAGGTACAATAAGGGTAGGGAAAACAAGGAGGAATTCTTATGAAAAAGATAGGGCTTATTTCTAGTGCTTTTCTTTTAACCCTTGCTTTAGCAGCATGCGGCGGCGGAAAAAGTACAGAAAATACGGATAGTCGTTCCAGTGCTGCGGAAAGTACCACAGTCGAGAGTACAAAAGCATCTGCTACAAAAGAATCAAGTAGCAAAGCAACAACAAAATCTAGTGATGCGAAACCGTCAGGAACAACAACAGCTGATTCGAAAGCAACAGCTTCTTCTACGAAGGAAGCGGCAAATAATGGCTCAGCAGAGAAGCAATCACCAGCGAAAAATGCGAATCCAGATGACCAAGCCAACCAAGTGCTTAACCAGCTAGCAAACATGTTTCCTGGTCAAGGCTTACCGCAGGCAATTTTAACGAGTCAAACGAATAACTTTTTAACTGCAGCGACAACTTCACAAGCGGATCAAAACAATTTCCGTGTTTTATATTATGCAGAAAAAGAAGCGATTCCAGTGAATGATGCACGTGTCAATCAGTTAACGCCAATTAGTTCTTTTGAGAAAAAAACATATGGCTCTGATGCCGAAGCAAAAAATGCAGTGAACCAAATCATTGACAATGGCGGTCAACCAGTAGATTTAGGTTACAATATTACTGGGTATAAACAAGGGGCGGCAGGTTCTAGTTACTTATCTTGGCAAGAAGGCAATTGGAGTTTAGTCGTACGGGCCTCAAATATCAATGGTGAATCGCCTGATGATTTAGCGAAAAATGTTGTCAACATTTTGGAACAAGAAACATTACCAGCACCGAATACCGTTGGTCAAATCACACTGAACGTGGCAGGAACCACTGACTATAATCGAAACTCAGTAGTTTGGAAAGCCGGTACAGTCGTTTACTCTGTCCATCATTTTGACCCAATTCAAGCAGTGAAGATGGCAACATCAATGTAATTAATAAAAAGAAAGCGTGCGACAATGCCCATTGTCGCACGCTTTCTTTTATTATTTTTGTTCTGTATAACCTTGTGACTCCACCAATTCTTGGCTTTTCTTCATGCTGATTCCCTTAGAAGAATCTCCATCAATCTGGATACCATCCACTTTTTTGGCTTTATCATAATCAAGTTTTTCATAATTAATCGTCAATTTTTCGATGGCTTGTTTGTCCTCATAGGTCAGTTTGTAATCAAGCCCTTTGATGTCCTCATATTGTTTAGAAACGGGTTCCAACGCTGTTTTTGCCTCTTCTTTTGTAATCCCCAATTTGTCATAAGAAACAATGTTTTTGGCCGTTTGCGTTAAGACTTTATCTCCTTGGTACGTATAGGTTAAGGTGGAATCAATCCCATCTTGTGGCGAACCTACAAAGGTTTTTGTCTCTATTTTTGAACCGCAACTTGCAAGAAAGAATACCCCAATAAAAATTAAAAATACGCGTAAAAACTTTTTCATTTCTAGATAACCTCCTTTAGCTGTTTATTCTTGACTGTAACATAACACGGCAAATAATTACTGTTAAGTAGAAAGCTTGTGAGAAGTCCAGCAAATAAAAAACTTGCCTCTTCTCATAAAAATGAAGAGGCAAGTTTTTTATTTAGTAATATCACTTAAATCTGGTTGTGAGTGGGCCAACCGACTGGCAGCCGCAGCCGCAATTGCGCCCACGATATCATCCAAGAATGTGTGGACATGTTCGCCATCATGCGCATTTAACTCTTTTAAAATGCCTGGTTTTACCTTGTCGATATACCCATAGTTCGTAAAACCGATAGATCCATAAACATTTACAATGGAGAGCGCCATAATTTCATCAATGCCATAAAGCCCTTCATCTTCCGTTAAAATTTCTTGTAACGGTGAGAGTAGCTTGTTTTCTTCTGCCAGAATATCCAGTTGGACACCTGTAATAATCGCGTTGTGTACTTCACGCTTTGTTAACACGGCATCAACACTTTCTAAACAAGTATCTAATGTTAAATTGTCAATATAATCTTTTTGTAAAAATAACACAAGTTCAGCTAAATCATTCATTGTTACGCCACGTTCTTGCAATAAACGACGTGCGCTATTTTCTAACGTATCTCCTTGGATTACCATTTTTTGTCCTCCTAATTTCTGCTTTAGTTGAAGTTCTTCTTTCATGGTACCAAAAAGAACGATAAAGGGGAATTAGAATCTATTTTGGTAGAGAATAATTTAGTTGAAGTGTTATTTTTAGTTAAAAATTACTAAGCGTTCGGTTGTAACGATGCCATCACTTGTTTTAATTGTGTCACTGATTTTTGGAAGAGTTCTTTTTCAGCGGCATTCAGATTCAATTCAATAATGTCAGTCACACCTTGATTGCCAACGACTGCAGGAATCCCTGTAAATACATCTTGTTGCCCATATTGCCCATCTAAGTAAGCTGAGACAGGTAAAATAGCTTGTTCATTATTTAAAATGGCTTTAACAATGCGTGCAGTACTCATACCAATCCCATAATAGGTCGCTTGTTTGCGATCGATAATTTCATAAGCTGTATTTTTCACTTTATCAGAAATGATTGGTAAATCGTCACTAGTTAAGCGCTCTGTCGTATCCACAATTTCTAAAATAGGTTTGGTACCAATCATGGTATGAGACCAGACAGCCACTTCAGAATCCCCGTGTTCGCCAATAATATAGCCGTGAACATTGCGTGGATCAATCGCTAAACGTTGAGACAGTTCTTTGCGGAAACGAGTTGTGTCCAAAGTTGTACCAGTTCCAATTACTCTTGAAACAGGTAAACCAGAAGCTTGCCAGGCCACATAAGTCAGTACATCGACAGGATTTGAGGCAATCACTAAAATTCCATCAAAACCAGATTTCATGATATTGTTAACAATTGTTTTCATAATTTCTGCATTGATTGAAACCAAATCTAGACGACTTTGCCCAGGTTTTTGATTAGCGCCAGCTGTAATCACGACGATATCGGCATCTTGGCAGTCTTGATAGTCGCCAGCCCAGACGTTTACATTTTCTTGACCCCAAGACACACCATCTAATAAGTCAATTGCTTCGCCTTCAGATTTGGCTTTGTCAATATCAACTAAGATTAATTCATTCGCAATCCCTTGGTTGATCATGGAATAGGCAATACTTGTGCCAACAAAACCAGTACCAATAATTGCGACTTTTTTGTTAAATACTTTCATCGTTCATCTCTTCTTTCTGTAATATTTCTTTCTTAGTGAATTATATCACGAACTTTTTAGGTGTGGTTATACCAATCTGTAATAGTCTTTATTAACAATTTAAATAAGGGAAGCGTGCTTTTTTTGTTATGATAAGAGTAGGAAAATAGAGGAGATAAGGAGGCAAAATGACAACGACAACAGTGTATTATGCAAGCAATAATGAAAAACAGCCGAACCGTTTTCAACTAGTTATCGGTAGCTGTAGCTATGAACTTCCAAAAATAGAAATCTACGAAATCCTGGAATGTGTCGCTTCAGCATATGGCTATCAAAAAGAACCATTCATTGAAGAACAAACAGAATGTTTTGTTAAAGGCAACCGTTGTATACATGTTTCCCAACAAGCGACGACGTTGACTTTTGTTGTGAATGATCTGCGTTTAGTAATGGAAAAACAATGCCGGAATCACGAAGAAGTCTTTCAAGAAGTAAATCATATTTTATTGAATATTTTTGAGGAGACCCCTTGTGTTTTTCTCGAAAAGTAGGAAAGAAGGATTAAGATGAAACAGGTGAAAATAACAACTACCTCAGACTTGATTAATGGCGGCTGCAATGCCTGTCCGAATGTGAAGTGTACGAATTATCTTGTTCATGTAGAAGATGAAACAATTGCGTTAGAAACGCTAACCGTTGCAGATTTAGTAACTTTATTAGCACTCAAAGAAGGGTTTCGTCAAAAATTAGTTATGGAAATGTTCGAAGAATATACGGTGTTTGAAAGGGAAACTCATCAAGTTGTATTTAAGGAAGAGGAAACGAGAATTCTTTTTCAATCAAAAAAACAGACCATTCAAAGCACTCTTTTGTGTAAAGAGCCACAACAAGTGTTCCAAGAAACCCAGCAAATTTTACACCAACTATTTGAGTTAGAACCTTTTGAATTTGAATTGGTAGAGGAAACTGATGAATAAAAAACAGGAAAACGATTTAGCGAAAGCTAAGTCGTTCTCCTGTTTTTTAGGTTTGTCGTTCACGAATTTTTTCAACGATTCGGTTATAAACTTCAGAGAAGGAAGTATTGGCATGGTGATCGGTCTGGACAATGAAAATTTTTCGAGAAGCAAAGGACTGATCAATTGGTTGCCAAGGGATCTCATCGGAAATAGATAATCGAGAAACAATTGATTGCCCAATGTTATTTTTTAGCAATTGTAACAGGACTTCGTTGTTGTTTAATTCGATAATTGGTAAGTTGATGCTGTGTTCGTTGAGATAAAGCTCATTGAAAAAACGTAAGCCAGAGTTCTTTTCTCTTAAGAGCCAAAATTTTGAAGCGGCATCTCCTGCTAGAACTAGTTGATCTTCATAAACAATTTCTTTGTGTAGATTTTTGGTTTCAATGGGTTTTTCAATTAGTCCAATGTGGGCATGATTATTTTGAACCATATCCACGACTTCGTTTGAATTCATCAGTTGAATCGAAAAGTTGATGAGTGGAAAAGCGGTAACCAAACTCTCCATAATATCTGGCAGTAAATAAATAGCAACTGTATTTGAAGAGGCTATAATGCAGTCTTCTTTAAAATTCTCTTTTTCTGCAGCTTGCGCAAAAGAAGTAGTTAAGCTTTCAATAATCGAGAGCATTTTTGGATATAAAAAATCAGCTTCTTTGGTAGGAATAACCGATTGTTTTCCATTACGATAGAACAGCTTGATCGAAAAGTGTTGCTCTAATTTCTTGATTTGCAAAGAAACAGTTGGCTGAGAAATATACAATTGTTTGGCCGCCGTACTAAAATTTTTGGTTTCATACACAGCAATAAATGTTTTGATCCATTCGAACATAAAATCGCCTCTTTCTATTTACTATCTTAATAGTTGGTATTGCAAATATTTATTTTACAAATATAAATATTTCATTTAGTATAATAACATACTTTTGATTAATATCAATAATAATAAATAAAGACGGAGTGTGACTACATAATGGTAGAAAGTGCGAAAAAATTCTTGCGGAAAGTCCCGATTCCCATTTGCGGACTAATTTTAGGGATGGTTTCTTTGGGGAATTTACTTTATTCCTTGGGATATGCAACAATTGGGACCATTTATTGTGTACTTGGCAGTCTCTTAATGATTTTAGTTATTTTAAAAATTATTTTTACAATGAAACATGCATTAAGCACCTTAGATGATCCAATTATTGCTTCGGTATCACCAACATTTACAATGGCTTTAATGGTTATCTGTGTTTTCTTAGATCGGATATTTACCAATGCTGCTTGGATTAACGTGTTGTGGATTGGCGCAGTGATTTTACATTTTATTTTAATGATTTATTTTGTAGCGGTGCATATTTTTCCAACAAAAATCGAACTGGAACATATTTATCCAAGCTGGTTTATTACGTTTGTCGGCATTGGCGTTATTCCTAATACTTCTCAATTGTTTATCAATGAGTTGGGAAAAATTGTTTTTTGGGTAGCGTTGTTCTTTTATTTACTCTTGTTACCAATTTTAATCAAGAGAATTACGAAGTCGAAAGAAATGCCTGAATCGACCATTCCTTTATTGACGATTATGACAGCGCCAGGTTCGTTATGTTTAGCTGGCTATATTTCAATGGGTGGTCATTTGTATATGCCATTAGTTGTTTTCTTGCTAATTTTATCTCAATGTATTTATGGGATTGTAGTAGTGAATCTATATAAAATTATGCAAGTGACATTCTATCCAAGTTATGCTGCCTTTACATTCCCATTAGTAATTTCTGCGACAGCATTAGTCAAAGTTAAACCTTTATTTGCAGAAAAGGTAGGCCTAACGAGTCTGTTAAATATTTTGTCTACTTTTGAACTCTTATTAGCTGTGGCTATTGTAAGTTATGTGTTCATTCGATATTGCATTTTTTTATTCCAAAGAGAAAATAACACGAAAAAAGTGGAATTAAATTAAAAAAAAAGAGAGGAAGCAAAGAGGTGAAGAAACTATTAATTACTGGAGGAGCTGGCTTTATTGGTTCTAATTTGGCTAATTTTTATAGTCAACAGTATCAAGTTTTTGTGATTGATGATTTGTCCATGGGGCGAGTGTCAAATTTGCAACAAACTGAGCAGTTGGTTTTTATTAAAGGAAGTGTGACGGATCAGCAATTATTGGACGAAGTACTTTCAAAGCATTCGTTTGAGTATATCTTTCATCTTGCGGCCGTGGCAAGCGTGGCAAGTTCTGTGGCACAGCCTCTAGAGACCCATGAGGTCAATTTTTTAAGTGTATTGAAAATACTGGAATCAATAAAAAAATATCAAAAAAAGCTCAAACGTTTTGTTTTTGCTTCGTCAGCAGCCGTTTACGGTGCAGAGCCAACGTTGCCTAAAAGAGAAACTTCGGTGATTTGCCCTTTGAGTCCCTATGCTATTGATAAGTTTGCTGCTGAACGTTATGTTCTCAATGAATACCATTTACACGGGGTACCCACGAGCGCAGTTCGCTTCTTTAACGTCTATGGTCCCAATCAAAATCCTGCTTCACCCTATTCTGGTGTCCTGTCCATTTTGATGGATCGTTATATCCAATTAGAGCAAGGGCAAGTGAGCCAATTTCAAATATTTGGAGATGGTCAGCAAACACGTGACTTTATCTACATTGAGGATGTCCTAACTGCATTAAATTTAGTAGCAACCAAAAGTGAAGCGTTGGGACATGTTTATAATGTGGGTACCGAAGTTGCCATTTCCCTTAATCAATTAATTGAAGAAATGAACCAATTAGTGGGACTTTCTTTGCCAGTTTCTTATCAAAAGGAACGAGATGGCGATATAAAATATTCTCTTTCAGATAGTTCTGCTTTGAAAGGCTTAGGTTTTTCGCCCGTTTATTCAATTCAAGAAGGACTTCAAAAATATCTTAAGTTTACCCATAATACCCAAAATAGATAAAAAAAGACGAGACTTATTTGTTAAGTCTCGCCTTTTTTTGTGCAAATGTTTCGCCCCAATGGCAAAGTGAAGAGAGGGCATCGTAAAGAGCATATCCTTCCGGAGTGAGCGTATATTCCACACGCGGGGGTAGTTCGTTAAAGGATTCTCGATGGACTAGGCCATCTTTTTCCATTTCTCTCAAGCGATCTGTCAGGACGCGCTGAGTGATTCCGTCGAGCGCACGCATCAATTCACCGTTGCGCTTGGTTCCTTGGAATAATTCATCCATTAATGATAATTTCCATTTGCCGTTAATGGTGGAAAGGGCTAAGTTGATACTGGTTTGTTTATCAGTTGTCATAGTTTCTCCTTGTGACACGTAATGGTTACTTTTTTCTTCCTAGGTGAATAAAAAGTGCGTACTTTTTTTCTCCATCATAGTGAGTAATAATAACTATGTCAAGTAAGGCAAGAGGAAGGAAGAAGAAATATGATGTATCAAGATGTTGTTCGCAGCCGCCGCTCAGTTCGGGATTTTATGCCAGATGTTGAGATTCCTAAAGAGGAATTAATGGCCATAATTGAGGAAGCGATGTTCGCGCCAAATAGTACCAATTTAAATTCATGGCGTTTTTTAATTGTCACAGAAAAAGAACAAAAAGAGGCCCTTTACGAAGTTTCGATGCAACAACCAGCAGTTAAAGGGGCAGCGGCGGTGATTATTTTATTAGGTGATTTGACTGCTTATACAGTGGCCAATGCAGATGAAATCAGTGCTAAAGCTGTCGCACAAGGAACGATGACGGAAGAAATTCGTCAAGGAATTAATGAAAATGTTTCTTGGTACTATGATGTTAGCGAAGAACAAAAAAGAGAGTGGCTAATGTTAGACCAAGGCTTAGTTGCGATGCAGCTGATGCTTTCTGCAAAAGATCGAGGCTATGATACTGTGGCGATGTCTGGTTTTGAAACAGAAGCTGTTCGCAAGTTATTTAATATTGAGGATCATTTAGTGAACGGACTGATTATTCCGATTGGCAAAGCTCAAACACCCGGCTTTGAAACAGTCCGACGAGATGTTTCAGAAGTAGTAACTTGGTTAGATTAAAAAGCTAAACAGTTCTGCAATTGCTGTTTATTAGATTTTGAGCGTGGAACAAACATCCAAAGTGATTGTTGTCCCACGTTCGTTTTTTTGTTGATCATCCGCTTTTGAGAATGGCCAGAGAAGACGTTTAGTGAACCAATTTTGAAAGAAAGTGATACACTAGAAGAAAAAGAAGTGGGGCGACCTTATGCGTTATGTCATAATGCAGTCACGAGATATTCGTGAAAATTTAGCAACGGAAGATTATCTATTAAACACTCTCTCTTTTGAAGAGCCCTTAGTGTTGTTTTATATTCAGGAACCCTGTGTTATTTTAGGCCGAAATCAAAATGCTTATGAAGAAATTGACTTAGCTTATGCTAGAGAGAAGGGAATCGTTATTACTCGCCGTTTATCGGGCGGTGGTGCTGTTTATGATGATCTCGGGAATGTCAGCTTTAGTTTTGTTGTTCAGGAAGGACATCAAGCTTTTGGGGATTTTAAAGCGTTCACTAAACCAATTATTGAAGCATTACATAAAATGGGCGCAACGGGGGCCGAGATTAGCGGTCGCAATGATTTATTAATTGATGGGAAAAAATTTTCTGGCAATGCCATGTATACAAAAAAGGGGAAGATGTATACTCATGGTACCTTGATGTATGATGTTGATTTGGCAGAAGTTCAACGTGTTTTAACTGTTTCTAAGAAAAAAATTGAATCAAAAGGGACAAAATCTGTTCGGGGACGCGTAACCAATTTACGGCCGTACTTAGACGAAAAATATCAACAATTAACCATTGAGGAATTTCGCAATCGTTTACTGATGGAGCTCTTTGATGTCGAATCTCTAACTGAAATTGCGGAGAAAGAATATGTCCTAACCAAAGCAGATCAACAGGAAATTAGGAAATTGGTCGCTGAAGTGTATGGCAATGAAGCTTGGATTTTTGGTGAAGCGCCTAAATTTACGATCAAAAAAGAAGAAAAGTTTAAAGGCGGCATCGTGGATGCACGTTTGACTGTTGAAAAAGGTAAAATAATTGAGTTAACGATTTATGGTGATTATTTTGCCAAAAAAGAAACAACGGAAATCGTTGCAGCTTTATTAGGTGTGGACTATCAGTATTCATCAATTTGGCAAGCATTAGCAGCGTTTAACTTTGAAGACTACTTTGTAAATATCACCAAAGAAGAATTTGTTCATTTATTGGTGGATTAATAAACGTGCTGGGACAAAAGTTAAAGAATCTTTTGTCCCAGCACGTTTATTTAATGATGGTTGGCTCTTGCTAGAAAAATTTCCCATGAACGTCCCAATTGCCAGTATCTTTGGCTTTTTTCAATGTTTGCATTCGACGGAAGCCAACAGGATGATCGGATAAGAAGTTACTCAATTTAAGCCAGATGGTATCATCATGTAAATCAATACTGTGAAAGTATTCTTCTAAATCCACACGACTGCCCATGTATTTTCCTGAAAATAAATAAATCATACTTAAAGCACCTTCTTCGGCGTAGTATAAACCTGCGCGATCAGCGGTATATTCTTGCGTTCTTGTAAAACTTTTATCTAACGCAACTGGTTTCAAAATAATGGATAACATTAGTCGCCATAAATTAGTGTGCCCACATTTATGGTGTCCTAGCTCGTGTGCCAAAATAAAGCGAATCAGCGAAAAATCGCCTGTATTGTACGCGATATCCAATAAATCACTGTGAATGACAACATAGCGTCTGTGTAAAGAGCATTTTGCCGCAAAAGCGTTTAAGACACCATTCCCGTTGATTAAATAAAGACGTGGCATCCTTAATTTTTTAGTGCCAAAGCCCATTTCTTTTGCCAAATCAATATACAAGGAATAAATTTCTGGTAACTGATTTTCTGTAATTTCCACTCCGTTAGAAGCAGTATCCATGTACATATAACGAATGGTAAAAAAAGCAATGACTGGCGCAATTGGTGCAATTAAGACAATTAATAACCAGTCAGGAATCGGCAAATCACTCAATATCAATAAGGCAACTAACCCCAATGCGAAAAACAATAAAACAAAACCAATGATAATCATTGGTACTTCAAAACGATAACGTAACTTAGCAACAGAAATTTCTTTCTTTTTTTCCTGCGGTTGACACATAAACATTCCTCCCCAAACATTTCCCAAACACTTTTTCAAATAAAATGACTTATCTGTTACTTCTAATATACCATTGGTTAATCGATAATGACAATGGTGGGAACTTGAATAAAGGTAATTATATCAAGTGATTAATGAAAGGGACTCGTTGTACGCGGGGAATTGGTCTATCTTGATTAAATAAAATTTTAATAATCTAACTGTTTTAGACGTAATAAAGTAGTTTCTGGAGTTAATTTTTTAATAACATACAAACGCAAAATCGCATGTTCAATTTTTTGTTCTTCTGGCGATAGCGCCGAATTTATATAGGATAACTTCTCGATTAAATAGGTTAAAAATGAGCCAGCACCTTGGCTGCCCACTAAAAAGCCCATTTCTTCCGTTTCGGTTAATTGTTGTTTTTTTAAGTGGTAAATTTCTTGTGCAAGTGCCCCCGAGATAATGATTTCATCTGTTTGCTTGTTCAAATTTGTTAGTAAGTCGCTTTTTGTTGCTACTGTAACAGTTTCCATTGCACTCATCCTTTGCTTTTATATGATACATCTAGTATAACATGGTCTCACTTTTTTTATTTTTCCTCTTGCTCTGGTACGCGTTTCATAAGGTAAGCTAGGTGTATCAAAATATTGGAGGGCATGAAAATGAATGTTATAGTGGAGATAAGCGATAGACTTGGTATGGATTACTATTTTGTCTCGGTGACTACGACGGCCAAAAGTCTGCAGTTAAATAGTCCCAAAAAATACTATAAGATTTGGCATCAAGAAATTCCGTACCATCAGATAACGGAGTGGCACTTGACACAGCAGGAGGATATTCAGGAAATTTCTTTTGCTTGGCAGGAGACCTTTTATCGTTTTGTTGATTACGGGACAGGGATTGTGCCTTATTTAACTCAATTTTGTAAAGTAATGAGGTGAAAGTATGACAACAATTCGAGAAATTGCGCGCCTTTCAGGATCTTCAGTTACGACTGTTTCGCGTGTGATTAATCATCATCCTTATGTTTCTGAAGAAAAACGACTGAAAATCCAAGCAATTATCGATGAGTTGGGCTATAAGCCCAATATATTAGCGAGAAATCTTAGCTTTGGGAAAAGTAATACATTAGGTGTCATGGTTCCTTATACGAATCAACCTTATTTTGATGCTATTTTAAGTGGGATTATCCACCAAGCATTTCAACAAGGGATGATGGTCAGTTTATTACCAACGGATTATGATAAAGAAGTTGAAAAAAGTTACTTGGAAAAAATGGCCACGGGTGCGTTTGATGGCATGATTGTTTTGTCAAAGGCAAATCCTTTAAGTGTGTTTGCTCCATATAAAGAGCAAGTTGTTTTTTGTGAAAAAATAGAAGACCCTAGTTATGCTAGTATCTATATCGATCGTTTAACCGTTTATCGGCGGGTCTTCCAAGCATTGAAACAACAAGGATGTAGTGAAGTGGCAATTACGATTAACCGTGCACCAGAAAAAAGTACAAGCGCACGCTATTTAGTTGACGCATATCAGGAAATTTATGGAGCGATTCCTGAAAATCGGTTATTTAAGGACTGTTTAACCTATGAAGATGGGTGTGAAGTAGGACGTCACTGTGGGCAAGATCCAACGCTCCAAGCGGTTGTGACCAACGGTGATGAAATTGCCGCAGGGATTCAAGCCGTTATTGAAAGACCACTCTTTTTAGTGGGACAGGAACAAACTTTATTAAGTGAAATTTTAAATTTTTCAACAATCTGTCATCCATTAATGGAATTAGGGGAAAAAGCCACACATTTATTTCAAGAAAAACGGCCGAAAACGATTCAATTGACTTCTACATTTATTAATCGACAACCAGATTTTTCTTTTTCTTAGAAAAAAGCTGGTTGTTTTTTCTTTGGTAGAATAAGGTTTTTCACTAAAAAATAAAAAAACTTACAAAAAGTAAGACAAAAAGCTTTACTTACTTTTAGTAAGGTAGTATAGTAAGCATGTAAACAAAATTAAATGAATTTACTGAGGAAATTCGAAAGGATGAACATATTATGTCAAAATTTACTGAAATGATGAAAAACCGTCGTTCAATCTATGCTTTAGGAGAAAACTTACCAATTTCAAAAGAAGAAGTAACTGCTTTAGTAAAAGAAGTTGTTAGAGAAAGTCCAACAGCTTTTAACTCTCAAACACAACGTGTTGTGTTCTTATTCGGCGATGCTCACAAAAAATTATGGGCAATGACTGAAGACGCCTTAAAACCATTAACTCCAGCAGAAGCATTTCCAAACACACAAGCTAAATTACAAGGTTTTGCAGCTGGTGCGGGCACAATTTTATTCTTTGAAGATACAGATATCGTGAAAAACTTACAAGATAGCTTCCCATTATATGCGGATAACTTCCCTGTTTGGTCTGAACAAGCAACTGGTTTAACACAAGCGAACGTTTGGACTGCCTTAGCGCAAGAAAATATCGGCGCAAACCTACAACACTACAATCCAGTTATTGACGAAGCGGTTGCTGCAGAATGGTCAATTCCTGCAAACTGGAATTTACGTGCACAAATGGTCATTGGTTCCATTGAAGCGCCAGCTGGCGAAAAAGAATACATGGAAGATAGTGCTCGTTTTAAAGAATTCAACTAAATCATTGCTTTAGTAAAACGAAGAGGAAAGGAGTGAAAGCAAATGGTTCAAGCATTACCAAGTAATATTGGGATTCAACAAGTCACTTTGAAAGTGGCTGATTTAGATAAAATGGTAAACTTTTATACGAAAACAATTGGCTTAAAACTTTTAAAACAAGGAGAGGGACGTGCTTGGCTAGCGCCACAAGGCACCAACGATGCAATTCTTGTCTTAAAAGAACTAACAGCTGGGGAAGAAAATCAGGGTACCACTGGCTTGTACCATATTGCTTTCCTGCTACCAACCCGCAAAGATTTAGGCAATATGTTGCTGTGGCTTTTGCAGGAAAATGTGCAAATTGGCGCAGCAGATCATGGCTATAGTGAAGCCCTTTACTTAAGTGATCCAGAAAATAATGGCATCGAAATTTATTGGGATAAACCAGAAGAAGTCTGGGATATTCGTCCAAATGGTGAAATTATCGGTGTGACAGAAGAATTAGACGGTGATAGTTTAGCTGCAGAAGCTGACGGTCACTGGCTAGGAATTTCCGAAGGTTCTAAAATTGGGCACATTCATTTGAAAGTGGCCGATTTAGATGCCACTGAAACGTTCTATAAAAACTTAGGGTTTGGCTTAAAGTCTAACTTTGGTCAACAAGCGAAGTTTTTTGCAGCGGGTCAGTACCATCATCATATTGGGACAAATACATGGAGCGGCAAACAGCTGCCAACGATTCAAGAAAATCAATTTGGCTTAGAAAATTACACCTTCCGTTTACCAACTGCGGCAGATTTAGAGATAGTCCAAGCCAATGCGGAAGAAGCAAAGTTACATTTTATTGCCAAAGATCATTTACTTGCGTTAGAAGATCCTAGCGGCATGATTATTCAATTTACCTATTAAAACCACTCTCAAACTAGCCCTTCGTTAGAAAATGAAGGACTAGTTTTTTTGTCTTTTTTTGCATTGTTTTGCATTTGTTTGCAAAATGATGCAAAAGGTGCTATCTTTACTTAGAAGAGGTGAGGAAGCATGTTGATTGAAGAACGTTTAGCCAAGATTCAAAAAATAGTGAATGAACAAAAAAGTATTTCCATGGAAGCGTTAGCGGAGCAAGTCTCCGTTTCAAAAGATACTATTCGGCGAGATTTAATTCGTTTAGAAAAGGAAGGACATTTAAAGAGAACGCACGGTGGCGCTATCTCAGTGCAGTCTGAAGCAACTATTTACGATTATGCTCAACGAATAGTGAAGCATCCAGAGAAAAAACAAGCGATTGCCCAAAAAGTTTGGGCAAATATTCCCAAACAAGCGTCCATTTTTTTTGATTCATCAACCACGGTGGAAGCAGCTATTCGAGCGATGGAAAATAGTCCGATTCACGCGATAACGAACTCTCTCAGTCATGCGCTACTTCTAGCGCAAATGGATCAGACAAAAATTACAGTATTACCTGGGCAACTGCATAAACAACAACTCTTTTTGTTTGGGGCAGAAACAGTCGCTAAGGTTGGGGAATTTGCCCCCGACTATACATTATTAGGTGTGTTTGCGTTATCTGAACAAGGATTATTTATTCACACAGAAGAAGAAGGTCAAGTCAAGCGGCGAATGATTCAACAAGGCAAACAAGTCATTGCCTTAGCAGACCAAACGAAATTAAACAAAACGGGTTTATTTAAAATTTGCGAATTAACAGAAATTGATTGTTTAGTGACAGATACACGACCTGATGAAAAATTCTGTGAGCAGTTAGCGCAAGCAGGCGTAACGTTGATTGTCGCAGATGAATAATGGAGGATAATAATGAAGCGAAAAATTAATTATACACATATTGCTGAACCTACTGTTTTTGAGAATGTTTTTCCAACGTATTTGACGAATGAAACGATGATGGCGCGCAAGCAGAAAGTATTACAACGAATGGAAACAGAAAAATTCGATCAATTGGTCTTCTATGCAGACAAAGAGCATGGCAGTAATTTTGAATACTTAACTGGCTTTATTCCGAGGTTTGAAGAAGGACTTCTTGTGTTAAATAAGGATGGTGCGGCGACACTTATTTTAGGTAATGAAAATTTAAAACTGTGCCAACATGCCCGCATCTCAGCCGATTTAATTCATTATCTAGCTTTTTCACTACCTAATCAACCAATGGCTGGGGAACAAAAGTTGTCGCAGATTTTTGAAACGCTTCTCGATGAAACTGCTCAAAAAATAGGTATCGTTGGGTGGAAAATGTTTACGACACAACAGCAAGAACCTGCTACTATGTTTGATGTGCCACATTTTATTGTCGAAGCACTGAAAAAAGCGCTGCCGAAAGAAGCTCGTTTACTAAATGGGACCCACTTATTGATTGGAGCAAAGGGGGCTCGCGCAACAAATAATGCTAACGAATTGGCGCACTATGAATATGGGGCGAATTTGGCTTCTCGCAGTATGTTAAAGGCCTTAAATGCAATTGAAATAGGACAGCGTGAAACGGACATTGGGGCTTTGTTAAATGATGAAGGTCAAACGCCGACGGTAGTAACCATTGCGGCAACTGGTCAACGTTTTGAATATGCAAACATGTATCCGACTGCCAAAGAAATTCAGTTAGGTGATGCCTTATCATTAACTACAGGCTACAAAGGCGGCTTGTCTAGCCGAACAGGTTTTGTTATTGAAAACGAGCAGCAATTGCCAGAAGCGCAACGTGATTATTTAGAGCGCGTAGCAAAACCCTATTTTCAAGCTGTCGTTCACTGGCTTGAAACCATTCGAATCGGACTGTTAGGGCGAGAAATGTACCAAGCGATTGAAGAACAGTTACCAAAAGAAATCTATCACTGGCATTTGAATCCTGGGCATTTAGTTTCGGATGATGAATGGATGTCGTCGCCTATTTATCCAGATTCAGCCATTCGCTTGGAAAGTGGCATGCTCTTTCAAGTGGATATTATTCCTTCTGTACCTGGTTATACAGGGGTGAGTGCAGAAGAATGTGTGGCTTTGGCTGATGAAACACTGCAAAAAGAGATTCAGCAAACTTATCCAGACATGTGGCAACGGATTGCGACACGCAAAGCCTATTTAAAGGAGACATTAAAGCTCGATTTACCATCGGAGGTTTTACCAATGTCTAATTTAGTTGGTTACTTACGGCCTTTTTATTTAGCTAAAGACAAAGCTTTGTGTGTAGAAAAACCAGCGCTTAAATGAATAGGCTCCTTTTTTTGAGTTTCTTTTGGGCCTTATTTATAATCAATATAGCGAAGGAAGAACACCAGAAGAGAGGCGTGATGGTAAATGCACTATCCTGAACATCTGAAAAAAGCAGTTTTAGCTAAAGCGAAAGACTTACCATTAGAAGGTTTTGTGGAAGGTCAAGGTCCGCAACAGCCAAAAGTGATGCTGATTGGGGAAGCCCCTGGAAAAGAAGAAATTAAAGAAAACGTACCATTTATAGGGCGTTCAGGTCAATTGTTGATGGAACAATTACAACAAGTTGGCTTAAGTCGTGAAACGGTGTATATCACCAGTGCGGTTAGGAGTCGGCCTTTTTCTGTAAAAACGAAGCAGATTGCAAAAACGGGAGAAAGAGTAACCAAATTTCCTAATCGAACGCCAACCAAAGAAGAAATCAAAATTTTTGCACCTTTGCTTGATTGGGAAATCGCTGTTTGCCAACCTGAACTAATTTTGACACTGGGGAATATTGGGTTGCAACGACTTTTAGGACCAAAGCCAACAATCACTGCAGTGCACGGAACGGTCATTCAGTCGCCCATTCAAACATTTGATGAGCAATCACAAAACTATCATTGGACGCAGAAAACCTATCAAATCATTCCACTCTTCCATCCAGCGGCTGTCTTTTATAATTATCGTTTAAAAGAAGTCGTGAAAGAAGATTGGCAAGTGGTTCAAAAACAACTGCAACTGCTTAAGAAAGTTTAAAATGAGAAAAATAAAAGGATGGTTGTTTTTTCGAAGAGAGAATGCTACCCTAGAAGTATCAATAAATAGACAGATTATTTAATCGCTGGGTTGAATAATTGAAGGATTCTGATTTTTGCGTAAGCCTTGAAGCAAAAAGAATGAGTCCTTTTTTTGTTAGAAGGAGATTTGGGTATGGAGCAAACACAGCAAAACCATTTTACTGCGTTGTTTTATAAAAATGTTCTGTTAGGAATTTTAAGTATGGCGGCGCAATCAATTTTTATTTTGGCGGACACATTTTTCATTGCAAATGGGATCGGCACCGAGGCGTTGGCGGGGCTTAACATTGTCTTACCACTCGTTAATATTATTAATGGATTAGGTTGGATGTTTGGCGTTGGCGGCGCTACGTTGTTTTCGACCACGGTTGCGCAAAAAGAAATCAAAAAAGCCAATCAGTATTTTAGTTTAACGATTGGGTTAGTTTTCGTTATAGGGAGTCTCTTTACTTTAGTGAGCTTGATTTTTTCCGATCAAATTATTCGGGGGCTTCAGGGGACCGGTGTCTTGTTTGGTTTGGCAAAGGAATATTATATGATTTACCTTAGCTGTTCATTATTATTTATTTTAAACAATTGCCTGATTACTTTTTTAAGAAATGACCATAATCCTCGTTTGGCAACGATTGCTTTTGTCAGTGGGGGAATTGTCAACATTATTTTGGATTATGTCTTTATTTATCAATTTGGGTGGGGTATGGCAGGTGCGGCCATTGCAACGGTGATGTCACCGTTAACAAGCTTAATCCTGATTACGTTGCATAAGTGGTCGCCGCAACGAGTTTTACGTTTTGAAAAGTTTAAAGTGAAATTTCAGGATGTTCGAGAAATTATGTCGATTGGTTTTTCCTCCTTTTTAAATGAATTTTCTTCGGCCTTTGTCATGTTTTTATTTAATATTGTTTTGTTAAACTTAGTTGGTCATGTGGCGATTTCAGCTTATGCGATTGTTGCCAATCTCAATATTATTGTGATTGCTATTTTTACAGGGATTGGGCAAGGGGCGCAACCATTACTCAGCCGATGCTATGGTTTAGGGGAAACGAAGGTGTTGCGTAAATTTGTTAAACTTAGCTTTATTACGTACTTGGTCGCCGGCTTCCTGTTCTTTTTAATCAGTCAAGTGTTTACGGGACAAATTATTGAGGTCTTTAATAGCGAAGGGAACGACCAGTTGGCGCAAATTGCTAGGACAGCCATCCGCTTATATGCGATTTCCTTCTTGTTTACAGGATTGAATTTTATGGGGATTTATTACTTTTCGGCAGTTCGTAAACCGAAAATGGCGCTAATGATTTCCTCTTTGCGTGGGTTCTTTTTAATTGTGCCAGTTTTATTTATTTTGGTGAAATTACTAGGATTAACCGGTGTTTGGTTAGCCATGCCAGTAGTTGAATTTGTTACGTTTGGACTAATGCTTGTGGGCTACCTTGCGTATCGAAACTATTTGAAAAAAAGAGAAGCAGTAACCTGATGTTGGTTACTGCTTCTTTTTTGCTTAGTTTACATAGTTTTCAGTTAAAGTCATGAATTGTTCCACATCTTTTAGGACTTGATCAATGCCGGCTTGCCAGAAATCAGGTTTTGTTAAGTCAACATTTAAATGTTTTTTCGCTAATTCTTCGCTTGTCATCGAAGCAGTGTCTCTTAATAACGCAATGTATTGGTCTTCAAAAGAACTGCCTTGTTGATTGGCATACGCATAGATACCCATGCTGAATAGATAGCCAAAAGTATATGGGAAATTATAGAAAGGCACATCATCAATAAAGAAGTGCAATTTGCTCGCCCAGAAATGAGGATGATAACTGCCAAGACTATCTTTGTAGCTTTCTTTTTGCGCCGCTAACATTAATTCAGTAATATCTTCTTCCGCTACTAAACCTTTTTGGCGCGCTTGATAAAAATTATTTTCAAAGATAAAACGCGCATGAATGTTCATAAACATGGCAATGGCATTTTGCATTTTTGTGTCTAAAAGGTTAATCTTTTCAACATCTGATTTGGCCTCTTTTAAGGTGGCGTCAGCAACAATCAATTCTGCAAAGGTACTAGCCGTTTCTGCTACGTTCATGGCATACTCTCGATTCAATGAAGGTAAATCCCACATCACGCTACTATGGAAAGCGTGACCTAATTCATGGGCTAAAGTAGCTACTTCGTTGATTGAATTGCCAAAGGTCATGAAAATACGCGACTCTTGTGTTTCAGGTAATTCTGTACAATAACCCCCAGGACGTTTGCCTGGACGATCTTCAGCTTCAATCCAACTTTTTTCAAAAGCCATCTGGGCAAAATCAGCCATTTTTGGACTGAATTTACGGAAATTTTCTAAAATAAAGGCAGCGGCTTGATCAAAGGAATACGTTTTTTCTTCTAAATCACCTAAAATAATTGGCGCATCTTGGTCTTGCCAATCCATTTTTTCTTTGCCAAATAATTGCGCTTTGCGCGTTAGAAAGTCGACGAATGGTTGTTTATTTTTTTGGATGGTTTCCCACATAACCGTTAATGTTTCTTGACTCATTCGATTATAGTTTAAGGGATTTTCTAAATAATCTGTAGTGCCATGCAATTTGTAATCAGATAAACGGAACCCATCCAAGTGATTTAGGGTGTCTGCTAAAATTGAAGCTTTGCCACTCCAAGCTTTCTCCCAGGCTGTAAACAAACGTTGACGAACCTCTTTGTCAGGATCTCCCATCATGCGGTTAAAGGCTTGGCCTGCAGATAGTTCTGTCACAGAGCCATCTTTTTCTTCAAAAGGAATCACAATGGAAGCAACAATCGTATCGTAATGTGTACTCCAAGCATTTAACCCATCTAGAGAAAGCGTATTGATGATATTTTCTTCTTGTTCGGAAAGCAGTTTTTTTCCATCACGGCGTAATTCATTTAAGCGAAAAGCCATTGTTTTAAACGGTTCTTCGGCTAACAGGGCTTGCCAATGTTCTGCTGAAATCTCGGTGATTTTTTTAGTAAAAATGGTTTCAGCTAATTGAATCGCTGGCAATAGATTGTATAAATCGCCTGATAAAATTTTGGCCTTGGTATCATTAGTATTAGCAGAAATTAAAGCAGTTAAAAAACTATTACATTGTGAAAAGCCATTTGAGATTTTCCCTTGTAACGTTAAGATTTCAGCAAATTGTTCTTTGCCTTGGGCACTTTCTGGTGTCCATTCTGTGATTAATTGATGGTACTCTTTTGTCTGTTCGGTTAATTGAGTCATTCGTTGGCTAAGTTCTTTGGACTCGCTCCCATTGGGGAAAATACTGTCTAAATCCCATGTAATAGAATAGGTCATATCCAATCCTTCTTTCATTTTTTTCTTTTCAGTATATCATAAGACCTAAGAGAAGTTGTTTCTTTTTCCCTCGAAACCGACTATAATAAAAAAGAATTTTCCGTGGCAGGCACGGGGCAACTTGAAACCAAGAAAAGAGGATTATATGAAAAATTATTTGAAAGATAGTAATTTATATTTAGTCATTGCGTTTGTTATTATGGCCATTTTATTTTTCAGTTCATCACAGACGTATGAACAGCAATCACAAGTTGGTCTTTTAGATAAACTTCTGAGCAGTCATCCTTTTGAAGAACAATTAAAAAACATTTCTTTTCAATATGCTGGCAGTGAAGTGAGCATTCAAGCTAGTGGTTATAGTAAATTTATTGAATTTTTTATTCGTAAGGGAGCCCATTTTGGTACGTATTTTCTATTAGGTGGTAGTTGGTTTATTGGATTAGTGCCAAGAATCAAAGGTCTGTTTTTAACAGCTGTTGTTTCCTGGCTAGCTGCTACTGGCTATGCAGGTTTAGATGAATTTCATCAAATGATCACAGGCGGAAGGACCTCTCTTTTTCAAGATGTTATGTTGGATGCCATGGGTGCTTTGACAGCCATCGTTATTTGTTTGGTGGTTCATGGTTTGAAGAAAAATAAAAAAAGAAGACGCTAATTTAGAAGAGCTTCGTTTATTCGTCAGAAAGGTGGATAAGCGAGGGTCTTTTTTTGGTAGCGCTTGTTCCTAACTGAAAAGAAGAGTAGAATAAAGGAGAATAGTAACGAAAAGTCAGGAGGAATCAAGGATGTCAGGACACAGCAAATGGAGCAACATTCAAGGGCGTAAAAATGCGCAAGATGCCAAACGTGGGAAAATTTTCCAAAAAGTTTCAAGGGAAATCTATATGGCGGCAAAAGCAGGTGGCCCTGACCCCGCAATGAATCCTGCTTTACGTTTAGCAGTCGATAAAGCTAAGTCAGCCAATATGCCCAATGATAATATTGCGCGCGCCATAAAAAAAGCCAGTAGTGCTGGTGAAGGGGAACATTATGACGAGGTAACTTATGAAGGATACGGGCCAGGTGGCGTGGCAGTTTTAGTTCATGCACTAACAGATAACCGCAACCGAACGGCCACCAATGTTCGCGTCGCGTTTACTCGAAATGGTGGCTCTTTAGGTGAAACGGGTTCGGTGAATTATATGTTTGATCGTAAAGGCTATATTGTCATTAAGCGAGAAGATCATGCAATTGAGGAAGACGACATGCTAGAAGTCGTTTTGGAAGCAGGCGGCGAGGATATAGAAACATCACCAGAAGTATTTGAAATTTACACAGCACCAGAAGATTTTACAGCGGTTCGCGATGCTTTAGAACAAGCAGGTTATTCATTAGCACAAGCTGAATTAACAATGGTTCCGCAAACCTTACTAACCTTGAACGATGAACAAAAAGCGCAATTAGAGCGCTTGGTTGACAAGTTAGAAGACGATGATGATGTGTCAGAAGTATTTACCTCTGCAGAAAATCTATAAAATAAAGGGATGCTTGGCATCCTTTTATTCATAAAATGAAAGCGGATACAGAATGGAGGGCATTTTGAAAAAGAGAATTTGTTTACAAGCAATCAGGGAAGAAGCGGAAGCCTATTATCGTAACGGTGATTTTTATTGCTCGGAAGCGATTGTGGCGACCATTCGGCAACACTTCGATGCGGAGATTCCCATTGAAGCTGTGGCCATGGCTTCTGGGTTTCCTGTAGGTGTTGGAGGAGCGAAGTGTATTTGTGGTGCTCTTTCAGGCGGGGTTATGTGTCTGGGCTACTTTTTTGGTCGGACAGAAGCCAAAGGAGAACAAGTAAATAAAACGATGGCTTTAGCCAACGAATTGCATCAAAGTTTTCGACAAAAGCATCGAGTGGTTTGCTGCAGTATTTTGACAAGTAAAATGACGATGGGTTCACCTGAACATATGGAACAATGCATTGGCTTTACTGGAGAAATCGCTGAAACAACCGCAAAAATTATTGCACGAGAACTTGCTTACGAATTAGTCTAGTAAAAAATGAGAGAGGAGCAACCAGATTCATTCACCTGAATCTGGTTGCTCCTCTCTCATTTAATGCGTAATCAATTAACCAAGTACTTTTTCATAAGCTTCCACTTGAGATAAGACACGTTGGAGCTGTAATTCATTTTCAATATAGTTGATTGAATTACCTAAATCTTCTTGGCGGTTTGTTTCTAAACGATCGACTTCTTTTTTTGCTTCGTTCAATAAGTGTAGAACTTCTTCCTTAGATAACATGTACTCACCTCCTTGCGCAGTTCATCTACTATTAGTGTACTCCTTTTTTTCAAAAAAGGGCAATAATAGGATATTAAAAAACAAAAATAGCGGTTAGAACCGCTATTTTTGTTTACTCATGGCGTTGTTGTGCTAAAATCGCTTCGATTCGTTCTCTTTGATCTGCCAAAAAGTGAGGCAAATAAAGGGGGATTTCATCAAAGTTTGAGCTTTGATTTTCATAGGCTTCGGCATCTAGCAGGCCTTTTTGTGTGGCTACTTCAAATAACAAGTGGTTCGGTTCTCTAAAATACAATGATTTGAAAAATTCGCGGTCTTTAATTCCTGAGTTTGTAAAATTCTTTTCCTCTAACAGGCTATCAACTTGCGTTAATTCTTGCGTATCTTCCACCCCAAAGGCGACGTGATGAACGCCACCAATTCCTTCAATGGCAAGCGGATTGGTACGGTCATCAATGATATGCACCTCTTGATAAAACTGTGGATGATGATTTTCCAGAACGGTTACTTCATGCGCAGTTTCAAAAAAAGGTACTGTTTCTTTTTCATGCCAATGTAAATAATCCACTAAAGGTTGTTTGGTAGCTACGGCATATTGGACGCGTAATTGAATTGCATCAATGCCTAAAATTGCATGTTCTACTGGAATTTCGGAATGCTCAGCTGGAAAATAATCTTCCGCATTTTCAAATTCACGTAACGGAACAAGCGCCATTTGCGTATTATCGGGCGCTTCAAAACGCAAAATTGGGTGTTGGTTAAATGTTTCCACACCATAGTGGCAGATACCCGCTTGCTCAAGACGTTCTGCCCAAAAATCCAAAGAGGCGCGCGTTGGTACTTTTAAAATAGTTCGTTCAATCGTATTTGTCCCAAAGGATTGATCTTGGCCATCATTCAATTCAAAAAAAGTTAATTCGGTACCTGTTCGTTGCTCATTATCTGAGAAAAACAAGTGATACATGGTGTGGTCATCTTGGTTGATCGTTTTCATTAGTAATTTTAATCCCAGTGTATTATGATAGAAGTCAAATGTAGGCTTTATCAATCGATTTAAAATAGAGATGTGATGAATTTGTGCATACATAGTAAAATTCCTTTCTTGGAGGTTTATTAAATGAAACAATTTTTTCAAAAAGGGTCGAAACCTAATCAATTAGTTGTCGCTTTCCATGGTACTGGTGGCAATGAATATCAATTATTAACCACCATCGCAACCCTTTATCCAGAAGCGAGTGTTCTAAGTTACTTAGGGACAGAAGGTGTAGGCGAACAGCGACGCTTTTTTGCGCCATTAGTCAATGGAGCATTACCTCGTGCTAACTTTGATGAGCGAGTGACGGCGTTTCTAGAAGAAGTTTGGCAACCGCAAAAGTTATACGATGAAGTTATTTTTATAGGGTACTCTAACGGTGCCAATTTTATTTTAGGCCTGTTAGAAAAGAACCCAACTATTGCTAACACTGTTATTTTACTGCATCCAAGCAATTTAGGCTATCAATATGTATCTGGTGAGTTTGCGACAAAAGTGATTGTCACAACAGGGGCTCAGGATGAGTTGAGTATTCCGGGACAAGTTCTTTCTTTAGCTAATCAATTAAAGAAACATTTTCCAGTCGACTTTTTACTAGTGGATGGCGGTCATGGCTTATCAGAAGAAGAAGTAACGAAAATAAAAGAAGTTCTTTAAAAAACAAGCTGCAACCTTTGCTGATAAGTGGTTGCAGCTTGTTTTTTTCATGTGTGTTTAAATGATTTAGTTCTTTTTATTAATGAAAGCTTCCGCAAGGGCAAAGTCTCCTGCGTAAGGTTCATCTACGCCGTTTACTTTTTGATAAAGGTCGGCGCCTTTACCAGCTAAGACAATCGCATCATCAGCCGTTGTGCTTAAAGATAATGCGTGAGCAATTGCTTCGCCACGATCTAAAACGGTGTAAACAGGCATTTCTTTGGTAATATGGGCTTGAATTTCTTGGCAAATTTTTGCTGGATCTTCACTGGCTGGGTCATCGGTTGTTAGGACTGCAACATCAGCCAATTCAGAAAGAACCCTACCAAAGTCTTTGCGGCGAGAAATCGCTTTGTCTCCCGTGCTACCGACAAGAACAATTAAGCGGCCGTCAGGATGTTCTTCACGGACAAAGGTTAAAAGATTCTTCAAACTGTCATAGTTATGAGCGTAATCAACATAGACGGTTGCACCGTTGGTATTCGTTAAAGATTCCATCCGGCCAGGGACGGTGGTTGCTGCGATTCCTTGTTGACACTCTTCTTTTGAAGCTCCCACAAGGACACTAGCAATCGCCGCACTTAACGCATTACCTTTGTTAAAATCACCACCTAAACGAAGGTGATAAGAGCCGGCCAATCCTAACGCATCTGCAGGACTTTCAACGATAAAACGTAAGGAATCCTCTGAAGAAACAGCGAATGAATAGTCTACTTCTGGAGCCGGCTGACTGCCATAGACAATGGCTGGGACTTTTTGCTGTTGTGCAGTTTCTTTAAGTAATGGAAAATAATCAGCTTCGTGATTCAACACAATGACTTTAGAATGTGTAATCAATTGACGTTTGCAATAAAAGTAATCGTCAAAGGTTGGATGTTCAATTGGACTGATATGGTCGGGGGTAATGTTTAAAAAAATGCCGACATCAAAAAATAACTTGTAGACACGATTAGTTTTGTAGGCTTGGGAAGAAACTTCCATAATAAAATGAGTCATCCCGTTAGCAACAGCGGTTGCCATCATTCGATACAAGTCCAAAGATTCGGGTGTAGTCAAGGCAGATTTAAAGAATGTTTTGCCATCTAATGTCGAATTCATGGTAGAAAGCAAGGCTGTTTTTTGTTGTGTAGCAACATCTAAAATATATTTGGTGAAATAAGCCGCTGTTGTTTTACCCTTGGTTCCAGTAAAGCCAATCAGTTTTAATTTATTTTGTGGATAATCATAAAAAGCCATGCTTAACACAGCCATTGCTTTTTTAATGTCAGTCACGATAATTCCTAGTTGCGCCGGAACCTCATAAGGCACCTCAGAAACATAGATTTCTAGGCCGTCTTTTACAGCATTTTCTAAATAGATTTCTTTAAAGTTTAATCCTTTACAAAAAAAGAGTGTTTCTGCTGTTACGTCTCTCGAATCGTAAGAAAGAGCCGTTACTTCTCGTTGACCTAACGTGTCGGAAAGAGTCAAGTGCCAGCCTTCTGGTGAAATAAATTCTTTTAATAAATCTTCTTTTTCTAAGCAATCGCGAATTGCGAATAATGAAATCGTCACTTTTTTTGCCTCCAAACGTTTCAACGAAATTTCAAAACTGATGTCATTATAGCATTATTTTTCTTTTAAAAAAACCATCTCGTTAGCGTGAGAAAATCCATGAGAAATGTTAAAATAGGATAATTCTTCGAGAAAGTCGTTGCATATCCCAAGATGAACAATTAAAATAAAGAAAGCATACTCAAAGAATATTGGAGGACAAAATGATCAATCAACCAAATTCAGTTGATCAACCAATCCTGACGAACCAAGAAAAAATGGTCAAAGGCTCAGCTTGGATGACAGCTAGTAATATTATCTCCCGCATGTTAGGGGCGATTTACATCATCCCCTGGTACGCTTGGATGGGCGAGCACGGAAACGAAGCGAACAGTTTGTTTTCAATGGGGTATACGATTTATGCCTTATTCCTAATGATCTCTACCGCCGGAATTCCAGGTGCGATTGCCAAGCAGACCTCGCATTATAATTCATTGAACGAATATAAAATTAGTCGACAGCTTTTTTATCGTGCCTTACAACTAATGGGTGGCTTAGGTGTGGTTTTTGCTATTGTGATGTATTTGGCATCTCCGGCATTAGCAGCTTTGTCTGGCGGAGGACCTGAATTAGTTCCAACAATGCGTTCATTAAGTTTAGCCGTTTTAGTTTTCCCAAGCATGAGTGTCATTCGCGGTTATTTCCAAGGAAATCAAGAAATGATGCCCTTTGCTTTATCACAAATTGTTGAACAAGTAGCACGAGTTTTTTACATGTTATTAACTGCTTTTATTATCATGAAAGTCTTTGAAGGTAATTACGTTACAGCGGTGACCCAAGCCACTTTTGCGGCATTTATTGGGATGCTCGCAAGTTTTGCGGTTTTAGGTTATTACATGTACAAACAAAAACCATTATTTGATTATTTAGAAGAACACAGCGCCAATGAACATGAAATTGCTCCAAAAGAGTTATTGATTGAAACTTTTAAAGAGGCGATTCCTTTTATCGTAGTCGGCTCAGGAGTGACTGTCTTTAAACTTGTCGATCAGTTTACTTTCTCAAACTTTATGCGTTTGTTTACGGATTATTCAGATACCCAATTACGAGAGCTTTTCGGTATTTTTAATGCCAATCCGGACAAATTAACCATGATTGTCGTGGCTTTAGCGACTTCGATTTCGGCTACTGGATTACCGTTAATTACAGAAGCGGTCACCTTAAAAAATCACCGTGAATTAGCGCGTTTGATTAGTAATAATTTACAACTTTTTGTGTTTGTAATGTTGCCAGCAACGTTCGGTATGATTGTTTTAGCGCAACCACTATACACTGTTTTTTACATGCCAGATGCTTTAGGTACTTCTTTATTAGTGCAAGCTTGTTACGCTAGTTTATTCTTGGGCTTGTATATGTTAGTGTCAAATATGTTGATGGGGATGTATGAAAATCGTGATGCAATGCGTTATTTAGGAATTGGTTTAGCAGTGAAATTAATCGTGCAATTCCCCGCAATCCGTTTATTTGAAGTTTACGGTCCGTTATTAGCAACGATGATTGGCTTTACGGTTTCTTGCGTATTGATTCTAAGAAGAATTCGTCAAGTGACACGTTTTAATTACAAATTAACCTTACGGCGAACATTGTTAATGTTCTGTATTACAGTCATCATGATGATTATCGCTTTGATTTTCCGTCAGTTCTTGTATCTATTTTTAGATCCAACTAGACGTTTCCAAGCCTTCATTATCGTTGTAATTGTGGCTGCTGCAGGAGGCGCTTTTTATGGCTATTCGGTCTTGAAGATTCGCTTAGCTGATCGTTTATTAGGGAAAAATGCCGCAAAATTACGTGCAAAATTCAATATTAAATAATAGCTGATTGAACTCCTTTCAGCAGATTCTCTTAAGAGACAAGGCTTGAGACATCGATCGATTCGATTTATGTCCCAAGCTATTTTTTTAAAGGAAAGAGGAATGACGATGCGTTTAGATAAATTTTTAGCCGATGTTGGTATCGGTAGTCGTAAAGAAATCAAACAATTGTTAAAGAAAAAAGTCGTTACGGTGAATGGTGACGTCGTAAAAGAAGCCAAAACACAAGTAAATGAAGAAACAGATCAAATTGCCTTGATGGGAGAAATTCTTACGTATCAGAAATTCTTTTATTACATGTTGCATAAACCACAAGGTGTCATTTCTGCGACGGAAGATCAGCGAGATGAAACGGTAATTGACTTGTTAACTGATCAGGATTACCGTGCCGACTTGTTCCCAGTTGGTCGCTTGGATAAAGATACCGAAGGCTTGCTTCTATTAACAAATGATGGCCAGTTAGCGCATCAATTATTATCACCCAAAAAGCATGTGGATAAAGAATATTTAGCTGAAGTTGAAGGACTTGTGACAGCGGAAGATTGTCAACTGTTTGCGCAAGGATTTGCCTTGAAAGATGGAGAAATGGTTAAACCAAGTCGTTTAGTCATTGAGACGATCAATGAGGAAGAAGGGACTTCCGTAGTCCGTTTAGTGATTCAAGAGGGGAAATTTCATCAAGTCAAACGGATGTTAGCCACTGTAGGCAAACCTGTGACGTATTTAAAACGATTACGAATGGGCGAACTATGGTTGGATGAAACGTTAGAACTAGGGGAATATCGGCCCTTAACAGAAGCCGAATTGCAACAACTACAACCTAAACAATCATACCTCAATTAAAATAAACAAAAACCCAGCCCTTTCTGCGGAAAAGATAAAAAATTTCTAGAAAAATAGTGTCGGGTTTCTTTCTTTTTCTGCATAAAATGGTATGATTGACTATGTAGAACTTTATGAATAGGAGTGACAACAAATGACAATTGATTGGACAAAAGAAGTCGAAGCACGTAAAGACGACTTATTAGAAGATTTACAAAACTTATTACGGATCAACAGTGAACGTGATGATGCACAAGCAACACCTGAAGCGCCCTTTGGACCTGGGCCAGTTGCTGGCTTAAAACACATGTTAGCGTATGGTGAACGTGATGGCTTTACGGTGAAAAATGTCGACAATTACGCTGGACACATTGAATATGGTGAAGGCGACGAAACGTTAGGAATTTTTGGTCATATGGACGTTGTTCCTGCTGGTGATGGTTGGGAAACAGATCCTTATGAACCAGTCATTAAAGATGGCAAAATTTATGCACGTGGTGCAAGCGATGATAAAGGCCCAAGTATGGCTGCTTATTACGCAATGAAAATTATCAAAGAATTAGGCTTACCCGTGTCTAAAAAAATTCGTTTCGTAGTAGGAAGTGACGAAGAAAGCGGCTGGGGCGATATGGATTACTATTTCCAACATGAAGAAGCGCCAGACTTTGGTTTCTCACCAGATGCTGAGTTCCCAATTATCAATGGGGAAAAAGGAAATGTGACTATTCGTTTAACTTTCCGAGGCGGTAACGGCGCTGATTATAAATTAGAAAGCTTCAAATCTGGCTTACGTGAAAACATGGTTCCGGGAACAGCAGATGCTGTTGTAACGGCTGCTTCAGCAGACGAAGCGGCTTCACTAGCTGCTAGCTTTGAAACATTCATCAAACAAGAAGCAAAAATTTCAGGTAACGCAGAACTTTCAGATAAAACAGTGACTTTCCATGTAGTTGGTAAAGGTGCTCACGGTGCTAGCCCACAATCTGGAATTAACGCAGCGACTTTCTTGGCAACTTTCTTAAATGATTACAGCTTTGCAGAAGGCGCATATAGCTTTATTAATACCATTGCTGAATTTATCCATGAAGATTTTTATGGTGAAAAATTAGGCGTGGCTTTTGAAGACGAAAAAATGGGTAAATTGACAATGAACGCTGGGATTGTTAACTTTGATCCAGAAAACCCTGAAAATAGCTTAGTAACATTAAACTTCCGCTATCCAAAAGGAACTTCAGCAGAAGAATTACAAGCAAAAGTTCAAACAACAGTCGGTGAAACGGTCACTGCAACACAAGGAGATCGCAACCAAGAACCGCATTATGTACCAGTTGATGATCCATTGGTGGCAACGTTACTACAAGTTTACGAAGACCATACAGGCGAAAAAGGCCAAGAACAAATCATTGGTGGCGGTACTTATGGCCGCTTATTGAAACGTGGTGTTGCCTATGGCGCAATGTTCCCTGGCTACACAGACACAATGCACCAAGCCAACGAATTTATGGAATTAGATGACTTATTCCGAGCAGCTGCTATTTATGCAGATGCGATTTATCGTTTAGCGAAGTAAAGTAAAAAAGCTGTTTTCGATTTTCGAAAACAGCTTTTTTTTGCAATTTTTGCCTTTTAAAAACCCAAAATCAGAACCGTCAATTTACTGAAAATTTCTTGCAAATCAACGGATCCCACGATACGATAAATAGGAGAAAACGCAATGAGTGAAACACTTATTGTTAACTATTTAATCAAAGGACGTGTGAAGATGAACGTAGAAGAATTAGTTCAAAAAGCAAAAGATTTAATTGGAGAAGGCAACGTGGAACATGCGCAACAATTCATTGAAGAACATAAAGATGAATTAGGCGAACACTATCATAAAATTACAGCGATGTTAGCTGATACAACGATCGATGGTTTGTTTGATAAAATTAAAGGATTGTTTCAATAGTTGAAAAAAATCTGAGATAAAAGTGTTTAGCTCCAAAAACCAAGTAGGTACGATGATTTCATTTGTTCATGCTTCACGGTGAAACATTGCAACTCTCGCCGTTTAACAGTTTTTGAGCGTGGAGCAAAAATCCAAAGTGATTTTTGTCCCACGCTCTTCTTTTTTTATTTAACTTTTAACCATTGTTTTGGCAACACATACGCAATTGGATTAAAAAGATAATCCGCTCCCCGTTTCACCACAGGCATATTCGTAATAGCTAAAATGAAGAGGGCTAAGAAGAAAAGTGCCAGGATTCGGAAAGTAAACCATTCTTTAAAGAGTGTATCTAATTGCAAACCACTTTCCAACAGAATAATTAAGGGCATATGCAAGAGATAAGGGTAGAGGGTATCTTTTCCGAGGGCGCTTAAAGGTAACTTTCGTTTCGGCAATAATGCAAACCAAGAAAGAGACACCAATGCTGCAGCAACGTAAAAGAACAGCTGAATGAAACTACTGTATTCAAAGGCCGGACTAATTTCAGCGTAGGAAGCCCAACCAGTTAAGAAGCCCCAAAATTTCGTTGCCAATGACCATTGACTATTTACAAATAAAAAGGAGCTTAAAATTACGCCTATCGCTGCCCATTTGACTTTGCGATGATCTAAAAAGGTTTGTAGCTTTTGAATATCCATTAAGTAGCCACAATAAAAGAAAGGGAAGAAGCCCAGAGTCCGTCCTAAAGACAAGAAACCTTCCACAGGTAAATAGCCTGAGGCGCAGCCGATAACAATGATGATTGGCAACATGATTTTCGGCTGAACGCGCTGAAGAAAGATGGTAATTAAGTAGAAACTTGCTAAGGAAAGTAAGTACCAAGGAACGCCTGTTTCGTTCAGTAAATCAAAATTCATTTTATTTGCAAAGGCGAAATTAGCAAGCGTAATCAACAACTTCGCTAAGAGATAAAGCCAAACAAAGGAAAGTAAGCGTAGATATTTTCGTTGTTTAATGGCATGTTTACTAAAGAGTCCAGAGACAAAAATAAAGGCTGGCATATGGAATGAATAGATCCAAAAGTTGATCGTTTCCATGAGTCGTGAAGGAGAAGCTTCACGATCTAAAATATGCCCAAAAATCACTAAGAAAATTAAAAAAAGTTTCACGTTGTCCCATTTATAAATTCGCTTGTCGTTTTCCATAACGATCACTCCTTTTAGTAGAAAACAGTTCACTTTTGTTTAAGGCAGAAGAGGACAATTTTTCCATTCATTGAGTAGATAATTGTAGATACGAACCGGCAGCCGTTAAATGAGCCCCCACATACTTGCGCTTAAAACAAAAAATTAGGCAGGATGTTAGTCTTAAATTATACTGAAAGAGTGACGATCCTCCAAAGATTTTGTTTATTAAGAAGTGAAAGATGCGGTGAAAATAAATGATAAAATTTCAAAATGTTTCAAAAGTATATCAAGAAAATGCCGTTTTGTCCGATGTGAATTTAACAATCCAACAAGGCGAATTTTTTGTATTAGTAGGGCCGAGTGGTAGTGGAAAAACGACGACTTTGAAAATGATTAATCGGCTCATTGAGCCAACGACAGGTGAAGTGGCTCTCAATGAACAAGCGGTAACCAATTATCCTTTACGTGAATTACGACTAAAAATTGGCTATGTTCTTCAGCAAATTGCCTTATTTCCTAACTTAACCGTGGCGGAAAATATTGAGTTGATTCCTGAAATGAAAAAATGGCCCAAAGAGCAACGCAGAGAGCGAACCATTGAACTATTGAAAAAAGTTCAGCTGGATCCTGAGGAATATCTGCATCGTAAGCCAGCAGCGCTTTCAGGAGGCGAGCAACAACGTATCGGGATTTTACGCGCCATTGCAGCCGAACCAGAAGTGATTTTAATGGATGAACCTTTTAGCGCGCTAGATCCGATTTCAAGACATCATCTTCAACGTTTGGTGAAAGAACTTCATCAGGAATTAGCGAGTACCATTGTTTTTGTGACCCATGATATGAATGAAGCTTTACTGTTAGGAGAGCGCATCTGTATTATGGACGCTGGCAAAATTATTCAAGTCGATACGCCAGAAGCCATTCAAAAACATCCGAAAAATAATTTTGTCGGTCAATTTTTCAAACAATCTTCACCAGAACTAGCGAACTATTGTGGCGCTGACTTGACTGCATTTTTAGAAGCCGCAGATGAGACGATTGAGCCAGTGCCGACTGTTTTCATGGAAACCAATTTAAAAGAGATTGTCCAACTCATTAATGCGCAAGAGAAAGCAAATTTAGTAGAAAAACAACAAGTTTTAGGGTGTATCACCTCAAAAACGATTACTCGTTTTATGGAACAGCTGTTGGAAAGCGAGGGACAGTAGATGCAAGCACTGATTGAAACTTTTTTCGCTCGAAAAGAAGAATATCTGCAAGCGTTAATCGAGCATATGCAATTGTCCTTTATCTCGTTATTATTCGCTGCGTTGATTGCAATTCCTTTAGCCATTTATTTAACAAGTCATCGTAAGTTAGCGGAAAGTCTGTTACAAGTGACTGGGATTTTCCAAACCATCCCTTCTTTAGCCTTGCTAGGCTTACTGATTCCGTTAATTGGTATTGGTCGACCACCGGCAATTGTTGCGCTAGTGATTTATGCCTTATTCCCAATTTTACAAAACACCTATACTGGTTTGACGGAAATTGATCCTTCGTTAGAAGAAGCTGCAGAAGCATTTGGGATGAGTAAAAAAGAAAAACTGTTTAAGTTTGAGTTGCAAATGGCGTTACCATTTATTATTTCTGGGATTCGAACGGCTACCGTTTTAATTATTGGTACGGCCACGTTGGCGGCGTTAATTGGAGCAGGTGGTTTAGGGACCTTCATTTTATTAGGAATTGATCGAAATAATTTATCGTTGATTTTTATTGGAGCCCTTTCATCGGCTGCACTAGCAGTCTTATTTAATTATGGAATTCATTGGTTGGAAAAAGCGAATGGGCGGCGACTAATCATTGGCGGTACTATTTTAGGCCTTTTGTTAGGTGGTTCATTTTTCTGGAATCAACAAACTTCTTCAAAGGAAAAGCAGCTGACAATTGCTGGCAAATTAGGAGCGGAACCAGATATTATTATTAATATGTATAAAGCCTTAATTGAAGAAAATAGCGACATTCAGGTGACGTTAAAGCCAAACTTTGGCAAGACTACTTTTTTATATAATGCCTTGAAATCAGATGAAATCGATCTTTATCCGGAATTTACAGGAACAGTGATCGAAACCTTTTTAAAAAATCCTCCTCAGCTAGACAATCAACCTCAAGTAGTCTATGAAGCGGCACGCGCTGGCTTGAAAAAACAAGAAAACCTTACTTTGTTGAAACCGATGCGCTATGAAAATACGTATGCCGTCGCAGTTAAGCGCTCATTTGCAAAAGCGCATCAATTAAAAACGATTAGTGATTTACAGAAAATTAGCAATCAGTTGAAAGCAGGTTTTACGTTAGAATTTATTGATCGGCAAGATGGTTATAAGGGATTACAAGAAAAATATCATTTAAATCTGAATGTCCAATCGATGGAACCGGCGTTACGCTATCAGGCGATTAATAATGGTGAGGTAAATGTGATTGATGCCTATTCAACGGATAGTGAATTGAGACAATACGATTTAGTAACGTTAGAAGATGATCAAGCGCTATTTCCGCCTTATCAAGGAGCACCACTTATTAAAACAGCAACGTTGGAAAAATATCCAGAATTAGCAGAAATATTGAATAAATTGGCAGGAAAAATTAGCGAAGAAGAAATGAGTGAAATGAATTATCAAGTCAATGTGGAAGGGCAAGATCCTAGCATAGTGGCGAAAGACTATTTAAAAGAAAAGAATCTTCTTAAATAAGTATTTTTTACTGAAAAAGACTGGTATATAAACATTTATCCAGTCTTTTTCAGATAAATAAAGAGTTTAATGTGAAAAGTACCTGTATTTTTACTCATTTTTGGATATAATAAAAGAAATGAATGGAGAGGAGTGGTCTATATGAAAAAAGCAGAACGTCAACGTTTGATTAAACAATTAATTATGCAACAAGAAATTGAAACACAAGATGAATTAATCACTCGTTTGGAAGAAATTGGCGTCCGAGCCACTCAAGCGACTGTTTCAAGAGATATCCGTGAAATGAGTATTGTTAAAACACATGGTGCAGATGGTCGTGTCAAATATGCAATTTTTTCTCAAGCACAAGGCACAAGCAGTGAAGAGAAATTACGAGAATCAGTAAAAGATTCAGTTGTTCGAATGGAGCGAGTACAATTTATTGTCATCTTGCATACAGAGATGGGAAATGCCGATGTGGTGAGTAACTTTTTAGATGAAGTAGCTTATCCAGAAGTGGCTGGTACAGTGGCTGGTGCGGATACAATTATTGTGATTACACGTTCAGAAGAGGATGCGGAACACTTTATCGAACGCATCGAAAATATGATTTTTTAAAATTGAAAGCATCAATAGAAGGGAGTTTTTTTCTTGGCAGAATTGAAAGCGCTACAAAATGGTTCGGATATTCGGGGAATTGCTTTGGATACGGAAGAGCAAACTGCAACATTAACCGCAACAGCAGTAGCCGAGATTGCGGTGGGCGTGGTTCGTTGGTTACAGGATAAAAAACAGCTGCCACGAAAGGCACAACAGCGCCTGACAATTGCAATCGGACATGATAGTCGTCTAACGGCGGAGCCGATTAAGCAAGCATTAGTAGATACGTTTCTTTCATTAGGTATTCAGGTGATTGACGTTGGTTTAGCTACGACGCCTGCTATGTTTATGGCTACTCAATTTCCAACGCTTCAATGTGATGCAGCGATTATGATTACAGCTAGCCATTTGCCTTATTACTTTAATGGCTTGAAGTTCTTCACAGCAGAAGGTGGAGCAGAGAAAGAAGATATTCGGTATATTTTATCTCATACTGATCCGCTGACGGCCAATGAAAATGGCACACTGATGAAGCAAGAGTTACTGCCAATTTATGCGGAGCATTTGGTGGAAAAAATCCGCCAAGGAATTCATTCGCCAGAAGAGAAACCTTTACAGGGCTTTCGAATTATCGTTGATGCGGGTAATGGGGCTGGGGGCTTCTTTGCGGAGCAGGTTCTTCAAGTTTTGGGCGCTGATACGACGGGATCACAGTTTTTAGAACCAGATGGGCATTTTCCTAATCATGTACCTAATCCAGATAATTCTGAAGCAATGAAAAGTATTCAAACGGCTGTTTTAGCTAATCAAGCAGATTTGGGCATTATCTTTGATACAGATGTAGATCGTTCGGCCGTGGTGGACCAATCAGGTGAGGTACTAAACCGAAATAATTTAATTGCTGTTTTAGCGGCAATTGTTTTAAAAGAAGCGCCTGGTAGTTATATTGTGACAAATTCGCCAACCTCAAGTCATTTAAAAACATTTATTGAAGAAAAAGGCGGCCAACAGATTCGTTATATTTCTGGTTACCGAAATGTCATTAATAAAATGATTGAATTGAATCATGGGGGCTTTCAGACACCGTTAGCCATTGAAACCAGTGGTCATGCAGCGTTTCAAGAAAACTACAATCTGGATGATGGTGCATATGTCGTGGCGAAAATTTTAATGTTGTTACCAGAATTGAAACAAAACAATCAAACGTTAGGAGATCTGATTGCTACATTGAAGCAACCGGCAGAAACCAACGAATTTCGCTTCAAAATTACTGCGGAGGATGTTACTTGTTATGGGCAACAAGTCTTGCGAGACTTTGAATTGTTTGTAGAAAATCAAGCAGACTTTGCTGTGGACCGTGAAAACCAAGAAGGTGTTCGGGGAAACGTGTCTGGTCAATATGGCAGTGGTTGGTTTTTGCTACGCTTAAGTCTGCATGAACCGTTGCTTGTTCTTCAGGTAGAGAATGACCAAAGCGATAAAAATGCGTGTGTCATCGAAAAAATTGCCACTTTTTTACAAAAATACGAGGAAATAGATAGTCAGCAAATAGAAAAATAATCTAGGAAATTAAAGGTGTTCTTATGGAAAATGTTTTAAAAGGAAAACACGTTGGCTTTTCTCATTTTAGAGAAGAATATATCGAACATATTGCAAAACAGCAATGGGATAATGAATTGCTTCGGCATTTGAGCTGGGATGCTTTACATCCGTGGGGGCTTGAAGAATGGAAAGATTTCACAATTAATAAAGGAGAAGATGATCGATTTCTATTTGCTATTTTAGAAAATACGACAGAGGAATTTATTGGTTGGGTTTCGTTGTCTGATGTACAGTTGAAAAATAGAGGGGCCAATTTAGGGATTGCTATTTTACAAAAAGAGCAACGAGGTCAAGGATGTGGCTTTGAGGCGGTGTCTTTAATTTGTAAATTTGCTTTTTATGAATTGGGTTTGCACAAAATCAGATTAGCTGTCAATAGTAACAATCAAAAAGCGATTCATGTTTATGAAAAAGTAGGCTTCAAAAAAGAAGGAATTGATAGAGAAGCGTTATTTCAAGATGGCCAATGGCTGGATATCTACAATTACGGAATTTTACAAAAAGAGTGGCTACAAATGATTAAGGCTGAGAGTTAGCTCAGGAACTGTTTAACACCAAGACACTGAGCAAACGCAGATATGCCGTTCTCAGCAGTGAATGTGCGGTAAAATAAAAAAGCAGAAGAAATCGGCGGTTACCGTCCGATTTCTTCTGTTTTTTTTACCATAGGCCAGGTGTTGCAGTCACAACGATTTGTTTTTTTGTAAACGGATGGAGTAAATGAAGTTGTGAAGCATGGAGCATTAAACGAGCTGCCTGCGATTTTGGGTTGTATAACGGATCACCAATAATTGGATGCCCTTCGCTAGCTAAATGGACCCGAATTTGGTGCGTCCGACCTGTTTCTAAAACACAGGTAACTGCGGTTTGATTATTAGAAAGAGCTTGGACCACTTGGACATGTGTAATCGCTGAATCCCCTTTTTGAGGATCAATCCGTCGTTTCCGGCGATCATGTCGATCACGACCGATCGGCTGATTGATTGTCTGCTCTTTTTGGCTAAAGTGACCAGCTACAATCGCTTGATATTGGCGGTAAATTTGTTTTGTTTCTAATAAACGACCTAAAATAGGTAAGACAAAAGGATTTTTAGCAAAGACAATCGCACCACTGGTTTCTTTATCTAATCGATGAACGACATAAGGGACCTGATTTTTCTCGGCTAAATAGGCAGCAACATGATTTAACAAGGTGTCTGTTTCCTGTGGCTGATTTGGATGGGTTTTAATGCCATAAGGTTTATTTACAATCATTAAATGTTCGTCTTCATATAAAACCTTCACATGCGTTGCTTCCCCCAAATGAATAGTGGGACGTACATAATCGGTTTCTTCAAACGTTAAGGTGACACAATCGCCAGCTTGGACTGGAAAATGAAAAGCAGCTGTTTCTCCGTTGATTTTGACATTTTTTCGCGTGCGTAAAAAATGGCGCACTTTTCGAGGGACTAGCCACTCATTTTCTAATAGTTCTTTTACAGTCATTGTTGAAAAATTTTCAGGTAATCTCATTGAATATTCCACCAAATCCCACCTTTCACTGATTCGCTATTTAGTGTAACAAAGCTACTCAAAAGGTCAAGTCAGAACGGAAAAAAAGCTGAAATTTGTTAGAAAGGCAGTTCCTTGAGAGATTCTTAAACAAATTTACATAAAAAACGAAGAAAAGCATGATAGAATAGAGGCTAAATAAAGACTCGTTTCTAAGCGTAAGCAATTATTTACCTCTAGTGAAGGCCATATTTCCTTTGCTACAGCGAAAAGACCATTGAAATTGTTTTTCAAGAATTTTTCATGCTTTAGACCTAGGTCGTACCTGCAAGAATATGGTAGACTTAGCCAAGAAACGTAAACAGAGGGAGTACTATGGACAATCTTAAACAATTTTTTAGTAAAGTCGGTGTCGGATTACGTCATTTTTGGACGTGGATAAAGCCTTATTTAATACAATTCCATCAAGCCAGAAAGCGGATTTGGAAAAAGTATCAAATCAATAAAATTTTCTTGTTAATTGGTTTGGTAGTCGCTTTAGGTGCCAGTATTTATTTATTTTACTTAGCCAAGTCCGCAAACGTTGAGACCCTAAAATCAGGGCTAAGTGAATCAACACGCGTTTATGATGAATCAGGAAAAGAAGTCGGAAAGTTATTCGGGCAAAAAGGGACTTTTGTGGAACTGGATAATATTTCTCCTTATATTCAAGACGCGGTTATTTCAACTGAAGATCGCGGGTTTTATCAACATAAAGGGTATTCCATCAAAGGGATTGCCCGTGCGGTTGTTGGAAAATTGACCTTCGGGAAAATCGGTGGCGGTGGTGGCGGAAGTACAATTACGCAGCAATTAGCCAAAAATGCTTACTTAACGCAAGAACAAACGTTAGATAGGAAAGCCAGAGAATTATTCTTAGCGATTGAAATCGAAAAGAAATATTCGAAAAAAGATATCTTGGCAATGTATTTAAATAATTCTTATTTTGGTAATGGTGTCTGGGGCGTGCAAGATGCAGCTCGTAAATACTTTGGCGTGGATGCGTCCCAAGTGACAGTGGGGGAAGCCGCAACGCTAGCGGGCATGTTAAAAGGGCCAGGAATTTATAACCCAATTGATTACATTGACAATGCCACAGCGCGACGGAATACCGTTTTACAACTAATGGTCGACAATAAAAAACTATCTCAAGAAGAAGCCAATCAAGAAGCGAGTGTTAACTTAGCGAGTCTATTAAATGACACCTATGTTGGCGACGAAAATAGTTACAAATATCCATATTATTTTGATGCGGTAATTGATGAAGCGGTCAATCGTTATAAATTTAAAGAAGAAGATATTTTAAATAAAGGATACAAGATTTACACTTCTTTAAATCAGGGGTATCAAGATGCGATGGATGCAACTTATAAAAATGATGCACTATTTCCACCCAATGCAGAAGACGGTGCCATGGTTCAAAGTGGCTCTGTAGCCATTGATCCGAAAACCGGCGGCGTGCAAGCACTGGTGGGCGGTCGAGGGGAACACGTTTATCGAGGCTTTAACTTTGCAACGCAAACAAAACGTTCACCAGGCTCGTCCTTAAAACCAATTTCTGTCTATACACCAGCTTTAGAGGCTGGCTATAAACCAGACTCTGTTTTAGAAGATAAACCACAAGATTATTATCCAGCGCAAAACTATAGCCGCACGTACAGTGGAGAAGTTCCTATGTATCAAGCCTTAGGAGAAAGCTTAAATTTACCAGCGGTATGGTTATTACATCAAATTGGTTTAGATAAAGGCTATGAAAAAACAGAGAAATTTGGCATTCCGTTATCAGAAAAAGATCGGTACTATGGTTTAGCCCTTGGAGGATTACAAACGGGTGTTTCGCCACTAACTATGGCGGGAGCTTATAGTGCCTTTGCCAATGAAGGCTATAAAACTGAAACGCATTTAATTACAAAAATCGTCGACTCAACTGGCGCAATTGTAGTTGATAATACTAAAGTCAAGAAAGAACAAGTCATTACCAAAGATGTTGCAGACGGGATTACAAGTATGTTACTAGGGGTCTTTAGTTCTGGGAGCGGGGTCAACGCACAACCAGCAGGCTACGTAATGGCTGGTAAAACAGGTACGACAGAAACCAACTTCGATAGTAGTAAAACGAACGATCAGTGGGTGATTGGTTATACACCAGAAGTTGTCATTGCTACTTGGTTAGGCTTCCAAGAAACCAGTAAAACCCATTATTTGGAAGGCAGTAGCGCTACGTATGCCTCACAGGTGTTCAACAGTCAAGCCAGTGGCATCTTGCCACAAGTCAAACAAGCACAATTTCCTGTCGCGGATGCTTATGCCACAGGTGGGAAAGTTGTTGATAGCAACGATAGTTTAACTGGTGGTGCCAATTCTAATTGGCGGGATAACTTGAAAGACTTTGGAAATTCTGTTCAAGACGGCGCTAGCAATTTCGGAGATACATTGAATGAAGTTGGGGGACAAATTAAAGACGGCGCGAAAAAAGTCAAAGACAAGATTGAAGGAATTTTCGGAGGCTTATTAGGAAATTAGTTGGGAAAACCTAAGAGAAATGGTACAATAAAGATGAAACTATTGAGAAAAGAGGGATTCCATTGAGTAACATTTATGATACAGCCAATCAGATTGAACGTGAACTACGTGAGTTAGACGAATTTAAAGCATTACAAGCAGCGTATGAAGAAGTAAAAGCAGACGAAGCAGCTTACACATTGTTTAAAGAATTCCAAGGATTCCAACAAGGACTACAAGAAAAACAAATGCGCGGCGAAGAATTCACGGATGAAGATGCTGAAAAAGCACAAAGCATTGCAACGAAAGTGCAAGAAACAGCAGTTATCAACGAATTAATGCAAAAAGAACAAGCGTTTAGCTTAGTTGTCAATGATTTAAACCGAATTATCATGACTCCTGTGCGTGATATGTATAACGATTAATTTACGTAATTGAACTCTGACAAGTTGTCTATAAGACAATTTGTCAGAGTTTTTCTTTTACTGAAAATAAAAAAACGAACAAATTTTCGTATGTTTTTACTGACCAAGCTGGCAGAAAATGATATGATAAAGGAAGGAGAAAAGGAGGGGAAACGATGAAACTATTGCATACAGCTGATTTACACATGGATCGGTCTTTTGAAGGGTTAACTGGGATCCCGACAGCCTTAGCGAAGCGCTTAAGAGAAGCTAATCAACAATTGTTAATGAATATCGTAACAGTTGCCATTCGAGAAGCGGTGGACTTGGTTATTTTTGCAGGAGATACGTTTCATCAAAGTCAGACCTCTATTTCAATGCAAGCCCAATTGATGGCTGCATTAGAACAGTTGAAACAAGCAGAAATCCCTGTGATTCTAACATTTGGGAATCATGATTACTATAAAAAAGACCGCTATTGGTTTTCTTTTCCAGACAATGTCTTTTTATTTGAAAAAGAAATGGTTGAGACACTGTATTTTGAAACGAAAGCGGGCGAACAAGTGGCTGTTTCAGGGTTTAGTTATGAGCATCCCTGGATTGATGAAAATAAAGCACTAGAATTTCCTATCAAACAAGCAGAATCTGATATTCATATTGGGATTTATCATGGAGACACCAGTCGGAAAGCGCAACAAAATTATGCTCCGTTTACATGGAAGGATTTAAAAGCCACTGGCTATAATTATTGGGCATTGGGCCACATTCATCAGCCGCAAATTGTTAGTGAACAACCGCTAATTGTTTATCCTGGAACACCTCAAGGACACACGAAAAAAGAACAGTCTTTACAAGGGGTTGCAGTGGTCACACTTTCCCAAAATCAAGCGACTGTTCAATTTGAAAAAGTCGCAGAAATAGATTGGACGAATGAAGAAGTATCTCTTGCGCAATGCCGTGACACCCAAAGCGTTTTGTCTTATCTTGAAACCAGTTTGCTGACGAAGTGGCAGGCGCATCAGCAACAGCAATTGATGGCGTTGACACTGAAAGAAACGCAACATTTGGATGTGACCGTGGTGCAAGCCATTGTCAATGGTGAACTATTAAGCTACTTACAGCAGCAGCTTTTACAAAAAACGCAAGGTGATTTTTTTGTTTATCGCCTAATACTGCAAGCAGAGGAACCAACGAAAGAACCGATCTATTTAGCCGCTAGTCCCAACTTATTAACGGCATTAGAAAAAACATACTTAGATCCAGTTATTTTTGAAGATACCACCAAGGAATTGTTACGTTATCCAGAATTTGCTGGAATTTTTTCAATGGATGAGCAGTGGCGATTAGAGAGCTTGCGCCTAGCACATGAGCAAATTAATGAAGACTTTACTATTCAGGAGGACCCACTATGAAATTACTCGCAGTAGAGATTGTGGGCTTTGGAAAATGGCAACAACAGAAAATTACATTTGAATCTGGTAATCAATTGCTGTACGGCGCAAATGAAGTTGGCAAGTCCACATTGTATCAATTTATTCAAGCAATGCTGTTTGGGTTTCCCACAAAGGGCAAAAGAAAACGCGATTACGCACCTAAAAATGGTGGCTCGTATGGTGGTCGTTTGTGGTTGGCACATCCTGTGTTTGGGGAAGTTCAAGTCGAGCGTTTTAAAGAAAAAAATAAAGGGCAAGCAATCATTTATTATCAACAACAAATGGGGGATGAAAAAACCTTACAGCAAATGTTACATCCGCTAACGAAAAAGTTATTTCAAGAGGTTTTTACTTTCCAACAAGAACAATTAATTACGAGTGACAAGTTGACAGAAGAGGAACTGCAAACATCCTTGTTAGCCATTGGTGTTTCTGGTAGTCAACAACTTTTGACTTACCGAAATGCGTACTTTAAAGAAGCACAAAAAATCTTTAAAGGTAAAGGACAGCAGCCATTACTCAATCAGAAGTTGGCGGCTTATCAAGAACTAAAAGAGCAAATTCAAGAGAAAGAAGCGCAGCAACAAACTTTTCAACAATTAGAAGAAACGATTCGCGAAACAGAACAACAGCGAGTGACACTGCAACAGCAATTAAAAGAAACGCAACAGGACTTGTTACAGGTTGCGGAACAGCAACGTCACTTTCCCTTGTACGAAGAATGGCAGTCGCTACCTGAAGAAACAGAGAACGTTGTTTTAGTAAAAGAAGACCAAGTTCAATTAGAAGAAACCTTTCAAGAATATATGTACCTAGACAAAGAACGACAACGTTTGACCAAAGAGTTATCTCTTCAGTCAGAAGCGCTCGATGTTCCAGAAGGATATGCTTTTTACCTAGAACAAGAAGCATTGATTCAACAATTGTTGAATCAACGCTATGATATGCAACAATTGATGACGGAATCGGAATGGATGACCCAAACCTTTGAGCAAAATCGTCAAGAAATGGTCCTTTTAGAGAACGAATGGTCATGGTCGCCTGAACGACCACCACAGCTTTTTTATGACAACGAAACCGTTCAAAAGTGGCGCCAACAACAAGTTGCGTATACGCAAGCTCTTCAAAAAGGACAAGAACAGAAAGCATTCTTGGCTTCTCAAATTGAAAATCTGGAAGACCAGTTAACAGATTTTGAAAAAGCGCATGCCGCATTTTTTGGTGAAGCGACGCGTGCCCAAAAAGCACAGAAAACAAGTCAACCACTTTGGTTATTGCTAGGAAGTATCCTTGTATTACTCGGTTTCTTTTTGCCAAGCCCTTTAAAATGGGGCCTAGTTCTCGTGGGAGTTAGTTTTATCGCGAAAGAAGTGCTTAGCTACGCCACTAGAAAAGAAGCTTCCTCTGATGAAGTGAAAGAAGAGTGGCAGACAAAACTTTCGCAACTAGATTATTTAAATGAACAGTTCCAACAGGCGCTGAATCAAGAACGTGAGGCACAACTGCAAGTGGAACAACTTGAACAAGCAGTAGCGGAGCAAGCCCAAGTCCATCAATTAGGAAAAATGCAACAAATTGATACTTTAATGAATCAGCGGGAATTGATTACGCGCTATTTATTGCTTGTTCAAACAAATGAAGAACTCATGAGTCAATTGAAGGAAAATCAACAAAAACGCCAAGTATTTGAAGAACAAATCTTCCCATTGATGACGCATTTACCCTTGCAAGGAAAGAGCCTTTCCGAAAAGTTACACTTTTTAGAAGGGTTTGCTGAAGAAATGGAGAAAGTTCGCTTTGCTCAAGAGTATCAAGCAGATGGCTATCTCAAACAGCAGTTACGAGAGTTGAAAACTAAACAGCAAGAAGCATTAACACGAATTCAGCCTTTACTAATTCGTTATCGGATTCTATCAATCGCTGATGTTCCAAGTAGGATTCAACAGCTGACCACTCAGCAAGCCCAAGTTGGTCGTGGGCAAGAATTAGCGACGCAATTAGGTAATCTGTTTCCAGAAGCGGTAACAGAAGCAACGTTAAAAGACCGTTCTTTACAACTGGCGCAGCAACAAGCATTGGAAGAAAGCCAGTTAGATAAAATACAAGAACAGTATCAAGCGCTGATTTATGAAAAACAACAATTAATGACGGATGGTACCTTAGATGAGTTGTATCAACGACAAGCAATTTTAAAAGCGGAAATCAAAGAACTAGCTCAACGTTGGTCTGGGTATCAACTAGCGGGACAACTGCTAATGGACCTATTAACAGAGCTTTCGGAACAACAATTGCCCAGCTTATTACAGTATGCATCAAGCTACTTTGCACTTTTAACAAATCAGCGTTATCAATCAATCCAAGTAGCCGAAGGTCAACTAGTTGCGGTGACGAAAGAACAAGAAATGTTTTATTTACATGAATTATCAACTGGCACTAAAGATCAATTGATGATGGCTGTTCGTTTTGCCTTTTTAGCAGTCCAAGGCGAGCAACTGATTTGTCCAATTATCATTGATGATGGCTGGTTACACTATGATCATCAAAGAAAAGCCCAATTAGCTGAATTATTTACTAAATTTGGTCAAAAACAGCAAGTCATTTGTTTTTCTTCTGACCAAGAAATGGTAAGCTATTATCAGGACTTACAACAAAGAGTAATTGCGTTAGAAGGAGGAAGCGTCAAGTGAAAAAATTACGTGAATTAACAGTAGAAGAACTTTTTGAATCATTTGTTCTAATTAAAAATGCCGATGTACGTGTAGCTAAAAATGGGAAAAAGTTTATTGCCTTTACCTTTCAAGACACATCTGGCACGATTGACGGAAAATATTGGGACGCCTCTGAGGATGAAATTACACGATTTACTGCGGGAAACGTTGTTTTACTGAATGGGAAACGAGAAGTTTATCAAAATAAACCCCAAGTAAAAATTTTACACATGCGTTTAGCGACAGCAGAGGAACCAAGCCAGCCAAGTTTATATATGGAACGAGCGCCTTTGAAAAAAGAAGAGATGGTCGAGGAAATCAATCAAGTGATTTTTGAAATTACCAATGCTCATTGGAATCGTATTGTGCGCTATCTCATGACGAAATACCAACAAGAATTTTATGAATTTCCTGCAGCCAAACGGAACCATCATGCTTTTGCGAATGGCTTAGCTTACCACACTGTCTCAATGTTGCGCCTAGGCAAAGCAATTGCTAAGGAATATACTGAAATTAACACGTCACTATTATACGCGGGGATTATTTTACATGACTTAGGAAAAGTTTTAGAACTATCTGGTGCTATTACGACAGAATATACGGTGGCAGGGAACTTAATTGGTCATTTAGTTTTGGTGGATGAGGAAATTACCAAGGCGTGTTTGGCTTTGAAAATTGATGATCGAGAAGAAGATGTTGTCGTTCTTCGGCACATGGTCTTAGCCCACCATGGATTGTTAGAATATGGCTCACCTGTGCGACCAAGAATTATGGAAGCGGAAATCTTACATCAAATTGATACCATGGATGCGTCCATTCAAATGATGCTAGGGGCAATTCGTCAAACACAGCCTGGGGAGTATACGGAACGAATCTTTGGTTTAGATAACCGCAGTTTCTATGTTCCAAAAGATAAATAAAAAAAGGGAGTGGTCAATCGACCACTCTCTTTTTTATGCTTATTTAGAAGAAGATTCTGTTGTTTTGCTTGAAGAATCTGTTGCTTTTTCAGAGTCGCTTGTTTTGGTATCGCTTGTTTTAGAATCACTTGATTTTGATTCTTTTTTCTCTGAAGAAGCGCTTGAAGATTCAGTTTGCATGTAGCCTGCTAAAGCGTTCTTGAAGGCATCATCTTTAATTTTCACATTGGCCGCTTTTAATTCGTCACTAATGACTTTCGAAACAAATGTTTGATCGGCTAATTTTGTTTCTTCAGCAATTTTCTTGATCTCTTTTTCATAAGGTTTCATGTCATTGCCTTTTGCTTTGTTTTTCGTCATTTTCACTACATAGTAGGTTGTTTGGTAGGTTTGCATATTTGTTGCAGCAATTGGTTCTGACACTTCGCCATCTTTTAATTTGAAGGCAGCTTCTTTAACTTCGGCAGGAACAGTTGTTGCTTGTGAATCAAATTTAATTTTACCGCCATCTTTTTTCGTAGCAGTATCTGTTGATTTTTCTTTAGCAATTTTTGTGAAATCGCCGCCGTCAGTGATTTCTTTCTTGACAGCTTTGGCATCATCTTCTGAAGCAACTTGGATAATTTGTGCTTCTACTTCTGGATGGAAACTTGCCCAAGCTGTTTTTAAGTCTTCATCTGTAATTTTTAAGTGGGCTTTTAGACCTGCATCATAGGCTGCTCTTTGTTTTAACTGTTTCTTGAATGTTTTTTCAGTTAAACCAGCTTGTTTTAATGCATCAGAGAACTTTCCGCCTTGTGCTTCTACTTGTTCTTTGGCTTCGTCAAAGTTTTTTTGAATATCTTTGTCAGTTACTTTGTCGCCATATTTTTCTTCAAAGACTTTATAAATAACCATTTGGCTAAACGCTTGTTGGCTAGTGCTTTGTTCTTTAATTTGGTTATAAAAATCATCAACAGTAATTGTTGAACCTTTCATTGTTGCGATATCTTTTGAACCGCTTGAACACGCTGCTAAACTAAAAACGGCCATTGCGCCCGCTGCAGCTAAGATTAGTTTTTTCTTCATTCTCTTATGCACTCCTGTTTTTTTTAGTTTTATTTCTGTTATAACTATACCATACCTCATTTTGAAAAAGAAAGAGTCTCAGGCATAGTTTCAAACAAAATTCGTATTTACGTCACACTTTTTATTTTTTTAATAACAAAAGAAATAATTAACATAAAAGACTTTACTTTTGCTTGTTGGTTTGTGTGTCAGGTAATTCAGCCGTGATTTTAGCAATTTGTTCTTTAATTTGAGCAATCCGAGGTTCCGCTTGGAATTTGAAATCAGTGATTTCTTGTTGCAGGTCTTTTGAAAATTCAGTTGCCAGTGGAACGTTTTCTTCGACAACTGCCAAATTTCGTTGCACCTGATCCCAGTCATTCGTGACTTGATTTTTCAGTGAACGATAGTCCTCTAGCTCATTGATTAAATGTTGGCGTGTTTCTTTCCCGCTTCTTGGAGCAGCCAACAAGCCGCCAATGGTACCAGCAGCTGCGCCAAAAAAGAGACCTTTAATAAATTTTTTCATTTAGTTCACCTGCTTTGCAATGGTCTCAGCAATTTCTTGCATCGCTTCGGCGGAATAGTCCTCTTGATGGTTGCCAAAATGAATAGAGAAATCATCTTCTTTTGAATAACGGGGAATCAAATGAACGTGGGAATGGAAAACGGATTGATAAGCCACTTCCTTATTGTTATTTAAAATGTTTAATCCTTCCATTTCTGGAAAAGCTTTTTCTAATGCTCGTGCTACTTTAGGAATACGAGCAAAGACGTCGCTTGCTAAAACGTCATTATATTCAAAAATATCAGCAACATGTTGTTTTGGAATCATTAAGGTATGCCCTTTGGTCACTTGTGTAATGTCTAAAAACGCGTAGACTTTCTCGTCTTCATAGACTTTATAACTTGGGATTTCGCCGTTGATAATTTTACAAAAAATACAATCATTCATGAAAAATTCCTCTTTTCTCTAGGTTCTTTCCTTTACTTTACCACAAGTTGATTTCTCTGTGGATGAAAAAGTACGTGAGTTCGCTAAAAAGTTCGTTTCATTTCGTGTATAATAAGAGAAAGAAAAAAATCCATTTAATTAAGAGAGTAATTTTTGAATTCTTGGTTCGCTTAGGGTTTAATAATGGTAGAGAGAAAAGGTTGGAGGCAAAAGAAATGAGCTTAACAATTGAACATTTAACAGGAGGTTACGGCCATATTCCTGTCTTAAAAGATATTAATTTTGACGTCAAGTCTGGTGAAATGGTTGGTTTAATTGGCTTGAATGGTGCGGGGAAAAGTACCACCATCAAAAATATTATTGGGTTACTTACGCCGCAAAAAGGAAAAATTATGATTGACGGGGAAACATTGCAACAAGCCCCTGAAGAATATCGTAAAAAAATCGGGTATATTCCGGAAACACCTTCTTTATATGAAGAATTAACATTGAAAGAGCATATCGAAGTAACGGCCTTGGCTTATGATATTCCATTAGAAGAAGCGTTCAAACGAGCAGAACCATTACTAAAAACGTTCCGTTTAGACAATAAATTGGAATGGTTTCCTGCTAATTTTTCAAAAGGCATGAAACAAAAAGTCATGGTACTTTGTGCATTCTTAATTGAACCGAGTTTATATATTATTGATGAACCTTTTCTAGGCTTAGATCCTTTAGCAATTCATGCTTTATTAGAATTAATGGATACGATGCGTAAGCAAGGGGCAGCGATTTTAATGTCCACGCATATTTTAGCAACAGCTGAAAAATATTGTGATCGTTTTGTGGTGCTACACGAAGGGAAATTACGGGCAAACGGTACAATGGCTGAATTACGTGCAGAATTTAATTTACCAGAGTCTTCTTTAGATGATATTTATCTTGCCTTGACGAAGGAAGAAAAGGTGGGGTAACATGGGCGAATTTTTTAGTCAACGTTTGTCACGGCATTTCAAAAAAATGTCCAAGTACTTGCGCTATATTTTAAATGATCATTTTGTTTTAGTCTGTATGTTTTTATTAGGCGGATTAGGTCTGTACTATTCCCAGTTGTTAAAAGAATTACCTCGTGATTTTGTTTGGGGCAGACCGTTAATTCTATTGGGCTGGCTGCTACTCATTCAAGTTGGTAAGTTGGCTACTCTGACAGAAGAGCCAGACAAGGTGTTTTTATTACCAAAAGAAAAACAATTCGCTGCTTATCTGAAACGAGCGCTGCGCTACTCTTTACTTTTACCGATTGTAGTCAGCTTTCTAGGAAGTGGCCTATTGATGCCGTTGATTGTAGTCACAACAGGTTGGTCGTTTCAAACCTTCTTTTTATTTTTGGTCATGCTAGTTTGTATGATTTATACACATCTTAGTTTACAAAGCTATGGGCTCTATCATCTTTCGTCAACCACTTACCGTAGTTGGTGGTTTGTTTGGTTGATCAGTAGTCTCTTGATTATGACGGGAGCTATTTACTGGACGCCTTGGGTTGGTGTGATTGGTGGCATCATTCTGGCCGTTTGTTTATCGAGTATTTGGCAAAATAAGATGAAACAGAGTTTCTTGGATTGGGAAAAAATGATCCAAAAAGAACAAAACAGAATGCATAGAATTTATAAATTCATTCAGCTGTTTACAGATATTCCTGAAGTGAGTAGTACAGTGAAACGCCGTAAATACTTAGATCCTCTCCTCGGAGTAGTCAAAAAAACATCTGAGAACACGTATGCTTACTTATTCATTCGGAGCTTTTTACGAGGTAGCGAATATAGCGGCTTATTGTTTCGTTTGATTTTGGTTGGTGGCGTGCTACTCTTCTTTTTACAAGAATTCTGGATTGCGTTGGTAGTTGCTTTATTGTTTGTCTATTTAATCGGGTTCCAGTTGATTCCCATGTACACGCAATTTGATTATATGGTGATGACACAGCTATATCCAATTTCAATAGAAAAAAAACAAGCAGCGATTCGCCGGTTAATTAGCGGCGCATTATCTGTTGCGGCCATTATTTTTGGTGGGATTGTCTGCCTTCGTTTAGGCAGTTTGCAAAATAGCTTGATCATTCTGGGTGCCTTAATTGTAGAAGTTGTGATTTTCACTAAAATGTATGTTCCAATGCGCTTGAATAAGTTATAAAGATGAGAAAACCCAGCAAAATTTACAAAAGAACCACATAGAAGCTTGACGAAGCAAGGTTTGGCGACTAAAATGGTAATTGCTGTAAAAATTGCAATAAAATTGTGTTGAGATAGGAGATAATTTCCATGGAATTTCAGTTGGATAAAGACTGGCGTCTGCAGCCGATAAAGGGCGCAACTGGTCAAACATACATGGGAATAAAAGAAACCGAGAAAGTGTTCATTAAACGAAACACTTCTCCACTTCTTGCAGCATTGTCTAAAGAAGGGTTAGCCCCGAAGATGATTTGGACAAAGCGGACAGCGAATGGCGACGTACTAACAGCCCAAGAATGGCTGGAAGGACGTTTATTACATGCGGACGAAATTGGCAAACGCAATGACGTGATTGACGTGTTATACCAATTGCATCATTCCAATTTGCTGAAAGACATGTTGAAAAAAATTGGTGGCGAAGTTTGTACCCCGCTAACAATGTTGAAAGAGTATAAGCGTCAACTACCTAAAGAATTAAAACGAAACAGTTATTTAAAAGAAGTAATCACTTATTTATATAATCATTTACCAGAATATCCAGAAACTAGTTATGTAGCTGTTCACGGCGATGTGAATCATCGGAATTGGTTAGTCTCGAATAATTATCTCTATTTAGTAGATTGGGATTCTGTGATGGTCGCGGACCCAGCGGTAGATTTAGGAATGATTTTGAGTCATTATGTCCCTCGTTCCGGTTGGAATCAATGGTTACTATCTTATGGTTTAATCCCGAATGAAAGTACGGTTCAACGAATTTATTGGTATGGTTTATTTAGCTTTTTACAAGAGATTGTTCGTCATCACCAAGAGGGCGAAAGAAGAGCAATGACTGCAGAAATTTTACAATTAAAACGAATGTTTAGTAGTTAAACTAATTCATTTAACATCCACACAGGCTGGCGAATTTCACCAGTCTGTTTTTAAAAGAAAGGAATTTTAAATATGCGTGTAAGAAATAGACCCGGAGCAGCGGAATATATGGCAAAATATCCACAATATGTGGTAGAAGGTCCTGAAAAATGGCAAGGGAAATGGCAAGAACGTTTTGGCAATAATCATCCCATCCACATTGAAATTGGTTCAGGTAAAGGTCGTTTTATTTATGAAATGGCTAAAGCACATCCTGAAATTAATTATATTGGTATCGATATGCAATTAAGTATTTTATCGATTGCATTAGATAAACTAGTGGCCGATCCGTTACCTAATCTACAGTTATTGCGAGTAGACGGCGAAGCATTAACAGAATATTTTGCTGAAAATGAAGTAGATTTAATCTATTTAAATTTTTCAGATCCTTGGCCAAAGAAAAAACATGAAAAACGTCGTTTAACGTATAAAAACTTTTTAGCGACAGATGAAATTATTTTAAAACCAAATGGAGAAATTCATTTTAAAACGGATAATCAAGGGCTCTTCGAATACTCATTAAGTAGCTTTTCTAAATATGGCATGATTATTGAACGTGTGTGGCTAGATTTGCATAATAGCGAGTTTGAAGGCAACATTATGACAGAATACGAAGAAAAATTTTCTAGTCGTGGTCAACGAATCTATCGAGTAGAAGCACGTTTTGTTGCAAAATAAAAACAAGCATTCCTTTATTTTAAGTGAAGGAATGCTTGTTTTTTATTATTTAAGAAAGCCTAAGTTGTCGTTCTTAGAGCATAGGCGTCCAATAAAATTCTGGCCAGAATGGATAATGGTAACCGTGAACGCACTTCATAATCGGGGAAAAAGGAGCCTTCTGATTTGAAGCCTACGAACGGAATTTCAATGTATTTCATTAAACTAGAGTGTTTGCTTGCAGTTAAAAGGATAGTCCCAATTTCTGAGTCGTAACAGTTTTTACCAGCGACAACTAATTCTTGGGTTTCTCCGTTTAAAGAAACAAAAAGAGCCACATCCTTTTTTGATAACTTTTTACTAATATTTTTAATAATTTCTGGGTCCGTATGCAGTTCACAGTATTTGCCAGCCAATTGAAACTTAACCATCATTTCCTGAGCAATTAATTCTGAAAAACCTCTAGCAAAGATAATAATCCGTCGAGAAGCCTTGATTTTTTGGATCGCATCTTCGATATTACCAATTTCAATCATGTTAATCGTGCGAGTTACTTCTTCTTCATTCTTTAAAATGGCTGTCCGAATTCCTCGGTCTACTTTTTCTAATGCTGAAAAATTTATATTTTGGTTTTCTTTATCTTTCAAGTGATGCTTGAAGGATGTGAAACCTTCATAGCCTTTCTTTTTCATGGTTCTTACAATCGTCGCAGTTGATACATTGGCTCGTTCGCTTAATTTTACAATGGAATAATCAGGGATTTCTAAAATATGTGTTTCGATAAAATGCCAGAGATATTGCTCTGACTCACTCAATTTTTGTTCCATAATGACCAGCCCTTCTTTCTTTCACTAAAAAAACATTTATAAGCCTATTTTTAATGAAAAAAAATAAAAAAGCTAGAGAAATTATGAAATTGTAAATGTTTTCTATATTTTTGCGAAAGAATGAAAACCTTTACATGGCATTTTGAGACATAATAAAGAGGAGAAAGGAGGAACTACAGTGACTATTTATACATGTACATTAAATTTAGCCATTGATTTATTTATCGAAACAGAAGAGCTAGTTCCTTTTGTCGTGAATCGTACGAAGGAAGATGATATTCAAGCAAACGGGAAAGGAGTCAATGTTTCCCTAATTTTAAAGATGTTAGGGATTGATAATACCGCTTTGGGAGTCAAAGCTGGTTTCACTGGGAACTATGTCGAGGACTATTTAAAAGAAAAAGAAATAACCACTGATTTTATCGAAGTCGCTGGTACAACGAGAATTAATGTGTTTACAAAAGTTACCCAAGATCAAAAGGAATACAAATTAGTCAATAAGGGACCAAAATTATCTGAAGAACATGTACAACGTTTTTTGAAAAAATTTTCAGAGTTACGTAAAGGGGATTATTTGTGCGTATCAGGAAGTTTACCACAAGGGGTTTCGCCAAGTATTTTGATTGAAATTAGCCGAATTTGTTTTGAAAAACAGGTGTTCTTAATCTTAGACAGTAGTTATGAAGAAATTTTAGATTGTTTGCCTTATCAACCATTTTTATTGAAACCAAATGAAGAAGAACTTCAAGAGTGGTTTCATACAGAAGTGCAGACTAAGGACGATTACATTTTTTACGGACAAGAATTACTGAAGCGGGGAGCCAAAAATATTTTACTTTCTTTAGGTAGTGAAGGGGCTTTATTTATGAATAATGAAAAGGTTCTTTCAGGTAATTCACCAACTGGAATGGTTGTGAATACAGCTTGTTCAGGGGATGCAATGTTAGGTACCTTTTTAGCTGGTTGGCATCAAGGACTTTCATTGGAAAAAAATTTGAAAAGAAGTATTGCAGCAGGTAGTTCAACAGCATTTCGCAAAGGATTGACAGATTTTTCAGATGTTCAGGAGTTAGAGCAACAAATAAAGATTCAAGAGGAGGAATAAACAGATGGCTACGTATCAATTAATAGCTGCTACAGGTTGTCCGACGGGAATAGCGCACACGTATATGGCACAGGAGGCATTGGAACAAGCTGCGAAACGTAAAGGTATTACGATTAAGGTTGAAACACATGGTCAGATTGGTATAGAAAACGAGTTAACACCTGCAGAAATCCAAGGAGCGGAGGCAGTCATTATTGCCGCCGACAAAGACGTTCAAGCAGAACGTTTTGCTGGGAAACGAATCATTGATGTCCCTGTCAGTGTGGGAATTAAAGAAGCAGATCGCTTAATTGAAGAAGCGCTCGCAGGCAAAGGATCGATTGCGGCCGAAAACCAAGCAGTGGATGAACTTGAACAGGAAACACAGATTTCTTCAGGAAATGTTGGACATAGTATTTATAAAAACTTAATGAATGGCGTCTCTCACATGTTGCCGTTTGTAGTAGCAGGCGGCGTTTTAATTGCTCTTTCTTTTGCTATTTGGGGCATTTATTCATTTGATCCAGAAAGTAGTCAGTATAATGCTACCGCTGCTATGTTAAAAAGTATTGGTGATGCCTCAATGGGCATGATGGTGCCAATCTTATCTGCGTATATCGCAGAGGGGATTGCCAAACGACCTGGTTTGGTTGTGGGCTTTGTCGGTGGTTTGATTGCTAACACTGGTGGCACTGGCTTTTTAGGAGGGATATTATCTGGTTTTCTTGCTGGGTATTTCATTCTTTTATTACAAAGAGTATTTAAAGGCTTGCCTAAATCATTAGATGGTTTAAAAGCAATTTTCCTTTATCCAGTCATTGGCGTTGCAGTTATTGGTATCACTATGTCTTTACTAGCAGATCCGATGAAAGCTGTTAACGAAGGAATGATGAGCTTTTTAGCTAGTTTCCAAAACTCCAGTCCGTTGGTTTTAGGAATTATTGTGGGTTGTATGTGTGCCTTTGATATGGGAGGTCCAGTTAATAAAGCGGCCTATGTTACTGGGACGGCACTCTTAGCTCAAGGAAATACTTCTTTTATGGCAGGAGTTTCTGCTGCCTGCATAGCGCCACCTTTAATTACAGGCTTTGCTACATTATTCTTTGGAAAATACTTTGACACAAATGAACGCAATGCGGGGCTAGTGAACTTTATTTTAGGCTCCACACATATTACAGAAGGCGCTATTCCGTTTGCGGCAAAAGACCCCTTGAAGGTTTTACCAATTATGATGCTCGGATCTTCAATTGCGGCAGTCCTAACGTATATGTTTGGGGTACAAGTGCCAGCACCTCATGGAGGATTTCTTGTTCTACCAGTTGTTACTCACGCTGTTCAATGGGTTTTGGCAATTTTAGCTGGTTCATTGGTAGGTGGCTTATTGCTAGGTTTTGTACAAAAAAGTAGAATCGCCAAACAAGAGCAATCGTTATCAAAAAAATGAAATAACAGGAATTAGGAGTGGATGAAATGGCTTTTATTAAAGAAAATCATATTTTTTTAAATCAACAGTTACAAACGCAAGAGGATGTTTTTCACTTTTTAGCAAAAAAATCAACAGAATTGGAAGTTGCTCAGGACGCACAGGAAGTTTTCGATAAACTGAACGAGCGAGAACAAGAAGGAACAACGGGGATGATGAATGGATTTGCGATACCTCATGCAAAAGCAGCAACGATTCAACAAGCGGCCATTATCATCGTTACCTTGGACCAAGGTGTTGAGTGGCAGAGTCTTGACAACCAATTAACGGAGTTTGTGATTGCGCTGTTTATTCCAGATGCCGAAGCTGGCACGACACATTTGAAATTACTCTCTTCTGTTGCGCGCCTCTTATTAAGAGAAGAAGTTACTTCTGGACTGAAACAAGCAAGTTCGCCAGCTGAAATTGCTACGTTACTAAATAATCAATTAGGAGAGGGAACAGAATGAAAAAAATTAGTGAACAAAAACGTAAACATTTAGAAAATCTGGTAGATGATCAAGGGATTATTGGCGCACTAGCCATTGATCAACGTGGGGCCTTAAAACGCATGATGGGAAAATACAAAGAGGTGACTGCGCAAGAAATCAGTGACTTTAAAGTATTAGTATCTCGTTGCTTAACACCAGAGACTTCAGCAATTTTGTTGGATCCAGAATATGGCCTAGCTGCTGCTGAAAATCGAGCACAGACTTCAGGTTTGTTACTTGCGTATGAAAAAACGGGCTACGATGCTTCGACACCAGGACGGTTACCCGATAGTCTTGATGTTTGGTCGGTTAAGCGTTTAAAAGAAGCGGGCGCAGACGCGTGTAAATTTTTGCTTTACTACGATGTTGACGAAAGTGAAGCAATCAATGAGCGAAAGAAAGCTTATATAGAACGGATTGGTTCAGAGTGTTTAGCCGAAGAAATTCCATTCTTTTTAGAAATTGTCTCTTATGATGCAAACAATTCGGATAGTGCTTCAAAAGAATACGCTAAAGTAAAACCGCACAAAGTAATTGAAGCGATGAAAGAATTTTCAAAGGATCGCTATAATGTTGATGTTTTAAAAGTAGAAGTCCCTGTGAACATGAATTTTGTAGAAGGTTTTGGCACTGAAAGTCTTTATAGCCAAGATGAAGCACAGGCCTTTTTCAACATGCAAAGTGAAGCAACACAACTTCCATTTATTTTCTTGAGTGCAGGGGTTAGTGCTACGATGTTTCAGGAAACATTGAAATTTGCAAAAAAAGCAGGTTCCTCGTTTAATGGAGTCTTATGTGGTCGCGCAACTTGGGCAGACGGCGTGCTTCCATTTGTTCAACAAGGTGCTGAAGCAGCCGTTGCGTGGCTTGAAACAACTGGTAAAACAAATGTTGAAGAATTGAATCAGGTTTTAAGAGAGAGCGCAGTATCAGTCTTTGAAAAAATACAGTAATTAAGCTGAAAATATATACTGAATTTAAACTATTTGGTCATCTGAATTAAATTTTTTCAGAAATCGTCTTCTTTAAGTGAACTCAATGTACGCAAACTCAAAAGATATGATATAATTATTTCGATATCGATGTATGAACACCCAAAAAGTAACATTGCTTTACTTTATTTGGGGAAAGTTGGGGTATTATGGGAATTCCTAAAGAAGGCGAGTTTGTAACCATTCAGAGTTATAAACATGACGGACATTTACATCGAACGTGGCGTGATACGATGGTACTAAAAACGAGCGAGTATTCTTTAATTGGTGTGAACGATCACACGTTAGTAACGGAATCCGACGGACGTCGGTGGGTGACTCGTGAACCAGCCATTGTTTATTTTCACAAGAAATATTGGTTCAATATAATAGCAATGATTAGAGAAAAGGGGGTTTCGTATTACTGCAATCTGGCTTCGCCATATGTTTTAGATGACGAAGCGTTGAAGTATATTGATTATGATTTAGATATCAAGGTTTTTCCAGATGGTGAAAAACGTTTACTAGACGTTGATGAATATGAATTTCATAGCAAACTAATGGATTATCCAGAAGATATTGACTTCATTTTAAAAGAAAATGTCAAGACTTTAGTGGATTGGATTAATAACGAAAAAGGCCCCTTCTCGCCCGAGTATGTAGATATCTGGTATCAACGTTATCAACAGCTATCAAAAAAATAGCCGATGTAAACAGCCCACAAAAGGAGCTTGGAGCATTAGCCAAAATGGCTAATGCTCCAAGCTCTAAATTTTCCGATTTAATTGGTGTTATAGTTCTTTGTTCATTTCGTAGTGTTCAATGCCAGCATCCATAAAAGGTGCTCCTGTTTTTTGATAACCTAAACGTTCATAGAAGCCTACAGCGGTGACTTGTGCTCCTAGAGTAATCTTGTGGTAGCCTTGTTCTTTGGCAAAATTTTCCGCCGCTTCCATAATCACTCGTCCATAGTCGGCGCCACGGTAAGCTTTTTCAACGGCCATTCGTTGTAATTTCATAACGCCATTTTCTAGTGGAAGCAAGCGACAAGTTGCGACAGCTACATGGTTCGTGTACAAAACAAAGTGAATACAATGTGCTTCATATTCATCGATTTCCATCTCTTCTGGTACCCCTTGTTCCGCTACGAATACGCGTTGACGAAGCCGGACAGCATCTAAATAAAGATCACTCATGGTATCTTTTGTTTGAGCTACATGCATAGAAAAACCCCCAAGTTCAGAATCTGTTTCTATTTTATTATACCATGAAAAAGTTCTAGCAATGAAGTATTCTCAATGACTGAGGGGGGGAAGGTGTGATAAAATAAAACAGCAACAATTGAATAAAAATAAAGGAGGAGCCGCTGTGATTAATCGATTTAAAGAATCGAAATTATTTTTCTGGTCAGTTGAATTACTTGTCGTGGCCATGCTATTATTTATTGCTTCGAAAATTAATTTCTTATTTGCACCGATTGGGACATTCTTTTCAACGTTGTTTGCCCCAGTCTTAGTAGCAGGCTTTTTGTATTATTTACTAAATCCTGTGGTCAATCTACTAATGAAGACGAAAATGAAACGAATTTATGCCGTCTTACTGGTATTTTTATTACTAATCATCGCATTAGTTCTGATCTTATTAACAATTATCCCTAAGTTGGCAGATCAGCTAGCTAGTTTAGCATCAAGTATGCCGGATTTCTTTAAACAAGTGGAGACCTGGATTTATGAGATTGCGGAGTTACCTATTTTTAAACAAATTGATTTAACAAGCTATATTGAAAAAATGGATATTTCTTATGCCAATATTATCCAACAATTTTTAAGTAGTTTATCAAGTAGCTTAGGTTCAATCGTATCAACGGTGGCGTCAACCACTATTGTTTTGGTCACTGCGCCATTTATTTTATTTTATATGTTAAAAGATGGAGATAAGCTAGTACCAGCGATTCAACGCTTTTTACCTGAGAAAAGAAAAGATGATATTGTGGATCTTTTAGGACAATTGAACCAAACCTTATCCAGTTATATTAGTGGACAAGCGATTGAATGTTTATTTGTCGGTACATTTACGATTATTGGGTATTCATTGCTTGGCGTTCGTTATGCCTTTTTATTTGGTGTCATTGCCGGCTTTACGAATTTGATTCCCTATCTAGGACCTTATCTAGGATTAGCGCCTGCTGTCTTAGTGACCATCTTTAATGAACCCGTCAAAGCAGCCTTATGTTGTTTAGTGGTGCTAGTGGTTCAACAATTGGACGGAAATATTATTTATCCAAACGTTATCGGAAAATCTCTAAAAATCCATCCATTAACGATTATTTTAATTTTATTGGTAGCAGGAAATTTAGCAGGTTTGCTAGGTATTTTCCTCGGTGTCCCATTTTACGCAATCTGCCGGACCATTATCTACTATGTTATTGATATGGTCAAAGCGGGTCGTAGTGAAAAAGTTACCAATGCCGTTCTTTTAGGGAATGAAACAAATACGAAAGAAAATAACGGTTAATGATTGAATCCGCTAATCTTTCGTGCTATGATTTTATGGATTAGGATAGAAAATAACCTGTCATAATACTGATTGTGTCTGTTTCTAAGCCTAACCATAAAAAGAGGAAGAACGTTAAAAGAGTACGAAAGTACAGCCTCGGAATTATCAACAATTAAGGAGAGAGAGAACATTATGAATAATGCTGACCCTGAGAGTCAGTCGCTAATTGCGCAACTTCTATTATTAGTCGTGTTGACGTTTATCAATGCCTTTTTGGCAGCGGCGGAAATTGCAGTCGTATCTGTTAACAAGAATCGTGTGGAACAAAAAGCGGAAGACGGCGACGCAAAAGCTCAAAAATTGCTTAAGGTATTGCAAGACCCCAATAACTTTTTATCCACAATCCAAGTAGGGATTACTTTGGTTAATATCCTATCTGGTGCTTCATTAGCAGAGACTTTATCTAGTCGTTTGGCCCCTGTATTAGGTGGCGGCGCCGCAGCTAAGAGTCTTGCCAGTATCATTATCTTAGCTTTGTTAACGTACGTTTCTATTGTATTTGGTGAATTATACCCTAAACGAATTGCTATGAATAAATCAGAAGAAGTCGCTCAATTGACTTCTGGTGCAGTCCGCTTTTTAGGAGTTATCGCGCGTCCCTTCGTTTGGTTGCTATCGGCTTCGACCGATTTATTATCCAAAATCACACCAATGACTTTCGATGATGCTGATTCGAAGATGACACGAGATGAAATGCGCTACATGCTTGAAACAGAAGGTGTTTTGGAAAACGAAGAACTAGAAATGTTACAAGGTGTCTTTTCATTAGATACAAAAGTGGCACGAGAAGTAATGGTTCCTCGGACAGACGCATTCATGGTTGATATCCAAGATGATGTCCAAGAAAACATCAATTTAATTTTAGGAGAAAATTATTCTCGGATTCCTGTTTATAGTGAAGACAAAGATAAAATTGTTGGTATTTTACATACCAAAACGTTACTAAAAGCTGCACGTAATTTAGGCTTTGAAAACATTGAATTAGGCGCGATTATCCAAGAACCATTATTTGTCCCAGAAACCATTTTTATTGATGATTTACTTTATGAGTTAAAACGAACACAAAACCAAATGGCGATTTTACTAGATGAATATGGCGGTGTTGTCGGTTTAGCAACACTGGAAGATTTACTAGAAGAAATCGTTGGTGAAATTGACGATGAAACAGATGAAGTAGAAAATTTATATACACAAGTGGCCGACAATGAATATTTGGTTCAAGGACGCATGTTAATTGACGAATTTAATGAAGTATTTGAAACAGATTTACACATGAGCGATGTTGATACAATGGCGGGTTACTTAATTACAGCATTAGGAACCATTCCTGATGAAGGGGAAAAACCTTCTTTTGAAGTGGGCAATATTAAGTTAACTGCTGAAGAAATGGAAGGCACACGTTTGCTAGTCTTACGCGTTCATTTCTACGATGAAGAAACTGTCGATGAAGAACCAGAAGAAAATCGTCGTTTTTTCCGTAAAGAAATGGAAGATGACGAACCAAGACGTTAAAAATAACCTGTGACATCAGTCGTTTTGACTAATGTCGCAGGTTTTCCTTTTAAAAAACAGCCAACAGCAGCTCTTTATTCTCAAGGCTTGACATGATATACTAGCAAAGGTTAATCAAAAATTATGCTGAAGAAAATAAATAAATAAACATCACAAGTGATAAGGAGATTTTTATGACGATCAATCAAAAAGAAGCAGTCGATAGTCGCCGTACGTTTGCGATTATTTCCCATCCGGATGCCGGGAAAACAACGATTACTGAACAATTATTATTATTTGGGGGCGCCATCCGCCAAGCTGGAACAGTCAAAGGGAAAAAAACAGGGAACTTTGCCAAATCTGACTGGATGGAAATTGAAAAACAACGGGGAATTTCGGTAACGAGTTCTGTGATGCAATTTGACTATCAAGACAAACGGATTAATATCTTGGACACCCCAGGGCATGAGGATTTCTCAGAGGATACGTATCGGACCTTAATGGCCGTGGATAGTGCTGTGATGGTTATTGACAGTGCCAAAGGGATTGAAGCACAAACGAAAAAACTTTTCCAAGTTGTTAAAAAACGTGGTATTCCAATTTTTACTTTTATTAACAAATTGGACCGTGACGGACGGGAACCATTGGAACTTTTAGAAGAATTGGAAGAACTATTGGATATTGAATCTTATCCAATGAACTGGCCAATTGGTATGGGAAAAGGCCTAGAAGGTCTATACGATATTTATAATGAACGCGTGGAATTATATCGTCCAGAAAATAATGGCGGGGAGCGTTTTATTCCTTTAAAAGATGGCGATATACCAAGCGATTTACCATTGCACAATAACAGCGTTTATCAACAAGTGTTGGAAGATGTTGAGTTATTGGTAGAAGCAGGCGATGAATTTAGCGAGGAAAAAATCGCTCGTGGTGATCAAACGCCAGTCTTCTTCGGTTCTGCTTTGACAAACTTTGGGGTTCAAACATTTTTAGAAACCTTCTTACAATTTGCGCCTGCGCCACATGCGCATAAAACAGAAGAGGGTGGCGAAGTAAGTCCTTATGAAAAAGAATTTTCAGGCTTTGTCTTTAAAATTCAAGCGAATATGAACCCCGCCCATCGTGATCGAATTGCTTTTGTTCGAATTTGTTCAGGTGTTTTTGAAAGAGGCATGGACGTGACCTTAGGTAGAACAGGCAAAAAAGTCAAATTAAGTAACGTGACGCAATTTATGGCGGATGCCCGCGAAAACGTCACAGAAGCTGTTGCAGGCGATATTATCGGCGTGTATGACACAGGAAATTACCAAATTGGCGATACTTTGTATGAAGGGAAAATGAATGTTCAATACGAAGAGTTGCCGTCATTTACCCCTGAATTATTCATGAAAGTGACTGCCAAAAACGTAATGAAACAAAAATCTTTCCATAAAGGAATTTACCAACTGGTTCAAGAAGGAGCCATTCAATTATACAAAACATATTTAACGGAAGAATATATCATTGGCGCCGTAGGTCAATTGCAGTTTGAAGTTTTCCAATACCGAATGTCTAATGAATACAATGCTGAAGTGGTAATGACGCCAATGGGTTCTAAAATTGCCCGCTGGATTAATCCAGAAGATTTAGATGAACGCATGAGCTCTAGCCGAAACATTTTGGCACGGGACCGTTTCGATCAACCTTTGTTCTTATTTGAAAACCAATTTGCGGAACGCTGGTTTGCGGATAAATATCCAGATGTTGAACTGAAAAGTTTGATGTAAAATTAATTTGTAATCAATCAGTAGCTGAATCTTTAGAAGATTGAAGCTCGGCGCAGTCATTCTCAAGATGATTGCGCTGAGCTTTTTCTTGTTATAAGGTATTAAAGTAGGCGTGATTGTTTTTTTTGAGATAGAATACTTACTATAACGAACCTATCAAGGAGTGGACAAGAACATGAATTTTTATGGCATCGAGTATTTAAAAAGCCAATCTAATTTAAATGATTACTTAAAGTATTTTTTTATTTTTGCTTTGTTAATCGGGCTAGTCATTGTGTTTAGTTTTTATGTGCGACATCAAATTCAAACGAAATATCGTGAATTAAGTATTATTATTTTTTTATCATTATTATTTGTTTTAGGGGTTCAATATTCCAATTATCAACTGAACCAAAATCAGCATTCACAATCTTCACAAATGGTACATTTTGTCGAACAAGTGGCACAGGAAAAAAAAGTTTCTCCAGAAAAAGTTTATGTCAATGGTACACAATTGGCTGACGGAACCATAGTTAAAATTGACGAAGTGTTTTACAAAATGAGTTTAAGTACGGATCAGCAGTCTTATACGTTACAAGAAACGTATTTATTAACACCAACGATTGAAATCATAAAGTAAAGTGAGGGAAAATTAATGCAGTTTTATAGTCCAATTATTATTAAATTTGCTTTAGGTATTATTTGTTTAATTGTCCAAATTAATTTGATGGGAAAAGGGAATTTGGCGCCCACATCGGCTATGGACCAAGTGCAAAACTATGTATTGGGGGGCATTATTGGTGGTGTTATTTATAATGATTCAATTACGGTGCTCCAATTTGTATTAGTGTTAATTTTGTGGACATTATTAGTCTTAATTTTAAAATTTGCAAAAGAACACAATCGCTATGTGAAGCAAATTGTGGATGGTAAACCCATTACTTTAATCAAGGATGGACAGGTTGTGGTGAAGGAATGTTTGAAAAATGGTATTTCTGCAAATGATCTAATGTTTAAATTACGAGCAAATGGTATTTATGAAGTCCAGCTTGTTAAACGGGCGGTTTTAGAACAAAATGGTCAATTAACAATCGTCGAATATGGCGATGAAAGTATTCGTTATCCGATTATTGTGGACGGTCAAGCCAACATGGATGTCCTAGAGTTAATCAAAAAAGATGAGCACTGGCTATTAACGCAAATCCAAGAACAAGGATTTCAAAGATTACAGGAAATCTATTTAGGTGAGTATTTATCTGGACAGTTAAGTTTATCGCCGTATGAAGAAAAAACGATTGCTTAGCTATACTTTTCATTCTACTTATATTAAAATTAAATGGTAATTCAATGAGTTTTAAAAGGAGGGAAAATGAAAACTAAAAAGATAGTTGTCGGGTTATTTTGTTCAATGATTGTTTTAATGGGGTGCCAACCAGATCAACGAACTGAAAAAATGAAAGAAAGTACTGAAGCAGAAGCAGTCCAAGTAACGAGTGGTGCCTCGGCAGCCACTAATGCCACTTCTGTAAAGCGGGAGGAGCAGACAAACACGAATGATCAACCGAAGGAGAGTGCTGCCAAAGTGAGTTATGAGCGTAATGGACATACCTTTGAAGTTGATGCTGTTTCTGGCGCTACAGTAGAAGCTAATAATGGACAATCAGGAATTAGTCCAGAAGAAAAAGCTCAAAAGATGTATTGGTCAGGTCGTCCAGAAATCGGGGAAGTTCAAGGGGATTATTATCATCATGAAGTCGTGTTTGATGGCGGCTATACGGCTTTAATTGATGTCGTTGTTAAGGATCAACAAATTCAGTTAGTGGAATTTGATGAACGTGGACCTAAAAACTATTATTCTGAAGAATGGGCAGGAGTGACAAAACGTTTATCCGGCTATGCAAATTTTCAAGCGAACAACGCCCGAACTGATCAATCGTTAGTGACTGTTGTTAATACGATGACTTTTCTAGAAAATCAAATGGTTGCTGAAAATCGCCTAGATGGCGCCTTCCAGACAGCCAAAGGTCAATCCAATAGCGCTAATAATGGCTATCTTCCTGCTGCTAGGGCTTTAGCCAAGGAAATCAAAGAACCTTCAAAAGAACATTATACAAGTCTAACAGAAGATTTTGAGGAGGGGCTTTCTGGACGTTTAACTGTTATTACGTTAAAAGATTCAGGGAAAATAACCGATCTTCGTTATGATGAATATTTTGCAGATACAGAAGAAGAGATTAAAGATGCGAAACTGAAGGCTTATTCTCGCCAATCAAAATATTTTTCTAAAGATTATGCTCAAAAATCGGGGGAAAATTTCAAAAAAGAAGTGGATGACTTAAGAAAAAAAGCAATCGAGGAAAATAAATTAGTCAGTCCGACAAATGAGGAAGCCTGGTCGGAAAATTATCAAAGTCTTGTAAAAAAAATAACGTCACAATAAATTAAAAAAACTGCCGAAGTGGGGAAACTTCGGCAGTTTTTTTTAGTTTTCCATGAGGGAAACTTTTAATGGAACAGACACTTCGGTCACATGGTTTAACTCAATGATAGAAATTTCATCTGGGTCATAAGCCTCTTTAGGTAATCGTTTTAACAGTTTTGCTAAAATTTCTTTTACTTCTGTCGGACGAATGCGACGATTTTTATTCATAATCAGAACTTCCACATGGTGAGCTGCTTCTGAATAGACAGCGGTCGTATTTCCTGCTGAGTAGACTTTTACAAAGTAAGCATCCGTGTTTTCCAATTGTTTATTTACTAATTGTTTGTAGCTATTGGTCACATTCACTAATTTCATTTTATCACCTCATTATAGTTGTGTGCTGCAAAAGAGCGTTTCCAATTATGTACAGGAGTTCCAGATTGAATTTTTTCTATGAGGAACAAGTATACGAATATCTTTCTTCTATTATAGTTTTTTTTGATGAAAATAAAAAGTGAAAAGCATAAAAAAATCCGCACGCATTGTTATTAATGCGTGTGGATTTTTGATTATTCTGCTTGGTCAGATGTTGAAGTTTCTGTTTTAGTCACTTCTTGTGCGCCAGTTACGATAATTTTACCTTCGTTATCTAACGCTGCGACTAATTGATGATTTTCAGGATGATCTAGATAGTATTCAGCAATGCCGTCTTCAATTTGTTCTTGAATTGTTCGACGTAAAGGACGAGCGCCCATTGCAGGATCATAACCTAAATCAACGAGTTTCTCTTTGACTTCTGTTGGAACCTCAATGTGTAATTTTTGTTTAGCTAATAAGCCATTTACTTCTTCTAACATCAAGCTGACAATGTTCATCAGGTTTTCTTTGCTTAATGCTTTGAATTCGATAATACCATCGAAACGGTTAAGGAATTCGGGGGTGAAGAAGTTGTTCAATTGACCTAAAACAGATTTAGTCACACCTTCACGGGCAGCACCGAAGCCAACGTTGGCTTCCACAGCTCCTGTTCCAGCATTACTTGTCATGATAATGATGGTGTCTTTAAAGCTGACTGTACGACCTTGTGCATCTGTTAAACGACCATCGTCGAGAATTTGTAAAAACATGTGTAAAACATCAGGATGCGCTTTTTCAATTTCATCCAATAAAATTAAACTATAAGGATTACGACGGACTTTTTCTGTGAGTTGTCCAGCTTCGTCATAACCAACATAGCCTGGAGGAGAACCAATCAGTTTAGAAACACTGTGTTTTTCCATATACTCACTCATATCAAAACGAACCATCGAATCTTCTGAACCGAATAGCTCAAAAGCTAATTGTTTTGCTAATTCTGTTTTACCAACGCCTGTTGGCCCAACAAATAAGAAGGAACCAATTGGGCGGTTTTGTTTGCCTAGGCCTACACGATTGCGACGAATCGCTTTAGCTACTTTATCGACGGCATCATCTTGTCCGACAACATGAGCTTTTAAGTCAACAGCTAAATTTTTCAATTGGGTTTGTTCTTTTTCTTTTAAGTCACCGACAGGAATGCCAGTTTTTTGTTCCACAATGGCTTCAATATCTTTTTCAGTGATGACGGGTGTTTCTTCATCGCTGATTTGTTTTTCTTTCATTGCTTGTAATTTATTGATTTGATCACGATAATAAGCCGCTTTTTCAAAATCTTCTTCTGCGGAAGCTTGTTGTTTTTGTTGTTCCGCTTCTGCTAATTTTTTATCAATTGTTTTTGGATCGACGAGTTGGATAGTTAGATTCATTTTTGAACCAGATTCATCTAACAAGTCAATCGCTTTATCTGGTAAAAAGCGATCTTGAATGTAACGATTGGATAAGTTTGCTGCTGCGTTAATCGCTTCATCTGTATATTTAACATGATGATAATCTTCATAACGTTTTTGCAAACCATGTAAAATCGTTATGGTTTCGGCAACGGTTGGCTCATCTACTTGGACTGGTTGCATCCGACGTTCTAAGGCAGCATCTTTTTCAATAATACGGTACTCATTTAAAGTTGTGGCACCGACTAATTGTAATTCACCACGTGCTAAGGCTGGTTTTAAAATATTGCCAGCATCCATATTGCCATCACCAGCAGCACCAGCACCCACAATTTCATGGACTTCATCAATAAATAAAATGACATTTTCAGCTTCAGTGATTTCTTCAATCAATTTTTGCATCCGTTCTTCAAATTGTCCGCGAATACCAGTTCCTTGAACAAGTGAAACCACATCTAAACGAATGACTTCTTTGTCCAATAATTTTTGGGGCACATCGCCATCGACAATTTTTTGGGCTAAACCTTCGACAACGGCTGTTTTACCAACACCTGGTTCACCGATTAAAACGGGGTTGTTTTTTGTACGGCGATTTAAGATTTCAATGACACGCTTAATTTCTTGGTCACGTCCTACCACAGGATCGATATCTCCTTGGCGTGCCGCTTCGGTGATGTTAATCCCATACTCGCCTAGTAAACCTTGACCAGCGCCAGCGCCTCCGCGAGGGGGTTGACCTCCATTACCACCATCACCAAATTGAGTGGGTGGTGTTTGTTGTTCATAAGGATTACCTTGTTGCATTTGGCGAGAAAGAGAACGATATAAATCGTCTAAACTCCCAAAGCCAAAAGGGTCTTGTCCCATATTTTGAGGGGAATTATTTGCTTGATTTTTTAATTTTTGATAGCAGCTTTGGCAATAGTCCAGTTGTTTTCTTTGACCATTCACATTTGCATATAAATGAATTGTTGCTTCATTTTGTTGACAATTTTGACAAATCATTGAATGAAACACATCCTTTCAAAATAACTGAGGCCAGAAAAATAGTTGTTTGCTCTATTATTTCTAATAAACAGACCATTTTTCCTCAAACCAGCCAAGTACTAGATAGCAGGAATAAATTCTATCTATAAAACCACTTGACCATTTTTGACCTTTGAGGTTATTATAGCATTTTTTGTAAGAGAATCAAGTAAAAGACCTTGTTTAAAAAAAGGCAAAGATTCGATTTTTTTACAGACAATTGCGCCATTTTCAAGTAAACTATAAGAGTTGATATTTAAGAGAAAGAGTGGTGAAATCAATGGCTGAAAATCCTTTTGTAGAAAAAATTGCTTCATTAAAAGCTGGAGAAATCTCTGAATTAATCGTGGAGCAAAATGAATTTTTCCAATTTCGTGATGCTTGGATTTCTTTACCTGACCGCGCGGAAATTGTTGGAGAAGCGGGGTTAAATGGACGAATCATTTATCGTTACCAAAAAGAGGAAGAATAGTCAGTGCAAAACATCACGAAATTTAAGCAAAAAGTGTTGTGTAAGATAGAAAAAAATGGTAATCTTAGAAACTGAAAGGGTCTTTTTTCGAGTAGACGTTTGATTTTAGCGTATCAAGAAAGGAAAACCCTAACATAAAAATTTTTTATTTACGAAGGAGACCGATTTATATGGAAAAGAAAGAATTTCACATTGTAGCAGAAACAGGAATTCACGCACGTCCAGCTACTTTATTAGTACAAACTGCAAGCAAATTTAACTCAGATATTAACTTAGAATACAAAGGTAAATCTGTTAACTTAAAATCAATCATGGGCGTTATGTCTTTAGGCGTTGGTCAAGGTTCTGACGTAACAATCACTGTTGATGGTGCTGACGAAGCTGAAGGAATGGCAGCAATCGTTGAAACATTACAAAAAGAAGGATTGGCTGAATAATGTCTGAGATGCTAAAAGGGATTGCCGCAAGTGATGGCGTTGCTGTTGCTAAAGCTTACCTGCTAGTTCAACCTGACTTGTCTTTCAACAAAACTTCCGTAGAAGATACTGATGCAGAAGCAACTCGCTTAGACGATGCTTTAGCAAAATCTACTGAAGAGTTGCAAGCAATTCGCGACAAAGCAGCTCAAAGCCTTGGTGAAGCAGAAGCGCAAGTTTTCGATGCTCATTTAATGGTTTTATCTGACCCAGAAATGGTTGGTCAAATCAAACAAAATATCCAAGACAACAAAGTCAATGCAGAAGCTGCCTTGAAAGAAGTTACGGATATGTATATTGGTATGTTTGAAGCAATGGACGACAATGCTTACATGCAAGAGCGTGCAGCAGATATTCGTGACGTTGCCAAACGTATCTTAGCACATTTATTAGGTGTGACTCTTCCAAATCCTTCAATGATTAACGAAGAAGTAATCGTGGTTGCCCATGACTTAACACCTAGTGATACTGCACAATTAGACCGTACGTATGTTAAAGCCTTTGTGACAGACATCGGCGGACGTACTTCTCACTCAGCCATCATGGCTCGTTCGTTAGAAATCCCTGCAATCGTTGGTACAAAAGAAATTACTGACAAAGTAAAAGCAGGCGATATTTTAGCAGTGAACGGAATCATTGGGGATGTTATTATTGACCCAACAGATGCTGAAAAATCTGAATTTGAAGCAGAAGCAAAAGCTTATGCAGATCAAAAAGCAGAATGGGATAAACTAAAAAATGCAGAAACAGTGACAGCTGACGGCAAACATGTTGAGTTAGCTGCAAACATTGGTACACCAAAAGATTTAGAAGGCGTACACAAAAACGGCGGCGAAGCTGTTGGTTTATATCGTACAGAATTCTTATACATGGATTCATCTGACTTTCCAACTGAAGAGGACCAATACCAAGCGTATAAAGCAGTTCTTGAAGGAATGGAAGGAAAACCAGTTGTGGTTCGTACAATGGATATTGGTGGGGACAAAGAGCTTCCTTACCTAACATTACCACACGAAATGAACCCATTCTTAGGTTACCGTGCATTACGTATTAGCTTATCAGAACTAGGTGACGGCATGTTCCGTACACAAATGCGTGCATTATTACGTGCGTCTGTTCATGGTAACTTACGTATCATGTTCCCAATGGTTGCTACTTTGAAAGAATTTAGAGCAGCGAAAGCAATCTTTGAAGACGAAAAACAAAAATTAGTCAACGAAGGTGTTGAAGTTTCAAACGATATCCAAGTAGGTATTATGATTGAAATTCCAGCAGCTGCCGTATTAGCTGATAAATTTGCCAAAGAAGTTGACTTCTTTAGTGTTGGAACTAACGACTTAATCCAATACACAATGGCGGCAGACCGTATGAACGAACGCGTTTCTTACTTATACCAACCATACAACCCATCAATCTTACGTTTAATTAAAAATGTAATTGATGCAGCACACGCTGAAGGTAAATGGGCTGGTATGTGTGGTGAAATGGCGGGCGATCAAACAGCTGTTCCATTACTATTGGGTATGGGCTTAGATGAGTTCTCAATGAGTGCTACATCTATCCTTAAAACACGTAGCTTGATGAAACGTCTAGACACAACTAAAATGGCTGAACTTGCTGACCGCGCATTAAAAGAATGCGACACGATGGAAGAAGTCGTTGCATTAGTTGAAGAATATACAAAATAATTAAGTGATTATGAAAGCACATCGACAATTGTCGATGTGCTTTTTTATTGTTGCGATTCACGTATTTTTTTCTTGAAATAATAAATCGTGCTTCCCAAAATGAATAGAAAAACCAGCGTGATGCTACTCACCAGTTTCCAAGGGAAATTGGTGTGTTTTTCAGGTGGGAGGTTGACGGCGGTAGCATTGTATTTTTTAGCTTCTTTTTCTTGGATGACTAAGTGTTTTTCCCACGAATAGTCTTGATAGCCATCGTTTGCTTTGATTTTTACAGTATAATTTCCAGGAACAAAAGGTTGTTCCTTTAAGTCAATCCGATAATTAAAATTTGTATTAGGAGCCATTGTTAACGACTCTTGGTGATTTTCGTAGCGAGGTTTGGTTTCTTTTTCATAATACAAAGAGGCATCGACTTGTAATTTTTTAATCATAGCCGCTTGTTTGTTTTGGAGATTCATTAATACGCGGTTACGACCGTTAGCTTGATCGGTTTTTACTTCATTTAAAGATAATTCTGGCTGAACAGGTTCATCTGTTTCACTAAGTAAGACACCGACTACATAAGAAAAACGATTATTGATGGCCACACCGTTTTCTGAGTGAGCAGGTTGTTCATCTGACTTTTGTTCAAAGTAGAGTCCTCCTAAAACGTACCCATTAAATGGTTTTTCCGGTAAAGTAAGCTGACATTCAACAGTCTTGGTTGAGTGTTTAGGTAGGTGGATTTCTTTTGGCAATTGCGCAATCTCATTAAAAGTAAAAGGTGCAGACGGATCTTTTTTTGTTTCAGCATGAGAATAATCTGCCAAGCCATTATCATTAGTAATCGCTGCATTGGCTGAAGCTAGCACGGTAATGTCGTTGGCTGTTTGATTCGTTAGTTCGATTTGTAGCTTTTGTGTTTGGTTTGGAGCGACACGTAAATCAAAATAACTTGTCTCTTTGGTTCGTTGATTGTCGGGTAAAATGGCTTTTACAGAAAAAGTCATTTCGCTTGCTTCTACAGAATAAGAGCCAATAAAAAATAAAAAAATGATGACGCTAATAGCATGGAGCCATTTAAAAAGCTGCTGATTCATAGTGTGCACTCCTTTTTGACAATTTTTTATAACAAGGTATTGCATGAAGTTGTTTCATGCAATACCTTGTTTGTTTTCTTTTAAAGTGGTGTATCATCCAAAATCCAAGTAAGCGTTGTTTTATATTGTTTAGCTGCAACTTTTTTCGTTGTCGCAGGAACAGTTAATTGAATGCCTTGAGCAGCGGTCGCTCCGCTACCAAAAGCTAATGTCCAAGTGCCCATTCCTGTTGAAAGAGCGGCAGTCGCCACAGGAGAAGTGGCGGCACCAGTTGGATCCAAGGTTACTGGGACCGTTAATGGCGCCAAAGAAAGTAACTGTGTTGAATTGGGTGTTGCTGCTAAAAAGGTCAAGGATGCATTATCCAAAACAGCGGGTGTTGAATCACTTGTAGCAAATTGCGCACTCTGTTTAACTGATAATTTCCAGCCAAGATTTAGACCACGTTTGTCAGTTACTTGAACATAGTTTGGCACGCTAATTAAATCGCCAGTACTATTTTGCACTTGATCCAGTTGTGCCGAATAGATCGCTGTTCCGGCTTGAATTTGTTTTGATCCAAAATGGATATTTGAAACATAGTCAATACTAAGGGGTCCGGCTGTACCAGGTTGATGAGGATCAGCAGGATTAGGTGTCACAGGCTGAGAAGGGTTCGTCGGGTTGACAGGTGGCGTGACAGTATTATCAAGAGCAAACGTAATATCAGCGTTGGATTGAATAGAAGCGACTTGAGCTGCTTCAACTTTTGGACTATTTAAAAGCATAAGAGGCGTAGCAACGAACAAAATGCTTGAAATACGCACGATCTTTTTCATTTTTTATTCCTTCTTTCTTGTTTATTTTTAACTTTTAAAAAAGCTAAATCCTAATTAGAGGGGTGTATCAGAAAGAATCCATTGTAATTCGGCAGTGTAAGATTCTTTGACCGTTAAATTAAGGTCAGGAGCAACGCTTAAAAAAAGTCCATTTTGTTGGTTCCAAGGAATTTCTACATTGTTATCGTCCGTTGCGGTGTGTTGATAAACTTCGGTTGCTAAAGAGGAGAGAGGAAAATCACTGCCATTTTTTCGATAAATGAAAGCTTGCTGGATCGTTTTATTTGTAGAAGTTGAATGCATGGGCTGACTCTCTCTTACCAACAAATGCCATGGTGTTTTTGCAACTCGACCATCGGCAATGAGGAAAGGAGCGCTGATGGTCGATGGTGAGTATATGGTTCGTTTGCTGGGGAAAGGTAAATTTTTAAAGGAAACTGTAGTTGGCATCTGCACAAAACGGAGGGTACCGTTTTTGATAGGTAAAGATTGTTCTTTAGTGATTGGCGTAATTGGCGTTCCGCCACCATCATTGCCAGTAACCGTGCTAGAAAATAAAAGAAATTGGTTTATCCATTCTTCTGTAACCGTTGCTGTATATTGTAAGGTGAATTGTGTATTGGCTTCCGTAAAATTATCTGCTGGCAGCGAATTATGATAACTCCAATACGGCAAACCAGTGGAACTATCAGTTAAAAGTTGAAGCCCAGCTATTGGCGTACTTAAACCTGCTGCTGATTGTTTTGTTAATGTAGCAGCTGAAAGTTGGGACAGTCCTTTAGGCACCGTTGCTCGTAATTGCTGATTCATCCACGTTGCTGGTTGATTGGTTAAACGTGTGGTTAACGTAAAACGAATGATTTGACCACTTACGACAGAGTTTGCAGCTTCCCAGAGCCCTTGTGCATTTTTCCGCTCAATGATTTGCGTAACCGTTAGTTGAGGCACAGGATAAGCAACTGTTTGAGAAACAGTAGAACTGGTTAACAAAGGCAGGCCAGTGCGATTGCTGAGACCTTGGACCCACAAGCTGACCGTTTCTCCCCCTTGGAAAGTGGGTAAATTAGCAAATTGAAAATGGCCATTGGAATCTAAGGACGTTGTGGAAATAGAACCACCATTTATTTGTACTTTAACTTGATAGGTTCCGTTAGATACTTGAGAAGCTTTACCTGAAAGTTGAGTTGAGCCGGCATTGGCGACTACGTTTGTGACTGGTTGGATTGACCAATTGACACTTTGGTCAGCTGAGGGGCTGCTTTGAATATAGTCGGTTGACGTTTTTGAACGAGCAAAGACAATTGTAGAGAGCGTGTCGCCATATTCTAATGGTGAAGCTAACGATGTCGAGAAATTTCCGGCTGCATCGACAGAAATCCCTTTCACCACAATGGGGGTAGTGGTGCCATCATGGCGGTTCAAGGTTAATTGAACAGAGTAGTTATAGTTTGGGTCTTGTACTTGTTGAATGGTCCCTGTTACAGTAGTGTCCAGATGATTTGGTTGAGTTAGTTTGGCTGGTGTGACTTGAGGAACGGGATAATTACCTAAACTAAGTTGAGCTTTGCTAATTATGCCTGTTTTTGTATTATTCCCAATAATAATATTAATTGCGCCTAATCCAGTGCCGACATCTGTAAAGGTTCCTCGAATCGGATAGTCTTTGCCGTTAAGAGCAGGAGGGATTGAAATTCCTCGTTTATAAAGTGCGCCCACATCAAACGAAATGGCGGCAGACCATTTGGTTCCGGGAAGTAACACCAAGGTGCTACTTGGAAAAGTCAGATAAACAGAATGATAAGTGCTACTATAAGAGAGGCTGACGCCGTTAGTTGAACTGTGAATATCTTGAGTGGCTGTTCCTGGATAACTGACAGTCCCTGTTAAAAGAGTCAGAAAATCTTGTTGCTTTAGAGTGTCGTTATCTAACTGGCTTGAAATTTCTGTAGGAAGTTGAATAGCAATAATCGGTCGATCATTAATTGCTAAGCCGATAAGTGTCACACTGTATTCATACGAAAGTGTGATAATATCTTGGTTATACGTTCCCGTGCTTAAGGTACTTTTTAAGGTGCTATTACCAACAGAAACACTAGCTGGCGTAGGTGCCATAGGTTCATCGTTTTCAGAGGAAGCATGGGTTTGCTCGGTTTCTTGTTCCACGATATCGGTTGCTTGAGTTGTTTGTTGTTCTGTTGAAACTGAAGTAAATGTTTCACTAAAAGTAGAGGCGTGAGTTGTAGGGTTCAGTGTTTCAGAATGAGCTATCAAAGGTTGAGTCAGCGATAAAAAAAGCCATGATATGATGCAAGAAAAGATTCCCCATACGAACTTATTCAAAACCATCCTCTCCTTTTTTGATATTATATGTATAATGACGAAAATATATAATGTGTAAATATTAAGTACATACATTCTATAATGGGCCATTCATAAAGTAAAGCGATTACATCCGATGGTGAACAAGATATTTTGTTCACCATCTTTTAGTGTTTTAAGAAGGAAATTTCTCGAAATTCTATGCTTTTTTAATCCGAAAAAATTAAAAAACTGATAGTTTGCTAAAAATCGAGTCTTTCTTTCACTTCTTAGCACTTAAAATATTTACATTTTCCTAGGGATAGTGTACTATTTAAAGGTATGCATAAATAAAGTTTGATGTATAAAATTAAATGTTATTCGGAGGGAAACAAATGTCTGCGAAATGGGAAAAAAAAGGCACTAATGATGGTGTATTAACTTTTTCAATCGAACAAGCAGTAATCGAAAAAGGATTAACGCAAGCGTTCAATAAAGTGAAAAAAAACTTAAACGTACCTGGTTTCCGTAAAGGAAAAGTATCACGTACTGTTTTTAACCGTATGTATGGAGAAGAAGCGTTATACGAAGATGCGTTAAACGCTGTTTTACCAGAAGCATATGAAGCGGCTGTATTAGAAGCAGGAATTGAACCAGTAGCACAACCAAAAATTGATGTTGAAAGCATGAATAAAGGGGAAGACTGGGTTATCACTGCTGAAGTAACTGTAAAACCTGAAGTAAAATTAGGCGAATACAAAAACTTAACAGTGTCTAAACAAGACCGTGAAGTAACAGATGAAGACGTGGAAGCACGTTTGAAACGCGAACAAGAATCTCAAGCTGAATTAGTAATCAAAGAAGATGCCGCTGCTGAAAATGGCGATACTGTAGTTATCGACTTTGAAGGCTTCTTAGGCGACGAAGCATTTGAAGGCGGCAAAGGCGAAAATTACTCATTAGAACTAGGTTCTAATTCATTTATTCCAGGCTTTGAAGACCAATTAGTTGGCAAAAAAGCTGGCGAAGAAGTAGAAGTAAACGTTACTTTCCCTGAAGATTACCAAGCAGAAGATTTAGCTGGTAAAGAAGCAGTCTTCAAAGTAACTGTTCATGAAGTAAAAGCAAAAGAATTACCAGAATTGGATGATGAATTTGCAAAAGACGTTGACGATTCAGTAGAATCATTAGACGAATTAAAAGAAAAATTCCGTAAAGAATTGACAGAAGCAAAAGAAGCAGCAGCTGAAGAAGCAAAAGACGAAGAAGCAATTCGTTTAGCTGTTGAAAATGCTGAAATCGTTGAATTACCACACGTAATGGTTCACGACGAAGTTCACCGTTCAATGGATGAATTCTTAAACAACATGCAACGCCAAGGAATTTCTCCTGAAATGTACTACCAATTAACTGGTTCTACAGAAGAAGATTTACACAAACAATTTGAAGGCGAAGCAGAAACACGCACAAAAACAAACTTAGTGATTGAAGCAGTTGCCAAAGCTGAAAACATCGAAGTAACACAAGAAGACATCGATGCTGAAGTGAAAGATTTAGCAGAACAATACAACATGCCTGAAGCGCAAGTACGTAAAGTATTAAACAACGACATGTTAGAACACGATATTCGTATGAAACGTGCTGTTGAAACAATTACTGAAACAGCTGTTGAAAAATAAACATTTTTAATAAGCTCTTCATTCGATAGAGTTTTCTAAAACTGTAGATGGAAGGTGTCTTTCATCTACAGTTTTTTTCATATAAAATAACTTTTGAAAGGGTGTGTCAAAATGGATAAAAATTATTCGAAAATTAAATATGGATTAGTGGTGTTTGGCATCTTATGCTTGACGTACAATCTCTGGGAATTTTTTACGGCTAAGTATTCAACAAAACAAGGTGTGACGTTTGTTATCGAATGTTTACTTGGAATTGGTCTAATCTTTTTACCGGATCTTGTCAATAAATTTTTAAAAATTATTATGCCACCGACTATCGTTTATTTTTACTGGTTTTTCTTATTTATTTCAGTATTCCTAGGAACCTCGTTGCATATGATCTCAATCATTTCGTTCTGGGATAAAATTTTACACTTTGTTAGTCCGATGCTGTTAACTGCTGTGGGTTATGGTATTGCTGGTTTCCTATTGAAGAAAACGAAGTACGCCGATGTTTCCCCGTGGTTATTTTTATTATTTGGGTTTGCATTTGCAGGGCTTTGTGGCGTCTTCTGGGAATTCTGGGAATTTATCTGCGATTCATTAGGGAACATGAACTTACAACGCTATAATATGTCCAACGGCCAACCATTTATTGGGCGTGCTGCTTTAATGGATACGATGGGGGATTTATTTACCAATACCCTTGGGGCCTTTGTGATGGGCGTGTACACGTATATCAGAAGCAAAGGAAATCCTGAGTATTTAGAAAATTATGCGATAAAGAGAAAATAATAAAAAAGCGATTCAACCATGGTTGAATCGCTTTTTTGCTTTTTTTAAGCAGGTACTTCGACAGGTTTTTTCAAAAGTCCGTAGACAATTCCTGAAATAATCGCCCCAATTAAGATGAACAATAGATATAGTAATGGATTACTTAATAGGAAGACGACGAAGATTCCTCCATGTGGTGCCAATAATTTGATACCAAACGCACCAACCAACGCACCAGTAAAGGCAGAACCTACCACGAAACTTGGAATCACACGTAATGGGTCAGCTGCTGCAAAAGGAATTGCCCCTTCAGTGACAAAAGAAAGTCCCATTACAATATTGGTTAAGCCGGCATCTTGTTGATCTTTTGTAAATTTATTTTTAAATAAACGAGTTGCTACGAAAATTGCTAATGGAGGAACCATTCCGCCAGCCATTACAGAAGCCATGACCACGCTGCCACCTTCTGCAACAGTACTTGCTAGCGTAGCTGTACCGAAAACATAAGCAGCTTTGTTAACTGGTCCACCTAAGTCGATGGCCATCATACCAGCTAATAAGGCACCAAGTAAAGCAGCATTTGTGCCATCTAAGCCAAGTAGGAAATGATTTAACGCATCATTAATTGCTTTCATTGGGATGTTAATGACTAACATTAATAAGCCTGTAATAATCAAACCAAAAACTGGATAGAATAAAATGGTTTTAATTCCATCTAATGATTTTGGCAAGCCTTTGAAAACTTTACGTAAAAGAACCACTACATAACCAGCTAAGAAACCACCGATTAGGGCCCCAAGGAACCCAGCTCCTCCGGCGTTTGCTAATGCACCAGCCGCGAAACCAGCAACTAAGCCTGGACGATCCCCGATACTAGAAGCAATAAAACCAGCTAAGACAGGTAACATAAAGCCAAATGCTGCGCCACCAATTTGGTTAAACCAGCTAGCTACGTCATTGTAATTCCCTAAATTGGCTAATTGATCTTGAGGAACCCCGATAAATTGATCAATCATAAAGGAAAGAGCAATGGCAATTCCGCCACCAATAACGAAAGGTAACATATGAGAAACACCATTCATTAAATCTTTATAGATACGAGAACCGATTGAACCTTCCGCTGAATCCTCTTGGTCGCTTGCAGCCGAGTCACTGCCATGGAAAGTAGGAGCTTCACCACTAATGGCTAAGTTAATTAGTTCTTCGGTTTTACGAATTCCATCACTGACGGGACGATTGACTAATTTTTTACCATCAAATCGATTCATTTCTACTTTTTTATCGGCTGCGACAATCACGCCATCAGCACGAGCAATATCTTCAGCAGTTAAACGATTTTTAATTCCTTCTGAACCGTTTGTTTCTACTTTAATGTCTACGCCCATTTCTTTTGCTTTTTTCTTCAGCGCATCTTCGGCCATGTAAGTATGAGCAATTCCTGTAGGACAAGCAGTCACAGCAATAATATATTTACGATTGCTTTCTGGTGCTGGCGTTGTTTGTTCTTGTTCTGCTTTTTCTTCCGCTTCTTTTTGATCTTCCGCTGCTTGGAAAAGTGCTTGTACAGCTTCTGGAGTTTCCGCTTCTTTCAATTTGCCAACAAATTCTGGATCGATAAGTAATCGAGAAAGGGCCGCAAGCGCTTGGAGATGTGTATCATTGGCGCCTTCTGGAGCAGCAATCATGAAGAATAGATAAGTAGGTTGTCCATCTAGTGCTTCATAATCAACACCTTTTTTACTTTTAGCAAAAAGAACTGTCGGTTCTTTTACGGCACTATTTTTTGCGTGAGGCATAGCGATGCCGTCGCCTAAACCAGTCGATGTTTGTGCTTCGCGTTTTAAAATTCCTTCTTTGTAAGTGTCAATGTCAGAGATGCGGCCACCATCGTATAATTTTTGGACCATTTCATCAATCGCGCCTTTTTTATCAGTAGCTTGTAAATCCATAATCATGACATCTTTTATTAATAAATCATTAATGTTCACTCTATTTTCCTCCCTTAGTGGATTTATTCTGAAATTTTTTCAATTGTTACTTCGTGAATAAGTTCTTGGATAAAATCTTCTGAGGCTAAATCATCAGAAAATGCGGTCGCGCTACCGCAAGCGACACCCCATTTGAAAGCCTCTAAAGGATCTTGTGTTTTTGAAAAGTTGCCAATAAAACCAGCAATCATTGAGTCGCCAGCGCCGACAGAATTTTTCAGTGGACGTTTTAAAACGTTGGAACGATAAACACCTTCTGTTGTGAAAAGTAATGCACCATCACCAGCCATTGAGATAATTACGTGTTGTGCTCCTTCTTCTAGTAACCGATGTCCATAAGGTAAAATATCTTCAATACTTGTAAAGGTTGTATGATATAATTCTGCCAACTCATGATTATTTGGCTTGACCAATAAAGGCTTTTGTGACAAAGCGTTCATTAAATCTTCACCTGTCGTATCAATAACAAATTCTGCGCCTTTTTCCTTCACAATTTGGATTAATTCTTCGTAAAATCCTTTGCGTAGAGAAGCAGGTGTACTTCCTGAAAGAACAACAATATCACCAGCCTGAACACGACTAACTGCTTGTTTTAGTTCTTGAATTTCTTCGTTTGTTAGAGCAGGTCCTAAGCCGTTAATTTCTGTTTCAGTATCTGATTTCAATTTAATGTTGATTCGTGTATCAGCAGACACGGGAGTGAAATTCGTTTGGATTTCTTCTTTTTTCAACCAATCAGCAATGAATGAGCCTGTAAAACCACCTAAAAAACCTAAGGCAGTGGATTCTGTCTCCATACGTTTTAAAATACGTGAAACGTTGATTCCTTTGCCGCCAGGTAATTTAAAATCATTCGTCATCCGATTTAAATCACCAATTTGTAGATGATCGACATGAACGATAAAGTCGATAGAAGGGTTTAAAGTCACTGTGTAAATCATTTGTTTGCCTCCATTAAAATAGTTTTTTGCTGGAATCCTTGAAGCGATTCAGCAGGGCAGTAGTCAGTTAGTAAAGTAACTGACTCTAATTCTTCCACTTTGGTAAACGTTACTTCATTAAATTTTGTATGATCCAGTAAAACATAGGCTGTTTCTGCTTGATGAATAGCCAAGGCTTTTAGCGCTGCTTCTTCGGGATCAGGCGTCGTTAAACCAAACTCTAAATGTGCGCCGTTAGTTCCTAAAAAAGCTTTGTTAAAACGAAAATGTTGTAGCTGTTCCATACTAGTGGCACCAATGATTGCTTTAGTGGAGAGCTTCAAAGTACCACCAAGCATAATAGTGGGAATTTCCATATCGCTAAGTTTTGCAGCGTGATGCACGGAATTCGTCACTACATGGATTTGTTTCCCAACTAAAAAAGGGATCATTTCTAACGTGGTTGAACCAGCATCTAAATAGATCATATCGCCATCTTGTACACAACTAACGGCTAAAGAAGCAATCTTTTGCTTTTCGTGCGTGTTTTTGATTGATTTTTCCGTCATGTTTTGTTCAAAGCCTAAATTAAGAATACGCTTAGCGCCGCCGTGAATGCGTTCTAACAAATTGGCGTCTTCTAATTCTTGTAAATCGCGGCGGATTGTGGATTCTGAAGCATTGAACAAGCTAGCAAGTTCTTGCGATTTGACGACTGATTTTTGATCTAACAATTGTAAAATTTTTTGATGTCGTTCTTCCGTAAGCATTTTCATCCCTCATTTCATGGATATAATAGCACAAATGAAAACGCTAATCAATCTAAAATGGTCAAAAACATTCAAAAAAATTAAAAAACAGTCATAAGAAAAAAAGAAAGCTGCTGAACTCAGGTTCAGCAGCTTTCTTTAATTCACTAAATCATTCGGTAAAGTTTTTTGATAAATCTCTTTTTTGACTTGGTAAGCGAGTTTTTCATCGGTCAAAATAATGAGCACATCGCCAACATGCATAACAGTATCACCATGTGTTAAAATTTCCGATTCGCCACGCCGAATGGAAGTGAGCAACATTTGTTTAGGCCAGACAAAATCACGTACCATCGTATCATCTAAGGAACTTTCTGCAGTGATAGGTAATTCGATAATCGTTTTGTGGCCACGAATATTACTTACTTTAGAAGGAACCAAACGTTCTAATAAGCTTTCATAAATTGGCTTGCCGCCAAGACTATCGATGGTAATATAACTAACTAAAGCGACAACCCCTAAAGACATTAAATGAGAAAAATTGCCGACCATTTCTGTTACTAAAATAATCGCTGTTAACGGTGCTTTACCAATCGCAGTAAAATAACCAGCCATGGCAAAAATTAAAAAGTTTTTCACAAAAATTGGATCCATCCCTACGTATTGGACAAGTAGACTGCCATACAATGTTCCGATAATGGCACCTAAAGTTAGAATAGGCAAGAAAATACCACCAGGGAGATTCGAACCGTAAGAAACCATTGAAAAAACAAAACGTAAAACCAGTAAGCCGACTAAAGCCCAAATCGTAGTCGGTTGATTGCCTAAAGCTAAAACAATTTGATTCCCACCGCCAAGTAAATGTGGAAAGAAATAACCAATCGGTAAAATCAAAATAAAAGAAACAAAACCATAATAATTAGAAGAAAGGCCTTTGATTTTTCCATATACTTTTGGTAAGGACAACAATGTTTTTTGATATATCCAACCTAATAATCCTAGCAAAACGCCCAGCAGTACTAATGTCCAATAGTACTCTAAAGGCAAAGATTTAACCGGACCAATATAAAGAACTGGCTGCAATCCGAAGAAATGCAAAGAAACAAAGTTAGCGGAAATGGCCGCAGAAAAAGAGGTTAACCAAACTAAAGGTGAAAAGGAATGGTGAACCTCTTCTAGAACAAATAAAAGTCCTGCGATTGGTGCATTAAAAGCGGCGGCTAAACCAGCACTGGCACCACTACTGATTAAAATTTTTTCTTCAGACTTGGTGCTTTGCCGCCATTGACTATAGCCTTGTCCAACCACTGCACCTAGTTGAATTGAAGGACCTTCACGTCCCAAAAATAGCCCAGGACTAATCGCTAAGATCCCACCGATAAATTTTTTCCAAAGCACTGGAAACCAGTGAATTTCTAATTGACCTTGAAGTTGTCCTTCCACTTGGGGAATGCCACTGCCTTTAATTGCTGGTTCGCTTTTGATCAGTCGTCCTAATAAATAAGCAAGCACGAGAGAAAATAAGAACCAAGGAATCATCCAAAAGGTTTTTTCGTGAAACGTTTGATACAGATGAACGACTTGTTCGCCAATTTTTTCAATGCCTAAGCGAAATAAGCTGACAACAAAGCCGACAAGAATTCCGACGACGATGCCTTTAAGGATAAAGCCGATTCGGGTACCATCTAATTGTTTAATTTCATGTACATCATTATTCATTTCATTTTTAGCCTCCATCACTACTTACTAATGTACTGCGGTTTGACTTGATTTACAAGAAAATTTCATATAAAAAGAAAAAGATTTTTTGTTCTTTTCTAAAGAACTTCAAAGGGATTTTTGGTATACTGTATAAGATTGAAAAAAGAGAGAGGACGTTTAATATGACACAAAAACATGCCTTGGTTCAGGGAATGAATCCTCGACAAGAAGAAGCCGTTTTGCATACAGAAGGACCACTGTTAGTCATGGCTGGTGCTGGTAGTGGAAAAACGCGGGTTTTAACACACCGAATTGCCTATCTAATTGAGGAAAAAGAAGTAAATCCATGGAATATTTTGGCGATTACGTTTACCAATAAAGCTGCTAAAGAAATGAAAGAGCGTGTAAATAAATTACTGGAAACGGGTGGCGAAGATGTATGGGTCTCCACTTTTCACTCCATGTGTGTAAGAATTTTACGTCGTGATGTGGATCAGATTGGTTACAACCGTAATTTTACAATTATTGACCCATCGGAACAAAAAACATTAATGAAACGCATCTTAAACGACTTAAATATTGATTCAAAAAAATATGATCCTCGCTCAATTTTAGGTACGATTAGCAATGCCAAAAATGAATTACAAACGCCTGAAAAAGTTGCTGAAATGCAAGGTTCCTTATATGAAGAAATTGTCGCAAAATGCTATGAAGCCTATCAAAAAGAATTGCGCAAAAACCAATGTATGGATTTTGATGATTTGATTATGAATACGATTCGTTTATTTAATGAACAACCAGATACGTTGGCTTTCTACCAAAATAAATTTCACTATATTCATGTGGATGAATACCAAGATACCAATCATGCACAATATACCTTAGTCAATTTATTGGCTGCACGTTTCAAAAATCTGTGTGTCGTAGGTGATGCCGACCAAAGTATCTATGGTTGGCGCGGGGCGGATATGCAAAATATCTTGGATTTTGAAAAAGATTATCCAGATGCCAGTGTAATTTTGCTAGAACAAAATTATCGATCCACCAAAAACATTTTGGCGGCTGCGAATGATGTCATCAAAAATAACCGTAACCGCCGCGAGAAAGAACTGTGGACAGAAAATATAGACGGTGAAAAAATTGTCTATTATCGCGGGGACACAGAACGGGATGAAACACAATTTATTGTGAGCCAAATCCAAAAAGAAATGCGGGAAAATGACCGAATTTATGGTGATTTTGCGGTATTATATCGGACCAATGCTCAATCCCGTGTAGTGGAAGAAATGCTCTTGAAATCTAATATTCCGTATACCATGGTGGGCGGACATAAATTCTACGACCGTAAAGAAATTAAAGATATTTTGGCTTATTTAAGTTTGATTGCCAATCCAGATGATTCGATTAGTTTTGAACGAATTGTCAATGAACCAAAACGAGGAATCGGTAAAAGTTCAATTGAAAAATTACGGCTATTTGCGGATACGCATGGTTGGGCTTTGCTGGAAGCTGCCCAAAATGTTGATTTGGCAAATATTTCAGGAAAAGCGGGTAAAGAGCTTGGTAATTTTGGCATGATGATTCAAGACTTAACGAAAACAGTGCCCTATTTAACGATTACAGAATTGGTGAAAGAAACTTTACAACGTAGTGGTTATCGGGAAGCTTTGATGGCGCAAAATAATTTAGAGTCTCAAGCTCGCTTAGAAAACTTGGACGAATTTTTATCTGTGACACAAGAATTTGATAAACGTTTTGAAGCGCAAAACAACGACGATCCAAATGGCGAAGAAACAAAATTGGCGGATTTCTTAACAGATTTAGCCTTGGTTTCTGATTTAGATAATTTAGAAGAGAGCTCTTCGCAGGTAACCTTAATGACGTTGCATGCGGCCAAAGGGCTGGAATTTCCAGTGGTCTTTTTAATGGGCTTAGAAGAAGGGGTTTTCCCATTATCACGTGCCATGCTAGAAGAAAGTGAACTGGAAGAAGAACGGCGCTTGGCTTATGTTGGTATCACACGAGCGGAAGAAGCCTTGTTCTTAACGAATGCTTATTCGAGAACATTATATGGTCGCACGCAATATAATCGACCAAGTCGCTTTTTAGAAGAAATTGAGGCGGAGCGTTTAATGAAACAAGGGGCGGCAGCCAATTTACAGAAAGCTCCAGCGCGCACCTTTGATCCTAAAGTATTTAAGCCCAGCGCAAGTAAACCAGCTTATACACAACCAGCTACAAAATCAGTTAGCAACAAAGTGGCAAGTGGTGGCGAAAAAGTTTCTTGGCAAGCAGGTGATAAGGTCCAACATAAAGCATGGGGCGTTGGTACAGTCGTTCGTGTAGGCGGTTCGGCCAAAGACTTAGAGTTGGACATTGCTTTCCCAGAAAAAGGCATTAAACGGTTGTTAGCGGCATTTGCACCAATTGAAAAAATTTAACATGCAAAATAGGTCAGCGATTTAATGAGAAATCATCATTAGTTAAATTCTTTTTATTTTCTATCTTAGTGTAAATGTGTTAAAAAGACGATAGGAGCATTACGCTTATGAGGAGGAGTTCTACGATGGAACAACAACCATTAACATTAACGGCGGCGACAACTCGTGCGCAAGAATTAAGAAAACAACTCAATCAATATTCCCATGAATATTATGTCAAAGATCAACCATCCGTAGAAGATTATGTTTACGATCGTTTGTATAAAGAGTTAGTCGATATTGAAACGGAGTTTCCTGATTTAATCACGCCAGATTCGCCGACACAACGTGTAGGTGGCAAAGTTTTATCTGGTTTTGAAAAAGCTCCGCATGACATTCCAATGTATAGTTTAAATGATGGGTTTAGCAAGGAAGACATTTTTGCTTTTGATGAACGTGTTCGTAAGGCGATTGGTAAACCCGTTGCTTACTGTTGTGAGTTAAAAATTGATGGGTTAGCAATTTCATTACGTTATGAAAACGGGGTGTTTGTACGCGGAGCAACACGAGGCGATGGAACGGTTGGTGAAAACATTACAGAGAACTTACGAACGGTTCGCTCTGTACCGATGCGTTTAACGGAGCCCATTTCAGTGGAAGTTCGTGGCGAGTGCTACATGCCTAAACAATCCTTTGTCGCATTGAATGAAGAACGTGAAGAAAATGGCCAAGATATTTTTGCCAATCCTCGGAATGCAGCGGCGGGAAGCTTGCGCCAACTAGATACAAAAATTGTGGCTAAACGGAACTTAAATACGTTTTTATACACAGTTGCTGACTTTGGACCAATGAAAGCGAAGACGCAGTTTGAGGCATTAGAAGAGCTTTCTGCAATTGGTTTTAGAACCAATCCCGAACGGCAATTATGTCAGTCAATTGATGAAGTTTGGGCCTACATTGAAGAATACCATGAAAAGCGGAGCACTTTGCCATACGAAATCGATGGAATTGTGATTAAAGTGAACGAATTTGCGTTGCAAGATGAATTAGGTTTCACTGTCAAAGCACCTCGCTGGGCGATTGCCTACAAATTTCCACCAGAAGAAGCAGAAACAGTAGTGGAAGATATTGAATGGACAATTGGGCGCACGGGGGTGGTCACTCCTACTGCGGTCATGGCTCCTGTACGAGTCGCGGGAACCACGGTTAGTCGGGCAAGTTTGCATAATGCAGATTTTATTCAAATGAAAGATATCCGTTTAAATGATCATGTTATTATTTACAAAGCCGGCGATATTATCCCAGAAGTAGCGCAAGTGCTAGTTGAAAAACGTGCAGCCGATAGTCAGCCTTATGAAATGCCGACACATTGTCCAATTTGTCATAGTGAGTTGGTGCATTTAGATGAGGAAGTGGCGTTACGTTGTATTAATCCAAAATGCCCTGCGCAAATTAAAGAAGGGCTGAATCACTTTGTCTCACGAAACGCAATGAACATTGATGGCTTGGGGCCACGAGTGTTAGCACAAATGTATGACAAAGGATTAGTGAAAGACGTAGCGGATCTGTATTTCTTAACAGAAGAACAATTAATGACTTTGGATAAAATCAAAGAAAAATCAGCAAACAACATTTATACTGCCATTCAAGGGAGTAAAGAAAACTCTGTCGAACGTTTGATTTTTGGCTTAGGGATTCGCCATGTGGGGGCGAAAGCGGCGAAAATTTTAGCGGAGCATTTTGGTGATTTACCAACCTTAAGTCGTGCAACCGCGGAAGAAATTGTGGCTTTGGATTCAATTGGCGAAACAATCGCAGACAGCGTTGTGACGTATTTTGAAAATGAGGAAGTTCATGAATTAATGGCTGAACTGGAAAAAGCCCAAGTGAACTTGACATATAAAGGTCTCCGGACAGAACAATTAGCAGAAGTGGAGTCACCTTTCAAAGACAAAACAGTTGTTTTAACAGGAAAATTAGCGCAGTACACTCGCGAAGAAGCCAAAGAAAAAATTGAAAATCTTGGTGGAAAAGTTACAGGGAGTGTTTCGAAAAAAACTGACATTGTGGTTGCTGGCGAAGATGCAGGCAGTAAATTAACCAAAGCTGAAAGCTTAGGCGTGACCGTTTGGAATGAACAAGAAATGGTCGATGCGTTAGATGCAAGTCATTTTTAAGAAGAAAAATTAACGTTGTCAGATTTTATGTAGTAATTTGATGGTATGCTTATTTTAGTCATAAAAGTTATATGAACGAGGACTTTCTGAGTTGAGAAAGGAGGTTGATGCTTATGCGCAATTCTTCTTATCTTAATGAAAGGAGCAATGTTTTTGTCCGTTGAAGCAGCGTTGGGACTGATGATTGGTTTTGCAACACTTGTTGTGACCATTATCTTCGTTATCTTAGCGCTTGTCTTAGACAACAAAAATAACCGTTCATAAGCTTTGAGGAGCTGAACGGTTAAGCGTTTGAAATAAAACCAATAACTCAGTAAGCCGCTAGTTCTTATAACTAGTAGTGGCTACTAGAGAGGTATGTTCCTGCATATCTCTCTTTTCATTTTCATAATAACATGTTTCCGTCATTTTTGCGAGCGACAAATTATCAATGAAATTCAAGGTTTCATCTAAAATATCCGACCATTTTATGGTAGAATAGGAACAGAGTGAACAGCTGTGCTAAGCTGTTTAAAGAAATACAATCCAATTGATTAATCTGAAAATGAAAATTTCAGTAAATGATAGAAAGAAGGGTATCTATGGCAATTACAGAAGAACAAGTCAAACATGTCGCTAAATTATCAAAATTATCTTTCTCCGAAGAAGAATTAGCGGACTTTACCAATCAACTAGATAAAATTATTGATATGGTGGAATTACTAGAAGAAGTAGATACAACCGGGGTTCCTTTTACTTCAAATGTGAATGAATCAATCAATGTCATGCGTGAAGACGTAGCGACACCAGGAATGGACCGTAAAGAATTAATGCGGAATGTTCCGGAATCAGAGAATGGTTACATTAAAGTGCCTGCAATTATGGATAACGGGGAGGCAGGAGCCTAATGGAAAAATTATACGACAAATCGTTAACAGAGTTACATGATTTATTGGTCTCAAAAGAAATCACTGCAGTTGATTTAACCGAAGAAACATTAAATCGTATTCAAGATACAGAAGAACAACTAGGTTCTTTTATCACAGTTAGTGAAGAAAAAGCAATGGCATTAGCCAAAGCGATTGACTTAAAAGGCATCACTGAAAGTAATCCATTAGCTGGGATTCCTATTGGGATTAAAGACAACATTGTCACAAAAGATATTTTAACAACAGCTGGCTCAAAAATGTTACACAATTTTGACCCAATTTATGATGCGACCGTGATGGATAAAGTCTATCAAGCAGATATGATTCCTGTCGGAAAATTGAACATGGATGAATTTGCCATGGGCGGAAGTACGGAAACGTCTTACTTCAAGAAAACAAAAAATGCTTGGGATCAAACCAAAGTTCCTGGCGGTTCTTCTGGTGGTTCAGCTTCTGCTGTCGCAGCCGGACAAGTCCCAGTTTCTTTAGGGAGCGATACAGGAGGTAGTATCCGCCAACCAGCCGCATTCAACGGTATTGTGGGCTTGAAACCAACTTATGGACGTGTGTCTCGTTTTGGTTTGATTGCTTTTGCTTCAAGTTTAGACCAAATTGGTCCATTGACACGAAATGTTAAAGACAATGCCTTAGCTTTAAATGCAATTAGTGGTTATGACGAAAAAGACGGCACTTCTGCAGGCGTTTCTGTTCCTGATTTTACGGCAGATTTAACTGGCGACATCAAAGGCATGAAAATTGCTTTACCAAAAGAATACTTAGGTGAAGGGGTACAACCTGATGTTCGTGAAGCGGTATTAAAAGCAGCAGAAACGTTCAAAGCTTTAGGCGCAACAGTGGAAGAAGTTAGCTTACCACATTCTAAATATGGGATTGCCGCTTACTATATTATTGCCTCTTCAGAAGCAAGTTCAAACTTACAACGCTTTGATGGCATTCGTTATGGTTACCGTTCCGAAAATGTCCAAAATCTAGAAGACGTCTATGTTAATTCGCGTTCCGAAGGCTTTGGTACTGAAGTCAAACGTCGGATTATGTTAGGAACCTTCTCTTTAAGTGCTGGTTATTATGATGCGCACTTTAAAAAGGCTGGTCAAGTCCGTACACTAATCAAACAAGATTTTGAGAATGTCTTTGCGGATTATGACTTAATCATTGGCCCATCAACACCAACTGTTGCTTTTGGTTTGGGTGAAAATATCAATGACCCAATCACGATGTATATGTATGATATTTTAACTGTTCCTGTTAACTTAGCTGGGTTACCAGGCATGTCAATTCCAGCAGGCTTCTCAGAAGGATTGCCAGTTGGTTTACAAATTATTGGAAAACATTTTGACGAACATACAATGTATAAAGCAGCCTATGCTTTTGAACAAGCGACAGATTTCCATACGAAAAAACCAGTCATTTTAGGGGGGAACGATTAATGAACTTTGAAACTGTCATTGGATTAGAAGTCCACGTAGAATTGAAAACCAACTCTAAAATTTTCTCCTCTGCGCCAGCGCATTTCGGAGCAGAACCAAACAGCAACACAAACGTGGTTGACTGGAGTTACCCAGGTGTTTTACCTGTGATGAATAAAGGTGCTTTAGAATTTGGCATGAAAGCAGCACTTGCCTTGAACTGTGAAATTTCAAAAGAAACACATTTTGACCGTAAAAACTATTTTTACCCAGATAACCCGAAAGCATACCAAATTTCTCAATTTGATCAACCAATCGGACATGATGGTTGGATTGAAATTGAAGTCGAAGGCAAAAAGAAAAAAATTCGCATTGAACGTGTGCATTTAGAAGAAGATGCTGGGAAAAATATTCACGGCACAGATGGCTATTCTTATGTAGACTTGAATCGTCAAGGCACGCCTTTAATTGAAATCGTTTCTGAAGCAGACATGCGTTCACCAGAAGAAGCGTATGCTTATTTAGAAGCGTTGCGTTCAATTATCCAATTTACAGAAGTTTCTGATGTGAAAATGGAAGAAGGTTCTATGCGTTGTGATGCCAATATTTCTTTACGTCCGTATGGTCAAGAAGAATTTGGTACTAAAGCGGAATTAAAGAACTTGAACTCTATGAACTTTGTAAAAAAAGGTTTAGCTTATGAAGAAAAACGCCAGGCCAAAGTCCTATTATCTGGTGGCGAAATTCAACAAGAAACACGCCGCTTTGATGAAGCAACTAGTACAACGTTGCTTATGCGTGTTAAAGAAGGCTCAAGTGACTACCGTTACTTCCCAGAGCCAGATGTTCCTCGTTTTTCAATTGATGATGAATGGATTGAAAAAGTTCGCGCTAGTTTGCCAGAAATGCCAGCCTCACGTCGTGCCCGTTATATCAGTGAATTAGGGTTACCTGAATACGACGCAATGGTCTTGACTTTAACGAAAGAAATGTCAGATTTCTTTGAAGCAACTTTAGCAAACGGTGCAGATGCGAAACAAGCATCAAACTGGTTAATGGGCGAAGTTTCTGCTTACTTAAACAGTGAAAAAGTTGAATTAGCCGATACTAAACTGACACCAGAAAATCTAGCGGGTATGATTACTTTGATTAACGATGGCACAATCAGCTCGAAAATTGCGAAGAAAGTGTTCAAAGAGTTAATTGAAAACGGTGGAGATGCTAAAGAAGTTGTCGAAGCAAAAGGCCTTGTTCAATTATCTGATCCAGCGCAATTATTACCAATGATTAACGAAGTTTTAGACAACAACCAACAATCAATTGATGACTTTAAAAACGGAAAAGACCGTGCAGTTGGTTTCCTTGTTGGACAAATTATGAAAGCAACTCGTGGACAAGCAAACCCAGGTGTGGTTAACAAGTTATTGCAAGAAGAGCTTTCAAAACGATAAGAAAGTAGCAGGCAAACCATGAAAAAAGCTAGAGTGATTTATAATCCAACGTCAGGAAAAGAGTTAATCAAAAAGAACTTAGCCGATATTTTATCTATTTTAGAAGAATGTGGTTATGAAGCCAGTGCATTTGCGACCACACCAGAAGAAAATTCAGCACGCAATGAAGCACATCGTGCTGCGCGGGCAGGATTTGATTTACTAGTAGCTGCAGGTGGAGATGGGACCATTAATGAAGTCGTGAATGGGATTGCTCCGTTGAAGCGGCGCCCTAAAATGGCTATTATTCCTGCTGGAACGACGAATGACTATGCACGGGCCTTGAAGATTCCTCGTGATAATATCGTTAAGGCAGCAGAAGTGATTAAAAAAAATCAAACTGTCAAAATGGATATTGGCCAAGCCGGCAAAAATTACTTTATCAATATTGCGGCGGGTGGTCATTTAACGGAACTGACTTATGAAGTTCCGTCAGAGTTGAAAAGTATTTTTGGTTACTTAGCGTACTTAGCCAAAGGAGCCGAAATGTTGCCGCGAGTGAAGCCGATTAAAATGCGCATGACGTATGATGAAGGTGTGTACGAAGGCAATGCATCAATGTTTTTCCTAGGGCTGACTAACTCGGTGGGTGGTTTTGAGCAAATCGTACCAGATGCTAAATTAGACGATGGTAAGTTTTCATTAATCATTGTAAAAACAGCCAATATTTTTGAGATTCTTCATTTAGTTGCGTTAATGTTAAATGGTGGAAAGCATGTTGAAGATCATCGACTAATCTATACAAAGACCAGCTATTTACATGCAGAAACGTTAGAAAAGAACAATAAAATGATGATTAATTTAGATGGTGAATATGGAGGCGATGCTCCAATGACCTTTAAAAATATGCATCAACACATTGAAATTTTTGCAAATGGTGATGCACTGCCGTCCAATGCAATTATGGGTTCTGTCTTAACTGGTAGCGATGAGATTGTCGTAGAATCAGAAGACGAAGAGGAAGAAGCATATAACGAAGCCAGCAAAGAATTTGTCAAAGAAGTTGAACGACTAACAGACGAAGATATTGATGGCGATGGAAAGATTGCCGAAAAAGAAAAGCACTAGGTAGTCCGTGAATAGCTAATGAAAGATTTAGTTGATAAGATCTTTCATTGGCTATTTTTTGACTAAGGGAAAGGGTCTCATTCTTTTATTTACCCAAAAAGCTCAAACGGAATTGCTAAATCGCCATGAAAATTCGTTGTTGCTTTTCTTAGGTATTTTCATTAGAATGAGTGAAGTGTATAAAAAGAAGGAGCGACTTATGAAAAATTATCCAGTAAAGAAAAATGACGTCATTGAAGTAGAAATCATTGACTTGACGCATGAAGGTTTAGGCGTGGCAAAAGTGGACCATTATCCATTATTTATTGAAAATGCCTTACCAGGTGAAAAACTTGAAATCAAAGTCTTAAAAACAGGCAAAAGTTTTGGTTATGGGAAAGTATTGACTGTCCTAAAAAGCAGTGAACAGCGTGTGCCCGTGAAAGATGAAAACTTTACAAAAGTCGGGATTAGTCCGTTGCAACATTTAGCGTACGGCGCCCAACTATCATTTAAAACACAACAAGTAGAAAATGTTATGCAACGTGTCGCTAAATTGCAAGAAGTCCCTGTTTTACCAACAATTGGGATGAACGATCCGTGGCATTACCGGAACAAAGCACAAATTCCCGTGCGTAAAATTGACAACCAACTACAAACAGGTTTTTTCCGGAAAAATAGCCATGATTTAATTCCGATGGAACATTTCTATATTCAAGACCCAGAAATTGATGCAGCAATTGTTAAAATCCGTGACATTATGCGTAAATATAGCGTAAAACCTTATAACGAATCTGATAATACAGGGAACTTACGCCATATTGTCGTTCGTCGTGGCTACCATACTGGGGAGATGATGGTTGTTCTAATTACGAGAACACCGAAATTATTCCCAATTAGTAAAATTGTGCCAGATATTTTGGAAGCTATTCCGGAAGTAGTCAGCATTGTACAAAATGTAAATCCAAAACGAACCAATGTCATTTTTGGCGACGAAACCATCTTATTACATGGGTCTGAAAAAATTACAGATACTATTTTTGATTTGAAATTTGAAATTTCCGCGCGTTCATTTTATCAAGTAAATCCACAACAAACAGAAGTGATGTATCAAAAAGTTAAAGAGTATGCGGCTTTAACAGGCAATGAAATTGTGGTGGATGCCTATTGCGGGATTGGAACGATTGGCTTAACTTTAGCCCAAGATGCAAAGCAAGTTTACGGTATTGAAGTAATTGAAGAAGCGGTCAAAGATGCAGAAAATAATGCTAAATTAAACAACATTGAGAATGCCACTTTCACGGCTGGTTTAGCGGAAGAATTATTGCCAAAATTAGTTGAAAATGGCTTGCAACCAGATGTTGTGGTGGTGGATCCACCACGGAAAGGGTTAGACGGTCAATTAGTAAACACATTAATTGAAACGCAACCTGAACGAATTGTTTATGTCAGCTGTAATCCAGCCACACTCGCTCGCGACATTGCATTATTAACAGAAGGTGGCTATGAAGCAAAAGAAATTCAACCAGTGGATAATTTCCCACAAACGACCCACATTGAATCTGTCACGTTATTAACAAAGGCGGTGGATTAAATGAATGAAAAAGAAAAAATGTTAGAATTAATTAAAAAGAAACAAGGTGGTGGCCGTTCTAAAAAAATGGAAACTCCCAAAAATGATCGTAAAAACATGCGCAAAGGGCCTAAAATTTTTAATAAATAAGCGGTTATCAGTAAAAAGTTGTCGCCCATTAATAAAATGGGCGACAACTTTTTTGTTAAAGCATTCCTAGCCAAACAAATAAGTTGTTATTTTGCTAGTAAATCTGTTATTTTAGACAAAAGACAAGGAGGGCTATTCAGTGGAATATGTAACAACATTAGAAGAATTAGAAGAAAAAATTACAGACAATCGTCTACAAGCCGTCTTTTTGACAGCAAAAAATTGTAGTGTTTGTACAGTTGATAAACCGATTGTCGAAAAAATTGCAACAAAATATGAATTTCCTACATACATTGCAGAAGCTGATAAAAGTCCAGAAATAATTGGACAATTAAATGCTTTTTCTGCACCGACCATTATCTTATACTATGAAGGAAAAGAAATTCATCGCCAAGCTAAAATTATTAACTTTCAAGAAATTGAAAAGAGAGTTCGACAAGTACAAGAAAATAGTTAATCAAAAAGGAAGCCACCGATCACGGAGAGGCTTCCTTTTTAATTATCTCGCTAAATGTTCAGTTTGTTGTTGAGAAAAAAGTTGATAACTGACAAAAACTTCTGCTCTTTTGTTTACTTCTAATTTAACGAAAATATTGTGGATATGTGTTTTTACTGTCCCGATTGATAGGAATAGTTCGTTGGCTATATCTTGATTTGTTTTGCACTCTAAAAGTAACGAAAGCACTTCTCGTTCTCGCTGCGTTAATTGATAGGCATCACAAAAAGGCGCCAAAAGTACGGGTTCATCTGATTGATTTTCTTCCAATTTAGCAGCGTCTTTTTCAAGAACCGACAGAGGAAAATCACGATTACAGAAGTAGATAATGGCGATGGAGAGAATGATTGTATAAATATCTTCAGAAACGTTTCGGTTGTTAATTTTAAAGACAATATCAGAATATTGGTCAATGTTAAAAATAACGAAGGTATCTTCCAAAAGAATCGCCACACCGAAACCAATGCTTAGCCAACCAATAAAACGAAGATATTTTTTCGCAAGGGCTGATAAAGGATCTATTCGTAGTTGATAGAGCGCATAGCATCCAAGGTAAATTAAAAATAGCTGATTGGGTAAATAGTACAACCAAACTTTTAAGGCGGAATTTTGTGAAAATGGAATAGCTAGCATCCATAAACCAATTAAAAATAACCAGACAAATTGATAATTTTTAAAAGGACGACCACTAATAGTATTGATAATAGCCAGATAGGCAAAATTACAACAAATAAAAATGATGGTCTTTAAAAAAGGTGCGGTCATAAAGGTCTGATTATATTCGGTTGCAAACGAATTAATGAACTCAGTCATATAAACAATCACATTGTCACAAATAAAAATAACCATTAAAAAGAGAAGCAATAAAAAAATCGGTTGTTTATTTTTCAAGTAAAGATTTAAGGTAAAGGTTGAAGTAAACGAATATAAAATAATCAACAAGATGTTATAAATAAAAACAAATGTCACGATTGGAAACCCCTTTCATCTTTTATTTTAAGTGAATGATTTTTCAAAATAATTATACCATTTTCAAATCTATGATTGGTCAGAAATTAGAGAGAAATCCGCCTAAACTTTTATAAACCCCTGGTGTACCAACGGTTTATAACCATAAATAAACTTTTTTTAATGAAAAATTACGCCGAAAAAGAAAGCGTTTTCTAACTTTTGGTGGATAGTAAACTCTTCGCTAAACTTGGTAAAGTCAATGTGTAAACAAAAACAACTTTTAGGAGGAACACATCATGAAAAGAGATTACGTTACAACAGAAACATATACGAAAGAGGAAATGCACTACTTAGTCGATTTATCATTAAAAATTAAAGAAGCGATTAAAAATGGGTATTATCCGCAACTGTTAAAAAACAAATCTTTAGGAATGATTTTCCAACAATCTTCAACTCGAACACGAGTATCTTTTGAAACTGCAATGGAACAATTAGGCGGACATGGCGAATATTTAGCACCTGGTCAAATTCAATTAGGGGGACATGAAACGATTGAAGATACCAGCCGTGTATTGTCACGTTTAGTAGATATTTTGATGGCTCGTGTGGAACGTCACCATAGTATTGTTGATTTAGCTAATTGTGCTACCATCCCAGTCATTAACGGTATGTCTGATTACAATCATCCAACCCAAGAATTAGGTGATTTGTGTACCATGGTTGAGCATTTACCAGAAGGCAAAAAATTAGAAGATTGTAAAGTTGTCTTTGTCGGAGATGCGACACAAGTTTGTTTTTCTTTAGGATTAATCACAACAAAAATGGGCATGAATTTTGTTCACTTCGGTCCAGAAGGCTTCCAATTAAATGAAGAGCATCAAGCGAAATTAGCAAAAAATTGTGAAGTTTCAGGCGGTAGCTTTTTGGTCACAGATGATGCAAGTTCTGTTGAAGGCGCTGATTTCTTGTACACGGATGTTTGGTATGGCTTGTACGAAGCGGAATTATCTGAAGAAGAACGTATGAAGGTTTTCTATCCAAAATATCAAGTGAATCAAGAAATGATGGATCGGGCAGGTGCCAATTGTAAATTCATGCACTGTTTACCAGCAACACGTGGGGAAGAAGTAACTGATGAAGTAATTGACGGTAAAAATTCTATTTGTTTCGATGAAGCAGAAAACCGTTTAACATCTATTCGTGGCTTATTAGTATATCTTATGAATGATTATGAAGCAAAAAATCCTTATGATTTAATCAAGCAAGCAGAAGCGAAAAAAGAACTAGAAGTTTTCTTAGACACTCAAAGCATTTAACGGCCAACTGTCCACTGATTGAAAAAATGAATCAGTGGACAGTTTATAAAGAGAGGAAGAGTCTTCATGGAGGGGAAAAAGAAATTTAGTTTAACGAGTGCCATTTTATCAGTGATCTGTGTGGTTTTCGTTGCTGAAGCAGCGGCGCCTGTTGCTGCAATTGGTAATTCTCAGTTTTTTTGGTGGATTTTCTTATTAATTGCATTCCTATTGCCATATGGGTTAATTTCATCAGAATTAGGAACAACTTATATTGGTGAAGGGGGCATCTATGATTGGGTGACCAAAGCATATGGTCATCGTTGGGGTGCCAGAGTTTCTTGGTATTATTGGATTAATTATCCATTGTGGCTAGCTTCATTAGCCGTTATGACGCCAGAACTATTAACGACAATTACAGGTATTAAGTTTTCAACACCGATGATGATTATTGTTGAATTAATTTTTACTTGGATTGTGGTTTGGATTAGTTTTTATCCAGTCAGCGACAGTATCTGGATTCTAAATGGAGCTGCCGTAATCAAGATGGTTTTAGCTGTCTTAATTGGTGGGCTAGGATTGTATGTAGCCTTGACGAAAGGTGTTGCCAATGAATTTACCTTGAAATCAATGCTGCCAACGTTTGACTTAAGGAGTTTATCTTTTATTTCTGTAATCATTTTTAATTTGTTAGGGTTTGAAGTCATCTGTACGTTTGCAGATGATATGGAAAATCCTAAGAAGCAAATTCCACAAGCTATTGTAGCAGCGGGGTTAGTCATTGCGGCCATTTATATTTTTTCAGCCTTTGGAATTGGGGTAGCGATTCCCACCGATCAAATTAGTACCGGCAGTGGTATGATGGATAGCTTTAAACTATTGACAGGCTCGACAGAAGGTTGGTTCATTATGTTGATGGCTTTCCTATTCCTTCTTACGTTGTTCGGAAACATGATTTCTTGGTCATTAGGAGTCAATAATACAGCTTGTTATGCTGCTGAAAATGGTGACATGCCTAAATTTTTTGAAAAACGTAGTAAGAAAAATGACATGCCAATTGGGGCTGCTTTGATGAATGGCATTGTGGCATCGGTGGTCATTGTATTAGCACCAATTTTACCTAATCAAGATTTATTCTGGGCCTTTTTCTCCTTGAATGTCGTCCTATTCTTGTTATCGTATATCCCAGTTTTCCCAGCTTTTTATAAGCTTAGAAAAATTGATCCCGATACACCACGTCCGTTTAAAGTTAACGGAAAACCAGGATTTTTAAAAGTTTTAGTGGTTTTGCCAATGATTATGATTATTATTTCACTGATTTTCACAGCAGTGCCTTTAGATTTTAGTCCTGCAGCATTAAATGAAAAATTACCAATCACAATTGGGGCAATCATTTTTATTCTGTTTGGTGAAGTAATTATTTACGTGAAAAAAATTAAGAAGGGAACGAAAGAAAATGGCTAAACGAATTGTAGGAAGTACCCCTAAACAAGATGGCTTTAGAATGCCAGGAGAATTTGAACCACAAGAGAAAGTTTGGATGATTTGGCCAGAAAGACCGGATAATTGGCGTGATGGTGGTAAACCTGTCCAAGAAGCTTTTACTAATGTGGCCAAAGCAATTAGTCAATTTACACCGATGAATGTGGTGGTTTCTCAACAACAATTTCAAAATTGCCGTCGCCAATTGCCGCCAGAAATTACGGTTTACGAAATGTCAAACAATGATGCCTGGGTTCGTGATTGTGGACCATCATTTGTCATTAACGACCATGGAGAAATCCGTGGTGTGGATTGGACATTCAATGCTTGGGGGGGATTAGTAGATGGTTTATATTTCCCTTGGGACCAAGACGATTTGGTTGCACAAAAAATTTGTGAAATTGAGCATGTAGATTCTTATCGTACAGATGATTTTGTTTTAGAAGGCGGTTCATTCCACGTAGATGGACAAGGAACAGTCTTGACTACAGAAATGTGCTTATTAAGTGAAGGTCGAAATCCACAACTTTCAAAAGAAGCAATCGAACAAAAATTATGCGACTATTTAAATGTTGAAAAAGTTCTTTGGCTAGGTGATGGAATTGACCCAGAAGAAACCAATGGTCATGTGGATGATGTAGCTTGTTTTATTGCACCTGGTGAAGTGGCTTGTATTTACACTGAAGATCAAAATAGCCCATTTTATGAAGCGGCACAAGATGCGTATCAACGTTTGCTTAAAATGACTGATGCTAAAGGACGCCAATTAAAAGTCCACAAATTATGCTGTCCTGTCAAAAATGTAACCATTAAAGGCTCCTTCAAAATTGATTTCGTGGAAGGAACCATGCCACGAGAAGACGGCGATATTTGTATCGCATCCTATATGAACTTTTTAATTACAAATGATGGCGTGATTGTGCCACAGTATGGTGATGAAAATGATCATTTGGCTTTAGAGCAAGTTCAAACGATGTTCCCAGATAAAAAAATTGTCGGCGTTAATACGGTAGAAGTTGTTTATGGGGGCGGCAATATTCACTGTATCACACAACAAGAACCAAAGCGCTAGGAGGGAAACAGATGTCAAAAATAGTGATTGCATTAGGTGGAAATGCGTTAGGAAATTCTTCGAAAGAACAATTGGCAAAAGCACAAACCGCTGCAAAATCCATTGTTGATTTAATTGAACAAGGCCATCAAGTGGTGATTGCTCATGGCAACGGGCCACAAGTTGGCAAAATTCGCTTAGCTTTTGAGGAAACGAGTCAATCTCCAGAAGATGTCGTGCCGTTTCCTGAATGCACAGCAATGAGCCAAGGCTATATTGGCTATCATTTACAACAAGCAATTGATGAAGAACTAGTAGCCAGAAATTTAGGGGAACAACCAGTTGTTACGTTAATTACACAAGTCGTGGTGGATCCAAAAGACCCAGCGTTTACAAAACCAACAAAACCAATTGGTGGTTATTATGACGAAGAAACAGCCAAACAGTTGATGGCGGAAACTGGGAACGTCTATCAAGAAGATGCGGGTCGAGGCTGGCGACGGGTAGTTCCTTCACCAAAACCAATTGATATTTACGAAAAAGTTAGCTTGCGAACACTTGTTGATGCAGGACAAATCGTAATTGCTTGTGGTGGTGGCGGGGTTCCTATTGCCTATGATGGTCCAGTCTATCATGGTGTAGATGCAGTCATTGATAAAGACTTTGCGGCAGCAAAAATGGCTGAACTCATTGAAGCAGATGTTTTTGTGGTATTAACTGCAGTGGAACATGTTTTTGTTAACTTTGGTCAAGCAAATCAACAAGCTTTGACCGATGTTACGGTTACGGCAATGCAACAATATATAGAAGAAAATCAATTTGCGCCAGGTAGTATGTTACCTAAGGTGGAAGCGGCCATCAGTTTTGCAGAAAGTAAACCAAACCGCCAGGCGATTATCGGGCTTTTAGAATTAGCTTCGGAAGCAATCAAAGGAGAAAGTGGTACACGAATTACACAATAAATTCTCAGTATTTAACTTTTACAAAAGACTAAAACAAACGCATTTAGCGGACTATCTTAATCGTTAGAGAGTAGGACATCAGTCGTTTTGACAGATGTCCTACTCTCTATTTTGTCTTTTTAACGAACAAAACTGTTAGTTGTCATGCAAAAATAAACATAGTAAGATAATCTTTAAATGGTATAGGAGGATAAAAATGTCTAAATTTTTAAAAGTAATCGGAATAATTGCTGTTTTGTTAGTCATAATAGGCGCTGCAGCGTATTGGTTTATACTCAAAAAGTTCACTCCTGAGGCAGAAACCCCAGCAATGTACAATCAAGAGAGAATCGTTAAAACGATTGAAGACCAATTAAAAGAAACAGATGTACAAAAAGCTCGGACCAAAGCACCGTTGATTATTGAAAAAAATATCACTGAATTACAGCAAGCGATTGCCAACGGAACATTGACCTATGAAGAACTTACGGCGTTTTATTTGGACCGTATTTTACAGTTCGATCAAATAGATAATGGCATGAACAGCATCTCTGAAATCAATCCGCAAGCAATTAAGGAAGCCAAGGCATTTGACCAGCAAGCCTCTCAAACACCGAAGAAGCCTTTGTATGGTATTCCTGTGACTTTGAAAGAAAATATAAATACGACCAACATGATTTCGAGTGCAGGAGCTTATGCCTTACGCACGTTCAAGCCTAAGGAAGATGCGGAAGTAGTTAAGAAGTTAACAGAGGCGCAAGCTTTGATTTTAGGAAAAGTAAACTTATCTGAACTAGCGAATTATATGTCAATGAAAGCACCAAGTGGCTATAGTTCCAAGCATGGACAAACACTTAATCCTTATGGGCCGCTCAAAATAACACCTTCAGGTTCAAGTTCTGGGAGTGGGGCTAGTGTGACGATGAATATCGGCGCCTTCTCTTTAGGCACTGAGACGATGGGATCGATTGTTTCCCCCGCTTCTCATCAATCAGTGGTTGGTTTTAAACCGACCCACAGTTCAGTAAGTGGCGAAGGTGTTTTGCCATTGGCACCGTCATTAGATACAGTTGGCCCGATTGCCCGAAGTGTCGTTGATGCTGCGCAAGGCTATAATGCGTTTAAGAAAGACACGGTTCCGAGCATTGATTCAACGAAATTTACTAAAAATAACTTACAAGGTCAACGCATTGGGTTGCTAGAAATGCCAAGTGCTGAAGAAGAATTTACGGCTGCTAAAAAGGCCCTCCAAAAAGCAGGAGCAGAAGTGATTCCGGTAACGCCAGACATGGAAGGGATTGATGGTGGGAAAGTTATTTCCAATGAATTTAAGTTTGCATTGGAAGAATTTGCGAAACGTTATGACTTACCATTTAAAACACTGGAGGAACTAATTGCGTATAATCAACAAGATAAAAAGGTTCGTGCCAAGTATGGGCAAGATTTATTAGAAGCAGATGTTAAAAAGAAACAACCAGATAAAGAAATCATTCAAACAACCATTAAAAAAGCACAGCAAACGTTTGATGCGTTGCTAAAAAAACAACAATTAGACGGATATGCCTTTATTGATTCTGAAGGTACGGGTTTAAGTGCTGTGGCAGGATATCCTGAATTGACTGTTCCTTTGGCGAAAAACAGTGAAGGACAACCTTATGGGCTGACTTTTACACAAACTGCCAATAAAGAGCAAACGTTATTTGAGCAAGCTTACAGCTTTGAACAAAGTACAAAAGGACGGATAGTACTTTCAGACAACGAGCTGTTGGCAAACAGTAAAAAAATAAATAGAGATGAGCAGTAAAGGGAAACTAGGAATGGCGAAACATCCGTATCAAACCTAATAAAGATAATCGACCTACAAATGAAAGGAATTGTTTGTAGGTCGATTATTTAGGTGAGTCGTTTTTTTTTGCTTTTTTAGGCGAATGTTTTCATGTAATAAGTTAATAAGTGGCCAGATTCGAGAAATAAGGCCATCAATTTTTAAGCATTTCAATAAAAAGAGTGAACGATGGCTGTGTTTGAAGTATAAATATGTGCGGTTGCTTCCGCTTTCGCAATATTAATTTGAAGCGCTACCGTCGTAAAGGGTTCTGCTGCAGGAATTATTAGATGGAAACAAATCCATGAATACATAGAAGATTAAAACAAGATGAAGAAAATATTGTGGCAATAAAGGATATCAGAAAGCTTGCTTAATAACCATATGTAGTGTTTTGATATTTTTCGAATCAATATATAGTATTAAAATCTTCTTTTTATTCCGAAATCTGATTGACTTGTTTTTTAAAACGGAGTACTCTTATTGAGACGTCAACAGAGAAAAGTTTGGTTTTAGGAAGGTCGGAAATTTGTCGTGAATAAGAATTTTTTGGTGAATGATTTTAAAGGTTGGGAAACGAGAAGTTACTTGTTTTTAGCTTTGATGGTGGGGGTACAGTTGGTTGCGTTCGCTATCAATCCATCGAATTGGATTACGTTAGTAGGTGGTTTAGCCGGCATCATTTGTGTGAATTTAATTGCCCAAGGAAAAGTCAGCAATTACATTTTTGGGTTAATCAGTGCAGTGATTATTGGCTATTTTGGGTTAGTGACACGGGTATATGCGGAAGTTCTTTTACAAAGCTTCTATATTATTATGGACATTACAGGGCTTTATGCTTGGCTTCGGGCTAGCGAGGATGGCTCGGGTCAAGTAACCGAAGTAAAAGTTTTAAAAGGTATTCAGTGGTTGTATGCCTTTTTCACGTGGCTGCTCATTGGCGTAGCTGCATATATTTTGTTAGGCTTTGTAAATGATGCGCAACAAACATTAGATGCAATCACGTTCAGTGTTTCAGCGACAGGGATGTTATTGATGATTAAACGTTATCAATCGCAATTCGTGTTTTGGCTACTAGGAAATATTTTTTCAATTTTGTTATGGTTCCGAGCAGGGACGCACGCTGGTGGTGATTATGCGATATTTGTTATGTATTGTATGTATACTTTTAACTCAATTTTTGGTATGTTTAATTGGTTGAAGATAAAAAATAAAATGGAAAAAAATAGGTAGGGAGTTCGATGGCAGTGATTGTTTTAGCAGGTACGATTGGCGCTGGTAAATCTAGTTTAACAGCTTTAATTGCAAACCGTTTAGGTTCAGAAGCCTTTTACGAATCAGTTGATGATAATGAGGTATTACCTTTATTTTATGCGGAACCGGAAAAGTACGCATTTTTATTACAAATTTATTTTTTAAATAAACGTTTTGATAGTATTAAACAAGCATTAACGCATGAAAATAATGTATTGGATCGCTCGATTTATGAAGATTCATTACTTTTTCATTTAAATGCAGATTTAGGTCGTGCCAACGAAACAGAGGTCAAAGTGTACGATGACTTATTACAAAACATGCTCCAAGAATTGCCTTATGCTGCGCATAAAAAAAGACCTGATTTGTTAGTTCACATTCGTATTTCATTTCCCAAAATGTTGGAACGCATCAAAAAACGTGGCCGTCCTTATGAACAAATTGAGACAGATCCAACGTTGTATGATTACTATCAAATGTTGAACGAGCGTTATGATCAATGGTATGAAGACTATGATGAAAGTCCTAAAATTCAAATTGATGGCGATAAATATGATTTTGTCGAAGATCCTGAAGCGTGTCAATATGTCTTGGCGTTAATTGAGAAGAAAATTGAAGAATTAGAAAGATAAATAAAAAGAAGCAAGTCCGGACTTGCTTCTTTTTGACTTAAAATGTGGATAGATAGGCTAAAGTTGCTACTAAATAAAGGAGTGTAGTGCTAAATTATAGAATCGGATTTTAACCTTCCCCTAAGTTAAAATCGGATAATCTATCTATCGACAGTTTAAGTTTGTATAAAATAGCGGTAGCTATTATCAACGAAGTCATTCATCGGTTGACCTGACTTCTCTAGAAGTATACCATCGAAAATAACCGACAGTTGTTCAAAATTTGGACTTAGTAAGTGTAAATTTTGATTGAAAGTTTCTGTAAATCAATCATTTATTCAAAAAATAATGCTCGAAAGAAGGAAGATAAATGAGCCAAATTTGGTTTGAACGCATTCTACGTTGGCGCAAAAAAGCGCAACGATTTTTACAAGGACGTTATGCCCGGTTCGATGAATTGAATCGAACGCTGTTGCTAACAAGTGTCGTGCTGGCGCTCATCAATATTTTTACTGGCTATCTTTGGGTTCGGTTATTGATTTTAATCACAGTCGCCTACGTGTATTATCGCTTTTTTTCAAAACATATTCACCCGCGATTGAATGAAAATCAATGGTTTATTCTTCGAAAACAACGCCTAATGCAAAAGGTTCATGCTTTTCGCAAGCGACATATGACTCAGAAAGAGTATCGTTATTTTAAATGTCCAAAATGTCAGCAGTCATTACGTGCGCCGAAAGGACGAGGAACAATCAAAGTCACTTGTTCAAACTGTCAAAATCAATTTATCAAAAAAGTCTGATCTTCTGTGTTTTTTGGTCTAGGCAACTTTCGGACTTGTGGTATACTTGAGAAAAGAAACCATTGGATATTCTAAAAGGGGAATATCTTGTTAAAAAAGGAGAGAAAAAACAATGGAAATTAAACGCCAACAAGAAATTGTTGAAGCGTATCACTATGATATGCGAGTACCTGATTCAGAAGTAGAGACAGATTTACGTGTCAGTTTTTCACCAATTGAAGTAGAAGAAGAAAATTATCCAGAAAATAGCTCAGCACTTGTTGCTCGCTTAGAATTTCGAATTGTCTTTGACGAATTTGTTTTATCAGGGGCGATTAGCCAAATTAATCACATTATTGATCGTAAAATTGAAAAACAAGAAGATATTTCGCAAGAAGAAGTCGATGAACTTGTGCGTCCTTTATTTAGCATCGTCGAACGTTTATCTTATGAAGTAACTGAAATTGCTCTGGATCGTCCAGGTGTTCAATTGAATTTTCAACAATCAGAAGAAGCTTAAACTTTAAAAACAGCGTTTATAACGGATTCCGTTATAAACGCTGTTTTTATTCTTGTGAAGATTTAGCAACCAAAGCTTTTTTAAACTGTTCATAATTTTTTGTAGCGATATCCACATAAGCAATCGGCTGACCAACTTTGGTGATTTTTTCGGGAAGATAGGGAGCGAGCATTTCATTGTACAAAATGAACGCAGCTTCTGGTACTTCCTCTGAAAGAACATCATAACTGATAAAGTCAATTTCATAGGTTGGTTGAAAAAAGGCTTTGATGTTTTGCTGCTCTTTATTTGAAAAGAGCCAAGGACCTCCATTTGCAGGGCTCCCCACAAACAACGTCGCTCCATCACGGTTGACAGAAAGGATCCAACAAATTTTTTGCATACGCTTACACCTCCTAGAACTAAGTATACCACGTCAGCTTAAAAGAAAGAGGACAAAAAACAAATTATTTTTACAGTGACTAGTAAAACAACGCTTGGTGATAGTTTTAAACTATCACAACGGTTATTTTCTATCAAAAAGTAAGCAAATTATCCCACTATTTGCTATAAAATAAGGTACAATAGAACTATCACTGGAAACAGTTTGCTGTTTTCAGGGTATTTACTGGAGAGTGAGTACCGGGAACCTTTACTTCCTTTGATGTACTTGTCATTAAAAACATAGGGAGGAACTAAAATGACAACATTCATCACTGTATTAGTGATCCTTGCATTTATTGCTGTGTTATTCGGTTTCTACCAAATGCAAAAGAAACATTTAAAATTCTCAACACGTGTCTTTTCAGCATTGGGCGTGGGGATTGTTTTAGGTGCAATTATTCAATTTGCTTTTGGTACAGACAGTAAAATTACTACGCAATCAATGGAATGGATCGGGATTGTAGGTAATGGTTATGTAGCGTTTCTACAAATGCTCGTAATTCCGTTAGTATTTGTATCTATTGTAGGTGCATTTACAAAAATGAAAGAATCCAATAAATTAGGAAAAATTAGCTTTAATGTGTTAGCCACCTTACTAGGAACAACAGCAGTAGCTGCCTTGGTGGGGATTGGAACAACCTTAGCGTTTGGTCTTCAAGGGGCAAAATTCACGCAAGGTGCTGCAGAAACGTCAAGAATTGCCGAGTTAGCGACGCGTCAAGATGCGATTCAAGATTTGACGATTCCCCAACAAATCGTTTCATTCATTCCTAAAAATGTCTTTGCTGACTTTGCGGGAACACGACCAATGAGTACCATTGGGGTGGTAATCTTTGCTGCGTTTGTTGGTGTCGCTTATTTAGGCGTTCGTCGTAAAGCGCCAAAAGAAGCTGAATTTTTTGCAAATTTAATTGATAGTTTATATAAAATTACCATGCGAATTGTTACCTTAGTTTTACGCTTGACCCCTTATGGCGTGTTAGCGTTAATGATTAATGTTGTAGCAACAAGTGATTTTGTTGCGATTATTAACTTAGGTAAATTTGTGTTGGCATCATATGTGGCCTTAATCATTGTTTTTGCCATTCACATGCTGATTTTAATTACTTTAAAAGTCAATCCAGTTACGTATCTAAAAAAAGTTTTTCCAGTCTTGAGCTTTGCTTTTACTTCTCGTTCAAGTGCAGGAGCTTTACCATTAAATATTGAAACACAAACCAAAGCATTAGGTGTCGATGATGCCACAGCAAACTTTGCTGGTAGTTTCGGTTTATCTATTGGACAAAATGGTTGTGCCGGCGTTTATCCAGCTATGTTAGCAACCATCGTTGCACCAACTGTTGGAATTGATGTCTTTAGTTTACAATTTATTTTAATGTTAGTAGCAGTTGTCACAATCAGTTCATTTGGCGTAGCCGGTGTCGGCGGCGGAGCAACCTTTGCTTCTCTAATCGTTTTAGGCGCAATGAACTTACCAGTTGCAATTGTTGGTTTAGTAATTTCAGTTGAACCACTTATTGACATGGCGCGGACAGCTGTTAACGTTAACGATAGTATGGTTGCAGGCGTGTTAACAAGTGCTCGTATTCATGAATTAGATCGTGATGTCTTAAATGATCGCGACGTTGTCTTAGATGCAAATATCTAAATCAATAAAACGAAAAGTGTTTGAGCAATGTCTTGCTCAAACACTTTTTTTGAATTTTAAGCGAAAGTGCAGTAATTATTTAAAAGAACGTATATAATAAGTTGTTAACTAAATTCAAAAGGACGTGAAGGAATGTTTTCAAACCAAGTAAAGATTATGTTATATGTGAATAATGTTGAGGAATCTAGTCAATTTTGGCAAACGTTTGGCTTTGTTGAAAAGGAAAGAGAGGAAGTTGACGGCACATTGGTGGTAGAAATTGCACCAAGTGAATCAGCAGAAGCGATTATTGTTTTATATGATTTGGCCTTTATTCAAAAACATTCACCAGAAGTGGCGGGGAATACCCCTTCTTTAATGTTTGCTAGCGATGATATCATTGGTCTCTATAAAAAAATGCAAGAGGCTGGCGTTACTGTTGGTGAAATGGTTCAATTGCCAACAGGCTTAGTTTTTAATTTTGCAGATAACGATGATAATTACTTTGCTGTGATGGGGCAAGAAAGTAAATAAAAAACAGCTTGGCACCAGAATCAATCTAGATTCCGGTGCCAAGCTGTTTTTTATAAAAGTTGAAAGTTTTATAAATTTTACTAAAATCTGTAATTTTCATGAAAATATAGCGTATGATAATGCTGTTAATAGAATAGGCGGAGGTAAGCGGTATGCGTAAACGACATGCAAAGAAAAGACATGGAGGAGTGAATTGGCTTTTTATAGTATGTTTGTTGGTGGTGATTGGTGGTAGTGGTTATTTAATAAAAACGTTCTTTTTCACTAGAGATTCACAAGTTAGTCAAGAATCGAAAGTGGTCTTGGAAGAAGATCGCCGAAGTGATAATTATGCGAATTTAACGAAAGAAATAGTTGCACCAGATAGTGGCGAACTTGATCAAAAAATTCAAGAAACAAATTATATTGGTTCGGCTTTGATCATTAAAGATGATCAGGTTTTAGTAAATAAAGGATATGGCTTTGCCAATTTTGAAAAGCAACAAGCCAACACGCCAAACACAAGGTTTCAGATTGGCTCAATTCAAAAATCTTTTACCACAACCTTGATCTTAAAAGCAATTGAAGAAGGTAAACTTACATTAGATACAAAACTCGCTACGTTTTATCCGCAAATTCAAGGTGCTGAGGATATTACGATTAGCGATATGTTGAATATGACAAGTGGTTTAAAGTTATCAGCAATGCCTAATAATATCGTTACCGATGAAGAAATTATTCAATTTGTTAAACAAAATACCATTCAAGTCAATAAAGGAAAATACAATTATTCCCCAGTAAATTTTGTCCTTTTAGCAGGAATGTTAGAGAAAATGTATCAACGTACCTATCAAGAATTATTTAATAATCTTTATCACAAAACGGCTGGTTTAAAGAATTTTGGCTTCTATGAAACCTTATTGGAACAGCCCAATAATTCAACAAGTTATAAATGGACAGAAGATAATTCATATAACCAAGTGCTCTCAATTCCTGCAGCTAGTTTTGCCCATGAATTTGGGACTGGTAATGTGGATATGACGACAGGTGATTTGTATTGGTACTTACATCAATTAACGAGTGGACATTTAGTTTCCACCGCACTTTTGCAAAAATTATGGACGTCTTCTCAGCAAAGCTCTTATCATGGCGGCATCTATGTTCATGATAATTATTTACGTTTACACGGCGTTGAAGCGGGTCAACAAGCCCTGGTTTTATTTTCAAAAGATATGAAGACAGGGGTCATATTGCTAACTAACTGTGTGAATCCAGCGAAATACAAAGAATTAATTGGTTCGTTGTTCCATGATGTAACCAATTTAACTGTTAAATTTTAAAGCAGAAGTAACAACGATCACTCCCAAAGCCTTTTTAGGTTTCTTCTGAGAGACTTTATATTAAAATAAAGGGAAGAACGATCAAAGGGAGTGACGAAGATGAAACAATCAAAAAATAAACAAGTTGTTATTGGTGAACCAACGAAAAAAAACATTTATCTTCAAGATATAGAACAGGAAACGCAAGCTTTTATTCTCCAAAACAATCCACAATTGACAGCTGAATCGATGATTACATTGGCGGAGTTACTTAATTATCGTTTGGATTACATGAAACAATTGGTCGCAAATGATTCTGAAAAAATCCAACAACTGAATGAATTGGTGGTTCAACATATCAAAGAAGATAAGCTGATTTCCAATAATATGAATGAAAAGATGGAAAAGAAATTAACCTTTGGCCAACGAGCAGCGGATACCATTGCTAAATTTGGCGGTAGCTGGGTGTTTATTGGCTTCTTTTGCTTCGTGTTGATTGCTTGGATCGTGATTAACTCTACCACTTTATTGGGACAACCATTTGACAAATATCCTTATATTTTGCTAAATCTCGCCTTATCTTGTTTAGCAGCTATCCAAGCACCGATTATTATGATGAGTCAAAACAGACAAGAAGCCCGTGACAGAGAACAAGCGAATAATGATTATAAAATTAACTTAAAAGCAGAAGTAGAAATTAATTTATTACATGAGAAAATGGATTATATTATCAATAATCAACTAGAAAATTTGGTGAAAATCCAAAATATTCAAATTGAACTTTTAGGTGAATTGCAAGAACAACTCGCCGCGACTTCTGAAAAGGAGTAGTATATAGAAGAGGTCGGGACAGAACCGTTTAGCTCCGAGAACCAAGTAGGTACTGATTAACATCTATTTGCTTTGCAAATAGTGTTTCTCAGCAATAAGAAGGAATTTCCGAAAATTGTCATAAAACACAACGAGGAACGAGTTGATGTTGCATGATACCTACCCGGTGTTCTTTAATTTTTGGAGACCAAGTAGGTATTGTTCATCATCGAATCACTACGTTCTTCGTGATTCTCAACAATTTCGGCTTATTGTTTTCTCGCCAAAGGCTCGTCACAGTTTTATCCTTGTAAGTTCCGAAGGACCTTCACCAAGTAGGTACGATGATTTCATCTGTTCATGCTTCACAGTGAAACATCGCAACTCTTAGAGCTGTAGCTCTTTTGAAGGCTGTACTGTGTCGAGACGCATGTCGAGAAAACACCTTAGAAGTTGTTGAGATCGGAGCAACGCGTAGTGTTGGTTCTGTTCCCGCCGTTTATCAGGCTTTTTTTATTGTGTGTAAATACACAAGCAAAATAATCGCTTTCCCTTTTTTATTTACCGTATAATGGGATAGAATGACTTTATACAAAAGGGGAAAACAAGATGAAATACCAAGTATTACTTTATTACAAATATACAACAATTGAAGATCCAGAAGCTTTTGCGAAAGAGCATCTAGCTTTTTGCAAATCATTAAACTTAAAAGGCCGTATTTTAGTAGCGACAGAAGGGATTAACGGAACGTTATCTGGTACTGTCGAAGAAACAGAAAAGTATATGGAAGCAATGCAAGCAGATGAGCGCTTTAAGGATACATTCTTTAAAATTGATCCAGCAGAAGAAATGGCCTTCCGCAAAATGTTTGTTCGCCCACGTTCTGAATTAGTGGCGTTGAACTTAGAAGAAGACGTTGATCCATTAGAAACGACGGGGAAATATTTGGAACCTGCAGAATTTAAAGAAGCCTTATTAGACGAAGACACTGTTGTAATCGATGCTCGTAACGATTATGAATATGATTTAGGTCATTTCCGTGGTGCCGTGCGCCCAGATATCCGTAGCTTCCGTGAATTACCACAATGGATTCGCGAGAACAAAGAACAATTTATGGATAAAAAAATTGTTACCTATTGTACTGGCGGGATTCGCTGTGAAAAATTTTCTGGCTGGTTATTAAAAGAAGGATTTGAAGATGTTGCTCAATTGCATGGTGGTATCGCCAACTATGGAAAAAATCCAGAAACACGTGGCGAACTTTGGGACGGCAAAATGTATGTCTTTGATGACCGAATCAGTGTCGAAATTAATCATGTTGATAAAAAAGTTATTGGGAAAGACTGGTTTGATGGGACACCTTGCGAACGCTACATTAACTGTGCAAACCCAGAATGTAATCGTCAAATCTTAACTTCAGAAGAAAATGAACATAAACATTTAGGTGGCTGCTCATTAGAATGTAGCCAGCATCCTGCCAACCGTTATGTAAAAAAACATAATTTAACAGAAGCAGAAGTTGCTGAACGTTTAGCTTTGTTAGAAGCGGTTGAAGTATAAAAATAATAAAAAAATAAACAAAAAAACTTCGAAAATTATTTTTCGAAGTTTTTTTGTTTATTTTTTTGTCTTTAAAAGTGTTGATTTTAAAGCTTTCTTAGCTAAAACCATTTTATTTTTTAAAAGCGTCTGAAAAAAATAAAAAAATCTAATAAATATTTCTTTTATATAATGTTTATTGGCTGGGGCAGTCAATGTTGAAAATGGGGGAGGAGGAATTCAGATGAAATCAGACTCGC